>Ga0187827_10000001_pt1 | contig 430572 bp, 362 predicted proteins | sample ETNtaG_39_FD_167969 | JGI IMG/M metagenome (GOLD analysis project Ga0187827, IMG submission 167969) | Marine microbial and viral communities from oxygen minimum zone, Eastern Pacific Ocean - ETNP2014_SV_150_PacBio MetaG (Illumina Assembly) | ecosystem: Environmental > Aquatic > Marine >...
CGGCCTGGCGCAACTTGGTGATGATTGGCTCCGGCGTGTAGCGTTGTCTCGGCACTTCCAGCTCCCTCTCGACCCAAAATCCTCTCCCTAGTTTTGGACCGGTTTGAGGGGGCACGGGCAGCGTTCGAAGCGGGCGAGGCGCTCGGGGTCGTTGACGAACGCCTCGGGGAGGATCTTCAGAGCGATATCGCGCTCGAGCTTGGTGTCACGCGCGCGGTAGACCTCCCCCATGCCGCCCGCGCCAATGGGGCCGACGACTTCGTAGGGACCGAGGCGGGAGCCGGGCGCAAGGGGCATCGCGCTTCCGGGCAGTCTGGAGTAGCCCCTTCCCCCGGCGTATGATCGTGGTCATACGTGCCGTTTCCGCTCCGCGAGAGCATGGCCCGTTCTTCTGCTCGTGCCGCGCGTCGCGAGGTTCCGATTCCCGGTGTCCCGCGTGAGGAGTATCCTTCGACGTCGGCCGTCGCGTTCCGTTCACGCAAGGAGTTGTGCCCATGTCATCTTTCCGAATCGTCCGAATCCTTCTCCTGGCTGTCCTGGCTGTCCTGGCGCTCGTCATCGCCGGCCTCGTCCCCGAGGCGGCACTCGCCCAGGAGGCCTCGGCCGAGGCCGAGGCGACCGCCAACCTCGAATGGCGACCGATCGGCCCGGCCAACATGGGCGGCCGTGTCAGCGCCATCGCGGGCATTCCCGGCGACCCGAAGATCTTCTACGTGGGCGGCGCCGACGGCGGCATCTTCCGCACGCGCAACGCGGGCGTGACGTTCGATGAGCTGTTCGTCGAGGAGGACGTCTATTCGGCGGGCGCGATCGCGATCGCGGCGTCCGACCACAACGTGATCTGGTTCGGCACCGGCGAGGGCGACCCGCGCAACAGCACGTCGTACGGCACCGGCGTCTATCGCTCGCTGGACGCGGGCGACTCCTGGACCCACCTGGGTCTCGAGCGCACCGAACGGATCAAGCGGATCGTCGTCCACCCGAACGACCCGGACAGTGCCTACGTCTGCGCCATGGGCCGGGCCTGGGGTCCGAATCCGGAGCGCGGCGTCTTCAAGACATCCGACGGCGGCGGGTCGTGGGAGCAGGTGCTGTCCGTGAACGACGACACCGGCTGCTCGGACATCGCCATGAACTGGTCGAACCCGCGCATCCTCTACGCCGGGATGTGGACGTTCCGCCGCCGGCCGTGGCGGTTCGACGACGGGGGCGGCGAGACGGCACTGTACCGAAGCAAGGACGCCGGGGCGACGTGGGAGAAGTTGACGAACGGCATGCCCGAGGGTCCGATGGCGCGCACCGGCGTCGCCATCGCCCAGAGCGATCCCGACGTCGTCTACATGATGACCGAGGCGAAGGATGAAGGGATGCTCTGGCGGTCGGACGACGGCGGCGATCGCTGGCGAATGGTGAACGACGATCCGAACATCAACTTCCGGCCCTTCTACTACTCCGACATCCACGTCGACCCGAACAACTCAGAGGTCGCCTACTCGCTGTCGGGCAGCCTGCTCAAGACGACCGACGGCGGACGGACCTTCGAGCGGATCGGCCAGGGCGTCCATGGCGACCACCAGTCCTTCTGGATCGATCCCGAAGACAGCCGCCACGTCCTGAGCGGCAGCGACGGCGGCTACCAGGTATCGTACGACGCCGCCGAGAACTTCGACATCATCAACAACATGACGCTGTCGCAGTTCTACCAGCTCGACCTCGACGACCAGGATCCCTACTGGGTCTGCGGCGGCCTCCAGGACAACGGCAACTGGTGCGGGCCGAGCAACTCGCTGCACTCGGCCGGCATCCTGAAGGACGACTGGTTCACCGTGAGCGGCGGCGACGGCTTCTACACCGTGCCGGTGCCGGGCCAGCCGAACCTGGTCTACTCGAACTCCCAGGGCGGCAACATCATGCTGACCGACACCCTGACCGGCGGGGTCCGTCGGATCCATCCCTATCCGAAGATCGTCGGCTCCGCGGGCGACGCCATCGTCGACCACCGCTACCGCTTCAACTGGGATTCACCGATCCAGATCTCACCGCACGACCCGGCGACGGTCTACTTCGGCGGCAACGTCCTCTTCAGGAGCCGCGACTACGGCTACACGTGGGACGAGATCAGCCCCGACCTGACGACCGACGACCCGGAGAAGCAGGCGTCGTCGGGCGGCGCGATCTACGTCGACAACACGGCGGCCGAATTCCACGCGACGATCATCACCGTCGCCGAGTCGCCGGTTCAGGCGGGCGTGATCTGGGTCGGCACCGATGACGGGAACATTCATGTGACGCGCGATGGCGGGTTGACCTGGAGCCGGGTGGACGGGAACGCCGGCGGGCTGCCCGCGTTCGCCTGGATCGCAAAGATCGATGCGTCGCCCCACGATGCGGCCACGGCGTTCGTGGCGGTCGACAACCACCGGCTGGACGACTTCGATCCCTACGTCTTCACGACGACCGATTATGGCCAAAGCTGGACGAACCTGGCCGGCGACCTGCCCCAGGACGACTACGTCAAGGTGGTCCGCCAGGATCCGCGGAACGCCGACCTGCTCTACGTCGGCATGGAGCGCGGCATCCAGGCATCGTGGGACGGCGGCGACACGTGGACGTCGATCCGCAACGGCCTGCCGGCGGTGTCGGTCCGTGACATCAAGATTCACGGCCGCGACAACGACCTGGTCATCGCGACGCACGGCCGCGGTGCGTTCATTCTGGACGACATCACGCCGCTCCAGGAGGCCTCGGCGGCAGTCGGGCGCGACTCGTATCTGTTTCCGATCCGCCGGGGCACACGGTGGCAGACCGCGCGGAAGGACGCGTCGCAAGGCCAGCGGTCGTACTCGGCGCCGAACCCGCCAGCGGGCGCCCTCATCTATTACTACCTCGACGAGGCCCCAGGAGAAGACGCCGAGTTGCAGCTCGTCGTGTCGAACGCCGACGGCGAGGAGATCCGGACGATCGATCTGCTAGACGAAGGCGATGGAGAAGACGCCGAGGATGCGGTCTCGCCGGGCGTGAACCGGACGGTCTGGAACCTGACGCACGACGGGCCGACACCGGTCGAAGGTGAAGAGCCGCAAGGCGGCTTCTTCGGCCCGCCGACCGGGCCGCGCGTGGCGCCTGGCACCTACACCGTGGCGCTGCGGGGCGACGGCATCGACCATTCCCAGACGATCGAGGTGCGCGGCGACCCGCGCGTGTCGATGAGCGAGGCGGACTACCTCGCCCAGATCGCCTCGTTGATGACGCTGCGGGAACTGGCCTCGGAGGTGAACGGCGCCATCTCGCTGACCGAGAGCGTGGTGGCGCAACTCACCGACATCCGCGAGGCGGTCAGCCGCTCGTCCGGTGCGGTCGACGAATCCGATCTGATCGAGGCGATCGACGGCGCGATCGGAGAGGTCGAGAACCTCAGCAGCGACTACCTCCGGCGTCCGCCCCCGCGCATGGGCTACCGCCAGCGACCGCGGGTGAGCGAGGAGATCCGCTCGCTCACGCGGTCGATCGGTGGCGTGGAAGCTCGGCCAACCCAGCCTCAACTCGCGCGCGTGGAACAGATCGCCGGCGAGGCCGACGAAGCACTGGGTGCCGTGGATCAGCTCGTCGACTCGGTCATCGATCGCCTGAACGACCGGCTGAGCGGATACTCCAGGATCCTGATCGACCAGGCGGGCGGCGGACGGTAATCGAAGCGGCCCCGGACGGCACCGGTCTCAGCAGACTCGGGTCACTGCCCCTCGGACGCCGTTCGAGCCATCTCGTTCCGGTAGGTCGGGACGACCCAGATCAGGAGCGCTGCCGAAATGATGCAGAGGCCCAACAAGAAGAGGAAGGCTGGGCGGTAGGTTCCTGATCGGTCGTAGAGCCACCCCACGACCCAGGGACCCGCAGCGTACCCGGCGCTCGCCGTGGCGGTGAGGATGCCGATCAGCTTTCCGAGATGGGTCGGTCCGAAGCAGTGCTTCGCATAGATGGCCTTCTTGATGAGCATGCCCCCGTGGGCCAGGCCCCGGGCCAGCGCGAACACGAACATACCCACCGCCCCTGTGATCGGAAAGGCGAGCGCCACGCTCAGACCCATGAGCAGGTAACAGATCTGGATGCCCCGAATAGACGTCCGGTCGTAGAGCCAGCCGAAACCGAGCTTCGCAAACACGCCTATCACGAACGTGGCACTGAAGGCCCGAGCGGCAAGCGCGACTCCGAGCCCGAGATCCCGGTCGATGAAGAGGATGAAGTGCTGGTTCAGGCTCTGGTCGACGAACGACATCAGGAACGTCGCGCAGACGATCAACCAGAACATCGGCGTGGCGACCACCGCCGCGAGCGACAGCGGGGACTCCGGCTGGACCCGGATCTCGCCGCTCACGGGTTCGGGTTCGTCACGCTGGTGACCGGCCTGGAGCTCATAGGCAAGCTCGTCCGGGGTGGGTGTTTCCCGCACCACGAACAGGAACAGCGGCAGGCCCACCCCCCAGATGCCCAAGCTCATCAGCGCGAAGGTTTCACGCCACCCCCGGGCCTCGATGAGCGGCACCGCCACGAACGGGATGAGGATACCGGCCACGCTCGACCCCATCATGATGACGCCGAGGCTCAATCCCTGATTCCGATGAAACCACCGTGACATGAGCGTCTTGAGCGCCACGATGACGGCGGTCGAGGCGAGCCCGAGCACGATGCCAGCGGCATAGAAGCTCGGGAGGTCGTCGACCCACAGGAACCCGCACATCCCGGCGCCCGTGAGGAAGCAGCACACGACGATGACGACCCTCACGCCGAACCGGTCCACCACGAATCCCGTGACGAAGGCGCTGAGCGCGGCCGCCGTGAACTTGAACGAGGCGATCCCCGTGACCTGCGCGCGCGTCCAGCCGAACTCGTCGATCACCGGACCGTAGACGAACGGCAAGAGCACGGTGGGCACGCCGAAGATGAGCATAAGGCAGACAAACGAGGCAATGGCATTCCACCAACCGTAATAGACAGGGCCGAGCGGACTCCAGGCCGAACTCATGCATGCACCTCCTCGATGCGAGTGATGTCAAGCCGACCGACAGCTCACGTTCGATCCGACTCGGCCCAGGCTGGGCGCGGTGTGCTGATTGTCATCACTGGCCCTCACCCGGTCCGGTCGCCACGTTCACCACGACGGGTGTTCCGTCACGCGTTCGCTGAAGCGCCCGCTCGAGCACGGCCGGAAGCTCGGCCGGGTCCTCCACCGCTTCGCCATGGCCACCACACGCCTCCATGATCGTGTCGAAGCGCGGCGATGGCTCGAGCGATACCAGGGGCACTGATTCGGCCCGGCGCATGTACCCGTCCGGGTGAACCTTGAGCGCCGAGGTGCGGACCGCGTTCCATCGCGCATTGTTGTTCACGATCACGAGCGGTGCCAGGTGCTCGGCGTTCGCAACGAAGTAGGCCGCAACGGGATTGCCGAAAATCTGCGAGCCATCTCCGGTAATCGCGATCACGTCACGCTCTGGGCGCGCGAGCTTCACGCCGAGTGCCGCGCCCAAGCCGAAACCGAGTCCACCGGCGGTGCTGATCGAAAGATAGCTTTCAGGCTGGGTGAGTTCGAGCGCGTCCACAGGCACGCCGAGCTCGTTGACGACGATGGCATCCTCGGGCTTGGCGGCATTGACGCAGGCGGCGAGCCAGAGCGGGTGGACCGGCACCCGAGTCCGCACCGCCTCGAGCTGCGTCGCGCGTCGAGTTGCGCGCTCCTCCTGCAACGCCGCGATCGTCTGCCGTCGCGCCTCTCGACCCTCCGGCGTCACGCGACGGTCGAGCATCTCGGCGAGCAACGGCAGGGCATCGGCCGCCCGACCCGCAATGGCCAGATCCGAGCGATGGGTCCGAATCGGGTACCGCGCGAAGAGCGGGTCGGTGCCGATCTGGACGACTCGACATCCCGGAGCCGGCTCGCCGCGTACCGGGATCCACGGCACCTCGCAGTCCATCACCAGCATGAGGTCGGCCCAGTCGAGGTAGGGCGCGACATCGTGGCCCAGGTTCATCGGATGTCGGGAGGAAAGGCTGAGGGCGCGGCATCCGGGCTGAACGACCGGTATCGCGAATCGTTCGGCCAGAGACGTGAGCGCATCGAACGCCCCCTCGGCCCGGCCAAGCTGCGAGGTCACGAGGAGGGGCCGTGTCGACCGACCCACGAGCTCGGCCACCTCGTCGAGCGCCTCGACAGACGGCGGTGCCGGCACCGCGCCCAGGGGCCGGCGGGCCATCTCGACCGCCTGCTCCGATTGCGAGGACGCCAGCACCTCACGCGGCAACGTCAGGTAGACGGGCCCGCGCGGCTCGCTCAACGCGATGTCGAGCGCTCGCTCGACGACCGTCGCCACGGGCTGACCAGCACGAAGCTCGTAGTCCCACTTCACGTACTCTCGAACAGCGCCACCAGGATCGAAGCTCTCCTGCCCCCAGTGGATAGGGGCGGTCCGCGAGCCGACCTGACCACGCTCCGAGATCGGACTCCGACCCGCCATCAACAGCAACGGAACCCCGTCGCGGCTAGCGTTCATGAGCGCACAGCTCGCATTGGCCGTCCCGACCGTCACATGCACCATCGCCGCCACCGGCGCGTCTGTGACGCGATGGAATCCGTGCGCCATGGCCACGGCGACGTTCTCGTGGGGCACGGTCAGGAAGCGCGGCACACGTTGACCCGTGCTCCTGGCCTTCACGAGCACTTCGATGATCGACGCGAAATCGGTCCCGGCGTTTGCGAACACCACCTCGACTCCACAGCGCACCAGGGAGTCGAGGAGGGCTTCCGCCACCAGCACCGGTTCGCTCGCTTCGCTGGTCACGTGCTGGCTCCGGCCTCGGCATCCCCTACCGCGTCCCGGGGCGGGATCCCGGTGTGGGACGCCTTCGACCGCGCAACGTGAATCACCCGGCGATCCAGGTACTCCTTCAGGCCGGCCGCGGAGTAGACGAAGCCCTGGCCCGACTGCTTCACGCCGCCGAACGGAATGGCCGGGTCGAGCGCGCCGTGCTGGTTCACCCAGACGCTGCCAGCCTCGAGTCTGGCCGCGATCTCCGCCCCGCGCTCGACATCCCGGGTCCAGACCGACGCTCCGAGACCGAACACGGTGCGATTGGCGCGCTCGACGGCCTCGTCGACATCGGCGAACCGAATGATCGGCAGAATCGGGCCAAACGGCTCCTCGTCGACGAGGCGGGTGCCCTCGGCGATGTCGGCCACCAGCGTGGGCGGCACGAAGTAGCCGGGCCGGTCCGGAACAGTCCCCCCGGTCAGGATCCTGGCGTCGGTTTGCAGGGTGTCTTCGAGAATCCCCACGACGCGCACGAACTGCGCGGCATTCTGGATAGGACCGAGCGTCGTCTCCGAGTCCAGCCCGTCGCCCAGCCGCACGTCGTTCGCGATGCGCGTGAGCGCCTCGCAGACGGCGTCGTATGCCGGCGCCTGTACGTACAGTCGCTTGATCGCGACGCAAATCTGGCCTGAGTTTCGAAAGGCCGCCCAGAACAGCGGCAGGGCCGCGTGGTCGAGGTCGACATCCTCCAGGACGATCGCGGGATCGTTCCCGCCCAACTCCAGCGTCACGTGGGCGAGCTTGTCGGCCGAGCCGCGCACGATCGCCTTGCCCGTTGGGACCGATCCGGTGAAGGTCAGCTTCTGGATGCCCTGGTGCTCGGTCATCGCCTTGCCGAGCGAGTCGTCGCCGGTGAGCACGCTCAAGACGCCTGGGGGGAGGATGTCGCGCGCCAACTCTCCGAGCCGCAGCGTCGTGACCGGAGTGTAGGGCGACGGCTTGACGATGACCGTGTTACCCGTGATGAGTGCCGCGGCGACCTTGCCTGCCGCGAGGAGCAGCGGAGCGTTCCAAGGCGTGATCGCGCCAACAACACCCAGCGGCTCGTAGCGCACCTCGACGCGCCGGCGCTCACTGTCCTCGAGAACCTCGACCGGCGCGTCGAAGGCGGCCGTGATCCGAAGGATCTGGGCGGCGCGACCGACCTCGCCTCGCGCGGCGGCCAGCGGCTTCCCCTGCTCCAGGGTGAGGGTCCTGGCGAATTCCTCCTGCTGCTCGCTGAGCTTCTCGGCGAGCGTTTCGAGACCCCGTCGCCGGACGTCACGATCGGTCTGCCGCCATGACCGAAACGACCGCGCCGCCGCGTCGACGGCGCGGTCGAGCTGCTCAGGTGTCGCGTCGGGACAGTGGCACAGGATCGTCTCGTTTGCCGGATTGATGACCGGAAACGAGCGCGCTGAAGCCTCGGGGCGACCGTCGATCGTGAGCGTCGGTTCCATCCTCATCCCACACGCGGAGTCAAGCCGCCCCCGCGGAGCGCAGCTTGGTCATGCAGTATAATGGCCAATGGGTTCTGCAAGCCAGGACCTCTTTCATCCTGTTCGCTGCGCATCGCGTCGAAGAGTTTGCCAGATCGCAGCGGACGGCGTACGGCAGGCAGACGGCGAGGATGTCCGGAGCCCGCGTGACGAACCGAGGACATGCAACGAGCCACCGGCCCGGCCCGGACGAGTCGGCCAAGCTGTGGTACGACTCGTCGAGTAGGCGAAACGCTCAACGCACGCCGACCCGGGAATCCGTGGAGGCGCACGACCGGTCGACCGGCACGACCAACGGCACGGTCACGGTCAGGATCGGGCTGTTTGGATTCCTCTCGACGTTCGCCGCAGATAATCCCGTGGTCGCGAAGCTGCCTGAAGGCTTCACGCTGCGCGATGCGATCGAGGCGCTGTGCGCCGAGTGCGGCCCCGACTGTCGCAGCTATATAGAGGATGCCCCGGGCCTGCTGGCTCAGGGTTTTCGGATTTTCCTGAACGGATCGCTCACCGACGAGCTCGACGTGCCAGTGGAGGTTGACGGAACCTCCGCCGAGCTCGAGGTGATCCTGGTGATGGCGAACGAGGCTGGCTGACGCCTGGAGGGCGGAACGGTGCACGAGGACAAACGACGAACGGGCTCTGAGGTCACCGGGCGGGTCGAACCGCGCGCCGACGACAACGCCTGGCTGCCGTCGACGTGCGCCCTCTGCTACGCCTCCTGCTCGATTCTGGCGCATCGGGTGAACGGCGTCGTCGTGAAGATTGAAGGAAACCCCGAGAGCGAGGTTGGCAAGGGCCACCTGTGCGGCAAGGGCCCCTGCGGGATCATGACGCACTACGATCCCAACCGGCTCTCGAAACCGTTGCGCCGAACGAATCCCGAGAAGGGCATCGGCGTAGATCCAGGCTGGAAGGAGATCTCGTGGGATGAGGCGCTCGACGAGATCGCCGAACGTCTGAAGCAGATTCATGCCGACGATCCGCGCAAGCTCTTCGTCATGCGCACGACGACCGTGACGGCGCTCCACATTCCTGCCTTCGCCTTCAATGCGGCGTTCGGAACACCCAACGCCTCGGCTGCGGGCGGGGGGCTCCATTGCGGCAATGGTGCCCACCTGGTCGGCGGCATCATGCATGCCTCGTGGTCGATCGTTCCCGACTTTCAACACTGTAACTATGCGGTCTACTTCGGGGCCTCCAAGGGCAACGCCGCCGGACACGCGGCATGCTCGAACATGACCATGTGCGCCGACGCGCGCGCGCGCGGCATGAAGATGGTCGTCGTCGACCCGTTCAGCAATCAAGCCGGCGCGAGTGCCGACGAGTGGGTGCCGATCCGCGTCGGCACCGATGCCGCTCTGGCGCTCACGATGGCGAACGTTCTCGTCAACGAGCTTGGGGCATATGACGCGGCTTATCTGAAAGCGAAGACCAACGCCCCGTACCTGATCGGCCCGGACCAGCGCTACGTTCGCGATCCAGAATCTGGCAAGCCGCTGGTGTGGGACACCTCCGCGAACGCCGCCGCGCCGTTCGACGCGGCGAGCGCAGCGGACATGGCGATCCTGGGACAGTTCGCCGTCGACGGCACCACCTGTCGGCCGGCCTTCGACCTGATCAAGGAGCATCTGAAGAGCTTCCCGCTCGAGCGCGGCGAGGAGATCACGACGATCCCGGCCGAGACGATCCACCGCCTGGCAACCGAGTTCGCCACCGAGGCTCGGATCGGGAGCACGATCGTCATCGACGGTGTGACCGTGCCGTACCGGCCGGTCGCCGCGATCGCGTTCCGCGGGTCGCAGGGACACAAGAACTCCGCCTACAACATGCTGGCGATCGACCTGCTCAACCACCTGGTCGGCTGCGCCGACGTGGCGGGCGGCTGTCTGGGATTCAACCCGGCATGCCACGGACACCCGGAGACGGGTCGTCTGGAGTACGCGCCGCATCCGGATCCCGACGGGTTGATGATCGTGGGGTCGTGGATGGGCCCCCACGCGCCGTACCCGGTTCGCGATCCGGCCAAGCCGCGTCGGGTCGGACTCCAGGAGCTGTTTCCCATGTCGATGGGATCGGTCTTCCAGGCGTCCTCCGACCAGGAAGAGATGTGGAGCAAGTTCGACCTACCCTACCGGCCCGAGATGATGATCAATCTCGGCGCCAATCAGATCATGAGTGTCGGCAACAAAGACGACGTCGCCGCGTCGCTCAAGCGGTTCAAGTTCATCGTCTCGTTCGACATCTTCATGACCGAGACGTCGGAGTTCGCCGACATCGTCTTGCCGGACCGCGGGTACCTCGAGGCCGTCGACTCGCGTTCAAACTTTCCGTTCATCTTCAGCCTGCCGGCCGGCATGGGCGAGTGGTGCTGGCCGATTCGACAGCCGGCCGTGGAACCGGAGGGCGACCGGCGACTGGCGGCGGACGTGCTCATCGAACTGGCCGACCGGGTCGGCGTTCTCGGCGATCTGAATGCCGCCTACAACGCCTGGCTCGATCTTCGGTCCCCGTACCGGCTGGACACCACCCGCCGGTATGCCTACGACGAGATCTGCGACGTCGACCTCAAGGACAAGTTCGGGCCGGACAAGGGGCTGGACTGGTTCAAGGAGCACGGCCTCATCAAGTGGCCCAAGAAACCTGAAGAGGTCTACTGGCGGGCGTTCATCGACGTGCGAGTCCCGATCTACTGGGAGTGGATGAGCGACACCTGGGAGAAGTCGTCCGCGATTGCGAAAGACCACGGACTGGAGATCCCGAAGGAATTCTACAGCCCCCTGGTCAATTGGCTGCCGTGCGCCTCACACGAGTGCGAGCGGCCGGGCTTCGACTTCTATGCGTTCTACTACCGGGACACCCTGCACTCGAACAGCCTCACGATGGAGAACGCCTGGCTCGACGAGGCCGCGCAACTCGACCCGTTCTCTTACGCCATCGCCATCAATGCTGAGGCCGGCCGCACGCGAGGCTTGAAGACGGGCGATACCATCCGTGTCGAGAACGAGTCCGGTCGATCGGTCGAGGGCAAGGTCCGCTTGACCGAGGCGATTCACCCCGAAGCCCTCGGCATCGGTGCCTGCGCCGGCCACTGGGCGGCGGCGCTGCCGACCGCACAGGGCAAGGGTGTGTTCTTCAACAACCTTCTCGAACTCGACTGGGAGCACTCGAGTCCCTCGAACCTCACCCTCGATCTCTGCGTCAAGGTTACGGTCTCGAAGGTCGACTCGACGGGCTGACGATCGCCCGAAGATCGCCACTGGGTCCGACGATTCAAATGGTGCCGGCGGGCATGAGCGGCGCGTAGATGCCAGCCTTGGCGATTGTGTACTTGGCGAAGAAGTCGCCGGCGAGCGAGAACAGCCCGACGAGCGCCAGGCCCACGTGCGAGAGCGGGTTCCCCACCCCGACGACCCCAAGAGCGATCGGCACGAGCAGCCCCACGCAGACGGTCCCGAGGTAGAACGCACCGGCAGCGCGACCGCGTGTCAGCTCGACCACCGAGCGGCGCGCGGCGAGATTCGTCTGTCGCATGACACCCAGGTAGAACCCGAGCATGACCGCGGCCGATACGGCCACCCAGAGTTCGATGATGCCGATCTGCTCCGCGGCCACGCTGGCGCCGGTGAACGGCAGGGCGACCAGCAGCAGGGCGATCCCCCCCCGAATGGCGTAGGTGGCGTAGAGGATCGGCAAGACCGGCGAATTCCAGAACGGCACGCCTTTCGACGCCGCGTACACATTCCCCTTGTAGACGATGAGGAACGTCATCCCCACGATCGAGAGGATGAACCAGACCCAGCCGAGGGGGCCGGTCGGGAACAGGACGTAGAGGCAAGCCGCCGGCAGGAAGATGTTCATGCCGACGAACCCGCGCGCGATCCAGGATGTGCGCAGGCGGAACATCATCCGGAAACGAGAGGGGCGCCCGAGAAAGCGGAGATGTGCGAGGCCGCTGAGCCCGACGGCCGCGATCGCCATCCACATCCCGAGCCGTGAGTCGAGCCAGAGCGAGAACAGCCAGGTTCCGGCACCGACACTCGAGAAGAAGTGGCCGATGATCAGATACAGGCCGCGCCCTTCGACCCACTGACGCTGCGGGCGGAACGTGGCCCCGAGGTCGCTCAGGAACTCCGTGTACGCGGTGTCGGCCTGCCTCGGCACTCGTCCCTCACTCCGGCGGCAAGTAGTAGACGGACGGATTCGTGCCCGCCTCAGGCTGGAGTTGCTGACCGCCGCGCTGGCGAATCAAGCGTGACACGACACTGGTCGGGTCCTCGAGATCGCCGAACGTCCTCGCCCGCGCAGCGCAGTTGACGACGCACGCCGGCTCGAGCCCCTCATTGACGCGATCGATGCAGAAGTTGCACTTCATGACGACGTCGCAGTTCTGCTCTGCGTAGCGCGCCTCCTCGTAGGGCGTGAGTCCCTGGCCGCCGTAGTAGCCGCGCTGCTCGTCGTTGTAGTAGCGCGCGGCGTACGGACACGCCTGCATGCACGCACGGCATCCGACGCACGTATCCTTGTCGATGTCGACGATGCCAGCCTCTCGGTAGTGACTGGCGCCGGTCGGACACACATCGACGCACGGCGCATCGTCGCAATGCGAGCAGAGGACCGGCAGAAAGACCATGCGGGTGTTCGGAAACGTCCCGAGCTCACGCTTCAGCACGCGGGCGAACAGCACGCCGGGCGGAGTGCCGTGCTCCGCCTTGCACGACGTCTGGCAGCCGTAGCAGCCGACGCAGCGCTTCAAGTCGATCACCATGCCGTATCTCAACGCGCAACTCCCTTCTCGCGACGCAGGTGCAACCCCCGGAGGCTCACTCGAATAGCATATCTCGATCTACAAGCCCAGGAGCATCCGCGCGTTGCCGGACAGGATCTTCTCCTTCTCGGATTCTGCGAGACTCAATCCCTCGACGCTCGTCACGGCGCCGGGCAGGTCACCGATCACGTGCGGATAATCGCTGCCCAGCACCATGCGCTCTGCCCCGACGGTCTGGTGGGCGCAGATCAACGACGGCGCGTGGAACGACACGGTGTCGTAGTAGAAGTGCCGCAGGTAGGCCGACGGCGGCTTGGAGATCCGTTCGCGGCAGGCCGGGTAGGCCCGGTAGCCGGAGTCGAGCCGCTCCCAGAGGTACGGGACGGCGCCACCGAGGTGGCCCAAGACCCAGCGGATGTCAGGCAGCTCGTCACACATTCCGCTGAAGACCAGGCGCGCGGCGGCCAGCGTGGTGTCGAACAGGAAGCCGACCAGCGGTGTCAGCGTGTAGGCGCTCGTCGCCTCGACACTCGGCGGGGTCATCGGATGGATGAAGATCAGGAGCTTGCGCCGATTAGCCTCCTCGAAGAACGGGCGGAAGTGCTCGTCGTCGAGTCGCTTGCCGTCGATGTTGGATCCGAGAATGATGCCGCGCATGTCGAGATCACCGAGCGCCCGGTCGAGCTCCTGGAGTGCGTAGTCCGGGTGGTTCAGGGGCACGGTGGCCAGACCGACGAACCGATCGGGATGGCGCCGGCACATCGCTGCCTCCTCGTCATTGATCAGCTGCGCCAGTTCCAGGCTGTCCTCGGGATCCGCGAAGTACACGCTGGGCGCCGAGAGGGACAGGGCTTGAATGTCCACGCCCGCCCTATCCATGTCGGCCAGGCGCGCGTCCGGGTCCGCCATCGGCGGGGTGATCGTGAGAAACCTGGCCCCGTCCTTGGTGACGATCGTGTCGCCCTCCGAGTCATGGGTCACGGCGTACCCTTTGCCCACCGTCGCCAAGCGCGCGACGTACGCCTTCGGAAAGACGTGGTTGTGCATGTCGATTCTCATGCGCGCTCCCTCGGTCAAGCGTTGACGAACGTGCCCACGTGCTCCTCGCTCATCGGAGGCGTGGCGAACGACATGACGACCATGACGGTCACGTTCACGGCGAGCCCCCAAATGCCAGGGTGAATGTCCAGCCACTGCAGCGCCGGAAAGAGGTTCCAGACGAGCGTGACGAGGCACCCGGCGAGAAGGCCGCCGAGCACGCCGGCCGGTGTCGACCGTCGCCAGTACAGCGCCGCCAGCACCGCCGGGAAGATCTGCGCGAGCGCCCCGTACGAGAGCAGCAGGAGCAGCACGAGCGACAGTTCGGAATAGATGGCGAAGTAGTAGGCCACCGCGCCGATCACGACGACCATCACCTTGATCAGCCAGGTCTCGCGCCGATCGTCGATGTCCGGTCTCACCAGTACCTTGTAGAAGTCCTTGACCACCACGGCCGACGCCGCGTGGACGATGGCATCGCCCGACGACATCGACGCGGCCAGTGCGCCGGCGCAGAAGAGACCGACGACGAGCGGCGGGAGATCCATGGAGGTCACAATCGTCGGCAGGATCGTGTCAGCCGGCGTGACGTCGGGAAACGCGAGTACTCCCGAGAACCCAATGAACATGATCGGCAGCAGAAAGAACCCGAACGTCGGGAAGAAGACGACCGTCTGCTTCAACGTGCGGATGCTGCGGGCAGTGTAGATCTTCATGAAGTAGTGCGGCCAGACGCTGAAGCCGAACGCAGACACGGCGACCGAGCTCGAGTACGCGCCCCACGTCCACGGGTCGCCGGCCGCATCGAGGCCAGGCACGGTGAGCATGGCCGGCACCGTGTCGGCGAGACGCGCGAACATCGGGCCGATGCCACCATGCAGCCTGTAAGGAAGATAGAGGCCCAGACCCCAAGCGAGCGCCATCATCAGCACCCCCTGGAACGTGTTCGTCCAGGCCACGCCGATGACGCCGCTGCGAAAGACGTAGATTAGCACGACGCCGTAGGTGACGCCAGCGCCCGCCCACTCCGGCATCCGACCTTCCGTGAGCACCGAGAAGACGTAGCCGGCGCCCTCCATCTGGAGCGTCAGGTACGGCACGAACGCCACCAGGCTGATGAGCGCGAGCACCGGTGGAATGTAGCGGCTCTCGTAGCGATGGGCGAACAACTGGGCTTGCGTCACGTAGCCGAACTTGCGTCCGAGTCGGGCCACGCGCGGGCCGAAGAAGTAGGTCGGCACCAGGCCGATCGAGAGGAATCCCAGGAGGTAGAAGGCGGCTGCGCCCCGCGAGTACGCCCAGCCGGGACCGCCCAGAAACGTGAACGCACTGAAGACCGAGGCGCCCATGACGAAGTACATCACCAGGAACCCGAAGGTGCGGTCACCGGCGACGTAGCCTTCGGATCCCGCGGACGCCTTGCCGGCGGACGCCAGGCCGACGGCGAGGGAGAGCACGAGGTACCCGACCGTCACGAGCAAGACGATGACCCAGGATTCCATCAGCGTGGCTCGTCGTCAGACCGATCCCACCAGAGATGGAACGCCAGTAGCGTCACGAAGGACAGCGCCATCAGGCTCGTCGCATAGAAGAATGAGAAAGGAATGCCGAACACGAACGGGCGGATCCGATTGAACACCGGATACACCGGCCACATGGCGGCCAGGAACTGGACGACGAAACTCAGGATGACGAGCCGAGTGGCGTAGCGCTGCACGATCAGCGCTCGGGAGGCTGGCCGGTCAGGGAATCCCTGCGGCACACCGGTGCGTCAGCCGGGTCGACGACGAGGGGCTCCAGTCCGTGAGCTTCAACGCTGGCTCGACCCGCCGGCGTGGTGATGATCCGGGTGCTTCGGCCGGACGCGCGGCCGTTCCGCACGATGATCTCGCCGTTGGCGACGCTGAGAACCGGTTTCTGAGTCTCCAGGCTCAGCACGGAGATGTCGGCATCGGCCCCGACCCCAAGGTGCCCCTTGTTCTCGAGACCAAGGATCATCGCCGGATTTGCGCTGGTCTTGCTGGCAAACTCCGTCACGGTGAAAGCTTGGAGCTTCACGAGCGCCAGTCCCATTTCCACGGTCACATTCCTCGGAATGCCGCCTCCGTCGGTGCTGATGCAGTCCACGACGAAATCCCCCGTCTCGCGCTTCGCCGAAGCCAGGCGAAGTCTCGGACTGTCCGGGTTGACGCTGAAGCTCACGGTCGTATCGGTGCCGCGGCCCCGCCACCACTCAACCGCCTCATCCCCGACAGCAAGAACGACCTGGTCGTCCGATTCAAGATTGATCTGAGCCCACCCGGCCACGATCGCATCCTTCAAGCCTGCCTCGGTTGCCGGGAATCCTCCGGTGTCCAGACACGACTTCGTCACGTCGCTCTCGGGAACTCCGGATGAACACTTGGCGCTGGTTCCGTTGATCGGAGACAGGTACGATTCGGAGCAAATCATCGGGTGTTGCTCGAGCGCCTGAATCGCTTCCTCGGTCTCGCCGATGCACGGCCTGACCGCGCCGCGGCAGTAGCTGTTGATGTGGGCCAGATGTACCGGGAGATCCTGAATCAACTCAATCGCTTCGTGAAAACCTTCGATGTTCGACTTGGTGTTCAGCGTGCCGGCATGGAACGCCAGGTAGGCGTTCTGTCGATGCGCTGCCTCAATGGCCCGGCGCGTGGCCTCCGGCGTCAGCGGATAATGCCCACCCAGGATCTTCAAGCCGTAGGCGCCCTTCTGTAGAGAATCTCGGAGCATGCCCTCCAGCTCCGGCCTGTCCGGGTCTGCACCCTTGACCGTGTAGCCGGGACGCACAGCCTCCAGACAGGCGAGACTCAACCCGGCCCCGTGATCCCTGGCGATCTCCAGCACGCTTTCCATCGGCCCCGACAGATCCAACGCGGTCGTCACCCCGGCCAACGCCATCATCCTGTGTCCGAACTTGCCACCAAGCCAGGAAGACGCGTGGACATGCAGATCGATGATGCCGGGCAGCACGAGTGACCCGGCCACGTCGACGCACTCCGCAGCACTCCGGGAATCGAGGTCGGGCCCGACCTCGGCGATGCGCCCCTCCGCCACGGCGACATCCATGACGCCATGACGCTGATTGCGCGGGTCGATCACGGTGCCGCTCTTCAGAATGAGGTCGTATCGATGAGGCACGTGTTCACCGCCCTATCTCGTCCCAGAAACGAACCTGCCCAAGCCCGGTGTGCCTTTCAGCTCGCCGTCTTCCATCAAGATCCGACCACGCTGCATCACCATGACCGGAGCGCCAAGGCAGCTTCGCCCTTCGTACACGCTGTAGTCGACGTTGAGCAGAGGGTGCTGAGCCTTGATGATCGTGGCCGCTGCCGGATCGAAGAGGACGATGTCGGCGTCCCCCCCTTCCGCGACGGTCCCCTTCCTGGGGTAGAGACCGAAAATCTTGGCGGGCTTCTCGCACATGACTTCGACCAGGCGGCTCAGCGTGATCCTGCCCTGGTTGACACCTTCTTCGTACACGACCTTGAAGACCGTATCCAATCCCGGGATCCCGTTCGGGGCATCAAAGATCCGGTCCTGGAGCGGTTGGTTGGCTGCCGTGGTGTGGCCGGCATGGTCGGAGCCAACGACGTCGATGAGTCCCTCGTGCAGCGCCTGCCACAACGCTTGAACATCGTCTCGTCCCCTCAGGGGCGGCGACATCTTCGCAAGGGAACCCCACCTGGACATGTCGGCTTCTGTCAGGGTCAGGTAGTGCGGACAGGTTTCCGTGTAGAACTCGAGCCCTCCCCAGCGCTTGAACTGTCGCACGACGTCGAGGGACTCCTTCGCACTGATGTGGGGAATGTAGACGGGGCAGGCGGCGACTGTCCCGAGCATGAGCAACCGGAAGATTGCTTCGGCCTCGCACAATCCGGGGTGCGAGCGACCATGATACTCGGGAGATACCTTGCCCTCGGCGATGAAGGCGGTCTCGAGAAAATCGATGACCGCGCCATTCTCGGCGTGGGCGGCCAGCAGCGCGTTGTTCGCCGCCGCCAGATTCATGATCTTCAGAATGTCATCGTCCTCCAGCTTCATGCCGCGCTTCTTGTAGGCCATGAACACCTTGAACGAGACGATTCCTCTGGCCACCGACTTGGGAATCGTCGCGCTCGCGTCGTCGACATCGTGCTGCATGAGCGCGCCGTGGATCCCGAAGTCGATGACCGATGTGCGTTCCCCTTCCTCGATGAAATCGCCGATTGCATCCAGCAACCCGCCGGTGGCTCCCCAGGCTTTCACGGCGCCGATATACGGAATGATGGTCGTGATGCCGTCGACGGCGGCTGCCTTGGATAGTGTGTCGATCCGGTCGGCATAGACCGGATGAAGGTGGGCGTCGATGATACCGGGCAGAATCAGTTTTTCCGACGCGTCGATGACCTTGAAGGCGGACCGATCGTGATCGGGACTCTCGATGCTGTCCACCAAGCCGTCTTTGATGTAGATGTCGGCACGCTTGAGTTCACGACTGGTGACCAGAACCCCGTTCTTGATCGCCGTGTCGGCCTTCTTGCTCACGGTCGGCACCTGCTGATGCTGCGTGTCATCGGCGTGGGTTCCACGAGGACGTCTTCTCGGCCGTTCTACTCGAGCAACTCGCCCAGCGTCCGAGCGACAAGGGAACTCGAGAGCACGACAGGCTTGCCGGTTACTCGCCTGATGTCGCCGGCTGCTCGTCGGTTGAATCCCATGCAGTACATCAAGATCAGATCGCAGTTCGCCTCGCTGAGCATCGCGCCCGCCCGGGAGAGCCGGTCTCGGTCGGCATAAGGAGACGCATCGGCGACCGTGATCTGGGGGGTCATCCGGGAGAAGGTGTTCCGGACCCACGCCTCCTGCTCCGGAATGGGAATCAGGATTCCCAGGTGGTCGGTCTCGCCCACCAGTCCGTCGACGCACCGATCCACGATCCGTTGGGCCTCGACGAGCAGACAGGAAGATCGGAATCGGGGAAAGTCTCCGAGGCAGAGCAGCAAGATGGCGGAGACCCGTTGGCTGTCGAGGTCCTCGATGGCGCGTTCAATTCTGGGAAGCAACTTCTCCTTGGCAACGACCACTTCGGTACCGTCCCGCATCCGGCTGACCAGGTGCGCCATCCCATGTTCCGGGTGGCACTCCTCAACCTCGTTCAGCGTCAGTCCATCGAGCGCGCCGCGTTCCACGATCTCCACACCGTCGCCGAGAAACGGGGTCATCTCCGGCACGACGTCTGTCCGGGGAGACTGCCCGATGGTGACGATGCCGAGCTTCTTGCTCATGACGTCACAAGGGTCAGAATCTTCCCAAGGCCTTCAAGATCCTCTCGGGTGTCACCGGCAGGTCGCACACTCGAGCGCCGATGGCGTCGCTGACTGCGTTGGCAAACGCCGCCGCCGCCGGGACGCAGGACGGTTCCCCCAATCCCTTGGCACCGAACGGCCCGACACCGCCGCCGGATTCGATCATGATCGTCTTGACATCGGGAACATCGACGGCACTGGGAATGAGATACTCGGCGAATGAAGGGGTCAGCGTGTTCCCCTTGTCCAGGACTACCTCTTCCATCATTCCGTAGCCCAAGCCGTACAACGCCCCGCCGTGCAGTTGCCCCTCGGCACTCAAGGTGTTGATGGCCTGACCGACGTCGTAGCAGGAAACGATCTTGAGCACCTTCACGGCGCCCGTCTCGATGTCCACCGATACTTCCATGGCCTGCGTGCCAAAGGTGAAATCGGGAAACACCTGTCCCTGGCCGGTCTGGAAGTCGATCAGTTCGCGGGCTGGAGCATTGAACTGTGCCACGTCGTACAGGGGGATCCCATCCGCCGCGCAGGCCTTGACGACGCGTTCCAGGGCCACGGCACGGTCGGGGTCGCCTGCGGAATAGATCTGTCGATCCCCCATGGCCAGCTCTTCCGGGTCGACATCCAACAGGTCGGCCGCCTTCTTCACCAGGCTGTGACGCACCGCCGTCGCCGCCTTCTTGGTGGCGTTGCCCGACATGTAGAGCAGCCGCGTCGCGGTGGTAGTCCCGGCCAGTGGCGTCAAGGCCGAATCCCCGACGTAGACGGTGACGTCCTCCATGGGAACCCCGAGGACCTCCGCGGCGATCTGTGCCAAGGAGGATGCTTGACCGCCGCCAACATCCTGCAGGCCGCACCTGACAGAGACGCTCCCGTCCATCTCGATGCTGACCAGCGCTCTGGATGTGTCGTGCAGGAAGGTCATTCGGCCGTAGCTCGTCATGCTGGAGGCGATGCCCCGGCCGATTCTCTCGGTTGGCGAACTGGGTCCGGAGGGTTCACCGAGCGCCTCCAGGGCCCTGTCGGCCGTCTGCTCGGTCTCGACACTGTGCTCGAGGACCCGCCCGGTCGCCAGCGCATCCCCAGTACGAAGATAGTTCTTACGACGGATCTCGAGCGGCGAGAGGCCAAGTTGCTTGGCAAGCTCATCCAGCTGGCTCTCGCACGCGAAACAGACCTGCGGAGCACCGAACCCGCGGTTCGCACTGCTGAACGTGTTGTTGGTGAGCACCGTCTCGGAATCGACCTTGACGTGGGGAATGTCGTAGGGCCCGGTGGCGCCGACCGTGGAATACAGAAGAACCCAGGGACTCAGGTACACGTAGCCCCCGGCATCGGACGTCAGTTCCGCCTCCAGGGCCACCAGCTTGCCGGCCTTGGTGGCGCCGGTCTTGTACCTCATGACGTAGGGATGGCGCTTGCCGTGGGAGCGAATGGACTCTTCCCGCGTGTAGGTCAGCGATACGGGCTTTCGGGTCTTCCACACGAGTAGCGCCAGGTAGGTCTCGACCGTGATGTCTTCCTTGCCGCCGAAGCCGCCGCCGAGCATCGGGGCGATGATCCGGACCCGGTTGTGCGACACGCCCAAGACATCGGCGATTCCCCTGAAGTGCTCGATGACCTGAGTGGCGGATCGAATGGTGATCACGCCGTCCTGATCCAGCCAGGCCACGCCGGATTCCGGCTCCAGATAGGCATGGTCCACCATCGGCACCCGGTAGGTCTGTTCGACCACGACATCAGCCAGCTTGAACCCCTCCTCGACGTCACCCTTTCTGACCTTGTAGCTGCAAATGACGTTACTCTCGTCTTCCCCGACCTGGTAGGCTCCGGCCTGCTTCGCCTCGACCGGATCGAAGACGCCTTCGAGCGGTTCGTACTCCACGTGAATGAGACCGAGCGCCTCCTCGGCGACCGCCTCACTCGTCGCCGCGACCAGCGCAACCGCTTCGCCCTTGAATCGGATCTTCTTCTCGGCCAGGACCCGGTAGAGCCCCTCGAACCCGCCCACCTGATGGGTCTGTCCGAACCGCGTGGCCGTCTCGTTGTTCGGCACATCCTTGGCGGTCAAGACCGCGTCGACGCCGGGCAGCTTCTCTGCGTCACCGGTGTCGATGGACAGGACCCGCGCGGCGGGGTGGCGGCTCCTCAGCACCTTCGCGCAGAGCATCCCCGGCACTGTGTAGTCATGGGCGTACGCCGTGTCGCCGAACACTTTTGCCCAGGCGTCTGGCCGCGGAGCCGCCTTCCCGATGATCCGGTATGCAGGCCTGGTACGATTCTCAGGCATCTTCCCGCTCTCCTACGCCACGCCTGCCGTGTGCCGCCGCGTCCTCGATGGCCTCGACGATCTGCGTGTACCCGGTACAGCGACACAGGTTTCCGGAGATCCCTTCGCGGATCTCCTCTCGGTTCGGGTTCGGATTGGCCTCGAGCAGAGCCTTCGCCGACACCACCACCCCCGGCGTGCAGAACCCGCACTGAATCGCGCCGTGCTCGACGAAGCTCTTCTGAAGGGGATCGGGATTCTCCGACGTTCCGACACCCTTCAGCGTGGTGATCTCCTTGCCGTTGGCCTGCACGGCCAGCGTCAGACAGGCGTTGACCGCACGTCCAGCCAGGATGACGGTGCACGCTCCGCAATCGCCCTGACTGCACCCGTCCTTCACCTCGAAGGCCCTCAGGCGATTCCGCAACGCGTCCAACAGGGTCTCGCGGGCCGTCACCTCCGCCCGCTTCCATTCGCCGTTGACCTTGATGTCGATCGGATACGTCGTCATGCGCCGAATGTCCTCCGGTCTGCCACGGCCATCTCGATCTGTCGCTTCAGGACCGCCGAGGCCACATACGAGCGGTACTTGTCAGAGCCTCGAACGTCACTGATGGGCGAGATCTCCGCCCGCAAGAGTTCGGAACATTCCTCGACGAGCGTCTCGCCAATCTCGTGGCCTTCAAGCAGCTCTTCGATGCGGAAGACTCGCATCGGTATCGGAGCCACCGACCCTGCCGCGACCCGTGCCGTCCGGCAGGTCGTCTCCTCCATCTCCAGCATCACGGCGACGCTGGCAACGCTGATCGACGATGCGCTTCTCAGGCCGATCTTGGTGAAACGTCCGGCCGCTCCATCCGGCGGCCTGGGAAACGTGATCCGGGTCAGCACGTCGCCCTCGCCCAGATCCGTCACCCTGTAGGAATGAAAAAACTGGTGCAGGGGCACATCTCTGATGGCCCCATCCGGACTCATGATCTGAACCGCGGCGCCCAGGGCCAGAAGTGGAGGTGCGGTGTCCGCGCTGGGAGACGCGTTGGCGAGATTGCCCCCGATGGTGGCTCGATTCCGGGTCTGCGGGTGTCCGACCTGCCGGGCAGCCGTCGCTAGGAACGGGCTGCCGCTGGCAATGATGGGGCTCGAGGCGAGCTTGGCCATCGTGGTGGTTGCGCCGATCGCAATGCTGCCGTGCTCTTCACGTATGAACGACAGTTCCGCTATCTCGCAGAGATCGACGAGAACCGCGGGTAGAGTCCGCCCGGCTCGCATCTGAGGAATCATGTCGGTGGCGCCCGCGACGACGGCAGCTCGCCCTTGGTGCTCCGCCATGATCTGCTGGAGGTCGTTCAAGTCGGTAGGCCGCAGGTACGTGGTGCTCGTCACTGTCTTCGTCTTCGTCTTTCTCATCCGTGCCGAGGCTGGAGCAAGGCTGCCGCTACTGGCCGCAGCTTCCTATCGCCTTGACGATTCGGTGATACCCAGTGCATCGACAGAGGTTCCCTCTCAGGTGCTCCCGGATCCGTTCTTCCGAAGGTGAAGGGTCGTGCGCGAGCAGATCCTTGGCCATGAGAATCATCCCGGGCGTGCAGAACCCGCACTGCACGGCTCCATGATCCAGAAACGCCTCCTGGATCGGATCCAGTGATCCGTCCGGTTTAGCCACTCCTTCAATCGTCAGGATATCTGCGCCATCGACGGCAACCGCCAGCGTCAGGCAACTCAGAATCGGCTCCCCGTTGACGAGTACCGTGCATCCCCCGCACTGTCCGGTGCCGCAGCAGTACTTCGTGCCCGTCAGTTGCAACTCTTCTCTCAGGACGTTGACGAGCAGCGCATTCGCCTCCACCAGCGGCTCGACGTGCTCGCCGTTGACGGTCAACGTGACGCGTCGCTTCGTCATCATGGCTATCGCTGAACCCGCTTCCATGCCTGGTCGAACGTGTCCTTGAACAGCACGCGGGAGACGCGTCGTCGATAGAACTCGGTGGATCGCACGTCGGTCAGGGGCGAGATGTCGGCCGCGATTCGGTCGGCGGCCTCATCCATCACGCCCGCGTCAATCGCTCGACCCGACAAGAGCTGTTCCACACCGGGCATTCGCATCGGCGTCGGGCCGACAGCCCCCATCCCAATCCGGCATGAGAGACACCGCTCGCCATCGCTCTGCACCGCAACCGCGCAACTGATCTTGGAGATGTCCCCCGCCACCCGCCCGATCTTTCGAAACGCACTTCCGGTGTGGTCCACGACAGCCGGAACCTGGATCTCCGCCATGACTTCGCCAGGCTCCATGCCGGTCATCTTGGGTCCCCGAAAGAAGGCGTCGAGCGGCACGACCCGCTCTCCGCCCGAACCGATCAGTCGTACCCGGGCCTCCAAGACCAGGAGCGCCAGAGCGGAATCGGCGGCCGGTGAGGCTGTGCAAATGTTTCCGCCCAACGTCCCCATGTTGACGACCTGGGCCTGGCCGATCGAGCCGAGCGCGTCACCGAGGCAGGCGTAGGTCTCGTTGTCCCTGCAGTAGGCCTTGACGTCGCGCAGCCTCACCGCGGCACCGATGTGCAGGGCCCCGTCTCGCCGCACGGTGCGCAACTCGGCTATCTTCGTGACATCAATCAGGTAGTCAGGCGAAATCTTTTCGTACTTCAGCTGGGGCACGACATCGGTTCCGCCCGCGATGATCGTTGCCGCCGGACCGTATCGGTCCAGCAGCGCGAGAAGTTCCGGCATCGTCTCCGGCGCGACGTATTCGAATTCCCGGGTCAAGATCCTCGTGTTGCCCATCGTTACCGCCCCTGCTGGAGCTGTTCCGCGTCCCGCGTCAACGCACTCAAGACGCGTTCCGGAGTGATCGGCGCCTCCGTCAAGCGGATCCCCACGGCGTTGTAGATGGCATTGGCTACGGCGCCGGCGGTCGCATTGTTCGCGGCTTCGCCGACGCCCTTGGCGCCGAACGGACCTGACGGCTCGTAGGTGTCGGCAAAGAACGTCGACAGATCCTCGAGCGAGGGCATGTCCTGTGCCGTATAGACCTTGTAGTCGGTGAGATACCCGCCACAGGTAAGCTCTCCGGTATCCGGCTTGTAAGTCGTATCTTCCAGAAGCGCGAGGCCGATGCCCCGGCAGAGGCCGCCCTCGAGCTGCCCGGCGGCTAGGTCGGGGTTGATGACCGTCCCGGCATCGACTGCGGCCACGGCGCGCATCGGTCGAATCTGCCCGGTCGCCGTGTCGACCTCTACCTCGACGAAATTCACGACGAAGCAGGGCGGACAGTTCACCTGCCGATGGCTCACGACGGCGATGATCGAGCCCCATCCCTTGATCTGCGCGGTCTTGGCCACCTCGGCCACGGTGATCCGTTTGGCCGGCGCTCCGGGCAAGCAGACGACGCCCTGGCCACGGTTCGTGTCGGGTCGGACCTTCAGCGCGTCCGGATTGACGTCGATGATGCGCGAGGCGAAGTCGAACAGAATCTTCTTTACATCTTGGGCGGCCCTCAGAAGGCTCGCGCCGCCGCAGTACACCCCACGGGTCGCGTGGGTGCAGACGTCGTAGCCGGTGGAGCGGGTGTTCGACGGCGAGATTCCCACCCGGTCGAGAGGCACACCGAGTTCCTCGGCCACCATCTTGGCGCCCGCGTCCAACGTTCCCCCGCCGTGGCACATGAGCGCGGTCAGGCAGTCGACCGACCCGTCCTCGTTAATCTTGACCATCGCCGTGGAGTAGTCGATGACCTCACCCGGCGTGGGCGCACCGGTGCCCGATGTGTGGAACCCTCGGCCGACCCCGATCCCCCTTCGGAAGCGCCCGGTCTTGCTCGTGGAGCTCCCGCGACCCTCCCAGCCGACCATCGCCTTTCCCTTCAGCAGCATCTCCTCCACACCGCAACTCCGAATGACCGAGCGCACAGTCGGACCCTGCCCCCAGAACGTCTCGCCGAGCCCCACGTAGTTCTTCAGGCGAACGTCGATCGGATCGATGTCGAGTTCTTCGGCGATGGTGTCCATCATCGACTCCACCGCGAATGTGACCTGCGGGTTCCCGTATCCCTGCATGGCACAGGCTGGAGCCTTGTTGGTGTACACCGCCGTACCCTCGAACTTCAGATGCGGCAGTCGGTACAGAGAGACGAACCAGCCCGCCATGCACCCGAGCAGCGGATACGCCTGGATGTTGTGCCCTCCAATGTCGACGACCGTCTTCAAATATCCCGCTGTCAGGGTTCCGTCGCGTTTCACGCCGTAGGTGAGGTGGATATTCGACGGATACTTGCAGTGGTCGTACATATCCTCTTCGCGGGTCAGCACCAGCTTCACCGACTTCTGAGCCTTGAGCGCCAGGGCGACGCAGACGGCGACGGAACTGTTCATCTGGATGCTCGAGCCAAACGACCCACCAATCGGCACACGTTGCACGTTGATCTTGCTGAGGGGGATGTCGAAGAGGCTTCCCAAGAGCTGGCGGGTATTGTGAATCGACTGCGCGGTGGCCCACACCGTGATTCCGCCGTCGGCTTCCGGGCGGCACACAACCGCCTTGCTCTCCAGCTGGCCGTGGTAGGCCCTCCCGGTCGTGAATTCGTTCTCCACGACGAGGTCCGCCTCCTCGAGCCCTCGAGCCACGTCGCCTTCTACCGCCTCCCGGTAACAGGCGATATTCCGCTCGATGGGGAGGACGGTCTCGCCCAACAGGACCGCGTCATGCAACTGCGGCGCGCCATCTCGCATCGCTTCGTGGGGATCGAAGACCGCAGGCAGCGATTCGAATTCGACGTCAAGGGCGTCGAGCGCCCTGTCCGCCAGCGCTTCCGTCCTGGCGGCGACCGCAACGACGCCCTGCCCGACGTGCCGGACCTTGTCCGGCAGGACCGTTCGGTCGCGGTAGGTCTTGGCCGGAACGCTCACCTGACGCTCGTTGTACTTGACCCGCGGCACGTCCTCGGGGGTGATGCAGACGGCGCCCAGGCGTTCCGCTTCGCTGGTGTCGATAGCGGCGATCCGCGCGTGAGGGTAGGGACTTCTCAAGACTCTGGCCTGAAGCATGTTCGGAAGGCTGATGTCCGAGGAGTACAGCTGCCGCCCGGTGACCATGGCGTGGCCGTCCTGACGCCGGGTCACCCGACCGATGACCTCGAATCTGTCGTCGTTCATCAGATACCTTCACCCACGCGACGGCCCTCATGCCTCCGCCGTGCAAAGCATAACTCCACGGGGCCGTCGGGCGCCGCCGTCGGTTCACCCTCGGCGTCACGCGGCGCGAAGTCCTCCCTTGACAGAAACCGTGATTGCAGGTACGAACGCAGCACCTCGAGATCATCCTCGAGGGCGTCCTGTCTGCGCTCGGAGGGTGTCAATGCGTGAGCTCCTGGCTGAATACCTGAACAATCGCCTCTCCCGTCGTGGCTTCTTCAGGCGGATGGTGGCGGCCGGCTTCACGGCCGGCTTCGTCGAGTCTCTCCTGAGTAATCTCGCGGCGGCGGAGACGCCGGCCGACCAACCAAGCGGCACCTATCGCACCGCGACCGGAACGGGCGGAGAACTCCTCGTGGAGCAACTCAAGGCCGCGAACGTGAAGTATGTCTTCACGAATCCTGGCTCCACGGAAGTTGGCTTCTTCGACGCCTTGGCCGGCGCTCCGGAGATTCAGCCGATCGTGGGGTTGCACGAAGGCCTCGTCATTGCCATGGCCGACGGCTACAACCAGGTGACCGGCGAGACGGCCTTCGTCAATCTTCACGCAATCGCCGGGACCGCCCAGGCATCGGGCCAGCTCTTCAACGCCCACCGCGATCATGCCTCCATGGTGGTCACCGCTGCTCTCGTGGACACCACGGTCTTCAGCGACGATCTCGTGCTTGCGCCACGGCCCGGCTTCGAGCAGGTCGACGTCAACAAGCAGTTCTCCAAGCTCTCCTGGGAGGTCCGCAATCCGGAGAGCATTCCGCTGGCCATGCGGCGAGCGTTCAAGGTCGCCGCGACGCCTCCCGGAGGTCCGGTCTACGTGGCCCTCGGGACCGCGGCGCTGGAAGCCAAGGACGTCTCGGCGGAGATCATCGACCAGAGCAAGTTCTCCGTTCCGATCCGGTCTCGTCCCAACGCCGCAGATATCGAACAGACCGCGCGGTGGCTCTTGGAGAGCGTGCAACCGTGCCTCATCGTGGAGAGCGAGCTGAACCGATCGGGCGCGGTTCCGCAAGCGATGGAGCTGGCGGACCTGCTCGCCATGCCAGTCTCGGATTTCCTCGGCTGGTACAACATTGGCGCGCATTTCCCGACACAGCACCCGCTCTACTACAGCTACGGGGGCATGCGCTTCATCGAAGAGGAGAATCCGTTCAAGACCGCGGACATGTTCCTTGCGCTGGGTGCCGAGAACTTCGCGGTCCGGACAATCTCGACCAGCCCAACGATTTCGGAGCGGGGAGTCTGGGGTCCGGGAAACTATCCTCCCTCGATCCCCGCCGATGCCAAGAAGGTGGCGATCGGAATCGATACCGGTTCGATGGCCCGAACGGAGCCTGTCGATCTGGCCATCGTCGCCGATGTCGGACTGGCGCTCGACGATCTCCTCGAGTCGATTCGCAGCCTGGCCACGACGGAGCGTCTCGCCGCGATCCGCGCCAGCCGCTACGACCGACTGGCGGCGCTCCCGGAGAGGATGCGCCGTGCCGCGGACGCGGATATTCGCCCGAATCTGGGTCAGAATCCGATGCATCCCGATGACGTCGCGCTGCTCACCGAGCGCGCGTCGGATCGCGACGCCATCACGATTCACGAGAACGTCAGCCACGACATGGCCCGTCCCTACGCGCCACTCCAATCTGTCGGCGTCGGTGAGAAGATGCGGCTTCACGCGGCCGGCGGCTCGCTCGGGTGGGGAGTCGGGGCGGCCATCGGCGCCAAGCTCGGCCAGCCCGATCGCCAGGTCGTGCTTCACATCGGCGACGGCTCCGTGATGTACAGCGCGGCCGGTTTCTGGACGATGGCACGCTATCGGGTCCCCGTACTCACCGTCATCTGGAACAACGTCAACTATCAGCAGGTGCGGTTTCGCTTCGCGCGGTATCAGGGCAACATGGCGCAGACCGATCGCTACCCGACGATGTTTCTTGGCGATCCGGAGATCGATTTCGTCAAGCTTGCCGAATCTCAGGGGATCTCCGCTGCGAAGGCGACGACGGCCGACGAACTGGAGAGCGAGCTGGAGATCGGCATCGCCGCCACCCGGGAGGGTCGGCCGTACGTGATCGACGCCAGAATCCGCTGCATCGACGCGGGAGCCGAATCCACCTGGCACAGTCAATTCAGTCTTGCCGACAGCCGCACGCGAAACGTGTGATACCCGGCCGGCTTCAAGGAGAGGCCCCGGGGGCTAACCCCAGAGCTCACTTGGGTCAGTAGTATCCCTCCGCGTGCATGAGGCGTCGTGCATGGGAGACATACTTCACGAACTCGATCTCTTCCGTGATTCTGAGTTCTCTGGGCCTGGGCAAGTCGATCTCCATGATCTCCTTCACGCGCCCGGGCCTGGCTGTCATCACCATGACTCGATCCGAGAGAAAGACCGCTTCACCGATATCGTGCGTGACGAACAGAACCGTTCGCGCTCGTTCCATCCACGTCTTCTGAAGCCAGACGCCCATTTCATCCCGCGTCATGGCATCCAGCGCGCCGAACGGTTCATCCATGAGCAGGAGCGGAGGGTCGTGGATGAGTGCCCGACAGAAGGAGACGCGCTGCTGCATGCCGCCTGAGAGCTCCCACGGGTACCGGTCCTCGAACCCATCCAACCCCGCCAGCTTGATCAGGTCCCGCGCCCTCGGTACGTAGGCGTCGTTCTCGAACTCCTGTCGCACCTCGATCTGCAGCATGATGTTCCGCAAGACGGAGCGCCATGCCAGTAGGGTCGCCTCCTGAAAGACGATCCCGACATTCGGGTGTGGGCCCCGGACCAGCTTCCCATCGACGCGCGCCTCTCCCTTGGACGTCGGAAGGAGACCGGCGATGATCTTGATCAGGGTGGATTTCCCGCAGCCGCTCGGGCCGACAATGGAGAGGAACTCCCCCTCCCTCGCCGAGAAGCTGACATCCGTCAATGCCTCGATCGACCCGCCCTTGTGCGGATACGTCAAGTGCACGCCGTCGAGAGTAATCACGTCTCTCCTCGTCCAAGCCCTGGGAAGCGAGAATTCTGATGGAATCGCTACTCGGGCAGAAACTCGTTCGTGGAGAACCGGGTCAACGGAATGTCTGCCGCTTCGGCGACACCGTCGAACTCCACCGTGATGCGCCTGAGCTCTTCCAAGGCCTCGGGATCCTGGTATCCCAGTGGAGACGGTAAGAGCGAGCGGACACTCGTCAACTGGCCGACGAGAATTTCCTTCCTCGCCAGGGGAAACCGCCTCACCGCGATCTCCGCCGCCGCGTCGACGTCGGCGAAGGTCTCTCCGACTCCCGCGATGTACGCCCTGATGAACCTCCGGATGAGATCGGGATCCTCCCGCGCGGTCGTCGCGTTGACGATCACCCCGTCCCCGATCACGGGGATCCCCCAATCCTCGAACAGCATGACCTGGGCCGGATCGACGTCCATCCCCTGGAGCCTGACGAGGTCATCCACTTCAAGGCCAAGCGCGCCATCGGCCCTGCCCGTTGCCATCGCCTCGAGCATCGCCCTGCCGGCGTTCAGGTACGTGACCTGCTCTTGACGAATCTCGTTTGCGGCCAGAAACGCGTTGAAGAGGGCTGAGGTCCCACCGCCTCCAGACCCGGCAATGACCTTCCCGATCAGATCCTGAGGCGTTCTGATGCCGGTCTCGGGCTTCGAGAGGATGCAGTACCTCCGCGACTCCTGAATCTGCATCACTTGAATGATCGGCATCCCCAGGGCGGCTCCCTTCACGCTGACGTTGGTCGCGGCCACTCCGAACGTGGCGCTACCGGCGGCGACGAGTTTGCTCGTCGCCGATGAACCCGAGCCTTCCCTGATCGTGATGTCTATGCCTTCCTCCTCGAAGAATCCCTTCTCCGACGCAACGATGAACGGCACATGCGGGCCCGAGCACTTCCAGTGGAGCTGCAGCGTCACCTGGTCCAGCGCCGGTGCATCCGTGGAGGATGCTTGACGAGATCGGCAGGCCGTTCCCAGAGCCACGAGAGACAGGCCCAACATTCCGACCATCAGGGAGCTTGTTCTCATGCGTCCCCCCTCTTCTGCGCGGTGGGCCTCTCCCTCCAGTCGGGCGATGCCTTGGCCCTGCGAGTCACGCCGTGAAGAACCTCTGGTCCCTCGCCCTCATCGTGACGTGCCAGGAGATGGCGTGTGTTTCGGCCCAGCCGATGAGCGCATACATCGACCTGCCCAAGACCACGAGCGTGATGACGACCGAGAACAGCAACGTCACGTCGCTGTTGTGTTGCGCCATCGTGATCAGGTAGCCCAACCCCTCATTCGCACCGACGAACTCACCGACGATGGCTCCAAGAATGGCGACCACGCCGCCCAGCTTGAGACCGGCGAAGAAGTGAGGCAATGAACTTGGCAGTCGGACCTTGATGAACGTCTGGAGCGTGGACGCCGACATGGATTTCGTCAGATCGATCAGTGCGGGCTCAACATCCTTCAATCCGGTCATCGTGGCGATGACGATCGGGAAGTACGCCAGCCAGAAGGCGATGATGACCTTGGGAGCGTAGCCGAAGCCGAACCAGACGATGAACAATGGAGCAACGGCCAGCTTGGGTGTCGTCTGAAAGAACACCAGGAGCGGCAGCAGTGTCTTCTCCACCGGCCTCGACCAGACCATGAGTATCGAGACGGCGACCGCGAAGACGGTGGCGAGAAAAAGCCCCAGAAGCATCTCAAACGTCGTGACCAGGAAATGAGGCCAGACCAGGCCGAGATTTCCCACGAAACTTTCGATGACGGCGATCGGACCAGGCAGGATGAAGTCCGGTATGGAAAAGAGGACGATCGACAGCTGCCACGCAGCGAGCATCGCAGCGATCGTGGAGGCGGGATACAGCGCTTCCGGGAGCCTGGCGCTCCAACGGAATCCCTTACCCAGAGCCATCTCCCCCGAACTCCTCATCCTGAGCTGTACCCCTACGTGGTGAACATGATCTGCTCGTTCTCCCGAACGACGACATGCCATGCAATCGCGTACCGCTCGACCCATTCCACGACGGAGAACAGCGCCTTGCCCAGGAGTAGGAGCACGACGAGCACGGCAAAGCACAGCGTCGTATCCATCCGGTCGTTCGCATAGAGGACGAGGTACCCCAGACCGTCCATCGACCCCATGAACTCTGCCACGATGGCTCCGACCAGCGAGAGCAGCGCGCCCAACTTCAGCCCGCTGAACAGATACGGGAGTGAATTTGGGATCCGTATCTTCGTGAACGTCTGGAAGGGAGTGATGGACATGGATCTCGCCAGGTCCAGGACGGTGGGGTTCACATCTCTCAACCCGGTGACCATCTCGATCACGATGGGGAAATAGGCCAGCAAGAAGCTGATCAGGACCTTCGGGAACGGACCGAATCCGAACCAGATGATGAAGAGCGGCGCAATAGCCACCTTGGGGACCGTCTGCAGGAAGACCATCAGGGGCAGCACGGTCTTCTCGGCAACCTTCGACCAGACGATGATCGCGGAGATCGGCACGGCGAACACGAGGGCAAGCGTGAAACCGAGACCGGCTTCGTAGAGTGTGATCAGGCCATGCTGGAATATCAGCGTCCGCTCCGACACCACCGTCGCAGCGACGGCGCGCGGCCCAGGCAGCAGGTAGTCCGGGATCGCCAATAACTGGACACCCAGCTGCCACACCGCGACGAGCCCGATGGCCGCTGCCAACGGGTACAGAGCGTCTCGCCGTTTTCTCAACTAGAAACCCAACTTCGACGTGCGGGTATCTGATCGTCCCCCGGGCAGATCGGCCTTGGGCGGGATCACGTCCCCCGTTCCCGCCCACATGTCCTGTATGGGCGACGCGGTGAATTCCTTTCGGATGACGCCCACCATCGTGAGACACCCATTGGCGTCTTCGGCACAGGCCTCCTCGCATGCGAGACAGACGATGCATTCCTGGATGTTGGCCGACGACACCTGCTCTTCGATCGGATCCCAGTCGATCGCCTCCACCGGGCAGCTGTCCACGCAGTGGAGACAGTTTCTTCCAAGGCATTTCTTGTGATTGACGACGGCATCGACTTTTTCTTCCAGCATCTCTCAAGTTCTCCTGGGAAGGTCACGCAGTCTCTTGCTTCAGGCCTCTGATCGGGAATCTGCCCTCGGGGACCTTCACATAGCCCGAGCGGGTCGGAACAGTCCGCAACTCCATCTGACCGTTCTTCTTTTCCAGTCTGATGTCCTGTATCCAGCGATCGTTGTCCATGTAGGGGTGGTCCAGCCGGTTGTGAACGCCCCGCGTCTCGGTCCGCATCAGGGCCGCCTTCGCATGCATCTCCTGACAATCGATCATGCAGTCAGATTCAAATGCCAGTCTCAGCTCCCGCGGGTCCTCGGCATACATCCTCTCCTGCGCAGTCCTCCGAATGTCGTCCAACTGCTCCAGGCCCTCGAGAAGCCCCTTCTCGGTCTTCAGTACGCCAAACTTGTCCATACTCAGCTTCTGGATCGCCTCACGGATCGCTCTCGGATTCCCGTCAGCCGTCTTCGACCTAGACGAAAACCTGTCGAGGTAGTCCTTCTTGTCTTTCACCTGACTCTGGCTCAGTTCGACACGGGACACACTTCTGGCGTACTCGGCGCCGGCCCTCCCGGCCCTGACACCGAAAACCAGGGTGTACTTGAGATCCTCACCGTAGGACACTTCCCCGCCGGCGAACAATCCGGGAATGTTGGTCTCGCACTCTTCGGAGATCTTGATCCCCCCCCACGATCCAAGTGCTCCTGGATACATCCGGATCGGCTTCTTCTCCCACTCGAAGTTTCGCATCGCATGGAGGCCGGCGATCCCCTTGGGCTCGGCGGTCCACGCGTCCTCGGGGACGTGGGAGAAGTCGGCGAGCACCCCGCCATCATCACCCCGTCCCTCGAGAACCTCGTTGGCCATCGCGCGCGCGATCGTCGCCACGTTGTCAATGACCGGCGTTCCGTACTTGATGTGGAAAGGGTCGCCAGGTTTCAGGGTGGCACCGTCGCCAAGCACCATGTAATTCGGCAGGAAGTCCTCTCCGTTCGCGTTGGTCAGATTGACCATGGTTCGTGCATACGACGGAGGAATCCAGAACTGAGGCTGATCCTTCTCGGAGATGATCCAGGCGTCGAAGCTCTCGTACTCCATCATGTTCATTTCCACGCCGTTGCGATAGGCGATGGCGTGACCATCTCCAGTCGATCGTGTCGGCGTGTTGTTTCGCTTCCAGCACTCGCCCGCGCCGCCCGTGGCCATGACGACAGCCTTGGCCTTGACCACGGTGAAGTCTCCAGACACGACGTCGAAACCGACCGCGCCGACGCACTGACCGTCCACGGTGAGGATGTCGGTGATGTTGAAGTACTTCATCAGCTTGGCGCCCTGGTCCTGAGCGTACTTGTACATCGGACCGGTGGTGGCCCAGCTCACCCGCCCCGGCGGGCCGTAGGTCTTTTGGTCCCTGGGATTGAGAACACCAAACTCGGCAAGCTCATCCTGGTACGGGATCTGCTCGACGGCCGTGATCTCCTCCATCCGCTGGTCCTTGCCGTACATGATTTCCCAGGCGCCACCCTTCACGCCCCGCTCGTAGAGCGCCTTGAGGCCTCGAGGCATGGACAGTGACCAGTAATTCATGACGATGCCTTGTGTTCCGCCGGCGACGCTCGACAGGTTCGTCCGGCCGGTACTCTTCTCCGCGATGATCACGTCCAGGCCGTAGCGCCGGATCTGTATAGCCGCCCGGAGGCCCGCAAGGCCCGCGCCAATCACCAAGACATCGGTCTCCAGGGTGTCGGTGTTCATTCGGATTCCTTCCTTTCACTTCGCCGGACTGTCTAGTCTGAAGCCCTGTCTGTCGGGCTGTTCACAAACCGCTTGCCGGATCGGTCAGGAGTTTGCAGGACGCCATCCACGGCTTCGAGATCGTGCCACCACTTGTTTTTCTGATTCGGGGTCCCGTACCCCATGAGGTCGTCTCCCCAGATGGCGAGCCGCCTGGCTAGGGGAATGTTGGTCATGGTCCACCTCACAAAGCGATGAAACGGTGTGAAGGGCTTGTTCCATGGACAGACGTGTATGCACACCCCACAGCCGGACCCCCACTGATTCCCGATCCTATACTTCAGACACCTGTCCACGTCGTTGTTCCACTTGACGTAGCCGTTGTGCACGACCGTCGAATCTTCTCCGAACGGAATCGCTCCTGCTGGACAGTGCGTCGCGCACTTCGCGCACTTGGAACAGAAGTCCTGGAGCCCGAAATCGATCGGCCTGTCGATCGCGAGCGGGAGATCCGTCGTGACCACGGCCGCCTTGAATCTCGTGCCGAGGAACGGGTTGAGCACGATGTCGCCCGTGCGGCACATTTCGCCGAGTCCAGCCCAGAGCAAGATGGGAGGGAGCATCACCTGATAGTTTCGAATGTGATGCGCGCGCGCCGGGTAGCCGAGCTTCCGGATGTAATCGGCCAGGATGCATGAGATGAACGCGGTCGTGGAATACGAAAGAAAGCCCATCGACGTGCTGATCCAGTCGTTGCCGAAGCTCGCATCAGCGGTCTTCCAGTCCTGGTCGACCAGAACGGCGATGGCATACTTGTGCGCGCATTCGATCGGCTCCCCCGTCGCCTGGCTGTGGCTGTAGACGGCATAGGGGGGCAGTCGGCATATCCCTACGACGTCGGCTCTGAGGAAATAGGCCGTCGCCTTGATGTGGCGCGCCATCGCTTCGGGATCATCCGTCCCCGGAGCCCTGTGCTCGGCAACCGGCCCGTCGACCTTGTCGGCGAGAGTCGCCGCCATCCGTTGTTGCGCCCGAGACAGAGGATACTTGAAGAGCCCCAAGAGATTCTGATAGCTGGGCCCGAGACCTCCGCTCCGGGCCCTCGCAAAACCGCCGGCCCTCTGATCCACGCGCTGAATTCGCTCCTCATCGATGAACGTCGTGGGACGATCGACCCTCTTGAGGGACTCGACGGGATACGGATCGAGCTTCGTCCCGTCATAGGCGCGCTTGTAGGTCGTCAGGATCGTCACAGCGAGGTCACTCCGCGTCCGGTCGACTGTGGTGCGCGTCGTCTCTGTTCGATCCCGACTCGCGTTGCCCTCTGGTCAGGAAAGGCGGCAATACTCCGTCCAACATCTCCGGGCGCATGGAGTATTCGGCGCGGAGGGTCCTTCTGTTCCCCGCCTGCTCGGGTACCTTGAGGGCACCGTCACTGGATTCCAGGTCGAGCCACCACTTGTTCTCGATTCTTGGCTTCCCGTATCCCATGAGATCGTCGCCCCAGATCGCGAACCTTCTGGCGAGAGGGATGTTTCTCATCGTCCATTGCACGAATCGATGAAACGGCGTGTACGGCTTGTTCCATGGGCACACCGTCATGCACGTGCCGCAGCCCGCACCCGCATTGCTCGCGGTCCGCCCGATGACACACTTTTTCACGTCGAGCGGCCATTGCTCGTAACCGTTGCGCCAGACCTTGTCGCCGTCGCTGATCGCCCCGGTAGGGCACTCGCGGGCGCACTTCTTGCACCGTGAGCAGAAGTCCTGGAGCCCGAAATCAATCGGCTTGTCCGGTACCAGCGGGAGGTCGGTGGTCACGATGGCCGCTTTGAATCGCGGACCGATGAACGGGTTGACCACGACACTCCCGATCCGGCTCAGCTCACCCAGACCGGCCCAGAGCAAGATAGGCGGCACCACGACGTCGTAGCTGTAGGTGTGATGCGCTTTGGCGGGGTATCCGAGCTGACGAATGTAGTCGGCCAGGATGCGGGCGACAAAGCTGGAGTTGGTGTAGGCCAGATGGCTCTGCGAACCGCTGATCCAGTCGTTGCCGAAACTGGCTTCCGAAGTCTTCCAATCCTGATCGATCAGGATGGCGATCGCGTAGGTGTGGTCGCATTCCACAGGTTCGCCGGTCGAGAGATGGCGGCTGAAGACCGCGTAGGGGGGCAGCTTGCAGACGCCCACCATGTCGGCCCTCAGGAAATAGGCCGTCTCCTTGATGTGCTTGGTGATCAGCGCCGGATCATCCCCGAGGGGAGCCTGATTCGCTGCCACCGGGTTGTCCGTCTCACCGATGTCGCGAAGGTGAACCTGCATTCCTCTCAATGCGCTACCGAGCGGGTGCTTCGTGACGAGCCGCGCCCTCTGCTGCTGAAGATGCGGCCCGTACTCGCCCCGGGCGGCCTTATTGAACCCACTATCCCGACCGTCGACTCTTGGCACCTCCGCGTCCCGTATCTCGATCGTCGGACGGTCCACTCTCTTCAAGACATGGACCGGATAGGGATCGACCCGGTGCGTGTTGAAGGACCGCAGAAAACTCGTGACCATGCTCATGGCTCGATGCGCCTCACACGGAACGACATCCGACGCTTCCGAAGAACTTCTCGATCGCGCGTGGCCCGGGGGGAGGCGTGATCAGTGAGACCCCAATCAGCGCCGCCGTCGAGATGGCCACCATGACCACCACCGGCATCACGCCTGCCTCCCCGAGGGTGTAGCCCGGGTCGCCCCCCGACCGCAGGAGGAAGTATACCCAGCTGGACACGGCGCAGACGACGCAGGCGATCGCTCCCTGCCTCGTACTGCGCCTCCAGAACAGCGCGGCCGCGACGAGTGGAAACAGCGCCGCGAGACCGGAGAACGACCAGATCGCGAGCGCGAAGATGCTCTGATCGAGGATCTGCGCCAAGACGAACGTCACCGCCAAGACGACGCCGACAAAGGCGCGCCCGAGGCGAATCTGGTGCCGCTCGCTCCACCGATGTCCCGCGGCGTAGTGCCGAACGATGTCCTCGGTGAACATCGTCCCAAGCGACAACGACTGCGAATCGAGTGACGACATGATGGCCGCGCACACACCGGCGGCCAGCAACCCACCCAGCACTCCGGGGGCGTAGTGTCCGACCATCTCGATGAGAACAGAATTCGCCGCGGTACCCTCGAGATCGGGAAAATCGATCCGCCCGAGAACACCCAGCAGAACGCTGGGTAGCCAGACGACCGCAAGGCAAATTGGGAACGCGACGACGGACAAGCGGAACGTCTCGGCGCTACGCGCCGACAGCCAGTGCATGAACATGTGCGGCATCATTCCAACGGACAGCGGGATACAAGTGTAGGTCAGGAACTGCCAGGGCGTGATGGCGTCGCCTCGAATCAGCAGGTCAGGGGTCGTGGCCGCTACCAAGGCCATCGCGGTCGTCAACCCGCCGAGCTTGTCCACGATGACGGCGAACGTGACGATCCCCAGGCTCATGAAGACCGACGTCTGAAACGTATTGACCCAGGCCGTGCCTCGCAAGCCGCCGGACCAGACGTAAGCTAGCACGACCGCGCAAACGACCAAGCTACCGGCCCATCGCGGAATCGCCCCGTCGGTGATCGCCTCGAGGCTCAGTCCGGCGCCCATGACACCGATCAGCAGGTAGGGGATGATCAGACCGACGAGCGCGACGAACAGCAGCAGCCCGAGGCTACGCGACTCCCATCGGTCGCGGAACAGCCCCACCTGGGTCAGGTACCCGTGGCGCCGGCCCAGCCGCCACAGCCGTGTCCCGACGAACAGGAAGATCACGGGATTGATCAAGGCCGCGGCCGAGCCGACAAGGCTGAAGACGCCGATCCCGACGTGGTAGGCCTCGCCCGACGCCCCCAGGACCGCGAAGGCGGTCATGTTCGTGCCGAACAGCGTCATCAGGAGAACGATAGGCCCTATCGTGCGGCTGGCGACGAAGTAATCTTCGCTAGTGCCTCGGAACAGCCGGTGACTGAGGGTCCCGATGGCCAGGACCACCAGCAAGTAGGCGAGTACGATCGTGGTGACCATCAAGCGTCGTCGTGGTCTCGGTGGGGTGTCGCCGGCTCGGGCGCGCCGAGGTAGACGGCGGCCGCCAGCACGACCGCCACAACGAGGCAGTAGACGACATGATAGAGGAGGCCAACCGGGAGTCCGAGCACGAGGCGGGCGTCACGCCAGTACCAGAGATCGTTATGCGCCAGGAACAGGACGACGAGCACCCCGTAGAGTCCGTACCTGCGCCGGCTCGCCACTCCCGTCCCAGGCGCACGACGCGAATTCACGACAGACTGCTACGACCACGTCATAAAGACCATGGCGTTCCCGGTTCCGGCCTCGGACCGGTAGCACGGAATGTAGTCCAGAAGCTCCATCTTCAAGCCGGTGCCGTCGAGCACGCCCGCCGTCGCGATGTAGTTCTTGATCTCCGACGATCCGGACTGGAAGCTGCTCTCCGGCTCGCCGATGATGGCTGCGTCGTCCCGATTCGCGAGCGCGTCGAGGACCCGGCGATCCAACTCCTCGTCGATCACGAAGTGGCTGAATCCACCCGTGGCCGACACGGCAACCTTGAGGTCGCTGTCCCAGGACTTGATCGCCCGACCGACGGCCTTCCCAAACTCCAGCACGCGCTTGGCCGTTGGCTGATTCGGCGGAAAGAACGTGTTCGTAAAGATCGGCACGGTAATGATCGGCCTGTCGTTCAAGATCCGTCGGTACAAGAATCCGAAGGCATGCGGGATGCTCCGTGGGTTGTCGTCCCCGCGTGGCAGTTCGTTCGATGCCGAGACGTCGAATTCCTCGCGGATCAGGGTGGAGATGATGTGGTTGGCGAGCGCCGGCTCGCACGGATAGGTGATGTCCGTCTCTGGATTGGTTCCCCAGATCGACTCGGCGATTCCCGGCGACATCCCCTGCATAGCCTCGGCCGTGACCGCCTTGTTCACGACGGTGTCGCCGTAGTACACGAGGAATCCTGGGGTGTGGCTCGGCTGGAAGACCTCGCGCTGGTCGTTCCCCATGATGACCAGGATGTCCGGCGCGGCCTCGGCGAACCTGTCCGCGAGCTGCTTCAGGCGCGCCTGATTCTTGGCGTCGAGCTCTCGGTAGACGTCGAGGTTGCACCGGGCCGCGAGGTTCTCGCCCTTCCGAAGCTCGACCAGTTCGTCGAACGTGTAGGTACCGCCCCGGAACGGGTGGGCCGGGTTCCGCTTGTCAGCAACGGCCCGGCGATCCCACTGCTCGGGCGGCGTGGACAGATGCGGGCTGTGGGAGACGCCCATGCCGTAGATGATTTCCGCCATCTGGTTCCTCCACTCTCACTCGTTCGAGGGTTACCGAGTCTCGTCACTCACTCCGGGGGGAGAGGGCAACGGAGGCGCGACCGCCAGCGGCGTCTCGAGACCGAGGTAGTTCGACACCATCTCGAGACCCGGCTGCAGATCGAAGTTCCGATAGGAGCCGGCCACCATGCCGGCGGGATCACCGGAGTGCAGACGTTCGTACATCTGCTGACGCGCGCCGTAGGCGTCGCCGGACAGCTCCCAGGCGAGCTTGCAGATCTTGTAGCGATCTTCCGGCGACGACTGCCGGCCCCGCCACCAGCGGTCGAGATACTTCTTCAGCGTCGGATTGTCCCAATCCTCCGCCATGGGCAGGAAGATAATCGAGCTCGTGCCGATCTGCTGAATGAGGTTGATGAAGCGTTCCGAGACCTTCGCCACGAGGGCCCGCCGCTCCGGTGTCGTTGCGGGACGAAGCAATCCGGAGGCGCTTCGCCGGCTGTCGATCTCTGCGGCGCGAAGGCTCGACCGCATGAGTTTCAGGTTCATGCACATCTCGCCGAGCGCCGCAATGATCTCCGGCCGCTTGTGGACACCCGACGTTTCCGCCAGGAGGTGACCCACGGCGATAGGAACTCCAGGCGCGTCTGTGTTAGCTGCGAGCCGCAGAAGGTCGCCCACATCATCACACCGCCGCGGATCATTCGAGTCGCCTCGAGTGGTTGCTTGTACAGGAACACCCGTTCCCACGGAATGAAGACGTCGTCAAAAATCACGACCGTGTCGATCTCGTCGTACCGAGCCGACATCGGATGGTCCGCTTTGGACCGACCGGAGTAGATCTCGCGGCACATCTGACTCAGGCCCGGCGCGTCGCACCGCACGGTGAACCAGATCGCGAACTCCTCCTCTTCCTTCGTGAAGGCGACGGTCGGCGCAATGACGATCTCGTTGGAGAACGGGCCGAACGTGTTGAAGCGCGCACCCCGAACCACGATGCCATCGTCCCGTTCCTCGACCACGCGAAGGCAGCGATCGGGATCCTCGCTCGGGCGCAACGACTTGTCCATGCACGGATCGTGCAGGGCGTGCGAAATGCAGATGTCGTTGTCTCGCGCATAGTGGTAATAGGCTTCCGCGTTCTTCGCCAGGTCGGGATTCAGCTTGGCCAGTTCGTTGCGGAGGTCATAGAACCCGATGGTCATGGCGGCACAGAAATCAGGGAGGCGACCGCACATCCCCTTGACCTCGGTACACCAGAGCTGCGTGTTCTCGCGCTTGCTCTGGAGGTCGGCCGGCTCCATCGGGAGCTGAAATGATCGAGAAACCCGCCGGCCCTCCTCGGTTTCGAACGTCATGACGTCCCGGGTCTCGGACGCATGCTGCAGATCGTAGATGCGAGCAATCTCGTGCGCCATCTCCGAGAACAGCGGATGCGTCGTGACATCCGTGATCTTCTCGCCCTTGTACCAGATGACCCGGTCGTCTTTCAGGCTGTCCAGGTACCTCTGACCGGTGTATGCTCCCTCACCCTTAGCCGACGGAATCGCCGACTTGATCGGCGGAACGTAGCTCGACGCTGCGCTTGCTGCCTGCTTGGTCATCTTTCACTCCCGAGAACGTGGCCTCGCGTCTTCACACGAGGGCGAAATAACGGACTCCGGCAGAATGGCACCTCGCCGACGGCGTCGCCTCGTGCTTGCCAATCCGCACAGGAACCGGAGGGATTCCTGACCTCTCAGGGGGTAGCACAGGCGACGAAGACGCTATACTCTCGCGGAGCGGAGATAGCTCATATGACGACAATCATACGAATCTTGAGCGTGGGAGCTTCTACTTGGCCAGACGGTCGGCGCTCCTCTCGTCGGTTCATAACGGTCCGTCCTGCGCTGGCAGGGCGCTAGCGGAGGATGTGGAATCAGCAGGCTGAATGCCTTGCGCGGCGGGACCTCGTCGAACTTCAACTGGCGCGCCTGCGCGACCTGCTGAGCTACCTCTCTGACCACGTCCCCTTCTATCGGTGCGCACTCGAACGCGCCCAAGCTGCCCCCGCTTCTATTCGAACGCTGGACGACGTGGCGCGGTTGCCGTTCACGACGAAGAGCGATCTGCGTGACCACTACCCGTTCGACTTGTTCGCCGCTCCGCTGGATGCGATCGTGCGGATCCACGCCTCGAGCGGAACGACCGGCAAGCCGACCGTGGTGGGCTACACGCGCGGCGACATGGAGGTCTGGGCCGAACTGATGGCCCGGACCCTGAGCGCCGCCGGTGTCACCTCAGCAGACGTGGTCCACAATGCCTATGGCTACGGCCTGTTCACGGGTGGTCTGGGCATCGGACTCGGGGCGGAGACCATCGGAGCGGTGGTCGTTCCGGCATCGAGCGGATTCACGAAGCGCCATCTGATGCTCATGGAAGACTTCGGCGCTACGGTGCTCGGATGCACCCCTTCGTACGGGCTCGTGTTGGCAGACATGGCGCGGGAACTCAACATCGACGTGCACGCTCGACTGAAGCTGCGCGTCGGCCTGATGGGCGCCGAGCCGAGTTCCGAGGCACTGCGCGCGAAGGTCGAGTCGCAACTCGGGCTCGAGGTGTTCGACATCTACGGCCTCAGCGAGATCATCGGACCGGGCGTGGCCGTGGAGTGCGCTGAGCACGATGGGCTCCACCTGTTCGAAGACCACTTCCTGGCCGAGATCATCGACCCCGAAACCGGGGACCCGCTTCCCGACGGATGCGACGGCGAACTGGTCCTGACGACCCTGACGAAGACCGGCATTCCGCTTCTCAGATATCGGACGCGAGACAGGACTCGACTCGCGACCGAACCGTGCGCCTGCGGTCGGCGACTCGCACGAATGACCAAGGTCCACGGCCGGACTGACGATATGCTCATCGTGCGTGGCGTCAACGTCTTTCCGTCGCAGATCGAGGAGGCGCTCGTGAAACTCGAGGGGCTGGCGCCTCACTACGTGATTCTCGTGGATCGGCGAGCGGATCAGCTCGACGGGCTGGACATTCAGGTCGAGGCGATGGCAGAGATCTACGGCCGGGGTGCCACGGCAGTTGACGATCTTCGTCGCCTAGCCCAGACCGAGCTGCACCAGAGTCTCGGGCTTCGTGCCGGGGTCGAGGTCGTGGCGCCGGGCCAGCTCGACCGCTGCGAGGGGAAAGCGGTCCGCGTCAAGGACCACCGAACGGAGGCGATGCCCGCAACCGCCCAAAGGGTGCCGAAGTGACCGACATCAACGTCAAGATAGAAGTTGAGCCAGTCAATAGCGCTCCGCACGGCCCGAGTGAGGAACCGGGGCAGATCGTCGGGGTTACTGGCAACGAGGCGATCGCTCGCGGAGCCTGGGAGGCGGGCGTGAGGGTTGCGGCGGCGTACCCGGGGACGCCAAGCACAGAGATACTCGAGTCGCTCGCGACCTACCCGGTCGACGATCTGCACGCCCAGTGGTCACCCAACGAGAAGGTGGCGCTCGACGTGGCGATAGGTGCCAGCCTGGGCGGAGTGCGCGCGCTGGCTGCGATGAAGCACGTGGGCCTCAACGTGGCCGCCGACGCGCTCATGTCTCAGTCCTACATCGGCGTCAACGCCGGTCTGGTCCTCGCGGTGTGCGACGATCCGGGTATCCACTCCTCACAGAACGAGCAAGACTCGCGTTACTTCGCCAGATTCGCCCAGATCCCCGTGCTCGAACCTTCGGACGCCCAGGAGGCGCTCCAGCTTACGAAGCTCGCCTTCGAGCTGAGCGAGCGGTTCGACACGCCGGTCATGCTCCGCAGCACGACTCGACTCTCCCACACCCGGAGTCCGGTAACCGTGGGACCCCGGGTCGAGCCCCCGAGGCGACCGTATCGAGACGACCCGGCGAAGCAGGTCATGATTCCGGCCTACGCGCGTACCCGGCATCCGCTGGTCCTCGAGCGCGAGGCGAAGGTCGCCGCCTGGGTCGACGCCGGCGAGCTCAGCATCCTGGAGGCGGGCGCGTCCAGCATCGGGATCGTCACGGTCGGCATGGCCTACAGCTACGTCAAGGAGGTCGCCCCGCCAGCCAGCATCCTGAAACTCGCTGGTTCCTATCCGCTCCCGGAGCGCACGCTGCGCAGCTTCGCGGCCTCGGTCGATCGTCTCATGGTCGTCGAGGAGCTCGAGCCGGTCGTCGAGACCGCACTCCGTGCGATGGGTCTCGCGACAGAGGGCAAAGAGTACTTCGATCGCACCGGAGAGCTCAGTGCAGAAGGCGTCAGGGCCGGACTCGTCAAGGCGAACGTGCTACCCGCCGGTAACCGCCCATCGACGCACGCCTTGACCCCGATGCCGCGTCCGCCAGTACTGTGTGCGGGCTGCCCGCACATGAGCACCTTCATGGCGATGCGAGCACTCGAGGCTCGAGTGGCGGGTGACATCGGCTGCTACACCCTGTCGGTCATCGAGCCGGTGAGGGCCACCGACATCTGCGTCTCCATGGGCTCGAGTATCGGGATCGCCGCGGGCATGGCCCGGACGACCGACGGCTCGGTCCCGATCGTCGCGACGATCGGCGATTCGACTTTCTTGCACGCCGGCGTGCCGGCCCTGATGGATGCGGTCTACAACCGGTCCAACATCACCGTGGCCCTCCTCGACAACCACACGACGGCGATGACCGGCGGGCAGGAACACCCAGGCACGGGGCGAACACTCAGGGGAGAGGCGACCCATCGCATCGATTTCGAGCAACTGGTTCGCGCCCTCGGTGTGGAGTGGGTCAAGGTCGTGGATTCCTACGACGTGCCTGCCCTCTACCAGGCGTATCGGGAAGCCACGCAGTTCGACGGCGTGGCGGTGGTGATCTCGAATCGGCCGTGCGTACTCGATCCGGTCAAGATCAAGGGGCCGCCGTTCGAGGTTCACGCCGAGGGGTGCACCGCGTGCCAGGCCTGCATGAACCTGGGCTGCCCGTCTATCACCTGGGGCGACGGCTGGTACGAAGGTCGTCACAAGGTTCGAATCGACGCCATCTCGTGCGTCGGCTGCACGCTGTGCGTCCAGGTGTGCCCGACCGACTGCATCCGGCTGGTCGCAGGTCAGGACGCGTGATGCACGAGCGGCCGGCCCGATCGCCGTCGACTCTGGATCACCCCCCTCCCACGAACGTGCTCGTGGTCGGGGTCGGCGGGCAGGGCGTGCTTCTGGTCTCCAAGGTCCTGGCTCGGCTGTGCCAGGCGAACGGTTTCACGGTCAAGCAGAGTGAAGTGCACGGGATGGCCAAGCGGGGAGGCGTGGTGTTCAGCCACGTCCGATTCGGCGCAAAGGTCTGGTCTCCGACGATCCCAGCCGGAGAGGCCGACGTGCTCCTGGCACTGGAGTGGGCGGAGGGGATCCGCTGGTTGCCCCACTTGAAACCGCACGACGGCACCTTCATCTCCGACACGCGGCGGTTGGTCCCGCCATTCGCCTGCCGGGATCGTCGACCCGGGGCTCCATCCGGGTACGTCACCGACACCGCGGCGGAGATCCTTTCTCGAGTCGACACCGGCTATGCGCTGGACGCCACCGGCATGGCGGGCGAGCTGGGTAACCCCAGGACCGCCAATACGGTGTTGCTCGGAGTCCTGTCGACCGTCCTCGACTTTCCCGAAGAGCAGTGGCTCGACACGCTGACCGATCTCGTTCCGGCAAAGAGCCAGGCGATCAATCGTGACGCGTTCCTCAAGGGCCGAGCGTGGGCCGTCAATCCGACGATTCCTCCTCCGGAGCCCGCTCGGTCCGAAGCGGAGAAGTCACAGTCGGTCACACTCGAAATCACCGCGACCTGGTGCAAGAGCTGTGACATCTGCGTCAAGATGTGCCCGGAGCGATGTCTCCGCTTGGACCATCAGCAGATCGTCGAGCTCAAGGAACCCGACGCGTGTACCGGATGCCGGATCTGCGAGATGCTCTGCCCTGACTTCGCGATCGCGGTGCACATTACCTAGAGCGATGCCGAACGCCACCAGCGCGTCCACGCAGAACGGACGGCGACTTGTGCAGGGCAATGCGGCCTGCGCCCACGCGGCGGTCGCGGCAGGATGCCGATTCTTCGCGGGCTACCCGATCACGCCGTCCTCCGAGATCGCCGAGCGTCTGTCCGGAGAACTTCCGAAGGCAGGTGGAGTGTTCGTCCAGATGGAAGACGAGATCGCCTCCATGGGCGCGGTGCTGGGTGCGTCGCTCGGTGGCGTGAAGGCGATGACCGCCACGAGCGGACCAGGGTTCTCGCTCAAGCAGGAGCATATCGGCTACGCGGGGATGGCCGAGATCCCGTGCGTCGTCGTCAACGTGATGCGAGGCGGGCCGAGCACCGGTCTACCGACACGCCCTTCCCAGGCAGATGTCATGCAGGCGCGGTGGGGTACGCACGGAGATCATCCGATCATCGTCCTGACGCCCGCCTCCGTCCAGGAGATCTACGAACAGACGGTGCGAGCGTTCAACCTCGCGGAAGCGTGTCGCGTTCCGGTCGTGGTCTTGTATGACGAGGTGGTCGGGCACCTCCTCGAGACCGTTACGCTGCCGGCTCCAGGCACCGTCGCCCTGACCGCTCGGAAGGCACCGCCGCCGAACGAGGCAGCGTTCGTTCCGTTCGCCGATACGCCGGATGGCGTACCGCCGATGGCGCGCTTCGGCGATGGGAACCGCATTCACACCACCGGGTTGGTGCACGGTGAGGATGGCTTTCCGACGCAGGCGCCCGAAGTCATCGACCGGGTCATGCGGCGGGTGCTGAACAAGCTGGACCATCACGTCGAGTTGATCGAATCCTACGAAACGCACGCGGTCGACGATGCCGAGCTGGTCGTCGTCGCCTACGGGATCACGGCCCGAGCCGCGCGGCGAGCCGTGCGACTCGCTCGAGATCGAGGGATCAAGGCTGGCCTGTTCCGTCCGGTGACACTCTGGCCGTTTCCCGAGCGGCCGTTGCGAGACCTCGCGGCGCACGCGAAGGCGATACTCGTCCCCGAGATGAATGCCGGGCAGCTCTGCCTGGAAGTCGAGCGACTATGCGCGGCGTACGGGTCGGTCGAGCGGCTCAACCGGATCGATGGGGAGCCGATCGCTCCGGCGGCAATCCTCCAACGCCTGGAACAGATGGGATGACCGAATTCGACGTCCGCGACTACATCCGGGCGGAACTGTTTCCTCACTTTCTCTGTCCCGGCTGCGGCCACGGCATCGCGCTGCGCGCGCTGCTCTGGGCGGTCCACGAGCTCGGTATCGACAAGGACTCGCTGGCTGTCGTCTCGGGAATCGGATGTTCCGGACGCCTGTCGGCCTACATCGACGCCAACACGGTGCATGCGACGCACGGACGTCCGATACCGTTCGCGACCGGGCTGAAGCTAGCGAGACCCGACTTGACGGTCGTCGTGATCACCGGTGACGGCGACGGCCTGGCCATCGGCGGCAACCATCTGATTCATGCGTGCCGGCGCAACCTCGACATCACCTGCCTGATGTTGAACAACGAGATCTACGGCATGACCGGGGGGCAGCTGTCTCCCACGACGTCCCACGATCGGTTCACCACGACGACTCCGCAGGGCAATGCCGATCCGGCGTTCGATTCGTGCAGACTGGCCGAGGCGGCCGGTGCGGGGCTCGTCGGACGCGAGGTCACACTCCAGACTCCAGCGCTCAAGGATCTCATCAAGGACGGGATCGCGTTCAAGGGCTTCTCGTTCGTCGAAGTGATCTCCGACTGCACCGAGATCTACGGGCGCAAGAACGATTTGGGTAATTCGGTCGAGATGATCCTGAGCCAGAAGGGCGCCATCCGGCCGGAGAGCTACGGCGGCGCAGTCGATTCTCCCTTCCGGCCGTCACCCTGGAAGACCGGTGTCTTCTGCCGGCATGACTACCCGGAGTTCGGCGAGACCTACCGGCAACGGTTCTTCGCCAGAGCGTCCTCGCCCGATCCAGAGACTGCACCAAGCGATGGATAGCTACGAGATCCGCCTCTGCGGCACGGGTGGGCAGGGCCTGATTCTCGCCGGGCGCATCCTTGCGGACGCGGTGGTGCGGGAGGGACGGTGGGTCGCACAGTCTCAGGCGTTCGAGCCGTTGTCTCGTGGAGGTGTCAGCCAGGCCGACCTCGTCATCAGCAGCTCGATGGTCGACTTCCCACTCGTGAGCGACCTCGACTTCCTGCTGGTTCTCGACGAACTGGCGGTGGCGGGTACCCACGAGTTGCTCACGCCGGCCAGCTCGATCCTGCTTGACTCGGAGCGCGTCGCGACCGACGTGTTAGACGCGTGTCGTCCGATCAGGCTGCCTCTGGTGGAAACCGCACGGACGCTTGGGAATCTTCGGGCGGCGAACATGGTCGCCCTCGGGGCCCTGGTCGCCCTGACCGACGTCTGCCAGCGAGACTCGCTGGAGGCTGCCATGCTGCGCGTGAGCCCGAAGGGATTCCAGCAGATCAATCAGCGTGCGATCGAGGTCGGCTGCGGCCTCGGAGCGGAGTCGAAACAGCCGGCCTAAGGTCAGCGATCAGACCGATGCGCGTGCGCCCTCCAGCTCGCCGACATCCTCTCGTGTTCCTTATGGGGGCAGTGGCGATCTTCGCCGCCGTCGGCTGCGAGCGAGCCGCTCCGGAGCCGCGCCCCGACGGCCTGCCGGAGTCGTTGTTCTGGGGCGTGCGGGCGACGCAAGGTACGACCTACGTCATGGATCTGGCCCTGCTGAGAACCTGGGAGGAGGAGCTGGGAATCAAGTGTTTCACGACCCAGGTCGCCAGCTCGGTTGCCGCGTTTCCCCACCTACAGTCCGGCAGACTGCACGTCTGGCAGAGCGGCATCCGAGACGCCTACCTGGCCAACCACGGCTCGGCCGAGTACGAGGACGCGGATTTCGACATTCGGATCTTCTTCAAGACGGCCGATGTTCACCTGGCGTTCGTGGTGCTGCCTGACTCCGGAATCGAGCGAATGGAGGACCTCGCCGGGCGGACGATCACCTACACGTCGAAACGGGCCGTGACGATGACCGAGGCCGGCACGGCATTGCTCGATTTCTACGGCATCGGAGATCAGGTGAGGGACATCCCGAACCTGTCGATGCGGGAGAAGCACGCGGCCTTGATCGAGGGAAGGGTTGACGCCAGCCTGGAAGGGCTGCCCAACGTCGACGTCATCTGGCGGGACGAACCCGGGGCGAGACCGCTCGACCTCTCCAATGAGGCAACGGCCTACGTGCAGCAGAGGTACCCGTGGTTCTGGGGTGAAACCGCGTCGCCCGACTGGCGGATGTACAAGGAGAACTACCGAGGGGTCGGGCCAGGCTTCGACTATCCTCGCCACGCGGCCACGACCCAGGTCGCTACCTTCGTCGATGTCTCGGCCGACGAAAAGCTAGTCTACACGCTGCTCGAGACGATGTATGCGCGGTTCGATTCCCTCCTGGAGATTCACCCCTACTTTCGAGACTACGCCGTGGACCGGATCGCGAGCGAGACGGTCTCCGTCCCGTACCACGCGGGTACCGTCAGATACCTGAAGGATGTCGGCGTCTGGACGGACGCCATGGAGGCCAACCAGCAACGGCTCCTGGGAGAACTCGGTGCGACGCGGTAGTCGTGACAGCGTGACCCGCCACGAGCAGTGCCGCCGAACGGGAGGTCCCGTCCGGAGGGCACAGCTGACGTGAACCGGACGGACGACTGGAAATCGGCCGCATGGACGACAGACCGGAAGCCTCTTTCGCCAGCCCGACCGTGGGCACGCCGCCCGAGTTGGCGGCGCTGCTCGACCCCACGACGCGCCGGGGCGTGGCGCTCTCCGGCTTCATCGTCCTCTTCTACGCGTACCACATCGCCTACCCTCTCGACATCTGGACCAAGCAGATTCCGCTGGGTCCGGACCGATTCGTCATCCTGAGTCTCGCGCTCAGCTTCGTCCTGGTCTTCCTGTTCGTACCGGCGAAGGCCAGGACGCCCCGGACCGCGATCCCCTGGTACGACGTGCTGCTCATCGTGGCCACGCTGATCGGCTGCGGCTACATGTTCACGAACAGCGACATCATGGCCGAAGGCCGGGCGATCACGTCGGCGGGCATGCTGACAGGCCTGCTCACACTGGGAGTCCTGCTCGAAGGTGTGCGGCGCACCATGGGGTGGTCGGTCGTCTCGGTGATCGTCGTCTTCTTTCTCTACGCGTGGACCTGCAGCTACTGGCCCGGAGTGCTGTGGAGTCGGCGCGTCTACTTCGACGAAGTGCTCTCGGCGACCTACCTGCACGACAGCGGCATGTTCGGCCAGGTGGCCGGACTGTGGGCCAAGACGGTCGTGCTGTTCATGGTGTTTGCCGGGCTGATCATGGTCTCCGGCGCCGGCCGACTCGTCATGCAACTCGCCCTCGGAGCGGTCGGGCACCTGCGGGGTGGACCGGCGAAGGTGGCGATCCTGGCCAGCGGGGGCCTCGGCTCGCTCGGGCCGACCGGGCCCGCCAACGTGGCGCTCACGGGCTCGTTGACCATCCCACTGATGAAGCGCAGCGGCTACACACCGGCCGAGGCTGGCGCGATCGAGGCGGTCTCATCGAGCGCGGGTAGCCTGACGCCGCCCGTCATGGGCGCCCTGACGTTCTTCATCGCCGACTGGTTGGAGCTGCCTTACTACAAGGTCATCCTGGGCGCCATTCTTCCGGCGTTCCTCTACTACGCCACGCTGATCGCGATGGTCGATTTCCACGCACGACGACGCGAGATCCCGGTGATCGAGCGACGGACGTTTCCCAGCGCGTGGGCGGCGTTGAAGCAAGACGGTCACTACCTGGCGCCGATCGTCCTGTTCGTGGTTCTGCTGCTCGGCTTCAGGTGGTCTGTGCAGTCGGCCGTCCTCTACTCGGCGGGCCTGACCGTCGTCGTCGGGCAGTTTGGCGGGCGTGAGGTGCGATTGGGGCCCAAAGCGATCCTGGCGGGGTTTCACCGCGGAGTCTGGGTGCTCGTCCTGATGGCGCCGATCTTCGCCGGCTTGGGCGTGATCATGGGCAGTCTCGAGCTGACAGGCATGCCGGTGCGCCTTGCCGGCATCGTGACCTCCCTGGCCGACGGCAACCTGGTCATGCTGCTCGGACTGACCGCGATCGTCAGCTACATCCTGGGCTCCGGAATGCCGATGATTGCCTGCTACTTCATCCTGGCCATCATCGCGGCGCCCGCACTCATCGAAGCCGGCATCATGCCGCTGGCCGCGCACTGGTTCGTCATCTGGGCCGCGCTCCTGCACTACTTCACGCCACCCGTCATGCCGATGGCGATCGTCGGAGCGGCCATTGCGGGCGCCAGCGTGTGGAAGACCAGCCTCTGCGCCGTTCGGTTGGGGATCGCGCTGGTGATCGTCCCGTGGGTGTTCGTCTTCAATCCGTCGATCATGCTGCAAGGTGGCCACGGTGTCGTGGAGACCGTGGCCACTCTGCTGATCTCACTCGTCGGCTTGATCGCGCTGGCCGCAGGGGTGCAGGGCTACCTCGTGCGAGCCGCCACCGCGGCGGAGCGGGCGGCACTGATCGCAGCGGGCCTCGGAATCATCTCGATGCTCTACTCTCCGCTGCTCGGCGTCTGCGGATGTGCACTGCTGGGCGCGACGGTCGTGCGCCAGGGCGGGCACCGTGCATTGATCGAGCGCGCCGGGATGCGCGTGCAAGGTAAGGCGATGGCTGCGGCGGCCGGACGGCGCGGCGAACGAACGAACGAGGAGGGCGGCTGATGTCCTGGGGAACGTGGATCGACCTGAACGCCGGAAACGACGCGATGAAGTGGCCGTACCCCATACGGTACGGACAGGAGGATGCCGTCGACGTCGACGTGCTGGTTCTCGGCGGCGGGATCGCCGGATGCTGGGCAGCCATCAGCGCCGCGGAACAGGGTGCGAAAGTGGCAATCCTGGAACGCGGCTCGATCCTCGGAAGCGGTGCGGGAACGGGGTGCGACCACTGGCAGTGGGCCATCACCGACGTGCCCGGTGTCAGCCTGAGCGCCGAGGACTTCACGCAGGCGCTCGTCGACAATCACGGCGGCTACAACAACGGGATCTCTCGCTACATTCAAGCCCGGGACGGTTACGAGACGCTCCTCGAGCTGGAGGAGATGGGCGGAAAGGTGAGGGATACCGAGGACACGTTCAAGGGCGCCGAGTTCAGGGACGAGCAGACCAAGCTGCTCTTCGCCTACGACTACGAGAACCGGATCGTCATGAGGGTCTGGGGCATGACGTTCAAACGAGCCCTACGCTCGAGACTCCGTCGGCTCGGCGTCGACATCCATGAGCGCGTGGCGCTGACCGGTCTGCTCACGGAGCGGCGCGGCGAGGACGCGACCGCCGTGGTCGGCGCGACCGGCCTGAACGTCAGAACCGGCGCGTTCAACGTGTTCACCGCGAAGGCCACCGTGCTCTGCGCGGCCCGGCCGCAGCGGATCTGGACGTACTCGACCGAGCTCGCCGGCTCGTGCGACCTGCGCATGCCGGGCGCCATGGGGGGCGGCTATGCAGCCGCCTGGAGGGCCGGCACCGAGTTCGCGATGATGGAGAAATCGATTCCGGCCGGTCTGAGCATCAATCCATCGGCCCCACATGGGTCGGGACACCCCAGCAACACCTGGTACCCCTGCACGATCGTCGACGCCAACGGCAAGGAGGTGCCGTGGGTCGATCGCGACGGGCATGCCCTGGAAACCTTCGAGGAGCGCTGTCGGCCGGCGCCAGGGCAACGGTTCTTCATCAAGGGCGGGGGGCAGTCCTCGTTGCCCCACCAGGGTCTGCGGGACTATCAGGGACCGCGGCTGACCAATGTCGACACCCTGGTGGAAAAGGGCGAGATCGAGCTTCCGCTGTACGCCGACCTGCCGAGCCTGCCGGCCCACGAGCGACGGGCCATCTTCGGCCTCATGGTCGGTCAGGAAGCGAAGACCAAGCACACCTACGCGAACTACACGCACGCCGGATTCGATCCCGACCGAGACATGCTCCTGAGCTACCAGCAGCTCATCGGCGGCGGAGGCTACGGCACCAGCGCGGAAGGCGCGAAGACCGTGCTGGGATTCCCCTCCATCCGGAACGCCCACAGCGGCACGACCGGTGGACCGGTCGTCGACTGGAATCTGCGGACCAATCTGGAGGGCCTCTACGCGGCGGGCGACGGCATGCTCGGCGGCAACGATCACAGCCACGCCGCAACAACCGGCCGCTACGCCGGCCGGCGCGCGGCCTGGTTCGCCAGGCAGGCGACGGCCCGATCCGGATCTCGAGAGCAGATCGAAGCCGAGAAACGCCGAGTGTACGGTCCGCTGCAGCGGAAGGACGGCGTGCACTGGAAGGAACTCCTGGCCGGGATCAACAAGACGATGCAGGCATACTGTGGCGCCGTGAAGAGTGAAGGGTTGCTGCGGATGGCGCTCGAGGCCGGCGAGGACCTCAAGCACGTGGTCGACACCGAGCTGGCGGCGGTCAATCCGCACGACCTCGCCAACGCCCTCAGCGTGGTCGACATCCTCACCGCCGGGATCGACATCATCGTGCCGGCCTGCCTCGCCCGCCGGGCGAGCAGCGCCTTTCTGCACTTCTCCAGGGCGGAGTATCCGGCGATGGACCCGCCGGAGTGGCAGAAGTTCGTGACGATCCGGCAGGAGGATGGTGTCGTGAAGCAGGGCGAGCGTCCGTTGAACCTCGGTGCGCCGTTCGAGGAGAACTACCTGGCCCACCGCCCCGCCGCCCCGATCGGTGCGTGAAGAGGAGACCGCCGTGAGTGAAGAGAACGTCTATCTGAGCCCGAATCCGGCGTCCGCGGCGCGACCGATCGCCATCGACCCGGAAAAGTGCACCGGCTGCAATCTCTGCGTCAACGTCTGCCCCGCCGACGTGTTCGTCCCGAATCCCGAGGCCGGGCGGGTGCCGCTCGTCTTGTTCGTCGACGAGTGCTGGTACTGCGGACCGTGCGTCGACGAATGTCCCCACGAAGGAGCGATCCGCCTCAACTACCCGGTGATGTGGAGGGTTCCCTGGAAGCGAAAGGAGACCGGCCGGCACTACTGGCTGGGGATGAAGAACCCACCGCCGCCAAACGACACCCCACCGGCCTGATGGCGCGACCAGGATAAAATGAGGAGCGGCGCGCAGGTCCGAGTCCCGCGAATGCCCTTGGAGGGTCCAGAGTGCGAAAGCTGACGATGGACGAGTGGGAGCGCAAGTACATCGCGCATCCCATCGAGCAATTCGATCAGAAGAATACGGTGTTCCTCCGGGCCAGTTGGGACCGAGAGATCCGCGAGCGGCTGGACAGCTGGTCCTTCATCGGTGAGGCGAGCGAGAAGCCAGGCTACACCCTCGAGGACCAGGCGCTCCGGTGGGCCGCGCGACGCGGCACGCAGCTCCTGGCACTCCTCAACACCTCCAAGCCGAATCCCAGCGCCGCCACCAGGGAAGTCGCCAAGGCGATCCGCAATGCCAGGTCAGCCGGTCGGACACTCTCCTACCGGCCACCCGACGGTGCGCAACTCAATGTCGGCGACGGCCAGGAGATCACCCGTCGGCTCAAGAAGGTCGCCCGCTGGTTCGGTGCCGACCTGGTCGGAATCTGCCAACTCGACCGGCGGTGGCTCTACTCACACTCCTTTTCGATGAGCGGACCGAACGACGGATCGAACGAGATGAGCGGAGCGAGCAACGGGGAGCACGAGCCACAGGTCATTCCAGACGAGTTCAAATCTGTCGTCGTCCTCGGGTTCGAGATGGACTACGACATGATCAAGTACTATCCGAGCTTCATCTCCGGCGCGGCAACGAGCATGGGGTACAGCCAGATGGCTGTCACCAACCTGTACTTGTCGGCGTTCATCAGAAACCTGGGCTGCAAGGCGATTGACTGCACCACCAACGATGTCGCCCTGACGGTGCCGATGGCGATGCAGGCCGGTCTGGGCGACATCGCGCGAAATGGTCTGCTGATCTCACCCAAGTACGGCCCGAGGGTGCGGCTCAGCAAGATCATCACCGACCTCCCGCTGGTACCCGATGCGCCGATCGATTTCGGCGTCACCGAGTTCTGCGACGCCTGCAAGATCTGCGCGGACAAGTGTCCGGCCCAGTGCATCTCGCCTGGTGAGCGGACGATCGAACCTCGCTGTGTCTCCAATCTTCCGGGCATACGGAAGTGGCCGATCCAGCCCGAGGCCTGCCGGATGTACTGGGGTCGAGTCAATCGGCCGTGCACGACCTGTATCGCCTGCTGCCCCTACAACAAGCCCGACACGCTGTTTCATCGCACGGTGAGGTGGTGTACCGATCATGCGCGGTGGGCTGACTCGATCTACGTGAAGCTGGATGTCTTGTCCGGCTACGGCAAGCCGGAGAACCCGGCGTCGTTCTGGGACAGATGGCGCCCGTCGAGTCGAAACGGTCATCGCGCGTGACGACGGGCGATACGGGCCATCGGCCTCGACCGGCCGGCATTGGTGCTCGATAGGCTGCCGATGGCCACTGCGATCATCCTCGGCGTATTCCTGGCGGCCATGATCGGGCTCGGCGTCTGGGGTGGACGCCGGACCAAGACCCCGACCGACTTCCTTCTCGGCGGTCGACAGATCGGGCCGTGGGCCTCCGCATTCGCCTACGGGACCAGTTACTTCTCGGCCGTGCTCTTCATCGGGTTCGCGGGGCAGTTCGGGTGGATGTTCGGTTTGGATGCGCTCTGGATCGCCGCAGGCAACGCCGTCCTCGGCGCCTTCGCGGCATGGGTCGTCCTGGCCAAGGCCACGCGCCGGATGACCCGGAATCTCGACACGTTGACGATGCCGGAGTTCTTCGCGAAGCGCTATCAGGCGCCGGCCCTGCAAGTGATCGCGGCCGGCGTTATCTTCGTGTTCCTCCTTCCCTACTCGGCGTCCGTCTTCAAGGGCCTCAGTCACCTGTTCGAGATCAGCTTTCCTGGCGTGCTGTCGTACGAGACGGCCCTCCTGATCATGTGCGTCATCACCGGCCTCTATCTGACCATCGGCGGGTACTTCGCCGTGGCGATCGCCGATCTGGTCCAGGGCCTGGTCATGCTCGCCGGGGCCATCGCGATGGTCGTCGCGCTCGTCGGGCGGGCGGGCGGAATCGGGGTCGTCTTCGCGACGATCGGGGCCAACACCGCGGCGCACGTTCCCCCGATCCAGCAGCCCCCGTGGTGGATCCTGTGGTCGGTCGTCTTCATGAGCAGCTTCGGCCCCTGGGGATTGCCTCAGATGGTGCACAAGTTCTATGCGATCGAATCGGAGCGCCACATTGCGAAGGCCACGGTCGTCACCGGCATCTTCGCGACCGTCATGGGATTCGCCGCCTACTTCACGGGAGCGTTGACACACGTCTTCTTTGCTGACGGGCCGCCGGCGAGCGCGCTGATCCAGGGGGAGCAGGGAACGACCACGATGCGCTACGACGTGCTGGTCCCGGAGCTGCTCAGCGGCAATTTGCCCGAGTTGCTGATGGCGCTCGTGCTGCTGCTGGTCGTCTCAGCCTCGATGAGCACGCTCTCCAGCCTGGTGCTCGTCTCCTCAGCGTCGATCTCTATCGACCTCCGAGCCGGGCGGCTCAGGTCTCCTTCCGCGGAGAACGGATCGCTCGTGATGATCCGCCTGGTGGCGGCGCTCTTCATCGCGATCTCCTTCGTCATCGCGAGCAACGAGTTCGCGTTCATCGTGAGCCTGATGTCGTTGAGCTGGGGAGCGGTGGCCGGCGCGTTTCTCGCCCCGTACGTCTGCGGATTATTCTGGCGATCGGCCACGCGAGCCGGTGCGCTCGCCGGGATGCTCACGGGCCTGGGCACCGCGGTGGTCTGGGGCGGCTACCTCATTGCCACCGAACAGGTGACGCTGGTGCCGCTGGCCGCCTCGGTCGCCATGGTGGTCCCGTTCGTTGTCGTGCCCGCCGTCAGCCTGTGCTCCACGCCACCCTCGAGCGACCTGCTCCGCCGCGCCTTTTCGGCCGAGTGAGCACCCATATGTACAGACCCGCGACGATCACCGACTCGCACATCCACCTGAGCACGGCCGGTACTGCCCGAGCCAGGCGCACGCGTCTTTCCCAACTCGACGAGCGGCTCGTCGAGGCCTACCATGGCCGCTGGAGCCGGAGCCTTGCGTCGAGGGACGAACAGGGCCCCGAGACCGACGTTCCGGACGTCGAGACCGTCGCCCGCCGGTGGCTGGCCGAACTCGACGCCGCCGGCATCAATCGCGCCGTGTTCTTTCCAGCCCACGACGCGCCGGATGATCTCCTGGCGTTCATCGCATCGGCGCCCGACCGGTTCGTCGGGTACACGACCTTCGATCCGACCAACCGCGAGAACGCGCACCGCTTGCAGCGGCAGGTCGACGAAGGTGGAGTCCGAGGGCTCAAGCTCTACCCGATGGCCGGGCACTTTCATGCGGACGACGAAGCGTGCTTCCCCGTGTACGAGGTCTGCGCCGACAAGGGGATCCCGGTGATCATCCATTTCGGGATCTCGATCGACGCCACGCACGACCTGCGGTACGGCAACCCGCTCGACCTGTCGCACGTCGCCCTGCGGTTCCCCTCGGTGCGATGGATCATCCCGCACTTCGGGACCGGGTTCTTCCGCGAAGCCTTGATGCTTGCGGCGCAGTATCAGACCGTCTATATCGACACCTCGTCGTCGAACAACTGGGTCCAGTACGCTCCGGTCCCGACCACGGTCGCCGATCTCTTCCGACGCACGCTCGACGCGCTCGGATCGGAGCGACTCATCTTTGGCACCGACTCCAGCTTCTTTCCGCGCGGATTCAGGACGAACATCCTCGAGCAACAGCTCGCGATCTGCAACGACCTGAACCTGTCACCCGCGGAAATGGACAACATCTTCAACGACAACATCCGGCGGATCATCGACGGCTAGGGACACTGCAGCCTGGAGGCATGCCCATGACCGAACCCGTGAATGCCCTGACGAAGGAAATCAAGAACCGGGCGGAGATCTACGTGAAGATCTACTCGCAGCTCGCGGCCGAGCTCGGACCGGACAAGGCGACCGAGCTGCTCGGGAAGGCCGTGTACGCGCGCGGCCGCGACAAGGGTGAGCGGCTTGCCGAGCGGGTCGGCGCGCCGGATCTGGAGCAGCTCGCGCGCGTACTCATCGAGGGGAAGGGTACGATCGACGCGTTTGGACAGGAAGTCGTCGAGGCGAGCCCGACGCGCACGGTGCTACGGCTGAACCAGTGTCCGTTGGTCGACGCATGGGACGAGGTCGGACTGTCCGCCGACGAGAGGATGAGGATGTGCGACATCGCCCATCAGATCGACTTCGGCAAGTTCGAGACCGCCGGGTACACGCTGCGGTTCGGCTGCCGGATCTCCGACGGAGCCAAGTCGTGCGACCTTGAGCTCACGAAGTAGAGCTATGAGGTCGCGCCCTCAGCCGACCCTGAATACCACCGCCATCGCGGTGTCCCCCGCCGCGCAGCCGGAGAAGAGCCCCAGGCCGCCGCCGCGCTCGACCAGCTCCTCGATCAGCTCGATCATCGCCCGCAACCCCGTGGGCGCCTGCGGGTGGCCGAAGACCAGCGGCGACCCGTAGCGATTGACCTTTGCCGGTTCCAGCACCAGCTCTCGACAGAGGTAGACATCGTTGACGGCGAACGGATTATGGGTCTTGACCGCGGCACAGTCCGCGATCGCCACGCCGGCGTCGTCCAGCGCCTGCCGGGCGGCCGGCACGACCGCCATCGGCATGAAGCCCTTCTTCGCCCTGGCCGAGCCGAAGCCCAGAACCTGGATGCTCACGCCGGGTCGTGTCGCGAAGTGCTCCGCGGCCTCCCGGTCGCAGAGGACGACACCCGCGTTCCCGTCGGCGGGATAGGTCTGCGTCCCGTAGGTCACCGTCCCACCGTCCAGGACGGGCTTCAGCCTCGCCAGCCCGTCGGCGGTCGTGCCGAACACTCCCTCGTCCCGGTCGACGACGCGCTCGCTCTTCTTACCCGCGTTCAGAACGACCGGCATCATGTAGCGCTTCTGGAACGCGCGGTCGTCGGCCAGCGCCGCCTGGTACTGCTCGCTGCGGAGCAGCGCCATGGCGTCCTGTTCTTCCCGAGTGATCCCGGCTTCGCGCGCGACGTTCTCCGCCGTCTCGAGCATGGCGTTGCCGGCAAACGGATCCCGGTTGAAGTTGTCCCAGACCGGGTTCTCGGCCTCCCCCAGGGCGCCCGGTCCCGATGGATTCGGGTAGTAGACGTGCGGGCCGTTGCTCGTGCGGTCGCAGGCGACCGCGAGCACGCATCCTCGTTGACCGGCTTCGATCTGCAGCGCGGCACTGGCGACGATGGCGGCCGAAGTGGCGCAGGCCTGCGAGATCGTCGGGCCGGTGAGCCCGTCGGCCCCGATCATGCCGGCGAGCCAGGGTGCGCCGTAGAAGCTCTGCGGCTGCATCACCGTGGTCCCCAGGACGATGCCGTCGAGGCGCTCGAGCTGGCCACACCCCTCGTCGAACGCGCGGCGCGCGACGCTGGCGGCCAGTTTCATCGAGTGCTCGCCGGCGAAACGGCCCTGCCACTTGCAGAACGGCGTGCTCCAGTAGGCCCCGTACGGAATGAATATTCGCTCGAGTGGCATCGACCCTCCTCGTCGTCGTGATCCGTCATCCGGTCCGCGCGAAATCCGGACGTCGTTTCTCCAGGAATGCCGTGACGCCCTCGCGGGCCGCCTCGGTGCAGGCCGTCGCCCCGAACGCGGCGTAGCCGATTTCCAGAGCCACCTCGAGGCCGTCGGCCTGCGCCGCAGCCACGATGGCCTGGTCGATGATGCCGATGACCTCCCGGCTGAGCGGCCGCTTCCCAAACGCCCCGTCATCCAGTTCGGACGGCATCGGGATCTCCACCGGGCCGTCCAGGTCGGCGGCAGAGCCCGCCGCTCCCGAAAGCTCGCCCACGCGGGACACCGCCGACGCAATCAGGTCGTCCTCCGGGCCCACCAGCGCGTCGACCACACCGAGCGCGTGAGCTCGAGCGGCGTCGAGCTTGCGGCCAAGGCGCAGCATGTCGTGAAAGACCGATGCCGCCTGGGGCCAGCGGCGATACGGCACCACCATGCCGCCGATCCCGGGCGCGATCCCCAGGGTCACCTCGGGGAACTGCAGCCAGGTCTCCCGCGTCGCGACGATCCCGCGACAGCGCAAGGCGAGCTCCACGCCACCGCCGAGCGCCATGCCGTTGAGTGCGGCGACCACCGGCTTGGTCATCCGGTCGAGGTGAACGAGCAAGCGGGAACAATCGCGGGAGTACTGGACGCAGTCGCTCAGACTCCCCAGCATCTCGGGAAACCGTCCGATGTCGGCACCGGCACAGAACGCCCGGGACCCGTAGCCCACGATCACGAAACCGCGAACCGTCGCGTCTTGCTCGAACTGTCGGATGACGCCAAGCAGCTCGTCGGTGACCTCGTCATCGAGCGCATTGAGCGCTTGCGGGCGCCTGATCGTCAGCACCTTGACGCCGTCCACCTCATCGACCAGCACGACCCTTCGAAACTCCCGGTAAGCGGCGAGATCGCGCACCGCCGTCGGCATGCCGGGACGCTCCCGCGCGAAACGCTCGAGGATGCGCCCGACCTCCGCGTCACCGAGGCTGCGCATCAGGTCGAGCGGGCCTTGCTTGAAGCCGAGCGCCAGGCAGCAGCCGAGGTTGAGGTCGGCCGGCGATCCGATGTCGCGGTCGAGAATGTCGACCGTTTGCGAAAAGAGGGCCCCGAGCAGCCGGTCGCGCACGGCCGCCTCGGTTTCCGACATCACCGCCACCCGCTCGCCCGCCGTCGCCGTCTTCCAGAGATCCACCGACCCAAAGATCGGCGCCGGCCGGTAGTGCGCGCCCTCCTCCATCTGAACCGTGTTCGTCTCCACGATGATCGGATTGCCCCGTGCGAGGTTCAGAACGAAGAACGGTCCAGCATGAACGTAGTCCACCGCCACGCTGTCCACCTCTGACGCGCTGGCCCGGTCGAGTAGATACCCAGCCTCGTTGCACCAGTTGTCGAAGACGCGGTCGAGCATGAAGCAGAGCGCGTCCGCGGTCACGAACGGGACCTTGCCGGTCGTGCAGAACAGCCAGCGGAGGTACTCCAGGACCTCGGGATCGCCGTGCTCCCAACCGACGACCTCCACGGCTGGGTTCCTGAACGCCGGCGCGAAGAAGTGGGTGACGGTCGCACGCCGCTTGTGTATGAGATCGCCAAAGAGCCTCGACGCCGGGAGCGAACTGGTGTTCGACGTGATGAGTGCGTCGGGGCGGACGACGGCCTCGATGTCCCGGAAGATCTTCCGCTTCAGCTCGAGATTCTCGGTCGCCGCCTCGAGGACCCAGTCGCAGTCGGCCATCGCGGCATAGTCCTGGGTCGTGACCAGGTTGCGACGCACCTGGACGGCCTGCTGCTCGGTCAGCTTCCGTCGGGCGAGCCCCTTGTCCACATACCCCTCGATCCGAGCGACGGCGCGCTCCAGTGCGGCGGGCGCCACGTCGACCAGCACGAGTGTCAGGTCCGGAATGGCACTCTTCAGGTAGTACCCGATGTCCGGTCCGATGGTGCCAGCGCCGACGATGCCGATGCGCTGGGGCATCGGCCGGCTGGGCCGAGCTATGAGGGGATTCTCGCGAGTCGTCGACGGCACTCTGCTCATGACATCTTTCGTGCGTTGCCAAGCCACCGTGGGCAGCGGTCCGTCAGCTCGTCGAAGGTGGCGACCGGGGCCGGAATGATCGGTCGGAACATGATCTGAATCATACCCGGGGAGAGAGCTACCAGAGCATGATCCCGTCGGAAGTATGCTACTGGTACTCCGTCAGCTGATCTCCCTTGTCGGTGGGAAGCAGAGTGAAATCAACGTTCAATCCGGAGCACCCGCTGCTGATCGACCGCGCGGGACACTCCGGGCACCTCCTGGGGAACGAGGCCATCGTGCGCGGTGCGCTCGAAGCCGGCGTGGCGTTCGCCTCCGGCTACCCGGGCACACCCGCGTCCGAGATCGGCGACGCGTTCGCCCGGATCTCGGCTGAACGCGGTATCGTCTTCGAGTACTCCGTCAACGAGAAACTCGCACTCGAAATGGCGTTTGCCGCGTCGCTGGCTGGCGCGCGGTCGATCTGCTCGATGAAGCACCTCGGCCTACTCGTCGCGGGCGACCCGCTCTCCACGGTCCCGTACATCGGGGTCGAGGCCGGCATGGTCATCGTCTCCGCCGCCGATCCGGGCTGCAAGACCAGCCCGAACGAGCAGGACCAGCGCCATCTCGGTCCGATGCTGCACCTGCCGATTCTCGACCCGAGCACGCCCCAGCAGGCACTCACCATGGCTCGCTTCGCCTTCGAGCTCTCGGAGAAAACGCGCCTGCCGGTGCTGCTGCGTCCGACGACGCGTGTCTGCCACACGCGTGGCACCGTCACGTTCGGATCGCTACGCGCGCCGAGCGTGCGGGGCTTCGTGCGAGACCCGCAGCGCTACGTGCCTGTTCCGCACAACGCCCAGCAGATGCGCGTCGGGCTCCAGGAGCGAATCGGACGGGCGGGCGAGTTGATGGCGGGTGCGGGCTTCTTTGAATGCACGGGGAACTCGACGGAGGCGATTCTGGCGGTGGGCGCGCCGGCGGCGACCTGCGCCGACCTGCTCGGGCATCACGCCCTCGGCGACCGAATCGCTCTGTGGACCCTGGGTGCCGTCTACCCGCTGCCGGAAGCACAACTCGCGCGCCGCCTGGACGGGGTGGACAAGGTGCTCGTCGTCGAGGAACTGTCGCCGTTCATCGAGGACCGGGTCCGCAACCTCTGCGCGGTCCATGGACTGCGGACCGAGATCCTCGGCCAGCGTACCGGTCATCTCAGCGAGGTCGGCGAGCAGACGCCGGAACGACTCGAAGAGGCGATCGGACGCGCGCTCGACGTCCCGCTGACAGCGCGCGACCAGCCCGCACCCGCCCCGGTGCCGACTCGGCCCCCGACCCTCTGCCCCGGCTGCCCGCATCGCGCCACGTTCCTGGCGGCGCGCGCGGCCTTCGGCGAGGAGCAGCTCTACTTCAACGACATCGGGTGCTACACGCTGGGCTACGGTGCCCCGCTCGACACGGCCGACGCGCTGGTCTGCATGGGCGCCGGGTTCTCGCTGGCGGCCGGCGTCAGCCGGATGACGGGCCAGCGCACGGTGGGATTCCTGGGCGACTCGACCTTCTTTCACGCCGGCATGCCCGCCTTGCTCAACGCCGTCAAGGAAGACGTCAACATGGTCGCGGTCGTCCTGGACAACCAGACGACGGCCATGACTGGATTCCAGGCCAGTCCGAGTCTCCGTCGGAACGGCTCCGCCTCCATCGAAGCCGTTGCCCGCGCGCTGGGCGCGTCACATGTCGAAACGGTCGACTCGTACGACCTGCCCGGGACGGTGGCCGCTTTTCGCCGGGCGCGGGAGGCGCGGAGTGTCAGCGTCATCGTCGTCGAACGCACCTGTCCCGTCGACGAGGCGCGAGAGCGGGGCCCGGACACGACCCTGCCGCTGTTCGAGATCGATCACGACCGGTGTCGCAGCTGCGGTCGCGAGTCGCTCGATCTGCGCTGCACCCAGTGCGTGACCACGGGCTTCGAGCGCCAACTGGCGCGAGGGTGCGCCGCTCGCGGCGCGAACTCGTCGACACCCTTGGCGCCGTGCAGCACCGAATGCCCGCTCTCCCTCTGCATCCAGGGATACGCCGGACACATCGCCGCCGGCGAGTACGTCGAAGCGTGGGGGCACATCGCAGATCGGTGCGCCCTGCCGGAGTCGGTGTGCCGGGTCTGCCACCAGCCCTGCGAGGCGGCCTGCGTTCGACAGGGTGTCGACGGGTCGGTTGCGATCAATGGCCTCAAGCGGTTCGTGGTCGAGTGGGCGGCCGATCGGCCTGACACGACCATCGAGCCGGAACGCGAACCGGCACACGGTCTGAAGGTGGCGGTCGCCGGGGCCGGGCCGGCAGGGCTCGTCGCGGCGCGGGACCTCGCGCTACGCGGCTACGACGTCACGCTCTACGACGCCGCCGAGCGCCCGGGCGGCCTGCTCGTCCACGGCATTCCGGCGTACCGTCTGCCGCCTGAGGCAGTGCAGCGAGACCTGGCGCAGATCCTCGACCTCGGCGTTAGGTTCGTCGGAAACACACGGCTCGGGCGCGATGTCACGGTCGCCGGATTGCTCGAGCAGGGCTTCGACGCCGTGTTCCTGGCCCTCGGGGCCACCAGGGCCACAACGCTCGATCTGGCGGGCGCGGACCTTCCGGACTCGCCTGCCCAGGTGTCCGCACTCGAGTATCTGGCCTCCGTGGCACGGGGAGCCGCCGTCGACACCGGACGCCGCGTGGTCGTCATCGGCGGCGGGAATGCCGCCATCGACGCCGCCCGAACCGGACGCCGCCTCGGAGCCGAGCAGGTGACGATCGCATGCATCGAGGCCGACGACGAGATGCCGGCCATCCGAAGTGAGATCGCCGCAGCGAAGCAGGAAGGCATCGCCGTGCGGACGGGCGTGCGACCGGTTCGTCTCGGCTCGAAGAGCGTCTGCTGCGCGGCCATCGGCGACGAAGTCGGCGCTGGCGAGTTCGTGCTCGACGCCGACCAGATCGTCCTCGCGATCGGCCAGCAGCCCGACCTCGACTGCCTCGAGCCAAAGTCGACCGGCCTGACCGAGACCGACGACGGTCACATCCAGATCGACCCGGCGACCGGCGCCACCTCGCATCCACTCGTTTTCGCCGGAGGCGACCTCACCCGAGGCGAGCGCACCGTCACCGGTGCCATCGCCGCCGGCCAGCGCGCCGCCTGGGGCATCGACCGATCACTGAGGGGCGCGGAGACGGCCGACCGTCGCCCGCCGCCCGCCCGAGTCGCGCCGGTAGGCCACCCGCCCGCGCCGGCGCCCGCCGACGCCGCCTTCCAGGCCGCGCGGGTGGAACCGCATGAGCTGCCTCCGGACACGAGGGTCTCGGATTTTCGAGAGGTCGCCGGGCGATTGAGCGAGGCGGAAGCGCGAGCCGAGGCGTCCCGCTGCCTCCTGTGCGGCGCCTGTGGCAACTGTCGAGCCTGCATCGACCTGTTCGCTTGTCCGGCCCTGGTGGAGGTCGATGGCCAGGTCGACATCGACGCCGACCTCTGCACCGGCTGCGCCGTCTGCGCCAAGATCTGCCCGAACGACGCGATCCGGATGGTGGCGCGTGTCTGAGGCGCGCTTCGAGGTCCTCATCGTCGGTGTCGGGGGCCAGGGCGTCCTTACCGCGGGCCGGATTCTGGGCGACGCGGCGCACGCGACGGGTCTGCCGGTTGTGGAAGGACAGCTGCACGGCATGTCCCAACGCGGCGGCAGCGTCGAGTGCTCGGTGCTGATCGGCCCGAGCGAGAGTTCGTTCCTTCGAGTGGCCGATGTCGTCGTCGGGTTCGAGCCCCTCGAGGCCCTGCGCGCCATCCCGAAGATCGGCCCCCGAACCCGGGTCCTGCTCAACACCGGGCGGATCGTGCCCGACGAGCTGACCCGCGCGGGCCGGCCCTACCCGCTCTTGGACTCGATCCTGGGCGACCTGCGCGCGGTCGCCGGCGGGCTGGACCTCGTAGACGGCCGCGCCGTGGTCGAGCAGGTCGGCGTGGCGCGAACGCTCAACATCGTCCTGCTCGGTGCGCTGGCAGGGCTCGACCTGCTGCCGTTCGGCGGCTCGGCGCTGTGGCGGGCCGTGGCCGGGCGCTGCAGACCAGAGTTCCTGCAGGCGAATCGCGAAGCGTTCGATCTCGGCCAAGCCGGCGTCGCCGCGCAGCGGGAGGGGGCCGGCGTGAGCCGGGAGCGGCAATCCTGATGGCGGATCGCTTCAAGATCGGGATTGACGTCGGCGGCACGTTCACCGATCTCTTCCTCCACTCGTCGGGCGACGAGGTCGCCACGTTCAAGGTCCTCTCCACACCGGACGACCCGTCGATCGGCGTGCTGCACGGCCTCGAGCGAATCGCGCAGAGCCTCGAACTCGAGGTGGGCGAGCTGGCCACCCAGGTGGACACGATCGTCCATGGCACGACGGTGACGACCAATGCGACGCTTACCCGCAGCGGGGCGCGCGTGGGGTTGCTGACGACCCACGGCGTGCGCGACGCGCTCGAGATGCGACGTGGCGTGCGCGAGGAGCAGTACGACAATCGCTATCGCAACGTGACCCCGATCGTGCCGAGGCGCTGGCGCCTGGTGGTGCGCGGCCGGCTGGACTACCAGGGCGTCGAGATCGAGGCGCTGGATCTCGACGGCGTCCGCCGGGCGTGCGAGGTGCTGCGGGCGGCCGAGGTCGAGGCCGTGGCCGTCTGCTTCATGAACGCGTTCGCGAACGCGGCCCACGAGGACGCCGCGGCCGCGATTGTACGAACCGAGTTGCCCGATGCCTACGTGAGCGTGTCGAGTGAGGTCCTGCCGAGCATCCGGTTCTACAACCGCCTCTCCACAACCGTCCTGAACGCCTACGTCGGTCCGGTGCTGCGCACCTACCTCACCAGCCTCCAGCGACGCCTGGCAGGCGCCGGATTCGGCGGCGTCCTGCTGATCATGCAGTCGAGTGGTGGGGTCGGCCACCCGGACGCGATCCTGGAACGCCCGGCGACGACGCTGCTCTCCGGACCCGCCGCCGGACCGAACGCCGCCCTGAGCGTCACCGACCCGGGCGGTCAGCGAAGCGCGCTCCTCGTGGACATGGGTGGAACGAGCTTCGACGTCTCCCTGGTCCGGAACGGAGAGGTCGCGCTGAAGGCCGAGAGCAACCTCGACCGGCTGCGCATCGCGCTGCCGATGCTGGAGATCACGACGATCGGGGCCGGCGGCGGCAGCATCGGGCGACTCGACGCCGGCGGTCTGCTGCGCATGGGCCCCCAGTCCGCGGGCGCCGCGCCCGGGCCGGCCTGCTACGATCGTGGCGGCGAGCGTCCCACCTGCACCGACGCCGATCTCGCGCTCGGCTATCTCGATCCGACGTTCTTCGCCGGCGGGCAGATCACGCTCCGGCCGGACCTGGCCCGGACCGCCATCGCCACGCACGTCGCGACACCGATGGGGCTGGACGTCGAGACGGCCGCCGGCGGCATGTACCGCGTGATCAACGCGAACATGGCGCACGGTGTTCGGGAGATCACGATCAGGCGCGGTCTCGACCCACGTGAATTTCCGATGGTCGTGGCCGGCGGCGCGGGCGCCTTGCACGCCTGCATGCTCGCGCAGGAACTCGACATCCAGACTATCATGGTGCCCAGTCCGGCTTCGGTACTGTGCGCGGTCGGCATGTTGATGAGCGATCTGCAGCACGACTACGTCCGCTCCTACGTGACGGCCCTCTCCGATCTCGATCCGAGTCGCCTCCAGGCGGTCGTCGCCGACTTGATGGCGTCTGGCGACGCCGAACTTGCTCGCGAGGGCGTGCCGGAGGCACGACGCCAGCACGGCGTCTTCCTCGACCTGCGCTACGCCAAGCAGTACCACGAGGTCACCGTTCCGGTGGCGGCGGAGGCGATCGCGAATGGCGACCTCGATGCCATCGGATCGGCGTTCCATCGCGAGCACAACCGGCTGTACGGCTACGACCTCGAAGCCGAGGGCACCGGGCTCACGCTGATCACCGTGCGGGTCCGCTCGGTCGGCCGCACGGACAAGCCACGCTACCCCAAGCTTGGGAGCGGCGGGGACGCCTCCGACGCACTCAAGGGCCGGCGGCGGGCCTACGTTCCCGAAACGGAGCGATTCGACGAGGTGCCGGTCTACGACGGCCACGCCCTGCGCACCGCCCACGAGATCGTGGGGCCGGCGCTAATCGAGCGCGTCGACACGACGCTCTTCGTCAGCGCCGCATTCACCACGCGCGTCGACGAACTCGGCACCCTGGTGCTCGAGCGCGAGGGGCACGGGAGCCCGCAATGAGCCGTAGCACCCCGATCGACAAGGTGCTCGTGGCGATCATCGGACGCGCCCTGAAGGCGATCACCGACGAGATGAGCGTGGCGATGGAAAAGACGACGCGCTCACCGATCCTCTGCGAGGCGAAGGACTTCGTGACCGGCCTGTACGACGCTGAAGGTCGGATGCTCGAGCAGACCGAGAACCTGCCAATCCTGAGCTTTTCGCTCGGACCGGTCTGCAGCCACATCGCCGAGCAGTTTCGAGGCCACGTCTACCCGGGCGATGTCTTCTTCCACAACGACGTCTTTTCGCTGGGCAACCAGAACAATGACGTCGCGGCCTTCATGCCGATCTTCGTCGGCGACACGCTGGCGGCCTGGGCGGCCTGCAAGGGGCACCAGGCCGACATCGGCGGCGCCGTGCGCGGAGGCTACAACCCCAACGCCACCGAGGTCTGGCAGGAGGCGCTGCGGATCCCCGCGGTCAAGGTCTACGAGCGCGGCGAACTGCGCCGTGACGTGTGGGATCTCATCTTTGCGAACGTGCGGCTGCCGATCGTCGAGGAGGACATGCGCGCGGAGATCGGCAGCTGTACCGTCGGCGAACGCCGGCTCCGCGCGCTCGTCGAGAAGTACGGACTCGAGCGGTTCACGGCACACAAGGCGGCGCTCTTCGAGTCGACCCGCCAGATGATGGAGCGCGAGATTCGAACCATTCCGAACGGCTCCTATTCCGGAGAGGCCTCTGTCTACTTCGATGGGCGGACGCCAGGTTCCCGCTACCAGATCCGGGTCGCGATCACCGTCGAGGACGATCGCGTCGTGTTCGACTATTCCGAGACCGATCCCCAGACGGACGGCTTCGTCAACGGGACCTACACTTCCAGCGCGTCCGCCACCATCCTCACCTTCCTGCAGATGGTCGACGCGAGAATCCCCCACAATCAAGGGATGCTCGAACCGCTGGAGATCATCATTCCCGAGGGAACGATCCTGAACGCGGCCTACCCGGCAGCCACGACGTTCGGGAACCACCTCTGCCCGCCGAACGCCGACGCGATCATCCGGGCGCTGGCGCCGGTGGTCCCCGACCGCGTGACGGCCGGCTGGAACAACCTGCTCTGCTCGCTCTCGACCGGCCACGATCCACGCCGCCTCGATACCTACGTCGACATCCTCTTCATGGGCTTGAAAGGCGGGTCGGGCGCGACGATCGACTGTGACGGCTACGACCATATCGGCATGATCGACGCCTCGGGGGGCCTGCTCGACCAGGACTACGAGATGTTCGAGCAGCAGACCCCGCACCTGCTGGAGCGGCACGAGTTCCTGACCGACTCGGCCGGCGCCGGCCGGTTCCGCGGGGGTCTCGGCGTCGAGACGCGGTACCGGGTCGGCGGAGAGAAGACGCAGCTCGTCATCTTCGGCGACGGCGACGTCGAGCCGGCCTTCGGGCTATTCGGCGGCCAGGACGCCACGCTCAACTCGATCGAGCTCCACCTACCGGACGGCACGGTCCGCAAGACCGCGAGCAAGGAGATCGTCGCGAGCGTGCCCGCCGGCACCGGCTACGTGCAGCGGGCGGGCGGCGGCGGCGGCTTCGGCCCACCCCACGAGCGCCCCGCCGAGACGGTGCGTCGGGAGGTCGCCGATGAGCTGATCTCCGTCGACGCCGCCCGATCCGCCTACGGCGTCGTCATCGATCCGGAGAGCGGGCAGGTCCTCGAAGCCGAGACCGCGGCCCGCCGCGCGGCGATGGCCGCGGACGTGGGTCGGCGCACGACCGAAAACTGAGATGGATCTTTCACTGAGCGACGAGCAGCGCGTCATCCGCGACACGTTTCATCGCTTCGCGGCGCAGGAGATCCGCCCCGTCGCTGACCAACTTGACGAAGCTCCGGACTTTCCCCGGGAGCTCTTCACCAAGGTGGGCGCGCTCGGGTTCTACGGAATGCGCTACCCCGAGCCCGAGGGCAGCGGGGCCGACATCCTCTCCTACCTGCTCGCCATCGAGGAGCTGGCCTGGGGCAGCCTGTCGGTCGCGGCGGCCTGCGCCATGCAGTCGCTCATGGGCACCTGGTTCCTCCACCGGTTCACGGAAGGCGCGCTGCGCGAGCGCCTCTTTCTGCCGGCCCTGACGGGCGACGCCATCGGCGCCATCTGCATGACCGAACCGGACGCCGGCAGCGACCTGATGGCGGTCACGACCCGAGCCGAGGCGCGCGGCGATCGCTGGCTGATCAGCGGGGCCAAGACCTGGGTGACCTCGGCGCCCGTCGCCGACTTCTTCACCGTCCTGGCCCGCACGGGAGACACCGAGCTGAGCTTCTTCCTCGTCGAGCGTGGCGCCGACGGCCTGACTGTCGGACGGAGCATAGACAAGATGGGCGTGCGCGCGTCGCTCACCTCGGAGGTCGGCTTCGAGGAAACGCCGGCGACGTGCGTGCTGGGAGACCCGGGGCAGGGCGCCTCCTGCTTGCGGGATGTGCTCGCGGAGATCCGGCTGCTGACGGCCGCGCTCGCCCTGGGCGTGGGTCGCGCCGCCTTCGAGGACGCCCGCGCCTACGCCGACGAACGCCGCCAATTCGACCGCCCGCTCAGGAAATTCCAGGCGATCCAGGCGCATCTCGCGGAGATGGCGGTCGACCTCGAGGCGGCGCGGCGGATGACGTGGTGGGCCGCCTGGCGCGGCGAGCAGGGCGGCGGCAGCGCCCAGGAAGCCTCGATGGCCAAGCTGCATGCGTCGGAGGCCGCCCTGCGGATCTGCGACCGAGCCGCCCGCATCTTCGCCAGCTACGGCTACGCCCGGGATTACCCGATCGAGCGGTATCTCCGAGACGTCCGCTTCACGCTCATCGGTGGCGGCACCTCGGAGATCCTGCGGGTAAACATCGCGAGGGGGCTGTACTGAGCGCCACGCCACGCCGCCCGATCCGCGTCCTCGTCGCCAAGCCGGGCCTCGACGGACACGACGTCGGCGCCAAGCTGGTCACCCGAGCGTTGATGCGCGCCGGCATGGAGGTCATCTACACCGGCCTGCGTCGCTCGCACGAAGAGATCGCCCAGGCCGCTCTCGAGGAGGATGTCGACGTGATCGGGTTGTCGATCCTCTCGGGCGCCCACCTGCCGCTGTGCGGCAAGCTCGCCGCCGCGCTGCGCGCGCGCGGCCTGAGCGACGTCGTCTGGATCGTCGGCGGGAACATTCCACGGCGAGACCACACCGCGCTCGGCGCCCTCGGGGTGAATGGCATCTTTCCAACCGGCACGCCGTTCGACGCCGTCGTCGGCTTCATCGAGGAACGGGTCACCCGATGAGTCAGCGGCGAAAGGACTCGCCGGCCGGGGTGCACTGGGAGTCGGGGCTCGAGATCGACCCCGTCTACACGCCGGAGGACCTGGAGGCGAGCGGCGGCAGCGATGCGATCGGAGCGCCGGGCGACTACCCCTACACACGCGGCATTCACGCCGAGATGTACCGGACGCGTCCCTGGACGATGCGCCAGTACGCCGGCTTCGGCACGGCGGCCGAGACCCACGAGCGTTTTCTCTACCTGATCGAACGCGGCCAGACCGGCCTCAACGTCGCGTTCGATCTGCCGACCCAGTGCGGCCTCGACTCCGACGACCCGATGGCCGACGGCGAGGTCGGTCGGGTCGGCATGGCGGTCGACACCTTGGCCGACCTGGAGCAGGCGTTCGCGGAGATCGATCTGAACCAGATCACCGTGTCACTGACCATCAACGGGTCGGCGGTCGCCATCATGGCGATGTATTTCGCAATGGCCCGGAAGCGCGGCTTCGATCTCTCCGCGCTGCGCGGCACCGCGCAGAACGACATCCTCAAGGAGTTCATCGGGCGCGGCACCTGGATCTTTCCCGTCGACGCGTCGATGCGGCTGGTCGGAGACACGATCGAGTTCTGCGCCCGCGAAGTGCCCGGGTACAGCCCGGTGAGCGTCTGCGGGTACCACATCCGTGAATCGGGCGCGAACCCGGCCTACGAGATGGCCGCGGGGCTGGCCATCGCCAAGGCCTACATCGACCACGTGCTGGAGCGCGGGCTCGACATCGACGAGTTCGCGCGCGGCCTCTCGTTCAACTTCGATATCTACGGCAACGTCTGGGAGCAGGTCGCGAAGTTCCGCGCCGGCCGGCGACTCTGGGCGAAAATCCTGAAGGAGCACTACGGCGCGAAAGATCCGCGCTCGATGAAGCTGCGCATGATCGCCGGCGGCGGGGGCGGGGGGCTGACCATCCAGCAGCCGGAGAACAACATCGTTCGCGGCGCCTACTACGCGCTGTCCAGCGCCCTGTCGGGCACCCAGACCATGGCGCTCTGCTCGTACGACGAGGCCTACACCATTCCGAGCGAACGCGCGGCCGTGTTGTCGCTCCGCACGATGCAGATCCTGATGCTCGAGATCGGGCTCTGCGACACGGTCGACCCACTCGCCGGCTCGTACTTCGTGGAAACGATGACCAACCGGATGGAACGGCTCATCGTGGAGACGATGGACCGCCTCGACGCGGAAGGCGGCATCGTCCAGGGCGTCACCGACGGACGCGTCCAGGCCGAGGTGAATCGCCAGGCGTTCGAGCGAGAACTGCGGCAGCAGCGCGGCGAAACCAAGAAGGTCGGGGTCAACTGCTTCGCGGAAGACGAACCGGAGGAGCCGTCGGTGGAGTTTCACCCCTACCGGCAGGCCGAGGCCGGCCGTCAGATCGAGCGGCTTCGACGCATCCGGACCGAACGGGACTCGGACGCGGTCGCCCGAGCCCTCGCGCGCGTGCGAGAGAATGCCTCCGGAGGCCGCAACGTCATGCCGGCCGTCATGGACGCCGTCGAGGCGTACGGCACGGTCGGCGAGGTGTGCGGCGCGCTCAAGTCGGTCTTCGGAACATACCAGGAGCCGGTGAGGTTCTAGTGGGCGAACGTTACGCACCAAAGCCACAGGTGGTCCTCAGCATCGAGCAGGCGCTCTCGATGTCGTACGCCACCCAGCGCTTCGTGCAACTCGGCTGGCGAGTGATCCGGATCGAGGCCACGCCCCGATCCGGCCAGCGATCGAAGGGCGACCCCAACCGGTATATCGGCCAGCCGGTGGCCGGTGCCGACCGCCATAGCTACTTCGTCGCGCCCAACGTCGGGAAGCAGGCGCTCGCGATAGACCTCAAGCAGGAATCGGGCCGCGCGTTGCTCCATCGTCTGGTTCGCGATCTCCCGGTCGACATCTTCTGCACAAACACACTCCCGGCCCGGCACGCACCGCTCGGCTTCGACTACGCGACCCTTGCCGACATCCGGCCCGAGCTCATCTGGTGCAGCATCTCGGCGATGGGACTCGCCCACCCCGACGTGCCGGGCTACGACCCGATGATGCAGGCGCTGTGCGGCTACATGGACATCACGGGCCATCCGGATGGGCCACCACTGCAATGTGGCCCGCCGCTGAGCGATCTCAAGGCAGGCGACGAAACTTTCGCGCAAGTGCTGCTCGCACTGCTCGAGCGTGCCGAGACGGGTCACGGTCGGCCGATCGACGTGTCGATGGCCCAGGGTGCCGTGTCGTGGCTGCAGACGTTTCTGCCGATGCTCGACATGGGCAGCGCCGCCGACGAGCTGCGGCGCGCGGGTAACGAGCATCGCCAGTTCATCCCGGTGAACGCCTATCCGACGCGCGATGGCTTCGTTTTCATTGCGGTGGGCAGCGACGCCCAGTGGGGTCGACTCGTCGAGCGCCCGCTGTTCGCCTCGCTCGCGCTGCCCCACCTGTCGACCAACGAAGGGCGCCGCGCCGTCAAGGACGAGCTGCACCGATCCATACGGGCCATCACCAGCGGCCGGCCGACCGCCGAAGTCGCCGCGGCGCTCGTGGCCGCCGCCGTCCCGCATGCGCCGATCACCCTGATCGACGAAGTCATGGACCTGCCGTGCATCGTCCCCGCGCTCCTCGAGACGACGGCACCGGACGGCCGGCGGGTCCGCCTGCCGCCTCCGGCCGTGAGCACGCGGTACCTGGAGCAGCAAGAGGGCCGGCTGCCGTTCGCTCCGGCGTACGGGGAGCACACCGATACGGTGCTCACGGAGATCGGCCTCGAGCCGGACGCGATCCGCCAGCTCCGCCAGGATGGAGTCGTGGCATGACCCCGTTCGACTATCACCGCCCGGAGACGCTGGCCGAGGCATTTCGGATCGCCGGCGCGATCCCTGGCGCCCGCTATGTCGCGGGAGGCACGGACATGATGGTCCGGATCCGTAGCGGCCGCGAGCGCCCTGGCGCCTTGATCTCACTCGGTCGCATCGACACGCTGTCGCGAATCGAGTTGGGCTCGGTCACGCAAATCGGCGCGCGGACGACGATCGGGCAGGTCCTCGAACATCCCGAACTCACCGCGGCCTATCCGTTGCTCGCACTCGCCGCGCGCCCGTTCGCCTCCGTCCAGGTGCGCAACCTCGCAACGGTCGGGGGCAATGTCTGCAACGCGTCGCCCGCCGCCGACATGGCGCCAGTGCTTCTCGCACTCGACGCCCGCGTCGAGATCGAAGGTCCGCAGGGAACGCGCGAGGTGCCACTGGATGCGTTCTTCAAGGGACCCGGGCAAACAGATCTCGCGCCGCGAGAGGTGCTCACCAGCATCGTGCTGGAACCGCCCCGGCCCGAGGCGCGCTCCTGCTTCCTGCGAAGGTCTCGGGTGGGCATGGACATCGCCTTGACGAGCGTCGCGGTTCACTTCCAGCTCGCGGGCAATCGGCTGACGCGCCCGCGAGTGGCCGCCGGGGCCGTCGCACCCTGCCCGCTCCGGCTCCGAGCGGTCGAGAACCTGCTCGAAGGCCGGGCGGTCGACGCGGCGCTGCTCGACGAGGCCGCCCGCCTGGCCGAGGGCGAGATCGCGCCGATCACCGACATCCGAGCGAGCGCGAGCTACCGGCGCCGGCTGACGAGCACGCTCGTTCGACGCGCTATCACGGCTGCCTGCGAGGAAAGCAGATGAACGTCGAGTGCACGTTGGAGGTTAACGGCTCGTCGACCACGCTCCAGGTCGCGCCGAGCGCCCGGCTCATCGACGTCCTGCGCGAGGACCTCGGGTTGACCGGCACGAAGGAGGGCTGCGGCAACGGTGAATGTGGCTCGTGCACCGTGCTCCTCGATGGACGTCCCGTCAACGCATGTCTGCTGGTCGCCCTCGAGGTGGAAGGCCGAGCGGTCACCACCATCGAGGGTCTGCTCGGCCCCGGTGGCAAGCTGTCGCACGTCCAGCAGGCTTTCGTCGAGACGGGCGGGATTCAGTGCGGGTTCTGCACACCTGGAATGATCATGAGCGCGACGGCGCTCCTCGAGGCCACCCCCGCGCCGAGCGACGCCGAGATTCGCGACGCCCTCGTCGGGAACCTTTGTCGCTGCACCGGGTACGCGCAGATCATCGAGTCGGTCCGAGCGGCGGCCGAGCTCATCGGCCCGGGCAGCGGAGGGGAGACACCTCGATGAGCCGCCACCGCCACATCGGCAAGGCACGCCCGCGCCCGGACGCCGCGGACAAGGCGGCGGGGCGCACGCTCTACATCAACGATCTGGTCCGCCCCGGAATGCTGCACGGCAAGGTGAAGTTCAGCGAGCACGCCCACGCCAGGATCGTGCGGATAGACACCTCCCGGGCTGCGCGTCTCCCGGGCGTGCGCGCGGTGGTCACGGCCTACGACACGCCCGAGATCCGTATCGGATTCTTGAACGACAACTTCGCGCTCAAGCGGGGCAAGGTCCGCCAGTTCCGCGACGAGGTCGCGGCGGTGGCAGCGATCGATCCCGATATCGCGGCCGAGGCAGTCGACCTGATCGACGTGGAGTACGAGCCCCTACCGGGGGTGTTCAGTCTGGACGAGGCGATGGCCGAGGGTGCGCCGCTCGTTCATGAAATGGATGCGCGCGGCAACCCGCTCACCACCAACGAGCTCAGCCTCCGCTACGGACACGAGTCAGGCGACCTGGCAGTTGCCGAGCGTGCGTCGGCACACGTCGTCGAGGGTCGTTTCTCCACGCAACTGATGCAGCAGAGCTGCCTCGGCACCGCCGGCTGTATCGCAGAGCTCGACATGAGCGGCAACCTGTCGATGGTGGCCCGGACGCAGATCCCCTTCCTCGCCCAGCGCGATTTCATGAGGGCGCTCGAGGCCCTCGGGCTGCCCGGGCGGAACTGCCGGGTCATCGTCCCGACCCTCGGGGGAGCCTTCGGAACTGGCCTCGACACCCACGCCTACGAGTACATCGCGATCGTGCTGGCGCATCGAACGAATCGCCCCGTCAAGATCCTGTACGACCGCGAGGAGGAGTTCGCCAATCTGTCGCCCCGCCAGTCGGCCGAGGTCGAGATCGCTCAGGGCTGCGACCGTGAGGGAAGGCTGACGTTCCGGCGGGTCCGCGTCCGGCAGGACAACGGCGCCTATGCGTCGTGGGGCGCGACGTTTCCCACCGTCATGCTCCTGCCGGTGACCTCGCTGTACCGTGTGCCGAACGTCTCGTTCGATGCACGCCTCGTGTACACGAACAACACCTACTGCCAGGCGATGCGGGGCTACGGCAACCCGGAGGTCACGTGGCCCATCGAGAGCAACCTCGACGAGTTGGCCGAAGCCGCGAGCATCGATCCGTACGAGCTCAGGATGAGGAACTGCAACGAGCCGGGCGAGACGACCCCGATGGGCCTCCAGGTGACCACGTGCGGCTTGAAGGAGTGCATGGAGGCGACCGCAGCCAAGCTCGACTGGGGCGCCGAGCGGCGCGCGCGGCGCGGCGTCGGGATGGCGTCGCTCATCCACGTCGGCGGATCCGGCCGGATCTACAAGTCGGACGGCGGCGGCGTCATCATGAAGTTCGACGACTTCGGCCAGATCAACGTCTCGTACGGCGGCGTGGAGATGGGCCAGGGGCTGCACTCTGCGCTCAGCCTCACGGTGGCCGAGGCGCTCGGCGTGAGCCCCGACAAGATCACGATCAACCCGACCGATACGGGCACCTGCCCCTGGGACGTGGGGACCCACGCGAGCCGCGGAGCCTTCATCGCCTGCAACGCGGCGCTCGCCGCTGCCGAGAAGGCCCGCGCGCAGATCTTTGCCGCGGCCGAAGAGGTCTTTCCGCGGCTCGCCCGGCAGAACCTGGAGCGATACCGCACGGAGCATCCGGACTATCGGGTGCCGGCGTTCGACGTGGCGACCGCGGCGAAAGCCGACCGCTTCGAACTCACCGACGGGCAGATCGTCGTGTCGGGCGCGCCGGACGAGCCCTGGCTGAAGGTCGATCTCGACCGCCTCCTCCGAGCGATTCACTTTCGTGGAAGCCGCGGCGAGGTGATCACGACAGCGGCCTTCTACGAACCTCAGAGCGAGCTGCCGGACTGGCGGAAAGGGGTCGGAAACATGTCGGCCACTTACGCCTACGGCGCACAGGGGGCCGAGGTCGAGGTCGACGAGGAGACCGGCGAGGTGCGGATCGTCAGGATGGTCGCGGCGCACGACGTCGGCAAGGTGCTCAACCCGCAGACGCTGGCCGGACAGGCCTACGGCGGGCTCGCGCAGGGCGTCGGCTACGCGCTCTACGAGGAGGTCCGCACCGAGCAGGGCCGCATCCTCAACCCGAGCTTCACCGACTACAAGATTCCGACGACGCACGAGATGGGCTTCCCGGTGCACCTCGAGTTCATCGAGACCGACGACCCGGCGGGCCCCTTCGGCGCGAAGGGCGTGGGCGAACCCGGCCTCGTCCCCACGGCACCGGCCATCGCCAACGCCATCTACGACGCCGTGGGCGTGCGGATCCGGGACCTGCCAATCACTCCAGAGAAGGTCCTCCGGGCCCTCGACGCCAGGCGCGCGGTGAACGCGCGGAAGCAGACGAGCACGCCGTGACCAGGCCAACGACCGATCCGGCGAAGTCATCTCGCACCTGCGTCAAGCCCCGGCTGGCGATCGAGATGGTCTGTCCGTACGAACCTGGCAAGCCGATCCGGGAAGTTCGACAGGAACTCGGCCTGACCCGCGTCGTCAAGCTCGCGTCGAACGAGAATCCGTTGGGACCGTCACCGCGCGCGATCGACGCCCTGGGCCGATCGGATCTCGAGTTGCACACCTATCCGGACTGCGATGGCTGGGTCCTGCGTGATGCGCTGGCCAGGCACCTCGGCATCAGCATCGACGGGATCGTGGTCGGCGCCGGCTCATCGGATCTGATGCGCCTGGTCGCGGAGGCGTTCGTCGATCGCGGCGACGAAGTCATCCTGACCGACCTCTGCTTCTCCGTCTACGCGAACGTGACGCGGCTCGCCGACGCCACCCCCGCCATCGTGCCGCTCGACGATCGACTGGACCACGACCTCGAACGGATGCTCTCGACGGTCTCCGGCCGGACCCGCGCGATCTTCCTCGCCTCGCCGAACAACCCGACGGGCAAGGCGATTCCCACCGCGGATCTCGAACTCTTCCTGGAGAAACTCGCGCCCGAGGTAGTCTGCGTCCTGGACCTGGCCTACAACGAGTACGTCGATCCCTCATTGCGCGTGGACCCCGCCCGTGTCGTCGAGCGCCACCCGAACGTCATCGTGCTCCGAACCTTCTCGAAGGTCTACGGGCTCGCGGGGCTGCGCGTCGGCTACGCTGTCACGCATCCGACCGTCGCGCGGGCGCTCCTGCTGGGTCAACTGCCGTTCAGTACGAGTACAGCGGCCCTGCACGCGGCCGAGGTCGCCCTGAGCGACGTCGCGCACACGGAGCGCTCGGTGGTCTTGAACGAGAAGATGCGCGTGCGGCTGTACCGCGAGTTCGATCGTCTCGGGCTATCGGCCGTTCGATCGGAAGCGAACTTCGTGCTGGTCGATGTGGCGCTCGAGGCAGACACCGTCTTCGAGCGCCTGCTGCGCCGTGGCCTGATCGTACGCCCGGTTCACGAACCGCGCCTGCGCACCTGCCTGCGGATCACCACCGGGACCGATGAGCAGATCGACCTGCTCATCGGCATGCTCGAAGAGGCGCTACCGGCCGAGGGCAACGCGCCTACACGAGTCGAGTCCGCGTCTTGGCGACGCTGAACGTCTGATACCAGTCGGAGCCCGCGCCGCCACCGATCTGGCTGATCGCGACGTCGATCAGATACGGGCTCCCGGCTCGGGTCGCCGCCGTGCCGCGCGTCAGCGCGTCGGCGAGCTCGCTCGCCGTCGTGACCTTCACCCCTTCGACCCCCTGGCTCTTCGCCAACCCGACGAAATCGATGTCGGGATTCCCGAGGTGCATCCCGGCATAGTGCCCGGTGTCGGCCATCTTGCCGCCGAAGGCGGCAAAGCCGTGTCGAACGGTCTGGTAGTTGTGGTTGTTCCAGACGATCGTCAGGACCGGGATCTCGTAGCGAGCCATCGTCCAGAACCCGGACGCGCTGTACATCACCGACCCATCGCCGATGTTCAGCACGACCTGACGGTTCGGATCGCCGATCTTCGCGCCGATGGCGGCCCCGACACCCCAGCCCAGGCTGCCGCCGCCCGAGCCGATCCGCATCCTCCCGTCGCCGCCGTAGCGCTGGATGACACCATGACGCAGCGAGAAGTCGTGGCTCATGTTCTCGTTCACGATGTAGGCGTCCCGCTCGATGGAGCGACCGATGGCCATGCCGAGTTCGTCCGGATGCATCGGCTGCTTCCCGAACGCCTCCTGGACCTCATGCTCCACCTGCGTGCGAGCCGCGGCGACCGCTGGCGCGATCCGATCGACCCGATCTCTGCGAATGGCAGCGAGCCGTTGCTCAGTGGCTAGGCTCTTCACCGTGTCGAGCAGGTCCTCGACGGCGGCCTTCGGGTCGGCGACCACACCGAGCTCGAACGGTGCCGTGCGGCCCATCGTTTCGACGTCGACGCCGACGACCGCCTTCCAGGCATGCGCGGCACGTGTGACCTGCTCGGGTGACCGGCCCGAGGCGATGTTCTCCGTCCCGATCCCGAGGAGGACATCGTAAGCCTCGTACGGATTGGCCGTGCGGGACAGATTCGCGCCGCCGAACACCTTGCCATCCCAGTAGAGCGGATGCTGATTCGGGAACCCGCTGTTGGTCGAAGCGGCCGCACGCGGATCGAGGACCGCCAGACCGAGCAGGTCGACCAGTTCGACGGCCGACTCGACGGCCCCCGACTTGTGGAGATCCGGGTCGACCACGAGCAACGGCTGCCGCCCCTCGATGAGGCGCCGCGCCACCTGCTCGATCCGATCGGCGTCAGGCCGAGGCCGCATCGGAATATCGAACCGCGTCTGGTCGACCAGTTGCGCCGTGACCGGGCCACTGCGCTGGGCGCCGGTGGTGATGGCGACGTACACAGGTCCCCCGGGCGGGGCACTCGCCACCTTGAAGGCGCGTCTCAGGGCCAGCGGGATGCTCTCGGGTTGCCGGACATCCCACGCGAGCTTGGTAACCGGCCTGGTGACGTCCGCCTGACCGTAGCCCGGGGCCGGTCCCAGTCCCGGCGTGTCGCTGAAGATTGTGTTGTCGGAGAACCCGGCTGTCACGACGATGGCCGACCGTGCCTTCTGGGCATTGTAGAGTTGCCCGCCCATCTGCGCCGTGCCCGGCATGGCGTGCACGTTCACGAAGGCTGGCTTGCCAGTCACGCGGTGGTAGACGTCCGCCATCGCGATGACCACGCCCTCGTGCAGCCCCATGATGAGCTGGAGACCGGGGCGGTCGGTCATTGCGTCGAAGAAGCCCGTCTCGGCCGACCCTGGATTGGTGAACACATACTCGACGCCTGACGCCTGGAGCTGGTCGACCCACAGCTCGCCACCGATGGCCGTCACCGTCCGGTAGGCGCCGGGATCATCGGGCTGCGCCGCCTCCACGTTGGCCAGGACCGCGCTGGCAGCCTGAGCGGTGAAGCCGATGGCGGTCATGCTCTTGATGAAGCCGCGCCTTGAGAGTCCGTTGCCGAGCAGGTCCGCTACGAGTTCACGCATGGCTGATGCTCCATTCCGGTGTCGCGGGACGAAGAAACCTGTCTTGGTGAGAGGGGTGGTCGAGGGAATCGATCTCGCACGCAAGGGCCAATGTAGTTGGAGGGCGAGCCAGCGCGATATGATGCCGGTCATACGGAAGAGGTCGAGACCGACCGAGAGTAGCCAGGAGATCAGATAATGGACGTCCCGTCGGACAACAACGCGGCCTGGCCCTACCCGGTCACCTACGGGAACGAGCTGGAGGTGGAGGCGGACGTCCTCATCCTCGGTGGCGGCGCGTCGGGCTGCAGCGCCGCTCTCGCGGCGGCCCGGGCGGGAGCCCGGGTGGTCGTCCTGGAGAAGGGCGCGACGCGGTCCAGCGGTGCCGCCGGCTCTGGCTTCGACCACTGGATGGACTGCCCGTCGAACCCGGCGAGCACGGTCGACCCGGAGTACTACACCCGGATGCCGATCGACGACTACAAGGGCGGCTACGGCAACTACATCTCGACCTACATCACGGCGAGGGACAGCTACGATGTCCTGCTCGAGCTGGAGCAGCTAGGGATGCAGGTCCGGGACGTGAACGACGAATTCGTCGGCGCGCCGTTCCGGGACGAAGAGACGAAGTTCCTGTACGCCTACGACTACGCGACGCGCAACTGCCTCAGGGTCTGGGGGACCGGACTCAAGCCGGCCCTGCACAAGGCGCTCCGGCGCAACCGGATCCAGCTCTTCGAACGGACGATGGCGACCTCGCTCTTGACGGAAACCGGAGCGACTGGGTCGCGCGTCGTCGGCTGCACGGCCGTCAACGTCCGGACCGGCGCGTTCCTCGTCTGCAAGGCCAAGGCCGTCGTCATGTGCATGGCGACGCCCGAGCGCCTCTGGATCTTCTCGAGCGAGTTGACCGGCCTCGTGGGCCGGGACGGGCCGCCGACCAACGCCGGGAACGGTCATGCGATGGCCTTCAGGGCCGGGGCCGAGTTCGCCCGCATGGAATCGTCGACTCACGAAGAGTGGGGCGGGGCGACCGGCATCGGCACCGTCATGTTCGGCAGCGGGTCCAACTTCGCCTCTTGGTATCCCTGCTCGATCGTCGACGCTAACGGAAAGGAGGTCCCCTGGCTGGGCAAGGGGGGGCAGCCGCTCGAGACTGTCGCCGAGCGGACGCATCCCCGGCCGGAGGACGGCTTCTTTCACCTTGTCCTCGGGCCGGAGGAGGGCCAGGCGCCGTCGATTCCCCAACTGATTCCCGATCTGCAGGAACGGATCGAGCGGGGCGAGTACACGCTGCCGCTGTATGCCAACCTTCCCGGCATGCCCGCCGCCGACCGGCGCGCTATCTTCGGCCTGATGATCGGTCAGGAAGGACACACCTGGACGATCTACCGGCAGCTCACGCAGGCCGGCTTCGACCCCGACAAGGACCAGCTCCAGGTCTGCGAGCGGGGCAACGCGCCACTCGGCTGGCGCCGCCTCCGCTACGGCGCGATGACCCACGACTGGACACTCAAGACGACGCTCGACGGTCTCTGGGCGGCGGGACAGCAGGTCTTCGATGGGATTGGGGTCGCGCAGGCCTGCTCGACCGGTCGGTGGGCCGGCACGCACGCCGCGGAGTTCGCCAGTGGCATCGCTCACGCCCCGATCGTTCGGTGTCAGGTGGACGCGGAGAAGGCGCGGGTCTACGGGCCAGTGATGCGCGACGACGGCGTCAGCTGGAAGGAGCTGTCCGGCGGAATCGCGAAGGTCATGCAGGAGTATTGCGGCGATCGCAAGAACGAGACGCTGATGCGGATCGGCCTCCGGTACCTCGAAGAGTTAAAGGAGGCCGAGGCGACGACGCTCTGCGCGCGGAACCCGCACGAACTGATGCGGGCGATCGAGGCGCTGGACATCCTCACCTGCTGCGAGATGATCACACACGCGAGCCTCGCTCGCCAGGCGAGTTGTAGCTGGCTCTTCTTCGAGCGGCTCGATTTCCCGGATGACGATCCGGCGGCGTGGCACAAGTGGGTCACCATCAGGCTCGACGGCGACAAGGTGGTGGCGGGCGATCTGGCCCTCGACTACGCGGGCGATCTCGAGCGCAACTACGCGCACCACAATCTGTCTTCTGTTGAGGCGTAGCCAGTCATGAACGAATCCACTGCGCCGGGACTCACGGGTCTCGCGGATCGCAAGGCGACGCGCGGACCGAATCTGGTCACGCCCAACCAGCCGATCGTCTTCGACGAGGAGGCGTGCAACGGCTGCAAGCTGTGCGTCGAGGCGTGTCCGATCGACGTGCTGGCCCCGCAGGCGGGTAAGGGAACGGTGCCCTTGGTCCTCTACCCCGACGAGTGCTGGTATTGCGGCTGTTGTGAGATGCGGTGCCCCGAGTATGAGGAAGGCGCGATCCGTGTCAACTTGCCGTTGATGCAGCGCGCCCGCTGGAAGCGGCAGGCAACCGGAGAGCACTTCCGCCTCGGGATGAAGAATCCGCCGCCACCCAACACTCGCCCACCGGTTTAGCCGTCGTCGCGCGCGGCGTTGAGGTGACACGCCAGGAAGTGGTGCGTGCCGACATCGAGGAACGGCGGGCGCTTCACCCGACAGACATCCGCCTTTCGAGGGCACGGGGCGTAGTACGCGCAACCGTCCGGGCAGCACGCGTCGGCGGCGGGCGGCGCGATCGCAGCGCGTTCCAGGGCTACCCACCCGGGGTCCGGAACCAGCGGCGGAACCGAATCCATGAGCAGCTGCGAGTAGGGATGGCGCGGGGTCCTGACGACCGCCTCGGCCGGGCCAAGCTCCACGAGCCGCCCGGCGTGCATCACCGCGATCCGGTCGCACGTCCGGTAGGCCAGGGCCAACTCGTGGGTGATCAGGATGTAGGTCAGCGCCTGGGTGCGCTTGAGATCCATCAGCAAGGAGACGATGCCGGCCTTGACGGAGGCATCCAGCATGCTCACCGGTTCGTCCGCAACGATGAGGTGCGCGCCGATCATGAGACATCGGCCTATACCGATCCGCTGCCGTTCCCCCCCGCTGAGCTCGCTGGGCACCTTCATCAGGAACTCGCGGGTGGACGGGAGGCCGACGAGTTCGAGCATCTCTCCTGCTCGTTCTTCCAGCGCGTCGGCATCGCAGAGGCGGTGGACCCGGGCCGGTTCCGTCAGGATCTCGAAGACGCTCTGCTTCGGGTCGAGCGAGCCGTAGGGATCCTGAAACACCAGCTGAACCTGGCGGCGTAGCGCCTTGGTCTCACGCCTCCCCAGCGCGTTGATGTCACGACCGTCGAACGAGACTCTCCCCTCGCTCGGCGTCGCGAGTCCGACGATCAGGCGGGCCAGCGTCGTCTTTCCGCTGCCGCTCTCGCCCACGATGCCGAGCGTTTCGCCTCGGCGCACCTCGAAGCTGATGTCGTCGAGGGCGCGGTGAGGCTCGCGTCGCCTCGCGAGCAGGCCCGGACCGCGCGGGACGAACAGCTTGCTGACGTGATCCACCTGGAGCAGTGGTCCGTTCATCTCCCCTCGCTCCAGAGATGACACCTGACCTGGCGTCCGGCGCCGACCCCCAGTAGATCGGGCTCGACCTGCTCGCACCGGGCATCGCTCTCCGGGCAACGCGGGTGAAAGCGGCAGCCACGTGGCGGGCTGGACAGCTCCGGGGGCTTGCCGGGCAGGGGTGACATCGGCCTGGGCGCTGCCGTGATGTCAGGAAACGAGCCCAGCAGCGCCTTGGTGTAGGGATGGCAGGGCGAGTGGAACAGGTCCGCGACATCCGCGGTCTCGACGATCTGACCGGCGTACATCACCATCAGCCGGTCGCAGATCTGCGCCAGGACGGAGAGATCGTGCGAGATGAAGACCGTCGCGATCTTCATCTCGCGCTGCAGTCGGCGCAGCAAGCCGACAATCTGTGCCTGCGTCACGGTGTCGAGTGCCGTGGTCGGCTCGTCGGCGACCACCAGGTCGGGATCCAGCACCAGGGCCATGGCGATCATCGCGCGCTGCCGCATGCCGCCGCTCATCTCGTGCGGAAACGCTCGAAGCGTCGACTCGCCCAGCCCGACGCGCGTCAGAAGCGCGCGCGCGCGTTCGAGCGCCTGCGACTTACTGACCGATCGATGCGATCGGATCGCCTCGACGATCTGGTCTCCGACGCGATACACCGGATTCAGGCCGCTGATAGCGGCCTGGGGGATGAGCGCGATGCGCTCCCAGCGGATCCGGTTGAGCTCAGCCTTGCTCATCTCGAGGAGCGACTGGCCGTCGAAGACCACCCGACCGGAGTCGATCCCGCCGCCTCTCACCTCGAGCAACCGTAGCAGCGCCAGCGCCACCGTGCTCTTCCCGCACCCAGACTCCCCGGCGATCCCGAGTGACGTCCCGCGCTCGAGGGTGAAGCTCAGATCGTCGAGCGCTCGCACCGGCCCGTCGGTGGTCCGGTAGTAGGTCACGAGATGGTTGACGGCAAGCAGTGGCATGGCGCTACCGGCCCGCCCTCGCCGGCGAGAGCGAATCGTTGATCGCCGTTCCGATGAACGCGACGGAGCAGCTGAGCAGCGCGATGCAGAGTCCCGGCGACAGGATCCACCACCAGGCGCCGCGCAGGAACGCCCCCTGGATCTGGGCGAAGTAGAGCATCACCCCCCAGCTCTTGTTCGCCGGATCCCCGAGCCCGAGAAAGCTCAACCCGGCCTCGGCGAGTACGGCGAACATCAGCTCCATGACGCCGTTGGCCACGACGATGCCGAGAACGTTGGGCAGCACGTGCTCCCGGAGCATCCGGGCGTGACCGGTGCCGATGCCGCGCGAGGCCTCGATGAACGAGGCCTTGCGAATCGACAGCACCTGCGACCGGATCTGGCGGGCGACGCTCGCCCAGCCGACGCTGGAGTAGACGACGACGATCGTCCAGATGCCCGGCCCCAGGTAGGCGGCCATCACGATCATGAGCGGCAGCCGGGGCAGCATCAAGACGATGTCGGTGACGCGCATGAGCGCCTCGTCGATCGCGCCACCGAAGTAGCCGGAGACGAGGCCGACGGCGGTTCCCAGAACGATGATGGCGCCGGCCGCCAGGAAGCCGACCATCATCGAGATCCGGCCGGCGAACATCAGCTCGCTCAGGACGTCGACGCCGATATCGTTGGTCCCGAGCCAGTGCTCCCAACTGGGCGAGCCGAACGGTTCGCCGACCCGGCTCGCCGCGTCGTAGGGAGCCAGATAGGGCGCGAAGACGCTGGCCACGACGAAGACGCCGACCACCGCCAGACCCAGGAGCGCCGTCCGTCTCCGGGCGAAACGCCGAAGGTAGCGCCGCCGTCGCTCGCGCACTCGGTCGGATCGTCTGCTCGGCATGGCTGCTCAGTAAGTGATCCTCGGGTCGAGGAACCAGTACGCGATGTCGACGAGCAGGTTGGCGGCCACCACGACCAGGGAGAACATGAGGAAGCACCCCTGGAGCATCGGGTAGTCGCGGCTGAGCACCGAGTCGTACATCAGCTTGCCCAGGCCAGGATAGGAGAACACCGATTCGACGAAGACCGACCCGGTGAGGCTCATCGCGAGACTCACACCCAGGAACGTGACGACCGGCAGCAGCGCGTTACGGGCCGCATGGGTGTGCTTGAGTGTCCGATCGCTGAGCCCCTTCGCCTCGGCCATGAGCATGTACTGCTCCTGGAGCACACCGACCATGTTGTTCCGGAGGATGATCTGATACGAGGCATACTGCGCGATCGTCAGCGACGCGATCGGAAGGATCGCGTGACGGGCCACGTCGCCGACCCGGACCGCGAGACCGGCGTCGAGCCCGATCGTGAACGCGCCGCTCAGCGGCAGCCAGCCGAGCTGAAACCCGAAGACGTAGAGCAGCACCATCGCCACCCAGAACAGCGGCGTCGAGAAGAAGATCAGCGACAGTGTCTGGAGCCCGGCATCGAGACGGCTGCCGGCGTGCCAGCCGGAGGTCGCCCCGAGGAGGTAGCCGATGCCGACCTGCAGCACGAGCGACGTGACGAGAAGCAGCAGCGTCCAGGGCAGCGCCCGCAGCAGCAACTCGGAGACGGGCTGTGGGAAGTAGGCGAACGATTGGCCGAGGTCAGCCTGCAGCGTCCCTGCGAGGTAGCGCCAGAACTGATCCCACAGCGGGGCGTTCAGGCCGAAGCGCTCGATCAGCGCGTCGCGTGCCTCGGCCGACATCTTCGCGCCGCCCGCGAAGCGATCGACCGGGCTCCCCGGCATCAGGCGCGGGAGCGCGAAGTTGACGACCAGCGCCGCGAACAACACGACCGCGTTCGTCGAGAGCCGGCGGATGAGCCAACGCCCGGACACAATCAGATCGGTTCGAGCGACAGCAGGTTCACGATCGAACCCAGCGGGTGCACCATCCCACCGTAGATGATCTTCGCCGGGTTCCAGCCCATGAACTTGTCCGTGCGATGCGCGGCTGGATGCAACCGGTGTCCCAGGGTGATCACCGGGAGCTCCTCGGCGAACAGCGCCTGGGCGTCCTGAATCATCTGCTGGCGCCGGGTGTCGTCCATCTCCGTTCGGGAATCCCGCAGCAGCGACTGCAGACCCTCGTGCTCCCACCCAAAGGCGACGGCGTTGTCCCACGGGTTGGGAGGAACGGGCGCGAATTCCCTCGCGAAGTGATCCGGATCGGGGTGCAGCGTCGAGCCGTGCACGAGGAGCTGCCAGTCCAGCGACCGCTCGCCGCTGAAGACGATGCCCCCGTACAGCGTTTCCGGATCCGAGACCTGCACGGTGAGTTCGATCCCCACCTTCGCCAGGCTCTCCTTGGCCAGCTCCGCCGCCCGGATGTAGGAGGGGTAGGTCAGGCTGCTGACCGTGAAGGCCAGCGGCTCTCCGTCGCTTGTTTGCCGGAGGCCGGCGTCATCTCGGGCGAGTCCGAGGTCGTCCAAGAGGCCGTTCGCCGCCGCGAGTCGCTCGGCCTCGGTCATCCCAACGCCCCGCCACTCGACCGATGGGTTCGCCCACTTGGTCGCGAGCGGCGGCACGTAGCCCATCAGCGGCATCTCGGCGAATCCAGCCAGCGAGGTATCGAGGATCGCCTGCTTGTCCAGCGCGAGGTCGACCGCCTGCCGGAACTCCTTGCGTCCCCAGGGATCGACCCGATGATTCGGCGCCAGATAGAAGATGTGCGGCCAGCGGTCGATGAGCACCTCGACGTTGGCGTCCTCCTCCAGGGGTGGGATCAGCGCCTCGCTGCCCGACAGGTCGGGCATGAGGTCGAGCTCCCCCTTCATCAGCGCCACGACCTCGGCTTCGAGGTTCAGGAAGACGCGGATCACGACCTCGTCGATCCGGGCGGCCCCGCGCCAGTAGTCGGCGTCGCGTACGACGTGGAGGAAGCTGCGAGGCTGGAACTCCTCAAGGACGAACGGGCCGCTTCCGACCGGCATGGCGTTCTGGTGCTGTGCGACGTCTTCCACCTCAGCCCAGACGTGCCTCGGCATGATCAAGGTGCCGCCGAGCAGCGAGAGGGCGCCGGCGAAACCGCCGTTCATCGCGAAGCGAACGGTCTGCGCGTCGACCGCCTCGACCGACTTCACGAACGCCTTCGTCGTCGATCCCATCGGGAAGTCGCCCTGGTAGATAGTCTCGAACGTGAAGACGACGTCATCCGCGCTGAGCGGAGTGCCGTCGCTCCAGCGCGCGCGCGCGTCCAGATGGAACAGCCACTCGTTCCGATCCGCGTCGAACTCCCAGCTCTCGGCGATCCAGGGCTCGACCGAGCCGTCCATCATCGGCATGCAGAGCGGCTCGTAGATGAGACCGAGGAAGAGGTAGTCCCCCTCATTTCGCGCGAGGAACGGGTTGAGCCCAGCCTGGGGACTCTCGCTCCACCCGATGTCGAGCCGGCGCGGGTTGACCTCCGTGCAGGCGCTGCCAGCGACGATGATGACGACGACGATGCAGGCGGCTAGCCGGATCAGGCGCCACCGTGCGGCGGAGTTCCTCATGGATCCCTCCTGACTCGCGTCAAGCCTACGGCACCGGTACGCGAGCCTTCAACTTCTCGAACCAGTTTTGGACGACGACGATCTGCGTCAAGCCGGCGAACGGGTCGTCGGTGTCAGCAATCGCTGCGTTCTTAAGCATCAGAAACCGCTGCCCGTCGGGTGCAACGTCGTACTGTCGGCCGAAATCGCTAAAGTAATACTGGCCCTCGAAGACTCGTTCAGGATTTCCCACCGTCAATGAAGGGCCCGTCTCGATCGTCACGCCCATCAGGCGCAGGTCCGTCGGGGCTGTCGTCCAAGTCGGGATCCAACTCAGGGATCTCGGACGGGATGTCGATGCCGCCGCCGATGGTCTTCAACTCCGCCGTCACCGTCACCGCATGAAGCGCCACCGCGCTCCACAGCGTGATGACCTTCGGCTCAACCGTCTCGATCGTGGCCCGGGTATCCGCCGCCATCACCCCCACGAGCCTGACGACGTTCATGCGCTGGAAGCCGTCCGTCTCGAAGCTGCCCTCATCGGTGCGCGTGAGCGTCCGTGCCTCGGGATCAACGATCAGGCGGATCCGACCCGTGGTGCGGCCTCGGTCGGTGATCGCGCCCACCTGCTGCTTCATCGTCGCGGCGAACGCTCGCTCCTCGTCATCGTCATCCGGGCGCGCAACGCCGTTGATGACATCGGCCAAGATCTGCTCCATAGTGCGAGCTTCAATCATGAAACCTCCAGAGCCTTGGACACGAACGCTTCCCAAGCGTCCTGGTGGAAAATCTTGAGCTTGCCGCCGGGAAGGGCTTCGTCGATCGAGATAGCGCCTTGGGCGATGCGCTCAGCGAGCGTTTGCCCATCCACCAGCTCCATTTCCAAATAGTGGATGCCGTCCGCCTCCTCGAACCCGTAAAGCGTGGCGATGTTCGGGTGGTTGAGCGAGGCCAGGACCTTCGCTTCGCGCTGAAAGCGCGCCAGCCGCTCAGGGTCGGTAGCGAAGTCTTCCGGGAGGACCTTCAGGGCGACGTCGCGCTCGAGCTTCGTGTCACGCGCGCGGTAGACCTCGCCCATGCCGCCCGCCCCGATCTGCGCGGTGACTTCGTACGGGCCGAGGCGCGTGCCGCGCTCCAAGGTCATGCTGAACTGCCCGGCCGTTGCGGAAGCCTGGCGCTGTGTCCGTGCGGTGGTTCGGTCCTGTTCAGACGGTCTGATTGCCCTGTCCGGCTCTTCGGGCGATGAGATCCTTCTTGTGGTAGTGCCAGATGATGAGAATCATGATCCCCAGAACCAGGATGAGCGGAAACGGGATCAGTGACAAGAAGGCGAATGTGAGCAGCACGCCGTGCACGTCGTGTCGCAGCATGTCGATGATCGCCCTGACCATGAACACGAGGTACAGAACGAGCAACACGATCACCACCAGCACGATCGGGATCACGGCAGCGGCAGTGCTCAACGCACCCAAAGGCATGTCCTGTATGGCCACCTCCTGCAACTGCCGCTCGGGGCGCCGATCGGTCGAGCCACCAGTTCAGCGCTTGACGATCGGCACGTGGATCCGTGAGGGGTGCTGCCGCGAGTGGTGCACGGCGTTGTGCGCCACGACGCCTTCGGTCTCGTCGTAGTTGTTGCCGCCAGTATTGAGGTTGCGGGTGAACCTGGGGAAGTTACTGGACGACACCTCGATCCGGATCCGGTGACCCGCGTCGAAGTAGTTGCTGGTCGACAGCGGGCCGACCGCGAGCTCGTAGACCTCACCCTCCGCCATGAAGACCTGTTGGTCGTAGCCGTCGCGGTAGCGCGCGCGCTGGATCGTCTCGTCCAAGTTGTAGGCTCGCCCATCGGGATGGACGTCAATGAGTTTCACGGTGAAATCGGTGTCGCGCGCGTCCGACGAGACGTACAAGGTCACGTCGATCGTGCCGCTGACCTCGATCCCCTCCGACAACGGATCGCTCGTGTAGACGAGGATGTCCTGACGCGCTTCCATCCGCCGCTGATCGAACGAGCCGGCCTGGATCGCGTTGCCGGTGCAGCAGACGTTGCCGCCGTAGGAGAGCACCGGATTGAACGGGTCGTACGTGAACGTGTCGGCGGCATCCGAGGCCGACGCCTCCATCACGAGGCGGCCGTCTCCGAAGAGGCTGTTCGCCTCGCCGTCGCTCGACAGGTAGTAGGTCGTCGTCTCGACCCCGGCCGGCGGCCAGGTCTCGGACGCATTCCACTCGTTCTGGCCCATCGTGTAGTACTGCACCCTGGGCGTCGCCTCGAGAAAGCCGTTCTCTTCTCCCTTGAGCCAGTAGTCGAACCAGCCGTAGGTCAGCGCGTCCCAATCGAGACGTGGATCGCCCATGCTGCGCTCGCCGACGATCGTTTCCTCGGTCGCCCGCCGGAACGCGCAGTGGCCGACCGGGGCGACCAGCGCGAACTGGTTGCCGGCGACCTCCGGGTCGGTGGCCTGCTTCGTCACGTGGTTGAACAGCGCGAGGTTCGGACCGACCGAGACGTCGTACCACGACATCCACCAGAAGGCGGGCACGCCGAACGGCTCGTCGTCGTGGTAGAGGCCCCCTCGGTACCAGGCCGGATCGTCCGGCGTCCGTTGGATCATCCGGCCACCGGTGGCGACCGGAGCCGGATCGGCGAAGATGCCAGCCGGCCCGTCGACGTTCCTGAGGATGTCCTCGACCGGCAGGTGCCAGAGCGCCTCGGACCAATCGACGCGCGGCATCTCGGGCGCCAGGTCGAAGTACCTCGACAGCCGCACCATGTCCTGTCGCGGCATGTCGACCGGAAAGGTCGGCCGCTGCGTGTTCTGGACACCGTAGAGCCAGGCGAAGAAGAGCATCTGCTCGGCGCCGCCGCGATACCAGTTGCCCTGCTCGTGGAACGGGGCGACGCGCCCGACGCCCGCACCGAATCCCTGCGGGATCATGGCGGCGTGCGCCGGGTGATCGAGCGCCGCCAGCCCCATCTGCCACTCGGCGGTCGATGAGCACCCGATCGTGCCCACCTTACCGTTCGACCAGGACTGATCGGCGATCCAGGAGAGGGCGTCGTAGCCGTCGGTCTTCGGCGGCCCGAGGATGTCCCACTCGCCCTCCGAGAAGTACCTCCCGCGCTCGTTCTGGACGATGTAGGCGTAGCCTCGCTCCACCGCGTCGAGCGCCGAGTCGATCTGTCGTGTCTGCAGTTCGCCGTCGCGGTAGGAATTGAAGTTGTAGGGCGTTCTCACGAAGATCGTCGGCACCGGCTCGGCCGTGTCCGGGCGGTAGATGTCGGTCGCCAGGCTGACGCCGTCCCGCATCGGCACCATCAACTTCTGGTCGACGACCGCCTCCGACTCGAGTCGCGCCAGGACGTCCGCGCCGCCCTGGGCAGCCGCCGGAAGGACCGTCGCGACGACGACGAACGTCGCGAGCCAGAACACCCCGACCGGTCTCATTGCTCGCTTCCGGCCTTCCGTTTCGCGCTCATGTAGAGCCCGTAGGCGTCGGCACCCGGCAGATCCAGCGAGCCGCTGAACGCGCCATCCTCGAGCGTCATCGCCACCTCCGCGACCCCGAACTCGGTGTCGAACGCGAACGTCAACTCGCCGGCATCGAACGTGACGTCATCGAGCGACTCGGACAAGCCGCGCTCGACGACGGTGATGCTGCCGCTGAGCGCTTCGCCTTCGACCTCGATCGTCAGGTCACCGCCCATCACACCCTGGTCGGTATCGAGCGAGTGCGCCCACACTCCGGCCGCCGGATGCGCCTCGCCATCCTGAGCCGATACAGCAGCTGGTGAAGCGCAGAGCGCCAGGATCGTCGCCGCCACGAACCATCGTCCGGGGATTCTTACCTTCATCGTGCACCTCGCCAGTTAGTATGTCGCCAGTCTGCACCGCGACGGACGCACCAGGTATGACGAGTATCATAACTCGCCCCCCCGTCAACCCCGCAGTCGGTAGAACCTGAAGAAGAAGTTCTCGATCGGCAGGATCTCGACGTCAGCGAACCCGGCGTCGGTCGCGCACCGCCGCGTTGAACGTTTCGACCGGCATGTTGGCTTTGACGACGAATCGCATTGCGATCTCCTCTTCTCGATAGGGATCCGTTCAGACACCGCACCAACGGCGCATGATCTCCAGATAGGCCTCGGTCGAACTCTCCAGCTTCGTGATCGAACAGAACTCGTCGGTCTTGTGGGCACAGGTTGGCTCGCCCGGACCGAGGATGACGGTCGGCGGTCCGCCGTAGGCCGGCTTCAGCACCGACCCGTCGGTGAAGTAGACGGCGGTCGCCGGCTCGGGCCGCTGGCCGAGCAACGGCTCCATGACGTCGTAGACGTCCTGCACCCATGCATCGCCGGCGTCGGTCACGACGCTTTGCTCGCTCGCGATGTTCGTCACGGCCGCGTCACTCCCGAGCACCGCCTCCAGCCGGCCCTGGATCTCTTCGGCCGTTTGCCCGGGAATCGTCCGGATGTCTATGCCGATCTCCGCCTCGTCCGGCACCGAGTTGATGTTCAGGCCGCCTGCGATCGTGCCGATGTTGAGCGTCGGCGATCCCATCACCGGATGCGGGGCAACGCCGAAGTCGAACCCCTCGAGCCTCTGCACGACCTCGGCGATCTTGTGAATCGCATTGTCACCTTCCTCGGGCATCGACGCGTGGGCCGTGACACCGGTCGTCCTGACGAGGTAGCGCACGAGACCCTTGTGGCCGACGAGCGGCCGGTTGGCGGTCGGCTCGCCGATGACGATCGCCCCGGCCTCCCCCAACACGCCTGGCTGCGCCGCCAAGTGGTGCGCGCCCTCGCAGCGCGTCTCCTCCCCCGCCGTGAACACCAGGACGATCCCGGCCTTCCGCGGCAACGACGCGAGGCGCGTGGCGGCCAGGACGATCGCCGCGAGCGCCGCCTTCATGTCGGTCGTGCCGCGCCCGTACAGCCGGTCGCCGTCGCGCTCGCCCGCGAACGGGTCGTGAGCCCACACGGCCTTGCCCAGCGGGACGACGTCGATATGGCCGGTGAAGCAGATCGGCGGCTTGTCGCCCGACCCGCCGAGGCTGGCCACAAGACTCGTCCGGCCTTCCTCGAACTCGTGGTACGCGACGCTGAAGCCGGCCACCTCCAGCAGTTGGCCGATCCGCTGCGCGCAGGGCCGTTCCGCTCCAGGAGGATTGACCGTCTGGAACCGAATCAGTTCGGACGTGAGGGCAACGGGGTCGGTCAACGGCATCGACCGCCCATTGTACGGCGTCGTTCTGCCGCGGCGCGACTCGACGCTGCCGTCGGCCGCGCGGCACGGCACCCGTGGGTGGCAACCGGCACGCTACCGACTCGCCTGCCGCTGGGCTTCTGCGATGAAGGCCTCCCACTGCGGCTGTGACGCGGGATCCCAGATCTTGACCAGGTCGGCGCGGGCGTCCGCTTCGGACACGCCGCCGTGGAGCGTTCGATAGAGATAGACGAACGCCGACGCGCGCATGTTGGCGAAGCAGTGCACCAGGACGTCGCGGTCAGCATTCGCCTCCATGACGTCGAAGAAGAGCTGCAGGTCGCGCTGGCTCGGCTCCTGCCACGACACGGGGATCTGGATGTAGGTCATCCCTGCTTGCGTGACATGGAATCCTTCCAGTTCGTTCCGCTCTTCGTTGGCCGGCGCCAGGTTGATGACGACATCGAAGCCCGCCGCCTCCACCGCCGCCACCTCGTCGTAGGTAATTTGCCCGGCCGTGCCGAGTTGGTCCGAAATCCGCAGATAGGCGCGCGCGTCGGCCAGCCCGTCGTCGCTCTGGGCCGATGCCCCCCACGGAAGCACCGCCACCAGCGCCAGAACCAAGACTCCTCGCTGCATATTCGCCTCCAGTCGCGCGGTCGGTGTCGGTACCGACCCGCAAGCGGATAAGATCATCTCTATGGAACCCGTCTAGTCTATCGCCACGCAGAGTCCCGGGAGGAACAATGCTCCACCTTCTCGCTGTCGTTCCATCGCTACTACTCGCAACGACCACGGTCGGCGCACAATCGGCCGAGGAACTGGCCGGCGTGTACGAGCGCGTGTCGCTCACGAACACGACCAGCGGGCTGGAGATGGACCCCGGACAACGTGGTCTGCTCATCATGACCCGCGAGCACTATGCAATGATGACGATCAAGCCAGACCGGCCTGCGCTTGCCCGTGGCGAGCAGCTGGCCGACAGGTCGGAGGCCGAGCAAGTCGCCTTCCTCCAAGCATGGCTGCAAATGAACGCGCATGCGGGGCGCTACGAGGTGGACGGCCAAACGCTCGTCTGGCACCGCGACATCAACGAGGATCCTACTCAGGTGGAAACGACCTCGCGGCTGGCATTCGAGCGCCGAGACGATCTGCTGGTCATCAGCTTTGGGCTGCCAAACGGTGACCGCTACGAGTGGGTGTGGCGAAAGATTCGCTAGCGCCCCTGGTAAGAATGCCGTGGCACTTTCGCCAGGGGCTGCTAGGAGGGTTCGATGACGATGCGTCACTTGAGACTGAGTGGACTACTCGCGGTGGTGGCGGTCGGATCGCTGAGCGTCGGTGCGGCCGCGCAGGAGCTCCGGTTCGAAGTCACGATCCCGGACGGCATGAGCGACGGCCCGGTCGATGGGCGGATTCTGCTGCTGGTCTCACATTCCGATGATCCCGAGCCGAGGTTTCAGCGGCTGCGCAGCCTCGACACGCCGCTCATCTTCGGCGTCGACGTCGAGGGATTTCTGCCGGGACAGCCGGCGGTCGTCGACACCGACGCGCGCGGCTTCCCGCTGGAATCGGTCACCGCGATCCCGACAGGCGAGTACTTCGTGCAGGCGGTGCTGAATATCTACACGACGTTCGACCGTGCCGACGGCCACACCATCAAGGCCCACATGGATCAATGGGAAGGCCAGCACTGGAACCGGTCACCAGGCAATCTGTACAGCCCGGTCGAACTGGTGACGGTCGATCAGGCGTCGGGCGGCGTGGTGTCGATCGCCCTGACCGAGGAGGTCCCACCGATCGACCCGCCCGCCGACACGAAGTACGTCAAACATATCAAATTCCGGAGCGACCTCCTCAGCGACTGGTGGGGCCGCGACATCGATCTCGGCGCGGTCGTCGTACTGCCGGAAGGATTCGACGAGCACCCCGAGGCGCGCTATCCGATCGTCTACTGGCACGGCCATTTCCCTCGAACGTTCACCGGCTTCCAGGAGGAGCCATCGGACCCCTCGCTCACCGGCGCCGCGCGCGAGCGGGCCGAGGGGCGCTACCGGTTCTTCCAGGACTGGGTCTCGGGCGATCTGGGCCGGTTCTTGATCGTCCAGATGCAGCACCCGACGCCGTTCTACGACGATTCCTACGCCGTCAATTCGGCGAACAACGGGCCGTACGGCGACGCGCTGACCCAGGAACTGATGCCGCGCGTGGAGGAACAGTTTCGAGCGATCGGCGAACCCTGGGCGCGCACACTCTCGGGCGGCTCGACCGGCGGCTGGGAGTCGCTCGCCTGGCAGGTCTTCTACCCCGACATGTTCAACGGCGTCTGGACGTTCTGCCCCGACCCGGTCGACTTCCGGTACTTCCAGATGGTGAACATCTACGAGGACGACAACGCCTTCTACCCGAACTCTGCCTGGAAGACCAGCGCCGTTCGGCCATGGCAGCGCGGCACGGACGATCAGGTCCGGTTCAACCAGCGCGACGCCAGCCACCTCGAGGCGGTGCTCGGCTCGCGCGGGCGTTCCGGCGACCAGATGGACATCTTCATGAGCGTCTACGGCCCGGTCGGCGACGACGGCTACCCGAAGCTCCTCTACGACAAGTGGACCGGCGAGATCGACAGGAGCGTCGCCGAGCACTGGCGCGAGAACTACGACCTCCGGCACATCCTCGAGCGCGACTGGGCCACGCTCGGGCCGAAGCTCGTCGGTAAGCTCCACTTCTACATGGGCGACATGGACACGTACTTCCTGGAAGAGGCGACCCGCCTCATGGAGGAGTTCTTGGAGGGGACAACCGCCCCGTACTACGACGGGTCGTTCGACTGGGGCGCGCGTCAGCCGCACTGCTACTCGGGCACGCCGGAGTTTCCCGGCCAGACGTCGTACCAGCGGGTGCTGCCGCGGATGCGGGAGCGGATCCTGAGCACCGCGCCGGCCGGCGCGGATGTCAGCAGCTGGCGGTAATGGTAGCCCGACGCTTCGAGGACGGTCTCCTCCGCTCCGATCAGTGAGGAACCCGCGGAGCTATCGAGCCACTCCCAGAAAGCTCTGCACCGCCGACAGAAATTCCTCGGTCTTCTCCAATTGAGGCAAGTGCCCGGAGCCATCGAGGATGACGAGCTGCGATCCGACGATGTCGGCATGGACACGGTCCGCGGTGGCGACGTTGCTGACGCCGTCCTCGCGCCCCCAGACGATCAGCGTCGGCACCTGGATGCCGCGCATCTCCTCCGCGGTCACTTCTCCCCCCACCTCCAGCATCTGTTCGATGGCATCGGCCGATTTCAGCCAGCGGACGAACGCCTCCTCCGCCCAGGCATCGGTCACGAGGGCGTCGTTCTCGACGCGTCGCCTGAGGAACGTCTTCGTCGCGGCAATCGTCGAGCCGGTCACGGTGCGGACGAACGGAGTCGGCAGCGGGCCACGGCGTGGCTCGTCACGCTGATAGCCGGCGCCATCCACGAGGATCAGGCGTTCGACGCGGTCGCCATGGTGGGCGGCCATGAAGGTGGCGAGATTCGCACCCATTGCGTGTCCCGCCAGGGTCACCCGGCGAAGATCAAGCGCATCCATGAAGCCTATGACGAACTGCGCGAGAAGCGCGTTGTGAAAATTGGCCAGCGGTTTGTCCGAATCTCCGAAGCCGGGCAAGTCAGGGATCAGCACCCGGTGATCACTTCCGATTGGCTCGATGACCGGCTCCCATTCGTTCCGGCCACCCCACAGGCCGTGGAGCACGACAATCGGTGGACCAGTGCCGACCTCGGAATAGTGGATATCGAAATCGTAGACCGTCGTCTGGCGTTCGACGATCTGGGCATCGGCGGTCGCCGCGGTCATCACCGTCAAAGCAACGAGCGCACCTAAGATGGTCATGGGGACTCCTTCCTGTACCCTCGTCACGTTCGTAACAACTCGGCGACCGTCAGCGCGTACACCGCCGCGGCGCGATTCACGTCGTCCAACTTCACGAATTCGTTCGGTCCATGCGACACCGAGAGCAGGCCCGACCCGTAGGCCAGCGCGGGAATGCCGCGCTCCGCGTAGAACCTGATCTCCAGGAGTCCGGGACACATCTCGAACCGGGCGGGCTGGCCGTTCACGGCCTCGATGTTGGACGCCAGCGACCGCGCCAGCGGGTCCTCCGCGGACGTCTCCGACGACCGGCCCTCCTGAATCACCTCGACATCGAGGCCGGCGCCCGCGTCTCGCGCCTGGTCGAGCACGTCGAAGAGTCTCCGACGCTCGGTGTCCAGATCCTCATCGGGATTGAGCCGGCGGTCGACGGTGAACGTGCACTCCCCCGGCACCAGGTTGAAGTTGCTGCCTCCCTCGACGCGACCGCCCAGCATCAGGATCGAGTGCCGTGCCGCCGCGGGTTCGATGGGGAGTCCGGTCGTTCGCTGTTCGACCTCGCGCTTCAGCGCTACGAGCCGGTCGGCGAGCGGCAACATCACCTCGCCGCGCACCGTGCCGTGGCCGACCATCGGCACGACGTTCAGCGCGGTCCCGCCACGACGATACGCGGCGATCTCGTCCTCGATCGGCCAGATGGGATTTCGGTCGTCGGGCCCGAAGACGACCGTCGTAATCCCCTGGGCCACAAGATTGTAGACTTCACGCGACCGCCGGTCGTTCGACGAGAGCGCTCGGTCGGCGTGCGAGTGCATGTCGATGAAGCCCGGTACCACGAGCCGTCCGGTCGCATCGATGACCCGACGGGCCGAGACGCTGTCGAGCCGGCCGACCACCTCGATCGTGTCACCACGGATCGCCACATCGGCTCGGAACTCTGGGCTGCCCGAGCCGTCGACGACGTGGCCGTTCAGGATGACGAGGTCGAACGTCTGCGCTTCGGCCAACGCGGACATCCAGACGAGCAGCAGCGGCGCGAAAAGCGCGAAACAGCGGTGCAGATGCGGCATGGTTCGTCCTTCGATCGAATGACCTTCCGACGACGGCACCCTGGCCGGCGCGAAGACTGGTTATACCGCACGGACCAGGCGAAGGTGATAAAAAGGGGGCTTCCAGGAGGGGGAACCATGATCAACCGTGTGCTGTCGCTCGTGCTCGCAGGCGCCGTCCTCTGGCCGGCTGCCGCGCAGGCCCAGCTCGAGACGCGCAAGCTCGATCTGGCGACGTATCTCGATTTCGAATCAGTGACCGACCCGCGGCTCTCACCGGACGGACGCCAGGTCGTCTACACGCGGCAGTGGTTCGACAAGATGAACGACCGGCGCGAGTCGTCGCTCTGGATCGTCAACCGCGACGGAAGCCGCAACCGGTTCCTCGTCGACGGCTCGAGCCCGCGGTGGTCGCCCAGCGGCGATCGCATCGCCTTCATTGCATCGGGCGATCCGGATGGCCGGCAGGTCTTCGTCCGCTGGATGGACGATGAGGGCGCCGTCACGCAGGTCACGCGCATCGACAATGGCCCGTCCAACATCGCCTGGTCCCCCGACGGGTCGCGCATCGCCTTCACGATGATGGTGGACGACAAGACGAACTGGTCGATCGACCTACCGAGCCGTCCGGAGGGCGCCACGTGGACCGGAGCGCCGAAGATCGTCGAACGGCTCCGGTATCGGCAGGACGGCGTCGGCTACATCGACGAGGGCTGGCGGCATATCTTCGTCGTACCCGCCGACGGCGGCACGGCTCGGCAGATTACCGACGGCGGCTACAACCACACCAACGTCGAATGGACACCGAACGGCCGCGCGATCGTCTTCAGCGGCCTGCGCCTCGACGATGCCGAGTACCATTTCCGGGAGTCGGAGATCTACTCGGTCGCCGTGGCGAGCGGCGACGTGACCCAGTTGACCGACCGAGAGGGCCCCGACCAGCAGCCGAAGGTGTCGCCCGACGGTACCCGGATCGCCTACACCGGCTACGACTGGACGCGAGATTCCTGGATCGACAGCAAGCTGTATGTGGTGAACGTCGACGGCTCGAACGCCCGCCTGATCTCGGGTGACTGGGATCGCTCGCCACGCAACGTCAGGTGGAGCGCCGATGGCGGCACCCTCTACTTCTCGGCACAGAACGAGGGAACACAGAACCTCTATCGCATCGCGGCGAGTGGCGGCCCGGTCACGCCGGTGACCGAAGGCGTCCACACGCTGACCGTGACCGACATCAACGAGGCGGGCCAGGCAGTCGGGGTCTTGACCGACTTCGACCGACCGACCGACATCGTCGCCTTCGATCTCGCCTCACCGGCCGAGCGAGATCAGTTGACGCACGTCAACGACGACATCCTCGACGGCGTCGCGCTGGGAGAGACGACCGAAGTCTGGTACACCGCGCCTGACGGCGTGCGCGTCCAGGGCTGGTATCTGACGCCGCCCGATTTCGATTCGGACCGGAGCTACCCGCTGCAACTCCACATCCACGGCGGTCCGCACAGCATGTACGGCGCGCGCTTCAACTACGGCTTTCAGGAGCACGTGGCGAACGACTACGTGGTCTTGTTCACCAATCCGCGTGGCAGCACCGGATACGGCAGCGCGTTCGGCAACATGATCGCCGACGCCTACCCCGGTCCCGACTACCAGGACCTGATGGCCGGCGTCGACACGATGCTCGAGACGGGCTTCGTCGATCCCGAGAACCTGTTCGTCACCGGCTGCAGCGGCGGCGGCATCCTAACGGCGTGGATCGTCACGAAGACTGATCGCTTCGCGGCCGCGTCGTCGAACTGCACGATCGTCGACTGGATGAGCACGAGCGGCACGACCGACATCTTGCCGTACTACCGGTTCCCGCAGCTGCCGTGGGAGGACCCGACGCTATGGATCGCGCATTCGTCGATCTTCCACGTCGGCAGCGTCACGACGCCGACGATGCTCATCACCGGTGAGGACGATCTGCGGACGCCGATCACGCAGGCCGAGCAGTTTTATCGCGCGCTGAAGTTCCGGAAGGTGCCGACGGCGCTCCTGCGCTACAACAACCAGTCGCACGGCACCGGGTCGCGACCGTCGAACTTCATGCGGACGCAGCTCTACCTGCGTCAGTGGTTCGAGAAGTACGGGACGACGGGCGATCGGATGACCGACGCCGGCCAGTAGTCCAGCGAATGTTTCGTCAGCAGACAACCCCGGAGGTATCAGTGTTCAAACGCACCCTCGGCCTCGCCATCTTCGCCGCGTCCATCGTAGCGCCAACCGGCGCCGTCGCGCAGGAGATGCCGACCATCGCCGACAAGACGGCTGGCATGCAGACGATCGCCGGCTACTTCCCAATGTACTGGGACGACGCTGCCGGAACGCTCTGGCTGGAGATCTCCCGCTTCGACAGCGAGGAGCTCTACCTGTCGGGGCTCTCGGCGGGGCTGGGATCGAACGACATCGGCCTCGACCGTGGCCAGACCCGATCGCGGCTGGTGGTCTTCGAACGCATCGGCCCGAAGATTCTCATGGTGCAGCGGAACTACCAGTTCCGGGCCAGCACCGACGATCCGGACGAGCGGCAGGCCGTTGAGGACGCGTTCGCCCGATCGATCCTCTGGGGCTTCACGGTCGGCGCCGAGACCGATGGCCGCGTTCTGGTCGACACGACCGACTTTCTGCTACGTGACACGCACGGCATCGTGCCGCGGCTGAGCCAGGACGGCCAGTACCGCGTCGACCCATCGCGCAGCGCCATCCATCTCGACCGGACGAAGGGCTTCCCGCAGAACTCGGAGATCGACGTCACGGTGACCTTCACGAGTCAGCCGCAGGGCCGCCGAGGGTTCGGGCCGCGCAACGAACGGCGGCACGGTGTTGCCGACGTCACGCCGGCGGCCGAGGCCGTCACGCTGCGCCAGCATCACTCGTTCGTCCAGCTGCCCGGACCGGGCTACGAGGCGCGCACCTGCGATCCGCGGTCGGGGTTCGGGAGCGTGTCGTGGCAGGACTACTCGACGCCGCTCGGCGACTCGATGGTCAAGCGACTCATCAGGCGGCATCGGCTCGAGAAGGTCGACCCGATGGCCGCGGTCAGCGACGCTGTCGAGCCGATCGTCTACTACCTCGACCGCGGCACGCCGGAACCGGTGCGCTCGGCACTCCTCGAGGGCGCACAGTGGTGGAACCAGGCGTTCGAAGCCGCGGGCTACCGCGACGCGTTCCGCGTCGAACTGCTGCCGGAGGGCGCCGACAGCTTCGACATCCGCTACAACGTCATCAACTGGGTGCACCGGTCGACCCGTGGCTGGAGCGGCGGCGGCGGCGTCACCGACCCGCGGACTGGCGAGATCATCAAGGGCGTCGTCACGCTGGGCTCGCTCAGGGTGCGGCAGGACTTCCTGATCGCCGAAGGGCTGCTATCGCCGTACGAGGGCGGTGACGAGATGCCGTCCGAGCTGTCGGAGATGGCGCTGGCCCGGATCCGGCAACTCTCGGCGCACGAGGTCGGCCACACGCTCGGCCTCGGGCACAACTACTACGCGAGTACGCAAGGCCGCATCTCGGTGCTCGACTATCCGCACCCGCTCATCACGCTCGACGACGACGGGACGATCGACGTGTCCGACGCCTACGACGTCGGCATCGGCGACTGGGACAAGGTGGCCATCAACTACGGCTACCGGGATTACCCGCAGGGCGTCGACGAACCGACGGCGCTGCAGCAGATTCTCGATGACGCGTGGAACCAGGACCTGATCTACCTGACGAACCAGGACCTCGACGCCAACCCGCGGGTGCATCAGTGGGCCAACGGCGTCGATCCAGCGACGGAATTGAATCGGATGCTGGAGGTCCGGCGCACGGCCATGACCGACTTCGGGGAGGCGGCGATCCGCCGCGACATGCCGCTGGCGACGATGGAAGAGGTCTTCGTGCCGCTCTACCTCCACCACCGGTTCCAGATCGACGCGGCGGCCTCGGCGATCGGGGGGATGCACTACATCTACGCGATGCGCGGCGACGGGCGCGAGCCGGTCGTCGGGGTCCCGGCCGCTGAACAGCGTGCCGCACTAGATGCACTGATGCGGGCGATCAGTCCGGGCGAACTGGCCGTTCCTGACGACGTCATCGACCGGTTGCCGCCGCGGCCGGCGGGATTCGGGCGTCATCGAGAACTGTTTCCGCGGTACACCGGGCTGATGTTCGATCCGATCTCACCGGCCGTCGTCGCCGCCGATCACACCGTGGCGATGATCCTTCGCGGCGACCGCGCCGCGCGGATGGTGACCCAACACGCCGTGACACCGGGCCTGCCTGGCCTCGATGAGGTGCTCGACACCATCATCGCCGGGACTTTCGATGTCGCGCCGGTAAACGACTACGAAGCGGAGATCGGCCGAGCCGTCGAGCACGTCGTCGTCGACCGGATCACGCGCCTGGCGGACAGCGCTGCGATGCCGCAGGTGCGCGCGGTGGCGTCCCTCGAACTGGAGGAACTCGCCGCGCGCCTCGGGCGCGAATCACGAAGCGGCAGCAACGGCGAGCGCGCGCACGCCTCCTTGCTCGCGCGCGACATCACGCGGTTCCTCGAGCGGCCCGCCGAGGCGTTCGGCCAGCCGGCGCCCCCGCCGGAGCCGCCGGGCGCACCGATCGGCGACACGGGCATGGACTACCTGATGCCGGATCCGACCTGCTCGGTCTGGTGGATTGAACAATGAGTAGGGCAGGACTTTAGTCCTGCCTGGGCGAGCCCGAAGGGCGAAGCCCTCCTGAAGTTGGACTCGCGGCCCTTAAGGGCCGCGCTACCGTTCGGCGCCGCTAGCCGTCGTCTCGTCTGCCCCCGCCGGGATCAAGCGCGTGAACCAGTCGAGGTTGCGCGTGAGCAGGTCGCGCACGAGCCGCGGCGCTCTTACCCCGTGGGGCTGGCCCGGGTAGATGACGAGCGACGTCTCGGCCTTGCCGATCGCCCGGACCGCCTCGTAGAACTGGATGCTCTGCTCGGCTGGCACGCGCTCGTCGCGCTCGCCCACCTGGATCAGCAGCGGCGTGACAACGCGCTCCACGAACCGATAGGCCGAGCGTTCCTCGTAGAGCTCGAAGTCCTCCCACGGCTTCGGGCCGAGGTAGGTCTGGTAGAACTCGGGCAGATCGGTCTGCGAGTACATCGAGATCAGATCGTTCGCCCCGGCGCCCGCGCTCGCCGCGCGGTAGCGATCGGTCTGGGTGATCCCCCAGAAGGTGTGGTGACCACCGAAACTCCAGCCCATCACGCCAAGGCGATCGGGGTCGGCGATGCCAGCCTCGATCAGCGCATCGACGCCCGAGTCGATGTCGACCCAGTCGCGCCCGGAGATGTCACCCCGGTTGAGCCCGCGGAACGTCTCGCCGTAGCCGGTGGACCCACGGTAGTTCGGCTGCAGGACGGCGTAGTCGCGCCCGGCGAAGACCGCGATCGGATACGCACCGGACCGCGCGACGAACCGGGCGGCCGATACCCCCGACGGTCCGCCGTGAATGACCAGCAGCAGCGGGACGCGGTCGCCCTCGGCGTAGCCGACCGGCAGCGTGAGCACCCCTTCGATCTCCTCGCCGTCGGCGCGCGACGGCCAGGTGACGACGCGCTGCTCGCCGAGCCGGAAGGAACTCAGCTTGGAGTTGTGGTCGCTCAGCCTGCGAGCTGACCCGCCCGAGACGTCCGCGACCTCCAGTACATGGACGTCGGCGGGCGCCGTGCCGGACTCGGCGAGAAACGCGACCAGCGATCCGTCGTCCGTCACCGTGAAACTCCGGCGGAACATGGCATCGTCGGTCATGCGCTCGGGTTCGCCGTCGGGCAGCGCGATCCGGAACAGGCCGCGGCCGGTCCGTTCCGCGGCTTCGACGTAGAGCAGGTCGTCGTCTGTGAGAGCCACGTACCCGGCGTTCTCGTCGAGGCCGTCGGACAGCGGCACGAGCGCGCCGCCGTCATCAGGCACGCTGAAGAGCCGGCGATTGTACGTCCCGAGCGCCTGTCCGGAGCCCGCGACGATCAGGCCGCGCGAAGCGGTCCAGGCCACTGGACTCTCGCCACCCGGCAGGTCGGTGACCTGACTTGGCGTCTCGCCGGGTCCGGCGACGACGTAGACGTTCGCCTCTCGGTTCGTGCGCAGATCGGGCGCTGGTCGCGCGGCATAGGCGAGCCGCGACGAATCTGGCTCCCAGACGACGGTCGTCACGAACGCGCCGTCGGGTGAATAGCGCTCGGCCTCGCCGGCGTGGCCATCGGTGAGCGGCGCGACCCAGAGGTGAGACCACTCGTCCTGGTAGAACTCGCCCCAGACCTCAGGCCGGCCGCGTTCCCTCTCGAAGCTCTCCTGATCTTCGGTCTTCTCAGCGGTCGCAACGAACGCAATCCGCCCACCGTCAGGTGAGAGCCGGAACGACTGCGTGCCGGTCGGCCAGTCGGTCACTTCCCAGGCCTCGCCGCCGTCCGGCCGGATCCCGTAGACCTGCGTCTCCTCCCCGCGGTCGGAGAGAAAGGCGAGCCAGCCTTCCGGCGACCAGCGCGGCCCGTTGTCCCGCCCGGCCCGCTGGGTCAACCGCACGGGCGCGCCACCGCCCGTCGCCACGACCCAGAGTTCCGAGTCGTTCGCGTCTTCTTCGAAGTCCATCGTCGTGACAACGTAGGCGACGAACCGGCCGTCGGGGCTGATCCTGGGGCCTGACACGGAGGCGAGGGCGAGGAGATCCTCGATCTCCATCGGTCGGCGGTCCTGCGCCGCGATGGGCGACACCGCGAGTAGCGGCAAGGCGATACTGAACGCCATCATCCGAAGGAAGTTGGTCATGGCATACCTCGTGTCAACGGGAAGGCTACGCGACCGGCCGCGGGCCGGGCTTCAAGACGTTCATGACGAACGCCTTGACCGCGTCGAGGGTGGTGCAGATGGGCACCTCCTGGGCTAGATCAGGGATATCGGTCGAGTTGTGGACGTACGCCGCAATCGGCTTCCGGTAGACGATGGCAAGGTGCGCTTCGCTCGATGTGCCGGCGCGTCCGGGCATGACGACGACGACGTCGGCGCTCAGCACGTTGATATGGTTCCGGGACTTTGCGTCGGTCCCCTGCGCGCCGGACAGCGGCAGGTGCGTCGCGATCGGAATCTCGACCCAGGGATTCGGATACCCCTGCAGCGTGTTGCCCGCCTCGCCCGGCAGCACTCCGATGACGAGGCCGCGGCGCCCCGGCACGGCGTGGAACGCGCGGCTGACCGCGGCCATGACGCCACCTCCACCACCTGTCAGCAGGTGCACGCCCAGCCCGCCCAGCCAGCGGCCGAGCGGTCGCGCGAGATCGTCGTACTCGTCCACGCCCGACCCCAGCACGGCGACGATCGGGAGTCGTTCCATCATCTCCTCAGAAGCGCCCGGGCGAGAGCGGCGCGGCGTCGACGACCGGTGTCACCCCGGTCACCAGATCCGCGATCAGCGTGCCGGTGGCCGGCCCGAGTGTCAGCCCGGACATCGCATGTCCGGTCGCGGCGAAGACCTTGGGCTGCCCCGGCAGCCGGCCGACGACCGGCAGGCCATCGGAGGTGCAGGGCCTGAGGCCGCACCATTCGGAGTTGGTACGCTCCGCGTCGATGCCGTGGAGGTAGCGGCCGGCGGCGGTCGTGAGTTGCGCCAGTCGCGACGGCCGCATCCGGTGATTGAGCCCCGAGAACTCCATCGTTCCCGCGAGGCGCAGCCGGCCCGACATCGGCGTGCAGAAAACCGACGTCTCGCTCAGGACGCAGGCCGCCCCCAGACGCGGTCCGTCTTCCCGGCCCTCCGTCAGATCGCGGTGGTAGCCCTTGCCCGGCTGAATCGGCAGCCGGCACCCGAGGTCCCGCGCGAGGTGAAGGCTGTAAGCGCCGGTCGACAGGACGACCGCGTCGGCCTCGATCCGGTCGCCGCCGGCGGTCGAGACCGCGGGCTGCGGACCGCCGGTGACGCGCGTCACGGCCTGCCCGGCCTCGAGCCGGACGCCGCCGCGACGAATTCGATCCGCAAGCGCCATCACGAAGCGGTGCGGGTCGCACGTGGCCGCGTCACGGAAGTAGGCGCCGCCCGGCATGCCGTCTTTGACCGACGGCACCCGCCGCGCAATCTCCTCACCGTTGAGCGCCTCGGCATCAAAGCCGTGGGACCGCATGAGCGCCACGTCGCGACGCGCATGCTCGGCCCCCTGCTCGGTGCGGCAGACCTCGTAGTAGCCCGACGCCTGGTAGCCACAGTCGAGGTCCTCCTCCGCCACCAGCGAGTTGAACAGATCGAGTGTCGAGTGCCCCAGCGGGCCGAGCACGCCCATGTTGGCCTCGAGCTTCCGCTCGGTGCAGTTGGCGCTGAACCGCCACAGCCAGGCGGCGAGCGTGGGGTCGAACCGGGGCGCGATGTAGAGCGGTGTCGTCGGATCGAGAATCTGCGTCAGTGCATGCTTCACGCGATCGGGCTTGTTCATCGGCGGATGGCCCGCGGCGATGACACCGGCGTTGCCGAAGGATGCGCCGTGGCCGATGGCGTCCCGTTCGAGGAGGACGACGTCGGCCCCGCGATTCGCGAGGTAGTAGGCGCAGCAGACGCCGATCACACCGCCGCCGACGACGACGACCCGCGGACGGCTCATGACGCGACGAGGCGCACGCCCCAGGCGACCAGAGCCGCCCCGGCGGCGCGGCCAAGCCACGGACCGCGCGCCACGGCGTGATCCACGAGCACGAACAGCGCCACCAGCGCCATCCAGATGAGGTTCATCACACCCGCGACGAACGAGAGCGCCATGAGCGCCCAGCAGCAGGCGACGCAGAACGCGCCATGTCGCAGCCCCATCCGCACCGGCCCCCAGCGCCCCGATCGCCACGACGTCAGGAAGAAGCCAAGCGGCGACCGACAGTGCTTCAGACAGGCCTGCTTCGCCGGCGTCCACTGGTAGACGCCGGCCACGATCAGTAGTCCACCCGCCGCCTGCGGGCCAAGCGACGACGCTGTCGATAGCCAGCCGACCTCGTGCAGCCCCCATTGCACCGATGCCGCCGCGACACCGAAGCCACTCCAGACGAGCAGGTAGCCGGCCACGAACTCGCCGGCAGGCAGACCGCGGCCGGTGCGTCGCCCCATCGTCGAGAGCGCGGCGACCCAGGGCGCGACCGTCGGCAGCATCATCGTCACCATCATCACGATCCACAGCGACGCGGCCATCGCCAGCTGGGCGCCGCCCCATGGCATAGCCGCGCGATGGGCCATGGGCATTAGGCCAGGCGTACCCGCGACGAGGACGACCCAGGCCAGAGCACAGACGATGACGAACGAAATCACGCGGCGTTGTCCCACGAGAAGTCCGAGTACAGCCCGTGGGTCTTCTCGTTGTGAATGTCGAGCCGACCGTCCGTGTGGTCCGTCGTCCCGCGCGCCAGCACGTGCACCGGCCCGTGGATGACGTTGTGCAAGTTCGACAGCACCGCTTCGGATTGGCTGTCACTGCCCCGGATCGCCTGGATCGTCGTGTCGAAGACGTCGGGGATCGTCAGCCGCTTCACCCGTCCGGCGTCCTCGAAGGTCATCGGCACGAACTGGGTGTCGAGCTGCTCCGCGACGAAGCCGGCCAGCGTCTGCCAGGGTCCGCCGGCCTGGCCCCGGAAGATCGTCTCGAGCGCCTGCCGTTGCGCGGGGTCGGCCCGTTCGTCGACGTAGAAGACCTGCGTCCAGTTCCCGGAGTACATCCGCACCGGCGAATCGAACACGACGACGATATTAAGACCGTCGAGCGGCGCCTCACCGTACCGACCCCCCGTGATGTGCATCGACCAGTGGCCGCGACACCGGTCGTTCTGGCAGTACTGCTTGAACGACACGTGGGCGGGACAGATCAACTGGCAGCTGCAGTTCTCGAACAGCAGGCCCTTGGCCCACCACGGTGTATCAGTCATCGGCGCCTATGCCCAGGGTGCGAGTTCCGGCGGGCCGCTTCGCGCCGCGACCGGCCTACTGGCCTCGGTCAGGTGGTTATCACCGTCGCGCGAGTAGAAGCCTCTGACGAACCGCTCTCGATTCGACCGCTCGGCGATCGTCTCAACGAAGAACCAGTCAGCCTGGGCCCGCTCGGGCGTGATGTCCAGGATGAAGTAGCCCCTGTGCACCTGATCGACGAACTTCAGATGCGGGCTCGCCGCCAGTCGCGCCTCGTGCGCGGCGTCGGCTTCCTCGGGCGTGTCGGTGAACTGGCTCGGCGACGAGATGGCTGGTGTCACGTACTCCACCGCGAGCGAACCGCGGCCGGTCGCCGGATCGTAGCCGTTCCAGGGATCGCGCGGGACGTCGAGTGCCCACGAGCTATGGATGTCGCCCGTGAGGACGACGACGTTGTCGACGGAGTTGGTCTCGAGAAAATCAAAGATCCGGTTCCGGCCGGCCTGATAGCCGTCCCACACATCGGAGTTCCGGATCGCGTCGCTCGGCGCCTGGGCACCGAAGAAGACCTGCTGGCCCAGCACGCGCCAGCGTGTGCCGTCGCCGACCGACTCCTCCAGTTCAGCGAACAACCACGCTTCCTGCGATGCCCCCAGCAGCGACCGTTCGGGGTCGTTTACAGCGGCGTCGTCTTCTCGATCGACCTGCTCATCACGCCCGGTCAGCCGCGTGTCGAGCATGACGAGGTCGACGAGGTTGCCGTACCGGAAGCTGCGATAAATCTGGAGTTGGCGTGCCGACCGGTTCTCACGGATCGGCATCCACTCGTAGTAGACCCGCACCGACGCTGCCATGCGCTCGGCCCAACTCCCCTCGCTCTCGTCCGGATCGTGGTTCTCGGCGCCATCCATCCAGGAATTGTTCGAGCTCTCGTGGTCGTCCCAGACCGCAATCAGCGGATGCTGCTGGAGCATCGCCTGTGAATCGATGTCCATCTTGTACTGGGCGTGGCGGATCCGGTAGTCCTCGAGCGTGACCACCTCCTTGTCGGGCAGTGGTGCGCGGCCGAGCGCCGTGCCATCGCCGTACTCGCCGTTACGATATTCGTACAGGTAGTCACCCAGATGCAGGACGGCATCGAGGTCGGGGCGCTCGGCGATGCACCGATAGACGTTGAAGTACCCGAAGGGCAAATTGGAGCACGACACCACCGCGAGGCGCACCCGATCGATGTCGCCTACCGGCAAGGTCTTGGTTCGGCCGATCGGCGACGAGGCGCCCATCGCCGCAAACTGATAGTAGTAGGTCGTCCCCGGGCGAAGCCCCGGTGGATCCGCCTTCACCGAGAAGTCCCGGTCGGCGTTCGTCACGATCGAGCCGCGCGCCACGACCGACTGCATTCCAGCATCGCTCGCGAGCCACCAGTTCACCTCGACGTCTCCACGCCCGCCCGAGACCCGCGTCCACAGAATCACCCGATCGTCGAGGGGATCACCGCTGGCGACACCGTGCGTGAACACGTCGCGAGAATCCTGTGTCAGCGCGGATGCACTGCCGGGCGCCGCCAGCGCGAGCGACCCACTCGCGACCGTGCCAAGAAACCGTCGCCTGGAAACTGTCATCTGTCCCTCCGCAGAGTCGTTCGATGTCGGATTGGCGGACTAGAATTCCTCGAGCCGCCTGGTGAGGTAGCTGGTGAAGCCCTCGGCCGACTGGCCGGTCAGCGTGTTGAGGTCCTTGCTCACGACATCCAGGTGCCCCTCGCGGATCGTCCGGTACATAGACAGGCGCACCTGGTTGCCTCGGTCGATACGCCCGATGCCCGACACGCTTCGACGTAGTCGAAGCCACTCGCCGGTTTCGGCTTCACCGGTTTGCCCGTCACCTTCGCCACAACGCCACACAGTTGCGCTGTCGTCAGGGCTTTCGGACCGGTCAGGTTGTACACCTTCTCTTCATGGCCGCTGGTCGTCATGACGACGGCGGCGGCCCGTGCGATGTCGTCGCGCGTGATGTAGGCGCAGCGGCCGTTCCCAGTCGGGAGCGGAATGGTCTTCATCTTCACGATCGCCGGTACCCAGTCGACGATCGGGTCCATGAATACACTGTTCCTGAGGACGGTCCAGGCCAGCCCGCTCATCCTGAGCGCCGACTCGGCGGACAGCAAGAACGGCGTGATCTGAAACGGCGACTCGACCATCGTCGGCACGAAACCGTAATGCACCAGATGGCGGACGGCGGCGGCGCTGGCCGCGGCGATAGCATTGTCGTACTGGCGCGCCCGCAGCGAGGATGGCGCGGACGTCGGTATGAGCAAGACGCGGTCGCAGGCGAAAGCGGTCTTCAGAGAGTCCGGATCGTCGTAGTCGGCGGCGCGTACCTCGACATCCCTGGCGAGCAGGTCGGCGGCCGACGACGGGGTGCGGACGGCCGCGATCACCTGCTCGGCTGCCGTGCCCCGGGCGAGGATCGCCTCGACCGTCCTGTGGCCCAACTCCCCGGTCGCACCCATAATGCCCATCGCCATGCGAGGCCTATTCTAGCGCCACCCGGCGACGGTGCGTCGACCGCCGCGCGCGGCCCGGACCTCTCGCCACTACCCCCTTCCCCATCTATACTTAGCGGTGCGCCTCACGCCCGACTCACCTGGGCGGTGTCGGCCTGGCTTTCTCGGAGCATTCGTGAACGAACTGAAACAGAATCTGGAATCGCTGCGAATCGACCATGACGCCCGCACCAGCCGGCCCGGCTGGTGGTTCTGGGTGAGCCTCGTGCTGATCGTTCTGGCCGTGATCGGCGGCGGTCTCTGGTGGACCACCGGCGGGTTGGTGGTACAGACCGCGCCGGTCACCACGGCCACCGTCCGCTTGGAGTCCGCCGCCGACGCCGCGGCAGCCGACGCGGTGCTCAACGCCTCCGGGTACGTGACCGCCCGCCGGCGCTCCACCGTCTCATCGAAGATCACCGGCAAGGTCACCGAGGTGCTCGTCGAGGAAGGGATGCAGGTGCGCGAGGGCCAAGTGCTGGCACGACTCGATGACTCGACGGTCCGAGCCAACCTGAACTACGCGCGCGCCCAGCACGAGGCGTCGCGTCGCCAGGTGACCGAGAGCGAAGTTCGCCTCAGAGAAGCGGAACTGACGCTCGACCGGCGGCGGCAGCTCGTCGACGAGGGCGTCGTCGGTGTCGCCGATCTCGACGCGGCGCAGGCGGAGGCCGATTCCCTGCGGGCTCGGATCGAACTGGCGCGCGAGCAAGTCGAGGTGGCCCAGAGCCTGGTCGCGATCAGGGAGACCGAACTGCGCGACACGGTCATCCGGGCGCCATTCGACGGTGTAGCGATCTCGAAGGATGCCCAGCCGGGCGAGATGGTCTCGCCGGTCTCGGCGGGCGGCGGGTTCACGCGCACCGGGATCTCGACGATTGTCGATATGAGTTCGCTCGAGATCGAGGTGGACGTCAACGAGAGCTACATCAACCGCGTCCGGCCCGATCAAGCAGTCGAGGCCGTGCTCGACGCCTACCCCGACTGGCGGATTCCGGCCTCGGTCATCACCACCGTGCCGGCCGCCGACCGTCAGCGAGCAACGGTCCTGGTCAGAATCGCATTCGACGAACTTGACGATCGGCTGCTGCCGGACATGGGGGTCAAGGTGGCGTTCCTCGGCGAGGAAACCCGTCCCGATCCGGAGCGGTCGCGCCTCATCGTGCCCGCGGCGGCGGTGAGGACCGACGGCGAGCAGTCGGTCGTCTTCGTCATCCGCGACGACCGGGTCGAGCGCCGCGCCGTAGCGCTCGGCTCGAGCGACGGCGACCGAGTGGAGATCGTGTCCGGCCTGCGGGACGGCGAGCAGATCGTCGTCGATGGGCCCAAGACGCTGACCGACGGCGACCGGGTGGAGCTCCCATGACGACGTCGGACGGCGCCAACGGCACGCTCGTCGAGGTGCGCGATCTGCACAAGGTCTTTCGGCGCGGCAGCGAGCGAATCGACGTCCTGCAAGGCGTCAATCTGGACATTCCACGTGGCGATTTCCTGGCTCTGATGGGCCCGTCGGGCTCCGGCAAGACGACGCTGCTCAATCTGGTGGGCGGCCTCGATACGCCGACCAAGGGCTCGGTCAGCGTGGCCGGCGACCGGATCGACCGGATGGCCGGTGGCAAGCTCGCGCGCTGGCGGGCACGCCATATCGGTTTCGTCTTCCAGCTGTACAACCTGCTGCCGGTCCTGACGGCCGCGCGCAACGTCGAGTTGCCGCTGCTCCTCACCAAGCTGTCGCGCCGGGAGCGGCGGGAGCACGTGGCCGCCGCCCTCGAGGTCGTCGGCCTGACCAACCGGGCCCGGCACTATCCGCGACAGCTCTCCGGCGGCCAGGAACAGCGCGTCGGCATTGCGCGGGCGATCGTCACCGATCCGACCGTCCTGCTGTGCGACGAGCCGACCGGCGACCTCGACCGCAAGGCGGGCGACGAGATCCTCGAGCTGCTCTCCGCGCTCAACCGCGACCATGGCAAGACGATCGTGATGGTCACCCACGATCCGCGCGCGGCCGAACGGGCCTCGCGGACACTACACCTGGAGAAAGGCGTCCTCCTGGAAGGAGAGCCGGCATGAAGTTCCTGCCACTCGTCTGGCGCGGCCTGATGCGGCGCAAGACGCGGACGGCCTTCACGCTGCTGTCGATCATCGTGGCGTTCGTGCTGTTCGGCGTCCTGTCGGTCATCCGTGTCGCGTTCACGCTCGGCGTCGATGTCATCGGCGCCGATCGATTGACGACGATCCACAACGTCTCGATCATCCAGCTGCTGCCGGAAAGCTATCTCGAGCGGATCCGCGCCGTACCGGGCGTTAGCGAGGCCACTCACGCCACGTGGTTCGGCGGCGTCTACCAGGATCCAGTCAACTTCTTCGCGCAGATGGCCGTCGAGCCCGAGGACTGGCTGGCGATGTATCCGGAATACGTCGTGACCGACGAGGTGAAGGCCGCCTGGCTCGCCGACCGCACCGGCGCGCTCGTCGGACGCGGCCTGGCCGAGCGCTTCGACTGGTCGGTCGGGGACCGGGTGCCGCTGCAGGGCACGATCTTCCGCCCGCAGGGCGGCGGCGCCTGGGAGTTCAACATCGTCGGCCTCTACGACGGCGCCGAACCGGGCGTCGATACCTCACAGTTCTTCTTCCACCGCGATTACCTGGCCGAAGCGTTCGGCGACCGGCCATTCGGACTGGTCGGCTGGTACGTTGCGCGAATCGACGAGCCCGATCGCGCGCCCCAGATCGCCGAGGCGATCGACGGCCGGTTCGCGAACTCGCCGGCCGAAACCAAGACCGCGACCGAGAAGGCGTTCGTCCAGGCGTTCGCCAGCCAGATCGGCGACATCGGGTCGATCATGACGGCGATCTCCGTCGCGGTGCTGTTCACGATTCTGCTGGTCGCCGGCAACACGATGGCCCAGTCGATCCGCGAGCGGACCAGCGAGCTCGCCGTCCTGAAGACGCTGGGCTTCTCGAACACTCGGGTGCTGGTGCTGGTGCTGGCCGAGTCGTGCGCCATCGCCGGAATCGGCGGCGCGGTGGGGCTGACGCTCGCCTGGGCGATCACCCTGGGCGGCGACCCGACCAACGGGATGCTGCCGGCGTTCTTCCTGCCCGCCCGAGATCTGGCGCTGGGCGGCCTGCTGATCGTGGCACTCGGCCTGGCGACCGGGACGCTCCCCGGCCTGCAAGCGATGCGACTTCGGATCGTCGACGCGTTGAGAAAGGTGTAGGGCGACCCTTCGATGCTGAACTGGTTCATCCAGATCGGTGCGGTGACCGCGCTGAACCTGCGCAACATCGGCGCACGGGCCGGGTCGTCGGCTGTCGCGGTCGTCGGCATTGCCGGTGTCGTGATCGTCTTCGTCGCCGTCCTGTCGATCGCGGCGGGGTTCCGTGCGGTCCTGACCGACGCGGGGTCGCCCGAAACCGCGCTCGTGATGCGCGCGGGCAGCGACAGCGAGATGACGAGCGGCCTCTCACTCGACCAGACGCGGATCATCGCCGACGCTCCAGGAGTTAGGCGTCAGAACGGCGCGGCGCTGGCGTCGGCCGAGCTGTTCGTCATCATCAACATCCCGAAGCGGACGACCGGCACCGACGCCAACGTGCCGCTGCGCGGCGTGCAGGAGGCCGCGTTCGGCGTCCGAGAGAACGTCCAGATCGTCGAGGGCCGGACGTTCGAGTGGGGCCGGAACGAGATCATCGCGGGTCGCAGCGCGGCCGGCCAGTTCGCGGGGCTCGAGGTCGGCACCGAGATGCGTTGGGGCGACAACACCTGGACCGTCGTCGGCATCTTCGAGGCCGACGGCACGATCGCCGAATCGGAGATCTGGTGTGATGCGGGCGTCCTGCAGCCGGCCTACCGCCGCGGAAGCAGTTTTCAGGCGGTCTACGCTCGACTCGAATCGGAGGAGGCCTTCGACACGTTCAAGGACGCGCTGACGACCGACCCGCGCCTGAACGTCGACGTGATCCGTCAGGACGAGTACTACGCCGCACAGTCGCGGACGCTCAACGCGATCATCACGACGATCGGCTTCGGGATCGCGGGCCTGATGGGCATCGGTGCTGTCTTCGGCGCCATCAACACGATGTACACGGCCGTCGCGGGAAGGACGCGCGAGATCGCCACACTTCGGGCGCTGGGGTTCAGCCGCGGACCGGTGCTGATCTCGGTAATGGCCGAGGCCGCTCTGCTCAGCCTGGCCGGCGGCGCGATCGGCGGCGTGCTCGCCTACGTTGGGTTCAACGGCTACCAGACCGCGACGATGAACTGGCAGACCTTCAGCCAGGTTGCCTTCGCGTTCGCCGTCACCCCATCGCTCCTGATCCAGGGGATCACGTACGCGCTGGTGATGGGGCTGCTCGGCGGGCTGTTGCCCGCGTTCCGGGCGGCGCGCCTACCGGTCGTGACCGCGCTGCGGGAACTGTAGTTCGAACTCCCTCCGCCGCAGCGGCGGATCGTTCACGAAACACTCTCACGTCGTCGAGGTGGGAATGAATAGCAAGCCACTCGTGCTCGCGCTAGTCAGCCTCGGAGCGCTGTGCGCGATCGCGGGATGCGCCACGCCTTCCCCCCCGAACATCGTCCTCATCTACGTCGACGACCTCGGGTGGCGCGACCTCGGCGTGATGGGCAGCGACTACTACGAGACGCCGAATATCGACGCGCTGGCGTCGCAGGGTATCCGCTTCACGCAGGCCTACTCGAACGCGCCGAACTGCGCGCCGGCACGCGCCAGCCTGTTGTCCGGCCAGTATCCGCCGCGGCACGGGGTGTACACGGTCGGAACCGCCGCACGCGGCGACGCCGCAGATCGGAAGCTGGTGCCGGTCGACAACGTGACCGAACTCCCCCTGGACACCGTGACGCTCGCGGAGGTTCTGGCCGATGGCGGCTACGCGACGGGCCATATCGGCAAGTGGCACCTGGGTGGCCCCGGCTTCGAGCCCGAAGCGCAGGGCTTCGACTGGGCCGTGGGCGGCGACGCCTCCGGAGCACCCCCGACCTACTTCCATCCCTACACCCGCAACGGGCGGTCGCTTCCAGACCTGGAGAGCGGTGACAACGGCGAATACCTGACCGACCGTTTGACCGACGAGGCGATCCGGTTCCTCGACAGCCACCGCGATCGACCGTTCCTCCTCTATCTGTCGCACTACGGCGTCCACACGCCAATCGAAGCCAAGGCCGACATCGAGCGGTACTATCGGGACAAGCCGACTGGGACCGGGCATGACAACCCGACCTATGCCGCGATGATTCAGAGTGTCGATGAGGGCGTCGGCCGAGTCCTGCGTCGACTCGACGAGCTGGGGCTGGACGAAGACACCATCGTGATCTTCCTCTCCGACAACGGTGGCTTCGGGCCCGCAACGTCGATGGCCCCGCTGCGAGGCTCGAAGGGGATGCTCTACGAAGGCGGCATCCGCGTCCCGCTGATCATCCGGTGGCCCGGCATGGTTGGCGACGGTACCGTATCTGACACGCCGGTCATCGGGGTCGACCTCTTTCCGACGCTACTCGCCGCGGCGGGAATCGGTCGACCCGGCGATGCGCCGCTCGACGGGGTCGACCTGACGCCGCTGCTGACGGGCACGGGCCCGATACCCGAGCGTCCGCTGTTCTGGCACTTCCCCGCCTATCTGGAAGCGGACGCCAGCGTGCCTGGACCGTGGCGGACGACGCCAGCCGCCGCTGTACGGCGCGGCAACTACAAGCTCGTCACCTTCTTCGAGGACGGTCGCCACGAACTGTACGACCTCGCCGACGACCCGGGAGAGTCGCGTGACCTTGCGGCCCAGGAACCCGACCGCACGGAGCAGCTGCGGGCAGCACTCGAGCGCTGGTGGGACGACACCGGCGCGTGGATTCCGGCTGAACCGAATCCCCTCTACGACGCCGACTCGCCCTGAAGCATCCGGCGGATCTCGCCGTCGTCGCCGGTCAACTGCCACCGAAGCAACGACACCGGGATCACGCCGGCCGCACTCAGCTCGTCCATGAAGCCGCGGATCGAGAACTCGTCGCCCAGGTCGAGGGCGCGCTCGGCCAGCAGTTTCTCGATCTCGATCTTCCCCATGATGTAGCTGGTGCCGTAGCCGGGTTGCGACAGATAGAGATGCTGTTCGCCCATGACGGTGTTGCTGTCGGCCGGCATCCAGCCACGCGGCGTCCATCGGGAGGCGAACTCCGCAGCCTCCTCGATCGAGTACTCCAGACCGTGCATCATCAAGCCGCCGAGCGCGCGCGCCGCGCGCTGCGCCAGCATGATCTGGATGATTTCCCGGCCGCGCGGTCGCGCGTCGAACAGGCCCGCATGCATCGTCCACTCTTCCATCCCGGTAGCCAGGCCCTCGGACCGCTGATCGAAGATGTTGAAGAGCGACGGCACGCGACGGATCGGGCTCGGGTGCGGCTCAAGCTCCATCCGGGCCAGCTCGGCCCAGTGGAAGCTGTGCGTCCGCATCGCCACCGGATCGCGGTACGAGACCTCGCTGAAGAAGCCGCGGGGGCCCTCGGCCGGCGCGGGCGAGAAGCTGCCGATCTTCGCGCGCAGTGCGGGCGCCATGTAGCCGCGGACCGTAATGATCTCCTCCTCGTCGAGGAACCCGACGAACTCGTCGACCGAGGCGTTGACTCGCCGGTCGTACTCGCCGACCGAGGCGATGACCGGCAAGGGCGGCAGGTCGCGATTCCGGTGCTCCAACAGCCGCAGCGTGGCGTGCGACCGCGTCAGCTCGTGACGCATGATCGCCACTTCATCGGCCCAGGTGTACGGCACGAGGTGGACGTTTTGCAGGTACCAGGTGTACTCGTCCTTCCCGACCCCGGACGGCCCACGCTTGGACGCCAGTTCGCGGTCGAGCCAGAAGCCGAACTGCACCGTCGCTTCACGGGCTTGGCCGATCGCGTCATCGAGACCGTCGCTCGTGCCCGCCACACGCTCGGCGAGCGTCTCGAGCGTCGACACCTGCCCCTGCATCGAGCGGATCCCGCCGATCCAGAGGTCGCGCGCGTTACCGACCAGGTTCGATTGCGCTTGCTGCAGGAGCGGCGCGACCGTCCTGAGCCGGGCGGAGAGCCGTGCCGCGTCACCGGCATCCAGCGGATAGTCGAAGGTCCACAGGTCGATCCAGCCGTCGGCGACCGGCCCCTCGTGTGCGGGCACGTCGCTCTGGGAAGCGAAGACTGTCGCGTAGAAGCCCGGATCGCGAGCCCACGGCTGGCGGACGCGGTGGTCGAAGTCGAGGCCGTTCATCTCGGCGCGCACCAGCACGTGGTCGACCTGCTGCTCGACCGGCCAGCCGCTCGGGTCGATCGTCCCAAGGCGTTCCTGATAGATCGCCAGATCGGCGTGCTGCGCCGCCATGGCCTCGGCCGAGTAGTTCGGCACGCCGTCGGCCAGTGCCGGCGCCGCCAACGCGCGCCAGTCGTCGAAGAGCGCCGTGAGGTCGTCGTAGCTCGCACTGCCGAGAATCTCCGCCTCGGGCGCCAAGGACGTCGAGGCGTCACGTTCCGATGAACACGCGGTGAGCGTGAGTATCGCGATCACGAGAGTTGGGTGTGAGCGCCATCGACGCATTGCGTACCTCCAGGGCAAGGTGGACCTGAAATCACTTAGGCAGCAGCCGCACGGAGCGGGTGAGCTCGCCGAAGGTCTGGGCGTAGTCGGCGTACTCGTCTTCGGGTGACACGGCGATCAGGTAGAGCAAGCGGCCGTCGGGCAGAATCGTCGTCGAGATCATGACGGTCTCCTGCCAGCCCGTGGCCTCCGAGAAGTTTGTGAAGATCGTGAGGTAGGCGCGGCGCCCGGCGAGGTACTGCTGCGCCGCGCCGCCGGTGGCCTGCATCTGGGGATTCCCCGCCGTCAGCGACTCGCTGAACGCCGCATGGACCTGCGCGAGGTTACCGCCGGCGCGCTCGGCCATCCCGATCTGCACGCCGTGGCTGAACGAACTCTGGTTCCGCGTCCGAATGTGCCCATCCTCTGGCGAGAATGTGATCGCCTCCGCGCCGGGAAGCTCGATCCAGTTCTTCGGAACGTCGACCGCGTACACACCTGCCACCTCGTAGTACTGCGTGTCGGTGTCGGGCCGCTCCGGGCGCGTGCCGCTTACGGCACCTTCCGCCGTGATCGGTACCGCCTCGCCGTTGAGCGACGCCTGGATCCGCTCGAACTCGCGGGTGTCGGTGACCGGATCGTCGATCGTCAGCAGCTCGGCTTCGACCGCGATGTACTCCGACCGGTTGCCCGGGTTCGGGTGCGAGCTGAGCCACTCGGGCGCACCGCTCCGGTTCTGCTGCTCGATCAGTTCGAACATCGTCGCCAGTTCGCGCGGGTCGTAGCCGGCGCTGGCCATGACCCGCGCGCCGAGCAGGTCGGCCTGCTTCTCGAACTCACGGCCGTACTTCAGAAAGAACGCGCCCAGACCGAAGCTCGTCCCTTCCATGACCGCCCGCCCGGCAGTACCACCGATGACGGCGCCGGCGATCGTACCCGCGAGTGCGCCCCACTGGAATTTCTCCCCCCGCGTCGCCTGCGCCGTGCCGTGCCTGAGCGCCACATGGCTGATCTCGTGTGCCATCACGCCCGCGATGCCGCCCTCGGTCAGCGCCGCCTCGAGCATCCCCCGATGCAGGAACATCGGACCACCCGGCAGCGCGAACGCGTTGATCCCGTCCTCGTCGACGACCTCGAAGGTGTAGGCGAACTCCGGATGCATGAACTCGGAGGGGATGGCCTCCACGAGGCGCTCGCCGAGTCGGGTCACGTAGTACTCGACCGCGTCGTTCTCGAACGCAGGCAGCTGCTGCCGAACCTGCTCGGCTGCCTCCTCGCCGATCGCGACGTCCTCTTCGATCGAGTACTTGGTCTCGGGCGGCTCGATGACGGTCTGCGCCGTCGCCAAGCCGGGAACGGCCAGCAGGACGGCGGTGAGCATCAACGGTCGATGACGCATCGTGGGGTACCAGTGTAAACCCGGACGTGGGTATCAGCTAGACTCTCTCTATGGGCGCCACGCCGTCACTCGTCCTGCCACTCGACGCCGCCGGTACCCTCGCAGACTCCGGCGGAAAGGGTGCCAATCTGGCGCGGCTCGCGCGGGCCGGGTTCGCGGTACCGCCGGGCTTCGTCCTCACGACGACGGCCTATACCGACGTCACCGATCGAAACGACCTGGCGCACGTCATTGCCGGGGCCACCGACGGCGTCGCCGCTGATGATCTCGAAGCTCTGGCTGAGGCATCCGCCACCATCCGCCGCCGCTTCGGCGCTTGCGCCATGCCCGAAGCGACCGTCACCTCACTGGACGCCGCCTACGCGCGGCTCGGCACGCCACCGGTGGCGGTTCGATCGTCAGCGACCGCGGAAGACCTGCCGGGGATGTCGTTCGCAGGTCAGCAGGAGAGCTACCTGAACGTCGTCGGCACCGATGCCCTTCACGAGGCGGTCGTCAACTGCTGGAGCAGTCTCTGGACCGCCCGGGCGATCAGCTATCGCGCGCGCCACGGAATCGCGTCGGACGCCGTGTCGATCGCCGTCGTCGTCCAGCGCATGGTCGACGCCGAGGCCGCCGGGGTCCTGTTCACGGCGAACCCACTCTCCGGCGCTCGGACCGAGGTCACGATCGACGCCGGACTGGGCCTGGGCGAGGCGCTCGTCTCGGGACAGATCGAACCCGACCACTACGTCGTCACCGCGGACGGCGGGATCGACAAGACGCTCGGCGCCAAGGCGGTTTCGATCCGGGCCCGCGCCGGCGGGGGCACCGAGACGCGCGAGGCGGACCAGTCGGGCCGACAAGCGATTCCGGACGCCGTCATCGAGCGGGTGGCGACGCTGGGCAGGCGGGTGGCCGCCTCGTTCGGGGAACCACAGGACATCGAGTGGGCGTGGGATGGCAAGCAACTCTTCATCGTGCAGTCGAGGCCAATCACGTCGCTGTTTCCGCTGCCCGACGGCCTGCCGCCCGACCCGACGCGGGTGCTGTTCTCGTTCGGCGCGGTCCAGGGGATGCTCGATCCGATGACGCCCCTCGGTCGCTACGCGATCCAGGGTCTGGCGGCGGGCGCGGCGGCGCTCTTCGGGTTCACCTACACACCGGACACGCAGCCGGCGGTGCGGACGGCCGGCGAACGACTGTTCATCGACGTCTCGCCGCTCCTGGCCCACCCCGTGGGCGCGCGTCTATTCCCGCGAGTGCTGGAGATCATCGAACCGGCCACCGCTCAGGCTCTCGAAGCCGCGCACGCGCGCGCCCAGCCGCCACCCCGAACCGCCACGCCGTGGCGCGCGGCGCCGCGGTTCGCGCGGTTGGGGCTCCGGGTCGTGCCGCGCATCGTCTGGACCCTGCTGCGACCGGAGGCCAGCCGAGCGAGGTTGCATCGGGAGGTCGACCGGTCGCTCCAGGAAGTTCGACAGCGAGTCGCCGCCGCAGCCACCACGGTCGAGCGGGCGACGTTGCTCGAGGCGACGCTGGCTACGCTCCCCCCCTGCGTCATCACGACGTTCGGGCCACGCGTCTCCACCGGCCTCGGGTCGCTGAACGCGATGCGGATCCTGGCCGCCGGGCTACCCGACGCGCCGGATGCTCTCGAAGTGACCCGCGGCCTGCCCCACAACGTGACGACCGAGATGGACCTCGAGCTGTGGCAGACCGCCTGCACGCTCAAGAATGAACCGGGAACCGCGACTCGCTTCGCCGGCGCCGCCGCGTCCACGCTCGCATCCGACTATCGAGCAGGCACGTTGCCGCCGGGCGCCCAGCGTGTAATCGGCGATTTCCTCGATCGTTACGGGATGCGCGGCGTGGGGGAGATCGACCTGGGGCGCGCGCGGTGGCGCGAGGATCCGACAGCGATCATGCAGGTGCTCCGCAGCTACCTAGCGATCAAGGACCCGGCGCAGGCGCCCGAGCAAGTCTTCGCCCGCGGCGCGTCGGCGGCGAGGGACGCGCTCGCCCGCCTCGCCGATGCCGCCGGCGCGTCACGCGGGGGCTGGCTCAAACGCCGCCTTGTGCGGTGGCTCGGCCGGCGCGTGCGGGCCCTGGCCGGCCTGCGCGAGAGCCCGAAGTTTTACGTGATCCGGATCTTCGGCCTGCTGCGGGAAGCGCTGCTCGCCAGCGGGCGGGATCTGGTGGACGGCGGCCGCCTCCGGCACGCCGACGACGTCTTCTTCCTGGATCCGGCCGAGCTACGGGCGCTGGCCGCGGGCGACGGCCGCGACTGGCAAGTGCTCGTCGCCGCGCGGCGGGCAGCCTACGACCGAGAGCGGCATCGGAAGCAGATCCCGCGCCTGATGTTCGGTGACGGGCGGGCGATCTACGACGGCCTCCGCGCCCCGGACGATGACGGCGCATTCGTCGGCAGCCCGGTCTCGCCCGGCGTCGTCGAGGGCACTGTCAGGGTGGTCCTCGATCCACACCACGCCGATCTGGCACCCGGCGAGATCCTGGTCTGCCGAGCGACTGACCCAGGCTGGACGCCGCTCTTTCTGGCCGCCGGCGGGCTGATCATGGAGGTTGGCGGTCTCATGACCCACGGCGCGGTCGTGGCGCGGGAGTACGGCATACCCGCCGTCGTCGGCGTTCACGAGGCCACGACGCGACTCACGACCGGCCAGCGCGTGCGCGTGGACGGATCGAGCGGGCGCGTTGTTCTGGAGGCGCAGTCACCCAAGTCGCCGCCAGCCGATCCTGACGTATGATGGCGGTCTCCGGGAGGGACAGATGAGCTTCATCAAACGCTCGCACATCCAGCTTCTCGCGGTTCTGGTGATCCTGGCTGTCACCGCCGCGCCGGCGCTGGCGCAGCGCCAGGCGCCCGCCGACTATGGCCCCCGAAGCATCAACCTGGAAGACCTGCCCTATCCACATCCGGTGTCGTACCTCGAGTTCACGCTGTACGGCCAGGACGTCAGGATGGCCTACATGGACGTCGCGCCGATTGGCGTCGCGAACGGCCGCAGTGTCGTCTTGCTCCACGGCGGGAACTTCTTCGCCGAGTACTGGAAGGGCACGATCGAAGTGCTGCGGAACGAGGGCTTCCGGGTACTCGCCACCGACAGGATCGGCTGGGGCCGATCGTCGAAGCCGATCGTCCCGTACACGCTCAACGACCAGGCGCTGCACGTGAAGATGCTGCTCGACGAGAAGGGAATCGCCGAGGCGGCGATCGTCGGCCACTCGATGGGCGGCATGGTAACGTCGCGCTTCGCCTCCCAGTATCCGGAGATGACGACGCACGCTGTGATGGTGAACCAGATCGGCCTGACCGACGCGCGCCTTCAGCGCCGCTGGAGTAATCCCGAGGATCCGTATCGGGGTAACGAGACCCGCACCTACGAGTCGATCCGTCGCGGCTTCGAGCGGTACTTCGTCACCTGGTCGGACGACTACGAGTACTTCATCAAGCTGCACTGGGGCTGGACCCAGAGCGGCGCCTATCCGCAATACGCAGCGATGCGCAGCCTGACGTCGGGGCTCCTCTACGCCGACCCGGTCGTCTACGACTGGCCGCACATCAAGGCCAAGACGCTGGTCATCGGCGGCCGGGAGGACGGGCCCGAGTACGCCGGCCTGGCAAAGAACGTGGCTGATACCGTCCCGAACGGCCAACTGATCCTGATCGACAACGTGGGGCACCTGCCGCATCTCGAGGCGGCCGATCGGTTCCACGCCGAACTGGTCCCATTCCTGAAGTCCGACCCGATTCCGTACACGGAAGAACAGGGTCAGCCGTAGCTCGAGCGGCCCGCGCACTCCGCCGCGGCCTCACGCGATGCGTCCATACCGGAGCGTCGTTCGCCGGATCTTCGCGGCGGCGTCTGTCGCGCCGCTGTTGCTGGGCGTGGCCGCGGGGCTACAGCCGTCGCAACCGCAGTTCACCGATCGGGCAGATGTCGCACGGATCCTGATCGATGCCCGGGTGGTCGATGACGCCGGCCAGCCCGTGCTCGGCCTCGAGGCCGCCGATTTCGACGTCGAAATCGGCGGTGAGCCGGCGCCCGTCGATTCCGCCGCGTGGGTCTCCGGGGTCCGGATCTCCGACGACGAACTCCTCACAGCCGCCTCGACGGCGGCCACTCCTCTGCCGCAGGGCCGCCTCGTCGTACTGTTGTTCCAGAAGGACATGGAGCGGGGCCGAATCCGAGGCCTGATCCGGATGCTCGCCGAGGTCCGCGGCTTCCTGGATACCTTCACGCCCGACGACCGCGTCGCCGTGCTGTCGTTCGACACCTACCTCAAGATCTGGAGGGACTTCACGAACGACTTCGACGACATCGACACCGTCCTCGAGCAGGACGTGCTGTTCCGAAGCCCTGGCCCGGTGCAGGCGACCTCGGCGCCGTCGCTGCTGGCGCATCTCGACCCAGCCGAGGCGCGACAGACCTACGCCATCGAGAAAGCGCTGCGGCTGGTCGGCGACGCGCTCGAACCGCTGCCGGGCTCGAAGTCGATCGTCCTCGTCGGACATGGGTTCGGCTACATGACCCGGAACTTCAACGTGATCCTGAACAACCGCTTTCGGGAAACGAGCCTGGCGCTGCAGGCGGCGCGGGCGTCGGTCTTCTCGCTGGACCTCACGAACGCCGACGGTCATGCGCTGGAGGTGGGACTCCAGACCGTATCGGACGAAACCGGCGGGTTCTTCGCGCGGACGCACATCTTCACCGAGCGGGCCCTGAACCAGCTCGAAGGTGCGCTGGCCGGCCATTACGTCCTATTTCTGGAGAAACCCGATCTCGGACCCGGCGATCACCGGATCCGCCTGAAGCTCACGCGCGACAAGGGCGAGGTGCTGGCGCGCCTCACCTGGTCGAACACGTCCGACGGCGCGCGATAGCTCGCACCGTCTTCACCGGCATCACTACCCTATCAGCGCCGCCAGGCCGATCGCGGCCAGCCAGAGTGCGTTCAGGTGAAAGATCGGGGCGTAGTACTCGAGGTCGTCCGGCAGACCCATCGTCACCGCCATCGCGGCCAGGCCGAAGACCGCGCCGAGCACGCCGACCGGCGTCACGCCCAGCTGGACGAGGGCAAACGCGAGCGCCAGCTGGCCGAAACCGAAGAAGACTCGGCCGAACCGGACGAGGCAGGTGACGTACTCGGTGCTGACCCGCAACGAGTCGACGAAGGCGGCGAGCTCGTCGTCCGACTTCCCTGCGTTGTCGAGGGCGCCCCAGGCGCCGAAGTGGTAGTAGAACGCCGAGGCGAGCGCCGACACGAGCAGCCCCGCGGTGCAAATCGCGATCGCCGGCCAGGCAACGACCCGGACTGCGGTCTCGGCGGCCAGAGCTCCGAACGCCACCAGCGCCATCACCGTGACGACGTGCCTAAGAGATGGATCCGGAAGAGCCAGATCCACGGGCGCAACCTGGCGTGCACCTTCGCGAAGTCGCCGGGCACGAAGAACGTGCCTATCCGGAACGGCAGCAGCACCCACCCGAGCCAGGTCATCGTCGCCCCGGCCAGGAACAAGCCAGCGGTCACGCCGGTCGGGAAGTCAGTCACGGATTCACCTTGAGGATGCCGAACTGCGACGATGCATCGTCACCGCCGAATGCGCCGGTCAGCAGATACCCACCGTCGGAGGCCAGAAGCATCCGGACCCCGCGATCCATCCCCGGCGCCTGGAGCGTCCGTTCGGCGACGCGGTCGCCCCTGGCGTCGGTCTCGAGCAGCAGGAGATTCCAGTCGCCGTCGCTGTCGGTCGATCCGATCGTGAGGAAGCCTCCACCGGCCTTGGGGACACTCATCATCGCCCGGTCGTCGCCAGCGCCGCCGATCTCATTCCTCCACTCGATGACACCATCATCGGCGAGGTAGATGAGATAGGCGTCGTTGCCGCCGGCGCCGAACGAGCTGCCGTAACCGGTCACCACGAACCCGCCGTCGCCGACCGACACGATACCGTGGGCGACGTCGTCGGCATCGCCACCGAAGGCGCGCTGCCAGACGGGCTTTCCGGACGGATCGACACGGATGAAGTAGAGGTCGCGTGGCGCGTCGAGCTCGGACGTCGTCGTGCCGACGAAGACGAACCCGCCGTCCTCAGCGAGCGCGACGTCGAACGCCCGATCGACACCGTCGGCGCCGAGCACCTGCGCCCACATCTGGTTCCCGGCCGGAGTCAGACGGAGCATGTAGGCGTCCCAGTCGGGGTCGCCGACGCTCTGGGTCTCACCGGCGATCGCCATCCCACCGTCGGGCGTCGGCTCGAGACTCCAGGCCCGCTCGTTCCGATCGCCGCCGAATCTGCGCCGCCACCTCAGCATGCCCATCGGGCCGATGCCGAGTAGCAATACGTCCTCGTCGCCAGCTTCGGTCGAGGTCGTGTAGCCGACGACGACGATCTCGCCCAACTGGTTCTCGGTCAGATCCCAGCCGTAGTCGTCACCCGGTTGCCCGTAGGCATTCGCCCAGACGACCAGGCCCGCCGGTTCGAGCTTCGCCACGTAGACGTCGATCCCGTTCTCGTCGGTGTCGGTGTAGCCAACCACGGCGTACCCACCTCCGGCCAGTTCGATAACGGAGTTGGCCACGCCCGCGCCGCCGCCGCCGAGCCGCTGCTCGAATTCGACGGCGTCTCGGAGATCCTGACCGGCAGCCGGGGTTACCGCGAGCGCGGCAACGACGATCGCCGGCAAGAGCGTAAGAATCGGTCGACGCATCAGGAGCCTTCTAGGGAATGACCGCCAGCCTATCCAGAATCGACCGCGAACCGATCTCAGGGCAGGCCGAAGCTCTCCAGCGCCTCGTCGGGATTCAGCACTGAGGCCGCGCGCCGAGGCGGACCAGGCGGGACGCCCGAGTCGACCGAGGACGTGCTGGAGGCAGCGGGTAATCCCTTCGCGTGGATCGGTCAGCGTCCCGTCGAGGTCGAACAGCAGATGTGGGGTCATCGGTGAGCTGTCGGGTGTCAGAACGACTGGCCGATCCGAAAGTGCACCCGCCAGTGGCGCGTCTCCGGCAGACCTTCGACGAGCAACCCGTCGATCGGCGTCAACTGGTAGCCATAGTCGATGCGCGCCAATCCCAGCGGTGTCGGGAGTCGCAGTCCGACGCCCACGGCCGAGCGCAGGTTGCCGAGGTCGATCCGCCACGACTGGTCCCAGGCGTTGCCGGCGTCGACGAAGGCGACGGCGCCGATCCCTTTGGGCAGCAACCACCGCAGCTCGGACTGCAGGTTGATGTGGGACAGCCCACCCAGTGGCAGGCCAGACTCGGTGCGCGGTCCAATCTCGTATCGGCCCCATCCCCGCAGCGTCTCGGCGCCGCCCAGAAAGTACCGCTTGTAGAGTGGTGGCCCGACGAAATCGTCCAGCACGGTCGAGTCCGATGGCGCATCGATCGTCCCGGTCAGGAGGCGGTTGGCGAGCACGACGCGGTCCGAGAGCGACAGAAAGTGCCTGCCGTCGGCACGAATCTCGTTGTAGGTGAACCGACCGCCGAGCCAGCGGCCGGCCTGCTCGAACCGGAGCGTGGCGGCATAGCCCCGGCTGGAGTTCAGCGACCCGTTGGTCGTGTCCCGGGTGAAGTCGAACGCCAGCGCCGAGAGTCGCCCCGCGCCGAGCCCGGTGAAAGGATTGAGGCCGAGCTCGAGCAGGTCGTCGAAGTCGCCAAGATCGAACTCGAAGTCGTCCGACGTTTCGAACTCGTCGTAGGAGTTCGTGTAGGACACCGAGGCCGTCGTTCGCGGCGCGGTGGGCGGCCAGGTGGCGCCGAACCGACGGGTCAACAACAGTACGCCGCCGGCCCGCTCGGTATAGAACGTCGGCTCGTCCACGACTTGTATCTCGCCGGCCACCCGAAGCGTGTACCGGGAATCGAGAAAACGCGGCTCGACGAAATCGACCAGGACGCCGCGGTCGAGCGACGACCAGCGGCCCGACACGCCCGCCGAGCGTCCGCCGCCGAAGAAATTGATGTGGCGCAGGTCCCCGGTGAGGTCGAGCTGGCCTTCCGATCCGTAGCCGCCGCTCAGCGAGTACTGCCGGTGGTCGGCCTCCTCGATGCGAACACGCGTGAAGACGTCCCCCGGCTCGCCCGCCTGCGGGAGAACCTCGATCGTGGCCGTATCGATCAGGTCGCGTGCGGCGAGTCGTGCCTCGCTCTCGAGGAGCCGGCTGGCTCGAAACAGTTCTCCGGGACGGTAGACCAGATCCTCTCGGATCAGGCTGTCGCCCAGCCCGGCATTGCCAACGATGTCGATCGGGCCGAACAGCGTCGGCAGGCCAGGCTCTGCGACCAGCGTGATCCGCCGGTCGCGAAAGGTCGCGCCCGTGCGGTTGGTGGAGCCGAGCACCGCATGGGCGTAGCCCCGATCGCCGAGCGCAAACAGCGCCCGCTGCCCCGACGCCTCCAGCAGAGCGGCATCCAGCGGCGCGCCAGGCTGGAGTGGCAACTGCTCCGCCAGGGCCCCGAGCTCGGCGGGTGACAGCGGATCGAACCCCTCCAGTTCGAGCGATTCGACGACGCGGGGACGACCTTCATCGACGACGACTGTCAGATCGACCCGATCGGGATCGAGGCGCCGGATGTCCGCATCGGTAATCCGCGCCTCGGGATAGCCGCGCTCGCCGTAGTACTGGACGATCCGCACGAGATCGTCCTGAAACGTGGCTTCGTCGAAGGGATCCTTGTCGCCCCAGAAGAATCGGGGCCACGCGCGGGTCTCCAGGGTGCGTCGGAGGTCTGACTCGTCGATGGAGGTGACGCCTTCGAACGTCAGGTGACGGACCCGCAACGGCGGATCGGTCTGGCCGGCACTCGGTCCGGCGATGCCGAGGATCACCAGACCGATCAGCCCACCGCGCGTCAGCGCCATCACCCGCATGCCCGATCAGACGATATCAGGCTCGGGCTGGCCGCCAGCCGGCGCGACCACTGACTAGCGCGAGGGCGGGCGACGCCGGTAGCCCTGCCGACTCACGCCGCGCAATGGCGAACCGCTGCGGCTGCCGCCGCTCGACGCGCCGCTGCGGCTACCGCCCGACGACGGGCGCGAAGCCGACGAGGTCGAGCCCGAGGGCGGGTTGCGCGGCTTCGCGCGACGAACGCCGCTGCTGGTCCCGCCGCGTGACGGCGACGACGGGCTGGCCGCGCTTCGCGAGCGCCCACTCGGCGTGCCGTCCCCGGGTCGGGTCACGGGCACCGCCGGCCGCCGGGTGTAGCCGCGCGGGCTGACTACCGACGCGTTCCCCCGACCGGGGCGCGGACCGACACCGGGACGGCTGCCCCAGTACGGCCGGTTGCCGTAGTAGCCACCGTAATAGCCACCGTATCCATACCGCCAGCGCGGTCCCCACCCGTACGAGACATGAATCGAGGAATAGCCGTACGGCACCGGCCCCCACAGGTAGAGATGATCGTACGGCGTCCAGGCGTAGTAGTGCCCGAACGGCGCCGCGTAGTGGCTGTACAGCTCGACCCGACCGAACCGATCCGACTGGTATTGCGACTCGGCGATGCTGTAGTCGCGGCTGACGTCCCGGGCCGGCTCGCGTTCGAGGTCGAAGCGGTCGGGATACGTCAGCGCGACCATCAGATCGATGACGTCGTCCGACACGCCGGCGTCGTCGAGCGCGACCAGTGCGTCGGCATCCAGGTCGAACTCGTCGCCGGTCTCGTAGATCGCCGCCTCGACGACCGGTCCCTCGACGAACGTGCTGGCCTCGATGACGTCCTCGACCGTCCAGGTCGCCGGCTGCGCCGCCGCCGCGAGAGTACGGGCTGCCAGGTCCGGGGGCAGGCTCGGCGCACCCGCCGCGGCGGCCGCCAGATCGCTGGCCCGTCGATACCGCCGAATCGTGAGCGCCGACGGCTCGCCCACATCGACGAACTGGATGTCGACCCACCCACCGTCGGGCGCCATCACGCTCATGCCCGAGATCGCCCGCGACGCGCCATCCTCACAGCGCAGCTCGGCGCGCGAGTAGAGCCGCGGCGCGGCCGAGGCCCACCGATAGACGTGCCAGCCGCGACACGACGGCTCCTCGATCGGATAGCGGTAGGCGTCCGCACGGATCGCCCGCGAGAACGCCTGGGTGCCCGCCGCGAACGCCGCCATCTCGACGGCACCGTCTTCCGCGGGTCGGAGGCAGGTCACGACCGAGCGCCCCCCGGTGTCGGCCTCACCGAGCGGGTCAACGGCCGTGTCCAACTGCCAGCACCCCATCCAAGGCAGCCAGTGCGGATCGAGTTCGCCGCCAGTCGCCGTCGGACCGACCTGGCCAGTCGCCGAAACGGCCAGTACGACACCGAACGCCAGAACGCTCGCACCGAGGGTCAGGCCCCAGCGTCCGCCACGCGCGTCACTCGAGGGTCGGATGCGCATCGGTTCATCCTTTCGTGTCAGAACTTGAACTCCAGCCCGGTCGTGATCTTGAAGCCGGCGAGATCCAGCTGATCGAAGCCAACGAAGTCCCGCCCCAGTTCGGCGCTGGACCAGATATACCGCGCTTCCATCGCAAGCGCCAGCCCCCGGTTGATCTTGATCGAGCCGCCACCGAACAGGTGTGAACTGAAGCCCCATCCGGACGATTCGAAGTAGTCGTCGAAGATCGCGAGATCGACGAAGTCGACGAAGTCGCCTTGCTGCTCGAAACGGTACCAGAGCCCGCCGACGCCGGCACCGACGTAGGGGGTGAAGCTGTTGGCGACCCAGGCAAACCGCCCGACCTCGCGCCCACGCGGCATCAGCAGGAACCGGAAGTTCACGCCGAGCGGCACCTGGGTGAGGCGGGTCGTCTGGACGATCGGCAGATCGAACTCGTCGACGAATTCCCGGAACTCCGAGTCGGCCGACGCACGGCTGTAGCCGACGTCGAACACCAGGTCGGCCCGTGGTGCGATCGGCGCGCCAACCTCGAAGCTTATGGCCGGGCCATCGAAATCGCGCTCGCCGATCGTCAAGTCGTCCCGCACGAAATCGAAGAGCTCGCTCTCACCCCGCACGAACAACTTGGAGAGCCGCACGCCGACCCAGCCGGCCGGCGGGCCGAACCGGAAGTCTGGGCCTGAGGGCCGGCCGGCCTGCGGCCTACCCGGCTCGCCGGCAGGCTGGGCGATCACCTGCGGCGTCGACCCCAGCACACACGCCAGACTCAGCACCGCGCCCACGAGCACCATCCGTGTCTGTCTGTTCAGCTTCATGGCGGCCCCTCCCAGATCTTCCCTTCCGACGCCAACGGAATCAGCATAAAGTGTGCCGACTCCTCGAGGCTGCTTTCTGGGGTTTTTCGGCGGCAGAAGCCACCCGAGCCGACAGGACTGTCCACCTCAGCGGACCGTCCCGGGGACACCGACCGGCCGGAGCCCACCGTGCGTCGGGGCTCCGGCGCCGGTAAGCTAGCAGGGCGCAACCCCCGGAACCAGCATGGATTCCCGCCTGACCGTGGTCCTCTGGACCGTCGTCCTCGTCTTCGTCGCGGCCCGTCTGATGTTCTGGCTGATCGCGCGGTTCAGCCGATGGGACACGCTGGCGGGTCTCTACCCGGCGCCCGGACCGCTCGACGGCCGACGGTTCAGGTTTCAGTACGTGGAGTTTCGCCGGTGGCTCTCCTACAACGGCTGCGTGACCATCACGGTCAACCCGATCGGTCTCGGACTCTCCCTGACCTTCATCCTCGAGCTGAGTCACGCGCCGATCTTCGTGCCCTGGGAGGACTTGCGGGCGACGCTCGGTAAGCGCTTCGGTTTCACCGTGGTCCAGCTAGCGTTCGCGCGCGGGCCCGACGTGAAGCTCACCCTGTCGCGGCGGGCGTTCGATCGGATCGCCGACGCGAGCGGCGGCCGGATGCACGCCGAGGACCCGCGAGCACTCGACCCCGCGTGATGGTCGTGGTTCAGTCGGCCTGACTGGCCAGGACACCCAGATCGTCCCACCCGTAGCCGACACCCGGGTACTCGGCATCGCCGAGCCTGATCGGCCTCTCGCCGACGACGCGCCCGCCTACCGATTCGAAAAAGCCCCGAACCGGGCTGGCCTCCAACTCCCAGAGCACCAGCCGTTCGAAGCCCTGGTCCTCGAGCGCCGCCGCACACTCGAACAGCAGGCGCCGGCCGAGCCCCTGCCGCTAGCGCGGCGGGCGGACCGAGATGGAATAGATTTCGGCGTCGTAGTCGGGGAGCTCGCCACGATTCTGGCCGCCCGACACGAAGCCCACCACACCCTCGGTGTCGGACTCGACGATAAACGTCGCCGGCTTGATCGCGATGCGACCGCCCAGCCGGTACTCCCACGACGACCCACGGGACTCGATCGACATCGTGTCCAAATAGGCGTCGGCAACGACCTCGCGGTAGGCGGTCTGCCAGGCCTCGACCTGCGTCGCGGCGATGGCCAGGGCATCTGAAGCGGCAGCGGAGCGAATTTCCATCGTCGAGCGCCGTAGTATACGTCAAAGAGGGAACCATGAACGGATGGAAGGCGGTCCGGCGGAGAGAGGGCCCAGTGTCGTAGCCGGCGTCAGCGGATGCCAACCTCGGGAACGGTGAAGCTGACCTCCGTCTCGAACCGGCGGAAATTTGAGTAGGTCGCTTCGCCCCAGATCTCACCGTCGCGTCGGCGCACGTTGATGCTCTCGGTTCCCCAGCGGGTCCGCTGCCCCACGATCTCCACGTACCTGTAGCGCTCGCTCATCCTCGCAGGGACCAGGAGCCCAAGCCGCGGATCGGACTCGTAGTGCACGGTGACCTCGGTTTCGAGGTCGATCGTCGGATCGTCGGTCTGGATCTCCGTTCTCAGGACCCGGCCGGTGCCCGGCTCGATCCAGAGCTGCCCCGAGGCGTAGATCGGCACGCCGCCCTCGCCGATGATCAGCGCCGGCGGCGCGAACTCCTCGAAATCGATCCGCCACGTGTCGATGTCGTCGATACGATCCTCACCGTCCTTCTCGAACCGTACCCGATTCTGGTCGGCCCAGGTCAGCAACTGAAGCGCCATCGTCGGCACGTTGACGTTCCGGTAGACCTTGCCGATGTTGAAGCGGGCGCTCTCGGCGACCAGACGCTCCCAGAGCGCGGTGTCGACCTCCGGCGTTCGCCGAAAGAGATCGACCAGCCGCTCCTGCCGACCCTCGACGGGCGTGCCGTCGACCTCGAAGACGTCCCGGAAGGCGATCCAGGGCTCGTCGTTGCCGGGCTGGACGAAGAGCAACAGCTCGGACAGCATGTCCTGGCGCTTCCAGCTGAGGATCCGGCTGTTGGCCCCGGCCACGACCCGATTCGTGAACTTCGACAGGTCGGGCTCGTTGATCCGCTGGACGTAGCGCTCGTCGGCGATGACGCTGCCGAGCTCGTGCTTGTAGACGCTGACGTAGGCGCCAGCGCGGCGCAGAACGGCCGTGAGCGTCGTCTGGGCCTCGTGGTCGCTGAAGGCGCCGCGGTGTCGTGGGTGCCGACGGCACAGAGCGCCACGAGGCCCGCTCCGAAAGGGGCGAGCCAGCCGGGGCGGGCGCCCTGGGCGAGTCTCATGGCTTTCCCTGATTGGGGAAGGCCATTCTATCAGGGCTCCGCGCGGCTGGCGGGTCCCTCCTGCCTGCCGCGTTCGTGGCGCGCTACTGACTCATCGCCTCCAGTAGCTCGGTGTTCGCCTCGTGCTCGAGGAATGTGTCGAACTCCAGGAAGTAGCCCTCGGGGTCGTAGCCGACGAAGGCCAGGAACCGGTCGTCGGCCTCGCTGACCGCTTCCGAGCGTAGCTCGAACGCCTGCTCGTCGCGGGTGTAGTCGAACCAGCCCCGGATGTCATCGGTGAAGAACGACACGGTGACCGCCTTGGTTTCGGTCGCATCCCGCATTCCGCGCTCGCCGTCCACTAGGCCGATGTAGCCGGCGGGCGACGTCTGGTAGATCTTGGCCCACCCCTGGTCGACCGTCAGATCGAGTCCGAACTTCTCCTCGTAGAAGGCCTGGATGCTGTCCATGTCGGCGTAGTAGAGCCAGAGGACCGTCGCCTTGATCCCCAGGTCCGACGGTGCCGTCGCGCCCCGATCGGCCGGCGGGTAGAGCGAATCCAGCTGCGCGAGCTGCGGCGTCAGGTCGACGTTCTCCGGATGGTCGTTGAAGCGCTCGAACTCGAGCAGGTAGCCTTCCGGGTCGAGGACGACGAAACCGTCGTGCGGGCCGTCCGGATTCACGCTGAGCTCGGATCGAAACTCGACGTCCTGCCCCTGGAGATACTCGTGCCAAGCCTCCAGTTCGTCGGTCAGCAGCGCCAGCGCAACCGACTTTGGCTCGTCGGTGGAGTGCATCCCCATCTCGGCGTCGACGAGGATCAGGTACGACGTGCCGGCCAGCCGGAGAATTTTCGCGAAGTCGTAGTCGGCGACCAGGTCGACGCCCAGCGTGTCGGTATAGAACTCGGCCGCCCGTTCAACGTCGTCGTAATAGAAGAAGGCGTTGTTCGCGGTGATGCCGAACTCGCGATACGGGTTCGTCGTCGCGAGCGCAGCTTCGGCCATGGCGGGTTCAGGTTCGGGCGCCGGTTGTCCCCCACACCCGGCGAGGATCATCGCGCCCAGACATACGCCGGCCAGGCCGATCACTCCACTCGTCGTTCGTCGCATCGTCACACGCTCCAGTTCTGAGTCGGATCGAGACGTCGATCATGCCAGATCCAGCACCGGCGCTCCCAGGATTTCCATACGCGGCCGGATACCGAGCCCCGGCTCGCGGCTCGCAGCCAGCCGGCCGTCACGCCGCTCCGGTGCGCCGTCGGCCGTGCGCACCGAGACGTAGCTGTTGAAATCGGTCGCCGAGAGCAGCAGCCCGGGCGGCGTGCTGTGCGCCAGGTGCGCGATCGCCGCGGTCGTGACGTCGCTGCCCCAGCTGTCCTCGATGGTCACGGCGATGCCCAGCTCGACGCAGAGATCGCGCACGAGGCGCACAGCCGACAGACCGCCCAGCTTGCTGATCTTCAGGTTGACAGCGTCCATCGCGCCGTCCGCGTGCCCGCGCAGCAGGGCGCCGAGGCTGTCGATCGACTCGTCGAGCACGAACGGATGATCGGTCCGCCGTCGGATCGCCAGGCATTCCTCGTAGGTGGCGCAGGGCTGCTCGATGAAGACATCGACATCGCGCACGGCGCGGACGACGCGCGCGGCGTCCTTCATGAGCCAACCGGTGTTGGCGTCGGCAATGAGCACGTCGGTGTCGTCCAGCACATCGGCGACCTGGCGGATCCGTTGCACGTCCGTGTCTGGATCCGCCCCGACCTTGAGCTGAAACTTCCGGTAGCCCTCGGATCGATACTGTGCGACCTGTTCGGCCATCGCCTCGGGCGCCTCCTGGGAGATCGCGCGGTACAGCGGAAAGTCGTCGCCGTAGCGGCCGCCGAGCAGTGTGCAGATTGGCTGCTGGGCGACCTGTCCGAGGATGTCCCAGCACGCGATGTCGATCGCCGATTTGACGTACGGGTGGCCCTTCAACGCCGCGTCTATGCGACGGTTCAGGCGCACCAGCTGGGTCGGATCCTCGCCGAGGAGATGCGGACCGATTTCGGCGATCCCGGCGCGCACTCCGGCGGCGTAGGCGGGCAGGTAGGCCGGCCCCAGCGGACAGACTTCTCCGTGCCCGATGACGCCTGTGTCGGTCTCGACCCGGACAATGGTGCTGTCGAACAGTTCGACCGACTTGCCGCCGGACCAGCGGTAGCTGCCTTCGCGCAGCGGCAGGTCGACCTGGAAGGCGCCGATGCGGGCGATCTTCAGAGCCATCGATACATCACCAGTGCGTCGGTCAGTCCGAGGCGCGCGTGGCGGAATGCCTTCGGTAACGTGCCGACGATCTCGAAGCCCATCTGTCGCCACAGCGCGACGGCACCCACGTTCGCGGCCACCACCAGGTTGTACTGCATCGCCAGATAGCCGAGTTGCCGCGCGGCATCGAACGAATGTTCGCACATCGCACGTCCCACGCCGCCCCGCCGCGCGGACGCGCGGACCATGTAGCCGGCGTTACAGACGTGCGACCCGAGGCCGGGGTAGTTGTCCTTGAGATAGTAGAGGCCGACGACCTCACCGTTGGTCTCGGCCACGTAGGTCGCCTTCGGCAGGTCGAACAGGAGGCCCATCGCGTCGTCGCGCGAGGTGTCCGGCGCGAACGGGTAGGTCTCACCCGCCGCGACGACCTCGTGAAAGATCGTCCAGACGTCGTCGCGGTCCCTCACCTCGGCCAGCCGTATCAGCATCGCCTCTCGCGCCGCCGATTATAATCTAGCGGCTCGGCAGACCGACGACTGGCCCGAGCACGAGGGAGGCGGGATGAACGACACGACAGCGGCGCTGCGGGTCGACGCCGAGCGGTTGCGCGCCAGGTTCGACGCGCTGGCCGCCATCGGCGCGACTGGTGACGGCGGCGTGCACCGGCCGGCGCTCGGTCAGGATCACCTACGCGCGCGACAGTGGTTCCTAGACGAGGGGCGCGCCATCGGCCTCGACACCCATGTGGACGGCGCCGGCAACCATTCAGCGACGCTGGCCTGCGGCCAGGCAGGCGCGCCGGCGCTGCTCCTTGGCTCGCACCTCGATTCGGTGCGGCATGGCGGTCGGTTCGACGGCGCCCTCGGCGTCCTGGCGGCGCTCGAGGCGTTGCAGGTCGTGAAAGAGGCTGGCCTCGAACTCGACACCAACCTCGAAGCGATCGACTTCACCGATGAGGAAGGAACCCATCTGGGCTTCCTCGGCAGCCTGGCAGTGACCGGCGCGCTCACCGCGGACGAACTCGGTCGGCCGGGCAGCGGCGTGGAGGTCTTTCAAGCGGCGCTCGCCGGGGCCGAGTTGACGGACACGTCGATTCTCAGCGCGGCGCGGGACCCCAAGACGATCGCCGGCTATCTGGAACTCCACATCGAACAGGGCAACCGGTTGAACGCGGCCGTCGCCGATATCGGGGTGGTCACCGGAATCGTCGGGCTGCGACGCCAGAAGGTCACCTACATCGGTCGAGCCGACCACGCCGGGACGATCTCCATGACGGACCGACTCGACGCCGGTCAGGGCGCGGCTGGACTCATGCTGGCGGCGCGCAGCATGGTGATGACCGCCTTCCCCGACAGCGTCGTCAACATCGGCGTCATCGCGTTCGAACCCGGCGCAATGAATGTCGTGCCCGAACGCGCATGTCTCACGCTCGAGTTCCGCGCGCCTGTGGCGGAGGACCTCGAGCGCCTAGGCGTCGTGCTGAAGTCTCTCGTACGCGCAGAGGCGAAGAGCCGGAATCTCGAAGCTGAAGTCGAGGAGGTCGACGGCATCCAGCCGGTGCAACTGGACCAGCGAGCCCAGGGCGCGCTCGCCGGCGCCGCCACTCGGATCGGCCTCAAGCAGATAGCCATGCCGTCGGGCGCCGGCCACGATGCCCAGGCGATGGCGCGGATCTGCCCCGCGGGAATGATCTTCGTCCCTTCGGCCGGCGGCTTCAGCCACTCGGCGCGCGAGTTCACCGAGTGGGACGACTGTGTCAACGGCGCGAACGTGTTGCTGCAGGCGGCGGTGGGCGGACTGTAGCGGATCGGTTAGCTGACGCGGGGCGGGCGACAGGTCCGCCGCTCGTCAGTCACCAAACTTGATGCCCTGCGCCAGCGGCAGCTCGGTGCCCCAGTTGACGGTGTTGGTCTGGCGGCGCATGTAGGCCCGCCAGGCGTCGCTGCCCGATTCGCGCCCGCCGCCCGTCTCCTTCTCCCCGCCGAACGCGCCGCCGATTTCCGCACCGCTGGTGCCGATGTTCACGTTGGCGATGCCGCAGTCGCTGCCACGCGCCGACAGGAAATGCTCGGCCTCCCGCAGGTGCTCGGTGAAGATTGCCGATGACAGGCCCTGGGGCACGCCGTTCTGCAGCGCCACGGCCTGGTCGATCTCGTCGACGGCCTGCGCTGGCGTCGCGTCGGCCGCGCCGTAGTCGATGAGGTAGAGGATCGGCCCGAACGTCTCCTCCTGCACGATGCTGAAGTCGTTCTGCGACGTCGCCACGCACGGCGTGACGTAGTGCCCACCGGGGTGGTCGGCATCATCGAGGCACTCGCCGCCCCAGAGAATCTCCCCACCCTCGGTCTTCACGCGCGCCACGGCCCTCATGAGGTCATCGACCGCGTCGCGGCTCACCAGCGGCCCCATCAGGGTTTCCGGCTGGCGCGGATCGCCGATCCGCACGCCGCCGTAGGCGCGCTTCAGCCGGGTTATCAGTTCGTCCCGGATCGAACGGTGGTAGATGACCCGGCGCGTGCTGGTGCACCGCTGGCCGGCCGTGCCGACCGCCCCGAACACGATGGCCGGGAGCGCCAGGTCGAGATTGGCATGGGCCGTGACGATGATCGCGTTGTTGCCGCCGAGTTCCAGGATGGTGCGGCCGAGCCGCCCACTGACGACCTCGGCCACCCGATGGCCGACCTCGCAACTCCCGGTCGCCGAGATCAGCCCGACCCGGCGGTCGTGCAGCAAGCGCTCACCGATCGTCGACCCACCGCCGATGGTCAACGCGAAGGTCGCCGGATCGACGTCGTTGGCGCGACAGACCGCCTCGGCGATGCGGGTCACCGCGATCGCGGTCAGTGGCGTCCGGCTCGCCGGCTTCCAGACCGTACTGTTCCCGCAGACCGCACCGATGGCGGCGTTCCAACTCCACACCGCAACCGGGAAGTTGAACGCGCTGACGACGCCAATCACGCCGAGTGGATGCCACTGTTCGAACATCCGGTGGTCGGGGCGCTCGGACGGCATCGTCAGACCGTACAGCTGCCGCGACAGGCCGCACGCGAAGTCACAGATGTCGATCATCTCCTGAACTTCGCCTTGCCCCTCCGCCGCGATCTTGCCCATCTCGAAAGTCACAAGCGCGCCGAGCGCCTGCTTGGCCGCGCGAAGGCGGTCACCAAGTTGACGCACGACCTCGCCGCGCCGGGGCGCCGGCACCGCGCGCCAGGCGTAGAAGGCGCGCTGCGCTCTCTCGACGATCTGTTCGTACTCGTCCTCGGTGACCGTCTTGACCGAGGCGATCGGCGAACCGTCGATCGGCGTGCGCACCTCGATCTCGGGCCCTGAACCGAGCCACTCGCCCGCGAACCCTCCAGGGTTGATCGTCGTGATACCGAGACTCTTGAGCAGGTCAGACATGGGAAGAGATCTTACACCGCCGCCGGATGCATCGACGTGAGAGGTCCTAGGCGCGCACGGCGCGCCTCGCGGCCCCGGAACGGGGCGTTGCGGGGTCCCCGCGCAGGGGCCGCGTGGGGCTTGGGGCGCAAGGCGCCCCATCTAAAGGACGATGCCGAAGCGATCGTGCAGGCACCGATGCCACTCGTCATCCGACACCAGGTCCAGGACGTCGCACCGGTCACCGTCGCGCACCGTGAACTGACGTTCGACGAGCGTCAGCCGACCGCCCGCGGTCGCCAACGTAGCCAACCGTTTCTGAGTGAAGTGCGATTCGGGCGATGTCTGATGGTGGTGGCATCGCTCCGCGAACTCCTCGCGGTGCCGCGGCGCGAGGTCGAAGAGGAAGCGTGGGGCCCACTCATCGTGGCCGTCCCGGAACCACAACGCTAGCGCGTCCTCGTGCACACCGGCCCGGTACGTCCGCCCTTCCGCGCGGCTCTCGGTCGAGTCATCGAGCGGCAGTGGTTCGCGGCATGACTCGCCGTTGCCGACATCGACCAGATACGGGCGGTCGAGATCGACCCGGAGCACCATATGGTCGAACGGGACACCGACGCGGTCGCCCGCCACCATGCGTGCCGACAGCATCGTCACCGTGAATCCGATCGCTGTCAGCATGTCGGCGAACAGCCCGTTGCATTCGTAGCAGAACCCGCCTCGGCCGGCGCCGACGATCTTCGTGAAGGCGTGGTCTCCCGCCACCGTGATCGGCCGGCCGAGATGGATGTCGAGATTCTCGAACGGGACGCTGAGCAGGAAGGCGCGCTGCAGCGCCGCGAGCGCGCCGAGCGTCGGCACGCGATCACCGTCGTAGCCGATTCGTGCGAGCGCGCGGTCGAGGTCCATGCAGGTGGGCAGGATCCCCGTGAGGGATCCGGACGAGCGGCGTGAACCGTCTTGTGTCCGCGTCTACCTTCTCGCGGTCGGCGTCATGACGATCTCGCGCTTCTCGCCGTTACGCATGAAGACCACGGTGATCGGCTCGTCGATCTTGATGGCGTCGAGCGCATACATGTAGTCGTAGATGTTCGTGACCGTCTGTCCGGCGAACTCGACGATGACGTCGCCCTCCAGCAGTCCGGCTTCGGCCGCCGGACCACCCTCGATCACGCCGCTCAGCAGCAGACCTTCGACTTCGGAGGTGTAGTCGGGAATCGTCCCGGTGAAAGCGCGCAGGCTCTCGCGCTGCCCCTGCTGCTCGACCTGCTCGACCCGCACGAACTCCAGGGGCGAGTCCTGATTGGCCACGTTGCGGGCGATGATTGCGCCGAGCCGCACCACCCGGTCCAGATCCTCGTAGTTGATGCCGGTCGTGTCGTCACTGGGTCGGTGGTAGTCCTCGTGGCTGCCGGTGAAGAAGTTCAAGCTGGGCACCTCGGCGCCGTTGAAGCTCATCACATCGGTCGGCAGGTACGGATCCGACTGGATCTGGACGTTGAAGCCCACGGGCACGTTCGCCCGCTCGATCAATCCTTCCCAGCTCGGGCTGGAACCCACGGCCTGCAGGGCGAGCCGGTTGTCGCGCGCGCGCCCCACCATGTCGAAGTTCAGGTAGGCCGAGATCTCCGCCATCGGCACCGGTTCGGTCTCGACGAAGCTCGCCGACCCGAGCAGGCCCAGCTCCTCGCCCGACCAGAACGCCAGGATCACGCCGCGTCCGCGTTCGACGTCGACCAGCGCACGGCCGGCCTCGAGCACCGCCGCGACGCCAGACGCGTTGTCGTCGGCGCCGTTGTGAACTTCGCCGCGTTCACTCTCGCGCGCCAGCGAGTTGCCCTGCATCCCATGGCCCAGGTGGTCGTAGTGGGCCCCCAGCAACACGTAGGGCTTGGCGTCAGACGCCACGGCCGCCGCGGTCGGCGGCAGATACCCGGCAACATTGAAGCCGGTATGCTGCTCCCGCGTTACGGCGACCTCAAGGGACAGGTTCACGCCGTCGATCGCGAAGCCGGCGACGTGGGGATTGCCACTGTCGAGTTCCGCCTGCATCTCCTCGACCGTCCGGTCGGGCACGTGCTCGAAGAGCGCGTCGCCGACGGCGCCGCTGATGCTGGCCGCGGCGATGCCCGACCCGGAGATCGCCGTGTCGAAGGTCATCGGCACCGTCAGGCCAGCGTTCGGCGACTGCGGACCGGTCAGCACCACGAGGGCCTTTGCGCCGCGCTGCCGGGCGGCCATCGCCTTGTAGCGAAGCCCCGAGTAGCGCGAGAGGATGCCCCGCAGCTCCTGGTCGACATCCCCGGGGAAGTACCGCAGCACGACGACGATCTTGTCGGTGACGTCGAGCGTCGCGTAGCTGTCGTAGCCGAAATCCTGCGACTCGGGCACGACGAGCCCGTAGCCAGCGAACACTATCTCACCCTCGACCTGGGCCGAGTCGGAGAACGACAGCGCCTGCACATCGTCCGTCGCGCTCCAGGAGGCCTCGCCGATCGCGATCGACGTTCCCGCATCGTTGACGCCGGCCGTGAACTCAAACGGCAGACGGAAGTCGGAGCGCCCCGGCAACGGAGCGGCCCCGATCGCACGCAGCTGCGAAACGATGTAGTCGGCCGCGCCCCGTGCTCCGGCCGAACCGGTCAGCCGTCCGTCCAGCGCATCGGCGGCCAGCGCCTCGACATGCGGCTGTGCCGGCGATTGCTGCCCGATGGCGCCGGCCGGTAGCATGACCACCATCGTCAGCACTGCCACTAGCGCCACCGCCGAACGCCGAATCGCTTCTGATCTGGTCATGTCGTCACTCGCTCCCTGCACCACGCCGCGGGGCCGCCGCTAGCGCTTCGAGCGCCTTGGCGTGATCCCAGCGTGCGAGAAAGATCTGGGCGCCGTCGCCGCCGGCGCGGTTCGACGTCCAGGAGAGTGTCTGACCGTCCGGAGACGGCACGGGCAGTCCATCGAAGTCGTCCGTGTGCGTGATCTGCACCGGCTCCTTCTCTCCTTCGGCGTCGACGATGTAGACCTCAAAATTCGTGAACCCGAGCTTGTTCGAGGCGAAGAAGATGTAGTCGCCCGACGGATGGACGTAGGGCGCCCAGCTCATCGAGTTGAAATCGGTGACCTGCGTCTGGTCGCTGCCGTCGGGGTTCATCAGCCAGATGTCGGCAATCAGGCCAGCTTCGTCGAAGCGGCGCCAGACGATCTTCGTGCCGTCGGCCGAGAAGAACGGCCCGCCGTCGTAGCCGGCGACGTCGGTCAGACGCCGCTGGTCGGACCCGTCGGCGCGCATGATGTAGATCTCGGCGAAGTACGAGGGATCCAGCTCCAGCTGCTTCAGCTCATCGGCCGACAGGTCGCGATTGTAGGCATCGCGCATCGACGTGTAGACGATCCATTCCCCGTCGGGCGAGTAACTGCCCTCGGCGTCGTAGCCGCGCACATTCGTCAGGCGGTCGTACGCACCCGTGTCCTGATCGAACGTGTAGATCTCCATCTCGGGGTCGTAGTCCCAGGCGTAGCGCCGTTCCTGGCCCGACTCACGGAACGCGAGCTCTTCGGCCTGCAACGCCTCGGACTCGGGGTCGTGCTGTGTCGAGCCGTACATGATGAGCGACGAGCCCGGCTGGAAGAACGCGCAGGTCGTCTTGCCGTGTCCAGGCGAGATCCGACGGGAATCGCCCGTCTCGAGGTCGAGCGTGTAGATCTGATAGAACGGATTGTCCGGCTCGCGCTCGCTCTGGAAGACGATCATCCGGCCGTCCGGCCGGTAGTAGCCTTCGCCGGCCCGCTTCCCTTCGATGGTCAGCCGCCGCGCGCGCGAGAGGAAGTCGCTTTCGGTATAGCCGTCGCCGTCCTGGCCCACCGAGGCCGGGGCCCAGCCCACCACCGCCGCCATCGCCATCGCCGCCGCCCGCACCCGGAACCGTGTCCTGCTGATCTTTGCCATGGCTCTTCCCGTTTTCACCTTTCGATAACCCCTCATTTTACCGCGAAAGCGCCCTTCTGAAAGTCTTCGACCGCCACGATCTGACCGACCTTGCGGCAGCCCATGTCACCTCGTGTTCTCACCGCGCCGCTCAAGCCACGACCGGGTCAGGCTTGACGACTCGGCCCGGCGCGGCGCCGGTGTGCTCACCGTCCTTGATCACCAGCATGCCCCCGACGATCACGTGGGGCACACCGGTCGGATACTGGTGCGGATTCTCGAACGTCGCCTGATCGGCCACGGTCGCGGGGTCGAACACGGTGAGGTCGGCGATCGCACCCGGTCGAATGACACCGCGATCGCGGAAGTTGAGGCGACGGGCCGGCATCGCCGTGATCTTGTGGACGGCTGTCTCGACCGGCATCGCCTGGCGATCGCGGCAGTAGTGGCCCAGGACTCTGGGGAACGTGCCGTACGACCGCGGGTGAGGCGACCCCTCCGACAGCGGCCCGTACGGCGCGCGCGCGCCGCCATCGGAGCAGACCATCCCGAACGGATGGGCCAGGAAGCGCTCGGTGTTCTCCTCGCTCATCCCGAATCCGACCATGCCGGTCCCGCTGCGATCCTCGAGCATGATCCGCTTCAACAGCAGGTACGGCTCGGCGCCGCGTTCGGCCGCGAGATCGCCGAACCGGCGCCCTCGCGCCCACGCGAGCGATTCGGACTGGGTCGACGTGATCTGGACGGAGTTCCAGTCCCCGATTTGCGCGATCTTCGCGCGCACGGCCTGCTCGATTCGCGCCTCGAGGCTCGAATCGGCCAGCCGTTCGAGGAACGGGTCGGTGCCGCCGTCGCGTGACCAGATCGGAAAGAGATTGGACAGGCCGGTGGCATAGGCGACGTAGGGATACCGGTCGTACATGACGTCGATGCGATCGGCGTGGGCCGCTTCGAGCATGTCGAGCACGACGCGCGCCTTCCACCAGTTGCGCTGACCCTGGGCCTTCAAGTGCGCGATCTGAACCGGCACGCGAGCGAGCCTCCCGACGTTGAGCGCCTCCTCGATGGCAGCGATCAGCCGGTCGTCTTCGTTCCGCATGTGGCTGGCGTACGGCAAACGCCGCGCCCGCAGCGGCTCGGCCAGCGCGACCAGTTCGTCGAGATCGGCGAAGCCGCCGGGCACGTACTCCAGGCCGCTGGACAGCCCGCATGCACCAGCCGCCAGCCCTTCGCGGACGAGCGCCACCATGCGCGCCAGTTCCTCGGCGGTCGCACCGCGATCGTCCGGCCCGACCACCGCCCCACGCACCGACCCGGCGCCGACCATGCTGGCCAGATTCACCGAGGCGGGCGTACGCCCGAGCCGATCGAAGAACCCGGGCAAGTCGCGAAAGTCGATCTCCACGCCGTAGAGCCGGCGATAGCGGTCGCGCGCCGACTCGAATTCTCCGTCGGTCCAGGGGCCGATCGAGCTACCGTCTTGCCCTACGACCTCGGTCGTAACACCCTGCCGGATCTTGCTTTCGGCATTAGGATTCACGAGCAGCACGAGGTCGGTGTGGGAGTGCACGTCGATGAACCCGGGCGCCACGGCCAACCCGCGCGCATCGACGACTTCGGCACCGGCCGTGGGCAGCGCTGGACCGACGGCCGCGATTCGATCGCCGCCGAGCGCCACGTCCGCGGTGAACGGCGCGCCCCCGGAGCCGTCGTAGACCGCCGCGCCGCGTACGACGATGTCGGGCTGCGCGGGCACCTGCGCCCACACGGACTCCCGAGCCCACGTCGGCGCACCCAGGGCGGCGACGCCGGCAGCCCGGGCAAGGAAGGCGCGTCGATTCATCGGTGTTGTCCTCTCCGGCACAGGTCGGCTTCGGCGGAAGACCCAATGATAACCGAGACTCCTGTATCCTTAGTAGTAACCATGGCGCGCACGGTTTCCACGATGCGGCCGCTCGGCGCGCCCGCGCCGAACTTCGTCCTGCCCGATCCGCGCGGCGACATCATTTCCCTGGAGCGATTCGCCGGCGCGCCCGCCCTCGTCGTCATGTTCATCTGCAATCACTGTCCGTACGTGAAGCACCTGAAGCCGGCACTCGGGGCGTTCTCGCGCGACTATCAGCCGAAGCGGGTGGCGATGGTCGGCATCAACTCGAACGACGCGAGCGAGTTTCCCGACGACGCGCCCGAACGGATGGTCGAGGACGTCGCAACGTTCGACTACCGATTTCCATATCTGGTGGATGGGACCCAAGACGTGGCCAAGACCTACCGCGCCGCCTGTACGCCCGATTTCTTCCTGTTCGATGCCGACCGCCGACTCGCCTATCGCGGCCAGTTCGACGCCAGCCGGCCGGGCAACGACGTGCCCGTGACCGGGGTGGACCTCCGCGCCGCGGTTGACGCGGTACTCGCCGGGACCCCGGTCGCCGAGCCCCAGATCCCGAGCCTCGGGTGCAACATCAAGTGGAAGCCGGACACCGCGCCCGACTACTTCGCCGGATGAAGCCGATCGATGAGCATTTACGACCGCAACGATCCGATCGAGTCTGACGCTGGCTCCGAGGAAGAACTCGACGCGCTGCCGGAAGCATCGTTCGACGACCCGCCGAGTGACGCCGAGGCCGGCGGCAACACGTGGACGGTGCGCCTCCTGGCGATGCCGCTCCTCGTCCTCTTCGCCGTTCCGACGATCTTCCTCGGCCTCGGCCGCTCCAGTCTGTGGGAGCCCGATGAGCCCAGATTCGCCGAGGCGTCCCGGGAGATGCTGGCCAGCGGAGATCGCCTGACGCCGTACTTCAACGGCGAGCCGGCCTTCGATGAACCGATCCTGTTCTACTGGTTCCAGGCGGTGACGTTCGATCGGCTCGGCGTCAGCGAGTACGCCGCGCGCATGCCGGCCGGGCTCGCCGGACTTGGTTGCCTGCTGCTTGTCGCGCTGATCGGGGCTCGGTTGTTCTCAGCGCGGGCCGGCCTACTCGCGGGCCTGGCACTGGCCACGACGTTCCGGTTCGTCGTGTCGACGCGGAGTGGCGTACCCGACACGGCGCTGCTTTTCTTTACGCTGGCCGCGCTCTACGCATTCATCCGGGCCGCCGAAAGCGACCCGCCTGGCGGCCGGGTCGCGCTCCTCGGCTGGATCGCCGTCGGGCTGGCCGTGCTGACGGGTGGGTTGTTCGGCCTCCTGCCGGTGGCGATCTGGATCGTGTGGCTCGTTCTGACCGCGCGACTCGGCGGACTCGGAAGGATGCGAGCGGCAAGCGGTCTCTGGTTGATGCTGGCAACCGCGCTGCCTTGGTATCTGTACATGGCGTGGACTCACGGACGCAGTTTCATCGAACTCGCCGTACTGTCGGACGTGATGGCACGCTACGAGCCCGGCGCCGCAACGTCAGCGGGCAGCGGGGTCTTCGCCCTCATGGCGTGGCCGGGCGATGCGATGCCGTGGACGGTGTATGCCGTCGTCGCGGCCGCTTCCGTCTTCCTCGGCTGGAGTCAGCTAAGTACGGAGCAGCGCCGTGGCGCGGGTTTGTGCGTCGTCTGGTTCGCCGTCGTCCTGGCCACCTGCGCGGTGCTGTCGGCCCGGCGGCCGGAGTACCTGCTGGCCGCCTATCCGGCCGGCGCGCTCCTCGTCGGCCTGCTCTTCGATCGAGCCGTGGACTTCGGGGACGACGCCGGGCCCTGGACGGGCCTGGCGAACTGGCTGACGGCACTGTGTCTGCTCGCCCTGGGCGGCCTGGTTGGGTGGTTGCTGCAGCGGCTCTTCGGGGCGCCGCTCATGAGTCTGGCAATGGCGCTGCCGGCGGCACTGGTGCTGGGCGGCGTCTTCCTGGCGATCTTTCAGCGAACTGGACGGCCCCTTTGGGCGTTCGTTGTCGTCGCGCCGGTATTCGCACTCGGCTACGGGCTCCTGGCCGTGGACATCGTCCCCCGCGACCTCGAACGCTTCAAGCCCGGCAGGCCGCTCGCCCAAATCGCGGCCGCGCAGAGCGGACCGGGCCGGCGGATCGGCATGGTCGGCGATCTCGATCGTGGGCTCGTCTTCTACTCGGGGCAGAACGTGGAGCGGCTCGACACGATCGATGACGCAGTCGCGTTCCTGACAGAGGACGGGCTGCGGCTGTGCGTCTTGCGCTCGGATGATCTCGACGCCGTGGTTGGCCGCTATGCCGGCACGCTGTACCAGCTTGCCGACCAACCCCGGCGCAACATCCGGTTCGCCGACCTGCTCGGCGACGGCGCCGGTGCCCAGACGACGACCTTCATTCTGGTATCGAACACCCCACCCGAGTAAGGCTCGAAGACACGCCGCTCGTCAGCCCCCGAAACCCGTGTCGACCTTCAGCGCCTCCTCGAGCAGCGCGAGATACTGATCCCGCGGTACGTCGATGCCGCCAAAACGCGCGAGGTGTGGCGTGAGCCACTGAATGTCGAGCAGCTGAAAGTCGCGTGCTCGCAGGCGCTCCACCAGTACCGCCAGCGCCGCCTTGGACGCGTCGGTCACATGGTGAAACATCGATTCACCGAAGAACGCGCCGCGCAGCGCGACGCCGTACAGACCGCCCACAAGCCGATCGCCGCACCAGGCCTCCACCGAGTGCGCGAACCCCGCGCTGTGCAGCGCCGAGTAGCTCTCGATAATCTCCGCGTTGATCCAATCAGTGTCGGCGCCGCGCGAGGCACAGCCGGCGATGACGTCGTCGAACGCGCGATCGAAGGTCACGGTAAACCGTCCGCTGCGAAGCACGCGCGCCAGGCGGCGCGACACATGAAAACGATCGAGAGGGATGATCGCGCGGGGGTCAGGCGCGTACCAGGCGATCGCACCCGACGGCCCTGGCATAGGGAACAGGCCCGAACGGTAGGCCGCCAGCACGACCGGCACCGGAATCATGATCGGGTTTGTAATATATAGTGGTTCTTCGATGTACGAGTCCGAAGCCGTCACGCGGGGCATCCGAGTGCACGTGACCTCGCAGTACTCCGCCGAACACTCCCAGCCATCTCAGAGCCAGTGGTTCTTCCTGTACACCATCGAGATCTCGAACGAGAGTGCCGACACGGTGCAGCTCGTCAGCCGCCACTGGATCATCACCAACTCCGAGAACGAAACCCAGGAGGTGCGCGGTCCCGGCGTCGTCGGTAAGCAGCCCGTGCTGGCACCCGGCGAATCGTTCGAGTACACGTCAGGCTGCCCATTGACCACGCCATTCGGCACGATGCAGGGTACCTTCCAGATGGCCACGACCGAAGGTGACGACTTCGAGGTCGAGGTCGCGCCCTTCGCACTCACCGAGCCCTATACCGTGCACTGAGCGGCCACTCGCGCCCACCGGACGCCCGTCCACGCCCCCCTTCCATCTAATCGGTTAGCACCGCCATGGACACCGACGAACTGCTGATGCGCACCGCCGAGATCGCGCGCGCCTACAACCGGGATGTCGGATCTCGCCGCGTCGGGGCGTCGGCGACAGCGGACGACCTGCGCCGGACCCTCGGCGGCCCGCTGCCGGACACCGGCGTCGAGCCGATGACGGTGATCGACGAGTTCGCGCGCGGCGCGGAACCAGGCCTGACCGCCACGAGCGGACCGCGCTTCTTCGGATTCGTCATCGGCGGGAGTCTACCTGCCGCGCTGGCGGCCGAATGGCTCGCGACCACGTGGGACCAGAACTGCGGCATTCATGTCTGTTCGCCGGCCGCCGCGGTCGTGGAGGAGATCGTGTCGGGCTGGTTGCTCGACCTCCTGGATCTCCCCCGAACGTCGAGCGTCGGCTTCGTCACCGGCGGACAGATGGCCAACTTCACCTGTCTGGCGGCCGCGCGCCACGAGGTGCTGCGCCGTGCCGGCTGGAGCGTCGAGGACGACGGCCTTGGCGACGCGCCAGCCGTCCGCGTGGTGACGAGCACCGAAGCTCACACGACCGTCTTCGCGGCGCTCAGCATGCTCGGGCTGGGCCGTCGACGCGCCGTGCAGGTTGCCACTGACGCGCAGGGTCGGATGCGTCCGGACGCGCTCGCCGAGGCCCTCGCCGGATACGACGGCCCGACGATCGTCAGCGCACAGGCCGGCAACGTGAACACCGGCGCGGTCGATCCGCTGCAGGAGATCGCCGAGATCGCGCACGATCATGGCGCATGGCTCCACGTGGACGGCGCGTTCGGCCTGTGGGGACGCGCAAGCGCCCAGCGCCGTGACCAGGTGGTCGGGGCGGAATTTGCCGACTCGTGGGCCGTCGACGCGCACAAGTGGCTCAACGTGCCGTACGACTCCGGGCTGGCGATCGTGGCACACCCCGACGCGCACCGCGCGGCGATGACCGTGATCGCCTCCTACCTCGTCGAGGCCGGCGCCTCGGTACGTGAACCGCACTGGTGGGTCCCCGAGTCGTCCCGACGCGGCCGCGGGTTCGCCATCTATGCCGCGCTTCGCTCGCTCGGCCAGGATGGCGTGGCAGCCCTCGTCGACCGGTGCTGTGACCATGCGGCACGCATCGCCATGCGGCTGGGGCAGGAGCCGGACATCACGGTCCTGAATGACATCGTGCTCAATCAAGCGCTCGTGCAGTTCACTCCGCGTGGCGGTGGCGACGCCGATGCATTCACTCAGGCTGTCATCGATCGGGTTCAGGCCGACGGCACCTGTTACCTGAGCGGCGCGGTCTGGCACGACATGAAGGTCATGCGCATCTCGGTGTCGAACTGGTCGACGACCGAGGCGGACATGGATCGTTTGGCCGACGCGATTCTTCGAGCCATCGAGCTTGAGGACGCGGCGCGCTCGGCACCGTAATGGAACCGGTTCCCCCGGCCACCCGCCGGGCGGCGATGGCCGCGCTGTTCGTGAGCGTGGGTCTGTCGTCGAGCGGCTACATCGCGGCGATCATCGTCGCCCCGCTCATTGCCGAGGATCTGCTTGGCAGCACGACGCTGAGCGGCTTGCCGTCGGCCTTCACGGTCATCGGCATGGCGGTCGGCTCGACGGTGCTGGCGACGCACATGGCCGAGCGCGGCAGGCGGAGCGGCTTGATCCTGGGGTACTCGGTCGTCGCGGTCGCCGCCCTGCTGGCGCTCGTCGCCACCAACGTGGCCTCATTCGCGCTCTTCTCGATCGCGATGTTCACGCTGGGTGCCGGGCACAGCGCGAATCGTCTGACGCGCTATGCGGCATCCGACCTCTACGAATCGCAGCACCGCGCCTCGGCAATCGGCTGGATCATCTGGGCGGGCACGATCGGATCCGTCGTGGGCCCGACCCTCCTCGAACCGGCCCGCCAGTTCGCGCACTGGCTGGGCACGGTCGACACATCGGGGGCCTACCTGGTGGCGATCGCCGGGGCGGTGAGTGCGGCCGGCGTGCTGCGGGCCAGGATGCCGCCGCTCGCCCCGTCCCACCCTGCGACAGGCCAGCCACTTCGACGACTCGACGTCCGTCGCCTGCTCGCGGTGCCCGACACGCAGATCGCCGTCGTCTCGCTGGTCATCTTCCAGGGCGTGATGATGCTGCTGATGACGATGACGCCGGTGCACATTCGCGGCGCGGGCGACGGACTGGGATCGGTCGGTCTGGTCATCGGCACCCACGCCGTAGGCATGTACGCGCTGTCGCCGCTGACCGGCTACCTCAGCGACCGCCTCGGACGCATCCCGGTGATCCTGATCGGCGTCGCCCTGCTGATCGGGTCGGCGTTCCTGGCCGCGAACACGCCGGGCGACGAGACCGCGCGTCTGACCGTTGCGCTATTCCTGCTCGGACTCGGGTGGAATTTCGGGTTCGTCGCCGGCAGCGCGCTCCTGACCGACAGCGTGCCCGAGATCGACCGTGTTCGCGCCCAGGGTTCGGCCGATTCGTTGACCTGGCTGAGCGCCGCCGCCGCCAGCCTCGCCTCGGGCGTCCTGCTTGGCCAGGGTGGCTTCACGCTACTGAGCACCGTGGGCGCCGGATTCGCGGTCATCCCGGTGCTCGTCATCGCCCGGCACCGGATTCGGCCCAGATAGCCCGGCCAACTCAGTTCGCGGCCACGACGCTCCGACGAACGACGCGCTCGATCGTCAGACCCTGCACAACGATCGAGAAGATCACCACCCCGTAGGTCGCGGCCAGGAGCAGTTCCCTTACCGGTGACGGTGGCAGCGACAACACCAGTGCCACGGAGATGCCCCCGCGCAATCCGCCCCAGGTGAGCACGGGAATCGCACCCGGCGTGAACGTCCGCCAGGGCCGGAGCAGGGTGATCGGTCCGGCCACGCTCACGAATCTGGCCGCGAGCACAACCGGGATCGTCAAGGCCACGGCCGCCACCACCGCGCCGCTCAGTGACAACGCCACGACCTCGAACCCGATGATCAGGAACAGCACCGAGTTCAGGATCTCGTCGAGCAACGACCAGAAGGTCTCGATATGCTCGCGCGTGTTCGCGCTCATCGCGAACCGCGCCCCGTGGTTGCCGATGAAGAGCCCGGCGACGACCACCGCGAGCGGGCCCGAGAAGTGCCATCGGGCTGCGAGTGCGGTCGTGGCCATGACCAGGGCGAGGGTCATCATCACCTCGAGGTTGTGCTCGTCCAGCCGACGCATCAGCCGGTATGTCACGTATCCGGCGACGAGGCCAAGGGCGACGCCACCCAGCACTTCGGTAACCAGTAGTTCGACCACCGCAACGGGCGAGACGTCGACCGCCGCCGCACCGCCAGCCCCCAACCCCGCCAGCACGGTGAAGACGACGACGCCCACGCCGTCGTTGAACAGGCTCTCGCCGGCGATCTTGGCCTCGAGCGTCGGCGGCACGGACAGCCGCTTCAGGATCCCGAGCACGGCGATCGGATCGGTCGGCGAGATGAGCGCGCCGAAGATCAAGCAGGGCAGCCACCCGACGTCGAACCCGAGCGCGCGCCATCCCGCGTAGGTCAGGCCCCCGACGATGGCGGTGGAGGTGAGGATGCCGACGGTCGCCAGAATCGAGATCGCCCAGCGCCGCTGCAGCAGATCGTCGAGGTCGACGTGCAGGGCGCCCGCGAAGAGCAGGAAGCCCAGCATCCCCTTCATCAAAGTGTCGTACAGGTCGATGTCGGTGAGCGCGCCGCGGACGGCCGGACCGAACCCGAGCGTCGGGGCCAGAGCGTCGATCAGCAGCGCGGTAAGGGACGCGAACAGCGCGATGACGACCAGGCCGACGGTGTGCGGCAGCTTCAGCCACCGATGGTTCAGGTAGCCGAACGCCGCCGCCATCGTCACGAGGAACGCGGCGAGGTTGAGGACCGACTCGATACCCATCGCGCCACTCTACCGTGAGGTGGCGCGGACAGCTAGACGGGTCGGTCGGCGGCTCGTGCGTGGAGCCGCGTCGCGATCACTCCCACGGAATCTCGATCGCGTGGAGCGAGCCGTCCACGCCCTCCGCGGACACCTTGACGGATTGCGGGCGATGGACCCGGAGGTTGAACGGCGTGCCGTCGCTCCCTCGCAGATCCGACATCGAGAACTTCTTGAGCGCCTCGGACTCGAGACGGTACTGGGTCACCGAGAAGACCATCTGCCGGCCCACCGGGAACACCTCCAGCTTCACATCGGCGATCGCCGTGCCGGTCCGATTCGTCACGTTGATGAACAGCTGTGTGACCTCGATGTCGATCGGCCCGCCGATGTTCTCCATGGCTACGCCCGACCCGCACCCTGCGACGACAACGCTGATGCCGAGGGCGAACGCCGCCACCGCCATGCGAGCACGTACTTTCGTCATGGTCCTACCCTCCCCAAACTCTGCCGGAAATCCAGACTCGAACGGACGGTCACGTCAGCCGACGTGAGGGCGAAACCGGAGTGGCCGGGCTGGACACAGCCCGCAGGAGAGCCGAGCGGAACGCGCGCGCCGCCGAACGCCGAGGGGCTCATGACCACCTCCGGGAACGGAACGCCGGACACCGATGAAGAGAAACGCCTACGTGGTGTCGCCGAGTCTAGCGCGGCGCCTCCGGCCGCGCAAGCACGCTCGAACCGGCCGCGCAAGCACGCTCGAAACGCCCCAGCGGGTCAGCGGGAAGCGGCCGTGGAGGTGATGTTTCCGCCGAGGTATCGCTCGTACCAGGCGATCGAGCGTTCGAGCAGATCGACCTGGTGGGCGGTCTCGCGGATCCCGTGGCCCTCGCGCGGGTAGCGGAGCATCACGGCCTCCACACCCACGTCCTTCAACGCGATGTAGAACTGCTCCGCCTCGGCGATCGGCACGTCGTTGTCGTTTTCGCCGTGCGCCAACATCGTCGGCGTCGTGACGTCGCCGGCGTACCGGATCGGCGAGCGCTCCCAGAGCAGATCGATGATGCCGTCCTCGTGCGGGTAGGCGCCGAACTCGACGGCGAGGTAGTCGTGGTAGTAGGCCATGTAGTTGAAGCTGACGAGGTTCGAGATGCTGGCGCGCGGGATCGCCGCCTTGAACCGGTCGGTCTGCGTGATGATCCAGTTCGTGAGCTGCCCGCCGTAGCTGCCGCCCTCGATCGCCAGGCGGTCGCCGTCGAGCCAGCGGTAACGATCGAGGGCCGCGTCGACGCCGGCCACGACATCCTGGGCCTCGCCGCCGTTCTGGTCCTTGAAGATCGCGTCGGCCAATTCCTGCCCGTAGCCGGTCGACCCGCGGTAGTTGACCATCAGCGTCGCCCACCCGCGCGCGGCGTAGACCTGCGCGTTCGCGTTGAACGTCGCGCCCTGCTGGCCGTGCGGCCCGCCGTGGATGACGACCACCAGCGGGTGCCGGCTCGCCGGGTCCACCGTCACCGGCTTCGTCAGGAATGCCTCGATCGATCGCCCGTCGAAGCTGTCGAACGTGAACGCCTCGACCTCAGCGACCTGGCGCTCGGCGAGGAACTCCTCGTTCAGCGTCGTCAGCGCGCGCGCGCCGTCGTCACCACGCACGTAGAGTTCGGCCGGAGCACCCGGCCCGCTGAACGCGTAGGCGACGCTGCCGTCGGCGGCCGCCGACCAGGCGCCGACGCGCCCGCGGTCGATGACCATCATCTGCGGCGAGCCGCCGGCGACCGGTAGCCTGAACAGATGCACGTTGCCGCGTGCCTGAACGGTGAAGTAGACCGACTGGCCGTCGGCGGCCCAGCCGACGCTACGCTGCCGGTTGTCCACCTCGTCACCGATCTCGCGGCGGTTGCCGCCGTCGGCATCGATCAGCCAGGCGTGGGTATCCTCCATCGTCGTCTCCGACGACGTCAGCGTGCGTCGGGTCCCGAGATAGGCGATGGTGCTTCCGTCGGGCGACCAGCGCGGCTGGTACTCGGCGTTGGCGGTGTCGGTCAGCCGCCGGATCGTCTGATCGGCGACACGTACCGCGAAGATGTCGTAGTTGAAGACCCGATCGGGATCGGCGCCGCGGTTCGAGACGAAGAGGATCTCGTCACCGTCCGGCGACCAGTCAATCGAATGCTCGTAGTGGATCCCGTTCGTCAGCTGATGCACCCGATTGGTCAACCGATCGACCATGAACAGGTGTACCCGGCGGTTGTCGTTGAACCGCGTGCCGCCCTCCGCGGCGGTCGGCTTGTAGAGGTAGCGCGTGATGACGGCCGGGTCGCCGCTGGCCTCCTCCTCAGGCCCCTCGGTCGCCGAGACGAAGGCGATCCGGTTGCCATCGGGCGCCCAGGCGATCCGCTCGCCCGCCGAGGGCAGCGGATGATTCGTGCCGGCGATCGGCGCAAGGAACGCAGCGTTCGAGCCGTCGGCGCGCGCGACGACGAGCCCAGACTGCCCCTCGGCCACGCCCGTGTAGGCGATCTCCCGGCCGTCGGGCGACCAACGCGGCCCCGAGGCCGAGCCATCCTCGCCGCCGAGCCGCACGATGGCGCCCGAGGCGATCTCCATCACCCAGACCTCTGAGTAGGGCCGGGCCGGCCGGTCGCTCTTCCGAACGCTGTAGGCGACCCGCCGCCCGTCGGGCGAGAGTTGGACGTCGCCGACCGACTGCAGCCGGTGCAGATCGTCGCTGACGAAGGGCGTCTGGGCCCGGGCCGGCAACGCACCGGAAACGAGCAAGGCGACGAGCAGGACGGCAGCGGACGGTCGAAGGCGCATGGCTCTCCTTCCCTCGATTGGGGGTGCCGGGCAGGATATCAAAGAAGGAGGCCGGAGGGGTTTAACGATCAGCGGTAGATTCAGCCTCCTGCCTCCTACGCCAACTCCCGCCCCTTGGTCTCCGGGATCCAGATCCAGCAAACCGCGGCCAGAACGAACGCCACCGAGGCGATCGAGAGCGCGGCCGCGAAGCCTTGGGTCTGGGCGAGCGTGCCGACGACGAACGGGGCCGCAGCGCTCGCCAAACGGCCAACGTTGTAGGTAAAGCCCTGGGCCGTGGCGCGAATCTCGGTCGGATAGATCTCGGCGGTGACGGCGCCGAAGCCGCTGAATGATCCGGTCCCGAAGAACGCGACGAGCGGGCCGAGGACGAGCAGCGCCATCGGGTTCCGCGTGGCGGTGTAGGCGAGGATCAGTACGGCCGCGGTCAGGACGTAGGCGATATAGGTCCGCTTCCGGCCGATGTGATCGCTCACGAAGCCGAACAGGACGTAGCCGAACCACATGCCGACCTGCATCGCGATGACTAGGCCCGACATCGCGTAGGCGCTCAAGCCGATGCCGCCCTGCTCGACCGGCAGCGACAGGTAGGCCGGGATCCAGAGGTTGAAGCCCCACCAGGCGAACATGATGCAGGCGTTCATCAGGGTCACGGCGACCGTCAGGCCACGCCGGCCTGGCGCGAAGACCTCGCTGAAGCGGCCCGTGGCGCCGTCGCGCGCGCGCGCGCGCCAGACCTCGGGCTCGTCCACGCTGCGCCGGACCCAGACGGTGAACAGTGCCGGCAGGATGCCGACGAAGAAGACGGCGCGCCATCCGAACGTCGGCAGGACGAGCGCGGTCACGACGGCCGCCGCGGCGTAGCCGATCGCCCACGAGCTCTGGACCAGGCCGAGGGCCTTGCCGCGATGCTCGGCGGGCCAGGTCTCGGAGACGAGCGCCGCGCCGCTTGCCCACTCCCCGCCCATGCCGATGCCGAGAAAGACGCGGAAGACGGCGAGCTGTCGCACCGATTGCGCGAGGCCGCAGGCGGCGGTGAAAACCGAGTAGATCAGGACGCTCCAGACGAGTGCGCGGACCCGCCCGAAGCGGTCGGCGAAGACGCCGAACAGGACGCCGCCGACCGCCGAGGCCGCGAGCGTCAACGAGGCCAGCGAGCCGCCCACCGCCGCACTCATGTCGAGGTCGGCCATGAGCGTGGCCAGCACCAGCGCGTAGAGCATGACGTCGAACGAGTCGAGCAGCCAGCCCATCGACGCCGCCAAGAGGGTGCGGCGCTGGGTCGGCGACGAGTCGCGCCACCAGCCGAGGTGCAGGAGGGATGGTGCGGAAGTGGCGGAATCGGGCACGGCTCAGGCGGCGCTAGCCTTCGTCGTCGGGGACATCGTCGTCGGTCTTCGGCGGCCGCGGCCGGGTCATTTTCAGGCGCACGCCCCCGAAGAACTCGCTGCCGTCACGTTCGACCTCGTGGTCACCCTCGAAGAGATAGTCGAGAATCGCCTTGTCCCACTGCAGTCCGGCCGTAGCGACGAGCTCCATCCACGGCCCGCGCGCGGTTTCGTCGGGCGCCTCGGTCGTGCCGCTCCAGATGGTGACGCGTGGGTTGCGCGCCATGTAGCTGCGGCTGCCGGCGCTCGGCCGCGATCCCTTGATGGCCGAATAGATCAGGACATCGTCAGAGAAATCGAGTTTGAAGTTCTCATCGTCGTGGTCGAAGCCGTACCGCTGGTAGCGCGCGTAGGCCCGGGCATTCAGCGCGCGCACGTCCGGCGCGGCGTTGATGGCCTCGGTGATCCGGTCTCTGATTTCGAACGCCGCGTCCTTGTGGCGCGGGTAGCGCGGATCGTCGAGATAGCTGAAGCCCGGCATGAACCATCCGCGCATCCCCCACCAGTCGCGCGACTGCGTCACGCGGTTCCGCACCCAGCCGGCGTACTCGGAAAAGAGCTGCACCCATTCGTGCGACGGGTAGCCGTGTGGATTGAGAAAGATGTCGGGCAGCCACGTGCGCCAGAGGTCGGCACGGATCGTCGACTCGGGATAGATCGGGTCGGTGTCCCACTGCCCCGACCCCACATCGACCCCCAGCGAGCCCAGGTAGCCAGCGTGCAGCATGTGGTTGGGCGTGCGCAGCTGCAGGTCGTAGGCCAACTGCGCGCCGTCGGCGTTCGTGATCGGATGGATGACGACGTTCACCTTGTCGAGGTGGGCTGCGTATGCATCGTCCGTCAGCAGAAGCTCGGCCAACTTCAAGACGTGACTCGTCGACGACACCTCGTTCGCGTGCTGCCGTGCCGAGTAGACGACGGTCGGCTTGAAGGTCGTAGCTTTGGCGTGCGACCAGTGCGACGCCTCGATCGGCGCCATGAGGTCCATCGCCCAGACATCCTTCCCGAGATAGCTGCCGCCGACCCGATAGGTCGTGGCCTCGGGATACTCGGCCATGACGGCCAGAATGGCGTAGGCCTCCGCCGGGGGAATCGGCGTTTCCCACTGCACCAGCGGTGCATCCGGGTCGCGCGCCGGGGCGCCGCGCAGTAGCCCTCGAACGTCGGGAAGCGGGTCGGGCCGACCGCCGCGCACCAACGTGGCCACGACCTGCGTCTCGGCCTCGATGTCGTGCTCCCAGCCGGCCGCGACCCGGAGTTCACCGAGATCGGCATAGGCGAGCGCCGACTGGTAGAGCCCGGCCTCGCGGAGCCGCTCGGCGTGGCCGACGACCGCCTCGACCTGAGCGGCCGACATGATCTGCTCGTCGACACGTTCGGCCCGCGTCCGCTTGACGAGCTCGCGTCGCTCGTCCAGCTCGGAATCGACCTTCACGCGCAGATCGAGTCGCTCGAGCCCGTCGCGTCCCGCGCGCACGTAGGCCGCGAGCGCTTCGGGCCGCTCGAGCACCACCTTCGGAATGTCGAGGCGCCGCTCGCCCTCGCCGCCGTCCACTTCCCGGTAACGCACCTCGACGCCTGGGCGCGGGGAGTTGAACCCGGTGAAGCGGATGGCGGCCGTGCCGGCGGTGCCGTCCGACTTCGCCTGCACGATCGGGATGACACGACCCGGATAGTTCAAGGCCTGCCCCCGCGCATAGCGCCCCAGTACGTCGAAGAAGTGCAGCGTCGCGAAGTAGATTTCCTCGTGCAGCGCCTCCATCGGCGCAATCTGTTCCTGATCGACGCCGATCTGGTAGTCGGGCTCGCTCAGCGTCACCTCAACCGTCAGCTCGCCAAAGTGCGGCGCGTCGGCGGCGCGCGGCTTGCCGTCGCTGAGCGCCATCACGTAGTCGTAGATCGCCGGCAGCGTCGTACCCTGAAAGTGATCCCAGAATCGCTCGGGATCGGTGACGATCCGGGCGTCGACGACCTGCCGGTCACCAACCCGTGCATCGAGCCACCCGGTCGTGACCCGCACCTTCTCGTAATCCGGAAACTGGTCGAAGTACGACCGCACGACGACGGCCGGCTCGAAGGTCTGCCGGAGCAGCTCGCCGCCGGCCGCGTCCCAGGCGATGACTTCGTAGGTCGGGGAGCCGATCGGCATCTTCTCGAACACGATCGCCTCGAGCGGAAGGTCGAGTTCGCGCGCGAGGACCTCGTCGATCGGATGCAGCTCGAGCAGCCAACGTGTCGGCGTGAACATCGCCTGCTGCTGCCAGCCCGGGGGCGGACCGATCTCGGCGAAGCGAATCTCGATACGGGCTACGGGCAGCCGGGCCAGTCGCGGGCGCACGGCGTCGTAGAGCCAGCTGTACCCCTGCTTGTAAGCGGACAACACCGACACCGACACTTCCGAGAGCATCGCGCCGGCGTCGACGAGTTCCTGCACCGCCTGCTGCTCGACGCGCGCGCGCATCGTGGGCGGCTCGCTCAACCTCGCCACGATGTTGATCGGCTCGTCCCAGATGACCGCCGGAATCACGTCGGTCCGGAATCGCTGCCAGAACTCGTCGACCTCTGACGGAATCTGGACCTCTCCACCAACCGGCGCGCCATCGACGCTGACCGGGCGAGCCTCCTGGACGTCGAGGCTCTCGACGACAACGTCGATCTCGGGCGCGCTCAAGGCCGCCTCGGCCGTCCGCCGGACCTGCCCCACGAGCCGGTCGTCAGGCTTGTCGACGTAGACCGCGACCTCGACCGACGCCAGGTCGCGATCGGCCAGGTCGGCCGCCAGTTGCTCCAGCTTGTAGAGCGCCGTGGCAGCCTGGCCGATCGGGGTCCGTCCCGAGAGCATCCTGCGCGCGTCGTCCTCGACGGTGTCGAGCGTCGGACGGTCCTTGCCGCGGGCCCAGATATGAGGAAACCGCTCGGCGAGTTGGCGGATCGCCCGGTCGAGGCCGGCCGCATCGCCTCCGGTGACGACGATGGCGCTCTTGCTGCCGAACGCCGGCCGCACCAGGTGAATCAGTCCCTGGCCAGGCGCGAGGTCGGGTAGCTCGAACTTGTCGTCCTCGATCAGTTCGTCGACTAATGGATGCTCGGTACCGATGAGCACCAACGTCGGACGCGAGTCGGCGTTCTCGATTGCATCGGCCGGCACCGCCAGCGGTACCGATAGGCCGGTCGTCTCGACGCCGATCCGCGCCGCGAGGTCGATCGTCCGCATGACGCCGTCGCCCGACGGCACCAGGAGGATGTCGGTCCGATCGGGAATCAGATCGCTGTTGGCGTCGCCCAGGAAGCCGTCATTGGCATAGATCGAGGACAGGTCCAGGTTTCGCTTGGCGCCCGCCCCCGGCCGGACGCCCATCGGCTTCGGATCGGGACCGTTCGCGCGCGGGAAGTCGATCGTCACCTCGACACCCTCGGCGAGCAGATCGATCTGGAGCAGACGCGCGCCGGGGTACGAGAGCGCGGGAGCGTCGTCCGCAGTCGCCGCATCGCCATCGGCACCCGCGTCACTCTCCGGGGCGGACCGAGCGGCGACGAGTTCACTCAGCGCAGCCTCGGCTCGACGGAGCGCCGCGACCGAATCGAACTCGACCACAGCCTCCAGTCGATCAATGGCCGCGTCGCCGGCGACGACGCGAACCTGACCGACCTCGATGCTGACGCCATCCTCCGACGCGTCGGCTCCGTCATCCTCTTGGACCAGAAACTCATGGAGCGCCTCGGTGACATCGGCCAGCGTCGCGCCTTTCGGATCCCAGACCCGCGGCAGCCGTCCGGCGAACAGCTCGGCGGCCGCGAGCGTACCGGCGTCGTCCGCACCGGCCACGACGATCACCGGCACACCGGCAGCGCGCGCCACCCTCACCAGCCCCTCGCCCGCGGTCAGGTCGTCGAGGCCGAGCGCGGACGCGGAGAGACCGGCGCGGACCGCGGCGGCGGGACCGATCGCGACGATCGGCGCGTCAGCCGAGGCACCTTCCCCGGTCAGCGGCAGATCGACGCCCATCGACTCGAACCCGAGGCGTGCGGCGACGTTGGCGGCCGCGGCGACATCGGCGGCGCCTGGCGGATCCGCTAGGAGGAACCGGACGTTGATGAAATCTATGACGCCGTCACCGTTGCGGTCCTGAAGCACCGCGCCCTCGTCGTAGACCGCGCCCAGCGTCAACAGAGGCGGTTCGGCGGGCTCCTGACCGACCAGGGAGGCCGACAGGGCGAAGACGCAGAACACCAGGCCAGAGAGATGGACGAGCCGTTGACGTGACGGACGCACCGGCGCTCCTCGAAAGGTTCAGGGGTTACGGCACACGGCCCGGCACCGCGCAGTCGGGACCGTGAAACAGCGATCCGCCAGACTAGCCCGTGGTCGCCGATTGATCAAGGATCTTGGCCACTTTCTGCTACGATTGGCGCCGCAACCGACCCCATTCGAGGATCCATGGAATCACGAATCACGCGCCGGCACTTTCTCGGCATTACCGCCGCCGCAGCCGGACTCGCACCCAGCGCGACCGATGCGCTCGCCCAGCAGCCCAACGATTCATTGTTCCGGATCTCCCTTGCGCAGTGGTCGCTGAACCGAACGATCTTCGGGCCGCGCGATAACTTCAATTCGCTGCTGAGGACCGACCCCGACGCCGTGCTTCGAGGTTCGCTGCACCCGCTCGACTTCGCCCGCACCGCGCGGCGCGACTTCGGCATCGAGGGGATCGAGTACGTCAATACCTTTTTCTTTGGGCATGCGAGGGATGAGCCCTATCTGCGCGATCTCAGGCAGCGGGCCGACGACGAAGGGGTGACGAGCCTTCTCATCATGTGCGACGCCGAGGGCGATCTCGGCGATCCCGACGCCGCCGGCCGGGCGCTGGCGATCGAGAACCATCACAAGTGGGTCGACGCAGCGGCGTTTCTCGGCTGCCATTCGATCCGGGTCAACGCCCGGAGCCGCGGGCCGTGGGGCGAGCAGGCTAGGAACGCCGCCGACGGCCTCTCGCGCCTGGCCGACTACGCCGACGGTCACGACATCAACGTCATCGTGGAGAACCACGGCGGATTGTCGAGCAACGGCCAGTGGCTGTCGAGCGTGATGGCAATGGTGGGTCACCCGCGTGTAGGGACGCTGCCCGATTTCGGCAACTTCAATCTGGGCGACGGCGAAACCTACGACAGCTACCAGGGGGTCTCCGAGATGATGCCCTACGCCAAGGCGGTCAGCGCAAAGTCGCACGACTTCGACGCCGACGGCAACAACACGACGGTCGATTTCGAGCGGATGATGCGGATCGTGCTGGACGCGGGCTACCGCGGCTGGGTCGGCATCGAATACGAGGGACGGCAACTCGCCGAGGCGGACGGAATCCGCAGGACCAAGGCGTTGCTCGAGCGGGTCCGGACCGATCTGGACGGACAGTACTAGCCGGGCCTTGCCCGGTCACGCTGCACCTCGAACCTTCAAGCAAGGGTTTCACCCACGCGAGAGGAAGATCGCCATGTTGAAGAACGCGTTTCGTCGGAAGTTCATGGGCGGCATGCTGGGCATGGGCGGCGCGGCCGCGGCGATGTCGGCGGTTGGCGGGCCGGCGTTCGCGCAGGGGCCCGGCGGCCGAGGGCGTGTCAACACACCGGGCGGCCTGGCCGGACTGTTCCTGCAGCGGCAGGGGCAGCGGCGGCGTGAGTCGAGCTGGAACCGCGACGGCCGGAACGCCGACCGCTACCAGATCGAGCCCGGCGCGACGCACGTCATGGCCGATCTCCAGGGCGCGGGGATCATCCGGCACATCTGGGTCACCATCAATCATCAAGAACCCGACTACCTGCGCAAGCTGGTGCTGCGTACCTACTGGGACGGGCAGTCTGAACCGAGCGTCGAGGCGCCGATCGGCGACTTCTTCGGCGTCGGTCACGGCCGGGTCTCGAACTACTGGTCGCTGCCGCTGAACATGGTCACCGGCGGCGGACCCGAGAGCCAGAACCGCGCGGCGATGAACTGCTTCTTCCCGATGGCGTTCGGCGACGGCGCGCGGATCACGGTCGAAAATCAAGGGGACGAACCGACGCTCGCGCTCTACTACTACGTCGACTACGAGTCATTCGACTCGATGATCGACGAGGCGCTGCGGTTTCACGCGCACTGGCGCCGAGTGAATCCAACCTCACCGCGGCTGGATCTGTCGAACCGCGCGAACGATTTTCCGAGGACCAACGAGGAGGTCAACCTCGACGGCGCCGAGAACTACCTGGTCCTCGACGCCGAGGGCCGCGGCCACTACGTCGGCTGCAACCTGTCGATCGACCACCTCAACCCGATCCCGAACTTCAACTGGTTCGGCGAGGGCGACGACTTCTTCTGGATCGACGGCGAGCAGACGCCATCGCTGATGGGTACGGGTACCGAGGACTACTTCTGCGCGGCGTGGGGCTACCCGGGCGGCTTCAACTCGATGCCCTACCACGGGATCTCGTATCCGGTGGCGCCCGAGGAAGGGCCGGAGCGCTACTCGGGCAAGTGGACGATGTACCGGTACCACGTCGAGGATCCGGTCATGTTCCAGCGGTCACTGAAGTTCTCGATCGAGGCCGGGCACGCCAATGTCCATGCGAACGACTACTCGTCGGTCGCCTACTGGTACCAGACACTGCCGCATCGCGCGTTCCCGACGTTGCTGCCGGTCGCGGATCGGCTGCCGGTCGCGGACCAGGAGAGTCAGCGAAGTTTCTGGCGAACGTTTTGAGGAAGCTGTGTTTGGCCTTCGCCCTGCGGGCTCGCCCTCGCAGGGCTGAAGCCCTGCGCTACATTGGCCCTGGGGACTACCGAATGTTGGCAAGACTCATCGTCATCGCGGCACTCCAGGCGCTGCCGCTTCACGCGCAGCCGGCGGTCGACAACGTCATCCTCATTACGTTCGACGGCGCGCGGACGCAGGAGATCTTCGGCGGGCTGGATCTCGACGTCCTACGCGCCTCGATCGACGGCGGCGAGCCGGAGTCGACCGAAGTCTACCGGTGGTTCTGGGCGCCGACGCCGGAAGCCAGGCGGACCCGCCTGATGCCGTTCTTCTGGGAGACGCTGATGGTCGAGCACGGCTCGATTGCCGGCAACCGCGCGCTCGGCAGCACCGTCGAACTCGCGAACCGGATGCGGTTCTCCTACCCGAGCTATGCCGAGATCCTCACCGGCGAAGCACACGATGACACGATCACGAGCAACGACAACCGCCGCTATCCGTTCCCGACGGTGCTCCAGTTCCTGCAACGTGAGCTGGGCCTCGACGACACGCGGGTCGCGGCGTTCGCCGCCTGGGAGACGTTTCGTTGGATCGTCTCCAGCGAGGCCGGTACCTTTACGGTCAACGCCGGCTATCAGGCGTCGGACGATCCCGATCCCGTGATGCAGGAACTGTCGAGTCAGCAATTCGACACCCCGACGCCCTGGGACAACGTCAGGCACGACCATTACACGTTCGCCCTCGCCATGCGGCACCTGGCGGTCCATCACCCGCGCGTGCTGTACCTGGCACTGGGCGAAACCGATGACTGGGCCCACGGCGAACGCTACGATCGGACCCTTGAAGCGTTCGCGCGCAACGACCAGCAGTTGCGCCAGCTCTGGAAATGGCTGCAGGCCGACGACCAGTATCGCGACCGGACCGCGATCGTCCTGACGACGGACCACGGGCGTGGCCACACCGGCGCCGACTGGACCGATCACGGGAACGACACGGAAGGTGCCCAGTTCGTCTGGATGGCCGTCGTCAGCCCGACGGTGGCGCTCAGAGGCGAGTGGCGTGACCACGCACCGATCCGCCTGAACCAGGTCGCCGCGACGCTGGCGGCCTTTCTCGGCCTCGATTTCCGCAGCCTGACGCCGGGCGCCGGCCCGCCGATCGCACGCCTCGTCGACCGCTGATTCCCCCACGATCGCTGGGGGGGTAGCCCGCGATTCGCGCCCGCCGCGTCGCACCGACCCGGCGTAACACCTTGCTCCCAAGGCGCTTCGGCGACCGCGTCCATCCGGTACGGTGGTTGCTTCGTGTGCCGGAGGCACGCTCTGGAGCACGATTATGCGAAACCTTTCGACATCTCAATCGCAGCCGGTCGGGCGAACCGTCGCGACGGCGGTCCTGCTCCTGACCCTGGTGACAACGCCGGTCTGGGCCCAACCCGAGACGGTCGTCCTGTCGATCGACCTGCCGGACCGTCCCACCGCAGGGGCCGAACTCTTCGAGGAACGGAGTTGCGGGCAATGCCACGCGCTCGGCGGCGGGGCGCCCGACATCGGCCCGGACCTGAGCGGCCTGCTCTTCAGCGGGACGGCGCTGGACCTGGCGGGGGCGCTCTGGAACCACGCGCCCACGACGCGCGACCGAATGCAAGATCTCGACCTCGAGCAGACCGCCATGTCCAGCGAGGACATGACCGACCTCGTCGCCTACCTCGGCATCCTGCGCTACTACCTCGCAGAGCGCGAAGAACCAGGCGACCCCGCCGTGGGCGAGCGCGCCTATCGCGAGAAGCGCTGCGCGGTCTGCCACGAGCAAGTGGGTCCGGTGACCGGCGTCATGTGGAACCACAGTCAGTGGCTGGCGTCCGACTTCGTCGAGCGCGCCATCCCGAGGGTGCGGATGAGCGGGCAGGAGATGGCCGACCTGATCGCCTACGTCTCCTTCGCCGACTGGGCGAACGTCAGGGCGACGCCGGCGCGCGGGGCGGAAGTCTGGGCCGGCAACTGCGCGGTCTGCCACACGCTCGGCGGCGGCTCACGCGTCGGGCCGGATCTCGCGACGGCACCCGGCATCGGCGATCCGCTGTCGCTGATGGCCTCGATGTGGAACCACGCGGCAGCCATGGACCAGGAGATGCGGCGGGTGGGCATGCCCCGGTTGGCGCTCCGGCCTGGGCAAACCGCCGATCTGCTCGCCTTCCTGATGACGCGGCGCGCGCCGCTGGCTGACGACTGAGGCTCGGCCGCGGGCGAGGTCCGGCGCGGGTGGGATCAGTCGGCGCGCAGTAGCCACCGCCTGAGACGACCCAGCCAGTGGCCAAGCGCGTACTGATGGTCGAGATGGTCGGGCGCCGTATTGCCCGCAAAGCCGGCCAGCAGAAAACTCCCCTGCTCGACCGCGCTCAGCTGCTGCATCCCGACGGGGCCCTCGCTGAGGCCTGGCGCCCGTGCGAGGCCGAGCCGGCCCAGGAGATAGTCCGCGGTCTCCGTCGTGCTCGCGTAGGTCCCCGGAAAGACCTCCGAGTGCGTCACCCACATCAGCTTCCGTTCCGCCACCGCATCGGCGGCGAAGCGCGCAAACACCTCCAGATCCTCGGCGACCACCGCCGGTGACTCTCCGCCCGGCCGCGGGGGGGCGGCGCCCTCCACGTAGGCGGCGTGCAGGCCGTCGGCCAGCAGGATGCCATCGACCCGCGCGTAGTGCTCGGGATGCCGGAGGATGGCGCGCGTCGCACCGTAGCCCGCACTGAACGAGCTGAGGAGAATCTTGCCCACGGTGGTCTCGCCCCCACCAATCCACTCGAGCGCGAGTTCGACCTCGTCGATCATCGTGCTGAACACGTCGGGATCGGCGAACGCGTCGCTGTAGATCCGGGAGCCGGCACCCAGTGGCACCATGACCAGCGCCGCGTCGGGGACCAACTGCGACACGTAGTGCTCTCCTAGCCAGTAGGCGTGGTGAAAGTTGACGATGAGCGGCACGATCTCCTGGCCGCTGAAGTTGCCGGGCACGAACAGCGTGCCGACAGCGAGCGACTCTCGCTGGCCGTCGGCGATCGGCGGTTCGATACGGGGATGCGGCCTGGTCGTGTCGACCATCGGCGACGGACTCTGTGGTACCTGCGCGCCGAGCGTGGCGGGCCGCAGCAACGCACCGGCGAGCACCGCCATGCTGATCACGAACGTGGCGACTCGTGTTCCGTGTTCCATCGGTGCCGTCACTAGCCGCGGTAGTCGGTGGCAGACACTCTGCCGCCCGACCCGGCGCGCCGATTATAGCGCCGCCGGCGTCGCCGAGCGCGGTCGCGGACTCCAACCCGCGGCAGACGCGTGGGACAATGCAGCGGACACTCGATGATGGCTCGCCCACAGTTGGTCCTGATCGGTGGTGGCCACGCCCACGCGCTGGTGCTCGAGAGCATGATCGCGCGGCCCATCGACGCCGACGTGACGGTCGTCGTCGATCGACCGATCGCGATCTACTCGGGCATGGTGCCCGGTTACGTCGCCGGCCAATATCGTGTCGAGCAGTTGCAGATCGACGTCCCCGCGCTGGCGGCGCGCGCCGGCGCCCGCATCGTGCTCGAGTCGGCCCGCAGCATCGACGCCGACGGCCGTCGGGTCGTGCCCACAACGGGCGAGCCGCTCCCCTATGACCTCGCGTCAGTCAACATCGGTTCAACGGTCGCCGGGCTCGACCTCCCGGGTGTGCGCGACCATGCGATCCCCACACGGCCGATCGCCGACTTCGTCGAGCGGATCGATGCGCTGGTCGGCGATATCGGCCAACGTCGCAGCAGCGACACCTGCCGGGCCGTCGTCGTCGGCGGCGGCGCCGGGGGTGTCGAGGTCGCCTTCAGCCTCGACGCCAGGCTGAAGGCGATGGCCGGGCCTCCGATCGAGGTCACCCTGCTCAACCGGAGCGAACGGGTCATCGAGAGCTACCCCGCCGGCCTGGCGCGTCGCGTCGAGCGGCACGCCGGGACACGGGGCATTCAGATCCGCAACCGCACTCGCGTGGATGCGGTCACCGCCGACAGCGTCCAGCTCGACTCGGGCGAGTCCATCCCCGCCGACGTCGTGGTCTGGGTGACCGGCGCCGTCAGTCACCCGGTGTTCCGCAGCTCCGACCTGCCGACCGACCCGCGCGGGTTCGTCCGGATCCGAAGCACCCTCCAGCTGGAGGAACACGACGACATCTTCGCCGCCGGCGACTGCGGAACGTTCATCGACTATCCGAGGACGCCGAAGGCGGGTGTGCATGCCGTCCGGCAAGGACCGATCCTGATCGACAACCTGCGCGCATCGCTCGCTGGGCGGCCGTTGCAGACCTACACGCCGCAGCCGGAGTTCTTGACGTTGCTGAATCTAGGCGATGGCCGGGCGCTCGGCGTCAAGAGGGGCGTGACGTTCGAGGGCCGCTGGGTGATGTGGCTCAAGGACTACATCGACCGCGCGTTCATGAAACGGCTTCAATAGCGCCGGACGCGAGCTTCGCCCATCGATGCCGTGAGGCGAAGCTGGATCTCGGGCGCGTCGGGGCGGTCGGTCTCGCGGCGCCGATCTAGCCGCCGCGTTTCGTTGCCCACCCGCACGCGCGACGACTCCGAGAGGCGAATCTCGTTCGGCACGTCGACGCGAAGATCCCCCATCGAATGGCGGATCGACACTTCGGCGTCAGCCTGCCAAGTGCCGCCGAGATCGACTCGGCCCTCGCCCATGCCGGTGGTGATATCGAACTCGAGGGCTCGCGCGTTGCCGAGGTCTCGGAAGGACACCTCACCCATCTGCCCGTCGAACCGGGCGCCGCGCATCTCCCTCGCGGTGGGACGGCTGAACCGCACCTCGTGCTGGCCCATCGAGAACTCGCCATCGAGTTCGGTCACGTTCAAGCCGCCCAGGTCGACCTCCGACTGGCCCGAACCGAACCGGAGCGAGAGGTCGACGAGCAGGTCCTCGGGAATCGACACGGTGAGTCGGTTCGGATTCCCGCGGCCGGCCATCAGGCCAGCGAACAGCCGGACCGGGAGTGAGCGGCTGGACCGGAACCGAATCGTGAGGCCGCGACCGCCGTCGGCGTCCTCGTCCCGCTCGTCGGTCAATTCGTAGTAGGTCGACGCAAAGGTCCCGTCGACCCGCAACTCGCTGCCCGCCGGGCCGGATCGCACCTCGAAGCGGCCTTCCTGCATGTCGATCCGGAGGCGCAGCGGTTCGTCGTCACCCGATTCGTCCGGAAGCACCAGCGAGGTTTCGACCGATGGTTCGTCGCGCCGGTCTCTCCGACGGTCGTCCTGACGGTCATCGCGTGAGTCATCCCCCCGCGCAGCGTTGCGGTCATTCGCCGACCGGTCAGCGCGGGCGATCGTCCGGGAAACCGGATCCGGCGTCGGATCCCCCAGGCGGCGGGCGGACGATGCGGCCCAGACCAGGGCGATTCCGGTCACCGTGACGACCAGCACGATGACTGAGACACACCCCAGTCCCGCGACAAGGCAGCCCTTCTGCCAACCGGTCATCTTGGCCATATCAGTTCTGCGTGTCGCCCATTCCCACCGCTGCGATCCCTATCGGCGGCTATCGGCCGCATGTTGACAGGCCTGGATCGCCCGGAAACAATGCCTCTGCTCGTTAATACGAGCCATGGGGCCGGTTTGTTTTGCACCGTCGCCCGTGCCGTGGCCAAGGACGAGTGACCGATGGGTGGACGGACCAACCGGCGGACCTGGCTGAAAACAACCCTCCTGGGCGGCTTCGGCGGCAGCCTGGCTGCCCACTGCGCCCGCCCGAGCGCGCCGGCGCCGGTCCGACTCCCTCGGGTGCGGGTGGCGCGGGACCGGATCATCCGGACGACTGTCGGCCTGCGGCCCTCCCGCCCCTCGGGCTTCGTGCTGCGCACTGAGTCCCACGGCGAGAAGACGATCATCCACAACTATGGCCACGGCGGGAGCGGCATGTCGCTCTCCTGGGGAACGGCCCATCTCGCTGCCGATCTGGCACTCGAGACCGGCGCGACGCGGTTCGGCGTGATCGGCGCGGGCGTCATCGGCCTGTCGACTGCCCGTCTCCTGCAGCAGCGGGGCCGCGACGTGACGATCTACGCGAGGGATCTGCCACCACGGGCCACCTCCAACATGTCGGCGGCGTGGTTCGGACCGACCGGCGCCTCCGAGGCGGAGCATACGACGCCGGCGTTCGAAGAAGTGTGGCACCGGGCGACGCGGCTGTCGCACCGGCATTTTCAGGACTACCTCGGCGACGAGTACGGCGTCCGGTGGGTGCCGTACTACTCGTTCTCGCAGAACCCGCCGAACCCCGAGGGCCAGCAGCGCGGCCTCGGCCGGCTCATCACCGACCTCTATCCGGAGACGGCCCAACTCGAACCGTCCGAGCATCCGTTCCCGGCGCCCTACGTGCGCCGGCGGTGGACGATGCGCTTCGAGCCGCCGGTCTACCTGAATGCGCTGATGCGCGACGTCAGACTCGCCGGCGCGCGGGTGGTCGTGCGAGAGTTCGCCGACCTCGACGAACTGCTCGCCCTGGACGAACCTGCGCTCGTGAACTGCACCGGACTCGGCGCCAAGCCGCTCTTCGGCGACGAGGAACTGCATCCGGTCAAGGGCCAGCTCACCGTCCTGTTGCCGCAGCCCGAGGTCGACTACATGGTCATCGGCGGCGGCCTCTACATGCTCTCCCGTCGCGACGGGATCGTGCTCGGGGGCACGCAGCAGGCCGACGACTGGTCCCTGGAACCGAGCGCGACCGAAATGGACCGGGTCATGAACGGCCACGCCGAGTTCTTCGGGGCGATGGCGTAGGACCGTGGCGCAGCGGCCGTCGCCGGATCACGGCGCGCACAGCGCGACGCGCGGCGTCCGGAATGGGGCGTTCGGGGTCCCCGTGGAGGACGCCGCGGGGGGTCTGGGCGAAGCCCCATCTAGACATGGCTCCGTACAAGGCACGAGCCTGGCGTCCACTAGACCAGGCTCGCGAGGAGGCAGGGAACTCGGAGAACGTCTGAAACAGGAAATATGAAGGGGCCCCGTCGCGACGATACCCCCTTCGATTACCGGGACCCGGCTCCCCAGCACTTGCGGCTCCCCACCGCAATCAGGCTCCGGCGCCTGGATCTAGAGCAAGGGCCGAACCAGCGATTTCCTTAAGGTTTTTCGAGGCCAGCCTGAAGTGAGCGCACCATTTTGCGACACTAGTTTCAGGATTGAAATTACAGGGCGGGGACGGGTGACGGGCTATTCGCCCAGTTGGCCTTTCCGAAACGTAATCGCCATTCCTTCGGTTGGATACTGTGCATGCCAGCCATTGGCCGACCCGACGTGTTCGATGTGCATGTGCGCACTGAGGACACCGTTCTTGGTCTTGACGTCGAACGTGGAAAAGCTGACTCCACCCGAGAGGTTGAAGTCCACATCGGCCAGATCCGCTTCTGATGTCGGAAATGCTCCGAAAGTGTTGACGTACTGCTCGATCGCCGTCATGGCGCTCTTCAGATCAGCCTTGGCGACGGTATCACCGGCGGCCGACCGCGCTCGCGCGAAAACGGGGATTGCAATCGCCGCCAGGAGCCCGATCACCGCCACGACGATGAGCAGCTCGATGAGGGTGAACCCCAACTCCCCCCGGCCGCGATCTCGAAGACCCGTCATCACCCTATTCCTAGCCTCCCGCGACGGACCGCAAGAGATCTGCCAACACGCTGACGGGACCTACACAGGATTTCACTCAACCTGTCGGGGCTAGGTCGAGGCGCCTTCCGGGTACTGCAGCGCTAGGCGCAATTCGGTCGCCAGGGACTCCACCGTCGTGTTCTTTCGCTTCCAGGCCCCCTCGGTCTCGAAGCGCAGATCGCCGATCCGGCGGCCCCACGGGGAAATGACTCGCCCGATCGCCCGGAAATCACTCCGATCGGCGTGCTCCTGGTCGAGGCGGCTGATGACCGAGGGTGAGACCCGGATGAAGGCCCTGAGCGCCGTTGCCTTCTTGATGCTGTACTTCCGACCGTTCCACGCGGCGCCGAACACCTGAGCCACCTGACGGAAGTAGTTCACGTAGAATTTCTTGGCCTCGTTGCGAAACGCCGCGGACTTCCGCTGGCCGCCGAACGACTCGGTCGCAAAAAGCTTCTTCAACTCCTGGGCCAGCGGCGCTTGGGCCACGCGACCCTGCCCCACCCCCAGCAGCTTGATCTCGCCGCTGAGCGCCGAACCGCTTCGCTCGGCCAGGACACGCACGATGTCGTGCGCGGCGGCCAGATTGTCGTCACGGTAGAGCTGCCGACCCGACAACGACACCAGATGCGAGGCGTTCAGCCGCGTGTGCTTCGCGTTGATCGTCACGAACATCTGGACGACGTGGTCTTCTGGCAGTCGGTCGAAAACGACGGCGGGCACGCTGAACAGTTCCTCGCCGAATCGTTCGATGTCGGCGTGCAGCGCCAGCAGCCGATGCTGGCCGTCGATGGCGCGCAGGACGCCCTCGCGCTCGGGCACCTTCAGCACGCCGAGGTTGGAGCCGGCCTGGGACGTCTCGAACCGCAGCGGCTCGTCCGACGAGATGATGACCGCCCCCGGAATCGACGGGAGATCTCGCGCCTGGCGGCACTGTTCGTAGTACTGGACCAGTTCGTCGATCTTCCGCTTGATGATCTGGCGCTGGTAGGCCTTTTCGCTCGAGCCGATCCGCCGCTCGAGGAAGTCCCAGTTGACCTTCGACTGGCGGCGCTTCCCACCCCGAGCCGGAGCCTGGCCCTGCTCGCCGTAGCTGAGCACCTCGAACCGGACCAGCCGGTCGATGTCGTTGGCCGTCAGCGACGCTTGGTAGAAGTGCACGCCGAACTGCTGCATCCGGATAGCGGCGACGTTGATCATGATTTCGGCAAGGCCCCTCTGAGACCCGCCGCCCGCCAGCGTCAGGCCGGCAGACGGCCGCCCCCGTGTGGGTGGCTAAAGACGCGTATAATAACGGCTTATCGCGTAGGACTCAACGGCTTTTTCGCCGGCCGAACCCCCTGAAATCAAGGAGTTAGGACGGATGCCCCAACGATTCGGCCAGATTCTCGCCCCCCAGCGGGCCTCCTGGGTGCCTCGCCCGACGGTCGGGCAGGCCTTGCCCTGGCTGGCTCGGACGATGCCCGTGGCGATCTCGCTCGCTCTGACCCTCGCCCTGGCCCCGGCCACGGCCTGGGGCCAGCCCGGCGGCCGGACCTACCCATCGGCCCGCCACGGCGGCAACTACATGCACAACTACTACCTGCCCCCGGCTCCCAGTTCGACCCCGTGGGCGCCGAGCTGGTCGCCCGACGGACGCTGGATTGCGGTCGCCATGAGCGGGTCGATCTGGAAGGTGGATCCGGAGACTGGCCGGGCGGACGAGGTCAGCTACAACGACAAGTACCACTCGATGCCCGACTGGTCGCCCGATGGCCGATGGATCGTCTACACCGCCGACGACGGGGGCGAGACCATTCAACTGGAGGTCGTCGACGTCGAGACCGGCACGGCCCGCGCGCTGACCGACGACGAATTCATCTACACCGACCCGGTCTATTCCCCTGATGGCACCCAGCTGGCCTACGTCTCGACGAAGCCGAGCGGCTACTTCAACGTCTACGTCCGGGCGATTCGTGACGGACAGTGGGCGGGGGACGAAATCGCCGTCACCGAGGACAACTCGTTCGGCCGCAGTCGCCTGTATTTCGGCGAGTGGGACATGCACCTGACTCCGGCGTGGCTGCCGGACGGGCGGGAACTCTTGCTGGTGTCGAACCGCGACGTGCCCCTGGGATCGGGCAACGTCATCCGGGTCCCGGCCATGGCGCAAGGCATCGAGGAAGCCCAGACGGTTCTGGCCGAGCAAACGCTGTATCGCGCGCGTCCCGACGTCTCGATTGACGGGAGGCGGTTCGTCTACTCCTCCACGTCGGGCAGCGCCGACCAATACTCGAACCTGTACGTGCAGCCGACCTCAGGCGGCGAACCGTACAAGATGACCTTCTTCGCGAACGACGCGTTCAACCCGCGGTGGTCGCCCGACGGCGAGTGGATCGCCTACGTGTCGAACGCCGGGGGGCTGCCTCAGCTGGCCTTGCTCGAGACCTACGGCGGGGCGCAGCGGACGGTCGAGATCACCGATCGCCGCTGGAAGCGACCGATGGGCGTCCTGACGCTCCAGACGCGGCACGGGGCCACGACCGAGACCACCGCCTCACGCGTCCACCTGATCGCCGCGGACGGCAAGTTCTACGCGCCGGCCGACGCCTACGCGCGGGTCAGCGGGGCGGGCGATCGAATCTTCCACTCACGCGGCACGGCGCGCCTCGAGTTGCCCGTGGGCACCGTGAACCTGACGGTGGCCAAGGGCTTCGAGTTCTGGCCCCGTGAACTGACCGCCGAGATCACGGCGGGCGACGTGACCACGGTCGTCGTCGACCTCGACCCGATGACCGACATGGCCGCCAAGGGCTGGTACAGCGGGTCGACCCACATGCACATGAACTACGCGGGTAACCTCCACAATACGCTCGACAACATGATGATGATGTCGGACGCCGAGGATCAGGACATCGTCAACGAGCAGATCGCCAACAAGGACAACCGGATCCTCGACCACCAGATCTTCGTGCCCGGCGGCAGCGCGCATCCGCTGTCGACCCCCGATCGCATCCTGGTGGTCGGACAGGAGTACCGGCCGCCGTTCTACGGTCACGTCTTCATGTTCGGCCTCGAGGACCACCTGATCTCACCGTTCACAACCGGCTACGAGGGCACCGCGATCGAAAGCCTCTATCCGAGCAATACCGACATGTTCCGCAAGGCCAAGGCCCAGGGCGCGACGGTCGGCTACGTCCATGCGTTCTTCGGGAACGCCGACCCGCTCGAAGGAGCGCTGGGCGGCGGCAAGGGCTTCATGGTCGATGCCGCGCTGGGGACTACCGACGCGGTCGAGTGGTCGGGCGCGGGGCGAGCCGGGTTCTACCCCGTCTACGCGGCCTGGAACAACGGCCTGCGGGTCACCGCGGTCGGCGGCGAGGATTCGATCAGCAACCTGCACGCCAGCAAGCTCGTCGGATCGGTCCGCACCTACGTGCACACCGGCGCCCGCGGCCTCACGATGGAGGCCTGGTTCGACGGTCTCAGAGCCGGGCGCGCGTTCGTGACCACCGGGCCCATCGTCGAGTTGACTGTCGACGGCGCCCTGCCGGGTGAGACCGTGGACCTGCCTTCCGAGGGCGGTACCGTGGAGCTGCAGGCGCGGGTGAGGTCGATTACCCCGATCGATTCCTTGCAGCTGGTCCGGAACGGTGTGGTGATCGAGGAGGTGCCGGTGCTCGGCAACCGCCGCGACGCGGAACTGTCGCGCAGCCTGACGGTCACTGAGTCCGGCTGGTACCACCTTCGAGTGGAGGGCCGACCCGAGGACCGGTTTCCGCTCGACGCCGGCTTCGCCCAGGCCTTCACCAACCCGGTCTGGGTGCACGTCGGCGACCAACCGGTCCGATCGCGTGCCGCCGCGGAGTACGCGCTGCGATGGATCGACAAGCTCCAGGAGATGGCGGACGCCTGGCCGGGCTGGCGGTCGGACCCGGAGCGCGCGCACGTGTTCGAACAGTTCGAGCAGGCACGGGAGGTCTACCGTGGACTGGCCGCCGAGGCGGACGCCCGATAGCCGACTGGCGCGGCACAGCGATTCCGCGCTACCATCGATGGGATGTCGTTGCTCCGTACACGGCTGGCCGCGCTGACCGTCGTCATCCTCGGGATGCATCTCGGCACCACCGCCATCGCCGCCATGCTGTGCTGTCACGAGACATGCCAGATGGCCATGGCGAATGACGACGACTACCACGCTGCCCAGCCCGTCGCGACGCCTGGCGCGATGTGTCACATGATGGACGAGGCGTCGGATACCTCAAAAGGTTCGGCCTCGATGCAGTGTGCATGCGGCGACCACGACGCGGCCGTGAATGCCTTACTCGGACCGCCCGGCCTGGCCACGGCCCCGTCCGTCATCGACATTCAGATTGCTCGGCTCCACGCAGTCGAAGGCCCGGTCGCCCCGAGCATCGACTGGCTCCCCACCTCCACGCCTCCTCCACCCCGTCGCTGAACCCGCTGCTCTTCCGCACGGGACATTTCACCGCCAGCTGACCGTCGGCACCTCGATTCGAATGGCGCCACGGGCCGGCTTCGGCCGGCCCCGTGCTCGAGATCGTTCGATCGACCGGTCCATGAGGATCGGTCCGTGGAGATCTACATGGCGATTCGCTGTCTCTCGAGAATTCTCAACGAAACGGAACACAACACCCGCGCCTGCCTGCTGACACTGATGATCTGCTTGACCGCTGTCGCGGCCGCCGCCGCACAGTCCGCGACCCTGACGGGCCAGGTCGTCGACCCCCAGCGCCAAGTCGTGCCAGGAGCCTCGGTCACGGTTCGCTCGCTCGACGGCACGGTCGTCGATCAGTTCGTCACCGGCGCCGCCGGGGAGTTCCAATTCACGCTGGCGCCCGGTGCCTACGAACTCGTCATCGACCTCTCAGGTTTCGCGAGCGAACGTCGCGCGGTCTCAGTCGACTCTGACGCGGTGCCCGAGCCGATGACCATCCAATTATCGATCGCCGGATTCGACCAGGAGGTTCTTGTCTCGGCGAGCATGCCGGACATCGCCCGCGAGATCCGCCTGCCCGGGCGAGAACTCGACGAGCGGGCCGAGCAGGATGTAGGCGAGTACCTGCGGACGCAGCCTGGTCTCTCGTCGGTCCGGCGAGGGCCGATCAACCTCGAGCCGACGATCCGCGGCCTCCAGGAGACTCAGATCGCCATGTTCGTCGACGGTACGCGCACCTTCTCGGCGGGACCGGCGCGCATGGATTCCGACATCAGCCATGTCAGCCCGCGCACGATCGAGTCGGTTCGCGTGATCAAGGGGCCCTATGCCTTGACCTGGGGAGCCGGGACGCTGAGTGCGATGCAGGTCGAGACCTTCCGGCCGGCCTTCACCTCGGGAGCGTTCCAGCTGAACGGCCGCGCCAGCATGAACTACGGCGGCAACGGCGACCGGGCGGAGGGGGCGGCCGGCCTGTGGGGTGCCAGTGAACGGGCACGGTTCAGCCTCTTCCAGAGTGTCCGCACCGGCAACGACTACGAGGACGGCGACGGCAATGTGGTGCCTGCTGACTACGAGTCGTTCGACACGATGTGGTCGGCCGGTGGCCGAGTGGGCGAGCGCGGACTCCTCGAGTACACGGGCGGGTATCAGAAGCAGAACGACATCGACTATCCAGGGCGGATACTCGACGCGACGTTGTTCGAGACGTTCTCACACGCGGTGGAAACCACGTGGTCGCCGGCTGGGGGCCTGGTGCGGGAGGTGCACGCGCAGTTCTACGTCAACCGCAAGGACCACGTAATGAACAACGACGAGAAGCCCACGGCGCTCGGCAATCCCAACCGGGTTCCGCCGTTCGGGCTGCGAGTCGACCTGCCCGCCACCTCGGACACGATCGGCGGCAGCGCTCATCTCAGCCTGGGCCAGGGCCCGACCGAGTGGAAGGTTGGGGTCGATTTCTACAGCCTCGACCAATCGGCCGACCGCTTCGTCTACCGTCGGCGGGACGACAAGCTCCTCTTCCAGGACATCGTCTGGCCCGACGCGACCATCAACGACGTCGGCGCCTACACGCAGATGGTCTACCGGCGCGGGCGGGGGCAAGTCGGTGCCGCGGTTCGGATCGACGCACTCGACGCCTCGGCCGGTGAGACCTCGCCGTTCTTCGACGAGAACACGACCGGCGACGTCGATCAGTCCGAGGTCAACTTCAGCGCGGCGCTCAATGCCACGATGCAGGTAAACGATCTCTGGAACGTGTCGGCTGGCGTCGGGCAGGCAGTCAGGTCGGCCACGCCACTCGAGCGATACTCCGATCGGTTCCCGTCGACCAAGTTCCAGATCGCGGCGGAGTTCATGGGCAATCCGAGCCTGACGCCCGAGCGCAGCGTCGAGTTCAACGTCGGCACCATGGCCGGGAACAGCCGCGGCTCCGTCGAGGCCGATTTCTTCTACCGGCAGATCGACGACTACATCACGGTCGTACCCGATCCGTCGCTGCCGAAGCGGTTACCGCTGAGTCCGGATACCGTCTACCGCTACATCAACGGCACGACCGCCACCTTCACGGGCTACGAGTTGCGCGGGCGGGTTGCGGCCACTGAGTACATCGACGTGCAAGGGTTCCTTGGCTACGTCCGGGCGAAAGACGAGTTCCTTGATGAACCGGTGTTCGGCATTCCGCCGTTCGAGCAGCGACTCTCGGTTCGGGGTCACACGGCGAGCGCTGAGCCCTGGGTGGAACTCGTCGTCTCGCATGCGAACGAGCAGGACCGGGTCGCCACGTCGCGCCTGGAAGTGCCGACCGAAGGGTGGACGACGATCGATCTGCAAGCCGGATTCCGACTCGGCGAGGGAGCCACGCTGCGAATCGGACTCGAGAACCTGACGAACAACGCCTACGCGACCCACTTGAACGCGCTGAATCCGTTCACGCGGTCGCGAATCTTCGAACCAGGGCGTCGCGGCTACCTCGGCCTGGAGTACGAGTTCTAGGGCGATGCCGTCGGCCGGCGCGGTTTGCCAAATTGCAACCCGCACCGGTATCTGCTAGAGTAGTAAGAACTTCGCGGGATCTGGCCACCCAGCCTTACCGCGTTGCGCACCCAAATGAAATCCGCCTGACGGCCCCTCGCGGCGCCTCGGCGGCTACTGAACAACGGAGCAAGGAGGCACCATGGCTCAACGAGGACGACCGACGCTGCAGAAGCGGCAGCGCGAACGTGCCCGGGTCGAGAAGCAGAAGGACCGGGAAGCGCGGAAGGAAGTCGCCAAGGAGCGGCGAGCCAACGCCCCCGATCGTTCGGGCGCCATCGACCCGGACATCGCCCACATTGCGGCCGGCCCGCAGCCGATGCCTGAGTGGCAGGCAGAGGTGTTCGCCGAAGCCGAAGCCGCAGCAGAGGCCGAGGCGGAAGCGAAGCCAGCCACCGGCGAGAAACCAGACGCGTAGGGACGCGTCCAGACGCCGCCCTCGCCCGGCGTAGTTCGGTGAACGGCTAGCGCCCGGCGACGGCCTCGACGTGCCGTGCCCGCCACGACGCGAAGGCTAACCAGGTCACCGGCAGCAACACCAGCAGATACGTCAGATACTGCCCGTAGCGACCGTCCGGCCCGTAAGGCTCGGTCGCCCAGTGAAGGGGTTCGCTGTACGGAAAGATGTTGGCTTCGGTCAGTTCGTGAAACCCGTAGACGAACAGTTGGGCGACGAAGACCAGCAGGAAGATCGCGGTCACCTGGAAGAATCTGGCCAGATTCACTCGGTGGCCATAGCGCGACCAGAGCCAGGCCACGAACGCGGCGCAGAGGATCCCAGCCGCCGCGCCCGCCAGGAGCTGCGCTGACCTTACCTGAAACAGCAGGGCGTTCATCAACAGCGCGGTCTCCATGCCTTCCCGCGTGATCATCAGCAAGGTGAAGGCGAAGACCCCAAGCATCGCCCAGGGGCCCGGCCGCATGCTGGTCTCCTCGAGACGCTCCTCGATGTCGCCCTTCAGGTGCTTCGCGACGCGCCACATGTGGACCGTGAGCGAAGCCACCATGACGGCCGCGACGATCGCCAGGACCCCCTCCCACAGCGCCTGGTTGGCCGCGCGCTGGAAGGCCATTCCGGCCGCCACGCTGAGCGCGATCGCCACCGCGATGCCCCAATGAACCGCCGGAATCAGCTGATGACGGCCAGTCTTGCGCAGATAGGCCAAGCTGATGGCGATGATGAGGAACGCTTCGAGACCTTCCCGAAGCGTGATGACGAAGGCTTGGAGCATGGCGTCCTGGCAACCCGTTTGACGAACTCCGCCGAACTGAAAGTGAGACTCAGTCTCGTTTAGACAGCGAGTTTATCGTGATCGCTCGAACCGGGTCAACCGCGGCCCGGTGCTAGAACTGCACGCTGTACAGCAGCTTGAAGTTACGACCGATTTCCGGCACCACGTCCTTGATGAGCGACAGGTGGTTCCGGTACAGCCGGTCGGTCACGTTGTCGAGCCTGGCCGTGAGGGTGCTCGTCGCCCCGCCCGACACGAACGAGTACGACGTGAACAGCTTGATCAGCGAGTAGCCATCGGTCGCGGTCTCGGCCCCGAAGATCCGGTCCTGGCGGCCGGCCACGATGACCTCCCCACCGGCCTGAAAGGCGTCGCGCTCGTAGCGCAGGCCGGTCCGGACCCTCAGCGGTGGCATCCGTGGCAGGGGGTCGCCGGTGGTGCTCTGCTCACCCCGCACCCAGTCGAACCCTACCTCGGCAATCAACCAGGGCAGCACGGTCACGTCGGTGTGCGCTTCGATCCCCCGCAGTAGACTGTCCGCGGCCACGAACTCGACGACCGCAAATCCCTCGGGGTTCTCCTCGTCGGGAAACCGATCTTCGAACTCCTCGTCCGTCAGCTCTCGCCGAACGATGAAATCGTTTATATCGTTGAAGAAGTAGGTCAGCTCACCCGACACGCGGGCGTATCGCCACCTGAGCGAGGCATCGAACCCGACGGCATGCTCCGCACCGAGGTCGGGATTACCTATCTCGATCGCCAGGTTCCCCGGATGCTCGCCGAAGAAGTAGAGCTCCTCCAGCGCCGGATGCCGCGCGGCACGCGCGAGGCTGATCGCGACGGTCATGTGGTCGTCTGCCGCAGAGGGACGGAACAACAGGCCTAACGAGCCCGAGAACTCGCTGAAATCGCGGTTCGGCAGCAGGCTCCCCTGCGGCCTGAATCGTGCGTAGTCGAGTCGGCCGCCGGCCTGGAAGGTGAAGTGCGGCCAGGTGACCTCCTCGTACGCGAACACCGCACCGCCAGACTGATCGACGGGCGGCGACAGCGCCTCCTCACCGAACGCCGCGAACGCCCGCGAGTGCGCCCAGCCCCCGAACGTGCCGGTCAAGCGCCCGCGGGCGCGATGATTCGCGAGCACCTCGACCTCGACACCGTCGTTCTCGAAGCGCGTGCCGATATCGGTGCCCTCGAGTTCCTCGTGCCGATACTGCCGGTAGCCGACCGACGCGCGGACCGATTCGACGACGCTGTCGATGTCGCGCAGCTCCGTGCGCAGGCCAAGCTTGTGGCGCCGCGGGGTCAGCTCGATACTGCCCTCCTCGATCACCGGCACGCCGTACCGCGTCTCCTCGTAGCCGTAGTTCGCTCCCAGGTAACCTCGCGCGCCGATGTAGGACAGGCCCAGCGAGCCAGATGCCCCGCGTAACTGCGTGTTGTCGACCGTGCCCTCCGGTGTGTCGACATCCCCCGATCGGCGTCCGCCGCCAGAGGCGTGCAGTGCCCAGGGCCCTTGGCCCCAGCGCAGATCCGCCGCGCCGCCGCCCTCGGTGGCGGCCGTACCCAGATCGACGGTCACCGCACCAGCGACCCCGGTAATGCCCCGCTCGGGGATCTGCTCAGAGATCACGTTGACCAGCCCCCCGATCGCGCTCGACCCATGCAGCAGCGTGGCCGGCCCCCGCACGACCTCGATCCGGGATGCGCTCGCCGTGTTCACTGTGATGCCGTGGTCGGCCGACTGGCTCGACAGGTCGCCCATCCGCTGGCCGTCCTCGAGGATGAGCACGCGATCGCCGTCGAGACCCCGGATGACGGGGCGCGCCGGGCCCGGCCCGAGCGAGCGCTCGGCGACGCCGGGCTGCGTCGCCAGGGTGGCGCCCAGCGATGCCTCGAGCTGCTTGGACAGGTCCTGCCCGGCCAGGACGGCGATCGGTTGGTATGCCTCGAACAGATCGCGCGGCTCGGGACTGACCGACACAACTTCGGTGTAGTGCAACTCGGGCGGCAGCTGGATCTCGAAGACCGCCTCAGCGCCAGCCACCACCACCTCGATCCGCTGCGAGGTGTAGCCCTCGGCCGCGACGAGCATGTGGTACGCGCCGTCGGGCACCGCATCGAAGACGTAGCGACCCATGCCGTCCGACGTGGCCTCGAGGCCGAGTTCCTCGATGAAGATGAGCGCGCCGGTGACCGGGGCCTGGGAATCCGTTTCCAGTAACTGGCCGCTGATCCGCCCCGCGGGCTCTTGAGCCCCAAGCGGGCTGTTCGAAAGGATGCAGACCAGGCCCACGACGAGCGAGTATCCGATTCCTGATGGGCGCCTACCACACGAGTCCATGCCGTGCCTCCTGTACGTCCGAGCGGCGACCCGAACTCCGGATCGAAACGAAGAACCTGAAGATGACCGAACGAGGCTAGGACAACGAGTAGCTAGACGGGAGGAGACCGCGCCGGGAGCTGGGAGACGACGAGGCGGCCGGAGATGGAACTGAGGGCGTAGTCGAGCTGCCCGGCGACGAGGCGATCGGCGCCAACCCGGCTGGACTGTTCAGCCGGCCGGAACGACCGGACCCAGTGGCAGACGTAGCAATGCTCGTGCGCGTGTTCGGGCGAGCGCCCGACGGCGCTGAGGCGATGCCCGTCCGCCTCGTGCTCGACCCCAGTGAGCGGGCAGAGTGCGCCGACCTCGTGATGCCCATGGTCGAGCGCAACGGCCTCGCCGGCGAGGCCCGTCACGATTACCGTCGCGGCGAGGACGAGCGGCCAGCGCTGTGCGCGCAGCACTCTCAACATCGGATCTCATCGAGTCTATCTGGGCACTCAACGCGAGTCAAGAGACACCGGATTCTACGCGGAGGGCTTGAGCTGCTCTGCCGCGCGGCTAGCGCATGAGCACGACGGAATCGGGCGGACCGGGCGCCGGCGCGTCGCTGCGGCTCGGTGGCGACGCCGAACCTGCGCGTGAGCCAATCGGCGATGAGCGGATGAAACTGGGACATGGTGGCGCGTAGGTTTATCATGCTTGCCAGACTGCCTCCACTCTACCGGGGCAGCGAACCCGATGCTTCGACAGAACCTGCGACCGATCCTGCTCGTCTCCAGCATGTTTGCCGGGGGCACCGCCGGCTATCGCTACATCGAGGACGCATCGTGGTGGGACTCGTTCTACATGACGGTGATCACCCTGACGACCGTCGGCTACGGCGAGGAGTTTCCGCTCTCCGATCGGGGTGAGGCGTTCACCGTACTCTTGCTGTTGGGCGGGGTCGGAGTATTTCTCTTCGTGCTGACGGAGATCGGGCGAACGATCCTGGAAGGCGAGTTGCAAGAATTCTGGGGACAGAGGCGGAGGTCTCGCATGATCGATCAGATGAGGGATCACCAGATCGTCTGCGGCGTCGGGCGGATGGGCCGCGCGGTCGTCGAGGAACTACAGCGCACCGGCGAGCAGGTCGTTGTCATCGACCGCGATCCCGATCGCCTCGCGCTGCTTCACGACGCCTCGATACCGACCGTCCGGGGCGACGCGACCGCCGAGGCCACGCTGCGTCAAGCGGGTATCGACCGCGCCCGCGGGTTGATCGCCTGTCTCGCGGACGACGCCCACAACGTCTACGCGGTGCTCACCGCGCGCACGCTCAACCAGAAGCTCTTCATCGTGGCACGCGCGACCGAGGACGACGCCGAGCAGCGGGTGCGCCAGGCCGGTGCCGATCGCGCCGTGAACCCGTATCAGATCGGTGGCCTGCGACTCGCCCACCTGGCGGTGGAACGATGAACGCCCCGCCACGCTCCGGCACCGTGGCCCGGGCCCTTGCCTGCACCGTCGCTGCCCTCACACTCGGCCTGGCAGCACCGGTCGCCGGCCAGACGTTCGCCGACGAACTCTGGGAAGCCAACCGTGACGTGTACGAGGCGATTCTGGAACACCCGTTTCTCCGCGGCATGCAGGACGGTTCGCTCCCGCCCGACACGTTCGCGTTCTACATCGTGCAGGACGCCCGCTACCTGGGCGCGTTCGCGGACGCGCTGAAGGCGGCCGCGACCAAGGCGCCGGAGCCGGCGTGGGCGCGGCAACTGAGCGCGGACGCCCAGGACAGCCTGGCAGAGGAACGCCGGCTGCACGAGCAGGTGTTCACGACCCATGGCATGAGCGAAGCGGATGCCGCGTCGACCGCATCGGCACCCAACGCCGTCGCGTACGCCAATTTCCTGCTCGCGACCGCGCACGCCGCTTCGTTCGAGGAGGCGATCGCCGCGCTGCTGCCGTGCTACTGGATCTACTGGGAGGTCGGGAAGGCCCTCCAGGCGGAAGGCTCGCCCAACGCGACGTACCAGGCCTGGATCGACGCGTACGTGTCGCCCGGCTACGCCGACGCGGTCGGCGCGATCGTCGACATGGTCAACGCGGCGTCAGCCGGAGCGGATGCCGCCACGCGCGAGCGGATGCACGAGCGGTTCCGCCGCAGTAGCCGCTACGAGTGGATGTTCTGGGATGCCGCGTACCGACGGCAGACCTGGCCGCCCGAGTAGGTGCTAGCCCGCCTGGCGCGAGGGCGGAGCGGGCGAACTCTTCCGTTGCGAGAAGAAGCGATCGCAGGCGTCCTTGAACCGGGCGGCCAGACGCTTCCCCTCGTCACCGTGCAACGGCGTCAGGCGTTTCCATTCGGTCTGGGCTCGCTTGACCTCCTCGGCCTGCGCCCGGCGCGCTGCCGCGGGATCGACCTTGGCGCCCATCGTGTTGGCGGCCAACGTCTCGCGCCACCGCTGCGCGAGGAGTTCAGAGGGCGACAGATCGCCAGCGCTCCCCTGCTCGGTCGCCGCCGGCAGCTTCTCGACCCGCTCGCATAGCTGCTCCATCCGCCGTCGACTCTTCTGCGGATCGAGATCGGTCCCCCCGAACGCCTCTGGAAACGCCGCCACGAGCTTGCCCACCGCGTCGTGGAATCTGAAGCCAAGACTCTGAGCTCGCCGGTGCGCCAGACCGCCGGCCTGTTGCCACCGCTTGCGAACGTCCTTGACCAGAACGGCGAGCCCGTCCGGCGGTGCGGGCGGCGGGTCGCTGCCCTCGGTCGGCAGAAGCGCCTCCAACTCGGCGCACATCGCCTCGCGCTCCGCGACCTTGTCGGCCTGCGCCGCCTCCTCCTGCTCGACGAGCTTCTCCGACACCTTCGCGCAGGCGGTCCGGAAGCGCTGCCAGATCGCGTCGGACTTGGTGCGCTTGACCGGGCCGATCTTGCGCCACTCCGCCTGCAACTGCTTGACGGCCGCGATGGCCTTGGTGTCCGGCGCGTCCGCAAGCGCCTCGACCTGCTGGCAGAGCGCCTCCTTCTTCTCGAGGTTCTCCGCCCAGACCTGTTTCCGTTGCGTGAAGTCGGCCTTGCGCCGCTCGAAGAACTGGTCGCAGGCCACACGGAACCGGTTCCAGATCGCCTTGGAGTGCTTCCGGGGTACGGCCCCGACCGACTTCCACTCCGCCTGCAGGGCGACGATGCGGCTGGCGGTCTTGATCCAGTCCGTCGAGGTCGCGAGCGCCTCGACCTGCTCGCAAAGCGCGGTCTTCTTCTTCAGATTGGCTTTTCTGGCCTCGGCCTGCTCGGCAAAGAAGCTGGCACAGCGTGCGTACGCCGCGTCGTGAGCGGTCTTGAACCGCTGCCACAGTTCGCCGGCGCGCTCGCGCGGGACGGTCGCGGCGGTCTTCCACTGGGCGACCGCCTCACGCAAGCGTTTCGCCACCTCCGCCAGGTCGTCGATGCCGGCCAGTGCCTCGACACGCTGGCACAATTCCTCTTGCACGTTGAGGTTCGCCCACCGCTGCCACGAGTCGATCTCGCGAAGCTCGTGAAGCTTCGGGTAGAGCGCTTCCTGCAGCGCCTTCAATCGCACCTCGAGCGCCGTCCGATCCTGCTTGGTCGGCAACGGCGGTGGATGATCGAGTGTGGCACGCACGTCGCGATAGCCGCGCTCGGCGTGCTTCAGCGTCATCGCGTCCGAGGCCACCAGCGCCTCGAGCTGATCGCATCGCTGGGTCAGGCGGGACAGGTTGGCGCGGCGCCGTTGGGTATCGGTCGCTCTGGCCGCGTCCTTGACGGTCTTGAGCGCGTCGTCGATCGCGCGCGCGCGCGCACGCAACTCATCGGTCCAGCCCCCTTCGAGCGCCGGCCATCCCTTCTTCATGGAGCGCCACGTCGAGGACACCTCGTCGAGCGCGCCCGCCGAGACCTTCGCTTCGAGCGGTTCGAGATCGGCGGCTACGCGCTCACGCCAGGTGAGGATTTCGCTGAGTTGGCTGTGGCGGCGCACCGCGGCGGCACAGCCGTCGTCGAACCGCCGCGCGAGTGCCGCGGCCTCGTCGGCCTGAAGCGCCGTTGGCGTGGTCAAGGCGGACCATTCGGCTTTCGCCACCTCGACGTCACTCGGCGCCTGCTCGCCCTCGATACGCTCCACACGCTCGCACAGCGCGACTCGCGGCGCTGCCTCGGCGGCGTGCGACTCCTTGCGGCGTGCCTGCTCCGCCAGCGCGCGATGGTGGGCATCGAGCCCGCTCCTCAACGCATCGACGGCCGCTGTGAAGCGCTCGTCGAGGGTGCTCGCTGACGGCACCGGCGCCGCCAGACCGGCCCAGGCGCTCTCAGTCTCGCGGAGTCCGTCGGTCACCGCCGACCAGTCCTCCGACCCAACTAGCGATTCCACCCGGCTACAGAGGGCCTCGCGCTCGGCCTCGACATCGAGGACGCTGCCCGCCGCCGTGGTGCGCTCCTCCAGCACGGTTCTGGCGCGCCGCGCGGCGACCTTGTTGCGCGCGTGCGCGGCGATCGCCTCGAGGCCAGCGGTGGCCGTCGGGTCCGACGGCGGTGCGTCCGCGACCTGGCCGATCGCCGCGAAGGCGACATCCTTGTGGTCGCTCTTGATCGCCACCGCCGCCAACTCGTCGACCTCGGTATCAGCGATTCGCGCGACCGCCGCGAGACGCACGCTGCCGTGCACGGCGCGGCGCGCCACGGCTCCGAGCGCCTTCGTCTCGTTCACTCGCGCCAGCGCCGCGAGGGCCATCGACTCACTCGCCGCGGCGCGCGCGACATCTGCGAGATCGCGAGGATCGTCCAGCGCAGCGAGCGCGGTGGCGCCGACCTCGACGTCGTCCGCCGAGGTCGCCAGCTCGAGTAGGATGGCAACCGCCGTGGCACGGACGGACTCGTCGGCGTCGTCGCGTACCACCCGCGCGAGCTGCTCCGGATCGGTCAGTCGTTCAACCGCCGCCTGGCGCACCCGCGCGTCGGAGTCGGTCGCGACGATCTGGGCGAGAATGTCGTCGGCGGCCTCGACATCGTCGTCGGCGACGAGCTGATGCACGGCGGCCAGCCGGACACCCGGGTCGTCGTCCTTCCACTCTGGTTGAGGCCGCAACTTGTCGAGGATGCTCATCGAGTTCGCGTCAGCGTCCGACTGACGCCTGTCCGTAGTCTACAAAACAGCTGCGAACCGGCGCTACCGGGCCGGCTGCCACCGCCCGCTGGACAGGTCAGCGAGAAATTATGCATACTCGGGACCGGGCCGTTGGAACTGTCGGTCGGCTCGAAACCTGCGGTTTCCTTAGGGCTGAGGAGATCAGGAGTCGTTCGGATCCTGATTTTCGGATCGCGATCCTGAATTCCGAATCTCATCGTCGAGTCGTGTGCATCCTGTCATAGCCAAGGAGTCACTCATGTCGCTGCGTGTCGCCGTCGGAATCGCCTGCCTCGCCGTCCTGTTGGCCGCCGCTCCAGCGTCGGCCCAGAATGCGATCGTCGTCATCGAGACCAGTGTCGGCAGCATCACCGCCGAGCTCTATCAGGACGAGGCGCCGCTCAGCGTAGAGAACTTCCTAGCCTACGCCGATTCCGGGTTCTACGAGGGCACGGTCTTCCACCGCGTCATCAAGGGCTTCATGGTCCAGGGCGGCGGCTTGACCCAAGAGATGGTTCGGAAGGAAACGAATCCGCCAATCAAGAACGAGGCGACCAATGGCCTCGGCAACGAGCGTGGCACGCTGGCCATGGCACGCACCGGCGCGGTCGACAGCGCGACGGCGCAGTTCTTCATCAACACGGTCAACAATCGCGCCCTCAATCATCGCAGCACCGAACAGGCGGCGTACGGCTACGCCGTCTTCGGGAAGGTTATCGATGGCATGGATGTCGTCGATCAGATCGAGAACACGGAGACCGGCACGAGCGGACCGTTCCCCGATGTGCCCTCGACGCCGATTCTCATCACCGGCGTCTCGCGACAGTAGGCAATCCCCCGGGGCGCCGCGCCACGCGGCGTCCCGGGTTCCATCCCGCCCCTCGGCGAGCAGGCCGTTTGACACTTCAGCACCTCCCCGCTTCCTTCGACGCGCTCGAGACTCGCGTGCAGGCTGCGCTCGGCGAGCCCCTGCCAGGCAGCCCCGCCCATCTCGGCATGGCGCCGCGGCCACGACGGCCGCTTCACGCGGATGAAGGCCGGTTGCGCAAGGCCGCTGGCCTGCTGCTGATCTATCCGGTCGACGGCCGATCCACGATCCTCCTGACCGAACGGGCCGGGACGCTCTCCCGGCACGGCGGGCAGATCTCGCTGCCGGGCGGGACCCTCGAGGCCTCGGAAACGATCGAGGAGGCCGCGCTGCGCGAGGCGTTCGAAGAGTGCGGCGTCCAGCCCGACACCGTGCGCGTCCTGGGCGCGCTTACACCGCTCCAGATTCCGGTCAGCCGCTTTCTGCTCTCTCCGATCGTCGGCGCCGCCTCGAGGCAGCCCACGCTACGCCTCGACCCGGGGGAGGTCGCGCGTGCCCTCGAGGCACCCCTCGAGGCGTTGATGGACCCGGACCGCCTGGGTCGCCAGCACCGGACCCGCGACGGCGTCGACATCGACGCCCCCCACTTCGATCTCGACGGCACCCGGGTGTGGGGCGCCACGGCGATGATCCTGTCCGAGTTCCTCCACCTGCTCGGGTACGCGCCCGACCCCTGGTAAGAGTGGGGCTGCGCCCCACGCCCCCGCGCCGGCCTGCGCGGGGATCCCGAATTGCCCCGCTCCAGCCAGCGCGCGGTACGCTGTGCGTGCCGTGACTCTTCTCGGAGGCAGACGCGGGAACCCGCCTGCGGGCAGGACTGCACACTATTGCTCGCTCCGGAACGTCCGAGAATACATGATGAGGACACGCCGGCCCGTCTAACGGCGACTGCCCCGGGGACGCTCACCACGGGCTGCGCGCCACCCGCACACAGACGACTGCGCACCGGCGGAACGGAGGCACTCGCACTTGGCTCGTCGTCGACCCACGAAGAAACGAGGCGCGCTGCTCGATCTGACCGAGAGCGGTGGTGCCGGATCGGCCTCGAAGTCCAAGACCGCCGGCGGCACGCGCGGCGAGGAAGGCGTGGCGCTGCACGAGGCAGCGCAGGCCCGCTACCTCAACTACGCCCTGTCGGTCATCACCTCGCGAGCGCTCCCGGACGTCCGTGACGGCCTGAAGCCGGTGCAGCGCCGCATCCTCTACACGATGTGGGAGCAACACCTGACGGTCTCCACCAAGCATCGCAAGTGCGCGAAGGTGGTTGGCGACGTGATGGGCGGATACCACCCACACGGCGACACGGCGCTCTACGACACCCTGGTGCGCATGGCGCAGCCCTTCTCGCTCCGCTATCCGCTGATCGATGGGTCGGGTAACTTCGGGTCGCTCGACGGTGACAGCGCCGCGGCGATGCGCTACACCGAATGCCGGCTGGCCGCGACGGCCGACGAGATCCTGGGGGAGATCGATCAGGGCACGGTCGATTTCAAGCCCAACTACGACGGCACCCGGCAGGAGCCGACGGTGCTGCCGTCGCGCCTGCCCAACCTGCTGATCAACGGTGCGACCGGGATTGCCGTGGGCATGGCGACCAACATCCCGCCGCACAATCTCGGCGAGATCAGCACGGCGCTGCTCAAGCTCCTCGACGACCCCGAACTGAGTTCGGTCCGGCTGTGCAAGTGGGTCAAGGGGCCCGACTTCCCGACCGGCGGGCAGATCCTGAACTCCCCCGAGGAACTGAAGGCGATCTACAAGACCGGGTCGGGCACGGTCCGGCTACGCGCCACGTGGGAATCCGGGCCGAGCACCCGAGGCGGCAAGCTCATCTACATCACGAGCGTCCCCTACATGGTGAACAAGGCGCAGCTCATCGAGCGGATCGCCGACGTCGCGCTCAGTCGGAAGCTGCCTCCGCTGCTCGACGTCAAGGATCTCTCGACCGAGGAGGTGCGCATCGCGCTCGAACTGAAGAAGGAGGCCGACGAGAAAATGGTGTTGGCCTACCTCTTCAAGCACACCCCGTTGCAGAGCAGCGTGACGGTCAATTTGACCTGCCTCGTGCCGACCGAGATCCCGGGCGTCGGCCGTCCCGAACGTCTCGACCTGCACTCGATCCTTTGGCACTTCCTGCACTTTCGGCTGGAAGTCGTGACGCGCCGCCTCGAGCACGAACTGGCCGCGCTCAAGCGGCGGATTCACATTCTCGAGGGCTTCGCGAAGGTCTTCGACGCGCTCGATGCGATCATCAAACTGATCCGGAGCTCGGACGGCAAGGCCGACGCCGCCAAGAAAATCATGAAGCGGTTCACCCTCGACGCCGAGCAGACCGACGCGATCCTCGAGCTGAAGATCTACCGGCTGGCACGACTCGAGATTCTCCAGATTCGGCAGGAGCTGACGTCCAAGAAGCGGCGAGCGCGACAAATCGGAGGCCTGCTGCGGGACGAAGACAGCCGGTGGGCGATGGTCCGCGACGAGGTGGCCGCACTCCAGAAGACCTACGGTGGCCCAAAGGTCGACAGCCGCCGCACGACCATCGAACCCGAGGAGGAAGAGGTCGAGTACTCGGCGGAGGACTTCATCGTCGAGGAGGACAACGTCGTCATCGTGTCACGCGACGGCTGGGTGAAGCGTCAGAAGGAGGTCCGCGACCTGTCGACGACGCGCCTGCGCGAAGGCGATTCCGTGCTGACGGTGCTCGCCGGCAGCACGCGCGCGACCGCGGTGTTCTTCACGAACTTCGGCACCGCCTACACCTGCCGGCTCATCGACGTGCCAGCGTCAACCGGCTACGGCGAGCCGATTCAACGCCTCTTCAAGTTGAAGGATGGCGAGCGGGTCGTAGCGGCGTCGAGCCTCGATCCCCGGGTGATCGGCAAGATCGCGGTTGGCAGGGGGGGCAAGGCACCACGGGTGCATGGTGTCGCCGTGACGAGTGACGGCTACAGCCTGCGCTTCGGCTTCGAGCCGTTCGTCGAGCCGAGCACCCGCGCCGGCCGCCGCTTCGCCCGCCCGTCGGGCGGCGCGGAGGTCGTGGGCGTCGCTATCACCTCCGGAGACGAAGTCGTCATCGTCGCGACCCAGCAGGCGCGGGCACTCCTCTGCCACGCCGACGAGATCAACTTCCTGTCGGGCCCAGGCAAGGGCGTCATCCTGATCAAGATCAAACGCGGCGCCGATCGGGTCCTCGGCTTCATCGCCTCCACGGGCGATCGCGATCTGCTGACGGTCGAGACGAGCCGCGGGGCCGCTCAGACGATCAGCACGGCGAAGTACGAAGTGACCGGACGGGGCGGCAAGGGTCGGGAACTCCTCCAGCGCGGACAGTTCACGCGGGTGGTGCCCACCGAACCAGAGGTGCCTGACACCCTGGGCGGCGACTAGCACGAACGAGACGAGAGCCATGGCGCGCAGCTACACGGCGAAAGACATCACGGTCCTCGAAGGGCTCGAGCCCGTCCGGAAGCGCCCCGGGATGTACATCGGCGGCGTCGGGGCACCCGGACTCCATCACCTTGTCTGGGAGATCGTCGACAACGCCGTCGACGAGGCGATGAACGAGCACGCGTCGTCGATCGGCCTCACCCTGCACGCCGACGGGGCGTCGGTGACGGTCGTTGACGACGGTCGCGGCATCCCGGTGGACCGGCACGCCAAGACCAAGAAGAGCGCCTTGGACGTCATCTTCACGACGCTGCACGCCGGCGGCAAGTTCGAGCACCAGACCTACAAGACGGCGGGCGGCCTGCACGGGGTCGGCGCCAGCGTGGTGAACGCGCTGTCGAAGGAACTCATCGCCACGTCGAAGCGCGATGGGCGTCGCTGGCAGCAGAAGTTCAAGCGCGGCAAGCCCGGCGGACCCGTGAAGAAGCTCGGCGCCGCCCGCGGCACCGGCACCACGGTCTTCTTCCGGCCCGACCCGACGATCTTTCCCAAGGTGCAGTTCGACGGGGACCTGCTCGCCGACCGGATGGAGATCATCAGTTACCTCCATCAGGGGCTGAAGGTCACGTTCGAGGACGAAACACGGAAGACGAAGGTCGTCCATCAGCACAACGACGGCCTGGTCGAGTATCTGGCGCGCCTCGTCGCCGAGCGATCGGCCAAGACGGTCCACGACGCGCCCTTTACAATGCTCAAGGACGCGAACGGCAGCGGTGTGCGAATCGGCCTCGTGCTGCACTGGACCGAGTCGACCGAGGAAAGCCTGCGCAGCTACGTCAACGGCATTCCGACCGGCTCGGGCGGCACCCATGAGAATGGCTTCCGCGCCGGACTCGGCAAGGCGTTGCGGAACTTCATCGACACACACAAGCTGGCGCCCAAGGGCGTGACGATCGCGAGCGAAGACCTGCGTGAGGGCCTCGTCGGCGTCTTGAGCGTCTTCATGGGCAACCCGCAGTTCCAGGGGCAAACCAAGGACCGGCTCAACAACACCGAACTCGCCGCGATCGTCGACGCGATAGTGCGGCCGGCGGTCGAACACTGGTTGAACCACAACAGGTCGGTCGCCGAAGCGATCGTGGCGCGGATCATTCTCGCGGCGCGCGCGCGCGAGGCGAGTCGGGCGGCCCAGGAGCAGGTCTCGCGCAAGAGCGCGACGTCGAATCGCCTGAACCTGCCGGGCAAGCTCAGCGACTGCACGCATCCGGGCGCCTCGGGCAGCGAACTCTTCGTCGTCGAGGGCGACTCGGCCGGTGGCTCCGCCAAGCAGGGGCGTGATCGTACCCGGCAGGCGATCCTGCCGTTGCGTGGGAAGGTGCTCAACGTCGAGAGCGCGTCACTCGCCAAGGTCCTGGAAAACAAGGAGCTCTCCGACCTGGTCACCGCCCTCGGTTGCGGCCTCGGCAAGAACTTCGACGTCTCGCGGCTGCGCTACGGCAAGGTCGTCCTACTGGCCGATGCCGATTCCGACGGCAACCATATCGCGACGCTGCTGCTGACCTTCATCTACCGTCACCTGCCGCAGCTCATCTCAAATGGCAAGGTCTTCCTGGCTCAGCCTCCGCTGTACCGGGTCGACATCGGCAAGGAGACCCACTGGGCGCTCGACGATGCCCACCGCGACGCGATCGTCAAGAAGCACGGCAAGCCGGGCCCCGGCAAGGCCACGCCCGAGATCGCGCGGTTCAAGGGGCTGGGCGAGATGATGCCGAAAGTGCTCTGGGAGACAACGCTGAATCCGAAGACCCGCCGGATCCTCAGAGTCGACATCACCGATCAGATCGTCACCGATCGGGTGATCAACGACCTGATGGGCAAGGACGCCTCGGCGCGCTTCCGCTTCATCATGGAACGCGCCGAGGAAGCCGAACAACTCGACGTCTAGCGGTCCCCCTCCAGAGTCCGGCGGACGTTGATCCACCCAAGGGAGCTCATATGCACGTGCGGAGCCTGATCACGATCGGCCTACTTCTTTTGACGCAAGGCGAGAACCAGTTGCGACCGGACCCCCCGATCGTCTGCGATTCATGTGACGGCTGGAATCGCATGCAGGAGCCGTTCAAGATCTTTGGGAACACCTACTACGTCGGCGTCGGCGGGCTCTCGGCGATTCTCGTCGTCACCGATGATGGGCACATCCTGCTCGACGGTGGCTTGCCGCAGTCAGCGGCGCTCATCGACGCCGGCATCAGAGAGCTCGGCTTCCGCACTCAGGACGTCCGCCTGATCGGCAACTCGCACGCGCACTACGATCATGCGGGCGGCATCGCGGCACTGCAACGCGCGAGCGGTGCCACGGTTGCAGCGAGCCCGGCTGCGGCCGACGCACTGCGTACCGGAAGACCGACCGCGGATGATCCGCAGTTCGCCTACGGAGGCAGTTTCCCGGCGATCGGCGGGCTGCGCGTCGTTCAGGACGGCGAGACGCTGAGCGTCGGTGATCAGGAAATCACCGTGCGCTTCACACCCGGCCACACGCCAGGCGGGACGAGCTGGACATGGCGCTCCTGCGAAGGCACGAGATGCCTCGACATGGTCTACGCGGACAGCCTCACCGCGGTGTCCGCGCCAGGCTTTCGGTACACGGGAGACGACACGCATCCGAGCATCGTCGAGACGTTTCGAAGGAGCATCGACACGGTGGCCGCGCTGCCGTGCGACGTCATGGTGTCCACACACCCCGAGTTCTCGAATCTGTTCAACAAACTCGATCGGCGTGACCGGAGAATCGATCCGGATGCGCTCATCGATGCGCAAGGCTGTCGCGACTACGCGGCGGGCGCGGCCGAGACGCTGGAACGGCGGATCGCCGAGGAACGGTCGGCAGCCGGCTAGCCGGGCGCGCCGGGCCCTGTCGACGTCTAGCTGCCCGACAGCCCCGTGGCTCGGGCCGCAGCCTCTTCGTCGAGCGTCCGAATCGTCTCCTGGTACAACTCGTTCGCCCGATCGCGCGTTCGGGCGATGCAGACGACACCGAGCTTGCCGAACTCTGGCAGCGCCCCCAGGAGATGAAAGACGACGCCTTCCTGCGTGGTGGCGTGGAAGTGCAGCGACCGGTCGACGGCGATGTCGATGAGATCGTCGGGCGTGAGGCCGCGGTACTCGGCGTGCTGCAGGTTGTCCGACGCGTAGTAGTAGCAGGGCTGCCCCGTCGGTGCGTGGTAGAGACCGCTCGACTCGTCGAAGACGCCGTCGGTCAGGAACTGCAGCATCATGTAGGGGTGGGTCGTGCCACCCTTGCGGAGATTCACTTCGAGCCCGAAGTGACGCCACCCGCTGGGCGTTCTCACCGAGACGAAGTCGACGCTGAACCGCCCGAGCACGCCGCGCGGGCCGCCGACTGCGCGGCACGGCTACCCCGCTGGCAGCTGCACCCGGATCGTCGCCCCGGCGTCGGTCGACTCGACCGCGATCTCGCCGTGATGCAATTCGACCACCTGCTTGGCGATGGCCAAACCGAGCCCGGAGCCGCGGTGCTTCGTCGTGACGAACGGCTCGAACGCGCGGTCGTGCACCTCCTGCGGAATCCCCGGCCCCTGGTCGGCGAACACCACCTCACAGCAGCCATCGGCGGCCGACGACAAGGTGACCAGAATCCGCCCTTGCCCATTCATCGCCTGGGCGGCGTTCAGCAGCACGTTCTGAAAGACGTGCTGGAGTTGCTCCCCATCGGCATGCGCGACGACGTCGTCCCCTTCGACCACAACCTCGACCTTCGCCAGATCAGGGTCACGCACCAGCACGGCGGCCGTCCGGTCGACCAGCATCCTGAGCGACATCGGCGCCGGCTTGGGGGTGCGCGGCCGAGAGAACAACAGCAAATCCTGGACCATCTCGTTCAGTGAATCGAGCCGCGCGATGATGTCGCCGAAGATCGCGTGGTCCCGGCCGTCCTTCGGCAGCGACCTGCGGACCACTTGCAGCGCACCCTTGATGCCGGCCAGCGGGTTCTTCACCTCGTGCGCGATGATCGCCGCCATCTGTCCGAGCCGCGCGAGCCCTTCGCGCTCCCGCAGCCGCTCCTCCGCCCGCTTTCGCTCTGTGGTCTCGTAGCGGATCGCCATGTACTGGTAGGGTCGGCCGTCGGTGGCAAGGAAGGGCACAATCGTCGTGTCGACCCAGTAGAGCGTGCCGTCCTTGGCGCGATTCCTGATCTCGCCTCGCCAGATCTTGCCGCTCTCGATCGTCTTCCACAGATCGTGCATGAACGCCTTCGGATGGAACCCCGAGTTGAGGACCCGGTGATCCCCTCCGAGTAGCTCCTCGCGCGGATACTTCGAGATCTCGCAGAACCGGTCGTTGGCGTAGGTGATGGTGCCGCGGGTGTCGGTAATGGCGACGATCGCAGACTGATCGAGGGCGTACTTGAGCTCTTCGAGTTCGCTCGTGTGGCTTCGGCGCCGGGAGGATCCCATGTTGGTCTGAGATTTGAATAACTCGATGGCCGTGCGGCCAGCCCGTCGTTGGCTCCGCCATGATAGCAGCCTCACCTGAGCCGCCGGCAGTCCACGGACTGGAGGGTTGAGCCGCGGAGAATTCCCACTATGGGCGTTGGAAAATCCCCCACGGCCCGCGTGATCGTCGCCGACGACGAACCGCTGATCCGCTGGTCCATCTCCGAAGCCCTCGCCCGCGAGGGCTACCACGTCGAGGAGGCGCACAACGGCGCGCGCATGCTCGAACACCTGGAGAAGGAATCAGAGCACGACGGTCTCGTGCTCCTGGACCTCAAGCTGCCCGACTGCAGCGACTTGAGCTTGTTGAAGATGGTTCGGAAGCGCGCGCCGCAATGGGGAGTCGTGCTGATGACCGCCCACGGCACGCCCGAACTGGCTGAAGAGGCGCTGGCCCTTGGCGCGCTCCAGGTCCTCAATAAGCCATTCGACATTCACGACATCGTACGAATCGTCGAGGATTCGCTCGGACGCTCCTCGACATGAGCGCGACGGCAAACGAACCGCAGGAGCCACCGGACGGGTCCACTATAATCGTCCGCATGAACAAGGCTCGGGTACTTGTCGTCGACGACGAAGACTTGATCCGCTGGTCACTCGTCGAGCGGCTGGCGCAGGAAGGCTACGAACTGGTCGAAGCGGCGACCGGCCAAGCCGGACTCGACCAGTGCGCTGAGGGCGTGGACCTCGTCCTGCTCGACTACAAGCTTCCCGACATCGACGGCTTGACGATTCTCAAGCGTGTCCGGCAGAGCCATCCCAACGCGCTCGTCATCCTACTGACCGCGTACTCGACGGTCGACTCCGCCGTCGAAGCGATGAAGCTGGGTGCCTACCACTACCTCTCGAAGCCGTTCGACATCGACGAGGTGGTCCTGCTCGTCGAGAAGGCCCTCGAAACAACCCAGCTGAGGCGTGAAGTGGGCCGTCTCCGCGATCAAGAGGCGCGCCCCTACCAACTCGACCGGATCATCGGGGAGTCGCCGGCGATGCAGGAGATCAAGGCGCTCCTCCAGAGGATCGCGACGAGCCCGGCCTCGACGGTCCTGCTGACCGGCGAGAGCGGCACAGGCAAGGATCTTGCCGCGAAGGTCATTCACTACACGGGTGACCGCGCCGGTCGCCCGTTCATGAATATCACCTGCTCCGCACTGGCCGAGACGCTACTCGAGAGCGAACTGTTCGGCCACGAGCGCGGCGCGTTCACCGACGCCCGGCAGATGAAGCGCGGGTTGCTCGAATCAGCTGACCACGGCACTGTGTTCCTCGACGAGATCAGCGAGATGGCGGCACCGCTGCAGGCCAAGCTCCTCCGTTTCCTGGAGGAGAAGACCTTCAAGCGAATCGGCGGCTCGACAGACATCACGGTCGACGTACGCATCGTCGCCGCGACGAATCGCGATCTCGATGACGCCGTCAAACAGGGCAAGTTCCGGGAGGACCTCTACTATCGCTTGAACGTGCTCCCGGTCGCGCTGCCGACCTTGCGCGAGCGGTCGAGCGACGTCCCGACGCTGGTGAAATTCTTCGTCGACGCCTTCAACGCCGAGTTCAGAAAGCACGTCACGCAGGTAACACCGGACGCCATGGAGGCGTTGAGGCGATATCCCTGGCCCGGCAACGTACGAGAACTCCGGAATGCGATCGAACGGGCGATGTTGCTGACCGACTCCGAGGAACTGGGGCTCGACGAGTTCCCGATGCTGGCCAGGCGCCTGCCGCTCACCCAGGGCGTGGAGCTGCCGGCCAGCGGCATCAGCTTGGAGCAACTGGAACGCGATCTGGTCGCGCAGGCGTTGAAGCGGACGAAAGGCAACCAAACCAAGGCCGCGTCACTCCTGGGCCTCAACCGCGATCAGATCCGGTACCGCATCGACAAGTTCAAGCTCGACAAAAACTGAGCCGGCGGCGCCTTCCAGAACTGGTCGGCACGGGCGCGTCGCTGGCAAGCGCCGAAGAGCTGATTCCCGAATCGCAGCATGGCGGCCATGGCGACATCGCCACGGTCGCGACCATCGTCGGGTTCGTCATCATGATGACGCTGGATGTCGCGTTCGGCTGAAGCCTTCCAGTATTCGGCCCAGGCGCTCCAGAAACTCATGCACCTCGGCCGGACTGCCTAGCGAGAACTGCGCGGCCGTCGGCCGGTCGTCGTCGGCCACCACGATGCCGAGGCCGAGCCCGTCGTGAGCCAACGCCGCGAACGCGGCCTCGTCGGTCAGATCGTCGCCGAGATGCAGCGGGATTCCGTGCGTCGTCGGCCAGCGATCCAGAAGCCACCTGATCGCCCGCCCCTTGTCCCACTCGATCGCCGGTCTCAGCTCGAAGACAGCCTTCCCCAACGCCAGGGCGAGTTCGGGCGCCCCAGCCAGAACCTCCCGCACGGCGGTCTCCACCTCCGCGCGGTGGTCCGGTGCCCGCCGGTAGTGAGCGGCGACACCGAATCGTTTCCGCTCGACGGCGGCGCCCGGGACTCCGGCCAACCGATCGCGCAGGGCCGCCTCGGCGGCATCGAGCGCCCCGAGGTGACCTTCCCCGACCTCGTGACGCACCGGCGCTTCGGTCGGCCCGACGATGTCGAAGCCGTGGCTGCCGATGTATCCGAGCCCGGACAATCCCACCAGCGCCTCGACGACGGTCCGGTCTCGCCCACTCACGATCGTGACCGGACAGAGCGCGGCCACCGACCGCACCACCTCACGGCTCGTTGCCGCGAGGGTCGCCTCCTCAGGTCGCGCCACGATCGGCGTCAGCGTGCCGTCGTAGTCGAGGAAGAGCACGGGCGCGGTACCGTGCAACCGCTCGACGACGGCGTCCCACGAGTCGAGCGCCGAGGGAAGCGAGCCGGACGTCGTCATCGCAGGCGCCCGCTGCGAACGCTGCGTCGGCGCGCGCGGCTGAGGAGACGGCCGAGCATCTGATCGTCGTCCTCGTCGAAGACCTCGCCGAACACTTCTTCGATGATGTCCTCCAGCGTCACGACGCCGCCTGGAGACCCGTCAGAACCGTAGACGATCGCCAAGTGGCTCCGGCGCTCCTGCATGGCCCGGAGCACCTTCAGCAGCGGGTCGCCGACGCGGGCGGTGAGCGCCGGCCGCACGAGGGTCGGCCAGTCGTCCTCGCCGGCCAGTCGAAACCCCATGAACTCTTTCGTGTGAAGCAACCCGGTGACTGCACCGCGTGCGTCGCAGACCGGTAGCCGCGTGTGCCCCGACTTGACCACGACCGACATCACGTCTTCGGCCGACTGCGCGGTCCTGACGAACGTGACGTTCTCCCACGGCAGCGCGATATCACCGACGCTCTTGGCTTCGATGTTCACCAAGTTGATGATGTAGCGCTCGTGGGCGTCCGAGAGCTCCTCCTCGGCGCCGTCCGCATCGGCTGTGGCCGCGGCGTGCGCGGCGCCGAACAGGCGCATGACGATCTTGGTCGACCATTCCAGGGAGGTCACGGCCGGGGACAGCAGCCTATCGAGCGTCGTCAGCCAGAATGCGCCGCTCAGGCCGATGCGATGCGCGTTTCTCAACGCCATCGCCTTCGGGGCGATCTCACCCACGACGACCGTCAGATACGTCAACGGGGCGACGACGACCGCAATGGCCAGGAAGTCGGCCCACGCGTGGCTCAGGCCCCACTGGCGTTCGAACACCGGGCGCAGGGTTTCGCTCGCGCCCGCGCCGCCGACCGCGCCAGAAATCAACCCGACCATCGTGATGCCGAGCTGGACGACCGACAGCGTTCGCTCAGGGCGCTCGCGCAGCGCGAGCAGGCGTGAGGCGCCGGGGAACCCCGCGTTCGCCATCGCCCGGATTTCCGGCCGACCGATCGACACGAACGCCGTCTCGGTGGCCGAGAGCAGCGCATTCAGCAACAGACAGAGCGTGATGATGGTGATTTCCGCCATGGGGTCCCCGCCCATCCGATCGCCGCAGGATCGGGGGCGCTCAAGATTTCAACTGAAGTGCGAAGAATTTCGCGGCTACAGCCCATCATAACGCAGCCCCGACCCTGGAACCGGCGCCCGGGCGGCCTTGGAAAAGCGGCATTGGCGTTGCTTGGTAGTTCGGTGAGCGGTATCCCCGGAGCCGCGCCGGCGTGTCGAATTCACGGCGCCGGAAGGAGGTTCGATGGTCTCGATCAGTCGGATTCTCTGTCCAGTCGATTTCTCGGAGTACTCACGCCACGCCGTCCAGTACGCGACTCGGCTCGCCGAGTGGTACGAGTCGGAGGTCGACCTCGTGCACGTGATCGCGTCGGTCGCCCCGACGGCCGTCATGGCCGAGTATCCGTCCACACTCAGTCTCACCGCCGTCGACCGTGAGCGCGTCGTTGAGGACGTCCAGCGAATGGCCACGCCGCTCGCCGACGCGGGCATCACGTTCGCCGCGACCGTCGAGGACGGCGACACGGTGGAGCGCGTTCTCCACCACGCCAAGGCGCGCGACTGCGATCTGATCGTCATGGGCACCCACGGCAGCGGAGGATTCGAACGGCTGCTACTCGGTTCGATCAGCGAGAAGGTGCTGCGCCAGGCACCGTGCCCTGTCTTGACCATCCCGCCACACGACGCCACCGAACCGCAGCCTCACACCATCGTCTTCCGCAACATCCTCTGCCCGGTCGACTTCTCGAAGCCGTCGATGCGGGCGCTCTCGCACGCGCTCTCGCTGGCCGAAGAGGCGGATGGCAAGCTGACGGCCGTTCACATCCTCGAGTGGTTCGCGGATCCCGAGCCGCCTGACTCCGAGGAGATGAGCGTGCCCGAGTGTCGTCGAGTCGTGGAGAGTGACGCGCGCGCGCGCCTGGCACGTGCGATCCCGGCGGAGGCCCGCCAATGGTGTGAGGCTGACGAAGTGTTGACGTCGGGCAAGCCGCATCGCGAGATCCTTCGCCTGGCCGAGGCGCAGTCTGCCGACGTCATCGTGATGGGGGTTCACGGGCGCGGAGCGCTCGACATGATGATGTTCGGATCGGTGACGAACCACGTCGTGCGTGCTGCGACGTGTCCGGTGCTGACGGTGCCAAATGGTTCGGATGGGTCGTGACCGGGTCGGGGGTCACCGGCTCCTGTGCGAAGGGCGCGGGGGCAGGTCTGGATGCGGTGGAGGATCGCCCGAACGGCGCTTCAGAGGGTTGAGCACGGCCGGCGTACCGGCGCCCCACGCAGCCTCGGGATCGACTGATAGAACACTCGGTCGTCGCGAGTGATGTGCTCCCGAAGCCGCGCTAGCAGCGCGTCGGCCAGCGACCCGAGGTCTGGCGAACTCGGGTGCGACTCGGCCAGCGAGGCCAACAGATCGAGGTCCTCGGCCAGGCGGGCGTGCTCGATCGCGAACTGGGCGACGGTCGCCGGCTCGAGCAGGGTATCCGCCGCCTGCGGCCAGCACTCCTCCACGGCCCCGTGAAAGACCACGGCGACGCCGATATCGAGGACCGCGGCCGGGGACGCGCCGACCCCCATCCGCTCGACGCGACGACGGAGCGCGTCGTGGGTGATGGCCAGTCGCTCGAAAAACTGCCGATCGGCGGCCCCAACAGGCATGACGGAAGCTTACGAGCGGGCCTCTCAGCCACCTATGATCCAGATCATCCAGCCGCGTACGTCAGTTCAGGGAGAGCATCTCAAGCGCCTTCCGATCGACCAGGACGAATCCGTCCTTCCCTGTCCGCACGATCTCTTCCTTGCCCCAGCGGCTCATGATGCGGATGCAGGTCTCGATCGTCGTTCCGGTCATATCGGCGAGTTCCTGCCGGGAGAGCACCAGCGGCACGAACGTGCCGCCCCGCTCCTCGCGGCCCAAGTCATTCCCGAGCTTGAGAAACAGCCTGGCGAGTCTCGGTTCGACCCGGCCGCCGGTCAGCTCGGCCAGCCGATTCGCCAGCTCCACGAGCCGGTGCGTCATGCCCAGCATCAGTCCGCGCACGAGCGACGGATGCGCCTCAATGAGCCGGAAGAAGGCGTCGCGGGGAATCAGCAGACAGGAGGTATCTTCCAGCGCAACCGCTGACGCGGGGTACGGCCGAGACTCGTAGACCGCGACTGCACCGAACGGGTCGCCGACGCCGAAAATCTCCAGGATCACGTCCTTGCCCGACGGCGTCATCTTGAAGATTTTTACGCGGCCCGCGGCAATCGTGTAGAAGAAGTCCGACGGCGCCCCTTCTTCGAAGATCCTCTCGCCACGCTCGTAGCTCCGCACCCTGGCGACCTTGGCCAGGCGCTCCTGGTCCTCGGCGCCAAGTCGCCAGTACACCGGCATCGCTCGAAGCAGTTCCGCACTCGTCTGCTGCACGGCGGCATCATACTGGATTCCCGACAGGCTGGATGATTGTCGTCATACACCGACATGATTTCCCGGATGCATACCGATACGAGGTGACTCATATGCCGTCTTCATCATCCCTGAACCTGTCATTCATCGCGCTCGTCGCCCTACCGATCGCCCCTACTGCCGGGCCCCCTGGCCGCCCAGCCGACGAACACGTCGTCGACTTCTGACGCGTCGCCGGCCCAGGCGGCGACCGCGCCCGCGTCCTCCACAACGTCCGCCTACGTCCGCAACTGGACGCGCATCGAAGGCTGGGATTACTTCGCGCCGAAACCCGAGGGCGGGGATCCGACCTACGCTCACATCTCGAACCGCCTTCAGGTCGGTGTCGAGCATCGCAGCCGACGATTCGACGTCACCGGCACGCTGCAGTACGTCCAGTTCGGCGGTTTGCCGAGTGATTCGAGCGGGCCCGGGCCGTACGGGACCTGCGCCGCCTACTTCGGTCATAGCGGTGACACGTCGAGCAACCAGGTGTACCTGCGCTACCTCAATGTCCGGCTGAAGGACCTCGGACCGGTCAGCCTGCAGGTGGGCCGAATGGGCTACACCAGCGGCACCGAATCACCGTCGGGCAACGGCAAGATTGAAGCCCTCAAGAACATGCGCGTCGCCTCGCGCATCATCGGCGAGTTCGAGTGGTCGATCTACCAGCGAGGCTACGACGGTATCCGCGCCGACAGCGACCAGCCGGCCTGGCACGCCACGGCGATTGCGTTCCGGCCGACGCAGGGCGGATTCGAGGAACAGACGGGCACGCATATGTCCGACCTCGATCTGTTTGGCGTCAACGTCAGCGCCAAGCCCGACGCCGTCCTCCCCAACTCCGAGGTGCAGCTCTTCGCCTATCGCTACGACGATCGCCGGGAGGTGACTGGCCGCCCCGATAACTCTGGCCGGTCCGCCACCCGCGTCGGCGTGAAGGTCAACACTTTCGGCGGCGCCCTGATCGGCGCCTACCCCACCTCGACCGGCGAGATCGGCACCCTGCTCTGGCTGACGGGGCAGACCGGCTCCTGGTACGGCCAGGATCACGGCGCATTCGCAGTGGCGGCCGAGGCTGGCTATCAGTGGAGCGAGGCGCCGTGGCGGCCCTGGCTCCGCGGCGGCGTCTTCCGCGGAACGGGTGACGACGATCCCGACGACGACCGGCACGGCACGTTCTTCCAGATGCTGCCAACCGTCCGGAAGTACTCGCTGTCGGCCAGCTACGACCTGATGAACTCGGCCGACGTGTTCGCCCAGGTGGTCCTCAGGCCGACCCCGCCGCTCAACATCCGGCTCGACGTCCACCGGATCACGCTGACCGAAGGCCCCGATCGCTGGTACTTCGGCAGCGGCGCCACGCAGAACATGGGCACGATCTTCGGCTTCGGCGCGCGCCCGTCGGGCGGCGAGACCGACTTCGGCACGGTGGTGGAAGGCTCGGCCGGCTACACGATCAACCCGCACTGGTCGATCAACGGCTACGTCGGCCTCATCAACGGTGGCGCGGTCGTCGCGGAATCGTTCGACGGCGACAACCTGACGTTCGCGTATTTCGAGCAGGGCCTGCGCTTCTGAGGCAGGCCACCGAGGCGGGTGGCGCCGGACCGCCCCCCCCCGCGGGCGCGGAGGCCAAGCCCGAGGCCAGCGCCGATGGGCGCAGGTTGAGCACCCGTGGGGGAAGGCCGGCGACAGGACCCGCTAACGGGGGGTGCGCTAGAAACGGAACAGCCGCGTGAACTTCACGACGAAACCGCGGTTCTGCAACATCGGGAAGCCGCGCTCGTCCGTATTCCGGCCCTCGCTGTAGACCACGAACAGGTCGCTGCCTGGCTGGTACTCCCACCTGAACCTGATGTTCGTGCTGAACGCGTCCGAGCCCGAATTGTACTGCAGCAGCGCCGAGAAGAACGACCGCGGCGAGATCGTGTAGTTGAAGCGCCCGCTGACCAGCTTCGAGACGAAGCTGCCCTGGGGCAGATCGACCCAGTCGATCGCGATGCGGGGTTCGATCGAGACGATCGGCGACAGCTCGACCCGCCCGAAGTATCTCGCCTGCGTCCGCGTGCCCCCGAAGAAGCTGCCTTTAATGAACCCGAGCCAGCCGTTGATCGGGCGCTGCGGCCCGAGATTGTAGTTGCTGAGAAACGAGTCGGACGAATAGGGCCCGACCGGCAGCACGATGCCATCGGCAATCTCGAACGGCTCCGACAGGAACTCGAAGTCCCGCTCGTACCAAAGCCACCACTCGTCGCCGCGCTGGAACTCCGCGGCCCAGAAATAGCGCAGTTCGCGCGACTCGAGTCGCCCGTCCATCGTCTCGATGTAATCGAAGCTCAGTTCGTTCCTGAACTTCCGGACTGACGGCATGTCGGGTCGCGGCGTGAATTGCACCTGCATGTAGTTGCGCCGAAAATTCCGCCGGCGCAGGAAGCCGACCTCCGGATTGAAGCCCTCCCCGACCACGAGGTGCTCGTACTCGATGCCGTAACGGTCGCCCAGGTTTTCGAGGCGTCCCCGGTAGCTGTAATCCTCGCCGTCGCGCCCCTGGGTCAGGCTGCGGGCCCAGAAGCCGGTCAGGCTCAGGTTCTGGAAGAACGCCAGGCTGGCGTCGGCGCCGAAGACCTGATTCGAGCCCGAGCGGTGGGTGCCGATGATGCCAACGGCACTGCGCGCAAAGACGTCTCGCCTGATCCGCACGACTGAAAAATTGGTCGACTCGACGCCCAGGTCTGGCTCGTCACCGGTCCGGATGGCGAGCGCGCCGACCGTGTAGTCCCCGGCGCGCCCGGTCACCCGACCGCCGACGTTGAGCGGAATCTCGTGCCCGCCGTCGAGCCCGATCCGCCGGCTGAAGAAGACGACCGGTGCATTGCTGGGCCGCCCCCAGATGACGCGCTCGGGGCCGCCGAACTCGAAGAGCCCCTGCCCCTCCAGGAAGAACTCCCTCTTCTCGGGGAAAAAGAGATTGAATCGCGTCAGGTTCACCTGTTCGTCGTCTGCCTCGACCTGGGCGAAGTCGGTGTTGTACGTGAAGTCGGCCGTCAGGCCCTTCGTCAGGTTGTACTTGGCATCGAGTCCGCCCTCGGCGTCGAAGTCGTTGGTCAGGTCGGGTGTCACGGTGACATCAGTCGAGACCGACGAGATACCGTACGGCTTGATCTCGAGCGTGCGCGAACCTGTCTGCAGCCGCAGGTCGACGAGCGTCCCGGCCGACGACATCCGGTAGATCCCTTCCTCGCCGTACGACGCCGGGACCGGATTGACGAACGAGTGCTCGTTCTTCCACCTGACGAAGCGATGCAGGTTGATCCCCCACACCTGGTCGCCCTGGCCGCGAAAGCGGAGCGACTTGAACGGGATGACCATCTCGAGAGTCCAGCCGTTCTCGAATTCGCCGGTCCGGACGTCCCAGACGGTGTTCCAGTCGAAGTTGGCGTTGCGCTCGTCGGTAATCAAGCCGTCTCGGAGCGCGCCAAGCGCGTTGGTCTGGAAGAAGAAGCCGTTCCGACGGTCGTGAAACGTGTCGAGCACGACCGCGAAGCTCTCGTTGTCACGGATGTTCCGGTGGTCGCGGCGCAGCTCGTTGGCCACCATCCGCTCGGGTGCGCTGTCCCATAGCCGGGCCGAGACGTAGAGATTGTCGTCGTCGTAGAGGATCCACGCCTCGGTTGGCTCCGTCGCCGCCGCACCTTCGATCGGTTCCTGCTGCACGAAGTTGCCCGCCGGCTCGACCTCCTCGTAGGTCGGCTCGTCGAGCCGTCCGTCGACGACCAGAGCCTCGGCCAGAGGAATGGCGCGCAACGTGACATTGCCCTCGGCGTCTCGCTGCTCGAGGGTCAGCGGAGCCAGCGGAGTCGCTGCCGCCGCCACGGGGCTCCGCGTATCGAGCAGGAGGCCGCCGACGAAGGTGGCGGTGACGACGATCAGGACGGTCGGAACGCTACTCACTGCCTTGGAATCATGATGTGCGCGAATGCCGTCCCGGCGTTCATCAGCCACGGGCGGTTGAAGCTACGCTCCTCAACGATGCCGAGCGACTCGCCGGTGGCAAACGGCACGAACACCACGGTGTTCAGCAACGCGTTGTCGAGACTCGGCCCCCGCAGGTTGTAGTTCACCGCGACGGCGGGCCACTCGAGGCTGCCGGACGCGATCTCCTCAGTAATCATCGCATCGACTTCGCCCGGCGCGTGCCCCTCGGCCGCGAGCTGGTACCAGCGCCGGGCATACGCATCGTGGGACTCCGGATAACACCAGACGGCGACGCCGCGGACGTCGGGATCGTCGGCCCGGCAGAAGATGCCGTTGGTCCCCTCGCGCAGCGTCACCTGCTCGCCGTCCTCGAACCTCACGACAGCAGCGCCTCGTCCACGAGTTGCGTGGCCGGGTCCTGGGCGGCCAGTCCGGCCGAAATCGACATGAACGCGATCAGCACAGGTGCGGTCCACTTCCAGGTGATGGTCAATGCTGCCTCCTCCTCCTTGGCCACCCGCCGATTGCCTCATCTCAGACTACCGTCCGACGGTCGGCGGGCCGTTCGGTCGCCGCCGGTGTCGTGCGCAACCGCTCCTGGATCAAGCCGCCCAGCGTCCCGACAACCTGGCGGATCCGGTCCTCGTTCAGGGTCCCGAAGCAGAGCCTGAGATGTCGGCCAGGCTCAGGCTCGACCTGAAACACCTCACCAGGACTATAAGCAACGCCCGGCCACTGTGCGAGGCGGCGGCGGCGAAGGGCGTCATCCTCGGGCCAGGCGACTGCTTCGGTCGGCCCTCGCACCTGAGAATCGGGTTCGGGGCCTGCACCGAGGGTTTCGACGACGCACTCGCATTGACCGCCGAGGCCGTGCGAGAATCGCTGGCCGTGGCCTCGTAGCGACATGACTGCCTACCGGTACCTGCATCTCGACGTTTTCACGAACCGCCGGTTCGCCGGGAACCAACTCGCCGTGTTCCCCGCGGCGGCAGGCCTCGACCCGTCGGTCATGCAGCAGATCGCGGCCGAGATGGCCTACTCGGAGACGACGTTCATCCTGCCAGCCGAGGCGGGCGGCGACGCAAGGATGCGGATCTTCACCCCGGCGGTCGAGCTGCCGATCGCGGGCCACCCGACCGTCGGCAGTATTTACGCCCTGGCGCACGACGGCGTCATCCAGGTCGGTCAAGAGAGATTCATGTTCGAACTTGGCGTCGGGCCAACGCCGGTCACGCTCGAGTGGGATGGCTCGCGGCTCGAGTCGGCCTGGATGCGGCAGCAGCCGCCCCGATTCGGCGCGCCGGTGACACGTCGTGATGGGCTCGGTGAGGCGCTCGGCATCGATGCCGCCGAGATCGTGGACGCCCTCCCGGTCCAGCCGGTCTCGTGCGGCGTCGAGTTCCTGATGGTGCCGGTCGCGACCCGATCGGCGCTCGACGGCGCCCGATCGGACACCAGCGCGCTTGACGGCTACTTCGCCACGGCCGACCTCTCCACCCTGCCGGTGTACCTCTTCACGACCGAGCGCGGCGACGACGACGCAGTGGCCTACAGCCGGATGTTCGCGCCGTCGTTCGGGATCGCCGAGGATCCGGCCACCGGTTCGGCGAGCGGGCCGCTGGGAGCCTACCTTGTCGAGCACGCCGTCGTCCCCGCGGACCAGTCCGACCGGATGCTCAACCTCCAAGGGGTCAAGATGGGCCGGCCGAGCGAGATCTGGATGTCGATCGAGCGCACCGCCGGCGGCACGATGGAGGTGCGGGTCGGCGGTAGCGCGATCATGGTGTCGGAAGGCACCCTAACGGCATGAGGCGTTCATGATGACCAATTGGCGGGCGCAACGACCGGCGGACGGCGAGCATGCACCGTTCTACACCGGCTACCTGGCGAAGCTTCCGGACGGTGACATCCTCGACACCTTGAGCGCTCAGCGCGCGAACGTCATCGAGACGTTGAGCGCGATTCCACCCGACAAGCGGCGTTATCGCTACGCGCCCGACAAGTGGTCGGTCATGGAGATGCTGCGCCACATGATCGACACCGAGTGGGTCTTCTCGTACCGGGCGCTGTGGATTGCGCGTGCCGACCAGAGTCCACTGCCCGACATGGATCAAGCGGCGTTCGTCGCCAACACCGACGTCAGCAACCAACATCTCGACGAATGGATCGAGGAGTTCGGGGATCTGCGCAGCGCGAGCCTGAGGCTGTTCGGCAGCTTCGACGAGGAGGTCTTCTCGCGTGTCGGCACGTCGTCGGGTAACCGGACCACCGTGCGCGCGCTGATCTGGATCTCGGCTGGCCACGTCGCACACCATCTCGACGTCCTCCGCGAGCGGTATCTCTAGCAGGTATGAATATGATCGACTTGCGTAGTGACACGGTGACGAAGCCGACGGCCGCCATGCGCGAGGCCATGGCCGCGGCCGACGTCGGCGACGACGTCTACCGGGACGACCCGACCGTCCTCGCCCTCGAGCGGCGGACCGCCGACCTCCTCGGCAAGGACGACGCCGTCTACATGCCGACCGGCACGATGACAAACCAGGTCGCGATCCGGACACACACGGAGCCGGGCGATCAGATCCTGATCGACGCAAACGCCCACGTGGCGCGCGCGGAGGCCGGCGGGCCAGCTGCGCTGTCTGGCGTGATGACGAAGGGATTACCGGGCATCCACGGCGTATTCACCGCCGAGGACGTTCACGCCGCCGCGATGCCGGTGCATCCGTTCACGCCGGCAACGCTGCTGCCGCCCACGAAGCTGCTCTGCATCGAGAACACGCACAACGGCGGCGGCGGAACGATCTGGCCGCTCGACGCGGTCGAAGCGGTGTGCGCGGCGGGACGGCAGCACGGGCTCCGGCTGCACATGGATGGTGCGCGGCTCTGGCACGCCTCGGTGGCGACCGGCGTCTCGGAGCGAGAGTACGCCGCGCCGTTCGACACGGTGAGCGTCTGCTTCTCGAAGGGCCTGGGTGCGCCGGTCGGGTCGGCGCTGGCGGGGTCGTCCGAGTTGGTCGCGCGCGCCCGGCGGTTCAAGGCGATGTTCGGCGGCGGGTTCCGGCAGGCCGGCGTCGTAGCGGCCGGCGCACTGCACGCGCTGGAGCATCATCGCGCGGGCCTGGCGGCAGATCACTCGAAGGCGACCGCCTTCGCTGGGGGGCTGAGCCGCATCACCGGGATCGGGATCGATCTGGCGCGGGTCCAGACCAACATCGTCCGCTTCACGCTGGCGGCGATGCCCTCCGGCGCGTTCGTCGAGCGGTGCCATGACGCCGGCCTCCACCTGCTGACCACAGGCGCAGACGGCGTTCGCGCGGTGCCCCACGCCGACATCTCGGAGGCTCAGATTCAGAAGGCGCTGGCGATCGTCGGGGCGGTCGTCTCGGAACAGGCCGCCTAGCGGGCCCGCCGCGAAGCTCATGCGTCGATCGTCCGGCCGCGCTTGACGAGGTGCCGCTTGATCTCGTCGTGATACGCGAAGATGGCGGGCGTCCCACCCGAGTGGATGAAGACGAGCCGCTGGCCCGACACCCAGCGTCCGGCGGCGTGATCGGCCAGCAGTCCTGAGAACACCTTCCCCGAGTAGACCGGGTCGAGCAGGATCCCCTCGATCTCGGCCATCAACATCAGCGCGTCGAGACAGCCCTCAGTCGCGTCGCCGTACTCACGGCCGATGAATTCGTCGCGAATCTCGTGAGCGCCTCGCGGACGGGCCCGATCGCGCTCGAGCAGTTCACACAGCCCCGCCCACCACTTCTCGAGGTTCTCGCGGCACTTCTCCAGGCGCGCGTTGACGCTCACGCCGACGACCGGACAGTCGAGGCCCCGCTCGCGCAGTGACAGGAGCATCGACGTGAAGATGCCCCCCGTCCCGAACGGCGTGTAGACCGCGTCGGGCTGGATCCCGTCGGCCTCGAGCTGGTCCGCCAGTTCCAGGCCAGCCCGGACGTAGCCGAGGCAGCTCGTCGGCGTCGTGCCGCTGACGGGGATGTAGTAGGGACGCTCGCCGCCTGCTCGCAATTCGTCACAAAGCGCCAGGACATGCCGCTCCAGATCCCAGTGGTCCTCGGTGTCGACGAACCGGACGTCGGCTCCCATCAGGTAGACCGTCAGCAGGTTGGCCTGGAACGCCTGGAACCGGTCGCGGCTGAGGACCACCGCCGACTTCAGGCCGAGCTTCCTCGCCGCCGCGGTGGTCAGCCGCGCATGGTTGCTCTGTGTGCTGCCGCAGGTCACGAGAATCGTCGCGTCCTCGGCGACTGCCTTGGCCGTTTCGTATTCCAGCTTGCGCGGCTTGTCGCCGCCCAGCGCCAGGTCGGTCAGGTCCTCTCGCTTGATGAAGAGATCCAGATTGAGGCGCTCGCTCAGATGGGGCAGGCGCACGAGCGGTGTCGGCGTCCGAATCAGATCCTGGCGGGGATGCCGGGCGAGGGCCTGGGCGATCGAAGATTCAGTCATCGGTTTGTTCGGAACACCGGATTATAGATGAAGTGCACAACGAATCGGCGCGGACCTCCACGGTAGGATCGACGGCAACCCAGCCAGGACCCGCCGGAGTAGCCGAACCGGCAGGCCGCGGCGGGTCGGCCCTGCGTCCGACCGAAGGAGGAACAGCATGTGCGCACCGAGCGTAATCGAGACGGTCAAGCGAACCGTGTCGCGACGGCAGGTTCTGGGTGCGATGAGCGCCGCCCCGCTGGGCGCGGCGTGCGGGGGCGCGCCCGCCGAGACGCCGCCTGAGGCTCAACCCGAAACGGGCCGGCCACGGCCCTACGACCAGCTCTTCGACTTGACGCATGTCCTGACGATGTCGATGCCGGTCTACCCGGGCCTGACCTGCCCGCAGATGACCCAGACCTCGAGCCTCGAGGAGAACGGCGTCTACAACAACGACCTGACGTTCGGCGAGCACACCGGCACGCATCTCGATGCGCCGATGCACTTCGCCGAGGGTGGGATGACGACCGATCAGATCCCGGCGGAGAACTTCTTTGCACCGCTGGCGGTCATTTCGATCGCCTCCCGCGCGGCCGACGACCCAGATACTGGCGTCACGGTCGACGACATCCTGGCCTGGGAGGCGGCGCACGGCCCGCTGCCGCCCGGTGCGTTCGTCGCGATGCTCTCCGGGTGGGGCGACCGCATCGGCGACCCCGACGCGTTCGCGAACCTCGACGACGACGGCGTCATGCATGCGCCGGGCTATACCGGCGAAGCTGCGGCGTTCCTCTGTGAGGAGCGTGACATCGTCGGCGCCGGCGTGGACGGATTCAGCCTCGACCTGGGCACTGCCCAGGAGTATCCCGCCATCGCACGTTCCTGCCGGCCGGAAAGTACGGTGTCGAGTTGATGGCCAACCTCGAGACCGTGCCCGCCGCCGGTGCGACGCTCGTCGGCGGCGCTCCGAAGCACGAGCGCGGTTCGGGCGGCCCCGCGCGGGTCTTTGCCGTCGTCTAGGACGGCGGATTACACCTCTCCGACCCAGTCGGCGACGACCGCGCCCGCGCCGTACGCGGCGCCGGCCACGGCCACGCCGAGCAGCAGCATCTCGAGTCCGCTCAACCACCAGCTGTCGGTCGTCACCATTGCTCTCGACGCGCCGACCCCGAAGAGAACGACCAGCGTCATCCCGCAGGAGACTTCGAACCGGCCGAGCGCGAAGTCCGACATGACGTAGGGGACCAGGGGAACGGCGCCGACGATGACGAACGCCGCGAACGTCGCCAATCCATGCCAGATCGGTCGAGCTTCCTCTTCCGGCCGATTCTGCGCGACGAGCGCGCTCTCGTGCGATCGGATGCTCAGGTAGTTTCCGACACCCATTGAGAGCCCGTCGGCGAAGAGGTTCGCCACGCCGACGACCAGCACCGCCTTCAGCGACAGCGCGCCGCCGGTGACGCCGGCCACGACTGCGAAGGTCGTGATGATGCCGTCGAGCGCGCCGTAGACCAGATCGCGGATGTAGTGCTGCGCGATCTCGACGGCGCTCTCGGGATCTCGATGCAGGGATGGTGGACGTGAGTTGGCAGTCATGATCTGTGCACCTGTCGCGTTAGGGTGACGATGACGACGCGTCGCTCGTCGCCGCCGTGAACGCCCTCGACGGGCGCCCCCAGAATGCATGGCTCGCGACGACCCAACCATTGACGCCGCTCAGCGCGACGCCGACCAGCAGCGCCGCGGCGCTGGCTGCGATCAGCGGCATGACATTGACATAGAATCCGGCGGCGAGCCCCGGCACGCCGACGAGCCATCCGAGAAACGCGCCGCGCTGCGCAGGGCGTGACGGCATGTCGTGCGGCGACCGGACCGGACCAGTCCAACCGGAATCGGCGAATGCCCAGTACCAGGCGTGCAAGGGCAGCAGCCGCGACTCCATCCCGACGATCAGCTGTCCCAGGAAGCCGAGCAGGGCGAAGACGCCGTAGACGCTCGCCAGGCGCAGCATCGCCGCCGATGGCGGGGCGATCGACAGCACGAGGCCGCAGCCCGCACTCAGGCCGAGGTACGCGACTGCGAGCAGCGCGTGGACCGACCCGAATTCGGGTGACGGACGCGCCGGCGGCGCCGGGCGCCGATGACGTCGCATCCAGATCACCTGCGACAGGAAGACACCGATGCCGGCGAGGGTCGCTCCGGCTGATGCCCTGACGACCGCTCCGGCACCGGTCGCGAGCCCCACGAACAGGCCCAGCGCGCCGGCTTCGAGCAGGATCGCGCTGGCGACGATCGGCGCGCCGGTCGGCATCGCGGCCGGCAGCACCATCGGAAAGAGCCGGTAGCCGACGCCGACGGCCACCATCGTCGCCCATCCGATTCCGGCCAGGTGCGCATGCGCCAGCGCGTGGCGCAGCGCGTCGCCGGGCACCAGATCGACGACGCCAAGCTTGTCGATGCCGATCGTGAGACCGAACAGGGCGGCGAGCAGCACGTTGGCGAACGCGAGGACGACGTGGGCCTTGACCGCAGTCGGCACCGGCGCCGTCCAGAGGCTCCGGACGACGCGCCCGCCGACCCACGCGAAGCCCGCCATCACGAGCACCGCCGAGTACGCCATCCCGCTCAGTTCGTCGATCCAGAAGTGCGAGACGATCCCGGAGACACCGACCACCGATGCCCCCCAGGCCCACGTGTCGCCTCGGCCGGCCGGTAGCGGCGCCCGCAGCGCGAGCGGGCCGACGATGTAGAGCGCGCCGAGAATCGACAGGCTGATCCATCCGAGCGTGACGAGGTGCACGACCGCCAGCATCCGGGGGTGGTAGTAGAAGCCGGCCACGCTACGTGGATCGACGGCCACGACGGCGACGGCCAACGCCAGACAGAGGTGCGCGGCGCCGAAGTACAACCACGGCAGCCTGCGCGGTGGCAGCAGGTCGGGGGATGCAACGGACGGGAAGGACTGCGGATCGCCGATCACCGGGACGTCTCACGCCGATCGTACCGGCGTCCGCCATGAAATACCAGCGCCGCCGGGCGCGTCAAAGCCTTACATCGAGCATATTCCGCGTCGTTGGTGGGGCCGACGAGGCGACCGGCCGATCTGATACGCTGCCTGATACAGCAGTTTTCTTGCTTCAGATGACCACGGGAGAACGGTCGAGGATGGGGAACGTACGCCTGCGAGCCTGGGCGATCGTGGCATTGGCGGTCGGAACCGCGTCGAGCGGCTTGGCCCAGACGCACCTCGGATCGATTCGGGGGACGGTGCTCGACCCGACGGGCGCGACCGTCGCCGACGCGGCATTGACGCTCGTCCACGTTGCGACCGGCGCGGGCCGCGAGACGACGACCGGCGCCAGCGGTGCCTTCGTCCTGACGCAGCTCCCGCCCGGTGACTACCGGATCGACACCGCGCGCGACGGCTACAAGACCCACGTCAGCCAGACGACGCTGCAGGTCAGCCAGCAACTCAGCCTGGAGGTGCGGCTCGAAATCGGGGCGATCAGCGAGCGAGTCGTGGTGACGACCGACGCGCTCATCGACCGTGAGTCGGTGGTGCTGGCGACCGTCATCGACAACGCCCAGGTCGTGCAACTCCCACTCGACGGCCGGAACTTCCTCGAGCTGGCCTTGCTCGCGCCCGGCACGTCGCCGGCGGCGAAGGGGTCGGCCGCGTCGGTCCGTGGCGACTTTGCCATGAGCGTCAACGGCGCACGCGAGGATGCCAACGCGTTCCTGCTCGACGGCGCCTACAACGTCGACCCAAAGCTGAACACCTCGTCGGTGCGACCGCCGGTCGACGCGATCAAGGAGTTTCGGGTCCTGACCAGCACCTACGACGCCTCGTTCGGTCGCCACGCCGGCGGCCAGGTCAACGTGACGACGATGGCCGGCACGAACCGTTTCTCCGGAACGGCTTACGAGTTCTTCCGCGCGGAGGCACTGAACGCCACCAACGTCTTCGCGCCAGCCGACCAGCCGGCACCCGATTATCGACGCAACCAGTTCGGCCTCTCCCTCGGCGGCCCGATCGTCGAGAACCGGACGTTCTTCTTCGCCGACTACGAGGGACTGCGACTCGACGAAGGGATCACGCGGATCGCCAACGTCCCCACCGCAGCCGAGCGACAGGGCGACTTCTCGGCGAGCCTGCTGGCGCCGCCGACGAACCCGTTCACCGGACAGCGCTTCCCGGGTGACACGATCCCCGCGCCGTTCGTGGACCCGATCGGGGCGGCGATCGCCGACCTCTACCCGCTGCCGAATCGCAACGTGGCGTTCGAGAATCACGTCGCCTCGCCCACGCTGCGCGACCGCAACGATCACGTCGACGTCCGCGTCGATCACACGATCGGGTCCAATGCGACGCTCACCGCCCGCTACAGCCTGGGCGACCGCCGGCTGTTCGAGCCGTTCTCCGGTCCGGGTTTCGCGGCCGTGCCCGGCTTCGGGTCCGACGTCGAACGCCGCGCGCAGAATCTCGTAATCGGACTCACACAGGTCGTCTCACCGAGCCTCGTCAACGACCTCCGTGTCGCCTACAACCGCGTCTCCGCCGGTGTGTTTCACGAGAACCTCGGCGACAGCCTGAATACCGCCGTCGGATTGCCCGAACTGTCGAGCAACCCGCGCGATTTCGGCCTGGGCTTCATCACGGTCACGGGCTACTCGGCGCTCGGCGACGAGTTCAACAACCCGCAGCGGAGTACGACGAACACGCTGCAACTGCTCGACTCGCTGACCTACGTGCGCGGGCGACATCTGTTGAAATTCGGCGTCGACGTGCTCTTCACGCGGCAGGAGGCGTTCCGCGACGTCCAGTCGCGCGGCTTCCTCACGTTTTCGAGCCAGCCGATCTTCACTGGCAACGGGCTGGCCGACCTGCTGCTCGGCCTGCCGCTCGCCACCGGCGGCGCGCGGCTCGACAACCCGCAGCGGCTGCGTACCGAAAGCGTCAATCTGTTCGTGCAGGACGAGGTGAGACTCCACGACGATCTGACACTGTCGGCCGGTCTGCGGTACGAAGTGATCTCGCCTCCGGTCGATGTCGACGATCGGGCCAACGTCTTCGACCCGGTGTCAGGGTCGATCGTGCAGGTGGGCACCTCGGGCGTGCCCCGAAGCGGCTACGCGACCGACACCAACAACGTCGCGCCTCGGATCGGCCTGGCCTGGGCACCCGGCGGGAGCAGCGACACCGTCATTCGAGGCGGTTACGGCATCTACTACAACCAGTCGGCGCTGGCGCCGGGCGAGGGACTCTACTTCAATCCGCCGTTCTTCGACTTCAACCTGTACTTCCCGCTGCCCGGCCTGCCGCTGACGCTGGCCAACCCGTTCCCCGAGCAGTTCCCGCTGCCGACGCCGCCCTCGGCGCTGGCGTTCAACGCCGCGCTGAAGACGCCGTGGCTTGAGCAGTGGAGCGTCGGCGTGCAGCGGCAGTTCGGCGGCCGGCGAGCGATCGAGATCGCCTACGTCGGCTCGAGAGGACACGACCTGCTGACGGCGCGCGACATCAACCAGCCTGAGCCGAGCCCCGTGCCGTTCAATCTGCGGCCCGATCCGAGGTTTGGCGATATCGTCTCACTCGAATCGAGCGCACGCTCGCGCTACGACGCGCTGCAGGTGACGGCCCAGCAACGGATGAGCAGTGGCTTCACACTGCACGCGGCTTACACGCTCGGCAAGTCGACAGATGACGCGTCGGATTTCTTCACGAGCGCCGGCGACCCGAACTTCCCGCAGGACAGCAACAATCCCGGGGCGGAGCACGGCCGATCGAGCTTCGACGTCCGCCACCGGTTCACGGCGAGCTTCGCCTACGCGCTGCCGTTCGGCGCCGGCCAACGCTGGGCGTCGGACGGGTGGGCCGCGCAGGTTCTTGGCGACTGTACGGTCGCCGGCATCTTCACGGCCGAGAGCGGCGCGCCGTTCACCGTGGCGCTGCTGCCGGAGATCGACAACAGCAATACCGGGCGCGCCGCGCTCGGCTTTGGCGCCAACGACCGGCCGAACCTGTCGGGCAACGCGACGCTGGCGAATCCATCGGCCGGGGCATGGTTCGACACCGAGGCCTTCGCGTTCCCGGCGTTCGGCAGCTTCGGCAACGCCGGACGCAACATCCTGGATGGGCCCGGCTACCAGAACCTGAATCTGGCCGTCCTCAAGCTGGCGTCGCTGAGTGAGGGAGTGAACCTGCAGTTCAGGCTCGAGGCGTTCAACGTCCTGAACCGGGTGAATCTGGGATTGCCTGACGCGTTTCTCGGCTCGCCGACCTTCGGCCGCATCCTCACGGCCGGCCCCGCCAGACGGCTGCAGCTCGGCGTGAAGCTAATCTATTAGAAAGCGGGCTTCGCCTGCGGCTCGCCCCGACAGCCCCTGGCCCGCTCGCTTCGGGGGCCACGACATCGTCCAGCCTGCAGGTAGTGGCAAGGACTGCCCTACGCTATCTATTCATTGAGCAGCGCTTGGATCTGCCCGTCGAACGCCGCGAACGGCTGGGCGCCGACGATGATGTTGCCCTCCACCGTATCGCCCGAGGCGCGGCCGACGATAAAGCTCGGCGTGCCGGTGAGGCCGAGCGCGCTCGCGGCGGCCATATCGGCCTGGACGACGTCGCGGTACTTCCCGCTCCCAAGGCACGCCTCGAAGCCGGCGCGGTCGAGGCCCAGACCCGAAGCGTAGTCGACCAGCGAGGCGTCACCCAGCGCGTTGATGTTTCCGAACATCACCTCGCGCATCTCCCAGTACTGCCCCTGCTCGTCGGCGCACCGGGCGGCGTAGGCCGCCCGCTCGGCGTTTGCGTGCATCGGTAGCGGCAGGTCGCGGCTGACCAGCCTGACCTGTCCGGTGTCGATGTACTTCGCCTTCAGCTCGGCGAAGGTCGTCGTCGCAAACCGGCTGCAAAACGGACACTGGTAGTCGGTGAACTCGACCACCGTGACCGGCGCATCGACGCTGCCGAGCGAGTGGGCACCGGCGATCGAGACCTCGGCCGACTGCGGCTGCGGCGCCGGCGCGGCCTGCGGCGCCGGGCGCGCGCCGCCCTGCCCCTCCAGCAGCCTCCGGATCTCTTGCAGCTCGTGCAGGATCTCCTCCGCCTGGCCTTGGCCTATCACCGAGGATTCCCGACGGTTACAGCCACTCGCGGCGAGCGCGCCGATGGCAACAACCACGCCAATCGTGACTATCTTTTGCATCAGTCTGGTTCCTCGACGTTGATCCTATCAAGCCCGGAGCCAAAAGCGAGACCAGCCGGCGGTACGGGCCCTGTTTCTCGGTGTCGATCGAGCGACTGAACGCTCCGGTGGCCGGCGGCGTCCTTCACCTTGACGGTCAAAACGTGTGCATATTAAGGTCGAAGGGTTCCGGCACCTCCAATCCTTGAATCAGATGACCAAGCTCACGCTTCACCGATTCGGTCTCGCCGCCCTCCTGGCCGCCACGACCGCACTCTCGGCAGGCACCGCCGCTGGCGACGACTGGCCCGACTGGCGCGGCCCGAACCGCGACGGCACCTCCTCGGAGACCGGCCTACCCACGAGTTGGTCGCCCGACGGCGAGAACCTCGCCTGGCGGGTGCCGTACGGCGGGCGCTCGGCGCCGATCGTTCTCGGCGGCCAGGTGTACATCCAGAACGGCGTCGGCGCCGACGAATCGCTCCAGGAGCGCCTGATGGCGTTCGACGCCGGCAGCGGCGACCTGCTCTGGGAACATCGCTTCAACGTCTACCTCAGCGACGTGCCACCGCATCGCGTCGGCTGGGCCTCGCCCACGGGCGATCCGGCAAGCGGACATCTATATGTCTACGGCGCGGGCGGGACGCTGCTGTCGCTGACCGCGTCGGGTGAACTTCGCTGGCAGCGTTCGCTCAACGAGGAGTTCGGCCTCATCACGACCCATGGCGGACGAACAGTGTCGCCGGTCCTGGACGGCGACCTCGTGATCGTCAGCGGGCTCTCGTCGGGCTGGGGCAACCAGGCAATCGGCCGCCATCGGTTCATGGCGTTCGACAAGAACAGCGGCGAGACGGTCTGGGTGAGCACGCCGGGTGGCCGAGCCTTCGACACGACCTACTCGACGCCGGTCATCACGGACGTGAACGGCACCCGCCTACTCATCGCGGGCGGCGGCGACGGGGCTGTGCACGCGATGCAGCCCCAGACCGGTCTGCCGGTCTGGAAGTTCGCGATGAGCAAGCGCGGCATCAATGCAGGCGTCGTCTTCGCCGACAACCGGGTGTTCGTGAGCCACAGCGAGGAGAACCTCGGGACGAGCGAGATGGGCCTGCTGGCCGCCGTCGACGCCACCGGCACGGGCGACCTCGACGCCGGCGACGTCGCCTGGCAGGTCACCGGGTTCCAGGGCGGCTACGCCTCGCCGGTCGTCGACGGCGACCGGATCTACCAGGTCGACAACAGCGCGAACCTCGCGGCGTTCGACCTGGCGTCGGGCGCCAGGCGCTGGGAGATGAACCTCGGCACGATCCAGCGAGCGGCGCCGGTGCTGGGCGACGGCAAACTCTACGTCGGCTCGGTCACCGGGCGCTTCTTCATTTTCGAGCCCGGCCGTGACGGCGCCGAGATCCTGTCGGAGGTGCAGCTCGGCACGGTCGAGGATCCGGAGGAACTAATCGCCTCCCCTGCGATTGCCGACGGCCGCGTCTACGTCGTCACCGACCAGGCACTCTACGCCATCGGCCCGGAAGAGCCGCGGCCGAACGCCGGCCAGACGCCATCCGCCGCACTGCCCACGTCGACCGGCCCGGTGAGCCAGGTGCGGCTGTCGCCCACCGAATTGGTCGTCGAACCTGGAGAGACCGTGTCGCTCCGCGCGGATCTGTTCGATGCCCGGGGTCGACAGGTACCGGACGGCGCGGTGACCTGGGCGCTCGACGGCCTCGAGGGCACGATTACATCCGGCGGCGAGTTCATCGCCGACGCCGCCGCCAACATGCAAGCCGGTTCGGTGACCGCATCGGCCAATGGCGTGACCAGCAGCGCCCGGCTCCGGGTGATTCCGCCGCTGCCGCACGAGTACGACTTCGAGGCGGATGCGCCGAGCAGTTCCCCGGCGCACTGGATTGCGTCGACCGGCAAGTTCGAGGTGCGAGACGAGGCCGGCAGCCGCGTCCTGGTCAAGAAGTCGGACAATCCGTTCACGCGGCGCGCGCGCGTCTACATCGGCGATTCCGGCCTGTCCGACTACACGGTCGAGGCCGACATCTGGGCTATCCGGAGCCGTCGCCAGATGGGCGATGCCGGCGTCAACGCCCAGCGCCACACGCTGGTGCTGATGGGCAACCACCAGCGGCTGGAACTCCAGACCTGGCAGCCAGAGACGGTGCGGACGGTTACGATGCCGTTCGCCTGGGAGCCGGACACCTGGTACCGGTTCAAGCTGAGCGTCGAGGATCTCCACGACGGCCAGGTGCGCGCGCGCGGGAAGGTCTGGCCGCGGGACGAGGCCGAGCCCGCCGACTGGGCGCTCGAAGTGATCGACCCGAACCCCCATCCGCAGGGCAGCCCAGGCATCTACGCAAATGCGCCGTTCGAGATCTTCTTCGACAACGTGCGGGTGTACTAAACGATGCGTGGCGCGGGGCTTCAGCCCCGCGAACGGTTCGGCGACGACGACAGCAGGAACGAATGGGAAAGCAGGAACATTGATGCGACGGCGATCCAGCAGCTTGTGCGTCTTGGCCGCCATGGCGCTCGCGCTCGTGGCGGCGAGTTCGTCCATGCGGGCGCAGCAGGGGCCCTCGCCGATGGGGGGCGACTGGCCGATGTGGGGCGGCACGCCCGACCGGAACATGGTGTCGGACATGACCGGCCTGCCGGCCGACTGGGACGTCGACAGTGGCCGCAACATCCGCTGGGTGGCCGAACTCGGCTCGCAGACCTATGGCAACCCGGTCGTCGCCGAGGGCGTCGTGCTGGTCGGGACGAACAACGAGGCGGTCAAGGACCCGCGTCAGCAGGGCGACATGGGCATCCTCATGGCGTTCCGCGAGTCGGACGGCGAGTTTCTCTGGCAGCACGCCAACGCGAAGCTCATCGCGGGCCGGGTGCACGACTGGCCCTACCAGGGCGTCTGCTCGTCGCCGCTGATCGAAGATGGCGTCGCCTACTACGTCTCGAACCGTGGCGAGGTCGTCGCGCTCGACCTCGAGGGCTTCCGCGACGGGGAAAACGACGGCTGGGTGCAGGACGAGTCGTCCCAGAACGAGATCGACGCCGACGTCATCTGGCGGTTCGACATGCTCGAGGAAGTCGGGGCGTTTCCGCACAACATGTCGAACTCGTCGCCGGTCACGCACGGCGAGTTGATCTACGTGAGCACGGCGAACGGGCAAGACGAGAGTCACGTCAACATCCAGTCACCCTTCGCCCCGGCGATCATCGCGCTGAACAAGACGACGGGCGAACTGATCTGGGAGGACAACTCGGTCGACGACCGGATCCTCCACGGCCAGTGGGCGTCGCCGACGGTGGGCACGATCGGCGGGGTCGACCAAGTCATCATGGGCCAGGGCGACGGCTGGATCCGCGGCTACGAGGCGACCACCGGCGAGAAACTCTGGGAGTTCGACACGAACCCGAAGGACTCGGTCTGGCCGCGCACCCGCAACGAGCTGATCGCCACCGCGGTCGTCTACGATGACCTCGTCTACATCGCCAACGGACAGGACCCCGAGCACGGCGAAGGGGTCGGCAACATGTACGCGATCGACGCGACGAAGCGCGACGATATCACCGAGACCGGGCGCGTCTGGTCCTACACCGACATCCGCCGTTCGATCTCGACCCCCGCGATTCACGAGGGGCTGATCTACCAGCCGGACTTCAGCGGCTTCCTCCACTGCATCGACGCCAAGACCGGCGAGGTCTACTGGGTGCACGACACGTTCGCCGCGATCTGGGGCTCGCCGCTCGTCGTCGACGGCCGAGTCTATCTGGGCGACGAAGACGGCGACGTGGTCGTGCTGAAGACCGGCTCGGAACTCGAGGTCATTGCCGAGATGAACCTCGGCAGCGCCGTCTACGGAACGCCCGTGCCGGCCAACGGCGCGCTCTTCCTCAACTCCCGCAACCGCCTGTTCGCGCTCGCCGCGGACTGAGCTCAGCGAGCCGCGTGACGCCGTTCGACTTTCAGCTGCGTGCGCGGGTCGTCTTCGGCGCCGGGACGATCGACCGACTGGCCGAACTGGGCGGCGAGTTCGGATTCCGCCGGACCTTGCTCGTCGCCGACCCGGGTCTGGTCGAAGCCGGCCACGTCGCCCGCGTCACGACCCTACTCGACGCGGCGGGCATCGCGGTCTTCCCCTTCCACGACTTCGACCCGGACCCCGACACCGATGCGATCGAAACGGCGAGGGCCTTCGCCGCGCCTCACGCAGTCGACTCGATCGTCGGCCTCGGCGGCGGCAGTTCGATGGACTGCGCGAAGGGCGCCAATTTCCTGCTTACCAACGGCGGCCGGATGCACGACTACCGCGGCTTCGGCAAGACAACGCGCCCGATGCTGCCGTCGATCGGCGTGCCGACCACGGCCGGGACTGGCAGCGAAGCCCAGGTCTGGGCGGTCATCGCCGACGCCGCTACCCATATGAAGATGACGTGCGGCGCGCCCCAGTCGGCCTTCCGCGCGGCGCTGTTGGATCCCGAACTCACGCTGTCGCAGCCGGCCGCGGTCACGGCTGTGACCGGCTTCGATGCGATCGCCCACGCGGTGGAGAGCTACGTGACCAGCCGGCGCACCCCGATGTCGACCTGCTTCGCCCGCGAAGCCTGGCGCCTGCTGACCGGCGCCTACCCGGGTGTGCTGGCCGACCCGACCGATGGCGAGGCACGATCGGCGATGCTGCTGGGCGCTCACTACGCTGGAATGGCGATCGATCAGTCGATGCTCGGCGCGGCCCACGCTTGCGCCAACCCGCTGACCGCCCATCATGGCGTCACGCACGGCCGCGCGCTCGCCGTCCTGCTGCCCCACGTCGTCCGGTGGAACGCCACTGAGGTCGCGCCGCTCTACGCGGAGTTGCTGACGGTCGTCGACCGGCCGACCTCCGCCCAGGACGCGGGCGCCGCGCTGGCCGGGTATATTCAGGAACTGGCGGCGGCCGACCTGCCGACCTCGCTCGGTGATGTCGGGGTGGCCGAACCCGACGTGGCCGCACTCGCCCGCGAAGCCGCCGAGCAGATGACCGGGCGGTTCAACCCGCGACCGTTCGACGCCGGGGCTGCGGAGGAGATCTATCGATGCGCGCAGTGACCCTCGTCATCATGCTCACCCTGGCGACCGTAGGTGGCCAGCCGGCAAGCGCCCTCGCTCAAACGGCCGACGCGTGGCCGCAGTTCCGTGGCAACCCGTCGCTGACCGGCGTCATCACGTCGAGTGTGCCCGACGACCCGGCACTGCTCTGGACATTCGACACGGGCGATACCGTCGACTCGTCCGCCGCGATTGCCGACGGCGTCGTCTACGTCGGCACCTACGCCGGAGACCTGATAGCGCTAAACCTCGATGACGGCTCGCTGCGCTGGCGCTACCTGGCCTCCGAGTACGGCATCGGTGAATCGTCGCCGGCCGTCTCCGACGGCGTCGTCTACGTCGGCGACCTGTTCGGCGTGCTGCACGCCGTCGACGCCGACACCGGCGAGGCCCGCTGGACGTTTGCGACCGAGAGCGAGATCAAGTCGTCGCCAGTCATCGTCGATGACGTCGTGTTGATCGGCTCGTACGACGGCTATCTGTACGGGGTCGCGCGAGAGGACGGCAACGAGATCTGGAGGGTGGAGACCAGTAGCTACGTGCACGCCACGCCGGCCGTCTCCGACGGGGTGGCATTCTTCGGCGGCTGCGACGAGCAGTTCCGCGGCGTCCGCGTGCGCGACGGCGAAGAGATCTTCAGCGTCTCGTCGGGCGCCTACACCGCGGCGTCGCCGGCGATTGCCGGCACAACCGCCTACTACGGCACGTTCAACAACGAAGTACTGGCGCTCGATCTGGCTGGGCGGGAAGTACGGTGGCGCTACGCGCATCCAACGCGGCAGTTCCCATTCTACTCGTCGCCGGCATTCCGCGCGGGGCTCGTCGTCCTCGGCGGGCGCGACCGGATGGTGCACGCGCTCGACGCCACGACCGGCGAGGCCAGGTGGATCTTCACGGCGCGCGGACGGATCGATTCGTCGCCCGCTATCGTCAGCGACCGTGTCTACATCGGGTCGAACGACGGGCGCCTCTACGGCCTCGGTTTGGCCGACGGCGCGAAGGAGTGGGAGTACGAGATCGGATCGGCCATCACGGCATCGGTTGCTGTCGCCGCCGGGCGCATCGTTGTCGGCGCGCAAGACGGGCTAATCTACTGCTTCGGGTGACGCTCGGCGGCGGCCCGGTTTTCGTTGACTTCACCCCACCCCGGGTGTATCCGTGTACCGAGAAGGGCGGCGCGGTCGGTCCGTGCCGCCAATACGGAGAGGAGGCGCAGATGTCTCCACCGGGCCACCGGCACCCCCGGTAGCGTTCGCGCTGCGAACGCCAAGCGAGGCCCTCCCCCGGGGGGGGGCTGAGACTCGACGGCATCAGGATGAGGTCGCGCCGGCACGCTCCCGGCCAGCGGCCGTGAGGCCGGCCATGGGCTCGACGGCCCGCACGACGGTGCCGTTCAGTCGAATATCGAGCAGTATCGGGCGGCGTGGTCGCGAGGCCACGCCGCCCTTTTTGTTGGGTGCCTGCACCGAGCGGCGAGCTTGCGCGCCAGGAAGCCGAAAAAGCCATTGACCACCGGCGCAATTTGGCAGTAAGTTGTATCGTTAGTACAATTCAATGCAGTCGGTGGTTGGCCGGCGAAGTGCGTCCACTCTGGAGGAAAGCAAGCCTATGGATGTCGATCGCAGGAAGTTCTTGGCGTCGGTCGGGGGGATCGCCGCATTCGAGTTGTTGTCGCCGGAGGATCGAGCCGAGGCGATCGAGCACTACATGTCGGGGGAACTCGACAACTGGTACATCGACGAGTTCGGTGAGACGGCGGCACTGGCGCCGATCCGCCCGAACTGGTACCAGCAGGGCGGCGGTCAGCAGGACCAGGATGGGCCGCGCCCGGCCCGCGGCACCGGCCGCGTCTTCCAGCCGCGCGAGGAGCCGCTCGCCGAGATGCCGGCAAAGCCGACGTTGATCGACTTCTACCGGTATCGCTTCGCGCCGGCCCAGCACGTCATCCGGAGCGCGACGCATGCACTCAAGGAAGGGCATCCGGAGCGGACGGTCATGGCCTGCCTGCTACACGACGTCTCCCAAGCCCTCTGCCGGTCTGACCACGGCTACTGGGGCGGGGCGCTGTTCGCGCCGTACGTCGACGAGCGGATCAGCTGGGGGGTCAAGTACCACCAGGCGCTGCGGTTCTTCCCTGATCCGGCGGTCGGCTACGAGTATCCGGAGTTCTATAACCGGATCTGGGGCAAGGACTACGTCCCCGACGACTACATCACGGCCGACTACAAGTTCGCGCGCAACCATTCCTGGTACATGGAAGCCCGGATGGTCACGATGAACGACGAGTACGGATTCGACCAGACCGTTCCGGTCTCGCTCGAACCGTTCATCGACATCATCGGCCGCCAGTGGAAGGACCCGGTGGAAGGCCTGGGCTACGACAACAGCTCGTCGGCGTTCATGTGGCGGACGCTCATCGATCCGACGCGACCGCTCTAACACCGCAACAGTTCGGGTACAAAGGAAAGGCCGGAGCACCTGCCCCGGCCTTTCCTTTGTACGTCCTTCGGCCTCTACAGCAAGCCGGCCCCGCGGGCCCAGCGGTACTTCGCGCCGAGGACGTTCACGGGCAGCTGCGTCGTGTAGGGATACGACGGAATGCCGCGGTCGTAGAGGTACTCCGCTGCCTCCTCGACCTCGACGTCGCCGACGAGCGACGCGACGATCGGCTTGTTGATCCCCTTGGTGCGCGCTTCCTCGACGACCTCCGACGCGAGCTTCGCAAAGATCATCGGCGGCGTGATGATCGTGTGCCAGTACCCGAGGATGAGCGCGTGCACCCGGTCGTCCTCCAGCCCGAGCTTGATCGTGTTCCGGTAGGTCGTCGGTGGCTCGCCGCCCGTGATGTCGACGGGATTGCCGGCCGCGCCGAACGGCGGGATGAACTTCCGGAACGCCGCATCCAGATCGTCGGGCATACGCATCAGCTGCAGACCGTTGTCGATGCACGCGTCCGAGAGCAGCACGCCAGAGCCACCCGCGCCGGTGATGATGATGATGTTCTCGCCCTTGGGTGTCGGCAGAATCGGCAAGCCGCGCGCGAACTGCAACATGTCGTTCAACGTCTGGGCCCGGATGACGCCCGACTGCCGCAGCACGTCGTCATAGACCTTGTCGTTGCCGGCCAGGGCGCCAGTGTGAGACGCGGCGGCCCGAGCGCCCAGCGCCGTCCGGCCGGCCTTCAGCACGACCACCGGCTTCTTCTTCGACACGCGCTGAGCCACGTCGGCGAAGGCGCGCCCATCCTTCAGGTCCTCGACGTGCATCGCAATGACCTGCGTGTTGTCATCCTTCTCGAAGAAGGTCAGCAGATCGTCCTCGTCGATGTCCGACTTGTTGCCGAGCCCGACGATCGCCGAGACACCCATCTTTGCCGATCGGCTGAACCCGATGATCGCCATCCCGACCCCACCGCTCTGCGACGAGAGCGCCGCCTGCCCTTTCACATCGTAAGGCGTGCAGAACGTCGCACAGAGGTTCTCGTGCGTGTAGTAGAACCCGTAGATGTTCGGCCCCATGACGCGGACGTTGTACTTCCGAGCCACACCGATCATCTGCTGCTGCAGTTCCGTCTCGCCGACCTCGGCGAAGCCAGACGGAATCATGACGGCACCGGCGATCCCCTTCTGGCCGACCTCTTGCAGGGCGCCGGCCACGAACTTCGCGGGAATCGCAAAGACGGCGATGTCGATGGCACCGTCGACGTCCTTGACGCTCTTGTAGCACTTGCGTCCGAGGATCTCGTCGGCCTTCGGGTTGATCGGGTAGATGTCACCCTGATATCCCCCGTTGATCAGGTTCTTCATCACCGAGTTGCCGATCTTCCCGTCCTCGCTCGACGCGCCGATGACCGCGACCGACTTGGGCCGCATGATGCGGACCATCGACTTTAGGATCTCTTCCTGCGAAGGACGGGGCCGGGGTTCGGGCAGCTCCTGCGCCAGCAGGACCCGCACGTCGACAGCGGCGACGGCGTCCTTCGTCGCGAGGACGGGGTTCAAGTCCAGCTCGTGAATCTCGGGGAAGTCCGCGGTGAGGGCCGAGACGTTCTCGATGAGGCCGGCAAGCGCCTCACGGTTCACCGGGTCGGCACCCCGCACGCCCTTCAGCACCTCGGCGGCTTGGATGCCGTCGATCATCGACAGCGCATCGTCGCGACTGGCAGGCGCCAGCCGGAACGTCACGTCCTTGAGCACCTCGACCAGAACCCCCCCGAGCCCGAACGCCACGAGCTTGCCGAAGCTGGGGTCGGTCACGGCACCGACGATCACTTCCTGGGCAGCCGGCAACATCTGCTGCACCTGCACGCCCGCGATGTCGGCGTCCGACTTGTAGGCGCGTGCGCTCTTGACGATCGCCTCGTAGCCCTGGGCGACCTCTTTCGCGGTCGCCAGCCCGGTCAACACACCGCCGGCCTCGGTCTTGTGCAGGATGTCCTTCGAGACGATCTTGAGCACCACGGGATAGCCGATGTCGGCGACCAGGGTCGCCGCCCCTGCGCTCGAGGTCGCCAGGCCCTCCTTCGGCACCGGAATGCCGTAGGCGTCGCATACTTGCTTACTCTCGGTCGACGTCAGCGACGCGCGTCCGGCCGCGCGCGCTCCATCCAACACTGCCTTGACTGCCGCTCGATCGTGACTCATCTGTCAGTCCTCACGCCTCTGGCCGTACCTGACTAAATGGCGCCCGCCTCCCGGGCCGCCGCCATGTCCGCGCCGTTGTATCCGACGACGTCCTTGAGAATCTCTTCGGTGTGCTCGCCGAGCGCGGGCGACGTCTCCACCTCGACGGGCGAGTCCGACAACTGGAGCGGGCAGCCCACCGTCTGGAAGGTGCCACGCCCGGCATGCTCGACATCGACAATCATGCCGCGCGCCTTCAGAGACTCGTCCTCGATCAGCTCCTTCATGCTCATGATCGGACCGCACGGCACATTGACATCGTTCAGCATCCGCATCACCTCGAGCTTGTCGTGTTGCTGAGTCCAGTGCTCGACGATGTCGAAGCATTCGTCGAGGTGTGACAAGCGGGCCTTCGGTGTCGCGAACGCCGGGTCCTCGATGAGTTCCTCGCGTCCCGCCAGCTTCATGAGCGGTTCCCAACTCGGCGGCTGGATGATGACGTAGCTATAGTCGTTCGCTCCGCCGCCCTTGCACCTGAGCGCCTTGCCGGGCTGGCCGCCGCCCGACGCATTGCCCGAGCGCGGCACCGTGTCGCCGAACGTCTCGTTCGGGTACTCGCCTAGCGGCCCGTGCGTCAGCCGCTGCTGATCGCGCATCTTCACCCGACAAAGATTCAAGACGCAGTCCTGCATCGCCACCTCGACCCGCTGGCCTCGGCCGGTCTTCTCGCGCTGGATAATCGCCGCCAGCAGCGCCGCCACGAGGTGCATCCCCGTGCCCGAATCGCCGATCTGGGCGCCAGTGCTCGTGGGGACGCCGTCCTCGAAGCCGGTCGTGCTCATCGACCCGCCCATCGCCTGCGCCACCGTCTCGTAGGCTTTGCAATCGACGTAGGGGCCCGGACCGAACCCCTTCCCCGAGGCGTAGATGATCCGCGGGTTGATCTCGTGGATTGTCTCCCAGGTAAACCCCTGACGCGCGAGCGCGCCGGGCGCGAAGTTCTCGACCAGGATGTCGGACGCCGCGATCAACTTGCGGAAGATCGCCTTGCCCTGATCGGTCTTCGTGTTGAGCGTGATGCTCCGCTTGTTGCAGTTGAGCATCGTGAAGTAGAGGCTGTCGGTATCGGGGATGTCACGCAGCTGCGACCGCGTGATGTCGCCCCGTCCGGGAAGCTCCACCTTGATGACGTCGGCCCCGAGCCACGCCAGGATCTGGGTGGCCGACGGCCCCATCTGGACATGCGTCATGTCCAGGATGCGAAGTCCTTCGAGCGCTTTACTCATTGGCCTCACTCACCTACTTGTACATGGTCTGATTGCGGGTGCCCGGCGCCCACTCTTCCCGGTCGACCCAGATGTTGACGAGCGCGGAGGTGCCGCCGCGCACGGCCTCGCGCGCCCGGTCGAGCGCCGGTCGGATCTCCTTGGGCTCCCGAACGACCTCGCCGTATCCGCCCAGCATCTCCGCGAACTTCTCGAAGTCGACGTCGCCCAGCAGGTTGCCGACGTTTCCGCGCTCGGCACCGTACTTGTTGATCTGACCGCAGCGAATCTGGTTCATCGCCGAGTTGTTGCCGATGACGCCCAGAATCGGCAGCTTGAAGCGCTGGCAGGTCTCTAGATCCCAGCCGGTCAGCGTGAACGCGCCGTCGCCGAAGTAGCAGAGGACCTCCTTCTCCGGGTGCGCGTACTTCGCGGCCATCGCGAATGGCACCCCGACGCCCAGTGTGCCGAGCGGCCCGGGGTCCATCCAGTGGCCGGGCTGGTGCGGCTGCACCGCCTGGGCCGAGATCGTGACGACGTCGCCGCCGTCACCGATGTAGATGGTGTCGTCGGTCAGGAACTCGTTCAGTTCGTAGGCGACCCGGTACGGATTGATGGGCACGTTCTCCGAGGTAAAGGCCGGAATCAGCTTCTCGTAGGCAACCTTCTCTGCCGCCCGCAGTTCGTCGAGCCAGGCCTGCCGCTTCGTGGCGCCGTTGTCGGTCGTGCCGGTCGTCGCCACCAGCACGTCGGAGAGGACCCGGCCGATGTCGCCCACGAGGCCGAGCGAGATGTCCCGGTTCTTGCCGACGGTGCGGTAGTCCATGTCGATCTGGGCGACGGTCGCGTCGGCGCGCAGGCGGCGGCCGTAGCCCATACGGAAGTCGAACGGTGTCCCGACGATGACGATGACGTCGGCCTTGTCGAACGCTATCCGGCGGGTCCGGTGGAAGTGGTGCGGGTCGCCTGGCGGGAATGTGCCGCGACCCGACCCGTTCATGTAGGCCGGGATGTTGAGGGTGCGCGCGAACTCCCGCGCCTTCTCGCTGGCACGGCTGGTCCAGGTCTGGGTCCCGAACAGGATGCACGGCCGCTCCGCTTGCACCAGGAGGTCGGCCAGGCGCTGCACGTCATCGGGATCGGCCGACAGTTTCGTCGACGCCCGGTAGCGGCCGGCCGCCGGAATGCGCGCCTTGTCCAGATCGACCTTGGCGTCGAGCACGTCGCGCGGAATCTCGAGGAACGATGGACCCGGCGCGCCGTTGAAACACTCGCGGAACGCCATCGATACCATGTCGGCGACGCGCGCGGTGGACGGCACCGTCGCCGCGAACTTCGTGATCGGCGAGAGGATGTCGACGTGCGGCAGATCCTGCAGCGAACCCATCTTGTGCTGGGTCAGCGAGCCCTGGCCGCCGATCATCAGCATCGGGCTCTCCGCGCGAAACGCGTTGGCGATGCCGGTGATGGCGTCGGTCGTGCCCGGGCCTGCTGTCACGACCGCGCAGCCCGGCTTGCCGGTCTGCCGCGAGTAGCCGTCGGCCGCATGCGCCGCCACCTGCTCGTGACGGACGTCGATGATCTCGATGCCTTCATCGAGGCACCCGTCGTAGATATCGATGATGTGGCCGCCGCAGAGGGTGAAGATGACCTCGACACCCTCGGCTTTCAGCGCCTTGGCGACCAGGTGCCCTCCCGAAATCTGCGTCGGCGCCGCCTCGGCCTCGACCGGCTTCGTCGTGGGTGCTGCGGTTGGTGACATGGTGCTTCTCCGTCTTTTCCGAATGAGTAGGAAGGAATGAAGATCCAAAGGGTCAGTCCAGAAACGTCACGTGCTGCTCGACGTGGGTCGCGAGGTTCAGGCTGTGCTCGCGCACCAGCCGCTCCGCCAGATCGGTGTCGCGGCTCTCGAGCGCTTCGATGATGTGCATATGGTCGATAATCGACTGACGCGCCCGGTCGCGGTCGCCGATGGTCTGCATCCGGATCGATCGCATGTGGACGAACAGGTTCTCGGCCATCCGATTCAGCAAGTCGCACCGGCTCAGTTGCAACAGCGCCTGGTGGAAGGAGATGTTGGTGGCCGAGTACTCGTCGATCCGCGCCTTCACCTGACCACCGTCGAACGTGGCGAACATCCGCCGCAGCGTCGAGAGCTCTTCGTCGGTTGCATGCTCGGTGATCAGGCGGGCGGCCATGCTCTCGAGCGCCGCCCACACCGTGATCATCTCGAGAATCTCTTGCTTCGTCTTACGGACGATGAACGCACCCTTCCTTGGCACGGTCCGGATGAAGCCCTCCTGCTCCAGTCGCGCGAGCGCCTCGCGGATCGGCGTCCGGCTCACGCCCAGCGCCTCGCCGAGCTGGCGCTCGTCGAGCCGCGGCTCCTCGGCCTGGGCGTAGATGTTCATCGAGCAGATCGCCTCCTTGAGCCGGAGATAGATCCGGCTCTTGAGGGCGTCGCTGGCGTCGAGCGGCTCGAGCTTGAGCACGGTGGCAGGCATGGAGGCTGTGCGATAGACGGCCAAGAACCGGGCCGTTTCAAGTGGCATACAATATACCACGAATCCAAAATGCGCAAATCCCTCCGGCAGTAAGTAAGCTTCTCCTGTGAAACTGAGATGTCGCGCCGCCCTGACCGTGTGGCTCTGCCTCGGTGCTGTCGGGGCCGCAAATGCCGCGCAGGACGTCTGCCGTGACGCACCGCTCGCCGTCCAGGTCCTCGGATCGGGCGGGCCCTTCCCGCGCGACGGGCGCGCCTCATCGAGTTACCTGATCTGGATCGACGGGCGCGCGCGCCTGCTGGTCGATGCCGGAGGCGGAGCGTCCGTCCGGTTCGGCGAAGCCGGCGCGCGGATCGAAGATCTCTCGCTCCTGGCCATCAGCCATTTCCATCCCGACCACGTCTCCGACGTGCCGGCGCTGCTCTGGGTGAGCCAACTCTTCCGGACCGCGTCGCTCCCGTTCGCCGGACCGTCTGGCAACAACGCCTTCCCAGCGGTCGATACGTTTCTCGACCGTCTCTTCGGCGATACCGCCGGCGCGTTTCCTGTCCTGTCCCGCACGGTCGGCGGCGGGAACTCGGGCGTGGCGCGGCCCGAGCCGACCGTCGTCTTCGCCTCGCCGGCGTTGTCGGTCACGGCGCAAGGGGTTCCGCACACGAACGCACCCACCGTGGCCTATCGCGCCGAGGTCGGGGAGGCGAGTGTCGTCTTCAGCAGCGACCAGACCGGTGCCGATCCTCGATTCATCGAGTTCGCGCGCGACGCGACGGTCCTGGTGATGCATCTCGCGGTCGCCGAGGCCACCGACGGACCGATTCACGCGCGGCCGAGCGTCGTCGGCCAGATCGCCCGCGACGCCGGCGTCGGCACGCTCATCCTCAGTCACTTCATGGGCGTCGAGCCGGAGCACCCAGGCCACGAAGGCTTCAGCCTGGCCGACCAGGCGGCCAACGTCGCGATCGTCCGCCGGGCGTTCGAGGGCGACCTCGTCCTTGCCGACGACCTGCTGTGTCTGCCGATCGACTGACGACCGGACGCTTTCCATGAGCGAGTCGGCCGAATCGACGTTCACCGTCCGCCGGGCCACGATGACCGATCTCGACACGATCGCCGGCTTCGCCGCGGCTGAGGCCGCGAACGCGGAAGGCCGCACGCTCGATGCCGACACGCTCAGGCGCGGTGTCCTCGCCGGTCTCGAGGACCCGTCGGTGGCAACCTACTGGGTCGTCGAAACGGCCGGCGGCGAGGTAGTCGGCAACGCGTCGGTGACGCGCGAGTGGAGCAACTGGAACGCCGCCAATTACTGGTGGGTGCAGAGCATGTTCGTGACACCCGCCTACCGGGGCCGACGGCTCGCCCGGTTGCTGCTCGCGACGATCGAGGACGCCGCCCGCGCCGCGGGCGCGGCCGACCTCCGCCTGTACGTGCACGAGGAGAACACGAAGGCAATCCGCGCGTACGCGCGCACGGGATTCACCGATTCGCCGTATCAGATCATGTCAAAGCGGGTGACGCCGGAGGACTGAAGGTAGGAACCAGGGCCGGCCATGAGGCGACAGGCTCTGGAATGACGAAGGAGACCCATCGAATGGCAGTAAACGGCATCGGCGGCGCCATCTGTCTGCTCGCGGTCGCGCCCTGGCTCGCAGTCAGCGCGGCGGCGCAGGACGCGGCGATCGACGAGGCGGTCGACCGCTACGCCGAGCAGATTATCGAGATCCGGCATCAGATCCACCAGAACCCCGAACTTGGCAATCGCGAGTTCGAGACCGCGGCGCTCGTCGCCGAACACCTGCGTGAACTGGACTTCGACGAGGTCTCCGTCGACGTGGCCCACACCGGTGTCGTCGCGATCCTCCGGGGCGGTCTGCCGGGCGATGTCGTGGCGGTCCGGGCTGACATGGATGCGCTACCGGTCACCGAGGACACGTCATACCCGTTCGCGTCCACGGTGCGAACGGAGTACCTGGGCCAGCAGGTGGGCGTGATGCACGCGTGCGGTCACGACGTCCACACCGCGGTCCAACTGGGTGTCGCGTCCGTCCTGGCGTCGATGCGCGACCGGATCCCCGGCACGATCAAGTTCATCTTTCAGCCGGCCGAGGAGGGTCCGCCGCCAGGCGAAGAGGGCGGGGCCGCATTGATGGTGCAGGGGGGCGTCCTGGCGAACCCGCGGCCGTCGGCCGTCTTCGGCCTGCACACCCTGGCGTCGATGGAGGTCGGGCGGCTGGGTTTCAAGGCCGGGCCGATGCTAGCGGCCGTGGACCACTTCAAGATTCGCGTGACGGGTCAGCAGGCCCATGGCGCCTACCCGCACCTCGGTATCGACCCGATCGTGATGGCGTCGCAGATCGTGACGGCGTTCCAGACGATCCGGTCACGCAACCTCTCGCCGCTCGAACCGAGCGTGGTGACCGTCGGGCTGATGCAGGGCGGCACGCGTTTCAATATCATTCCCGCTGAGGTGTGGATGGAGGGCACGGTTCGGACCTACGACCCGGGCGCGCGTGACACGATCGAGCGGCGAATGAGCGAGATCTTGGAGGGCATTACGATCGCCGGCGGCGGCAGCTACGCACTGGAGTACGACCGGGGCTCGCCGGCCACGATCAACGATGCCGAATTGACCGCGCAGATGGCGCCGACGCTCGAGCGGGTCGTCGGCCCCGACAACGTCGACATCGTCGAGCCGGTCATGGGCGGCGAGGACTTCTCGTTCTTCGCCAACGAAGTACCCGGCTTCTTCTTCCGCCTCGGCATGGTGCGGCCCGGCACCGAGTCGGGCGGACACCACACGCCGACCTTTCAGGCCGACGACGCCTCGGTGCCGGTCGGTATCCGGGCGATGTCGAATCTACTGCTCGATTACCTGGTCTCAAGACAATAGCGCCGAAGGAGAGACGATGACGACCGTATCCAAACCGCCCCGGGTCGACCGCGACACCCTGCGTCAGGCGATTCAGGGCGAGTACGAGATCGTGGCGTTTCTCGACATCCCGATCGACGAATCGCGGTGGGATGCGATCGTCGAGTACTGTTCGTTCGACTGGATGAAGGCCAACGCGACCAAGAGCGTACCACTCGGCGGCGCCTTCTGGGACGCCGGGGCGCAGGTCTTCATTCACAAGGGCGTCAACGGCCGATGGAAGGAGACGCTCACGGCGGACGAATCGGCCGAGTACGAGGCCCGCGCCGAGCAGGAACTCGGCGCCGAGTGCGCCCGCTGGATCGCCACCGGCGAGCCGCCGGCCTGACCCCGGCGATCCATGGCCTTCCCCGATCTCCGCGCGTTCATCGAGCAACTGCGGCGGAACCGCGACCTCATCGAGGTCGCCGCGCCGGTCGATGCCCGCCTCGAGGCCGCGGAGATCCACCGCCGCGTCATCGCCGCGGGCGGGCCCGCGCTGCTCTTCACCAACGTCGAAGGCGCCGACTTCCCGCTCGTCACCAACCTCTTCGGTACCGCGCACCGTGCCGAGCTCGCCTTCGGTGAGCGGCCCCAGCGATTGATCCGGCGGATCGTCGAACTGGTCGAGACGATGCTGCCCCCGACGCCGGCCAAGCTGTGGGGCGCCAGAGATGTAGGCCTCGAACTGATGAAGGTAGGCCTGAGGCGGGGCCGAGGCGGACCGGTGACCGAGGTCGTGACCGACGACGTCCACCTCGATCGGCTGCCGGCCCTGACGACGTGGTCCGAGGACGGCGGGCCATTCATCACCTTGCCACTCGTCTTCACCCAGCACCCGGACGGCCGGGGCCACAACCTCGGGATGTACCGGCTGCACGTCCACGACCAGCGGTCGACCGGGATGCACTGGCAGATCGGCAAGGGCGGCGGTTTTCACTACCACGTCGCGGAAGCGCGCGGTGACGCGCTCCCGGCCACGGTATTTCTCGGCGGCCCGCCCGCGTTGATGCTCTCGGCGATCGCGCCGCTGCCCGAAAACGTGCCCGAGTTGATGCTGGCTTCCCTGATCGCGGGCGAGCGGCTTCGCCTTGCCGACGGCCCCTGGCCGCACGCGCTGATCGCCAACGCGGAGTTCGCGCTGATCGGCGAGGTGCCGCCACGCGAGCGGCGGCCCGAAGGCCCCTTCGGGGATCACTACGGCTACTACTCGCTGCAGCACGACTACCCCGTCTTCCACGCGCGGACGATGGCGCGCCGGCGCGACGCCATCTACCCGGCGACCGTCGTCGGCAAGCCTCGACAGGAGGACTTCTTCATCGGCGATCTCCTGCAAGACCTGCTGTCACCGCTCTTCCCCGTCGTGATGCCGGCGGTGGAACAACTCTGGTCGTACGGCGAGACCGGCTATCATTCGCTCGCGGCGACGGTCGTGAAGCAGCGCTACCCGCGCGAAGCGATGGCCAGCGCGTTCCGGATCCTCGGAGAAGGCCAGCTCTCGTTGACGAAGTTCCTGCTCGTCACCGATCGCCCGGTTGATCTGCGGAACTTCCCGGCCACGCTCGAGCACGTCCTCGCGCGCACTAACCCCGAGACCGACCTCTACGTCTTCTCGAACCTGTCGATGGACACGCTCGACTACACCGGACCGGAGGTCAACCTCGGGTCGAAGGGTGTCTGGCTCGGACTCGGTGACGCGGTCCGCGACCTGCCCCGCACGTTCACGGCTGCGGCGGTGCCGCCCGGCGTCTCGGACGTGCAGGTCTTCTGTGGCGGGTGCCTCGTCGTCGGCGTGCCGCCGCGCGAGACCGAGCCCGACGTCGCCGGTCGAATCGCCGCGGATCCGGCGTTCGCGCCGTGGCCGATGATTGTCCTGTCCGATGAACCGGCGCGTGCCGTGAGAAGCCCGACCAACTTCCTCTGGACGACGTTCACCCGGTTCGAACCGGCGGCGGACGTTCACGCCGCGGCGACCCGCGTCGTCCGGAACCATCTCGCCTACACGGCACCGGTCGTGATCGACGCGCGGCTGAAGAGTGGCTTCCCCGCGGAACTCACCTGCCGTGAGGATGTCGCCGCGAAGGTCGACGCTCGCTGGAAGGAGTACTTCCCCGCGGGCGGCGTCGAGATGGGCGACGCCGAACGGAGCCACCTGGACTGAGCTTCGCGACATGCGGCGCCAGGTCAGCCTCTACCTCCCCGAGCCGGCGCGAGCGACCATCGACGCCGTCAGGCAGCGCGTCGATCCGATCCAGTACGGCCTGATTCCGGCCCACATCACGCTTTGCCGAGACGACGACGTGACAGACTGGGCGGTGGTCGAACGTCGACTCGCCGAGCTCGGGCGAGTGGCGGTGACGCTCGAGTTCGGCCCGACGCGTGCGTTCGACGGCGGTGGCCTGCTGCTGCCCGTCATCACCGCCACCATGGAGTTCGACGACCTGCGGGCACGCCTCCTGGCCGGAGCGGGCCAACTGCCTCGCCCCCTCGCGCCGCACATCACGCTCCGGCATCCGCGCAATGTCGCACGCCTGACCACACCGATCGATCACGACGACGCCGGCTTCTCGTATCCGGCCCCCATTCACTTCACGCAGGCCTCGCTCATCGAGCAGGCCGACGGCGATCCGTGGCGCGTGATCGCAGTGTATCCTGGGTGACGGTAGCCTCGTCATGCGCAACCGTGAATCGACGTGGCCCCAGGAACGATTGCCGTGACCGACACGCACGTTCACGCGCACGCGTATGACCGCGCTTTCAAGGTCGGCATCGCCGTCAACGGCCTGTACGTCCTGATCGAAGCGGGCTGCGGCTTCGCCTTCAACTCCGTGGCGCTCATCTCCGACGCCGGTCACAACATGAGCGACGTGCTCGCGTTGGGGTTGGCCTGGGGCGCCACCTTCCTCTCGCACAGCCGCCCGACCGAGCGGCGGACCTACGGCATGAAGCGTGCGACGGTGCTGGCCTCCCTGGTGAGTGCCGTCATGCTCTGCGTCGCGCTCGGCGCGGTGATCTGGGAATCGCTCGCCCGGCTGGCCGAACCGGCGTCGACGAACGGCCGGACGATCATCCTGGTCGCTGGGGCTGGTGTGATCATCAATCTGGTGACCGCCATCATGTTCATGTCAGGCCGTCACCACGACCTCAACATCAAGAGCGCGTTTCTGCACATGGCAGCCGACGCAGCCGTCTCGCTTGGGGTCGTGGTCGCGGGCCTCATCATCGTCTCGACCGGCTGGCTGTGGGTCGACCCGATCGTTGCGCTGGCCGTCGCCGCGATCATTTTCATTTCTGGGCTTGGGCTCCTGCGCGAGTCACTCGATCTCGCGATGGACGCCGTGCCTGACCATGTCGACGTGGGCGCGGTGCGCGCCTATCTCGACGGGTTGCCCGGCGTTGACGACGTCCACCACCTGCACATCTGGGCGATGAGCACGACCGAAACAGCGCTGACAGTGCACCTCGTCATGCAGTCCGCCCAAGCCGACGACGAACTGCTCCAGTCGGTGTCGGACACACTCGAGCGCCGGTTCGGCATCCAGCACCCGACCATTCAGATCGAGGATGGCAACTCGAAGACGCGCTGCGTCTATACGCCCGCGACAACTGCATCCTAGCGCCGCTGGCACCGCGCTCACACGGAGGCCGCTGCACGACGCCGCGGCACGGCAGTACGAGTCGGCGATCCTGCAGGCCGCGCCCGACGGTGTCAGTATCTACGAGTGCGTCGGCTTCTCGGCGTTCGGCGACATCACGGAGTTCAAGCCGCGGCCGGGGTTCGGCGTCGCGGACTAGCTGCGCGGAGGATTCTTGCCAACGGCTGTGTTGAATGCCTTGCTCGTCGGCGTCGGGGGGTTCCTCGGTGCGATGCTGAGGTACGGCGTGACCGGTCTCGTGCATCGCCAGATGCCCACGACGTCGTTCCCCTACGGCACGCTCGTCGTCAGCCTGACCGCTTGAGGAGTCCAGCATGCTCGCAAAGCACGGCAAGCTCTCTTGCGCATCTTCATCGGCGAACAGGATACGCACGGCGGCAGGCCGCTCCACGAGTGGATCGTGCGCCAGGCACGGGAGCATGGCCTGGCCGGCGCCACCGTTCTCAGGGGACTGGAAGGCTTCGGCGCGAGCAGCCGGCTGCACAGCGCAAAGATCCTCCGAATGTCGAACGACTTGCCGCTCGTGGTCGAAATCATCGACACCGAAGAGAAGATCGAGGCCTTCCTGCCCCTCATCGACGACGCGGTGACCGAGGGCTTGGCCACCATCGAGCGCGTCGACGTCCACTGGTATCGCTCGGGCGAAAAGTCCTGACGCCGATGCCTGGACAGTCCGACGGGTGGCGCCTGCTGTCTCGCATCTTCGAGCGGCAATGGCTGCACCTGCTGCTGCTCATTGGGCTGCTCGGCGCGATGGCGCCAGCGCTGCGGGCGGATCCGGTTCGCCTCGGCACCCTGGGCGGCCTGGGCACACCCGTCTGGATCGCGCTGGCCATCATCGTCGCCGTCTCCCACCAGTGCTACGTCTGGTTCTGCTGGCGGATGCAACTGCACGGGCAGCTATTCACGCGCCTCTACGGCGACCGGGGCTTTCCGATGTACGGCGCTGGGTTCGCCGCCCTGGCGCTCGCGCGGCTGGCCACGGTGGTCGCGGTCGCGGCGTCCAATCGCGACACGCTGCCCTGGGACCCGACGATGCTACGCCTGCTGGCCGTCGCGGCCGCCGTCCCGGTCGTCTACCTCTTCCACTCCATCCAGCGCTACTTCACGTTCCGCCGCGCGCTCGGCATCGACCACTTCGATCCGTCGTATCGTTCCCGGCCGCTAGTACGACAAGGGATATTCCGATACACGCGAAACGCGATGTACGTCTTCGGGTTCCTGATGGCGTGGATTCCAGGTCTGTGGTTCGGGTCGGCCGCCGGGCTCGTCGTAGCCCTCTTCAGCCACGCGTATATCTGGGTCCATTACATCGCGACGGAGCGCCCCGACATGCGGCGGATCTACTCGCAATCCGCGTGATATTCTCGATGCCCCCGGCCCGTCGCGGGCCGCTCGTACAGGCTATGTGAAGGAGTCAATCCAGTGAGTATGACCAAAACGTTGAGCCGGTTTCCCTGGCGAGGTGCCGTCGTCCTGATCGCCTTGACCGCCGTCGTCGGGCTCGCGCCCGCGGTCGCGCAGGGGCAATCGATCTCATCACCCGAGGAGTTCTTCGGTTTCCAGATGGGCGCCGACCGGAAACTGGCGCGCTGGAACAAGCTCGTCGAGTACTACGAGCTGCTGGGGCGCGAGAGCGACCGCCTCGAGGTCGTGAACATGGGGCCGACCACACTCGGCGACCCGTTCCTGGTGCTCTTCATCTCGTCGCCGGCGAATCTTGCCCGGCTCGATGAACTGCGGCAGCTGAACGCCACGTTGAGCGATCCGCGGGGCGCGTCCGAGCAGGAGATCGAGCTGGCGATCGCAAACGGCAAGGCGGTCGTCGTCCAGTCGATGGGACTTCATTCGACCGAGGTCGGGGCGAGCCAGATGGCTGCCGAGTTGATGTACGACCTGGTGACCCGGACCGACGATGAGGTGGCCCGGATCCTCGACGAGACAGTCGCCATCATGATCCCGAGCTTCAACCCCGACGGCCAGAACATCGTGACCGATTGGTACAACGAGTTCGTCGGGACGGAGTACGAGGGCATCAGCCCGCCAGAGCTGTACCACCACTTCATCGGCCACGACAATAATCGCGACGCGTTCCAGCAGAACACGGTCGAGTCGCAGTACGGCGCGACGGTCATCTTCCGCGACTGGATCCCGCAGGCCTACGTCGACCACCACCAGATGGGCGCCTACGGCGCGCGGATCTACGTGCCGCCCTACGCCGAGCCGATCCGTCCGGCCGGCGACCCGCTGGTCTGGCGCGAGATGAGCTGGTTCGGCGCCCACATCGCCTACAAGGAAGAGGAGGCCGGGATCTCCGGCGTCGTCAACGCGGCCATCTATTCGGGCTGGGGGCATTTCGGCTTTCACTGGATCACGCCGTTCCACAACATTGCCGGGATGCTGACCGAGTCGGCGAGCGCCAGACTGGCCACGCCACTCTTCGTGCATCCCGATCAACTGAACGGCTCGCGCGGCCTGCCCGAGTACGAGATGCAGACCACCTTCCCGAACCCGTGGGAAGGCGGCTGGTGGCGCGTCCGCGACATCGTCGAACAGCAGAAGATCGCCGCGATCGCCACGCTCGACATCGCCGCGCGGCACCGCGCCACCGTGCTACGCAACGCCTACCTGAAGGCCTCTCGACAGATCGAACGCGGCGCGGCGATGTCGCCCGCGGCGTTCGTCATCCCGGCCGATCAGCACGATCCGCTCACCGCCACGAAGATGGTGAACAAGCTGCGCCTGCAAGGGATCGAGGTGCAGCGCGCCGGCGCGAAATTTACGCACGAGGGTCGCGTCTACGGCGCCGGCACCTTCGTCGTCTCGATGGCCCAGCCGAAGATGGGTGTCATCCGGTGGCTACTCGGCCGGACCTTCTACCCCGACAACACCTACACGCGGAACCGGGACGGCAGCCCGATGCGCCCCTACGACATGTCGACCGACACGATGGCCGAGTTCATGGGCGTCAGGGTCGACCCGATCGAATCGAACGTCGAGTCAGGCCTTGCGGTCGTCCGGGAGGCGATCGCGCCGGCCGGGCAAGTCGCCAGCGGCCGCAACGGCTACGTACTCGACGGGCGGCTGAACGATAGCTTCAAGGCGGTGAACCTCTTGCTCGCGGCGAACGTTGACGTGCGCCGGGTGACCGGCACCGTCGAGCGCGCCCAGCCGGGCGACTTCGTCGTTCCGTCATCAGCCGACGACGCGATCGTCTCCCGGATCGCCAGCGCCACCGGCGTTGACTTCACGGCGCTGGACGCCGACGCGAGCGGCGTCAGCCAGCCGCAACGGCGGACCCGCATCGGGATGTATCAGCGGTACTACGGCGGGAACATGGACGAGGGCTGGACCCGCTGGCTGCTCGAGGACTTCGAATTCCCGTACGACACGCTGATGGATGCCGCCGTCACGGGCGGCACGCTGAACGACGACTACGACGTCATCGTTCTGCCCGCCGACAGCGTCGCGCGGATGACCGGCGACCAACCGGAGAATGGCCCCAGCCGAGGCGGGAGCCCGGAGGATTATCCACCCGCCTTCCGGAGCGGATTTGGAGACGAGGGCGTCACCGCGCTCGAGGCCTTCGTCGAGAACGGCGGCACGCTCGTCACGTTCGCGCAGGCGGGTGACCTGGCGATCGAGAAGTTCGACCTGCCGGTCCGCAACGCCGTGGCCGGACTGTCGTCCACGGAGTTCTGGTCGCCCGGCTCGACGCTGCGCGTCGACATCGATCGCGACCATCCGTTGGCCTACGGGATGCCGGCCAAGGGCCTCGCGGCGTTCCTCGGCGGCAACCAGGTCTACGAGGTCGTCGCCACGCCACGCAACGACCGGGTCGAGCGGATCGTGACATTCATCGACCGCGACATCCTTGAGTCCGGCTGGCTGCTCGGCGAGGACGTCATCGCCGAGAAGGCCGCGATGGTCTCGGTCACGCACGGCGAGGGGCGCGTCGTGCTGATCGGCTTCAGGGCGCAGCACCGCGCCCAGACCCACGGGACCTTCAAATTGGTGTTCAACGCGCTCATGGGCGCCGGGGTGCCCGGCGCGGCAGGCAGCGCCGCAACCGACAGCGGAGGCCGACCATGACGCAGGCCGAACAGGACAAGCGGATCGACTACATCGAGTTCGCGGTCGAGGACATCGCCGCCGCGAAGACGTTCTATTCGAGCGTCTTCGGATGGGAGTTCACCGACTACGCCCCGACTACACCTCCTTCTTCGACGGCCGGCTTGCCGGGGGCTTCACCAAGGCGTCGGACGGGAGTTCCGGCATCACGGGTGGTGGGCCGCTCGTCGTGCTGTACGCCGCAGACCTGGCTGCCTGCAAGGCGGCCGTCGAGGCCCACGGTGGCAGCATCGTGAAGGAGACGTTCGAGTTCCCTGGCGGTAAGCGGTTCCACTTCACCGATCCGAGCGGCTACGAGCTGGCGATCTGGTCGGAGAAGTAGCGCGAAAAGAGGCACGGCCCAGTTTCGGAGAACGATCCATGGCGACCCGAACACATCTCACCTCGCTCGCACTCGCGTGCTTCGTGGCCGCGGCCACCGCCGCCCACGCCCAGGAGGGCCCGAAGATCTTCATCTCGGTCGACATGGAGGGCATCGGCGGCATCGGGACCGGCCGGATGACGAGCGCCGGCGGCAAGGACTACGCACTCGGCCGCGAGCTGATGACCGAGGAGGTCAACGTGGTGGTCGCGGCGATCCTGGACCGCGGGCCGGCCGAGATCGTCGTGAACGACTCGCACGGTGACATGCAGAATCTGCTGCACACGCGGCTGGACCCGCGGGTGACCTACATCCAGGGCAACCTCAAACCGCTCGGGATGGTGCAGGGCCTCGATGCCTCGTTCGACGGGGCGATCTTTCTCGGCTATCACGCGCGCGCCGGCACCGCGAGCGGCTTCCTCGCCCACACCGGAACGGGTTCGGTGAAGGGCCTCTGGCTCAACGACACCGAGGTCGGCGAGGGTGGGCTGAACGCCTACTACGCCGGCAGCCATGGGGTGCCGGTCATCCTCGCCGCCGGCGACCTGACGTTCACCGAGCAATTCGGCGCGCTGGTGCAGACCCGCACGGTCGCGACGAAGGAAGCCGTCGGATCGTCAGTGGCGAAACTCGAGCATCCCGACGCGGTGCGCGCGCGCCTGCGGGATGCCACGCGCGCCGCGCTCGATGATCTGGCCAACGCCACGCCGCTCGACACGGCCGGCCCGGTCACGCTCCGGATGCGGTCGGCCACGACGACTCGCGCCGACATCCTCCAGGCGATCCCCGACATGCGGCGGATCGACGGCACGACGGTCGAGTACGACGCCCGCGACATGACCGAGGCTTACGCGCTCATCCGGCTGATGTATCGCTACGTCAGCTGGTAGCTCGGCCTTCTTCCACAGCGGCGCCTCTCCTGTCACATCGGGCTATCCTGTTCCATGCTCGCCCGCGGCCTACTAGCCCTACTCCTCACGCCCTACGTCGGCTGGCTGGTCTTCGCCTATCACTACCACTTCCTCGACGGCGTGAATCTGGCGCTGCACGAGGGCGGCCACCTCATGTTCGCGGCGTTCGGCCAGACGCTGCAGGTCCTCGGTGGCACGATCGGCCAGCTCTTCTTCCCCATCGCCTGCGCGGCGAGCTTCGCGCATCGGAAGCAGATCTTCGAGGCCGCCGTCTGCGGCGTCTGGGCGGCGCCCGGGCCCAGGCGCTCCCACTGGTCGGCGGACATCTGCACGACTGGAACTACCTGTTGTCAGAAGCCGGCTTGCTGGGTTGGAGCGAGCCGTTCGGCTCGGCACTGCACCTGCTGGCCAGTCTCGCCGCCGTGGCATCGCTACTCGTAGCGATGGCCCACGTGAAGCCTAGCAAGGCCTGAAAGAAAGATGCCGTCATGACAACACTCGAGAACAAGATAGCGGTCGTCGCGGGCGCGACACGCGGAGCCGGACGCGGGATCGCCCGCGCACTCGGAGAAGCGGGGGGCACGGTGTATTGCAGCGGTCGAAGCGTTCTCGGACACCCGACGACGCCAGGACGAGACGAAACCATCGACGAAACCGCCGAGCTCGTCACGGCCGCCGGCGGGCGCGCGTCGAAGCGATCTTGAACGCTTGAGGGGGCGTCGCGCAGCCGTTCTAGTCGCGACGGTTCTCGAACTGCAGCGGAACGTCGAGCTTGGCTTCATTGAGCAGGCCCATGACCTGCTGGAGATCATCGCGCTTCTTCCCCGTCACGCGCAGCTTGTCGCCCTGAATTGCGACCTGCACCTTGATCTTCGTCGCCTTCACGCGCTTGACGATATCGCGTGCCGTCTCCGACTCGATGCCGGAGCGCACGGCGATCGACTGGCGGGCCTCGCCGACGTTCACCTGCGGCTCGTCGCGCTTCAGGCAGCGGATGTCGATCCGCCGGCCGACGAGTCGCTTCGTTAGGATCTCGTACATCTGGTGGAGCTGAAATTCGTCGGGCGCCTTCATTACAACCTGTTCTTCCTCGAGGCCGAACGTGGCGTTTGTCCCCTTGAAATCGAAACGGGTCGCCAACTCGCGGTTCGCCTGGTCGACGGCGTTCCTGACTTCCTGCCGATCCACTTCTGAAACGACGTCGAACGATGGCATCTTTCCCTCCGGTGAGGCGCGCAAGGTGTTCCCGAAACCCAAGCTCCCGTGGCAGTATGTCACCTAATGCGGCTGCCCATCGCCCTGACGTTGCTCTCCTCGCTCACGGCCTGCGCCGGGCCTCCGGAGCCAGCCGCCGCGCCGGCCACCGAACCGGCCGTTGCGGCCGCACCCGTGGAACTCATCCGCCACACCGTCGAGTCAGACAGACATCCGATGGCGCTCTGGGAGAAGCGGGCGGGCGATCCTGAGGGCGCGATCCTTCTCGTTCACGGCCGGACCTGGAGCGCGCGCCCCGACTTCGACCTCCAGGTGCCCGGGGAGGACCTGTCGTTGATGGATGGCCTGGTGGCGGAAGGCTTCGCTGTCTACGGCCTGGATCTCCGCGGCTACGGCGAGACACCGCGCGACGACACGGGTTGGAATACGCCGATGGTCGCGGCGAACGACGCCGCCAACGTGCTGGCCTGGATCACCGAACGTCACGGCGGTGAACCCCCAGTGCTTTTCGGATGGTCGCTCGGCTCGATGGTCGCGCTCCTGACCGCCCAGCAGCGGGCCGACCTGATGCGCGCCGTTGTACTCTTCGGCTTTCCGGTCGCGCTCGATGAAGAGATACCGGCCGACCCAGGCGCCGACGCTCCACCGCGCGAGCCAACAACTGCCGAAGCCGCCGCCAGCGACTTCGTCACGCCCGATTCGATCAGCCAAGTCGCGATCGACGCCTACGTCGAGGCCGCGCTGGCTGCGGACCCGGTCCGGATGGACTGGCGGAACCAAGACCAGTGGAACGCACTGACGCCCGAGGACGTCAACGTACCGACGCTGGTCATTCAAGGCGAGACCGATCCGCTCGCGCCGACCGATCGGCAGGCCACGCTCTTCACCCGCCTCGGCACCGCCGACAAGCAGTGGGTGGTCGTCGCCGGAGGCGATCACGCAGCCTTTCTCGAGACGCCGCGGGCGTACTTCATCGACGCGCTCGTGAATTTCCTCCGACGGCCGCGACCCGCCGGCTAATGCGCTACGAAGAATTCGCCATCGACCCGCGGCTGGTGCCTTACATCCAGGTGATTTGGCGGCTGGACGTCGACAAACCGGCGGAGTTCGGCCCGCCCGAACGGATCATGCCCGACGGATTTGGTGGCGCACGAACACATCGCCTACCTCGATATTGATTCGTAGGCGACGTTGGCGCGGGGCTCGTCCGTGTCAGGTGGCGCGGGGCCCCCGCGTCGCACTGGGCTCGCTGGTTGTCCTCCTTGGTCTCCCGCTCATGGTCGGGGCCTGGAGGCTCTTTCGCGAGACGGGCCAGGATCCCAGGCCCTAGCTCGCCACTCCCGAAATTGTCAGCAGCGGTGTCTACCGCTTCACGCGCAATCCGATGTATGTGAGCTTCGCGCTCGGCCAGTCAGCGCTCGGCATCGGCTTGGGGAATCTCTGGCTTCTGTTGCTGGTGCCCGTCGCCTGCGCCGTCGTCCAGATCGCGGCCATTCGTCACGAAGAGGCCTACCTCGAGCGAAAGTTCGGCGACTCCTATCGCGACTACAAGAAGTCCGTGCGTCGCTGGCTCTGAGCTCGACCCGAAGCGCCTGGGATCGGCGCCTAGCCCGACTGGCCCGCCACCTCGAGCAGCACCCCTGAGGAACAGAACGATGAGCACCGCCGAGACGAGCATCATCGAACGACGACTCGAACTGACCGCCCCGCCCGAACGCGTCTGGCGCGCCATCACCGACCCGCAGGAGATTGCGCAGTGGTTCGGCCAGGGAGCCGAGCTGGAGCTGCGCGCGGGCGGGCCGGGCTACTTCGAGTGGGACTCGCACGGCCGGTTCGCCGTTCGGGTGGAGGCGTTCGAACCGCCCACTCGACTGGTCTGGCGATGGATGCACGAAGCCGGCGCCCCGTTCGACGAAGGCGCATCGACACTGGTGGAGTGGGCGCTGACTCCTCGCGGCGGCGGCGGCACGATTCTCGACGTGCGAGAATCGGACTTCAAGACCGAGGGCTGGGCGGCCGAACTGGCCGAGCTGGTCGCGTTCCTCGGCGATTGATCGTGGCGGATCGGCTTCGGGAGTCGCTATAATCCCCGCCTCGGTGGCGTAGAGCCGCTGGCTGGGAGGCCACAGATGTCGCAGTCGAGATCGTTCACGCTTCGCACCATCTTCACAACGGCGGCCGTCGTCGCCGTCTTCGTGCTCGACGGCGGCTCGCTCGCCCAGGCTCAGGGCGATCCGACACTGACGGAGGTTTGGGAACCCGAACCATCGATGGTGATCCCGGGCGCGTCCGGCGGCGCGCCGTCGGACGCCGTCGTGCTTTTCGACGGCACCGACCTTTCGGCCTGGGAGTCACAGAACGGCAGTGAGGCGGCGTGGGTCGTCGACGCGGACGCGGGCATCTTCACGGTCGATCCCGACGCCGGCGATATCGTCACGAAGCAGGGGTTTGGCGACGTCCAACTGCACGTCGAGTGGCGCACCCCCGCGGTCGTGCGCGGGCGCAGCCAGAATCGGGGGAACAGCGGCGTCTACCTGCAGAGCCTGTACGAAGTGCAGGTTCTCGACTCGTACGAGAACCCGACCTATGTGAACGGCCAGGCCGGCGCGATCTACAAGCAGCACATCCCGCTCGTCAACGCCTCACGCGCGCCTGGTACCTGGCAGACCTACGACATCATCTTCATGGCGCCGCGCTTCGGTGCCGATGGCTCGGTCGAGCGGCCGGCGACGATGACCGTGCTCCACAACGGCATCCTCATCCAGAACCACGCCGTGCTTACAGGGGCGAGCGCCAACGTCGGTGAGGCGACGTACGAGGCGCACGGCCCGCTGCCGCTCCTGCTCCAGGACCACGACCACCCGGTCAGCTATCGCAACATCTGGTTGCGAGAGCTGTAGAGCGACGGATGAACAGCTTGAGAGTCGGCGGCCTGGGCTTGCTCGTGGCACTGGCTGCGGCGTCGTGCGCGAGGCCGACGCGTCTTGCTCCGCCCGAGCCGCCGCCGGTCTCGCTGATGCAGCGAGTCATCCCAGCCCCTGTGTCGATCGAACCCGCGGACGGCGAGTTCGTCCTCGGGCCCGAGACCGCCATCGTCGTCACGCCGAACGACGCCGACGCACTAGCGATCGGCCGGTTCCTGTCAGCCCTGATCGGGACTGCGGCCGGGTCGGAGGCGCCACGAGTCGTCGCCGGCAGCGAGACGATCCCTGAAGGCAGCATCCACATCAACCTGCGTGCAGTGGCCGAGACCGGCGACGAGGGCTACGAGCTCGAGGTAGCCCCGGGCGGCATCACCATCGCCGCCGGGCACCCGGCCGGCCTGTTCTACGGCATCCAGACGCTTCGCCAGTTGCTGCCCCCGCATCTCGAGCACGAGGCTACCCGACCCGACCCCGCGCGATCGATCGGAGTGCCGGCCGGAGCGATCCGGGACAGCCCGCGCTTCGAGTGGCGCGGCGCGATGCTCGACGTCTCGCGACACTTCTTCTCGGTCGAGGACGTAAAGCGCTACGTCGACCTCCTCGCGCTCTACAAGATGAACCGGCTGCATCTCCATCTGGCCGACGACCAGGGGTGGCGGATCGAAATCATGTCGTGGCCCAGACTGGCCACGCACGGCGGCAGCACGGAGGTCGGCGGTGGACCCGGCGGACACTACACGCAGGCCGAGTACGCCGACCTCGTCGCGTACGCCCAGCGGCGGTTCGTGACGATCGTGCCCGAAATTGACATGCCGGGTCACACGAACGCGGCGCTCGCCTCGTATCCCGAACTGAACTGCGACAGTGTCGCGCCACCGCTCTACACCGGCACGCGAGTCGGCTTCAGCACGCTCTGCGTGGACAAGGACGTCACGTATCGCTTCATCGACGACGTCGTGCGAGAGATCGCCGCGCTGACGCCCGGGCGATACATCCACATCGGCGGCGATGAAGTGGAGAGGCTGAGCGAAGAGGAATACGGGGCGTTCGTGGAGCGCGCGCAGCAGATCGTGCAGGCCCACCGAAAGCAGGTGATCGGCTGGGACGAGATCGCCCATGCCCGCCTGACGCCCGGCACCGTGGTCCAGCAGTGGCGGCCGGACGCTTCACCCCAACCGGCGATCGCGCAAGGCGCGCGAATCATTGTCTCGTCGGCCGACCGGACGTACCTCGACATGAAGTACCAGGCCGACTCCGCGCTGGGCCTCCGGTGGGCCGGATTGATCGACGTTCGCACCGCCTACACATGGGACCCGGCCACGCTCTACGACGGCGTCCCCGAGTCGTCGATCCTGGGCGTGGAGGCGCCGATCTGGTCCGAGACGCTCGCGAGGCTGTCCGAGGTCGAGTTCATGGCCTTTCCGCGGCTGCCCGCGATCGCGGAGATCGGCTGGTCGGCTCCGGACGGACGGAACTACGACGAGTTCAGCCGGCGGCTCGGCGCGCAGGCGCCGCGCTGGTCGGCGCTCGGCGTCAACTACTACCGCGCGCCCGAAATTCCTTGGGAACGGTAGGGGGGTGGCCGAGAGCCAGCAGGCGGACCGGCGTCAGCCCGCTCAGCGCCGGCGCCAGGGTCGACACGCCGAGGGTCTTCAGCATCTGCCGGCGGCCAAAGGTTCGATCCTGAGCCATCCGCTGGACTCCCTGTTTTCAGTGCCGAAACGCGGTTCAGTATAAACCTGCCCCACCCGAGCTCTATGGCGAAATACAGGCGAACATCTGGGTGATTTCCGCGTGGAGTCGGCCCGTGGACTCATGTTAAGCTGCGGTGTCCACAAGAGGCCGTTTCGGCGGACCGGGGGCGTGGATGCGCTCCGGCGGGCCGCCGTGGGGAAGACGCGGAGGACGAAGTGGCTGACTACAAATACATTGGCAAGGATTATCAGACTCCGGACATCGTCGCGAAGGTGACGGGCCAGGCGAAGTATGCCGAGGACTTCCGCGCCGAGGGCATGGTGTTCGCGAAACTGCTGCTGAGCCCGATGCCGCACGCCCGCATCACGCGCATCGACGCGAGCGAAGCGCTGGCGATGGACGGCGTCGAGGGGATCCTCACCGAAGACGACATGCCACCGCTGCAGCGGGAAGGCGTCCAGGAGCGCGCGCTCAACTCGACCGAGCCGCTCTACGAGGGTCAGCCGATTCTCGCGGTTGCCGCGGTCGACGAGACGACGGCCGCCGACGCCATCGAAAAGATTCAGATCGACTACGAACCGCTTCCGTTCGCTATCGACCCACTCGCGAGCCTGCGGCCGGGCAGCTCGAACGCGCGGCTGGACGGCAACGCCTTCACCGGCCGCGAGGTTGCGACGATCAAGTGGCCCGAGGAGGTCTGGGCCGCGGCGGAGCCCGGCCAGTTGCCGATGGGCGAAGCCGGCGAAGAATGGGAACACGGCGACGTCGAGACAGCCTTGGCCGAAGCCGACCTCGTGCTCGACGAGACGAGCGTCCAGGCCACCACCTCGCATCAACCGCTCGAGACGCGAACCGCGATGGCCTACTGGCAGAATGGCAAGTGCTACATGCACTGCTCGACGCAGAGCACGGTGCGCAGTCACGCGCCGGCCGCCAACTGGATCGGCATCGATCCCGAAGACCTGGTCCTCATCGCCGAGTACGCGGGCGGCGGGTTCGGCAGCAAGATTCCGGGTTCGATTTTCGAGGCGATCCCGGCGCTGATGTCACGGAAGATCGGCAAGCCGGTCATGATGCGGATCAACCGGCAGGAAGAAAACTACATCGGCCGCGCCCGCCCCGGCTACCAGTCGCGGGTTAAGGCCGGGTTCACCTCCGACGGCCGCCTCACCGCGCTGGACGTGTTCATCGTCCAGGAGAACGGCCCCTACAATCGGCAGGGTGACTTCCTGACGACCGGGCGGTTGGCATCGCTCGTCCACCAGCCGGAGAACATTCGGTTCCGCGGCGTGAGTGTCATCACGAACACCCCGCCGCACGCGTCGCAGCGCGGGCCGGGTGGCGTTCAGGAGGTCGCGCTAATCGAGCCGATCATGTCGAAGGCCGCGCGCCAGCTCGGCATCGACCAAGTCGAGTTCCGGCGGATCAACTCACCGAGCGGTGCGGCCGAGTACGGCCCCGCGAACGACGAGGGCAGCCGCCGCAACGTGACGAGCGCCAATGTCAGCGAGGCGCTCGACATGGGCGCTGAGATCTTCAACTGGGAGGAGCGGCGGCAGCGCAGCGGTCAGCGGAACGGCACGAAGGTGACCGGTGTCGGCGTCGCCGTCAGTTCGTATGTCGGCGGCAGCCTCGGCTACGACGGCTTGTTCGTCATCAAGCCCGACGGCAAGCTGTACGTGACCTCCGGTCCGGGCAACCTCGGCACGCACTCGGTCTTCGACACGACCCGGGCGGCCTGCGAGGTGCTGGACTTCCCGTTCGAAAACGTGGAGGTGGCCTGGGGCGACACCAGCAGGAACCTACCCTGGAGCGCGAGCCAGGGTGGCAGTCAGACAACCCACGCCCACACCCGGGCGAACTGGGCGGCCGGGCTCGACGCCAAGCGGAAGCTTCAGGAAATCGCAGCGCGCGATCTCGGCGGATCGGCCGACGACTACGACGTCGCGGACGGTCGGGTCTTCCACCGATCCAATCGCTCGCGGTATCTGACGTTCGCGCGCGCGGCCGAGCGGGCGATCCAGCTCGGCGGCACCTACGACGGCCACGAGTTGCCCGAGGACATCAATCCCTTCACGGTCACGTCGGCGACCAATCTGGCTGGCCAGGGGCTGATGGGCATCGCGCGTGACAACTTCGGGCGCGACGGCGACACCTACACGTTCGTCATCGGCTTCGCTGAGGTCGAGGTCGACGTCGAGACCGGCCATGTCCGCATCGTCGACTACACGGCGACGGCCGATTGCGGCGTCATTCTCCACCCGCGCAGCCTGGGCGGCCAGATTCACGGCGGTTCCGTGCAGGGATTCGGTCACGCACTGAAGCAGAAGTGGGTCTTCGACCAGCACTGGGGCCTGTCGGTGGCGAAGCGGTTCTACTCCAACAAGCCGCCGACGCTCCTGGATGTTCCGCTCAACATGCAGTGGGGCGCCCTCGACATTCCCGATCCGCAGACACCGGTCGGATCGAAGGGGATCGGCGAGCCGCCGCAGGGTGCGGGCGCGGGCGCGATTGTCTGCGCCGTCGCCGATGCCATCGGCGACGAGCATATGCGCCGGACGCCGGTGACGCCGGACATGATTCTGAGTTCGCTGGAAGAAGGGCCCGACGGTCAGCTCACGGCCCATCTCGGCTAGCCAGCGCCCGATCGGAATACGCAAAGGGGGACGGCGACGCCGTCCCCCTTGTTCTGTACGCCGTACCTGACCTCACCATGCCTCGCGCCACGGTCGCCGTCCTCCGCACGCAGCCGTCGACGGTGATCGACGACTACCATCGTCTGCTGAACCTGGCCGGGTATCGCCAGATCGTCGACCCCGCGGTCGACACCGCGCTCAAGGTCAACATCTCCTGGCACTTCTTCTTCCCCGGCAGCTCAACGACGCCGTGGCAACTCGACGGCGTGATCCGCGCGATGAAGCAGGACGGCTACGATCCGGCGCGAATCCATGCCTGCCACAATCGAACGGTCGTCATCGACGCGCACCTGGGTGAACGCGAGAACAAGCAACTCCCGGTCGTCGAGGCGCACGGGCTCCGGAACATCCACCTGTACGAGGGTGAAGAGTGGGTGCACGTCCGGGATGCGGTGGGAGATCTCGCGGACAAGTTCCTCTGCCTGAACGACGTCTACCCTCAGGGCTTTCTGATTCCGAAGCGGTTCATCGGCGAGAACATCATCCACCTACCGACCGTGAAGACCCACGTCTTCACGACGACGACCGGCGCCATGAAGAACGCGTTCGGTGGCTTGCTGAACGAGCGGCGCCACTGGACCCATCCGGTGATCCACGAAACGCTCGTGGATCTCCTGATGATCCAGCAGAAGATCCACCGCGGCGTCTTCGCGGTCATGGACGGCACATTCGCCGGCGACGGCCCCGGGCCCAGATGCATGACGCCCCACGTCAAGAACGTCATCCTGGCCGGCAGTGACCAGGTGGCAATCGACGCCGTGGCGGCCAAGCTCATGGGCTTCGACCCGCTGTCGATCAAGTACATCCGCCTGGCGCACGACGCCGGGCTCGGATGCGGCGACCCGCGGGAGATCGCTATCGTCGGCGACGCGTCAGCCGGCGCGGAAGCGTGGAACTTCGTCGGCCCCTTCAAGAAGATGACCTTCGCCTCGCGGATGCAGCACAAGATCTACTGGGGTCCATTGCGCCGGCCGTTGGAATGGTCGCTCAAGACCGTGCTGGCGCCGTGGGCATACCTGGCCAGCGTGATGTACCACGACAGCTTCTGGTATCCGTTGAAGGGCCGCGCCGTCATGCGTGAGGCATTGAACAGCGACTGGGGCCGTTTGTTCCGGGGGTGGGAACGTGCCAGCTCCGACGGACAGGGCTATCAGGTGAAGAACGGAATCTCCGGTGGGCTGCGGCGCACCGGCCTGCGCGCGCTGCTCACCTCGATCGGCATCCTCATCACCTGCCTCAAGGAAGCACCCGAGTTCGCCAACCGCCGGCGGCGCCTCGCCGAAGCGCCTGCGCGAGGGCGGGCCGAACGGCCCTGACCTGCCTCGGCGAAGCGCATCGCGCCTACTGCCCCTGGTTGTCGGAGAGTTCGGACGCCCCGCCCTTCACGTAGGTGTCGAACCAGTCGAGCCACCGCGCCCAGAGATCCAGGTAGTTCTCCTTCGCGCGCGGGCCGTGCGACTCGAACGGATAGACGTAGAGCGCCGCGGTCTTCCCGAGCCCGGTAAGCGCCTGCATCATCCGCTCCGACTGGATCAGGAAGGTGCCGGAGTTGTTGTCCTGCTCGCCGTGGTACATCAGCAGCGGCGAGTGGATCTGATCGGCGTAGAAGTACGGCGAGATTTCCAGGTAGGTGGTCGGCGCGTCCCAGATGAACCGGCGCTCGCCCTGGAAGGCCATCGGCGTCAAGGTCCGGTTGTAGGCGCCGTCGCCCGCGATCCCAGCCTTGAAGTACGGCGTGTGGGCCAGCAGGTTGGCCGTCGTGAACGCGCCGTAGCTGTGGCCGCCGTGGCCGATCCGGTCGACGTCGACGTAGCCCATCTGATCGACTTTCCGGATGGCCGCATACATCGTTTCGGTCGTGTCGGCGACGAAATGGTCGTTGAATCGGCCGTCGGTGCCGAGAATCGGAATGTCGGGGTAGACGACGGCGTAGCCCTGCGTCAGCCAGATGTCCGACCAACGCAGGAAGCTGAGCGGCGTGAACGCGTTGTGGTTGCGGGCCCTGATTGCTCCGCGCACGTACTCCTCGGGCGAGGCGTACTCCCGCGGATAGGTCCAGAAGATGGCGGGCACGCGCTGCCCCGGGCGATAGTCGGTCGGCAGCGAGATCCGGCTCTGCACGACCAGCCCGTCCCGGCGCGTGAAGTCGAAGTCGATCCGCCGAGCCGCGGTGATCTCCGCATACGGGTCGGCGTTCCCGGTCAGGTTCTCCCACGCGCCCTCGGCGCTCCAGAGGTAGCTGTCAGGGACCGCGGTCTTCGTCTCGCGGCTGACGATCATTCGGCTGAAATCGTCGTCTAGCGGCACCAGCGGCTGATCGAACGCGTCGACCGAGCCCTCGAACACGCGAGTTGCCGCCCCGCTCGCCAGGTCGACGCGATCGACGAACGGCTGGGGCGTGAACGACTCCCGATAGCCTGGCCCCTCAAGGTAGGCTGACGCGCCGTCGGTCGAAGTGATGACCGACGCGACGCCGTTGCCGTCCTGGCGCGTCAACAGCTCGCCGGGCAGTTCCAGCACGTCGTCCGGGTCGTAGGCGGCCAGGACCAGTTCAGCCGACCCGGCCGGCAGACCGTAGGCGACGATTCGCCGGTCACCGTCCTCGGCGATCTCGGCAAACGCATGCTCCCCATCGGCGGCGAATCCAAGCCCACTGTAGCGGCCGCTGGTCGAGGCGACGACCGTTGCATCGTCGACGTCGAACGGCGCCGCCACCGTCAGGATCCGATCCTGGCGGTCACTGTCAGCATCGTCGATATCGTCACCCGGCTTTGGCCCCGGGGCGAGCCACGCCAGACCACTATCAGGCCGCCACACCACCTCACGCGGCAGGTCGGCATCGGGGCGGTTGTCGCGTCCGGAAGGCTCGTGCAGCGGCACCTGACGTATCGTCGAGACGACCGACCCGTCGAGATCGAGAACCTCCAGGTCGCGGCCAAAGCTGCTGTAGCCGACGATGAACGAGAACGGTTCGACCAGTCGCTCGCGCAGGATGCGCCGCCCATCTGGCGACAGCGCGATCGACATGTACATCGCAGGCTCGCCGATCGGCTCCGGCTCCTGGCCCGAGCGCAGCCGTACCAGCTGGGCCGTCGTGTAGTGGCGGAACAGGTCGGCGTCGTGCTCCGTCCGAAGCAGGAACGGCAGCGTCCGGGTCGGCGTCGCCTCCTCGCGCGAACGCCGGACGACCGGCCCAGTCGGAACGGCGCCTGCATCGGGCTCGAGCCCACGCGACGCCGGCACCGTCAGCGCCAACACCGAGCCGTCAGACATCCACTGGATCATCCGCGACGGCACGCTCGGCACGCCGAACCCGGCGCGTGCGGCCAAGGTCGCCATCACGCGCGCGTCGCTCAACGGCTCGGCTGCGCCGGTCGCCACGTCGGCGGTCCAGACCTGGGTACCGTCCGCCAGGTGCGCCAGGAACGCGAGCCGTCGCCCGTCCGGCGACCAGATCGCGTCGCTGAGGTAGATCCCATCCGGCACATCCAGGTCGATCGACCAGGTCCGGCGATCGGCCAGCGAGTAGACGTCATAGCCGCGGATTCCGTACGTGGCGAGCCGCCACTCGCGGTCGACCTCCGGCATCAATTCGAGCATTCCCAGCCTGAGCGTCCGCCGCGACAGCGACTCGAGGCTCGACAGCTCGTCGGATCGAGGAATTAGAAAATGCGTACCGCCCGGGCTCAACCGGTCGAGTGTCGCGAGGTTCTTGTCGCGCTCGAACAGGTCCTGGACCGACGGCGGCGGCAGGACGTAGCTGTCGGAGGGGTCGACCTGGGCGCTGGCCGATGGTGTCACCACCGCCGCGGCGAGGAGCAGCACGGCCAAGGCGGACCTGAGATGGCGCCGCGGCGTCTGCGGCTTCTGTGGCTTCCGTCTAGTGGCTGTCGTCATGGTCACGCCCATCCGAGCTGCTTCAGGCTGAAGCCATCGTTCCAGATCTTCGTCATGTGGCGGATCTTGTCGCCGTCGAACTGCATGACGTACACGTAGTCCGCCTCTACTTGTTTTCCGGTTGGCGGCACCGGACCGCCTTCACCCGTGTGAGTGCCATGGAACACGGCATAGGCGGCCACGTTATTGCGATCTTCGTCCACGGCCAGCGACCGCACCTCGTACCGGCCATCGGGTACGGGTGTGAACAAGCCCTTCATCCACTCGGTGTAGGCCTGCAAGGTGTCGACATCAGCGAGAGCATCGGCCTGGGCCGAGAACGTCGCGCCGGCGTGGCAGTGCTGCTGGCAGGCCTCCCAGCCTTTTCCTGTTTCACAGGCATCGAGGAACTGTTCAGCCGTTTCCTTGATCGCACTCATCGGGGATGCTCCTTTCGCGGCCCGGCTTCCACCGCTCCGCTGGGCTAATAGACGTGAGGATACAGGTTGTAGAACATTTGCGTGACGACGGCGCGGAGGCCGCCAATCGAGAGTGTGAGGATGCGCCGCCCGGTCCGAGGCACCGGGCGACGCAGCAGGTCAACTAGCTCGGCATCATGACGTGCGCGGTCAACGTCCCCGCACCCATGATCCACGCACCGCCTTCTCTAGGGTTCTCTGGCAGGCCGGTCGATTCAGTGGTGGCGCCCGGCACTGCGATCATGAGGTGGTGCGGTCGAGCCTCTTCCCGGCTTGCGCCGTTGACGCTCCACCACATCGATCCGTACTCGGGGCTCACGCGGGTCCCTGCTTCTTCCATCTCCTTGAGCATCGCTTCCGACGTCTCGCGGTCGCCGGTCGACTCGGCTTGCAGGTTCTGCGCGATGCGGTCGAAGTTGGCGATGCTGGTGCACTGCACCGCGAACGGTGCCCGCAGCGGGAAGCCGGACAGTTCGTAGCAGACCAAACGGTTGGTCCCCTGCCTCAGCGTCTCGTACGTGAAGTCCGCGTTCCACTTGACGACGGTCGCCTGGTCCCGCTGCCGGCTGGGCGCCGCGATCAGGGCGGTGTCGACATCGGCCTGCGAGGCACCCGGCTCGAGCGGTGGGGGCGGTGCGGGGGTGCGGCCGCGTTGCGCGAAGGTGGCGGTCGATACCGCCAAGAGGACGGCGACGAATAGTGCAATCCGCTTCATCTGAGCCTCCTTGCTGTCTATCGAGGCGCGGCGTTTTCCGCGCCGTTCGCGACGCTGCTCCCCGCTTCGCTGGAGGCCCCAGCCCTGTTCAGCGTTGCAGGAAGGGGCAAGCGTCGCGCCACCGATCGTACTGCCGACGAACCTGCTACTGCTCCCGCACCATCGGATACTCGATGCCGAGCTGCTCGAGATAGGTGTCGTACCGCGTCGGGTCGAAGTAGTACTCGCTCATCTCTTCTCTGAACTCCTCCATGATCTCGGCGTTCAGGTGCGTCGCCGGTCGATCGTCGGCGCTGATGAACGGAATGTATTGCTGCTCCGCCGTCTGCACGTCGGTGAAGTAGGCTCGGGCCGCCTCGATCTTCTCGGGCTGCAGCAGGAAATCGAGCGCGGTCATCGCCATCACCTTGGCGCCGGCCGTCGAGCCCTTGTGCGCGATCGGCGTGGCCATCGCCACGGCGCTCGACCAGTGGTGACCACCGCCGCCGGTGCGGAAGTTCGCGGGGAACCGCAGGGTCACGGTCGGCACCTGCCACGAGATGTCGCCGATGTCGTCGGACCCGCCGCCGGTCCGCACACCCTCCGGCGGCCCGCCCAGTTCGCCCAGCTCGGTCGCCAGGCCGGTCGGCTCGTCGACGCCCATCTCCGTCTGTAGCGCCCGGGCCAGTGTCTGATCCGCCTCGCTCCATTCCGGCAGGCCGACGGTCGTGATGTTCTCGTACATCGTCTCGGCGATGACCTTGTTGAAATGGCGGGGCCAGGCCGACCCGAGAATCCGCCACTCGACATCGGTGTTGGTCATCTTCGCCGCGGCCTCGGCCGAGGTGTTGCCAATCTCGAACAGTTCCTTGATGTGCTCGTAGTCCAGCTCGCGGAAGTAGTACCAGACCGATGCAATCGAGGGCACGACGTTGGGCTGGTCACCGCCGTCGGTGATGACGTAGTGCGTCCGCTGCGACAACCGCAGATGCTCGCGCCGGTAGTTCATCGCCGAGGTCATCAGTTCGACCGCATCGAGCGCACTGCGTCCCGACCACGGCGATCCCGCAGAATGGGCCGACTCGCCGTGAAACGTGTACTCCACCGAGACCAAGCCGTTGCCACTGCCCTCGCCCCAGCTCACGCCCATGTTGCTGCCGACGTGCGTGAAGATCATGATGTCGACGTCCTGAAACAGGTTGCCGCGCACGAAGTAGGCCTTCGAGCCGAGCTGCTCTTCGGCGACGCCGGGCCACAACATGATCGTGCCGGCGATGTTCTCGCGCTCCATCAGCTTCTTGAGGACCAGCGCCGCGGTGACGTTCACCGCCTGGCCCGAGTTGTGGCCCTCACCGTGGCCTGGCGCACCCTCGATGATCGGATCGTGGTAAGCCACGCCAGGTTTTTGTGAGGCCTTCGGAATGCCGTCGATGTCGCTGCCGAACGCAATCACCGGCTTCCCCGATCCCCAGGTCGCGATCCAAGCGGTCGGCATCTCGGCGACACCCCGCTCCACCTGGAAGCCGTTCTCCTCCAGGATGCCGGTCACATGGCGAGAAGTCTCGTGCTCCTGGAATCCCAGCTCGCCGAAGCTGAAGATCTGGTCGACGGTCTGCTGCGTGAACGTCCGCAGCGCCTCGACCTCGGCGACCGCCTCCTGCTTCAGCGCTTCGAGTCGTTCCGATTGCGCCCACGACGGGCCGGCTGACACGAACGCAGTGAGCGTGACGATGGACATGACGCGAATGATGGACATGGCAGTGCTCCCCTTCCAGGCGCGCTGATGCTCGACCGCACGCACCTCCTCAGCCGATCATTTGTCTGACGAGACTCCCCACGACGTCCCGCGCCTGCACGACGATGATCGTCAGCACCGTGAAGACGACGAAACTGAACCAGCTGAACCAGATTTCCATTTTCGACGGATAGAATCGGCGATCCGTCTTCGGAATGATCGTGACGCAGTAATAGACGTTCAGGAAGAACACCACCGGCGCGATGAAGAAGGCCAGCGCGGAGGCGATCAGGACCAGGAGCACCGGCCGCGGCACGCCGTAGACGATCACGACGGACGTAACCAGCGAGAACAGCATCGTGGCCCGATAGATATTGTATTCCGAATACCATCGACGGCGATGCTCGTCCGTCAGGTCCTCGCGAGCCACACCCTGCAGCGACGCGGTGGACCGGAACATGTTCCGGCAACAGGCGCCGACCACCCGCGGCCATCCGTCGAAGTAGTTGAAGGCGGTGGAGAACGTCGCGGCGAATGCACCGAGGATGAAGACGACCATCATCCACGGGCCGATGCTCTCCGTGAAGATTCTGGCGATCTCCCCCATCACATCGTTACCGGCCACCTCGCTCGGATACATCCAGACCGCGGCCAGGAGGAGGAAGATGCACGCCAGGAAGAACGACCCGACGTGGCCGAGGCGGAAGTCCCACAGCCCGATCTGGAACCAACGGTGGCAGTACTCGACGCCGCGCTCTGGAATCACGGACGTGTCAACGGCCAGATCAGCCTTCGAACTCGAAAAGGGGTCGAACGGCTTCGCCAGCCCCGCCCGCTCCAGTTCGGGGCGCAGTCGGCCCATGCCCACACGCTTGGCCTTGCCCCATTCCGAGGCCTGGAGCGACACGTCAATCCCGGTCGGCAGCAAGCCGAGGAACGCCGCGATAATCAGCCACGACCCCTCGGGCGTCTCGAAGATCACGAAATGCTCGATCGCGTCGAGCCCCGCCGGACGGAACAGGAAGACGAAGAATGCCGACAGCACCAGCATCCCCGCCAGCAACTTGGTGGCGGTCTCCACCGCGCCGTAGTTGCCGCGCAGAATCACCGCGACCGACAGGACGCCCAGGACCAGACCGTAGACCCAGGCGTCGAACGGCAATCCGAAGTTCGTCGTGAACAGGAAGTAGGCCACCGCCGCCGTGGCGGTGAGCCGGCCTGCCTGGCCGATTGCCGACTGGATGATCGTCGTGACCATGACGTACCAGAGCGGCCACTTCTTCCAGGCCGTGCCGTAGGCTTCGATGAGACTCTTGCCGGTGGCGTTCGTGAAGCGGAACGCCATCTCGAACCCGTAGTACTTGAAGATGTAGGCGATCGGAATGCACCAGAGCAGGGCGAACTCGAAGCGCCCGCCCGCCGCGGGCGCCGTCACCAGGTGGCTCGTCCCGACGCCGGTCATCATCAGGATGAGGCCCGGGCCGAAGTGCCGCAGCATCCCCTTCCAGGACGTGTTCGGGAGATCCAGCCCGCCGACTTCCCGGTCCAGTCGCGCCGCCTGATCGTCGGTCATCCCCGCGTCCCTTCCGTCGTTCACTCGCTCCCGCGATTCTGGACGAACTGCCATCCGAACCGGCCCTTGATGCACAGGTGACCGTGGGTCACCGAGTGGTCCATCGGTGAGGTGACCTTCACGATCTCGTTGTCCTGGACGTGCAACTCGAGATTGCAGCCCACGCCGCAGTACGGGCAGACCGTGCGGGTCATGGTCTGCTTCGCCTCGTCCCAGGTGCCGGCTTCCCGGAGGTCGTGCTCGCTCTTGAACACCAGCGCGCCGGTGGGGCAGACGCCGATGCAGTTCCCGCAGTAAACGCAGGCCGACTGATCCAGTTTCCGGTCGAACTCGGTGGAGATCCTGGCATCGAAACCGCGCCCGGCGACCGCGATGGCAAAGGTGTTCTGCGCATCGTCGCCGCAGGCCTCGACGCACTTATAACAGAGGATGCACTTCGAATAGTCGCGGACGTACATCTCGTCGTGGATCTTGATCGGCTGTGCGACCGTTTCCGCTGTTGCGCCGTCAGACGCATGGTGATGCCCAGAATCACGGCCGTCGCGCTCATCCGCCGCGGCCGGCGCCGCCGCTGGGCCGAACCTGGCGGTGTCGACCTCGTAACGGTCCACCCACCGTCTGACGTCTCCGCTCGCAAGGGAAAGATCGACCGACGACGCCAGCAATTCGAGGACCAGTTTCCGGCTGTGACGGACGCGCGGCGAGTCGGTCTGGACGACGTCGCCGGGCTGGGCCGCTCGAGAGCACGAGGGCACCAGCGTCCGAGAGCCCTCCAGCTCCACAACGCAGACGCGGCAGGCGTTCACCGGCGTCAGCGTCTCCAGGTAGCACAGCGTCGGCGTATCGACGCCTTTGGTGCGGCAGGCATCCAGGAGCGTCGCGCCCTCCGGCACCTGCACCACCTCGCCGTCGACCGTCACGTCGATCATCGGCGTTCCAGCGGTCCGGCTACTCACGTTCCGTTCCTTCGAACACGCCCATCGAGACGGCCGACTGCACCGCGTTGGCCGCCGTGTGGCCCAGGCCGCAGATCGACGCATCGCGCATCACGCGCGCCAGCTCGTCCAGCAGATCCGCCTCGGCCGCAGGCGAAGGCCGCGCGCCGTCGCGCGCCAGCCGCCGCAATAGCTCTTCTTGACGTACCGTGCCGACGCGACAGGGCACGCACTGCCCGCACGACTCATCCCTGAAGAAGGCGGCGATGCGCAGCACGATGTCGCGCATGTCGGCCGACTCGTCGAACGCCATGACGACGCCCGACCCCAGCGACGCTCCGATCGCACGCGTGCCTTCGAATGTCAGCGGCGTGTCGAGATGCTCCGGCGACACGAACGTGCCCGCGGCGCCGCCCAGCAGGACGGTGGCTAGCCCCCCCCCGTCGCGAACTCCGCCCGCCAGATCGATCAGTCCGCCCAGCGTCGTGCCGAACGCCACCTCGTAGAGCCCGGGCCGTTCGACCGAGCCCGAGACGCAGAAGAGCTTCGAGCCGGTCGACTGCTCCGTCCCCACGCCGGCAAAGGCCGCGCCGCCCTCGAGCACGATATCGAGCACGTTGGCCAGCGTTTCGACATTGTTGATGACCGTCGGCTTTCCGAAGAGGCCCTTCTCCACCGGAAACGGCGGCTTATTCCGCGGCTCTCCGCGAAACCCCTCGATCGAATTGAACAGCGCCGTTTCCTCGCCGCAGATGTAGGCGCCGGCGCCGCGGCGCAGTTCGATGTCGAAGGCGAACCCCTTGCCCATCACGTCGGCCCCGAGCAGGCCGTCGGCTCGGCACTGGCGGATGGCGCCCTCGAGGCGAGCGGTGGCGAGCGGATACTCACCGCGCACGTAGAGATAGCCGTGCGCGGCGGAGACGGCGAACCCGGCGACCGTCATCGACTCGACGGTCGCGAACGGGTCTTCCTCCATCAACACGCGGTCCTTGAACGTACCGGGCTCTGACTCATCGGCATTGCAGACGACGTAGCGGGGCGTCTCCGCCGTCTTCGCGACCGCATCCCACTTGCGGCCGGTCGGAAACGCCGCGCCGCCACGGCCTTGCAGTTCCGAGGCCGAGACCTCGGCGATGACCTGGGCCGGCCCCATCTGGACCGCTCGCGCGAGCGCGTCGTAGCCACCCGCCGCACGATAAGCCGACAGGCTCGTCGGATCGGCGACACCGACCCGCCGCAGCAGCCGTAGCTCGGGCTCACGCGTCCCCGACGTCTGCGGCGTGGAACCCACGGCCGGAGCCGGCACCGTCGCGCCGTTCAGAATCTGCTCGATCTCATCGATGGTGGCCGGTGCGATCGTGTCGTCGTCCGCGCTCTCCGAACCCGCCAACTGGAACAGCGCCGCCGGGGACCGCTCGCAGAGCCCGAGGCACGGGCTGCGCAGCCACGTCGCCTGCCCGTCGGCCGAGGACGTCCCGGGCGGCCCGATCGTTCGCTCCAGCGTCGCGCAGATCGCGTCGGCCCCGGCCAGCTTGCAGGCGATGTCGTCGCAGACGTGCGCCACACGCGGCGCCCGCGCCACGGTGGAGAACATCGCGTAGAAGCTGGCGACGCCGTAGGCCTCCGCCGGTGGCACGATCAACCGGCAGCAGATCTCATTGAGGGCACCCTGCGAAATCCATCCGACCGCCTTCTGCACCGCGTGCAGTGCGGGCAGCAGCAGATGACGCCGCGCCTTGGCCTCGTTGAGGCCTTCGCGCGCGACCCGATCGGCGTTTGACGCCTCGGACGACGAGTCGAAGACGGAGGCGACAGCGGCGCGTTCTTCCGGGCTCGCTTCGGCCGGCAACAGTTTCAGATCCATCCGCGCTCGCTCATCCACCGACGCCGACCGCCGCCTCGAGCTTCTCGATGCGTATCGCCGCGGCCTTGAATTCGGCCGTTCCAGATCTCTGGTCCCACGCCGGGTTCGTCAACTTGTTGGTCTCGACCTCGTCCGGGAAGTGAAAGGTCGTGAACGTCAGGCCGGGCCGTAGATTGTCGACGTAGCGCACGGTCATCTCGATCGCGCTCCGCCGTGACTGCACTCGCACCCGCTCGCCGTCGGCGATGCCCCACCGCCGGCCGTCGGCCTCGCAGATATCGAGCGTCTCGGGCCGGCGGATCGGTGAGGCGAAGCCGCCGCTCTGCACGCCCGTGTTGTAGGAATCCAGCCGGCGCCCAGTCGTCAGGCGGACCGGGTACTCGTCGGTCAGTCCGTCGGCTGGCGGCACATCTTCGACGACCGAGAAAGGCGCCACTCGCCCCTCGATCGGGCGCTTCCAGAGCCGGCCGTGCAGATAGGTGCTGCCGGGATGATCCTCGTCGGGGCACGGCCACTGGATGCCGCCGAGCGCCTCGAGCCGCGCGTAGCTCATGCCGCCATGCATCGGCGACAGGCCGCGCAGCTCGTCCCAGATCTCCTCGGCCGCCGGCTGACCCCAGTCGTGGCCGAAGCGTTTCGCCAGCTCGCACAGGATGTCGACGTCGTCTCGAGCCTCGCCCGGAGGGTCGAGCGCCTTGCGGACGCGCTGCACCCGTCGTTCGCTGCTCGTCACCGTGCCCTCGGCCTCGGCCCAGCCCGCCGCCGCCGGTAGCACGACATCGGCCAATTCGGCGGTCTTGGTCAGAAAGATGTCTTGCACGATGAGGTGGTCCAGCCCCTGCAGCATGCGATTGGTGTGGTCCGCGTCGGCTTCCGACTGTGCGGGGTTCTCCCCGATGACGTAGAGCCCACGCAGATCGCGCCGCTCCATCGCCTCGAACATCTGCGTCAGGTGCCATCCGTTCTTCGGCGGAATCGTGCAGTCCCACGCGCGCTCGAACTTCGCCCGCAGCTCGTCGTCTTCGACGTCCTGGAATCCCGGCAGTTTGTTCGGCAGCGCGCCCATGTCGCCTCCGCCCTGCACGTTGTTCTGGCCGCGCAGCGGATTCATGCCGGAACCCGGCCGCCCGACGTGGCCGGTCAGCAGCGCGAGATTGATCAGCGCCAGGACGTTGTCGACCGCGTTGTGGTGTTCGGTGATGCCGAGCGTCCAGCAAAGCTGCGCGCTCTTCGCCCCGGCGTAGGCATGGGCCAGAGAGCGGATCGCGTCACGCGGGACGCCCGTGATCCGCTCGGCACGTTCGAGTGTGTAGGGCTCGACCGCCGCGCGGTACTCGTCGAACCCGCTCGTGGCCTGGTCGACGAACTCCTGATTGACCAACCCCGCGGCGATGATCTCGCGGCCGACGGCATTGGCCAGCGCGATGTCGGTACCGACGTCGAGCCCCAACCAAACGTCGGCCCACCGGGCTGAACTGGTCCGACGCGGATCGACGGCGTAGAGCCGCGCGCCACTGTGCAGCGCCTTGAGCAGATGATGGAAGAAGATCGGGTGAGTCTCGCGGGCGTTGGAGCCCCACAGGATGACCACATCGGTACGGTGCAGGTCGGTGTACGAACTGGTGCCGCCACCCGCGCCCAAGACCGTCGCCAGACCGACGACGCTGGGCGCGTGTCACGTACGGTTGCAGCTGTCGATGTTGTTGCTGCCGATGACGGACCGGGCGAACTTCTGTGCCATGAAGTTCATCTCGTTCGTCGTCTTCGAGCAGCTAAACATCCCCACCGCCGACCCGCCGTGCGCGTCGACGACCTGTTTGAGGCCGGTCGCCGCCCGCTCCAGCGCCTCGTCCCAGCTCGCCGGCCGCAGCGATCCGTTCTCGCGGACCATCGGCGTCGTCAAACGGTCGTAGGGCTTGCCCATCACGATCTCCTCTGCCTTGTCAGGTGTCGCAGCCGGGGAGTTTATCACGCCGCCCCGGCGCCTCCCGCGCGCGAGAGAGACATGGAGAGTCGGTGCTATACTGCCCTACCGCGCGCGCTGCCTCATCACGATCATGGCGCTTCTGATGCCCGGCCCGGGACACTCGGCGTCGTCGATCCGCCGACGAGACCTTCGAGCACTCCTCATCGTCGCGCTCGCCGCAGCGGTCTTTGCGTGCGGCGCACCCGCGCACCGGGTCGAGCCGGAGCGTATCGTTCTGGTCACCATCGACACGCTGCGCGCCGACCACCTGCCGTTCTTCGGCTATCCGATCGACACGGCGCCGTTTCTCACGTCGCTGGCCGATCGTTCGATCAGCTTCACTAAGGCCTTTTCACACTCGGCGACGACCGGCCCCGCACACTCGTCGTTGTTCACGTCGCTGTACCCGCTGCAGCACCGTGTGCAGGACAACGGTCAGCGCCTCGACGATGGATTCGTGACGATCTCCGAAGTGCTCGCGGACCGCGGATACGAGACCGCGGCGTTCGTCAGCGGCCGCGCGCTCTTCGGCGAGTCGAACATCGCCCAGGGCTTCGAGACCTACAACACGCCGCGCGTGAATGCGCCCCGCCGCTACCGGCCGGCCAAGCGCACCACCGACGCGGTCATCAGGTGGCTGGAAACCGGCGCCGCCGATGGCAAGTTCTTCCTCTGGGTGCACTACTTCGACCCGCACCGCCCGCAGCGGCCACCGCGTGCGTACGTCGAAGCCCTGAGGCCGAGCCCCGGCGACGAGATGGATCGCTTCGAAGCGTTCCTGGTCGACGAACACAGATCGGAGTGGCACCGCAGCCAGATGCTCCGGCGGATCATCAGCTACGACGCCGAGATCAGGTTCGTCGACACACAGCTCGAACGGTTGTACTCGACATTCGGCGACCTCGGCCTCGGGTCGAACGCGCTGTGGGTCGTGACCGCCGACCACGGCCAGGGCCTGGGTAATCACGAATGGTTCGGACATCACCGCTACATCTACAACGAACAGATCCACGTGCCGCTGATCTTCCACTTCTCGGACGCGGACGCGCGCCCGGCCGCGCCCCGCGCGATTGACGATCAGCTGGTCGAGCACGTCGACGTGCCGGTGACGATCCTCGACCTGCTGGGCACGTCGCTCAACGGTCAGCGCGGAACGATTCAGGGCCGGTCGCTCTTGCCGCTGCTGTCCGGTGATTTCACGGGAACGCACCGACCGTTCGCGTTCAGCGAGCGTCGCCGCGTCATTCCCACGGCCCGCAACCGGCTCACCCACGAGCCGGGCGAGCGCTACGCGCTCCAGGACCTCACCTACAAGTACTTGTGGTACAGCGAGGGCCCGGATGAGCTCTACGACATCGCCGCGGACCCCTATGAAACGCGCAACCTCATCGACGAGGCGCCGCAGGAGCGGGCCCGTATGAAGCAGACGATCGAGCGAATCGTCGCCGCACTCGACTCAGACGAGGAAGCTGAAATCGTGGACGAGGCAACGCTCGAGCAACTTCGATCACTTGGCTACGTACGCTGAGCGGGAGCCCCCCCCCATGCCGACTGTGATCCGCGCACTACTCATCGTGACGCTTACCGTCGTTCCGACGGCACACCTCCACGCGCAGCAGGGCTACGAACCGAGTCCGGCCAACCTCGAAGCCCGGGAATGGTTCCAGGACGCGAAGTTCGGCCTGTTCGTCCACTGGGGCATCTACAGCGTACTCGGCGCGGGCGAATGGGTGATGCAGACCCGTCCCATCCAGGCCGCGCACTACGAGCGGCTCGCCGATCAGTTCAACCCGACCGAGTTCGACGCCAAGGCCTGGGTGGCGCTCGTCAAAGCGGCGGGCATGCGGTACATCACGATCACATCGAAGCACCACGACGGCTTCGCGATGTTCGACTCGAGCCTGACCGACTGGGACATTGTCGACCGCACGCCCTACGGCCGAGACGTGCTGGCCGAACTGGCCGAGGCGTGCCGGGCCGAGGGCGTGAAGCTGTTCTTCTATCACTCGCAGCTGGACTGGCGGCACACCGACTACTACCCGCGCGGCCGAACCGGGCGCGATGCCGCGCGACCCGAGGCCGGAGACTGGAACACCTACATCGACTTCATGAACGGGCAGCTTCGAGAGTTGCTGACCAACTACGGTGAGATCGGCGGCATCTGGTTCGACGGCATGTGGGATCAGCCTGAGGCGCCGTGGCGCATCGACGAGACCTACGCGCTCATCCACGAACTGCAGCCGCAGACGCTGATCGGCTCGAATCATCATCGGCTGCCGTTTCCCGGTGAAGACTTCCAGATGTTCGAGAAGGACCTGCCTGGCGCGAACACCGCCGGGTTCAACACCACCGAGATCGGCGCGCTGCCGATCGAGACGGCCGAAACGATCAACAACTCGTGGGGCTTCAACATCACCGACCACGCGTACAAGAGCCGAGCGGACCTGATTCGCTATCTCGTCGGCGCCGCGGGCCGGGACGCGAACTTCCTGCTCAATGTCGGTCCGATGCCGAACGGCCGGATTCAGTCGGAGTTCGAGGAGCGTCTGCGCGCGATGGGGCGCTGGCTCGAAGACTACGGTGAGTCGATCTACGGCACGCGCGGCGGGCCGATCGCGCCCGGGCCGTGGGGTGTCACGACGCAGAACGCCGACACGGTCTTCGCCCACATCCTGGACTGGGACGGCCGGGTCCTCGCCCTGCCGCCGATCGGTCGGGAGGTCGTCGGCGCCAGGCTGGTGCGGACTGGCGAGGCGATCGACGTGAACGTCGTCGACGCCGCGTTGCTCCTCTCGCTCCCGCCCAGGCCCGCGGACCTGGTCGACGAGGTGGTCGCGCTCGAGATCCGCTGAGCCGGGAGGGCGCACTCCATGACACTCGATGACGGCCTCGTCGCGTTCGTCAAAGACGGCCTGACCCGCGGCGTGCCGCGATCGCAGATCGAGGATGCCCTCCGGAGGGCCGGCTGGCCCCCGGACCAGATCACCGCCGCGCTTTCGAATTTCGCTGAGGTCGACTTCCCCATTCCGGTTCCACGACCCAGGCCCTACCTGTCCGCGCGCGAGGCGTTCATGTATCTCGTGCTGTTCAGCACGCTGTACATCAGCAGTTTCAACCTCGGCCACCTGCTGTTCCTGTTCATAGACCGCGCGCTGCCGGATCCAACCACACCGATCCCAACGGAGGTGTTCTGGGAAGGCGTCCGCTGGTCGGTCTCGTTCCTCATCGTCGCGTTCCCAGTGTTCACCTGCGTGTCGTGGCTGACGAGCCGGGCGACCCAGGCGGACCCGAGCAAGCATGCCTCGAAGATCCGTCGCTGGCTCACCTACCTCACGCTCTTCTTGGCCGGGGGCGTCCTGGTCGGCGACGTGACCGCGCTGGTCTACAACCTGCTTGGCGGTGAGTTGACGGTGCGGTTTGTCCTCAAGGTCGCGGTCGTCGGCGGCATCGCGGGCGGCGTCTACGGCTACTACCTGCGGGATCTCAGGTTCGACGAGCGAGAGGGGACTGGGTGAGAATCTCCGGCGGTCAGATCGCGATCGGCGCCTCCGCCGTCGCGGTCGTCGCCGCGGTGGTCGGCGGACTGTTGGTCCTTGGCTCGCCGGGCCTGGAACGTGCCCGGCGCTTGGACGACCGGCGCGTGCGGGACCTCCGCGAGATCGCGCGCGCCATGGATCTCCACTGGACGCGGAACGAGCGGCTCCCAGCGTCGCTGGAGGAGCTGTCGCAGGGCTCGCGCTCGCCGTTGGACACCGCCGATCCCGAAACCGCGCAGCCCTACGACTATCGCGTCACAGGCGCGGACACCTACGAGCTGTGCGCAAACTTCGAACTGGACTCGGAAGAGACGCCCGAGCCTCCCGGCCCCTACTTCTGGTCGCACGGCGCGGGACGACAGTGCTACCAGTTGGAAGCCGAGGAAGTCGAACTGTAGGAGCCGCTCGGCTCGGCAGGCAGCCGGCTACTCCGGCAGCTCTTCACCCTGCGGCTCGGGCAGCCAGAAGCTCGCGGTGAAACCCGCCGCGTAGACGAGTAGTCCAACGGCGGCAGCGGCGTACGCCAGCTGCTCGGTCGGGTTCTCGCCCGGCATGACATTGGTCAGTTGCGTCGTCACCATGGCGAACGACGTGCCGATCATCCGTCCACCGATATTCGCCGCGAAGCTCTCTCCGGTGCCGCGCAGGTGCGTCGGAAACACGCGCGGGAGGTAGTTGCCCCAGAAGCTGAACTGGGCAACGGTGCAGACGCCGGCCAGGAAGAGGCCGAACTGCAGCACGGGCAGGCTCGTTGTCGTGGCAAACAGGAAGACGAGCGGCACGACGAACAGCCCTGGCGTCTGGAACAGCCGCAGTAACCGTCGCCGCGCCACGATCCGAACCGCGAAGAACGCCAGCAGCAGCCGGCCCGTCAGACCACCCATCTCCTGAAGGAACTGGACCGTCCCCACGGCCTGCTCCTGCTGCGTCCGCGCCAGGTCCGCGATCCCCTCGAGGCCGGGCACGATCCGCGGCGCCTGCTGCAGCGCACCGAACGCGGCGCCGTAAGCGCAGGCGAACATGATCGTCGTCACGATGGTCGTGCGCCGGAACTCCGGTCGGAACAACTCGGCGATGCTGGGCCGCTTCAGCGTCCCGGCCATCTTCTTCGCATACCAGGTCGGAGACTCCGGCAGGAACGGCCGGATGACGATGAGCGGCAGCGCGGGGACCACACCTGACATCAGCGTGTAGCGCCAAGGTTCGTGGCCGCCCCGAATCTCGGGCAGCGACTCGGCGTAGGTCACGATGAAGAAATAGGCGCCGCTGACCAGCAGCCCTCCGATCGACGAGAACGCCTGCGTGTAGCCCAGCACGGCCTCGCGCCGCTTCGGTACCGGAAACAACTCGGCGAGCCAGGCGACCGCCGCCACGAACTCCACCACGACGCCGATGAACGTCGTGCAACGCAGCACGAGCAGCATCTCGATCGACGTCGAGAACCCCGCCGCCAGCGCCGATCCGGCGTACAGCAGGATGCTCCAGACCAGCACGCGCCGACGGCCGAACAGGTCGGTCAGGTAGCCGCCCAGCAGACCGAATCCGCCTCCCGCGACGGCCGGGACGAAGAACAGCAAGCCCACCCAGAGATTGAAGTCAGGCGTGCCCGGCGCGGCGCCGATCAACTCGAGTAAGGCCGGCCGCACGATGAGCGGCAGCATCAGCAGCTCGTACACGTCGAAGGCGAAGCCGAGCGCGGCAACACCGCAGATGACCCACTGAACGGGCGTGAGGCGAGCGGCAGGCTGTGACATCGTCGGATCCGGAACACTACACTACAATGGGGCTCCGCGGCGGGCTCGGGTCGCAACGGCGCATTCTTCCCAGGAGGAGCAAACTCATGACGTGGCTGCTGTTCGTGCTCGGTGCCGTTCTTTCGTGGGGCGTGTATGGCGTCGCGTTGCATACCGGTCAGGTACAACTCGGAAACCCCCTGAAGGCGTTGCTGTGCGTCGGCGTCGCCTACTTCCTCATCGGCGTCGTCGTCCCCATCGTCGCGCTCTCCTCCCAGGGCGGCCTCACCGGCTTCTCGGCGGCCGGCACGACCTGGGCCACCGGCGCCGGCGCGCTCGGCGCGCTCGGTGCGGTGTGCATCATCTGGGCCTTCCGCACCGGCGGCATCCCACTGTACGTCATGCCATTGGTCTTCGGCGGCGCACCCCTCGTCAACGTGCTCACGTCGATGGTGCTGCATCCGCCGCGCACCGCACCCCACCCGCTCGTCTACGTCGGCTTCGTCATGGCCTCGGTCGGCGCGGGAATGGTGCTGTACTTCAGACCGCAGGGGTAGACGAGGGGTCGGGGCGGCGAGCCATCATCCGTCTGTTTGACGTTGTCGGCGCTGGGCTACTCCGTCTTGAGGGCTGGCAGCAGCGGCGAGCGGGCCATCACCCGGGTCGCCGCGAGCGACGCCAGCGCCCCGGTCAGCGCCACGGTGGCCAGTAACCAGCCGATCGATGCGTAGGGCAACCGCTGCCCGCGCTCGAGCCAGGCCGGCGCAATGGCGACCAGCGCGCAGACGGTGCCGATGCCGAGGCCCAGGGTCAGCAACAGGAGGTTCTCGGCCAGGACCATCCACGTCAGGTGCCGCCGCTCGTAGCCCACGGCGCGCAGCAGTGCCAGCTCGCGGCGCCGCTCGAGGACGTTGCGCAGCAGCACGGCGCCGAGCCCGAACGTGCCGAGCAGGAGCCCGAGTGCGCCGAGCGTCTGGAACGTGGCGAGATACGTGTTCTCGACCCGATGGAAGGCCGCGAGGCGCTCGGCCGTCGAGGCGACGTCGAACCCGAAGTCGGCAAGCCGGTCCTCGAGGAGGGCGGCGGCCTCGGCCGCGCGATCCTCGCCGACGTCGACCATGAAGAACCGGAAGCCTTCTTCCTCGGGGAACACTCGCCGGAAATGCGTCTCCGAGACGATCAGCTCGCGTTGCAGCACGCTATCGGCCAGCGCGGCGACGATCCGCAGCGTGACCTCGCGCTCGCTGCCACGGTTCATGACGGTCTCGTCGCCAACCGCCAGGTGCATCGCATAGGTGAGCGAGTTGGCGTCCGCCAGGGCGGGCACGACGCCGTCCGGCAACTGCCGGCGCAGGAGCCGCCAGGGGTTCTCCAGTTCGTCCGACGTCTCGGCGAGGGTCGCACCGAAGCTGAACCGGTTCTCCCGGATGAACCGGTCGGAAACAGCGACCACGCGCGGATCGGCCGGCCGGTACAGATTCAAGCAGCTGGCATCGTCGCCGGCGCGAACCCGGAACCGCTCGATCGCCGCGCTCTCCAGGATGTCGAGCCCGGTACCGTCGCCCGTCACGCCGATGCGCGCCAGCCCCTCGGCCTCGGAAAGATCGTCACCGAGCGGCAGCAGCGAGTCGGCCAGCAGCGCGTAGCCTCCAGTGCCTGACGCACGGTCGGTTGAGTCGCCCTCACCCCGACGGAAGGCATCGACCGCCACGATGATGAAGGCCGCGAAGGCGATCAACGCGATGCAGAGCACGCTGCGCCCCGGCCGATAACTGGAGTTCCGGAGGCCGAGCTGGACGACGGCCCAGAACTTCGCCTGGGTGATCGAACCTGGCGCGCTTCGGCGCAACCAGAACCAGACCGCGCCCAGCGACGACGTCAGGAGCAACATGCCCGCCCCGAAGAACCCCGCGGTCGCATTGATGGCGTCGGCCCTCGCCGCCACGACGAGCCCGAGGCCACCCGCCGCGAGCGCCGGCGGCCCGAGCCAGCCCGGCAGGTGGACCCACACCGACCCGACCCCCTCGCGCGCGTCGCGCGACGTCTCCGGGAGTGCGCCGGTCAGCTGACTTCGCGGTGACGCCGTCCGCAGCGTGCGGAGGCTGAGGGCTATTGTGGCCACCGCCGCCAGCACGCCAGCCGTCGCGCCGATCCCGACGGTCGCCGGGGCCAGATGCAGCGTGAGCAGCGTCGTGCCGACCGCATCGACCCACCAGGTGCGGAGTCCGTACATGATGACCCGCGCGTAGCCGATGGCACCGGCCGTCCCGATCAACCCGCCGGCCACGCCGAGCACGATCGCCTCGCCCCAGAACAGCGCACGGATCGTCGTGAGCGGAAAGCCGAACGCTTGAAGCGCGCCGATCTCCCGGACGCGCTGCTCGACGCCCAGCCGGAAGAACAGGCTCGCCAGCAGGAGCGCCGAGACGACGATGAAGAAGCTGAAGTAGGTGAAGTACTCCCCGAAATCGGTCGCCCCGACCGACGCGCCCAGCGCGAGCGCGCGGACCGGCGTCACGCCAATACCGGTGGCGACCGGGTCGAGTCGAGCCGCCAGCGCCGTGCGCAGGGCGGCTTCGCGGGATTCAAGGTCTGGCACGGCACCACCGTCAACGTCAGCATCGGCGAGGAGCCGGACCGACGTGAGCTGGCCGTATCGCGATTGCCAGAGGGTCTGGCCCGCCCCGAGCTCAATGAACCCTTTTGGCGTCGTCCGGTAGCGGTTCCAGTACGCCTCGTCGCGCGGGCCGATGGCGCCGAGATTGATCGGAAACGGCGGGTCCCAATCGACAATCGTCTCCGCGTCGGTGATGCCCTCGTAGGACGGGGCGAGATCGCTATCCGCCGCGGGCCCGTCGATGGACAGCACGCCGTAGAGCTGAAACGCGGTCTCCTGCGTGACGAGCCGGCCGGCGTCTTCCCAGACGTAGTACTCGGCGTTGATGATGTCGCCTTGGCGCGCCCCGAGATCCTGGGCGGCCCACTCGTTCAAGAGAATCGGCGGGTACTCGAGCGCTTCGGGCCAGAGCCCCGACCGGCGCTGGGCACGTGACGACAGCGCCGAGAATGCCGGGAAGTCAACACCGGTCACGAGCGAGTACGGCACCTCGCGCGGCCCCAGACTCAGGCGATTGATGAGATAGGTCAGAACCGGCCGCGGCTCGAGGCCCAGTGGCTCGGCCGCTTCGCGCACCGCCTCCGCGACCACGTCGCCGACCATGCCGCTCCCCGACTCGACGACCAGCGCCTCGCGTTCAGGCAGCGTTCGAATGGTCAGAGCGAGATCGTCGAGCGTGGCCGTGTCCCGCAACGCGCGCTCGACGGCGGCGACGCGGCTCCCGCCGTCGTCGCCATCCACCGGCGCGGCTGCAGTCGAGAGCAGGACCGTGTTGACCTTGCCGTCGATCTCCAGCGCCTCCTGCAGCCTCGACAACTCGACGAAAACAGCCCGCACTGCCCCCTGACTCTGCCGCAGCGAGAACTCGCCCAGCGCGGACGGCGCCAGGATCGACGCCACGGTCAGCCGAACCGTCCGACCGACATCGTCCCGCCGGCCGTGCAACGACCCGAGCGGCACGTCGGTCGGACGCTCCACCCGGACGAGGAGCGCGGCACCCGGCTCGACCGCCATCTCGCGTGCCAGCGCCTCGCCGAGCAGCAGCTCGTTGCGACCCGGTGGCGCCTGCGACGCGCGCCGATGAAACGCCCAGAACCGTTCATCGACGCCGTAGACCTGGACCCCCGTCGCGCGGCGTCCGCTGGCCGGCTCGGTCACGAAGCCGTTCAGCGTAATGAGCGGCGCCGCCCCGTCGAACTCGCCGGCGACCGCCGGCGTCGCCAGCAGGTCGTCGGCCAGCGCGTCGCGAAAGAAGACCGGCGTCGTCACGACCGTGTCCGTCAGGCCGAGACGACCCAGCGCCAGGTCGCGGAGCGAGCCCCGCACGGACCCGCCCACGAGCAGGGCGCCCGCGAGCACCGCGACGGCCACGCCGCCGCCGGCGACGACGGTGAGATTGACGCCCCGGTAGTGAATCAGGCTCCTCAGGACGAACCAGCTGCGGCTCACGAGGCCATCCTGCGCGGCGCGAGCCGCTGCTCGTTCAGCTCGAGCCGGCGGCCAAACCGATCGGCGAGCGTCGGGCTGTGGGTGACGACGACCAGCACCGACTTCTGCTCGCGGTGCAGCGTCAGGAGCAGCGACGCGACGGCCTCGGCCGATTCGCGATCGAGGTTCCCAGTCGGCTCGTCGCACAGCACGAGCGGCGGCTGCCGGATGAGCGCCCGCGCGATGGCGACACGCTGCTTCTCGCCGCCCGACAGTTCGGCCGGTCGATGGTCGAGCCGGTCGCTCAGGCCGACGCGTCCGAGCAGGTCGAGGGCGCGCGCGCGACCATCGGCCAGCGGCTCCCCAACGAGCGTCGGCAGCAGGACGTTCTCGACCACCGTGCACTGCGGCAGCAGCAGGTGGTCCTGGAAGACGAACCCCACAGCGCGATTCCGAAACGCCGCCAGCGCCTTCGGATCGAGCGCGAACGGATCGTCGCCGTCGATGGTCAGCCGCCCCGACGACGGCGGCTCGAGCGCGCCGATGATGTAAAGGAGGGTGCTCTTGCCGCTGCCCGACGGGCCCATGATCGACGCCGACTCGCCGCGCTGAAGCGACAAGCTGACGTCGCGGAGCACCGGCAGCTCCCCGCGGGGCGTGGGATAGGCCTTCGACAGATTCGAGATCTCGAGCAAGCTGCGGTTCCCCGGGCCGCCTTCAGGATACGGCAGCCAGGCCGGCCGACGCGACCACTTCGCCAAAAAATTCGATCGCCCGGTCGGCCATCCGGGCCGCGCTGTAGTGCTTCCGCACGCCGTAGGCGCCCTGCCGGCGGAGCTGCTCGGCCCGGTCGGGCTCACGGTGCAGCCCGGCCAGCTCGTCTGCCAGGCGATCGGCGTCGTGGGGCTCGAACGTGATCCCGCCGCCGGTGCGCTCGAGGATCTCGGGAAACGCCCCGTGCCGCGGCTGGACGACCGGCACGCCGCACGCCATCGCCTCGAGGACGAAGATGCCCTTGGGATCGGGATAGGTGCTGGGCACCGAGAACACGTCGAGGCCGCTCAGAAATTCGATCTTCCGTGCGCGGTCGATCACGCCCCGGTAGGCAAACGCGCCCTCGAGCCCCCAGGACGACAGCTTCGCCTCGACTTCGGCGAGGTATCCGCGGTGCTCCGGCGCCAGGTAGCCGGCCACCTCGAGTCGTGCGCCACGTACGCCAAGCCGTTCGCGCAGCGCCCGAAACGCATCGGCCAGCACGTGGAGCCCCTTCCCGGGCGCGACCCGCGCGAAGTAGCCGACCGTCAATGTGGCGCCGCCTGCCGGCGTTTGGCGGCGCTCGGGGTAGCCATCGAGGTTGATGCCGAGCGGCAGCACGCTGAGCCGTTCGGTCGGAATAGCGAGATAGTCGGCCATGAAGTCAACGTAGTACTCGCTCACGGGCAGGAACCGGTCGACATCAGGAACCTTCGCGCGGATGATGTCGAGGGCGGCGGCGCGCTGCATCCTGGGCAGCCCTTCAAGGAATTGATCCTCACCCTGGAGCGTGCAGCAGACCGGACGGCCGAGCGCGGCGCGGAGCGGCGCGGCCAGGCCGATCAGCAGCGAGTTCGGCAGGACGATGATGTCCGGCCGAGGCTGCGTCTTCAACCAGTCGATGAGCTTGCGCAGCTCCTTGTGCTGGTGGCCGTCCTCCCCGCGCAGCACCGAGAGCGTCAGGTCGCCGAGTTGTGCCGGATCGACGCTGACGGCTCGGCTGGTGGCCGCGCGGATGACCGACGGCGCGTCCCACAGCCGATCGAGAAAGCGCGGGGTCCGTCGGAACAGCGGCGAGAGTTCCTGCAGAAAGACGCTAATGCCGCCGTAGAAGACGTGCGGGTCGCTGACGTTGCGTTCGTCGGTGCGCGTCGGGGTGTAGAGCGGCAGGAGGAGAACGTCGTGACCGCGTGCGATCAGCTCGGCGGCCAGGGCGTTGTCGCGGAGACAACTCCCGCAGTACATGTCGGCCGCACCAGCCGTGATGGAGAGGATTCGCATCTCGAAAGGGGCAGCCCCCTTTTCCGACCCTCATGGGCTTCGCCCTACGGGCTCGCCCACGCAGGACTGAAGTCCTGCGCTACGCATGCCTTACCTACGCCATCTGGAAGGCGCGGGCGCGGAACAGGAAGTCGACGATGTTGCCCTCGTGCGGTTGCAGCCAGTTCAGCTGCGTCGTCGGGATCGGTCCGAGGTTCAACCGATCGATGTTGGTCGCCTCCATCAGTGACCGGCGGAACGGCTCGTCCTTGGTGATGCCGGTCGCGACCAGCGTCGAGCCGATTGACCCGAGCATCTCGGCTTGCGGGCATTCCACGACCGTCACGAACGGGAACATGTACTCCTTCGCCGCCGCCGCCGAGGTGGCGGCGCAGCTGAGGACGGTCGGTCGCAGATAGCCGTAGCGCTCGTGGCTCGTCAGGCGGCCACCGTCGTGGTACTTGGCCGTCGCATCCTCGACGCCGTCCTCCGCGAGCGCGCTGTCGATATCGCCCGAGATCGCCTCAGCCTGCCCGGGTACAGTGAACGCCGCAAGCTCGGCCTTCGGGTCGTCGGGCGGCAGTGGCGCGATCGGCCCGAGTCGCACGGCCAGCGCCGCCGCAATCTCCTTCGTATGGCGCGACGCCCAGATGCCCGAACAGTTGATGCAGCTGCGCCCGCTGTTGACCAGGACCGAATGCACCATGAGGTCGAGGTGCTGCTCCCAGTCGTCCACCTGGTCGTCGCCGATCAGGATCTTGCTGAACCCGGGGCCGTGCACCTGCACCGCCGGGTTCCCGCGGTAGCGATCGACCGTCGCCGTGCCGCCAAAGATGAAGCTCTTCGGACAGTGCGCGACCACCGCGGCGCCGACCTCGGCCTCGCCCGGATAGAGCGCGATCGCCTGCTTTGGCACGCCGGCCTGGAAGAAGGCCTGGCTCAGCCGCCACGGCGTCCACGGTTCCTGCGGGCCCGGCTTCAATACCAGCCCCACCTGCAAAGGCACGACCGGCAGCCAGAGGCTGTGCACGCCGGATGAGTTCGAGGGCAGCACCATGCCGAGCACCGGCGCAATCGCCTGGTAGCTGCGCAGCACGCCGTCCTCGTCGCCGAAGCCCTTCGTGAAGATGTCGAGGTCGAGGCGACGGGTCAGCGCATCCAGGATCTTGTCGAGCTGTCCCAGGACGCCGCCCAGCTTCTCCAGGTTCATCCGGCAGAGCTGCTCGGGCAGCCCAGTCGTCGCCGACTGCTGCCGGACGAAATCGTCGGGCGACTGCGACGCATCCCCGATCGGCAGATCGGCGGTCTGGAACAGCTCGCCCGCCCGCTTGACCATCTTGACGAGTTCGGCGCAGGGAATCTCACGGAGCGCGTCGCGGGCACGCTGCGCCTTGCGGAGGTCTCGCGCGACCAGGCCGCCGTTGGCCTGGCTCACCTCGGCCAGCGGTTCGCCCGTGGCGAAGTGCGCGACCTGGTTCACCTCGAGGCTCTGGTACGGCTCGCCCCATCTGAGCACGGGAAAGTGAATCATGTCAGTAGACCCCAACCGTCGTCACCGACGCCAGCCGGCCGAATGGTCTCACCCCGCTCACGCCGTCCCAGGGGTACTTCTCGTAGGGCCGCTCACGCTCACCCTCGTCGCGCTCGAGGAACCGCGGCAGGAACAACTCCTTCGTGAGCGTCGTGATCATCACACGACCGGTCGCGCCGTAATCGACGACAGTGTCAGGGGCGTCGGGATCGACGACCTGAACGACCGCGCGCGGCTGCGGCGCGTAGTACGTAATCTTGTAGCCGTTCTCCGGCGTGCTCGGCGCGCTCGCGGCCAGGCCCATCAACGTGTTGCCGTAGGTCGGCGTCATGTAAACGCCATCGAGCAGTTCCTCGTGCGCGAACCGGTTCCACTGCGGCGTGAACTCGGTACCGCCCGAGAAGACGCCGGTGATCCCCGCTCCCTTGATGGATGTCCCGTCGCTCTCGAGTCGGTCAGCCAGCCCCTCGAGCAGTTTCGGCGTCGTGAACAGGCACTTGATGTCGTGGCCGGCGCCGAGCAGCGTCACGGCCTGGTCAATGACGTGGGTCTGATACGCCTTGAGGTGATCCATCCAGCCTTTCTTGATCAGCTTGATCACCCAGCGTGGATCGAGGTCGACGCAGAAGCAGATGCCGCCGCGATGCTGTGCGAGGTACTCGACGGCGAGCCGCAACCGCCGGGGGCCAGTCGGTCCGAGCATCAGCCAGTTCGACCCGGGCGGGAACTTGTCGTCGGGCAGCGTCTTCGAGAAGAGCTCGTAGTCGAGCCGGAAGTCGTCGATGCTGATCCGGCTCTTCGGCACACCGGTCGTGCCGCCGGTCTCGAAGACGTAGACGGGCCGGTCGGCATAGGCCTTCGGCACCCAACGGCGCACCGGGCCACCACGGAGCAACTCGTCCTCGAAGTGGCCGAACTTCCTCAGGTCGTCGAACGACTCCACCTCGCGCCGCGGATCCCAGTCGGCCTGTTCCGCCCACTCGAGCCAGTAGGGACATCCTGTCGCCGGATCGAAGTGCCACGCGACAACCTCCCGCACCCAGGCGTCGAGGTCATCACGGGCTTGCTGTTCCGCGTCTGCCATCTCTCCCACCATCCTATATTAGTGGCCTCGGCCTGACCCGAGGGCCGGTGCACCCGGTGGTGTAGACTGACCGCGCGCGGCAGGTGTTTACCCCCAGAGCAACGATGAGTGGACGCGTCGAGCGGACCTGGATCAAGCGCGCCCGGCAGGCCGACATGGCGGCAGACGACGCTCCGTGAGAGTCCTCGCGCTCCTGACCGCCGCCTTCCCGCTCTGGGTGCTCCTCGCCAGCGCGATCGCGCTCTATCATCCGCCGTCGTTCACCTGGTTCTCAGGCCCCTTCATCACGATCGGCCTCGGCGTCATCATGCTCAGCATGGGGATGACGCTCGGCGTCGATGACTTCAAGCGGATCGCGCGACACCGGCGGCTCGTCGTCCCGGGAGTCGTGCTGCAGTACACGGTGATGCCCGCGCTCGGATGGAGCCTGGGGTACCTCTACGACCTCCCGACCGAGTTCGCGGTCGGCCTGGTGCTCGTCTCGTCGTGCCCGGGCGGCACCGCCTCGAACGTCATCTCGTTTCTCGCCAAGGCGGACGTCGCGCTGTCGGTCACGATGACCGCATTCTCGACACTGCTCGCCGTGGCAATGACGCCGACCTTGACGGCGCTGCTGGCCGGTAGCCGAGTCGACGTTCCGGCCGCCGGCCTGCTCCTGAGTACGGTGCAGGTCGTCATCCTGCCGGTCGTCCTCGGCGTCAGCCTCAACCGCTACGCACCGCGCCTGACGCGCGCCGTCCTGCCAGTGGCGCCACTGGTCGCGGTGGCGACCATCGTCCTCATCGTCGCGTCGATCATTGGGGCGGGAAAACAGGAAATCCTTGAGGCCGGCGTGCGCCTGCTGTTCGCCGTGTTCACGCTGCACCTCGGCGGCTTCGGCCTCGGCTACGCCGCCGGCCGACTCCTGCTGAGCGAGGAGCGCGCCGCGCGAACCGTCTCTATAGAGGTCGGCATGCAGAACTCCGGCCTCGGCGTCGTCCTCGCGCGGCAGAACTTCGCCAGCCCGCTCGTCGCCATCCCGTGCGCGATCTCGTCTGTCTGCCATTCGTTGATCGGCAGCCTCGCCGCGGCGTTCTGGCGGCGAACCCGCGAGTGCCCGTAGAAGCGTCCGCGATCGATTTCTGAGCCCCCGCCGGCGATCTCTCGACTCGAGCGCGCGCAGTTATGACGAATGTCATAGGGTTGCCAGTGTGCTTGAAGTAGAAACATCCTACGGCTCGGACGGGGTCAGGAGGCTTCATGTCAATCGCGCACACTCGGCTTCTCCACCTTTCGCTGGCGCTCTTCGCCCTCTCGTTCATGGTCGCCTGCGGCCCACCACTCGACACCGACCCGGGTGTGATCGCCCTTTCCCTGGAACCTTCCGAACACCCGTCGACCTCGCCGGAACTCCTGGCGCTCGGCGAGACCACGTACGAGAAAGAATGCGTCGCCTGCCACGGACCAGACGGCGACGGATTGGGTGAGGCTGCGTATCTGCTCTATCCGCGACCGCGCGATTTCACGACAGGACGATTCCGATTGATCTCGACGTGGGACGGCGTCCCTACCGATGACGATCTGTTCCGGACGATGTCGCGCGGCATGCCAGGGTCCGCGATGCCGTCGTGGGCTCATCTGCCTGAAGAAACCCGCTGGGGGCTGGTGCACTACGTCAAGACCTTCCTGGAGCGGCCGATCACGGTCAGTGAGCCGACCGAGCCGGCGTCGTTCGGTAACCCCGGCACAGGCATCATTGCGATTCCACCCGAGCCGGAATTTACGCCAGAGGCCGAAGCTCAAGCACGCGAACTCTACGGAAAAGGTTGTGCACCGTGCCACGGTGAGACCGGGAAGGGCGACGGCGCGCAGGAGCAGATCGACTCGAAGGGCTTGCCGACGCGACCACGCGATCTGACGCTCGGCGTCTACAAGGGCGACCCCTCGCCCGAACAGGTCTACCGCCGCCTGGTCGCCGGGCTACCGGGCTCGCCGATGCCGCAAAGTGGGTATCTCCACGGTGACGACGCATGGCATCTCGTGCACCTTGTCCGGTCGATGTCGAGCGACGAGCAACGCGCCAAGGTGGAGATGAAGAAGTTCCGGATCGTCGCGACTCGCGTCGCGGAACTCCCGGACCACCCTGACTCGGGCGTGTGGCGGAGTTCACCGGCCGTGAGCCTCCATCTCATGCCGCTCTGGTGGCGTGCGGAACGGCCCGAGGAGATCACCGTCAAGGCGGTGCATGACGGCCAACGTGTCGCGATGCTGTTGAACTGGTCGGACACGACTGAGGATGCCACGGCCATTCGACCTCAGGATTTCCGCGATGCCTCGGCGATTCAGTTCGCTCTGAATGAAGACCCGCCATTCTTCGCCATGGGTCAACTGGGTGACCACGTGAACATCTGGATGTGGAAGTCCGAACGTCAGGCCGATCTGGAGCCGGCCTTCCAGGACCTGGAGAAGGTCTATCCCAACATCGGCATCGATTCCTATCCCAACCTCCTGCGCTCGCCGGTCGAGCAGCCGATGCGCAACGCCTTGACCCTGGAATCGGATCCACGATTCGTCACCGCCTGGGGCGCCGGCAACATCGTCGCGGATCCCACGCGGAACAGCGCCGCGGAGGACCTGACCGCCGAGGGATTCGGCACCTTGCTGGCTCGTCCGCCGTTCGATCAGGCGGTCTCGGCCACCGGCGAGTACGCGACCGGATCGTATCGCGTGCAGTTCACCCGGGACCTCGATACCGGCAAGAACGAAGCTGTGAGGCTCAGACCTGGATCACGAACGGCCGTCGGCTTCGCGGTGTGGAACGGTAGCGCCGGCGACCGGGATGGGAAGAAGTCGATCACGATCTGGCAGGAACTGTTCATCGAGCCATAGACAAGCGCGCGCGACCGAGTTCTTCCACCCATCTCGACGGCAGTTAGCGGACCGGAGAACAACGCCATGAGCAAAGACAAGCACCCGCTTTCCGATCCTGTCCCAGGCGAACCGAAGCCGGGCGGCGTACCGCGCCGCTTGTTCCTGCAATGGATGGGCATCGGCACCGCTGGGTCCGTGCTGGGCCTCGAGGCGGCGTGCACCTTCCTCGAACCGACCGATGACGGGAATCCGCTGGGGCGTTCCGTGTCGAGGGACTGGGAAGCGATCTACCACGACCAATATCGGTACGACTCGATGTTCGACTGGGTGTGCTCGCCCAACGACACCCACGCGTGTCGTATCCGAGCCTACGTCCGCAACGGCATCGTCGTGCGAACCGGCTCGACCTACGACTATCAGGACTACGCCGACCTCTACGGCAACCACGCAACGGCAAACTGGAATCCCCGCCAGTGCGCGAAGGGCTACACCTTTCATCGAGTCCTCTACGGACCGTACCGCTTGCGCCACCCGATCGTCCGGCGAGGCTGGAAGGCGTGGGCCGAGGCGGGATTCCCCGAACTCACGCCGGAGCTTCGGTCGACCTATCTGTTCGACCGGCGCGGCGACGACGAGTTCATCCAGATCTCGTGGGAGGAGGCGTTTCAGAACATCGCCGGAGCGCTCCAGTCCATCGCCCGCACCTACTCTGGAGACGAGGGTGCCGAACGGCTGCGCGCGCAGGGATATCAGCCGGAAATGGTCGATGCCATGGGCGGCGCCGGCACCCGAACGGTCAAGATGCGAGGCGGCATGGGCCTCCTTGGCGTGCTGGGCAAGTACGGCATGTACCGGCTGAACAACTCGCTGGCCCTGCTCGACGCCCAGGTTCGGGGGGTCGGACCGGACGAGGCGAGGGCGGGGCGGAATTTCTCGAACTACACCTGGCACGGCGACCAAGCGCCCGGTCATCCATGGGTGCATGGCCTGCAGACGTCGGACTGTGACTTCAACGACCTCAGGTTCTCGAAGCTCATCATCATGGATGGGAAGAATCTGGTCGAGAACAAGCTACCCGATTCGCACTGGTTCATCGAGTGCATGGAGCGGGGCGGCAAGATCGTCGTCATCGCGCCGGAGTACAGCCCCCCTGCGACGAAGGCCGACTACTGGATCCCGATCCGCCCTCAGACTGACGCAGCGCTGTTTCTGGGCATCACGCGCCTGCTCATGGAGCGCCGGCAGTACGACGAGGACTTCGTCAAGCGGTTCACGGACTTTCCCCTGCTCGTCCGCACCGACACGTTAAGACGGCTGCGCGCGAGCGAAGTCTTCGCCGACTATCAGACCTCGTTGGCGGCGGACGGGCCGTCCATGACGGTCCAGGGGCTCACCGCGGAACAGCACGAGCAGCTAGGCGATTACGTCATCTGGGACGAGCAGGCCGATGAACCGCGGGCACTCACACGCGACGACGTCGGTGAGACGATGAGCCAGAAGGGCCTGTCGCCGGCGCTGGAGGGGCGCTTCCAGGTCACGCTGGCCGACGGTCAATCCATCGAGTGCATCACGCTGTGGACGATGTACGAGACCCACCTGCGCGACTACGACTTGGACTCGGTCGTCGAGATTACCTCCGCGCCCAGGGAACTGATCGAGCAACTCGCCGACGACATCGCCACGATCGCTCCGGTGGCGATCCACCAGGGCGAGGGGATCAACCACTGGTTCCACGCCACCGAAATGAACCGGGCCGCGTATCTGCCGCTGATGCTGACCGGCAACATCGGCAAGCCCGGCGCCGGGAACCACACCTGGGCCGGCAACTACAAGGCGGCGATCTTTCAGGGGTCGGCCGAGACCGGCCCAGGCTTCAAGGGCTGGGTCGCCGAAGACCCGTTCCAGCTCAATCTCGACGACACGGCGTCCGGCAAGGACGTCGTGTACACCGGCTATTCAAAAGACGAGGAGCCTGCCTACTGGAACCACGGCGACAAGGCGCTCATCGTCGACACGCCGCGCTACGGCCGGATGAACTTCACCGGCGAAACGCACATGCCAACTCCCACGAAGGCGTTGATCTTCAACAACGTCAACCTGATCAACAACGCCAAGTGGGCCTACGAGATGATCAAGAACGTCAACCCGATGATTGAACTGATCGTCTCGATGGACATCCAGATGACGGCGTCGATCGAGTATTCGGATCTCGCGCTTCCGGCGAATTCATGGCTCGAGTTCGAGGATGTGGAGGTGACGGCGAGTTGCTCGAACCCCTTCCTTCAGATCTGGAAGGGTGGCATCGCACCGGTCTTCAATAGCAAGGACGACCTGACGATCCTCGCGGGAATCGGACGAGCGCTGGGCGATGTGACCGGCGACACCCGCTTCGTCGACATGTTCAAGTTCGAGCACGAGGGCAGACGGTCGATCTATCTACAGCGGCTGCTCGACACGTGCACGACGACCGCCGGCTACAGCCTCGACGACATCATGGCCGGGCGGTATGGACCACCCGGCGGCGCCTTGCTCTTGTTCCGAACGTACCCGCGGATCCCGTTCTACGAGCAGGTAACCGACAATCAGCCGTTCCATACCGATACGGGGCGGATGCACGCCTACTCCGACATCCCCGAGGCGATCGAGTATGGGGAAAACTTCATCGTCCATCGTGAAGGTCCAGAAGCGACACCCTACCTGCCGAATGTGATCGTCAGCACGAACCCGTTCGTCCGGCCGGACGACTACGGTATCCCCCGGGACGCGGAGCACTGGGACGAGCGGACGATCCGCAATGTGAAGATGGGGTGGGAGGCGGTCAAGGACACCCAGAACTTCCTCTGGGAGCGCGGGTTCCAGTTCTACTGTCTGACGCCGAAGACCCGGCATCGTGTGCACAGCGGGTGGTCCAACGTTGATTGGCACATGCTGTACGACTCGAACTTCGGCGACCCGTACCGCTTGGACAAGCGCGCACCCTGCGTGGGCGAGCATCAGCTGCACATCAACCCGCAGGCGGCGCGCGACCTGGATATCAACGATGGTGACTACGTCTATGTTGACGCCAACCCGGCGGATCGGCCCTACATCGGCGCGCAACCGGATGATCCGTTCTATCGCGTCGCTCGCTGCATGCTGCGCGTGAAGTACAACCATGCCTATCCCTACAACATCATCATGATGAAGCACGCGCCGTTCATCGCGACCGAGAAGAGCGTCAGGGCGCACGAGACGCGGCCGGACGGGCGAGCCTTGTCGGCCAACACCGGGTACCAGGCGAACCTCAGGTACGGATCGCAGCAGTCGATCACGCGCAACTGGCACATGCCGATGCACCAGACCGACACCCTCTTCCACAAGTCGAAGGTGTACATGAACTTCATCTTCGGCGGCGAGGCGGACAACCACGCCATCAACACCGTGCCGAAGGAGACGCTGGTGCGGGTGACGAAAGCCGAGGACGGCGGCATGGGTGGCCGCGGCGTCTGGGCGCCGGCCACGACCGGCTACACGCCCGACAACGAGAGCGAGTTCATGCAGCGCTATCTGGCGGGTGAGCTGATCAGGACGAGTTGAGATAGGAAGCAGACAGATGCCATACGACGAACCAGAGCCGGATGATCCGCAGGTACTGGTTGGTGTGACCGTGCCGGGCGACGCGGAGTCGGCCCGCGAGATGGCCGGAACGTTCGCCGACGAATTCGCACGGATGGGCTTCGGCCGCAGCGACATCCTGGCACTCTTCCACGATCCGTCGTACGCGGGCGCGCATGATGCGCTGGCCCGCCTCGGCGACGCCGAGGTCGCTCGTTTGGTTGACGAGAGTCTTGGGGTGTGGGGACACGTCCGGCACGCAGTCGAGGATGCGCCACCTGCTCTAGGCTCCGCGGCAGACGTGGGGCTGGACGATTCCAATCGATTCCTGAAGGTGCTGAAGTAACGAAAGGACCGCCATGCCACAGGTCAACAACTGGCAACTCGGCCGGGAGATGGGCTACGTCTACGACGCCAAGTACCCGGCGCGGCAGTTCGCCTTCGTGTTCAACATCAATCGGTGCATCGCTTGCCAGACCTGCACGATGGCGTGCAAGTCGACCTGGACCTTCAGCAAGGGGCAGGAGCACATGTGGTGGGCCAACGTCGAAACGAAGCCATACGGCGGATATCCGCAGTCCTGGGACGCGAAGATTCTCAGAATGCTCGAAGAAGCGAACCCCGGCGAACAGCGCTGGTCCGAGCAGGCGTCAGCCGATGGTGGCCAACCCTACGGCCAATACGAGGGGCAGACGATCTACGAAGCCGCCGAGCGCGCGCTGACGCCGGACAGCGCGCGCGTGCTCGGATACCTGCCGACCGACGAGGAATGGAACTCCCCGAATATCTACGAGGACAATCCTGTCGGCGGGCGCGGCGTCCGAAATCAACTGCACACGACGGGCGAGCAGTTGCCGACTCACAACACCTGGTTCTTCTATCTGGCACGAATCTGCAACCACTGTTCGTATCCGGCCTGCCTCGCCGCCTGTCCGCGCAAGGCGATCTACAAACGGTCCGAGGACGGCATCGTGTTGATCGACCAGGAACAATGTCGAGGCTACCGCAAGTGCGTCGAGGCCTGCCCTTACAAGAAGGCGATGTACCGGGGCAATACGCGCACGTCTGAGAAATGCATCGCCTGTTATCCGCGTGTCGAGGGCACCGATCCCGAGAGCGACGGCCAGCCGATGGAGACACGCTGCATGGCGTCGTGCATCGGACAGATCCGGATGCAGGGCTTGGTCCAGCTCAACGATGACGGGAGCTGGGCCGAAGATAGACAGAACCCGCTGTACTACCTGGTGCATGTGGCGAAGGTTGCCCTGCCGCTCTATCCGCAACTCGGCACCCAGCCGAACGGCTACTACATCCCGCCCCGCTGGGTGCCGCGCCCGTACCTGCGTCAGATGTTCGGACCTGGTGTCGATGAGGCGATCGAGCGTTATGCCAACCCTGACCGGGAGTTGCTCGCAGTTCTTCAGCTCTTCCGCCGGTCGAACAAGATCATCTTCCGATACGAGTTCGAGGAGGGACCGCAGGTCTACGAAGGCACGCTGCGCGGCCGGCCGGTCACGCTGTACAACGACACCGTCATCGCCTTCGGGAATGACGGGAATGAGCTGTTCCGGACCACGGTCGAGGAACCGATCCACGTCAGGCCGGAACAGCATGCAAACTCGATCTAGCGGGATGGGACCCCAATGAGCATGTCGGAGATGCACGCCGTCCAGGACGATTGCGGGTTCGAGATCGATACGGCGCTCGCACGCAGCGTGATCTACGACGCCCTGACCGAGGGGTTTCGGCCTCCCGGGGCGGGCACGCTTCGTACGCTCACCTCGGGTGATGCACTCGAGACGTTGCGGGCCGCCGCCGAGGTCGTCGACGCGCAGTCGTCGTCGTCATCGTCAGCGGAGCCAATCTTGCCGGCGGTGCAACGCCTCGCCGATGTCTCACATCTCACGCCCGAGATGATCTCGGATAGCCGCGAGCGATTGTTTGGGCACACCGCACGCGGCGTCGTCTGCCCGTTCGAAACCGAGTATGGCGGATCCGACAGCGCCTTCCGTCAGCCCCAGGAGCTGGCCGATATCGCTGGCTTCTACCTGGCGTTCGGCCTCCGTCAGAAGCCAGAGACCGAGGAACGCGTCGATCACATCGGCTGCCAGTGCGAGTTCATGGGATTCCTCGGCCGCAAGGAGGCGTTGGTGCTCGAGCGCGGCCGTGCGTCGGCCGCGGGCCCGTCCGCCTCGGATCACGAGATGCTCGAGGAAACGCGGCGCGCCGGCAAGATGTTTCTTCGCGGCCACATCGGTCGGTTTGGCCGTACGTTCGCGTCACGTCTGATGAGTGCCGATCCGGCCGGATTGCACGGCCGGCTCGGCGACATCCTCTTCCGACTCATCGGCGTCGAGTGTGACCGGTGGGGGGTGGCAATCGGATCACCGACGCTCGAGCTGCGGTCAACGACCGAGAGTGATGCCCCCATGGCCTGCGGAACCGCCCCAGAGTTGATCCAGATTCAGCGCCCCTCGTAGCTGGACGCAGTCCCACCGACGCATCCATGATGGAGCCGCGCCAATCGATCGACTGGGCCGAGGAAGCCCAGACTGTACCCATAGGGCATACCAAGCTCGGCGCTTACTCGATCCGCTACGACGCTCGGCTGGTCGAAGAGGCAGTCAGTCGAACGGTCAAGAGATACTCGCCTGCCGAGCGGCATCAGTTTCATCACCAACGCGAGGCGATCTACGAGGAGGGCGACCCGGACGCGCGTGAGAGCCTCTTCCAGCAACTCCACGCCGAGTGGTTCGTCAGGGTCGGGATGCAAGCGCCGCTGGAGTCGCTGCTATCGAAGCGCGACGCCCTGATCGATGCGACCCAAGAATGCTTGGTCGTGCCGGCCAAGATCCGCACCGACGAGGCCGCTGACCTGTACGATTGCCCGCTGCCCCAACCGGACGACGAGCCAGACGACGGCGGTCCGATTCGCCAGAAGCCCGGGAAACGTCTCGTCGTGCGGATCCGCACCGAGACGCTGGCCGACCCGAAGGCCCTGACGGCCTTGCTGCAGCACGAACTGATGCACGTGACCGACATGATCGACGTGAAGTTCGGCTACGAACCCGAGTTGCCGGCCTCGGACGCCGGGCCGTCATACGACAATATTCTCAGGGACCGATATCGGGCAGTGTGGGACAGCTGCATCGACGGACGCCTGTTCAGGCAACGTCTCGTCACGGCCGAAGCGCGGACCGCAAGGCTGAAGGAGTTCGCGAGGGCGTTCCCGATGCTCGGCGCGCGCACCGAAGAAGGTTTCAGTAAGTGGTTTGACCAGTCACAACCCACTCACGCCGCGATTGTCGCGTTCGTTCGGGAGCCCAAGGGGCCCGCCGAGAGTCAGGGTCCGGTCGTGGACGGCCGATGTCCGGTCTGCCGATTTCCCAGCCCTACGCTCGATCCGGATCCTGGACGTCTGTCGGCCGGCGCCCTCGCAGCGCTGCGACGGACCCACCCGGCCTGGACGCTCGACCACGGCCTCTGCGTCCAGTGCGCCGATCTGTACGAAGCCCGGTCGCGTGACACGGCCTCTGCAAACCGGTGACAATCGTGATTGATGATCGCACGCGTACGCTGGGAAACGGCCCGGATGACGGGGCTCACTCCCTGCCAGCCGCGGGCGCACATTGGTAGATTTTCCGGCTGCCCCGACCGGTGCCGCGGAATTTTGCCCGCGCCCGGCTGGGCCTACGGCCCTGCCTGCAATGGGCAGGTGCTTTTGCTAGAAGAGACGGGCCGTGGCTTGGCATGGCCTTTGCGACTTCGGGCGCATGCCATCAAGCGGTATCGGGTTCTTCCTGACAGCCCCCGGTCAACTCGAACGCCGATCGATCGAGACGACTCCGGGTCCGGACGAGGCCACCGTACGCGTAGCGGGCTGCGGTGTCTGCCACACCGACATTTCGTTCTATGAGGGCGCGGTCGACACTCGACACCCGCTCCCGCTCGTCCTCGGGCACGAGGTCAGCGGCGTCGTCGAGGCCGCCGGGGAGGAGCACACCGAACTCGTCGGCCAGCAGGTGATCGTCCCGGCGATGATCCCATGCGAAAAGTGTCCGCTCTGCCTCGTCAAGCGAGACTCGGCCTGCCACGACCAGGTGATGCCGGGCAACCACATCCATGGCGGCTTCGCCTCCCATCTGGTCGTCCCCGCGCACGCACTGATCCCAGTTGGGACCGATCTTGGCGGTCACGAACTCGCCGAGCTGGCCGTGATCGCGGACGCGGTGACCACACCGTACCAGGCACTCCGGCGCGCTGGCGTGGCGGCCGGCGACCTGGTCGTCATCATCGGCGTCGGCGGCATCGGCACCTACGGCCTCCAGATCGCCACTGCGCTCGACGCCGTCACGGTGGCCGTCGACGTCGACGCGACGAAACTCGAGCACGCGAAAGCACTGGGCGCCAAGATGACGTTCGACCCGCGCGAGACCGACGGCCGCGCCATCCGGAAGCGCCTGCTCCGCGACAGCGGGATCAGCACACACCGCTGGCGGATCCTGGAGATGAGCGGAACCGCCGCCGGCCAGGAAACGGCCTGGGCGCTGCTGGCGCCGGCCGCCACGCTCGGTATCATCGGATTCACGATGGACCGTCCGAGCGTCAGATTGTCGAATCTGATGGCCCTCGATGCCACCGCGTTCGGTAGCTGGGGCTGCAGCCCACGCCACTACCCAGCTGTCCTTGACCTCGTCGTCTCGGGAAAGGTCCAGGTGCGTCCGTTCGTCGAACAGGTGCCACTCGAGCGAGCACCCGAACTGCTTGCCGAGATTCACCAGGACGGCAGTCCGGCACGCCGGCCGATCCTGGTACCAAACTGAGGTATCGTGGGGTCGTGGGATCGCCATTGAGGTCCGTCGATCGGCTCCAACGAGAACACCGCGCCATCGAAGACACGTGCTTCGAGGCGCTTGCGGATCGGGTGCTGTCCGACGGCGACGACGTCGAACTCGTTGTGGCCTTCGACGTCATCGATCGTCAGAGCGACGCAGCCGCACCGGACATGAGAAACGCGGCGATCACAGATCTCCGGGCAACGGTGGCCGCATGGTGACGCGCACGCTCGACGTGCCTGTCGCCGGCCGGCTCGAAGATCTGACGCACTTCGCCCGCGATCTCCTCGACGACACCGACTTCCCAACCGTGCGCCGCTGGCGTGACGCGGGCGGTAAGGTCGTCGGACACTTTCAAGTGTATTTTCCGGAAGAGCTCGCACATGCGGCCGGTCTGCTCCCGGTCAAGATCCGGGGGGCGCAGCTGGAGGCCCGACAGGCGGAAGCCCGCTTCGGGTCCTATCTCTGCTCGATCCTGAAGTCGTCGCTGGAGCTTGCCCTGAGCGGGCGGATCGAGCTGGACATGTTCGTCACGCATCCAATCTGCGATGCGGCGCGCAATCTCGCTGCGGTCTGGGGTCGGAACTTTCCGTATTCATGCCAGATCCTGTACCTGCCGCAGAATGCCGATTCGCCGCACGCGGCGTCGTACCTCCAGGGCGAGTACGTCAGACTGCAGCACGACCTCGAGGAGATCGCCGGACGCGCCGTGACGGCGGCGGACGTGGCTCGGTCGATCGGCGTCTTCAACGAGAATCGCCGGCTGCTCCGGCAGCTCTATGCCGTCAAGCGCGACCGCCCCTGGCTGGTGAGCGTGAGTGAGGCCTACGTGCTGATGGCGATCGGCGGCATCGTTCCGCGTGAGGAGCACAACGACCTACTGCAGCGCGCGCTGGAGCTGATCGAGCAACGCGACGCGAAGCCGCAGGATCGGATGCGGGTCGTCTTTGAGGGCGGGTTCTGCGAGCAGCCGCCGACCGACCTGCTGCACATGATCGGGCAGTTCACCTATGTCGTCGACGATGACCTGCTGATCGGAATGCGCTGGCTCCTGGATGACGTGCCGACCGACGCCGACACCGACCCGTGGATGAACCTCGCGGTCGCCTATCTCGAGTGCTCGTCCTACAGTCCGGTTCAGCACGACCTCCGCAAGCCCAAGGAGCGGATGTTGCTCGACAGGATTCGAGGAGCCGACGCGCAAGCCGCCATCATCTCCGCCGCGAAGATGTGCGAACCAGGTCTCGACGAGCAGGTGGCATATGCCAAGGCACTCGAGGCGGATGGCATCCCCTACTTCGTGACCGAGTTCGAGGAGGGGATGACGAGCTTCGACCACCTACAGATTCAGCTGGAAACGTTCGTCGAGAACGTCCTGTTTGCATGAGGAATCGATAATGAGCACCCAGACGGCGGACACCGAAGGACCGGTTGGACGTGGCGCCAGTGAGGGTGCGCGCCTCTTTCGAGAGTGGTATCGATCGCTCGACGCAGTGGCCCAACGCGGCGACGGCGCGGCCTACGTCTTCGTCATGGGCAGCCTGGCCGAACTGCTGCGGGTCTTCGATCTGCCGACCGTCTTTCCCGAGGTGAACTCGCTGCAGACGGCTGTCCGCCGCGTCGCCCACGAGTATCTCAACGAGGCTGAAGACTATGGATACTCACCCGACATCTGCGGCTATGTGAAGGCTGACGTCGCCCTGCAACTGCGCGGCGGCAGCCACCCGATGGGCCAGATTCCGAAACCGGCGCTCGCCGTCCTCACCAACGCCTGCAACACCTACATCAAATGGGCAGAGATCTGGGAACGGATGTACCAGACGCCGGTATTCACGCTTGACGTCCCCGGCTCCCGCGCCTCGGGACGTCAGACGTGGCCGGGTGATCCCGATTTCGAACGCGACCGGGAGTATGTCGCTCGCCAGCTCAAGGACCTCATCAGCCTGTGCGAAAAGGTCAGCGGCAAGCCGTTCGACATCGACCGCCTGCGTGAGACGCTCGGGCACACCAACGCGATGAATCGCGGCTGGAAGCGAGTGCTCGAGATCAACCGGAGCGTGCCGGCGCCGTTCAATGCCGTGACCGATGCGACGATCTCACTCGGTGTCGCCAACGGCTTCCGGGGGACGTTAGAAGGGGCGACCTACTTTAGCCAACTCGTCGAGGAGATGGAGTACAAGGCCGCGCGCGGCATCGGCACGATCCAGGATGAAAAGCATCGCCTCATCTTCGTCGGCGTGCCGTGCTATCCGATCTTCCGACGATTCAACGAGATGTTCTCGGAATGGGGCGGCGCCTTCGTGGTTTCGACTTACCTCTGGTTCGCCTCCGGCGGCGCCAGCCTGGGCTACGAGTACGACCTCGAGCGTCCCCTCGAAAGCCTCGCGGAGGGCGTGCTCATCAGCGTCCGACACGCCATGGATTGCATGTTCTTCCAGGAGCAGGCACTGCTCGAGTCGATCGACGACTACCACATCGACGGCGTTGTCTACCACGCCATCAAGAGCTGCCGAACCGTCTCGACCGGACTGGCCGACAACCGGCGGGCCTTGATGGCTGCTCGCGACGTGGCGAGCCTCTTCGTCGAGTCCGACATGATGGACAAGCGGGTCGTCTCCGAGGCGCAGCTGAAGAACCGCGTGGACGCGTTCTTCGAAGGATTGGCCTCCCGTCGGCAGACGGCCGGGGTGTGAAGGAAGGGACCATGGGATACGGCACGGGCGTGGACGTCGGCTCCACCCAGACCAAGGCGGTCATCATCGACGAGAAGCGGCAGATCGTCGGCCGCTCCCTGATCGATACCGGCGCCAACGTCGTGACGGCCGCGAAGAACGCCTATGCCAAGGCGCTCTCCGACAGCGGCCTCCAAGAAGAGCAGATCGACTACATCGTCGGCACCGGGTATGGAAGATACCGGGTTACGTTTGGCGACATTCAGGTCACCGAGATCAGCTGCCATGGACGAGGCGCCGTGCACATGTTTCCCGACACCCGCACCGTTGTCGACATGGGCGGCCAGGACACCAAAGCGATTCGGGTGAGCCCGACCGGCGAGATTCTCGACTTTTGCATGAACGACAAGTGTGCGGCCGGCACCGGGCGCTTCCTCGGAGCCGTGGCTGCGGCGTTCGAGATTCCGTTGCAGGATCTAGGTGCCATGGCGCTGGCCGGCGAGCGCCCAGTCAAGATCGCGACGACCTGCACGGTCTTCGCCGAAACCGAAGTACTCTCCTGGCTGAGCCGTGGCAAGAAGCTCGAGGACATCCTCCTGGGCGTCCACCGCTCCAGCGTGTCGCGGTCGGTTGGCCTGATGCGACGCGTCGGCATCGAGCCGGAAGTGACCTTCACCGGTGGGGTGGCTCGCAACGTGGGTATGGTCACCGGACTCAAGGATGCGGTCGATCTTCCGGTCAACGTCAGCGAGGACTCTCACTATATGGGTGCGCTCGGAGCCGCGCTCTTCGCCATGGACCACATCCTGAGCAGCCGCCTACCGGCCGCTTCGGAGGAGAGCGCATGAATTGGACGGCAGGCATCGACGTCGGCTCGACCTACACGAAAGCGGTCATCCTGGACCCGTCCGACTCGATCGCTGGGCGCGCTATGGCGAAGACCGGATTCAGGCTCGGAGAAGCGGCGCAGAAGGTTTACGCGATGGCGCTCGCCGACGCGGGCCTCGAGGAGGAAGAGATCGCCTACGTGATGGCCACCGGATACGGCCGTTTCCAGGTCGCGTTTCGGGATCTACAGGTGACCGACCTGACCGCTGCCGCGCGGGGCGCCAGGTTTCTCTTCCCGGGCACGCGAACGGTACTCGACGTCGGCGGCCAGACCATGAAGGCGAGCCGCATCGACCAAGCAGGCCAGGTCAAGATGTTCAGGCTGAACGACAAGTGCGCTGCCGGCACCGGCGCCTTCCTGGAGAAGACCGCACGCTACATGGGCTACGCGACCGAAGACATCGGCCCACTCGCCGTGACGTCGCGAAGTGCCGTGCCGATCTCCGGCGTCTGCGCAGTGTTCGCCGAATCCGAGGTGATCAACCACCTGTCCGAGGGCGCCTCACCGGCCGACATCATGCAGGGCGCGATCGTCTCGTTGGTCGAGCGGTCCGTCCAACTAATGAAGCGGGTTCAGATGGAGCCCCAGTTCACCATTATCGGTGGCATCGTCAGGTTTCCTTCGATGGCCAATCTCATCAAGGACCGACTCGGCGCAGACGTCAACATAGCGCCTGAGGAAACGGTGCAATACATGAACGCGGTGGGCGCATCGGTTCTGGCGCGACGCCGACTCGAACAGGTGGCCGCCCGGGACGACGCGGCCGGCGAAGCCCGCGCGAACGCCTAGACGCGCCACGAAAGTCAGGCATCATGTCAATCATCAACCCTGAATCACTCACGTCACCCCGCGGCTACAGTAACGGCATCCTGCACTCGTCCGGCGCCTTGCTCTCCATCGCCGGACAGGTGGCGTGGGACCGCGAGGAACAGATCGTCTCCGACGTCTTCTCCGAGCAGTTCGACCAGGCGCTTGGCAACGTGCTGGCCGTCGTCACGGAGGCTGGCGGGACGCCGGAGTCAATTGTCAAGCTGACGATCTTCGTGACCGATGCGAGCGCGTATCTCGCGCAGCGGAAGCAAATCGGCATCGCCTACCGACGGCGGATGGGCAAGCATTTCCCGGCGATGACGCTGGTGCAGGTGGCCGCACTGATCGAGGCGGGTGCACAGATCGAAATCGAGGGCCTGGCCGTCATCGACGGCCAGTAGACCGGCAGTCAACCGACCTTCTGGCCGGAGTATCTGATGCTCGCCAGCAGCGTAGTCCCGTTCACGGTCGTCGGAGTCCTCTGGCAGAGGCGGCGACGCGCTGCGGGCTAGACAACTTCCGATGCCGACGACGATCGACCTCTCCGACCAGACCGCCTGGGTGACCGGCGGCGCCTCGGGCATCGGCGCGGCGAGCGGCGCCGCCCTCGGTGAAGCTGGCGCGCGGGTCGTTCGGCTGGATCGTGCCTTCGCGTCGCAGGCCGACCCCGAGCTGGAGATCGCCGTCGACCTCCGGAGCACCGCGGCCATCAACACGGCGGTCGCGCGTCTCTGCAGTCGTGGCCTCGAACCGGACATCCTCGTCAACTGCGCCGGGATCGCGAGAGATCAGGTCAGCTGGAAGATGTCCGATGATGAGTGGGCCGACGTGATCGACGTCAACCTCTCTGGGGTCTTCCGGATGACCCGGGCCTGCTGCGCCGTGATGCGCCCCCGGCAGCGCGGCGCCATCGTGAACATCGCGTCGATCAATGGAATCCGTGGCAAGTTCGGTCAGGCGAACTACGCGGCGTCGAAGGGCGGAGTCATCGCGCTCACAAAGACCCTCGCCCGTGAACTCGCGCGCGACGGCATCCGGGTCAATGCCATCGCCCCCGGTCTCATCGACACGCCGATGACGAAGAGCCTACCCCCGGACGTCCGCGAGCAGGCGATCGCCGGGAGTCTGCTGGGCCGCATCGGGCGTCCCGAGGATGTTGGCGCTGCGGTCCTGTTCCTGGCGTCACCCCTGGCCGCCTTCATCACCGGCCAGGTACTGACGGTCGACGGCGGGCAACTCGTCTGACGCTCCCCGGCCGACGGAGCCCCAGATCATCTTCCTATCGATGAACGGCACGGAGGCGTTCGCCAGCAGCACGGCGAAGGCAACGCCGTCCGGATACGGGGTGTAGTACCGCACGACCATCGTGTACGCCGCCGCCAGGGTGCAGAACACGAGCCGGCCAGGCCTCGTAAATGGCGCCGTGACCGGATCGGTCAGCATGAAGAAGGCGCAGAACAACGTGCTGCCGTTCAGCAGATGGGCCATCGGGTTGCCCGCGAGCCACGGGGCGTGCCCCACGATGCGCTCGCCCGGTGGCAGTACGAGGGCGAGCAGTGAGATGGCACCGAGATAGCAAAGCGGCACCTGCCAGTCGATCGTTCTCAGCGCGATCAGGACGAGCCCACCAACCAGCACGGCGACCGGCATCGCATCGCCGAGAGTGACCGAGTCAAGCCCCAGCAGCAGGTCCACGACCGTGACCGGCGAGGCTCCGAGCTCCTTGGCCAGCGGCGTCGCGGCGGTCCGCCCGTCGATGGTCCACAGCGGAGAGAAGAACGCGGCCGGCGCCAGGCCCATCAGCAGGACGCGCGCGAGCGCCGCCGGATTGAAGAGGTTGCGCCCGAGTCCGCCCAGCGCGTGCTTGCCGAGCAGGACGGCGATCGCGCTGCCAGCGGCGGCGAGCCACCACGGCGCCGTCGCCGGCATGAGGCAGGCAACGATCATGCCGATTACGACCGCACTCCCATCGTTGGCGTTGCGTCGATCGCAGACTGCGTCGCAGAGCATCGCCGTTGCAATGGCGACACCGAAGAGCACGCTCGCCGCCGTGCCGAAGCGCCAGGTCGAGGCGAGTGCGATCGGCGCCAGCGCCGCCACGGCATGCGCCATCAGCCGCGGCGTCGTGCGGCCGCTGTGAATCACCGGGCCGGCCCCCGAGCGTCCCCTGGTCATAGGTAGAACACCGGCTGAAACACGTAGTAGAGGACGCCGACAGTCAGGAGGCGAACCGGCGCGCCGCGCAGCCGTTCAGGGACTGTCGACGCCGACAACCGGCTCTCGAGGGTATCCAGGAGCGACGTCGCACCGAGCCATGTCGTCCCGGCAACGAGGGCATCCATGACGCTGGCGTACTCGGGCAGCGCGAGTAGGAAGGCAACCGGTGCGAACCGAGGCGATGGCAGGCAGACCACCAGCGCCAGCGTCGACAACCCAAAGCCCCCGAGCGGAGCCAGCGCAACGAGCCAGGCGACCAAGGGCACAACGGTCACCCACGGCCACCGCGCGGCACGCTCGACGAAGAGCGTCGCCGCGAGGGCGAGAAAGACCGCATCGTGAGGGGAGAGTGTCGTCATGTCTTCTTTGGTGACTCGGACCCCGCCTCATCGACACGTCGGCTCGAGCCGGCGGGAGCCGGCTCACTCATCGAGACCCTGGGCGGTCCGCCATTGCTTCAGACGCTCGTTCACCGCGTCGACGACCGCTCGGGAGGAGACGGTGGCGCCGCTGATGGCGTCGACGACGACCGGCGGCCTCGCCGCGGCTCCTCGAAACAGTTTCAGCCAGCCCTTGCTCAACGCCCGGTGATCCAGCCCTTCGCGCGACTCGCGGATCAGCACGTCGGTGATCCGGTCTCCGGCGATCACGACGGCACCTCGGATCGGTCCCTCTATACCGTCGTGGTCAAAGAAGAGCATCGCCCGCTCGCCGGCCTGGAAAGCAGGCAATCCGGGCATGTCGATCGGGACGACCTCACCCAGTCGCTCCTCGGCCAGACGCCGGTGCATCGCACTGCGAGGGGTGAACAGATCGATGCACAGCGCCACCCCGAGCAGTGCGACGACGCCAATCAGAGGCCGTTTCATCCTGGATGGACGTTAGCCCTGGCGACGGCCCGCCCGCAATTCGGCCTTCACCGAGCGGATTCCGTCGATGAGTGGACGCTGGGCAGCGCAGACAAATTGACAGACGCCGCATTCGATGCACTGCAGTAAGGCCTCGTTGGGCTCCTCGAGGAGCAACACGACCGGCAGACCGAACGGGCAAGATTCCATGCACTCGCCGCAGCGCACGCACGGGCGGTCGAGGAGGTCCGAGATCTGCCCGTGCCCGAGGGCGAGCACACCGCCCGTTCCCGGGCCGATCGGCGTCTCGAGACCGGCAGACTCGCCCATCATCGGGCCGCCGGCGACAAGCACGGCGGCTTCGTCGAGGCGCACCCCACACTGCGTCAACGCGTGGCCCACCTCCGTGCCAATCGGCACCGTGTAGTTACCTGGCGAGGCGACCGCGCTGCCATCGACGGTGATGACCCGCTCGAGCAACGGTTCGCGATCGCAGACGGCATGGTGCAGGGCACGCGCCGTCTGCACGTTGATCACGACGACGCCGACATCCTTGGGCAATCGGCCGTCCGGCACGTCGCGACCGAGCACGTCGGAAATGACGAAACGCTCCTGGCCGAACGGGTGGCCGCGCCGACCCGTGGTGATCTCGCCGCGCGTCGCCCCAACCGCGCGCATCGCCAGGTGCATCCCGCACTCCACCTCGTGCCGGTGCTCGGCCAGCACGCGGTGATCGCAGGTGATGAACGGCTCACTCTCAGACCCGTTGACGATCACACAATCGATCGGAACGCCGGGTCTGAGCTTGACGTGGGTCGGGAACTGAGCACCGGACATGCCGACGACGCCGGCGTCGCGAGCGCAGGTCAGGATCCGGTCGGCGCTCAGCGTCGCCGCGTCGAGATGCGGACGCGCCGACGTCTCCGTCGGCGCCCGGCCTTCGATGACGACCTCCCGCGTCGGGCCCTCCTCGCTGGCCGGCTCGCTGATGGCCACGACCCGCCCCGTGAGCGGCGAGTGGGCACGCCGTTGCCACTCAGCGTCGGGCGCCGACCGCGCGACCACGGTGCCTGCCTCAACCCGGTCACCAACGTCGACCGCCGGCAGCATCTCGGCGATCGGCAGCCGCACCCGCTCCGGCGGCAGCAGCTGTTGAATCGGTGAATCGGCGCAGTGCTTGTAGCCCGGAATCTTCATCGCAGCCATTCATCCGCTCGATGACACGTCGCACACTCTACCTGGAACCGCTGGGAGTGGCATTCCATACACGAGTCCGCGTGGGCGGACGCGAGGCTCAGGTGCTCGTCACGCTCGCTCGGGCCACGATCGGGATGTCGAAAGGCGTCGGTCTCCCACTTCGGCGGCTCGGTCAGGTGGCAGTCGTCACAGTCGCTCGCGTCGTGGCAGCCGAGGCAGAGCGTCCGGTCGTCGACCGCGGCCACGCCGTGCTCCAGCTCGACGAACGCCGGTGTGTGGGTCAGCGGCACCGAGTCCTCGTGGCACTCCGCGCATTCACCCATACTCGCATGGAGCGGGGCGGTGACACCCTGTGTGGGAGTGCTGATCCAGTACACGGCGGCGATGGCCATGATTGTGAGGGACGGCAACAACACCCACGGCTTCACGGCGTGGCCTCGTCGTTGTGACGGGACGCGCCCAGGTCGATCCACCGGATGATCGTCACCAGCTCCTCCTCCGCAAGCGGGCGTTCAGACGGATGCGGCGCATCGCCGCTCAGCGTCCGGGCGGCGTACAATTCGAGGCCCGTGAGCTTCTCGACAAGGTAGCTTCGGCTCGACAGCGCCTCCCGATGGTCGACGAGCTCGCGCAGCGCCTCGAAGGCCTGCTCACCGTTCAGGTTCAAGGTCGTGCCGGCCCGGCCCGGCGAGTGGCAGCTCACGCATCGGGCCTGCAGGATCGGGCGGATGTCCCGATCGAAATAGACCGTCGTCAGCTGCACGACGCCGTCGGGTGCGTCGTTTACCGGACGGCGCTTGCGATGGCGCTCGAGATCCCAGCTCGCCTCGGTCAGCGAAGCCGACGTCACGCCGTCAGGCTGGCGCAACGTGTCGACCGGTTCGCCGGTCAGGGCGCCGTGACAGCCGCCGCACGTCTGCGGGAAGAGCGCCCGCGGAATCGCAAGCGTGTGCTTCTCGCCGGGATGGGCATACAGCCAGCGGTTGGGCGAACGCAGCGCCATGCGCCGACTGTTGAGCGACTGCAGGTCGAAGCCGACGCCGGAGGGCGTCATGGCATAGAACGAGCCGTCCGCCTCGAGCGGCGCCTCGGCAATCATGAACCGCTGCGGCGGGCCGGAATCGCCTTCGTGCTGCGGCCGTACGCCGACGATCCGGACATACTCCACGCGATCGACCTCGGGTGTGACCTCACCGGTGGCCGGATTCACGGGAAGGGCGAGCCGGCGCCGGCCGGCCGGTGTGATCTGTTCGAAGAAGGCATCGAGCAGAAAGTGATCGAATACCTGGACCACCGCCGGCGTACCCTCCGGGTATCCGGCGAAGCTTCGAACGGTCTGGATCGGCCCGAACACGCTCTCCTCGGTCTTGAGCTTCTTGGCAACCGACTCCTTGGGCCGCACGACGATCGGGGTGGGCCACAGCTCCGCCGCGGGGCCGGACACGACCACTTCTCGTCTGTACTGCCCGGCCCGAAATCCGTCGTCCGACTGGAACGCCGGATCCGGCACCAGCCGGACGATGTCGAAGTTCGGGCTCGCCTCCGGGTCCGCCAGGTCGACTGGACCGGGCGCGTGGGCCACGACCACGCTCCCATCAGGCAGGGGCCTCGGGTCGCGGTATGCCCCTCCGGGGGACACCCCACGAAACGTCACATCCGGGTCCAGCGCGAGCCAGCCCGGCACGAAGCGGTGCTGTGAGCTCGCGGGCGGGCCGTCGGCCCAGGGGTGGTCGAGGTCGTCGACGGGATTGTCCGGCTCGATGTTGATGCCGAATTGATGGTCCGACAGGATCAGCATGCCGCCCCAGTACGAGTCGGCGTCGCGCCCGACCCGGATCTCCAAGCCGTTCGGCAACTCCCGGCTGTCGGCGTGAATCGGCACGCCGGAGCGGTTGCCGTTGTGCGTGTGGAAGTTCGAGCCGTCGACATGTTGGCGGAAGAGCGAGGCATTGAAGAACGGGCGTCCACTTTGCCACCCGGTGCGCAGGAAGGTAAACATGACCTCTCCAGACGACCGCATCACCGGCCGGCGCGTCTGGCTCGGTGAGAAGGTCATGCGGGCCAGGGTGTCGTTGAACGCCTCCACTTCTCCGCCTGGCTCGGCCAGTCGCATCCGGTAGGCGTCGTACTTGGGTGCCATCCGTGGCCCGGACTCGATCACATAGTGGGTCGTCGAATCGCTGGCCCGTGAAAAGGGCCGGTCGACGGTCAGGCTCCCGATGTCCTGCGCCGTGATCCGTCGCACCTCACCCGCGTTCGTGCCACGGACGATGCGGACGTGACGTCCGTCGAAGGTTCCAGGACGCTCGCGCAGCTGCCCATCGACAATCGACGATCGCGTGCCCCCGTCAGCCTCGCCCAGGATTCCCTCCGGACTCGACTGCGCCCACTCGTCCGCCAGGTTGGACACGACCACCAGGCTCACGCGGCTGAGATCGTCGCCGGCATCGTCATCGGGATCCGGCACGTACAGTGGCTCGAGGAAGTGCACGTCGGGATCGGCCGAGTACGTGAGCTGTCGCGCCGCTCTCGATGCCAGGTCGATCTCCCAGACATTGAACGGTTCGGCGTCGCCGCGACGCATGGCGAAGGCCACCTTCGTCGCGTCATAGCTCACCTCGGGGGCGCGCACGTCTGCGGGCCTCCCCGGGTGCAGCGCTGCCGTCAGGTTGATCTCTCCATCCGCCGCGAGCCAGAAGAGATCACCGCCCGGCATGAACGACGCATCCTCGAAGAAGCGCTCCGGCGTGGATCGGGGCCGGCGGACGAAGAGGAGCCCGCGCTGCTCACCGATCGTCGTGCCAGTACGATCGCTAAGCTCCTGCGCCTCCAGCCGCAACCACGATTCCAGCACGCGGTAGTCAGGATCGCCTTTGTCGAAGAAGTTATTGCCCCCCTTGTGGACGATGCCGCCTTGCGACACCGGGATGTTCTTCAGCAACTGCTTCGATTGGGTGATGTCGCCGGCGAGATGCACGAGTCGCGTGACGTCGCCGAGCATCGCTTGGCGATTGAAATGGTTGATGGCAGGAGTGAACCGCTCCCTGAGCGCCGGGATGCCAGCGTCGAGCTTGAGGTCGTTGAACGCGAGTGGCCCATGGCAATTCGCGCCGAAGCAGGTCTTCCGGGTAAGAATCGGCGTGACCTGCTCCGAGAAGAATCGCTCCGCCTCGCTCTCGGCCTGCCGCAAAGCTTCCCCGCGCACCTCCCGCTCGGCGTCGATCCAGGCGACGATCGCCTGGTAATCGGCGTCGTCGGGAGACGAGAACATCGTGGGATGCCCGCGCATGTAGCCGGAGTAGCCGGGGGCCAGCGGGGCCCGCGCGAACGGACTGGCCGGCGCGGGGCTCTCGAGGTCGAGCGGTTTGAACTCGGCTGCCTCGTTCCAGCCGACGCGACTCCGCGTGTACGCCAGCTCGACGTGTGCCGGTGTGGCGATTCGGCCATCATCGCCGACGACCCAGCGCAGCAGATGCTCGTTGTCGCTCGTCTCTCGCATCAACGCGTCGGTGGCGGTGTCAACGCCGTGGCAGTTACTGCAGCGACGATTGAGGACGGGAACGACGGTCCGCTCGAAGATGGCGAAGGCGGTGCGACCCGATGCCGTCGGATCGTCGCCGCCGGAGGGGCCGGCGAGCCTCCACGTCAGCGCGCCGATGAACAGGCAGGCCGCGAGCGCCGCAACGCCGAGCGCTACTCGATGGAGACGAGATACATCAGCAGGCATTCGAGTTCCCAGGCCGACAGGTGCGACGTCGTGCCATGTGTGTCGATAAGTCCGTCGAGCTCGTTGAGCCCGCGCTCCCAGCCCACCGGCCGATCCGGATCGCGGCGGTTGAGTGTCCGGGGGCGAAGCGCCGGGTGGTCTGGCGTCGCGACGACCTCCCTCAGACTGACCGCCCGTCCGTGGTGCAGAAAGTCCTGCGGCCGCGCCCACAACCCGCGCAAGGACGGCGCGACGAAGAAGCCCTCGTGCTCCTCGATCCGGCCTTCGTCGGCCGGATCCCAATCGCGCGTGAAGCCCATGATCGCATCGAGGCGGTCGGCGCTGATGAGTGTGTGGACGTTGTCGCGCGCCGCCGCCGTCACCAGGGGCCGAAACGCCTTGTTCTGGTTGTAGACCGTCTCCTTGTCCGTGAACGCGGGCGCGGGGTGACAGCCGGCGCAACCGACCTCTGGGCTCTCGAAGATGGCCCGGCCTCGGCGCACCATCACATCGTCCGGATCGAATGGATTCGGAAGCAGCCTCGGTTCGCCGCCCTGATACTCGCCGATGAATCGCTGCAGATCGCGGAAGCCGTAGGCGGTCCCGAAGTACCTCGCCGACGTCTGTCTGAAGAACAGTTCCCGCCGCTTGATCAGGTCCGCGAGACGCACACCATCGCGTTCCCAGCGAAGGCCGGTGGCGACGACGATCGTGTCTGCGGAGGTAGAAGCTCGCTCGACCTCCTCGGCTGTCGCGACAACTTCGCTGAAGTCCCCTGACGGCGTCCGACCCTGGAAATCGACGAGCGGGTTGTGCTCCATCATCATCGTCAGCGCTTCGTCCATCGAGAGCGTCCCTTCGACGAAGAAGGGCGTCTCGAGGAAGAGGTTGCGGATGTCGGGCACCTCACGGCTGCCGCCCGTGCGCTCGTCGCCGGCACGGCTCTGCCCCATCACCTGGCTGACGCTCCAGTGCTGACCGTCGGACGTATCGCGGTAGTGGCAGTGGACGCAGCTCTCGTCCTGGTCCACCGAGAACACGCTCGTCTGAACGAAGAACTCGCCCCGTTCGAAGTCGTTGGCGGGAAACGGCCGCCGGTCGTCATCCAGAGGCAGCCGGCTGGTCTCGCCGCGCGCGAGGTCGATGAAGGTGACCGAGTCGCCCAGATGGTCGGCGACGACGAGGCCGCCGCCCGCCGGCGCGATCCCCACCGGCTTGAACCCGGTCTCGAAGACGCGGCCTGGCGTCAACCGCCGGCTCGGCTTGGCTGAGAGATCGACATGCCATTCCTGCACCTGGAAGGTTCCGGACATCGTGATGTACAGGCGGCCATCGACCTGGGCGATCTGCTCCGGAAATGCCCCGACGACCTTCATCAGGTCCGGTGGCACGTCGCCCTTGACGTCACCCGGCATCGCCTCGAACGAGTCCGACGTATAGCGGGTGAACCGATCGCTCGCATCATAGGCGGCGACGCTCGGCGTCGCCGGGTCCAGCACGACAACATCGTTGGTGATGTCCCGGAACTTCTCCTGCGCGGTGCCATCGACCTCATCGTACGGGCCCAGCGGCTGCTGTCGCTCGAGGGGATACGGCTGTCCGGTCTCCGGGTCGCGGAACAGCGTGAACTCGGTCTCCGGGTGGCCCGGGTCGAGGCTCTCACGGCCGGGATGGCGAGCCTTCGGGTGGCCCGACCCGACGCCAAGCGTGGCCAGCACGAGTCGCCCGTCGATCAGTACGAGATCGTTCACAGGTGATCGTGTGAAGATCCGATCGGTCTCGCGCAGCGTCACGAGGTCGACGACGGAGACGTCGAGCGATCCCGTGTTCGCCACGTAGAGCGTTCGGCCGTCGGGGGCCAGCGCCATGTCGCGCGGTTTCTGCCCCACGGCGATGCCAGGCCCTCGGGTGCCCGTCGCGATCCACTCGCGCAGCCGGGCGTAGTCGGTGTCGTTCGGTGGGTTCTCGAAGACGACGTCGCCCGCGTGATGGCGCCCGTCGACCCGATCGGCCCAGCCGCCGTGCCGGATCGACGTGCTCGCCCGAAGCAGCGGACTGGCCTCCGGCCGATCCGGAAACGCATGAAGGACCGCGCTCAGATAGCTCTCGTCCAGATCGGGCCCGGCGACGTAGCCGCCCGCCGGGTACAGGTGGCATTCCGAGGTCCCGCACCGCGCACGTAGGATCGTGTGCACCCCGCCAGTCACCCTGATCTCGTGCGCGGTCGCCTCGGCAACGAGGTCCGTCGAACCGCACCGGGGACAGACTGCCGCGCCGTGACTGCGCCAGCCGCACACCTGACAGATTGTCACCACCTCGGAACCCGATTCGGTCGCACCGACGAAGGACTCGCGATCGAATCCGAGTTCCCGCACCCGTCCGTCCAAGCGCTCGGGCCCAACGTCGAGGTCGACAATCAGCACCTGGTCGAGTTGGAAGTTCGACAGGTAGGCCTGGGTGCCGTCAGAAGAGAACACGAGATCTTCGGAATAGAAAGGCACCGGAATCTCGGACACGACGGTGTCGCGGCTGGTATCGATGACGGAGAGGAAGTTCGAGAAGCGGTTGGTGACGACGACCCATTGCCCGGAGGGATGCCGCGCGAGACCGTACGGCGACGACCCGACGCGCAGGCGTCTGATCGCTCGTCGCTCGCGGACGTCGATCACGACGACCTCAGAGCCAGGATGGATCTCCTTGCCAGCGAGGGTGACGTACGCCTTCTCGCCGTCGAGGGTCGTCACCACGCGGTAGGGCCGGAGGCGGGCGAACTGCGCCGGTGCATCCGGGTCAGGGTTCGGAACCGGCGCGAGGGAACGGCGGGTCCACCCGACAAGATGGGCCGGCAGCGGACCGCCGATGGTGGCGGTCGGTGCGGCCTGACTCGGCCCTCGAAGCATCGACACCGCGATTCCGATTCCGAGCGCCGCGGTCGCCAGGACGACGACAGCCCTATTCCACGGCGTGCGGCACCTCCTTCGGCGCGACGCCCAGCGCCAGGCGCAGGAGATCGGGCGAGCGAGTCGGTACGTGGTCGGTCTCTCGTGCAGGTGGCATTGGCGGCGGACCCAACGGCTCGACGGCTGAAGAGGACGCAGTGCCGTCCATTCTCCGACGGCTTCGGGGCGGCTGTCTGTCGTCAGGACTGCCGGATTCGTGTAGCTCGATTCCGACAGGGCCTCTCTTGGGGAAACCGGTGGAAGGCGTTCGGGGAGGCTCAGGTGCTCAGGTCGTGCTCGAGCGCGAAGCGGATCAGTTCGGCGGTCGAGTCGAGCCCCAGCTTCTCCATGATGCGGCCGCGATACGTCGACGCAGTGCTGACGCTGACGTGCATCTCGCGGGCGCATTCCTGCAGCGTCTTGCCGGCGCCGAGCAGCCGCAAGCAACTGAACTCGCGCGGCGACAGCGCCTCGAGCCCGCTGCGTTTGTCTCGAGGCGTGCGCAGCCGGGCCAGCACGTCCTGGGAGATCGACGACGAGAGGTAGATCCGGCCGGCCCGCACCTCCCGGATCGCCTCCATCAACTCCTCGCTGGCAGCCGACTTGATGAGGTACCCGTGCGCCCCGGATTCGAGCGCACGCAGGGCGTAGTGCGCCCGCTCGTGAACCGTCAGGACCAGAATCTTGAGGCTGGGATATTGCCCCAGCAGGCGCTCGATGTCGCGCGGCGGATCGAGGTACGGCATCGTGAAGTCGAGCACGAGCACGTCGGGCGAACTGCGCTGGATCGCGTCCGACACCTCGCGGCCATCGCGCGCCTGGGCTACAACCTCGATGTCGCTCGTCTCGTCCAGGATCCGCGCGAGGGCCTCGCGCACCATGGTGTGATCGTCGGCCAACAGGACCCGAGTAGGCATGCGTTGGCTCATGGCCGCGTCACGCCCGATTCCGTCGCCTTCGTGTCGAGTGGCAGGCGGATCCGGATCCGCGTACCGTGGCCGGTCGCCGCCTCGAGGTCGAACTCCCCGCCGAGCAGTTCGACGCGCTCGCGCATGCCCAGGAGACCGAGTCGGCCGCTGTCCGGCAGCGCCACCGGATCGAAGCCGCAGCCGTGATCCTCCACGGTCAGCTCGATCTGGCCTGAGCCCGAGTCGACGGTGACTCGGACGGTATCGGTGGCCGCGTGTGTCGAGACGTTCCTCAGCGCTTCCTGCAGGATGCGGTACAAGTTCTCACCGACGGTGGCCGGTACCGGCACGACGGGGAAGTCCAGGTACAGATCGACCGCAACGCCGGTGACCTCCTCGTAATCCGAGACGTAGCTCTCGATCGCGTCGCGCAGTCCCAGATCGTCGAGGACGCTCGAACGGATGCGCCCGGCGACCTCGTGGATCGAGGAGAGGACCTTGCCAGTTTCGTCGATCGCACGCCCAAGTGCCGGCTGGATCGCCTCGCCACCGTGCCGGCGGGCGGCCTTCAGGTCGAGGGCGATCGCCGTGACCTCCTGGCCAAGCTCGTCATGGAGCATCCGGGAGAGGCTCCGCCGCTCCTCCTCCTGCGCTGCCAGCAGGCGCTTCGAGAGGATCCGAAGCCGAGCCTCGGATTCTGCGATTCGCCGCTCCTGGGAACGCCGTCCGACGGTGACGCGGGCCCAGTAGAACGCCAGCCCGACGATGGCGGCAAACACCCCCGCGATCGGCAGGGCGACACCGGCGCCTGGCCGGAGGCTCGCGACTTCGTCCATGCCGATACGAGACACCAAGAGAACCGCGCCACTCCCTGGAGTGACCCCGTCGCCCAGCACGACACGCTGGGCCGTGAAGAGGTCCGAGCCGAGCTGGACCTGCGGCCGGTCTGCCGCACGAATCGTCTCCCACGCCGCAGGGTAGTCATCCCGGAAGCTCGCGGAGTGGCCGAGCAGCCAGCCCCATTCGCGATAAGGCTCGGGAGCCTGGAGGTACTCACCCTGCGTGTTGAGCAGGAGCATGTCACCCGGCACTCCAGCAGCCAGCTCCCGCAGCTTACCGAGCAACCGCGTACCGGCGTAGTTCAGCACGAGCAGTCCGCGCCGATTGGCCCCGCGGTCGACGACGGGTGTCACGAAACGGATCACCGGCGTCAACGGGCGCTCGATCTCGCCCAGCTCGACGTTGAGGTCGAGTGGTGAGACAAAGACCTCCCCCGGCTGGAGCGTCGCCGCCTCGCGGACATAGTAGCGGCCCGCCTTCGACAGCAGTCGGCGCCTCTCGACGATCTCGACTTCGACTCCCTCTCTGTCGCCCAGGTGATTGATCCGAACGACCTCCTGGCCCGACAGGTCGAGGAGTCGAATCTGATCGTACAGCGGCTTGCTCTCGGCAAATCCCGCGTACTCGCGCTCCAGGGCGCTCCGTCCTCCATCCTCATCGTCGAAGAATCGCTGAAGCAGCGGCTGCTGAGAGAGAAAGAGCAAGTCCGACTGCACGGCCCGGAGTTCCCGCTCGAGGAACTCGCGCTCGAGCGCCACGGCCGCGCTCGCCTCACTCAACAGCAAGGTCCGGCGGTGCTGAGAATCCTGACGGTAGGCAAGCCAACCGATGGTGGTGAGAACCAGGGCCGCCACACTGATGACCGCACCAGCCCGACGGAGGACCGCCGAGGCCATGAGCGGAACACCGCGATCCGACGGCACGCGCGTGGTCGGTGGTGGCATGTCAGTCCACTTGGCAGCCCTCGAGGATGCTGGCAGCCGCCCTACTTTCAGGTCACTTCCATCCCGAAGAAGTGATCGAAGACCTGCTGGGTCGGGTCGTTCCAGCCGTCAGCCTCGCGGCTCCGGATGTAGAAGTCGATCTGCTGGGTGGCCAGCTTGACGGCGCCCGACGCCTTATGACGGACATCATACTCCCAGCCATCGGTTCCGTGAGACAAGCACCGCGAGCGCCAATCGCCGTGCCCATCGTGTTCGATCCGGCGTTCCAGACACGGGTTGCGATTCCATGATCTCGACGCTTCGGCTGCTCTGTCTCACGCTCGCGGTGCTCCTGCCTGCGGACTCGGTCGTGGCGCAGGTCGACGCGATCTGGCACATCAAGGTCGTGACCCGCGACGGACAGTTCCTGGACGTCAAGGCGCTCGACGCCAGTGGAGGGATCCACGACGTCAAGGCGATACAGGACGCAACAACCACATCCTTCGTGTGAAAGCGCTCATGAGCGGCCAGGAGCTTCCGGTGAAGGTGCTCCTGGATGACGCCCGCCTGGCGCCCGTGAAGGCGATCGGCGAAGACGGCACGACCTTCGACGTGAAGGCGCTGACCGCTGATGAGACGCAGCTCGATGTGAATGGCGTCAGTCGCGCGGGCAACATCGTCCACATCAAGGCGATCGATCCGGCCGGCGAATACCTCGGCGTGAAGGCGATCGCGCGGGACGGCCGACTCTACGACGTCAAGGGAGTGAAGATGGCCGAGGGCGCCCGAGAGAGAACCGTCAGCGGCGTCGCGATCGCCGCGCACGTCAAGGCGCTGCCGCCCGGCGTTGCCTCGGAGAGTGCGATCTGGCACGTAAAGGCGATCCATCCAGAGGGCCGAACGCTCGACATCAAGGCCCTCGATGCCTCCGGCGCCATCCACGACATCAAGGCGATCATGCTGGCTGGCAACCAGCACATCGTCGACGTGAAGGCGTTCATCGACGGAACGGCCGCGCCGGTCAAGGTACTCTTCAGCGGTGACACCTACGCGCCGGTCAAAGCGATCGGTCCCAACGGCACGATCTACGACGTCAAGGCCCTCACGCCGGAAGGGCAGCAACTCGACGTCAAGGGCGTCAGCCGCGTGGGCAATCTCACGGACATCAAGGCGATCGACGCCGACGGCGAGCTCTACGGCGTGAAGGCGATCTCGCGAACAGGACTTCTGTACGACGTCAAGGGCGTGCAGATGCTCGAGACGACGCCCGAGGCGATCGTCAACGGCGTCGACGTGGCCGCACACATCAAGGCGCTGCCTCAGGCGTCCGCTGCTCGAAACTGACAACGGGGCGGGACGGGTGTCCCGCCGGATCCGGGACATCGGCGGCGGCTGGACGCCGCCCACATCCCTATGACCCCAATCATAGGTAGGCGTCCGCGCCACGCGCACAATCAGGGCGATGTTGGCGGGGATGAGGGTGTCGCCGGCGGAGACGATCGAGGACCTGTTGCAGCGGGCCCCTGTCGCCGAACGGGTGCTGCACCGCTTCGGCTTGGACACCTGCTGCAGCCGGCGGTCGCCGCTCAAGGAGGCCTGCGAGAAGAGGGGCGTGCCGGTCGATGTGGTCACGGCCGCACTCGCAGCGGCGCTCGACACGGGCGCTCGGCCAGAATCACCGCCCCGCGAAGCCGCCGCACCGGTCGACCCGGCCGAGAGCCTCCGGATGATCATCGCGCGGTTCCAGGCCGCGCGAGCGGTCTTCGACCGCCACGGCTTGATGAACTGCGGCGGCGAGGCCGGCCCGGACGAGCGACTGGACTTCTTCGCCAAGGCGCACCACGTACCGCTGGAGGCGCTGCTGCGCGATCTGCGCGCGGCGACCGAGGCTCCCCTGCCGGACAAGGCGGCGCCAAGCGAGCCTCGCCCGCCTCTGGCTGGTCCGAAGGCGATTCCAGTCGCCGGGCAGTCGGCCGCGCCGCGAAGCGAACCGTCCGGCCGCTTCACACCGTTCCTCCTTGCCGCGCTGGGTCTGACGCTCACCTTCGGCGCTACGCTCGGCATGATCAACCTGGCGCGCCTGACGACCGCCTGGGGTTGGGGCAACTTGACTCCGCCGTCGATCTGGATGCACGCCTACGTTCAGGTGTTCGGGTTCGTCGGCCTGTTCATCATGGGCGTTGCGTATCACATCATCCCGCGATTCGCCGGTACGCCGCTACGCGCGCCCGGCCTGGTGACCCCGTCGTTCTGGCTGCAACTGGCCGGCGTCGTGTCCATCGTCTGTGGCTTCTGGCTCGCTCCGGATGCCGCGCGGGTCTTCTGGCTGGTGGGCGGACTGGCGCTGGTCGCCGCCGCGACGCTCTTCACCTGGTCGATCGGGCAGACGCTCGTCGCCGCCACGCCCGGGCCGGAACGCTTCGAGCGATGGCTGCTCGCCGGGGCGGTATGGCTGCTCGTCGCGACCGGTCTCGTCGTCGTCACTGCACTCGCGAATGACCCGACCTGGCATCTGGTGCTCTGGCCGGTGGCCCTCTACGGCTTCGCCGCTAACTGGATCTTCGGCGTCGGCCGGCGGATCTTCCCGATCTTTCTGGGCCTCAAGCCGCGCTGGCCGCAGGTCGAGTCGCCGGCCTACGTCGCACACCAGCTCGGCGTCACGTTGTGGGCCGCCGGGGCATGGCCGGGTGAAGGTGCGGCCTGGCTCTGGCTGCGTGCTCCGGGCGGCGTCTTGCTCGTGGTCGCGGCCACGGCCTATCTCTCGTCGCTCGGCGCCTTCCGGCGCGACTCGGCCTCGCCGATGCCCGTCGAGCCCTGGTATCGCGGCTACATCCTCGCGACCTGGATCTGGCTGGCCGTCGGTCTGATCGCTGGTCCGCTGGTGTCGGCGGTGACCCTGGCCCGCGGCGGCTACGAATCGGTGATCCTCCTCGACTTCGCACGCCACGCCGTCGCCTTCGGCTTCGTGACGCAGACGATCATGGGTGTGATCAGCCGGGTCCTGCCGGTCTTCACCGGTAACCCGCTCTGGAGCCCGAGGGCGCGGACCGCGACCTTCGCCCTGCTGAACCTCTCGGTCGCCGTCCGTGGCCTGGAGGTGGTCGTCGTCACCGGCCTCTGGCCCGAAGCCTGGTCGCTCATCGCGCTCTCTGGCCCGCCCGCCGTCGCCGCCGTCGTCTTCTTCGGCACGAACGTGGCGATGACGCTCAGGGGACCGAGAGGGGCGGTCGAGCGAACACCGGTAGCAAGCGACCTGGCCGACGCGCCGGTCCTCAGGCTGCTCGACATTCCGGGGGCGCTCGATCTGCTGGTCGGTGCCGGCTTCACGCCGTTGGCCAATCCGATGCTCCGCGCGACCCTCGCCCGGAACGTCACGCTGCGCCAGGCCTGTTACCTGAAGGGGATCCCGCTGCCGCCGATCGTGGAGAAGATTGAAGGGCTGAGAACTCGAGCCTCGTAGTCCACCCCACGCCCTACGCATCGTTCAGGTGCTAGAATCCACCCGGTGGAGACAACGTTCGGCTGGTTCTCGATCCTGCCGCCGGTCCTGGCGATCGGCATGGCGATCGCCACGCGGCAAGTGACGCTGTCGCTCGTCGCTGGCATCTGGCTCGGCGGCGTGATCCAGGCAGGCTGGAACCCGCTGGCCGGCACCGGCACCGCCGTCACGGCGATCATCGACGTCTTCGTCGACGCCGGGCAGACGCGCGTCGTCGTCTTCACCATGCTGATGGGCTCGCTGCTCATCCTGATGCAGCGCAGCGGCGGCATCGATGGCTTCCTCGCCTGGATCGGCCGGTGGACCTGGTCGCAGAGCCGCCGCGGGGCGCAGCTGATGGCTTCGATCATCGGGCTCGGCGTCTTCATCGAATCGACGATCACCTGTCTCGTCGTCGGCACCGTCTCGCGGCCGCTCTTCGACCGGCTGAAGATCTCGCGCGAGAAACTCGCCTACATCTGCGACTCGACCTCGGCACCGGTCTGCATGCTGATCCCGTTCAACGGCTGGGGTGCGACCGTCCTCGGCCTGCTCGGCGCGCAGGCCGCGCTCGGCAACCTGGGCGACAGCGGGCCGCTCGCGGTCTTCGTGGCGGCGGTACCCCTGAACTTCTATTCGATCGCGGCCGTGGTGCTCGTCTTCATCGTGTCGGCCACCGGCTGGCACATCGGCCCGATGAAGGAAGCCGAGCGACGTGCCGCGGAAGAAGGCAAGGTGCTGCGCGACGGTGCGCGCCCTGTCGTCGACGACGAGGTGATCATGACGCCGCGCAAGCCCGAGGCGCGGCCGCGGCTCGACAACATGATGGTCCCGCTCGTCGCGATGGTCCTGATGGTCTTCGCCGGGATCGCGATCACTGGCAGGGCGGGAGTCAGCGCCGCTGGCCTCGAGAACCCTGGCCTGATGGACTACCTGAACCAGGCGTCGGGGTCGACGTCGGTGCTCTGGGCGGTGCTGCTCGCGCTGGCCCTGATGGCGGTGATGAGCCTGTCGCAGGGGATCTTCACCGTCCAGGAGTACGTCGACCTGTCGTTCAAGGGCGCGGGTGGGATGCTGCCGCTGGCGGCGCTGCTGGTTCTGGCCCTGGCCCTGGGTGCCACGTGCAGTGCGCTCGGGACCGGTCCGTGGGTCGCCCAGCAGGTGCAACCGTTCCTGACGCCGGCGCTCGTGGCACCGCTCGTCTTCCTCGTGACCGGGTTCATCGCGTTCGCGACCGGCTCGAGCTGGGGCACGTTCGCGATCATGATGCCGCTGGCGGTGCCGCTCGCCGCGACCTTCAATGCTGAAGCCGTGGTCGTCTCGGTGCCGCTGGTCGTGAGCGCCGTCCTAGGCGGCGGCGTCTTCGGCGACCATTGCTCGCCAATCTCCGACACCAGCGTCGTTTCGTCGATGGCCGCGGCCAGCGACCATATCGACCACGTCCGGACGCAACTCCCCTACGCGCTGGTGGCGGGCGGAGCGGCGTTCGTAGTGTACCTGGTTGTCGGGGTGGTCTGAGGCCTACCCCGCGACGCGGTGCATGAGGATCGTCGCCTCATTGACCTGGTCGGCCAGGGTGTCGAGCGCGTCGGCGACGTGCGTGACGAACGCCTCGGCCTCCGCCCACTCGCTCTCCTCGATGCCCTCACGGATCCCCGGCAGCGTCTTCACGCCGTAGCCGGTGTAGAGGCCGGGGGCGTAAACCAGGTGCTTGAACCAGTCGCGTCGCGGTAGGCCGACGGGTGACGCCAGCGCTCGCTCGGAGGTGTACAGCAGCCGGTTCAACTCGGCCAGGTCGTCGCCCCGCCCGGCCGCGGCCCCTGCATCGGCCCCGTCCAGCCGCGCGAGCGCCAGTTCGTAGGCCCCGCCAGCCGTCTCGAGGCGACCCAGCGCCGCTCGAATCGGCTCGAGGTCGAGGTCGGGCGCGCCGTCCTCGGCCAGCGAGTCGTGCAACGTATCGATCTCCTCGACGTAGCTCCCGATCGTCTCGGCGTAGTCGACGAAGTTGAACGGCAGGACCGTCGCGTCGGCAAGACGGAGGATCGCGGTCCCCACGGTCTGTGACAGCGCGCGCGTGTGGACGAAATCAACGTCCGAGTACGTCGTATACCAGTCGAACGAGTCGTACTTCGAGTGGTAGACGCCGCCGCTCGAACCGTCGCCGCTGAAACTCAGGTTCAACGACGCGACGGTCAGGTGGTCGAGGAAGACGGTGTAGTCCGACCCGGAGCCGAGCGCGCTGATCGGGAACGTCTCGGAAGCCTCGATCTCGGCGATTGCGTCGTCGCCTTCCGCCTGGTCCAACCGCCGCGCCCGCAGCTCGTCGCGCACCGAGCCGCCGTCGCGTGGGCCCGGCACGTCGCGCGCCACCTCGTTGATGAACTGCTGCAGCGAGTGCGACCCGCCCGCCGACAGCCAGCCCTTGTTGGAGCCGTCGGTGTTGATGTAGGCGACCGCGTTCGCCCGCAGCTCTTCCGCGTGCTTCTCGCCCCACTCGGTCGAGCCCAGCAGCCCCCACTCCTCGCCGTCCCAGGCCGACAGGATGATCGTCCGCTTCGGCTGCCAGCCTTGCTGCAGTAGCTCCGCGAGGCCGCGGGCCGTCTCCATCAACGCCACGTTGCCGCTCGTCGGATCGGCCGCGCCCGCGACCCAGGCATCGTGGTGGTTGCCGTGAACGATCCACTGGTCGGGGAACTCGGAGCCGTCGATCCGCACGACGACGTTGTAGAGCGGCCGCGTCTGCCAATCGAACGCGAGCTTCATGTGCACCTCGGCCGGGCCGGGCCCGACGTGGTACGTGATCGGCAGCGCGCCGCGCCAGTCCTCGGGCGCCACCGGACCCTCGAGCGCCTCGAGCAGCGGTTGGGCGTCGCCGTAGGAAATCGGCAGGACCGGAATCTGGAGAATCGTCGTCGCGTCGACGCGGTCGAGCTTTCGGGCGCCGGCTTCACTCCCCCACCCCGGCGTCAGCGGATCGCCGGGATAGACCGGCATGTCCATGACGCTGCCGCGCTGGGCGCCGAACGCCGGACGGTAGGGGCCGTCCGGGTAGACCTCGCCCTGGAAGTAGCCGTCCTCCCGCGGATCGGAATAGATGATGCAGCCGACCGCGCCGTGCTCCCAGGCCAGCTTCGGCTTGATGCCGCGCCAGCTCCGGCCGTAGCGCGCGATGACGATCTTCCCCTCGACGTCGATCCCCAGTTCCTCGAGCCGATCGTAGTCTTCGGGGATGCCGTAGTTGACGTAGACCAGCTCCGCCGTGACGTCGCCGTCGGCCGAGTAGGCGTTATAGCTCGGCAGCCCGCCGGCGTCGCCCGAGTCCTTGTCCTCGGGGAGCGTCGGCTCTGCGAGGCTGAGGCTCCGCCGTGTCGGCGCGACCAGCTCGACGACCCGCTCGGTCGGCATCGGCATCAGCGCCTCGTGCTCCTCGATCCGCACCTCGAGGCCCCAGCTGCTGAGTTGCTCCACCATGTACTGTGCGACCCGGCGGCTGCCGGGCGAGCCGGCGTGGTGCGGCTCCTCGGTGATCTCACGCATGTACTCGCGCAGCCGCGCCGGGTCGGGCACCGCGCGGAACGTCTCCTCGCGCGCGCGCTGTGCCGACACGTCGTCGGGATGGAAGCCCCTGATCGCAGGCGAGTCCTGATCTTCTTGCGACCTGACCGGCGCGATCGCCAGCGCAACGGCGACGAGGCAGGTCAGCAGGAACGTTCGGCGAAGATTCGTGTTCAGCATCGGTTTCGTCCTCAGACATGCCCGAGAACCGGACGTGGCCGGTACGGCGCTTCCAGCTTCGCGCACTCGTGATCGTCCAGCTCGATCTCCAGCGCCGTCACGGCCTGGTCGAGCTGGGCTAGCTTCGACGCGCCGACGATCGGCGCCGTCACGCCCGGCTGCCGCAGCAGCCAGGCCATCGCGACCTGGGCCGGTGCCACGCCGCGCGCCTTCGCGACCTCGACGACGCCGTCGACAATCGCGAAGTCCTGGTCGTCGTAGTACATCTCCTGCGCGAAGTCATCGCTCTTCGCGCGTTTGGTCTCGCCGCCGTCGTCGCGGCGGCGGTTGCCGGCCAGGAAACCGCGCGCCAGCGGGCTCCACGGGATGACGCCGATCCCTTCCGCGCGGCAAAGCGGCATCATCTCCCGCTCTTCCTCGCGGTAGACGAGGTTGTAGTGGTTCTGCATCGTGACGAAGCGGGCCCAGCCATGCCGCTCCGAAAGATGGAGGGCCTTCGCGAACTGCCAGGCGTACATGCTCGACGCGCCGATGTAGCGGGCCTTGCCGGCGCGCACGATGTCGTTCAGCGCGCAGAGTGTTTCCTCGATCGGCGTGTCCGGATCCCAGCGGTGGATCTGATAGAGGTCGACGTGGTCGACGCCGAGCCGCCTGAGCGACCCATCGATCGCGTCGAAGAGATGCTTCCTGGACAGGCCTCGGTCGTTCGGCCCATCACCGATCGGGTAGTAGGCCTTGGTCGCGATGACGACGTCGTCGCGTTTCGCGAGCGCCTTCAGCGCCCGGCCGGTGATCTCCTCGGTCACGCCGAGCGAGTACATGTCGGCCGTGTCGAAGAAATTGATCCCGTGTTCGAGCGCCCGCGCGAAGAACGGCTGGGCGTCGGCCTCGGGCAGGACCCAGTCGCGCCAGCCGGGATCGCCGTAGGTCATCGTCCCGAAGCAGATCCTGGAGACCTTCAGGCCGGTCGAGCCGAGATTCACGTAGTCCATGAGACTCAACAGACTATCAAAAGGGTCTGAACCCGGGAACTCACGTATGCTGGAAGCTCGGAGCCGGAGCAAGAGGCCCAGCTGGCGTTGGCGATTCTGGAGATAACGGCAAACTGGTAAGCTCGGGGGTGCCATGGGTGCGCCCCCGAGCATCCGTCTCGACCACCTCGTCATCCTGGTCCGTGATCTGCCGACGGCGGTCACCGACTACCGGCGGCTCGGCTTCACGGTGACGCCGGGTGGCCGGCACGCCGACGGCGCGACCCACAACGCGCAGGTCGTCTTCGACGACGACACCTACTTCGAACTCGTGGCGTTCACCGACCGGTGGACCCTGACGAAACTACGCCTGCTCCGGCGCTTCCATCTACTCGACGGCGTCGTGCCGCCGGATCCATCGTTTGGCTCACGCGTCCGGCGGCGGGGCGCGGTTGGCGACGGCCTGATCGACTACGCGCTGGTACCCGACGACGCCGAGCAGCGGATCCGGGCGGCACGCGGTCGCGGCCTCCTCATCGACGGCCCACTCTCGGGCAGCCGTGTCCGGCCGGACGGTCAGAAAGTCGCCTGGCAGTTCGGCTTTCCGCACGATCCCAACCTGCCGTTCTTCTGTGCCGACAAGACGCCGCGCGCCCTCCGGGTGCCGGAGGGTGACGTCCGCCGCCACCGCAACGGCGCGGTCGGCATCGCCCGCCTCACGGTCTACGTTCGCGATCTGGGCTGGGCGGCCGAAGGGTACGGGCAGTTGCTGGGACTAGAACCGCGCACCGACAGCGCCGGAGAGGCCCGTTTCCGTGTGGGCACCGACATCATCGTTCGGGCGCACGGTGGCACGACGAAACCGGCCAAGGTGACGCTGAGAACTTCACAGGCGGGACACGTCGGCACGCTCGACCGTCGGCTCACCGAGGGCGTGGATATCGAACTGGTTGCCGCCGAAGCCTGAACCAGGCGCAGGAATCAGTCGCTGGCGCCCGCCAACTCCTGCTCGTGCAGTTCGCGCAGCTTGAACTTCTGCACCTTGCCTGACGCGGTCATCGGGTAGTCATCGACAATCCGGATCACGCGGGGCAGCTTGAAGCTCGCCAGCGTGCCGCGGCAGAACTCGGTCAACGCCTTCCCACCGATCGTCGCGCCGGGATGCAGCCGGACGGCGGCCGCGACCCGCTCGCCCCAGCGCTCGTCGCTCACGCCGTAGGCATACGCGTCCGAGACGTCGGGATGCCCGCGCAGGCAAACCTCGATCTCGCTCGGGTCGATGTTCTCGCCGCCGCTGATGATCAGATCCTTGATCCGCCCGGACACGCGGACGTAGCCGTCGGCATCGATCTCGGCCTGGTCGCCGGTACTCAGCCAGCCGTCGGCATCGAGCGCCGCGGCCGTCGCCTCGGGCTTGTCGTAGTAGCCCTTCATCACGTGGTACCCGCGCGTCTGCAGCTCGCCCCGGGTGCCAGTCGGCACCGACTCTCGGGTCGCCGGATCCACGATGCGCACGTCGACGTCGGGCAGCGCGCGTCCGACGGTCTGGGTCCGATGTGCGATCGAGTCGTCGCGCGCGGTAATCGTGATCCCGGGGGACGCCTCGGTCAGCCCGTAGGCGATCGTCATCTCCGGAAGGTGCATCTCGTCGATCACGCGGCGCATGAGCGGCGCCGGGCACGGTGCCCCCGCCATGATGCCGGTGCGCAGCGACGATACGTCGTGGCGGGAGAAGTCCGGCACCTCGAGCATCGCGCGGAACATCGTCGGCACGCCGTGGACCACCGTGCAGCGTTCCCGGCCGATCGTCTTCAGCACGGCTTCGGCCTCGAACCGCTCCACCGGACAGAGGCACCCGCCGTGCGTGAACATGCCCAGGACGCCAATGACGCAGCCGAAGCAGTGGAACAGCGGGATGCACAGCGCCAGTCGGTCGGCCGGCGTCAGCGCCATCGCGTGCCCCAGCGCGTGGCCGTTGTTGACGATGTTCCGGCTCGAGAGCATCACGCCCTTCGGAAAGCCGGTCGTCCCGGACGTGTACTGCATGTTGATGACGTCGTCGACCGCGACGGCCGCCGAGCGAGCCTCGAGCGCCGTGTCGGTCACGGTGTCGGCCAGCGCCCTGAGCCGCGCGTAGGGCACGAGTGCCGGATCGTCGGCGGCGTCCCCGATGCCGATCGCTCGCGTCACGTCGATTCCCGAGGCCCCAGCAGCAGGCCCGCCCGGAAGCACACCCACCGCGCGTAGCTCGACGAGATAGTCGACCTTCTTCAGCCCGCGGATCGTGACGACAGTTCTCGCGCGGCACTGGCGCAGCAGATAGTCCAGCTCCTTGGCCCGGAACGACGTGTTGACGGTGACCAGGACGGCGCCGATCTTGGCCAGCGCGAACTGCAGGACGACCCACTCCGGCACGTTGGTCGCCCAGAGCGCGACGCGTTCCCCTGGCTCGACACCGACGGCCATCAGGCCGCGGGCGACGAGGCGGGCTTCTTGCTCCAGTTCGGCGAAGGAGTAGCGGACCGAGGGATAGACGAGCGCCTCGCGGTCGGGCAGCACCCGGGCCAGATGAGTCAGCAGTGCACCTACCGGCAGGTCGCGAACGGGGTGGAACGGGTCGGTCTGGGCCAAGGTTGAGCTATCCTACCGGTTCGACTCGACACCAGCCAGTCACTCCGGAGGAACCCATGCGCCAGGCAATTCCCGTCTTCCTCGGCCTCGCCGGCATTGCCATCATGATCTCGGCGTGCGGGGCACCGCCCGACTACGACGTGATCATCCGCGGGGGGAGCGTCTTGGACGGCACCGGCGCCCCGGCCCTCGTCACCGACGTCGGCATCCGTGGCGATGCGATCGCCACCGTCGGCGATCTCTCCGCCTCGACTGCGGCCGAGACGATCGACGCGGCGGGGCTGACGGTCACGCCGGGCTTCATCGACATGCACAGTCACTCGGATTTCACGCTGCTGGTCGACCCGCGCGCGCTGTCGAAGGTCATGCAAGGCGTGACGACCGAGTTGCTGGGTGAATCCAATTCCGCGGCGCCCGCGCTGGGGCCGGCAAGGCCGGAACTGGCCCGGACGCTGGACGGCCTCGAACTCGCGCTCGACTGGGCGACCTTGGGCGAGTACTTCGCGAGAGTGGAACGTACCCCGCCGAGCGTGAACATCCTCTCCACGGTGGCCTCCGGTCAGATCCGCGCGGCGGTCGTCGGCTACGACAACCGACCGGCCACGACCGACGAGCTGGAGCGGATGACCGCGCTCGTCGACGAGGCAATGCGCGACGGCGCGGCCGGCCTGTCGTCGGGGCTGATCTACCCGCCGAACAGCTACGCGCCGACCGAGGAACTGGTCGCCCTCGCCCGGGCAGCCGCGCGGCACGACGGCATCTATGTCTCGCACATTCGGAACGAGAGCGACGGCCTGCTCGATGCGCTGAACGAAGCGATCCGGATCGGCCGCGAGGCCGACATCCAGGTCGAGGTGCTCCACTTCAAGCGATCGGGTGCACGGCCAGTGCCCAGCGGCACGGACGTGACGATCCAGGATGCCGCCCTCCTCATCGAAGAGGCGCAGGCAGCGGGAATCGAGATCTACGCCAATCTCTATCCCTACGCGGCCAGCCAGACGACGCTCAACATCCGGCTGCCCGACTGGACCCTGGAAGGCGGGCGCGAGCAACTGGTGGTGCGACTGCGCGATCCCGAGACGCGCGAGCGGATCCGGCGCGAGGTGGCCGACCTCCTGGTCGGTGACCGCGGCGGCGCGACTCCGGCGACGGTCATGGTCGGCCGCACGCCGTACGAGCCACACCGCCAGTACCAGGGGATGCGGCTGGCGGCGATCGCCGAGGCGATGGGCGTCGAGCCGGCCGATGCGCTACTGGAGATCATCGACCGCGCCGACGGTACCGCGGGCGGCATCTTCTTCGGGATGCGCGAGGAGGATGTCGCGTTCGCCATGGCGCTGCCCTGGACGACGATCGGCAGCGACGGCACGGCGCTCGCGCCCGATGGCATCCTCGGGCGGACCCACCCGCACCCGCGCTCCTACGGAACGTTCGCGCGCGTCCTGGGGCACTACGCCCGTGACGAGGGCGTCCTGACGCTACCCGACGCCGTGCGGAAGATCACAAGCCTGCCGGCCTCCCGGCTGGGGCTCGACGACCGAGGCACCCTCGACGCCGGTCAGCGCGCCGACATCGTCGTCTTCGACGCCGCGACGGTCACCGACACCGCAACCTTCGGCGATCCTCAGCAGTTGGCGACGGGGGTACGCTGGGTGATCGTGAACGGCGAGGTCGTCGTCGCAGATGGCACCCACACCGGCGCGACGCCCGGGCGCGTCCTGCGCCACGCCGCCGCCGGTGCCGCGACTGACGACGTTCAGGCGCTCCGATCACTTTTTCCTTCCCGAACGAGGCCTTCCAGCGGATGACCCCGGCGCTCGAATTCCGCGGCGTTACCGTCATGCGCGACGGCCGGCCGATCCTCGACGGCATCGATTGGACGGTAGCGGCCGACGAGCGCTGGGTCGTCCTCGGACCGAACGGCGCGGGCAAGACGACCCTTTGCCAGGTCGCGTCGCTCTTCCAGCATCCGGCGCGAGGCACCGTTCACGTGCTCGGCGAAACGCTGGGCCGAACCGAGGTCCGTGAGCTGCGGAAGCGGATCGGGTACGCGGGCGCCCGCCTGGCGCAGATGCTGCGGCCCGACCTGACCGTCACCGACGTCGTCGTCACCGCCAAGCACGCCGCGCTCGCCACCTGGTGGCACACCTACACCGAGGCCGACTACGCGAAGGCACGGACGCTGCTCGCGCGCTTCGGCTGCGAACATCTCACCGAACGCCATTTCGGAACGCTGGCCTCGGGTGAACGGAAGCGCGTCGAGATCGCCCGGGCACTGATGTCGGACCCCGATGTGCTGCTTCTCGACGAGCCGGCCGCGGGCCTCGATCTCGGTGGTCGGGAAACGCTGGTCGGCACGCTCTCCGCACTGGCCGGCGATCGCATGGCCCCGGCCACCATCCTGGTGACCCACCACGTCGACGAGATCCCGCCCGGCTTCACTCATCTGCTGCTGCTCGCCGAAGGCCGGCGCCTGGCCGCCGGACCGCTGGACAAGACGCTGAACGGCGAGACGCTCTCGCAGTGCTTTGGACTCGCGCTCTCCGTCGCCCGGCGCGGCGGCCGCTGGCAAGCCTGGGCCGAGTGAACGTTTCCGGACACGCTATAATTTTCAGACTCATGCGGCGGCCCTTCGCGCTTCTCCTGACCGCCTTCATCGCTCTCGGCACGGCGGCGCTGGCCAGCTTCCAGCCCACAGCCGAGCCCACGTCGAGTGACGTCACCGATATCCTCGTCTCGCGACAACTGCTCGAGTCGCAGGATCTGGCGGTCGGCGATCTGATCGATCTGGCCGCCGATCCGACGGGCGCACGCGCGCGCGCCTTCCGAATCGTCGGGAGCTACGAACCACTCCCCGATCCGGCACGGTTCACGCAGCAGCGACTCGAAGTGCGCCTGCACTTGCAGGACATGGTCGACATGCTGGCCGACCCCGCCGATCCCCAGTCCGGCGAATCGGTCAGCGCGATCAACGTCGCCCTCCACGACCCGGAGCGCGAGCGGGAGTTCCGACGCAGCGTGTTCGGGCAGGTCCCCGGCCTCAGCGTCTGGTCCACGCAGCGGGGCGACAGCGCGAATCCGTTCGTCGTCCTCGAGCAGTTTCACCTCGCCATCGCCATCGTGACGATTCTCGCGAGCACGGCGTTCCTGCTCGCGCTGATGGTGATGCGATCCGAGGAGCGGCGCGAGACCGCGGGCATCCTGCGGTTGATCGGACTCGGCAAGCGGCGCGTGCTGACCCAGGTGCTCATCGAGGGTGTGATCATCGCAACGGTCGGCGCCGCCTTCGGCATCGCGCTCGCACTCGTGGCGCAGAGCGGGTTCAACCAGTTCTTCCAGTGGCGCTACGACACGGCACTGGTCTTCGTCCGCGTGTCACCGAAGGTCGCGGCGCAGTGCGTCGCGCTGGCGGTACCGCTCGGAGTCATCGCCAGCGTCGTCGCCTCCTGGACCTTGCTGAGACGCGAAGTGCTGGCCCTGCTGAGACGATGAACTCCTTCTACTTTGCCTGGCGCAGCCTGTTCCGCCAGCCGGTGCGCGCAGCGCTCGCCATCGCCGGCGTCGCCGCCATCGGTGCCTTGCTCTTCGACATGCTGCTGCTCTCGCAGGGCATGCTGATCTCGTTCCGGGATCTCCTCGACGACGTCGGCTTCGACATCCGGATCATGGCGACGGCGTCTACGCCGATCAGCGGCCCGCGCATGGCCGACGCGGCGGCGACGGCGGCGGCGGTCGAGGCGCTGCCGGAGATCGACGCCGTCGTGCCGATGCGCATCGGCCAGGCACGAATCGTCGGGCCGGACAGCGTCAATCTGACCTTGATCGGCTCGGTCACTAGCAGCCGCGATGCCTGGACCGTCGTCGAGGGCGTCGACCTCGACGCGATCGTGGGGAGCGACCATCCGCCCCTCGTCATCAATCGCAACGTCGCCGAGGAACTGGCGCTGGTTCCGGGCGCTACCGTCACCGTCCGGAGCGAGTGCTCGGAGCGCTATTCGGTCTTGCCGACCGTCGATTTCGTCGTGTCGGGCATCGCGGAGTTTCCGTTCGACCCGGTGGACCAGATGACGGCCGCGGTCGCGATGCCCGACTTCGACCGTGCCTGCGGCAGCGTCATGGATGAAGCCGACGTCTTTCTCGTGGCGTCCCGCGCCGGCGAATATCCGGAAATGGCGGTGAAGGCGATCACGCGGCTGCGACCCGACTTGCACGCCTACTCGAACGCTCAGCTCGTCGATCGCTTCCAGCAGGTCGGCTTTTCGTACTTCCGACAGATCTCGACAGTGCTGGCCACGATCACGCTGTTCTTCGCGTTTCTCCTCATCTCCGCGCTCCTGACCGTGTCGGTCAACCAGCGCTTCGCCGAGATCGCCGCGCTGCGCGCACTCGGCTTCAGCCGGCGCCGGATCGCGACCGACCTGCTCTGGGAATCGATCCTGATGGTCGGCACGGGCGGCCTACTGGCCCTGCCGCTCGGCCTGGCGCTCGCAACCTGGCTGGACCGGATCCTCAAGGCGATGCCCGGCCTCCCAGGCGATCTTCACTTCTTCGTGCTTCATCCTGCAGCCGTCGCCACGTACGTCGCGCTGCTGTCCACGGCGGGAGTCCTGGCGGCGGCGTATCCGGTGTTTCTCGCCTCCAGGCTGCCGATGGCCTCGACCTTGAGGAACGAGGTGGTGGGGTGAGCGCGACCGTGATCGAGACCACCGGCCTGACCAAGACCTTCCCGATGCCCGCCGGTCCGGTGACGGCGCTTCGAGACGTTTCGTTCTCGGTCGCGCCGGACGAGTACGTCGCCGTGACCGGGCCGTCGGGGTGCGGCAAGTCGACCCTGCTGCACCTGCTCGGGTCGGTCGACACCGCGACGAGCGGAACCCTGCTGTTCGATGGCCGTGACATCAGCGCGCTGCCCGATGCCGAGCGGAGCCGGATCAGGCTGACGCAGATAGGGTTCGTCTTCCAGCGGTTCTATCTCCTGCCGATGCTCACCGCCTGGGAGAACGTCGAGTTGCCGCAGGGCGAGGCCGGCGCCTCGAAGGCCGAACGCCGGGCGCGCACGGCGGAACTGCTCGACTACGTCGGCCTGTCGCAGCGCGCGCGGCACCGCCCGTCACAGCTCTCCGGGGGCGAGATGCAGCGGGTGGCCATTGCCCGGGCGATCGCCAATCGCCCGCGCCTGCTGCTGGCCGACGAACCGACGGGTGAACTCGACCGGTCGACCGGAGAGCAGATCGCCGAACTGCTCGACCGAGTCCACGCCGATGGCAACGCGATCGTCGTCGTCACACACGATCCGGCGATCGCCGCCAGGGCGAAGCGTCGACTCGAGATGCGTGACGGCGAGATCGTCGCCGAGGCATCCGCATGACGTTCCGGCTGGCGCTGCGCGCGTTGCTGTCACGGCCGGTCCGAAGCGCCGTGCTCGCCTGCGCCTTCGGACTGGGTGTCTCGGTCATGGCCAACCTGCTCGGTATCGGCGAGGTGATCCTCGAACAGGCGCGCGCACCGGCGCTGCGAGGCGGCGGCCATATCGGTATCGGCGGCGCGACCGGTCCGCTGCCCAGCGCGAAGTTCATCCTGTCCAACGTGCTGGGGTCCGAGCCCCTCGCCGCGGACGTGGCGGCGGCCTCGCCGTCGGTCGCGGGCATCCTCTACCTGGTCGGCCGCGGCGAACCGATCGCGATTGGCGCGCGGGGAGGCGTGCCGAGCCTCGAACGCGCCCTGGGCGACCCCGAGACGGCGGACGTGGCGGCCTGGGTGGACAACGCTGACGACGAGGCATGGCTCGACCCCGACCCCGGCGAGATGCTGCGGGGGATGGACCGGTTCCACCCGATCCCCGACCGACCGCATCGCGCCGACTCGTGGGCCGAGTGGCTGTACTTCAACGGTCAGCACGACGACGCGCGCTTCTACCTGACGTTCCTTGTCGGACCGAGAGTTGACGGTGGGCGGCGGTCCGCAGGTGTCCGGTTGCAGCTCGACCGCAACGGACGGCTCTCGTCGTACTCGGCGTCCGCCGAGGTCGACGAAGCGGAGCTGCTGGCCTCGGCGCCCGACATGGCGATCGGCGCCAACCGTGTCCGCCTGGACGGCACGCAATACCTGATCTCGCTCGACTTGCAGGGCCGAGCCGGGCCCGAGAGTCGCGGACGGGAGCGCCTCACCGGCGAGATCGTGCTCGAGGTCGAGCCCGGACGGTCCTTTCCCCCGATCTCGATCGACGGCGCGAACGGCTGGACCACAGGCTACGTCGTGCCGGTGCTTTCAGGCGTAGTGGCTGGGACCCTCGAGGTCGGCGGCGAGCGCGTCACCCTCGACGGCGGCCGCGGTTACCACGATCACAACTGGGGTTACTGGGAGGGTGTGAGCTGGCGGTGGGGCCAGGTACAGCACGAGGACGTGTCGTTCGTCTACGGGCGCGTCTACCCACCCCCCGACGCCGCCGACCCCGAGCGGATGCCGGGTTTCCTCACGGCGCTCGGCCCCGATGGCCCGATCGGCTACGCGACGCGCGTGACGATCGAAGAAGAGGACGATCCCGACACGGGCCAGCCGCGGCGCATCGTCGTGCGCGGGCAGAGCCGCGAGATCCGTCTCGAAATGGAACTCGACGTCGAGGCGGCCGAGGTCACACAGATGGATCGGGGTTCGTTCGGACCCGACATGGACTTCTGGCAGCTGCGGGCCAGCTACCGAGTCACGGGCTCGGTCGGCGGACGTGAGGTCGACTTCACGGCGCCTGGGGCGGCCGAGACGTTTCGTCAGCCGTGAACCCGGCCGCGCCGTTCAGGCAGGTCGCTCGGCCCTCTCGACCAGCAAGGTCACGATCTCATCGAACGACACCGACCCGCGTCCCTCGAGCGCCTGCGCCAGACACCCGGTCAGGTTGGCAACGGCGAAGCTGATTCCCTGCAGGTTACGTGACGGCGGCACGCCGGGAATCGGCCGGGGGAAGCCAGACGCCGCGAAGATGACCACGCCGTCACGGCGGCTGCAATGGTAGGTTTCACGCGGGCAGTCCCAGTCGACGGCGACCGGCACGACGCCGGGCAGGCTGCCCGGTAGCCACTGCGTTGCGCCGTCGGCGGCGGCGGCCACGACGACCGCGCCGCGAGCCGCCGCGTCCCGCACCGCACCGCCCAGTGCCTCCGCGTGTGCCGCGTTCGCCGTACCGAGGCTCAGGTTGATCAGCTGCGCGCGCGCGCGTGCCGCCCACCCGATCGCCGCGACCAGCCCTTCCACGCTCGTCGACAGCTCTCGGTCGAAAACCTTCGCTGCGTAGATTTCGCTCCGGGGCGCCTTCTCGCGGATGACCGCGGTCACCGCGGTGCCGTGGCCGAGGCGGTCGATGAAACCAGGGTGCTCGGCGCCATCCGCCGCGACGCCGACCCCGCCGGCGACGCCGGCGACGTGGGGGTGATCGGCATGCACGCCGCTGTCTACGACCGCCACGCGGACCGGCCCTACGTCAGCCTTGGCCATCATGCGTCGGCGGGTGACGCCCCCGTACCGAACACACGGGCAAAGGCGCCGTCGCCTGCCATCAGTTCGGCCGGCGAGCCCTCCTCGGCCAGCCGGGCCCCGTCGAGAACGATCACCCGATCGGCTTGCCGCACCATCTCCAGCCGGTGAGAGATGATGACCGTCGTCCGGCCGCGCATGAGCGCGCCGTACCCGGCGATCACCTGGCGCGCCGTCGAGGGGTCGAGCGCGGCGGTCGGCTCATCGAGGACGAGGACGGCCGGCTCGGCGAGAAACGCCCGAGCGATCGCGATCCGCTGCCGTTCACCGGCGGACAGCGCACGACCACGTTCGCCAACCTCGGTCTCCATCCCGTCTGGTAGCCCAGCCACGAACGCCTCCAGCCCGGCGGCGCCGAGGGCGGCGGCGACGCCGGCCTCGGTCGCTTCCGGACGCGCGTAGCGGAGGTTCTCGGCCAAGGTCGCGTGAAAGATGAACGGATCCTGATCGACGAGCGCCACCTGTCGGCGAACCTCCGCCAACGGCAGCGCCTTCAGATCCTCGCCGTCGAGCAGGACGCGGCCCGCATCGGGATCGATCAGGCGCATCAACAGGTCGGCGAGCGTCGACTTGCCGCTGCCGCTGGGTCCGACGACGGCGAGGACCTCGCCCGGGGCAACGTCCACCGACACATCGTCGAGGGCGGGCCCACCGCGGTTGAACGAGACGGTCACATGATCGAGCGTGATTCGACCGCGCACCGGCGCCAGCGCTCCGCCTCCGGCGCGATCCTCGACCTCGACGTCGGCATCCAGCAACTCGTGCACACGCCCGAGCGAGACCTTGGCTGTGGCCAGGCTCGCATAGAGCCCCATCAGCGCCTGCAGCGGCGGCAAGACGCGCATCTGGTACGCCATGAACGCCACGAGCGTCCCCATCGTGATCGTGCCGTCGATGACCCGGCTGCCGCCGTACAGGAAGACGACGGCCGTACTGCCCGACAAGATCAGCCCCGGCAAGCCGCCAGACAGGTAGGTGACCCATTGCATCGACATCAGGGCCTCGACGAACGCGTCGTTGCGGCTGCGGAAGCGATCGGCCTCACGCGCCTGGGCGTTGGAGGTGACGACCAGCTTCATCCCCTGGATCGTTTCGATCAGGAAGCTGCCGATGTCGGCGCTGCGGGCGCGGACCGCGCGGACCCGGCCCTCGAGCCGCCGCCGGTAGCGCACCAGCGCCCAGAGGCTCGGCGGCAGCAGGAGGGCGCTGACGAGAAAGAGCCGCAGGTCGAGCCAGATCAGCATGCCGAGTGAGCCGACCAGGAAGATCACGTTGCCCAGCGTCGCCAGCACGGCTTCCGACGCGACACGCTGGATCTCGCCGATGTCGTTGTTGATGCGCGAGACGATGTCACCCAACCGGGTCCGCGCGTAGAACCGGGGTGACAGCCGCTGCAGGTGCTGGTAGAGCGCTAGCCGCATGTCGAAGAGGATGGCAGCCGACACCCGTGTGTAGCGCAGACCGCTCACGACATTGAAGGCGAAACTCGCGAGGGTGATCAGGACGAACGTGAGGACGATCCGCCGCAGTGCGCCGGTGTCGCCGCCGAGCAGCGCGCCGTCGACGAGGGTGCGGGACAGATAGGGTACGTAGAGCGCCAGTCCAGTGCTGGCCAGACTGAGCACCAACACCAGCAGCAGCCGGCGCCAGTACGGCGCCACGTACGCCAGCGCGCGGCGAAACTGGGGATCGAGCACGGGAGTCCGGCGTCAGGCGTCAGCCTGGCGGCATGACGATCAGGCCGGTCATTGTGGCGTCGGCTTCAAGTTCGAGCGTACGCAGGTGCTGGAAGGTATCGGCCTCGTAGATGTCGATCGTCTGGCCGGCCCCATAGACATAGAGCAACTGGCCGTTCGTGCTCGGCTTGATCGACATCCGCGGACGGCCGTTGAAGCGCTGCCGATCGCCCAGCCGACGATTCGCCAGGTCGAACGACCAGAATTCGTAGTTGCCGATTTCCTGGACCAGGCCGTACGCCATCGTCCCGTCCGCCGTCACACTGAAGCTGACGCCCGTGGCCGGCCCGAGGGTGTAGAAGTCCTCGACTTCCTTGGCATTGAGGTTGACCCGGGCAACACCCATCTGACGGCCGTCCCGCACCGGCGACGCCACGGTGAACAGACTGGTATAGAAACCGAACTCCTCGGTCAGGCTGCCCGAGAATCCGAACCGCAGCGGCTCGAGGCCCGACTCGACCGGCTCCGACAGGTCCCAGCGGTCGGTCTCGGTGAACCCATCAGTCTCGTAGATCACGACCTCTCCGCCAAAGATGTAGAGCAGCGAGCCGTCGGGCGAGAACAGCATGTTCAGCCGAGGCCGCGCCTCTTCGTCGGGCCAGGGAATCGTTCGGATCTGCTGGTGCGTCGACAGGTCGTACTGGGCAAATTCGGGTTCGCCGATCTCGAATCGGTCGATGAGCTTTGTTCTGGACTGGGTGACGAACAGCGCGTACCGCTCCTCGGGGTCCACCGCGTAGCTCTCGATCCGCGTCCGCTCGTACCTGCCACTGAGCCTGAAGCTGTCGATCGTCGACCGACCCGCGATGTCGATGATCTCGAAAAACTCCGCCGTCACGTCGCTCATGTAGAGGTGCTTGCGGTCAGCGGAGAGCATTAGGTTCCCCGGGATGCCGGACGTTACCTGAATCTCGTCGACAACCTGCTCGGTCGCCTCGTCGATGACGTAGATCTTGCCGGCATACCCCCCGATGTAGAGCGTGCCGTTGCCGCCTCTCAACTCAGCGCCGTCCTGCGCCTCGGCGAGTACACCGACTAACGCGAACGCCACGGCCAGGCAGACGATGCGAATCAGAAGTGCCATGGGGGTCCTCGACGCGTCCCGATCACGGGAAGATGAGATCGATCTTCCGCCAGTCCTTCTGAGCCGACGCACAGGTGGCCGTCCAGTCCGGCGCGTGATTCAGCTGGTCCGGCACCTGGGCAGGCCAGAAACACCCCAGATGGCAGTCGAACAAATCGCGTTCGACCGGCGAGCAGAGCCCGGCGGTACCGCCCTCGACGTCGACTTCCCACCCCGGGAAGAAGACGAACGAGCATCCGAGCGGCACGTGGACGTCAGGTCTGAGCGGGGCCTGCTGCAGCGCCACGACCTCGCCGCTGGCCGCGGCCTCGGCTGCTGCTTCAATGTGCCGCTCGACCCGATCGGCCTTTTGATTAACTGGCTTGAGATGCTTCATCGGTCACTCGTCCTTCGAAACGCGCGAGATATGCCGGGTTGCGCTCGGCCAGCTCGCCGTAGATACGGAGACAGACATCGGTCCACTCGCGGATCCAGTCGCAGTAGTGCAGGTTCGGGGCTTCGGTCGTGCCGTAACGCGTCTGCGCCTCGTGGTAGCAGCCGCCGGCGCACAGCGGCCTCGCCCAGCACGTCCGGCAGTCGGTCTTGTTCTCGATGTGATGGCGGTCGAGGAATTCGGCCTGACGCTCGCGATCGATTCCGTCGGTCACCGAGCCCATCGAGTGATCCTCGGACCCGGCAAACCGGTGGCACAACGCCACCTGGCCATCGGTCGCAACGCCCATCAGCCCGAGTCCCGCGCCGCACCCGTAGGCCTTGCTCACACCCTTGTGAATCTCCTCGAGCGTGTCCTTCACGTTCGCAAACGCATGGTGGCGATTCTCGACGGCATGGTCGCGGAACTCCTCGGCCAGGTCGCGGAACTGCCCGAGCATCGTGTCGAACCCGCCATCCTCGATGGCGTACTGCCGGTCGGGCGACGTCGTGACCGGCGCGAAGCCGACTTCCCGGAAGCCGACCTCTTCGGTGAGATGCCGGAACATCCGGTGTACGTCCAGCGTCTTCGACGTCAAGGTGACCCGAGCTCCGATCGGCTTCGTGCGGTGTCGCCGCAGCAACTCCTTGATCTTCGGCATCGCGACATCGTAGCTGCCGGCGCCGCTGTGGAAGACGCGGAACGTGTCCTGCATCTCCTGGGGTCCATCGATCGAGATGGTGACCGCGACGTCGTTCTCGACCAGGAAATCGATGGCATCCGGCTTGAGCAAGGTGCCGTTGGTCGTCAGGTTGAACTCGACCCGCTTGCCCAACTCGATCGCGCGCTGTCGCGCGTAGGGAATCGCCACCTTGAGGACCGGCAGGTTCAGCAACGTCTCGCCGCCGAACAACGTCATGTGGACGACCTTGTTCGGACCCGCCTCGCGGAACATGAAGTCGACACTCTGCTTCGCGGTCAGGGCCGACATGAACTTCGGCTGCGCGCCGTTGGCCGTGTCGACGATCTTGTCTTCACCGTACTCGTAGCAGTACGCGCACGCCAGGTTGCACTGATTGGTGACGTTCATCACCATCGTCGTGAGCGGGAACGGTTCGAGCGGAATGACTTTCGGTATCTCCGGCGACGCCTGGTCCACCGGTGCCACGGCCTGGACGCGCACCAGCTCGTCGAGGCCCTCATCCAGCGCCGCGGCCGGCCAGCGCGGCTCGAGCGCGGTCATGACGTCGTCACGCGAACGCGGTTCGGGCTCCAGCAGATCGAGGATCGCGCGGCTGGGGTCGTCGAGCGCAAAGATCGCGGCGTTCTGCAGGTACAGGAACGCCTTGCCGGCCGCTTCGAACCGGTGCAGGTGTCGCGTCCTGAAACACGGCGCTGTCTCGGCTTCCACTACCGCCCCATCTCCCAGGAATCGAATCGCATGTAGAGCGGGACGGTCACGATCAGCAGCGCGCGCGCACGGAGCTCCGTGTCGCTGCCCTCGGGCATGAACGCCGCCACGACCCAGACGTCGCCGATGTTGTTTCGGTTGCCGTCTCGCTCGGGGTTCGGACCGTCGACAGCCGGCGTGAACATCCCGGCCTGGTCGATTCCGCCGACGAACCGAAGGTCCTCATCGCCGTAGGTGGCGGAGTACTCCTCGAGGCTCCACGTCGGCTCGACCAGGCCAAGGTTCAGATCGTCGGCGGTGCCCGACTCGCCATCGGGTCCGTCGTGCCACGCCACCGTGTCGAAGTACTCGTACTGCTTCGGGATGACGACGCCCCCCACGCGTGCCATTCCGCGAGGCGGATCGACCGTGATCCGATCGACCTGGTCGTACACGACCAGCGCGCCGGCTCCCAGCGCTCTGCCGATGCGAACATCACGGGCGCCGACGATCGCGCCGTCGGCCACGGTAACCCTGACCGTCGCGGTGCCCGGCGTAACGCTCACTACCTCGGACACGTCGACACCGGCGCCCAGGTCGACGTCGGCCGCCGACAGCATCTCGGGCAGGTTCGCGCCGTGGATCCGGATCTCCTGCTCACGACCCGACGTCCTCACACCGCGCGGCTGAACGCCCGTGATGACCGGCACGTCATCGACACGCGTGAGCGTGACATCGAGGCCGATCTCGTCGAACGCGCCGCGATACCACCGGCCGGAAATCTCGCGCCAGTCGCGATCGACGAACATTACCTGGCGCCAAGCGGCGTCCTCAGCTGCGGCGTCCGACGAGCCCCTCCACTGGAAGCCGGTATAGACAATCGCACGGCCGGTGTGGGCCACCGTCGCGCCCTCGCGCGGATATTCGAGGGTCGTCTCGGTCGTGAACTCGCTGTCGCTACCTGGAACGGCGGTCACCGTCATCTGCCCAAAGACCGGACCGCGGCCCGGCTGGCGCCCCGACACGGCCCACGACCCGGCGAGCTGGGGCGAGCGCACGTTGGCCGCCCACGCGGACCACGCCGACGTATGGAGCGGGAAGACCTCGCTCAGATGATCGATCGCGCGGTTCATCGGGTGCCGGCGCCTGGGCGTCTCACCCTCCGCGGGCGGCTCGCGCCCAACCATCCCGTTCTCGAGAAACCCTTGGCGATCGGAGAACGGGTAGTAGCCGCGGTGCATCGCCACAACCAGCTCCCACTCCTCCTGGGTGCGGCGCTGGTTGAGAATCCGCCCCATCGAATGGCAGGCACTGCACGTCGCTTCCGTGTCGCGATCGGCTTCGTACTCGAACTCGATCAGCCGCCGCTCGACTTCGAATGCACCGGCCCGCGCTTCCTCGGGTGCGAGCCCGAGATCGTTCGAGAGGTACCGCACGATGTCTCGCGCCTCGTCAGGATCGATCACCATGTCGTTCAAGGTGACCATCCGCCGGATCGTCTGTTGCCACCCTTCGGGCGTCGTTCGTCGGTAGGAAATTCGGGAGAGAATCTGCGGGTCGTCTGTGGCGTGGCAGACGCCGCACGCTTCGACCACCACCGGACTCTCGATCGGGATCCCGGCTGGCGCCTCGTCGGTCTGCGCGGCCACCGTGAGCGGCATCCACGCCGCGAACAAGACCAGGACGGCTCTCGTGGCTATCGTCATCGGCTTCGGTATCTGCATCGGCAGTCGGCGTTGGGATCGGTCCACGACCGGCCGAAAACCCCCGTGGAAAGCCTCTTTGTAACACAGGCTCAGGGCCCGCGCAATTTGGGTGGAACGCCCTCTGACGGCCGCCACTCAGCGATTCTTCAGGGCACCGGCGGCCAGCAACAGCGACAGCGCGCCCAGAAAGTCGGGAAGGCCGACCTCCGGGTGCCGGTCGTTGTAGACCTCGAACAGATCGGGCACCTGATCGCAGTCGCCCGCCATCCCCACGAGCGCCGGCAGATCGACACCCCGGACGAACCTGACCGCGGTGGGCGGAATGGCGGGGGTCTCGAGGCGCAGGCGCGCCTCCAGCACGACCTCGCGTCCGGCGATGCCCGGCTGGCGTTCGATGCGCAGACGATCCCCCGGCACGAAGTCGATCCCGGACCGCTGCTTGAGATCGCCGAAGGCGGCCCGCACCGTCGGGTCGCCGCGCAGCGTCTCGACGTCGATCGCCGCGGGCGGTTGCATGCCGAGACCGGCCAGATCGTCTCCGACGGTGGACCGCCCCGCCCAGAATGGATGGTCATGAGCGGTCGCCGCATCACCGAAGTAGTCGGCCGCCTGACGGGCGAAGCTCGTGACGACCTCGGCCTCACGTGCCGCGTAGAATCCGCGAGCCGGCTCGGCCATCTCCGGTCGGGTGAGGCAGGTGTTGGCGACGATGGATGCCATCCAGGCCGACGCAATCGCCTTCTTCACGCCGAAGGACGAGAGCGGGTCGATGAACGAGGCGGCATCGCCCACCAGCAGGCACGCGGGCGCCGAATAGCGTTCGGCCGCATAGACCGACGCGTCACAGGCCCACGGCTCGATTGCCAGGGTGGCGCCCTCGGTCAGGCCGGCGAGTCGCTGCGTCTTGGCGAGTTCGACGCGGTAGGTATCCGCGAGATTGCCGCCACGCTCCAGATCGGTCGCGCGCGGGTCGACCATGACGGTCAGGTAGCGTCGCGACGCGCTGACCGGCACCGACCAGGCCCAGCCGTCCCGATACGCTTCGACGAGCGTATGGCTCGGTTCGGAAAGAGGCCAGCCCGACGCGCGGTCCCAGATCGCGACGATCGCCAGCGTTGCCGGGCCGTCGCCATATCGACGGAAGCCGTGCCGCGCGACGACGCCGGCTCGGCCGGAACAATCGAGCACGATCTGCGCGTCGACGCGAGTGTCACCGCCGCCGTCGGCCACACCCACGACGGCGCGACCCTCAGCGAACTCGACACGCTTGACCATCCGTTCGCTGATGCGGGCGCCTGCCGCCTCGGCCTGCGACCTCAGCAGTCGATCGAAACGACGCCGCTCCACCTGGTGGCCGAACGCGCCCTCGGCGAACCTCTCCGACCGGGACTCGCCGTCGCCCCACCAGACGGTGTTCCCCGTCGACCGGTAGAACCCCGCGGCGTCGACTGCCTCGAGCACCCCGACAGCGCGGAAGAGCTTCCGGCAGCTAGGTGGAATCGACTCGGCGAGGGTTGGAGCGTCCGACTCGGGCTTCGTGAAGACGAGGACCGCGTGTCCCCAGGCGGCCAGTAGGTGCGCGGCCACCGCTCCGGCCGGGCCGCCGCCGACGATGACGACGTCCGAACTGGCGGGCAACTGCCGGGATACCATGGTGAGAACCAGCGGATCCGGCACAGCGGGTCGACAGCGTGCCGGAGAGACGACTGGCCGGGAAATTATACGCTGGCCACCGACGAGGCCCGGGCCGGTCGAGTGACAGCCCCCGAAGGATCGATGACAATTGGGCCGACGATGCAGATCGCCATCATTTCGGACATCCACGATCGGCGCGATCACCTGGCCACCGTGCTCGACCAGGTGTCCGGCGCCGATCTGCTCATCTGCTGCGGCGATCTCTGCTCGCCGTTCATCGTCGTGCAGCTCGGTGAGGGATTCCACCGGCCGATCCACGTCGTCTTCGGCAACAACGACGGCGATCTCTTCCGCATTTCCCAGCAGGCCAGCCGATTCTCGCATCTGACCCTGCACGGCGAATTCGCGGAACTCACGTGCGACGGCAAGCGGATCGCCGTCAATCACTTTCCGGAGATCGCCCGCGCCCTGGCAGCCTCCGATCGCTACGACCTGGTCTGCTACGGGCACGACCATCAGCATGCGATCACCGCGGACGGTGAGACCGTCATCGTGAACCCCGGCGAGGTCTACGGCGGCTTAAGCGGCACCGCGAGCTACGCCGTGTACGACACCGCGACGGGCGTGGCCGAGCGACGCGCTCTCGACTGACCGCCGGCCAGTGGGCCGGTTGAATCGTGGTAGGCTCGATTTTCATGACCATTCCGCGCATCGTCGCATCGGCCGTGGTGGCTGCCATGCTCGCAGCCACACCCCTGGCGGCGCAGGACGTCACGAAGTACGTGCGCTACGCCTACGCGGGCGCCGAATCCTACGGCATCCTGGAGGGCGACCAGATCCACGCGCTACGGGGCGATCTCTTCGACTCGCCCACCCGCACCGGCCGCACGATCGCGCTGGCCGACGCCACGCTGCTCATTCCGGTGACGCCGTCGAAGATCATCGCCGTCGGCTTCAACTACCGGAGCCATCTCGGTGACCGCGAGCCCGACCCGTACCCCGGGCTCTTCATCAAGTACCCGACGTCGCTGATCGCGACCGGCGAATCGATCGTCTTCCCGCCGGGCGCCGGCAACGTACACTACGAGGGCGAGATGGTCCTCGTCATCGGGCGGCGCGCGCGGCATGTGTCGCGTGAGGACGCGCTCGACCACGTCTTCGGCGTAACCGCCGGCAATGACGTCAGCGAACGCGACTGGCAGGCTGGAGATCTCCAGTGGTTCCGCGCCAAAGCGTCCGACACGTTCGGACCGCTGGGCCCCGCGATCGTCACGGGCCTGGACCCCGACGACCTGCTGCTCCAGACCCGCCTGAACGGCGAGGTGCGCCAGTCGCAGCGCACGAGCGACCTCTTCTTCGGCTCGGCCGAGATCATCAGCTACGTCAGTCAGTTCGTGACGCTTGAGCCCGGTGATGTCATCTATACGGGCACGCCCGGGGAGACTCACGCGATGCACCCCGGCGACGTCGTCGAGATCGAACTGGAGGGCGTCGGCATCCTCCGCAACACCGTCGCGGGCGCTGACAACCGGTAGCGCTGGTTCAGCAGACGCACTCGACGTATGCCCCCTGACGCCACGAGCGGATCAACGGCGGACACTGACAGCTTGCTGCGGCCGGTCGCCGTGCGCGGCGAGCGGGTCTACGTCATCGACGAAGAGGGAAACCGCTACCTCGACGCCGCCGGCAGCGGCGGCGTCGTCACGATCGGCCATGGTGTTCGCAGCGTGGCCGACGCAGTGGCGCCGCGCTGCGCGAGCTGCCGTTCGTCCACGGCGGTGTCTTCGACACGCCGCAGAGCTTCGAGCTAGCGGCGATGCTGAGCGGCAGCTTCCCCGGCCCGGAACAGGACGCCGATGTGATCTTCACGTCGGGCGGCTCGGAGGCGACAGAGGTGGCCATCGCCACCGCGCGCCGCTACTGGGCAGCAAAGGGTGAGCCGGCTCGACACACCGTGCTGGGCCGGTGGCACGGCTACCACGGCGGCACGGCCGCGGCGCAGACGCTGTCGGGCAACCGGGCCCCCAGACAGGCCTATGCGGTGACCGAGGTGCCGCTCGCGGCGCCATGCTACTGCTACCGCTGCCCGTTCGACGTCGAGTTTCCGTTCTGCGAGGTCGCCTGCGCGCACGATCTGGAGGAGACGATCCGTCGCGCCGGGCCGGAGACCGTGGCCGCATTCATCTGCGAGCCAATTGTGGGCGAGACGAGCGGCGCGGTTCCGCCGCCGACCTACCTCAAGACGATTCGCGACATCTGCGACGCACACGGCATCCTGTTCATTGCCGACGAGACACTGACCGGCGGCGGACGGACCGGTCAGTTCTTCGCCATCGAGCATTGGGACGTCGCGCCGGACATGTTGATCGTCGGCGGCGGCCTGGCGAGTGGCTACGCGCCGCTTGGCGCACTCCTGGTAAGCGAAAAGATCTCGGAGGAAGCCGACGGGGCCGACCAGCCGCCAGAGCCGACGTTCACCTATCAGGCGCATCCGCCCTCGGTGGCCGCCGGCCTCGCCGTCCAGCAGTATCTGGATACGGCACGAGCTAATCGCCCGCGCGCGCGAGCGTGGCGAGTATCTGACCGACCACCTGGCGCCGCTCAACCGGATCGCCCGCGTGGGTGAGATTCGCGGTCAGGGCCTCCTCAGGACGATCGAACTGGTCGCCGACAAGAGCGCCCGCACGCCGATCCCGCCCGAATCGCTCTTCGTCGAGCGCGTGTTCGAGAAACTCCGGCACAACGGGGTGCTCGTGCACGCCGTGCGCGGCACGGTCGACGGCACGGTGGGCGAGCATCTGATGCTGGCGCCGCCGTTCGTCATCACCGAGGCCGAGATCGACCGGATCGTGCAGGCGCTGGAAGACGCCCTGCGCAGCACCAGCATGTAGCCCGGCCGGCTACTTGCTGTCGGCGTCCAGGTACTGACTCTTCCCTTCCTCCCAGTCGTTCCGCCGCTTGGTGAAGAAGTCCCAGACGATACAGTCCTCCATCACCCAGGCTTCGTGTTCGGCGTTGGCCGGGATGACGAGGATCTCGCCCGTCTGCAGTAGCACCTCCTGCCCGTCGATCTTGAGGCGGAGCGCACCGTCTATAACGCACGTAAACTGCTCGGCTGCATGGCTGTGCTTTCCTATGTGCGTGCCGCCCGCCAAGGTCAGCCGAGCGAACGTCCCGTTGTCACCCCACACCACGCACCGCTCGACGTTGTTGGTGATCCGCTCGACCGGAATGTCTTCCCACGTCACGCCCTTCATGATCGATTCCTCTCTCGTGTCGATACCGCCGCCATCCGACCACCTGGACTACAATTCCGAGTGACCGGTCTCGGACCTTAGCATTGACCAGGGAGGCATCCAATGCTCCGCAGAATCACGCTCGCTGCCCTAGCGTTCGCCACAGCCTCGCTGGCCGCGGCGCCAGCCGTCGAGGAGTCGCGCACGATGCAGTCGGCTGGCGACGGCCGCTTCACGATGGCCCTCACCGGCGACTCCATCATCACCCGACGGCTGTCGGTCTATCAAGAGCCCGAGTTCCTGGAGATGATCGGACTGCTGCGTCGAGCCGACGTCGCATTCACGAACCTGGAGATGCTCTTCCACGACTACGAGCCCTACCCGATGCACCAGAGCGGGGGGACCTACATGCGCGCAGCGCCCGCACTGGTTGACGAGTTGACGTGGGCCGGCTTCGACATGGTCGCCCGCGCGAACAACCACACCGGGGACTACGGCACCCTGGGCATGGATCTGACGACCCGCTACGTGGACGCGGCCGGGCTGACCCAGGCCGGCGTCGGCCACAGCCTGGCGGAGGCTCGGGAGGCCAAGTTCCTGGAAACCGCCGAGGCCCGCGTGGCCCTCATCTCGGTGGCGTCGACCTTCCCCGACCACTCGCGGGCTGGCCGGACGCGCGGCGACGTGCCGGCCCGGCCGGGCCTGAACCCGCTGCGCTTCGACACGAGCTATGTCGTGACGCGCGATCAACTCGAATCTCTGCGCAGCACGATGCGAGATCTCGGCTTCAGCGTGCCCGACGACGAGGACCAGCTGACCTTCCGCGGCAATCGTTTCGTCCTGGGCGACGCGCCGGCGGTGCGAACCGAGCCCAACAGCGATGACGTGCGCGAGATCGCTGCCGTCGTGGCCAACGCCAGCCGGCAGGCCGACTACACCATCGTGACCATTCACGCCCACGAGGGTGACGGCGACCGGTTCGTCCCCGCGCAGTTCCTCGTGGTCTTCGCGCACGCGATGATCGACGCGGGCGCCGACATTTTCGTCGGCCATGGACCACACGTCGTTCGAGGCATCGAGTTCAGAGACGGCAAGCCGATCCTCTACAGCCTGGCGAACTTCCTCTTCCAGAACGAAACCCTGCTCAGGCTGCCTAGCGAGAACTACGAGCCATACGATCTCGACGGCGATGCGCACGTCGCCGACTTCAATGACCGGCGTTACGACAACGACACACGCGGCTTCCCCGCGCAGCGTGAAATCTGGGAGTCGGTGGTGGCCGTCGCCGAATGGGACGGCCCGCACCTGGCGGACCTGCGCCTGCACCCGATCACGCTCGGGTTCGGCGAGTCGCGGGTGGTGCGCGGCCGACCGATGTTCGCTGATGCCGAGCTGGGCGCCAAGATCATCGGCGACGTGAACCGGCTGTCGGCGCCGTTCGGCACCACGGTCGTCTTCGAGGACGGCGTGGGCCGGGTACAGCTGCCGGCCTCGACGAGCCAGCCGTAACGTCGCAGCTCCCCGCGGCGGTATATAGTAGGGGCGCCAGCGACGCGGACGGATCGGCCTCGCAGCCGACGAGGTACCGTGGGAGCCGATGCCGAGCCAGAAGAGCTTTACCTTCCATACCGAGCTTCGCCTGGTGGCGCTGACCGGCGTCAAGGCTCTCGGTGTCTCGGATCTCCGCTCGGCCTTGCAGAAGCTCCCCGGGTCGTCGGTCTTCTACCACACGCATCAGGAATACCTGGCGCACAACTTCGAGAAGCCGATCTACTACAACGACTTCGCGGTCTGGGTGCACGAGGCGCTGCGCGAGGAGGCGCTCGCCGAGAAGCTCGCCGCCATCGACCTGCTGGGATTCACCAGCATCCGGGAGCTGCGTGCCGCGCTCGTCTCGACGATCGACGACTATCTCCCGGCGATGCGGCGGCCGGGGTTCGAGTGCCACCCGGACGACGCCTTCCATTTCTGCAAGTCGAAGAGCTTCATCCTGCCGACGGGCGTCGTGGCCTGCGACGTGCCAGAGTTCTTCACCAAGCTGCCGCACGTCAGCATTGCGTCGCTGTATTTCCACTTTTTCGAAGCCCGACTTCGGCTCCGGTGGCGAACCAATGATTTCTCCCGGTGGATCAAGGATCGCGGACGCCCCGACCTCGCCGACGCCATCGATCGACTCGACCCCTATGTCCGCACGCTGGACGAGCTGAGAGACGCCATTGTCGCGCTCGCGGACACGCCGGAGCCGCAAGCGTGAGTGCCAGCCTCGCAGACTACCGGGCGATCGTCGGCCCGGAGATCATCGACGAACTGAAGGTCGCGGCCGACCAGATCAAGCATCGGCGGCTCCAGCACATCAACTCGACGCTGGTTGGGGGCGGTGTGGCCGAACTGCTCGATCGGATGGTGCCGCTCTTCCGCGAACTCGGCGTCGAGACGAGCTGGGACGTCATCAAGGGCGAGGCGACGTTCTTCGAGGTCACCAAGGCCTTCCACAACGCGCTGCACGGCGGCACGGAAACAATCACCGAGGCGATGCTCGAGACCTACCGCGAGACGACCGCCCAGAATCTCCAGTCGGTCGCGATCACGGGCGACGTGGTCGTCGTGCACGATCCCCAGCCCGCGGGCCTCATCGAGCAGCGGGGCGACGACCGGCGCTGGATATGGCGTTGCCATATCGACGTGTCGACGCCCGATCCGAAGGTGTGGGGGTTCCTGAAGTCGTACGTCGACCGCTACGACAGCTCCGTCTTCTCGATGCCCGAGTTCTCGCAGCAGCTGCAGATCCCGCAGTTCATGATCACACCGTCGATCGACCCGCTGAGCGACAAGAACCGGGAGCTGCCGCAGGAGACGATCGAGCGGACGCTCGAACAGTACGGGCTGGACCCGGAGCGGCCGATTCTGACGCAGATTTCTCGGTTCGACCGGCTCAAGGATCCTGTCGGCGTGATCAAGGCCTACCGGCTGGTCAAGCGGCGGCACGACTGCCAGCTGGTCCTGGCGGGAGGGGCCGCCGACGACGATCCCGAGGGCGCGGAGGTATTGAAGGAGGTCAACGAGGCTGCCGACGGCGACGCCGATATCCATGTCGTCGCACTGCCGCCTCACAGCGATATCGAGATCAACGCGCTGGTCCGCGGGTCGACGATCGTGCTGCAGAAGTCGATCAAGGAAGGCTTCGGCCTGACCGTGACCGAGGCGCTGTGGAAGCGCAAAGCCGTCATCGCCGGCGCCGTCGGAGGGATCAAGCTACAGATCCTCAACGGCATCACCGGCTTCCTCGTGCACTCGTCCGAGGGTGCGGCGAACCGGGCGATCGAGCTGCTTGGCGACCCCGAGCTACGTCAGCGGCTCGGGACGAACGGTTACCTGCACGCCAAGGAGAACTTCCTCACGACCCGCCACATTCGCGACTACCTGCTGATGATCCTGGCGCTCGAGGAGCCGTCCAAGGATATGCGCTACCTCGTCGGCCTGCCCTGACCGACCGCCGGGATCGGCGCTATTCCGACAGTTCACCGTGCGCGTCGGCGAGCACCGACGCCAGGCTCAGGCGCGGGACCACGACCCCGTGGTCGTCGAAGCCCGGCAGGGTTTCGATCGACGTGATCTCCTCGACCGACTGCCCCGCCGCGATGCAGGCCTGGACATGCTCGAGAACGGCCGTGAAGTAGTCACGCTGGTGGAGCAGGTCGGCGCTCTCGCCGACGACGCCGAATTCCGCCTTCCCGTGCCCGAAGACGAAGGTCGCGTCGGCGGTGTGCGTGTCGGCCACCTGCTCGAGGGTCGTGATCCAGTTCGCGATTGACGCGCCACTGGGGCGGTCGATGCGGGGATGGACCCGATTGAACATCAGATCGCCCATATGCACGACGTTGGCATTCTCGAAGTGCACGACGATGTCGCCGCCGGTGTGACCCGGCCCGTAGTGGCGCGCCGAGACGATCTCGGTACCCAGGTGTATCCGCCAGCTCTCGACGAACGTCACGTTCGCGTAAGCCTGATCGGCCTCGGTCCCGGCACCCGCGGCTGCGCGCCGCTGCAGCTCCGGCACCAGGGAGTGCGCGACGATATGCTTCACGACACCCTGGAACACCTGGTTGCCCCCGGTGTGGTCGCCGTGATGGTGGGTATTGATCAGGATGTCGATCCCCCGCTCCGATCGTTCCTGCAGTCCGTCGACGCAGATCTGCGCGGTATTGGCGAACTGGCTGTCGACCGCCACCGTGCCGCCCTCGGAGACCAGCCAGCCGATCGTGCCGCCACTGCCGTTGAAGATGCCGACGCCAGCGCGCAGTTCCTCGAAACTCGTTTCCGGATCCTGGCCGAAGGCGGGAAGACCGCGCATGGCCCCCGCCGCAACGGCGAACGACGAGGTAGTAATGAACTGGCGGCGATTCAACCTCAGGGTCACGGTCTACTCCTTTGCAAGACTCCACTCGCCACGCTCGTGGCGACGAGCGCCAATCTTCTCACGACTCCCTCACCGCGTCATCGCACGGGCGCATTCAAACGGTCGGCTGCGAGAGCAGCACGATCTTCCCGATGTGCGCGCCGGCCTCAAGCATCGTGTGAGCTTCGGCCGCGGCGCGCAGCGGGAACGTCGCGTGTATGACGGGCCGGGCCCGGCCCTGCTCGAGGATCGGCCAGACCTTGCGATGCAGTGCCTGGGCGATGGCGGCCTTCTCTTCGACCGGACGCGGCCGCAACGTCGAACCGGTCAGCACGAGCCGCTTCTGCATGATCGGGATCCAGTTGATCGTCGCCTTCGGCCCAGCCAGAATCGCGATCTGCACGAGGCGGCCGTCTGGCGCCAGCGCCTTTATGTTGCGCGGCGTGTAGTCGCCTCCGACCATGTCGAGCACGACGTCGACGCCAGCGCCGCCGGTGGCGTCGGCAACGACCTCTACGAAGTCTTCCTCGCGATAATTGATGGCACGCTCGGCGCCGAGCCGTTCACACGCAGCGCACTTGTCCGGCGTGCCGGCGGTGGCGAAGACGTGGGCGCCGAAGGCCGAGGCCAGCTGGATCGCGGTCGTCCCGATGCCGCTCGAACCGCCGTGCACCAGGAGCCGCTCTCCTTCGGACAGGCGGCCCCGCTCGAAGACATTGGTCCAGACCGTGAAGTAGGTTTCGGGCAGCGCCGCCGCCGACATGGCGTCGACGCCGGACGGAATCGGGAGGGTCACGGCGGCGGGAGCGACACAGTACTCGGCATAGCCGCCGCCAGGTACCAGCGCACAGACCGCATCACCGATCCGCCATCGGTCGACATCGGCGCCGCACGCGGCGACGGTCCCGGCCACCTCGAGCCCGGGAAGATCGGAGGCTCCCGGCGGCGGAGGGTACTTCCCCTGGCGCTGCATGACGTCGGGGCGGTTCACGCCCGCCGCCGCCACGGCGATCAGCACCTCGCCACGGCCCGGCGCCGGCTTCGGTCGGTCGACCGGTGTGAGGACTTCCGGGCCACCCGGTGTGGAGATCTCGACGGCGAGCATAGAGATCCCACTATAGCTGAGGGAGGGGCGGCCCGTGGGCCGAGGCGTTCTCCATTAGGACTTCGCCTGGCGGCTCGTCCCGGCAGGACTGAAGTCCTGCCCTACGCATTTCTTGGGCTCGTCCTGGCAGCCCTAAAGGGACTGCCCTACTCCATTCTTAATGCGGTCATCGGGTCGACGCGGGTGGCGCGGCGGGCCGGCACGAGGACGGCCACCAGCGCCACGACGATCAGCACGATGGGAATGGCGACGTAGGTCACCAGGTCGGTCGAGATCACGCCGAACAGCATCGTCGACAGCAAACGGCTCAGGCCGAACGCGCCCACCAGCCCGACCGCGGCGCCCGCGAGCGTCAGCGCGAGGCCCTGGCCCAGGATCAACCCCAGCACGTCGCGGCGCCGCGCGCCGAGAGCCATGCGGATCCCGATCTCCTGACGCCGCTCGGCAACCGAGTACGCCATGACCCCGTAGATGCCGATCGCCGCCATCAGCAGCGCCACGACCGCGAAGCCGGCCAGCAGCCCCATCGAGAACCGTCTAACCCCAAGCGAGGTCGCGACCCGCTGGTCCATCGTCTGGATGTTGAACAGCGGCAGACCTGGATCCTCGGCCTGCACCGCGCCACGAACGGTGGTGAAGGTCGTCTCGGGGTCCACCGACGTCCGGAGCGCAACGAACATCGCGCCGACCGGCGTCTGGGCCGCCGCGGCATCGGGCGCAATCGGCACGTCCTCGATGGCAAACGACCCGTTCCCTCCGACGCCGCTCATCGGTAGTGACGAGATGGCACCAGCCGCCTCGACGCCGGGCAGGGCACGCCCGCGCTCGAGGGTCCGCCGGTAGAACGTCGCCCACGCTCCGGCGTCGGGATAGGTCGTGGCCGGCAGGGCCAGGCGGAAGGTCAGCGTCTGCTGCGGCGTGAACCCCGGGTCGACGTCGAGCACGCGCTGGAACGAACGAATGAGCAAACCCGCCCCGACCAGGAGCACCAGGGCCAGCGCGATCTCGGCGATGACCAGCGCGCGGCGCGTCATCTGCCGGCCGCGCGTCGAACCACGCCCGCCATCCTTCAGCGCATCATACAAGTCGGCCCGCGACACCTGGATCGACGGCACGACGCCGAACACCAGGCCGGTGAGCAGCGACGCGCCCAGCGTGAAAGCGAGTACCGTGGCATCGATCTCGATCGCGCCGAACTGCGCCAGGCTCTGTGGAGCCACGACCGGCAGCAGCTCGACACTCCACACCGCCACCAGGAGCCCAACCCACCGCCGTCGACGCTCAGCGCGACGCTCTCGGTGAGCAGTTGACGAACGATCCGGCCGCGGCCGGTGAGGTTGACGCCGCGGAAGGCGACGGCGGCCATCGACTCGAACGCCCGGTTCTGCTCGGCATAGTCGAGGTAGCCCGGCACCGACACGGACGCTTGAAAGCCGTTCATGATCGGGTACACGTGTGACAGCGTCACCAGCCGGTCCGGAGCGGCGAACGGGAGCGGTGTCAGCAGCACCTGATTGACGCCGCTGAAGATCGCTGTGCTGGCGCCGATCCCGAGGGCGAGCGTGACGACGGCGATGATGGCCGGTGCCTTGCGGAAGCTCCGCAAGGCGTAGCGGAGGTCGTGGACAAAGTCTCGCATGATCTCGATCTACTCCGGCGGCGCCACCAGGTATGGGGATAAGCTTGACGAGTTCGGACGCCGGTCGGTGATAAGGAAACGTCGTGCCAGGCTCGACCTGGCCCCTAACTCACACGACCACAAGGAGATGCCGCCGCATCGTCGTGGGACTCGCCCCGAACGGTGTTCGACGCTGGGCGAGCGGGTCCCAGAAGCGAACAGTGACGCTGGACAACGCGGCAGGACGGGAGGAGCAGTGGACATGCAGGTTGGGACGAAATTGACGCGGATGGCGTTCGTGCTCAGAGTGCTGATGCTCGGGACGTCGTGGGGGGTGGCACTCGCGGTGCCCGCGAACGCGCAGCAAGACGGCCTCAAGATCTACATCTCGGCCGACATGGAAGGCGTCACCGGCGCCGTGACGGGCGACCAGCTCAGCCCGGATGGCTTCGAGTACCAGCGCTTCCGACAGTTCCTCACGGACGAGGTCAACGCCGCCATCGCAGGCGCGCGCGAGGCCGGTGCCACGGAGATTCTCGTCAGCGACTCGCATGGCAACGGCGAGAACCTGCTGATCGAGCAACTGCCCGAGGATGTGCAGGTCGTCCGCTCCTGGCCGCGGCCGCTGGGCATGATGGAGGGCATCGACGCGACGTTCGACGGCGTCATCTTCATCGGCTACCACTCGAGCACGACCAACCCCGACGGCATCCGTGCGCACACGACGTCGAGCGCTCGACTCTCCGCCGTGCGTCTCAACGGTGTGGAGATGACCGAAGGCGCGTTCAGCGCCGCCATCGCCGGCCATTTCGGCGTGCCGGTGATCATGATCTCCGGCGACGATGCCGCGGTCACCGAGGTGCAGGCGGTCGTGGGCGACATCGAAGGCGCGATCGTCAAGTGGGCCTACAGCTTCCACTCCGCGCGGACGCTGCACCCCGCGGCCGGCCAGGCCCTGATCCGCGAGCGGGTCCGGCTGGCGGTCAACCGAATCGCGGACGGCGGCTTCACGCCCTACACGCCGGACGCACCGCTGCGCTTCGACGTGACGTTCAAGAACTACCGGCCGACACAGCTCCTCGCATACCTGCCCCAGATCGAGCGGATCGATTCGCACACCGTGCGATACGTCGGCGACGACATGGTCGACATCTCGACGTTCTACACGTTCATGATGAGCTACGATTCGAACCTGCAGCCCTGACGACATGACGACTGACGACGCCGCGACCGTGGACCTCGAGCCGTTGCAGCCGGCGGACTGGGGATCGGTCGCCGCGATCTACCGAGAGGGCATCGAGACCCGCAACGCGACGTTCGAAACCGACGTGCCCTCCTGGGAAGCGTGGAGTGCCGCCCACCTCGCGAGTTGTCGAATCGTGGCCCGCGCCCCCGGTGCCCGGGCATCCTGGGCTGGGGTGCGCTGAGCCCGGTATCCGGCCGATGCGTCTACGCTGGTGTTGCCGAGGTCAGCCTGTACGTCGCGGCGGCCGCCTGGGGCCGCGGCGTCGGCCGGCAGCTCCTGTAGGCGCTGGTGGCGGCATCCGAACGTGAGGGCATCTGGTCACTCCACGCCGGCATCTTTCCGGAGAACACGGCGAGCATCGCGCTCCATGCGTCCTGTGGATTCCACCACGTTGGCGTGCGCGAGCGGGTCGGCGAGATGGACGGGCAGTGGCGGGACATCGTGCTGCTCGAGCGGCGGAGCGACGTGGTCGGCGTCTAGAAACCGACGCCCTTGGCCGTCAGGCGGATGCGCAGGAGGTACATATCGGCCGTGATGTACAGGGTGGAGCCGTCGTCGCCGAACGCGCAGTTCGACGTGCTCTGTGTCGTCACAATCGAACCCATATGCTCCCCATCCGGGCTGACGATCAGCACGCCGTTCTGGGGCCCCGCGATGTAGAGGTTGCCCTGCTGGTCGACGGCCATGCCGTCGCCCCAGGACTCGTAGAAGACCCGGCCGCCTCCCAGGCTGCCGTCGGGCGCGACCTCGTAGGCCATGACGACCGGCTGATTCCGGCCGTCGGAGCTGGCGACGTAGAGAATCGACTCGTCCGGCGAGAACGCGATGCCGTTCGGTCGCGACAGGTCGTCGACCAGCAGCGACACCTCGCCGTTCGGCGTGAGCCGGTAGACACCCTGAAGGTCTAACTCCTTCGCCGGATCGTCCATACCCCGCTCGAGGCCGTAGGGCGGATCGGTGAAGTAGAAGTCGCCGTTGCTGCGCTGGACGACGTCATTCGGTGAGTTGAAGCGCATCCCCTCGAAGTCACCGACCAAAGTCGCGAAGGTGGCCTCGGGCGCCTCCCACGGCGCGTCGAGCCGCGCCAGGCGCCGATCGCCGTGCTGCGCCAGGACGAGCCGGCCGCCGCGGTCGAGTGTCAAGCCGTTCGACCCGCTCTCCCCGCCACGCGCCACCGCACCCGTATAGCCCGACGGCTGCAACCAGATCGATGCCGCCTCGCCATCGCGCCAGAGGTAGACGGCATTGTTCGGAATGTCGGAATAGAGCACGCCGCCGAGCGCCGGCACCCAGACCGGTCCCTCCGTCCACTCGTGGCCCTCGGCCAGGATCTCGGGCACGGCATCCAGTGGCACGAGCGCATCGAGGCGCGGATCGACCCGCTCGACGCCGCCGATCGGCGCGGGCCGAGAAGCGTTCGCCTGGTCGACGATCTCGGCTCCGCGGGCGAACGACCCTGCCAGGACGCAGGCACACGCGACGATCGATATGGGGAACGTATTCATCCAGCCTCCTCGGCGCAGCGCACTACCGTGCGATCTGCACGCCTAGAATCTCGACCCGCTGCAGCGGCGTTTCGCCCTCGAGCGGAAGCGACTCGATGGCATCCACGTTCTCCATGCCGTCGACGACGCGGGCAAAGACCGTGTACTCGCCGTCGAGCGTGCTCACGGTATCGGTGCAGATGAAGAACGAGGTGTCGGCGCTGGCCGGGTCGTCGCCCCGCGCCATCGAGACGGTGCCACGAACATGCGGCGTCGCCGAGAACTCGGGTTCGAGGGTCGTGACCAGCCGCCGTTGGCGCTCATCGAGCGGCCGGTTGCGGCTGCCAAGCCACCCCGATTGAATCAGCATGCCATCGACGACGCGATGGAACGACATGCCGTCGAAGACGCCGACCGACGCGAGGCGGAGAAAGTTGCGGACGTGTTCCGGCGCGATCTCTGGCATGAACTCGAGCGTGATCGCACCAGAGGTGGTGCCGAGAATCACCCGATAGGCGGCGAGTTCCTCCGGGCTGTCCTCAGAGAAGGGCGCAGGTTGCTCGGCCGGACGGTCGCGGATGGTCACCGACCTGATCGAGATCCGCTCGATCGCCTTGCCCGACTCGTCGGTCTCGGCCTCCGAGATCTCGGTGACGAGGTTCATCCCCTCGGTGACCCGGCCGAAGACGGTGTAGCTGTCGTCGAGCGCCGGCTGGTCGACGATACTGATGAAGAACTGCGAGCCGGCGCTGTCGGGATCGCCGGGAATCTGCGCGGCCGACACCGCGCCGCGAGTGTGCGGCTCATCACTCAACTCGGCGGCTAGGACGCCGAGGCCGCCCTGACCGTAGAGTTCGGGCTTCTCGAGGTCCTTCGTCATCGGATCGCCGCCCTGGACGATGCCGTGCCGGACCATCCGATGGAAGATCGTGCCGTCGTACACACCCTCCTCAGCCGACTTGATGAAGTAGCCAACATGGTTGGGCGCGGCCTCGGGCAGCAGGTCGATGATGAACGGGCCACGGTCCGTCTGGACGACGGCTTCCTTGGCGGCCATCTCCTCGACCGCCAACGACGTCTCGAACATCGCGGCGGCCTTCGACGGGTCCTGGGCGCCGGCCGAACCGACGACCAGGACCAGCGTCACCGCCGCGACGACGGCCAGCCCTCTAGCGTTCAGCCCGGATGTCATAGGCATAGATCGTATCGTGGTGACGCAGGATGAGCCGGCCGGCCGAAATGATCGGATGGCTCCAGGCCATCGAAGACCCGCTGTCGATCCGAAACCGTCCGACTTCGAGGTAGTCGTCGGCGGTCGCCTCCGCGAGGCCGACAATGCCGCGCTCGCTGAAGAGGTAGAGGCGGTTGTCCGCGTAGATCAGCGACCCTTTCCCGACGCTCCGGTCGCGCCAGGCGACCTTCCCGTCGCTCAACCGCAGTGCCGTCAGAATCGCGCTGTTGAACCCGTAGACGTGGTCGCCGACCAGGACCGAGCTGCTGTGGTGGTTCCTCATGCTCGTGCTGAAGTAGATCTCGCGCGCATCGGCGCCGGCCTCTCCAATATCGAGCAGCGCAGCGCCGCGCCCGTAGTTCGACGACAAGAAGACCTGCGTGCCGCGGACTATCGGGGTCGCGATGTTCGCGGTCCGGTTCGCAACGGCAGGGTAGCTCCAGACGAGCTGGCCGTCCTCGACGACGAGACCCAGCGCGCGCTGGGCCGTGAAGAAGACGGCGGTCTCGATCCCGCGAATCCGCTGCGTGACGGCCGACGCATAGGCGGCGCCGTCGCCTTGGCTCCGCCAGAGCAGCGACCCGTCGTGGCGATTGAGCGCCACGATCGCCCCGTCACGCGCGCCGACGTTGACCAGCAGGCGATCGCCGACGATCAGCGGCGACTCGCTCAGGCCCCAGTGGGGACGGTCGCCATCGAAGCGCTCCAGCAGGTTCTGCGTCCAGACGATGCGGCCGGTCGCCGCCTCTAGGCAGGTCAGATCGCCGCGTGCCCCGTAGACGTACAGATGATCTCCGACGACGGTCGGCGTACTGCGCGGCCCGTCGCCCATCTCGTTGTCAAAGCGGCGTCCGTGCGCCGTCGACCAGAGCGGTTCGCCGGTCGAGGCATCGTAGGCGAGGACGAACTCGCTGCCGCCGCGCGAGCCCAGCGTGTACAGCCGGCCCTCGGACGCCGAGAACGAGGAGAACCCGATGCCGGCGCCGCTGGCGGTCCAGACCAGCGGCGGGCCGCCTTCGGGCCAGGACTGCAGTAACCCACGCTCGAGTGAATGCCCATCGCGATTCGCGCCTCGCCACTGATGCCAGCCCGGCGCTTGCGCCGGAAGGCCCACCTGCAAGGCCGCGGCACCGAACGCGGTGACGGCGACGACGGAAGCGAGGAAACGGACAGAGGCGAATCGCATCGGTCTTTGAACCATCTTACCTTGCGACCCTCACCGCGGCGCGCTCCCGCGAGGTGAAGGCTGATGATGCGCGCGTGTTAGCATGGAACTCGTGGCCTTGCTGGATGAAGATCCGTGCGTCACACCCGACGACGAGAGCGAATCGTCAGGCTCCGGTGGCCGCGCTGTCGCCATCGCTCTGGCGCTGATCGTGGTGGCGGCAGGAGCCTACTTCTTCCTCTGGTCGTCGCCCGAACCCGAACCTGTCGCGACCGAGCGAGCGGCGCCGCCACCGCCAGCGCCCGAGGCGGAGCCCGAGCCGGAGCCCGAACCAGCCGGGCCGGCGCCCCGGCCCGAGCCAGCACCTGAGCCCGAAGCCGAACCCGAGCCGCCACCCCCGCCGACGAACGTCCTGCGGGTCACCAGCGACGTGGACGGCGCACAGGTCTTCCTCGATCGACAGTTCCTCGGCAACACACCGCTCGACATGACCGGCCTCGAGCCTGGCCGGCACCAGGTGAACGTGGCCGCGACCGGCTACGAAGGCATCGTGCAGACGGTCGAGATCGCCCCCGATCACCCGGTCGAGTTGAACGTCGAGTTTCGGGTGGTCCGACTCGACGAGGCGATCGATGTCGTCCACAAGCACCGTTTCGGGTCGTGCGAGGGCCGACTGGTCGCGAACCTGCAAGGCTTCCACTACCAGACCGATCACGATGATGCCTTTTCAGTGACACTCGACCAGGTCGATGCGTTCGAGATCGACTATCTCGACCAGACGCTGTCGCTGGAGATCCGCGGCGGGCGTACCTACAACTTCACCGACGAGCAGGAGACGGCCGACCCCCTGTTCGTCTTCCACCGCGACGTCGAGAAGGCGCGGACGCGTCTAGCCGCCGGTGATCGCCCGGCCACCGGCGGATCCTAGCCCGAGCGCCCGGCATGCCGACGCGCTGCGCCTGGGCCGGCAGCGACCCGCTGTACGTCAGGTATCACGACACCGAGTGGGGCGTCCCGCAGCACCAGGACCGGAAGCTGTTCGAGATGCTCGTGCTCGAGGGCGCCCAGGCAGGCCTGAGCTGGATCACCATCCTGCGAAAGCGAGCCGCCTACCGGAAGGCCTTCGATCGCTTCGACCCGCGCAAGGTCGCGCGCTACTCGGCTCCCGACCGGCGCCGCCTGCTCGCCGATGCCGGCATCGTGAGGAACCGCCTCAAGATCGACGCGGCCATCGGTAATGCGAAGGCGTTCCTCGAGATTCAGCAGGAATTCGGCCGGTTCGACACCTACATCTGGAAGTTCACCAACGGCCGCCCTATCCAGAACCGGTGGCGCAGGATGCGGGAGGTGCCGGCGAATACCGTCGCCAGCGACGCGATGAGCCAGGACCTCAAGCGGAGGGGGTTCAAGTTCGTCGGCTCGACGATCTGCTACGCCTTCATGCAGGCAACCGGGATGGTCAATGACCATCTGACCGGATGTTTCCGGTATCGCGAGGTGCGATAGGTGTTCGCATCTCGGCGATGCGCTGCAGGACGATGCCGGCGGCGGTCGCCACGTTGATCGAGTCGACGCCGGCCGCCAGCGGAACCCGCACCGCGACATCGGCTGCCTGACGCGCCGCCTCGCTCAGGCCGTCGCCCTCGGCGCCGAGGAGCAACACGAGCCGCTTCGGTGGTGTCGACGCGACGAAACGCCCGAGCGCCAGCGCGGCCGGATCGGGCGTGAGCGCCACGAGCGTGAAGCCGCGCGCGGTCAGTTCGGCCAGGTCGCCGGGCCACGCCGACAGCGTCGTGAACGGCAGGCGCAGGCTGGTGCCGATCGACGTCCGGATCGCCTTGCGATAGAGCGGGTCGCAGCATCCCGGACTGAGCAGTACGGCCGCGGCGTCGAATGCCGCGGCATTCCGGAAGATCGCGCCGACGTTGTCAGGGTTGCCGACGTTGTCGAGCAGCACGAGGACGACCGGGCCCTCCCCTACGCCTGACAGCACCTCCGCCATGGGGATCGGCGGCGGACGTTCCCCCAGCGCCAAGCACCCGCGATGGAAGTGAAAGCCGGCGATCGCATCGAGGCACGCCTGCGCGGCCACGTAGACCGGTATGTCCCGTCGACCCGCATCCAGCACGTCACCCAGGGCACGGTAGGCCGACTCGGTGGCGAGGACCGACCTCGCAGAAAACCGTGAGTCGGTCAGCAGCGTGCGCACCATCCGCCGCCCCTCGGCGACGAAGAGGCCGCGCTGACGGATCAGCTCGGGGTCGGGAACGTTGCGATAGTCTGCGACACGTGGATCGTCAGGGTCCCCGATCTGGACGCGGTGGGCGTGGCCGGCCGGGCTCACTGCTGGACGACGGCGCGCTTGCTCCGGTGGCGGTCGAGCACCGCGCGACCGAGCCGCTTGCTCAGATAGACCTTCGACTCGCGGTTGTCCTTGCTATTGACCTCGTACTTGATCACGTCGAACTCGAGGTTGTCGAGGACACCGCGCATGGCGTAGAACTTGTTCTTGGTCTTGACGACGATCTCGTCGAAGCCGTTGTCGAGTGCCCAGGCCTCCTGCTCCTCACTGAGCGCGCGAAAGTGCCCCTGGCCACGCCAGTCCCGCCGCGTCGCGCCGATCCAGCTGTAGAGAATCTTGCGGTCGCGAAACCTGACGCAGTCGTTGAGTCGCGCGACCAGATCCGCGAGCTTCGGCTCGTCCTCCTCGGCACGTACCTCGTGGGCGACCTTGTACGAGACCGGCACCACGGTGCTCGGGTCGGTGGGCAGCGGCGCTTCGGCCATGAGGATCTGATGATCCCGACCGTCCAGGCGCCCGATGACTTCGGCCGACGTCTTCCGCCGGGGGAACTCGCCGAAGTACTCCTCGATGTACTGAATCTCCAGCGCGCCCTGCTGTAGCCCGTACTGCCGGATGTTGTACTCGACCGATTCGGTCATCGTCTGATGTTAACCCCAGAACCCGCCCGGACTATTGCGCAACATCCACCGGGGTCGCTTCGTAGGCGAGATTCGGCGCCAGCCAGCGCTCGACGTCCCCGACGGTCTGCCCCTTCTGGGCGGCGTAGGCCTTCACCTGATCCTGGCCGATCCGGCCCACGGTGAAGTATCGCGCCTCGGGGTGGCTGAAGTAGAGACCGCTGACGCTGGCCGCCGGCGTCATGGTACACGACTCGGTCAGGCCTATTCCCACCCGGGCGGCGTCGAGCAGATCGAACAACCGCAGCTTCTCGCTGTGATCCGGGCATGCCGGATAGCCGAAGGCCGGCCGGATACCCCGGACCCGACCAGCGGCGAGATCGTCGGGGCTCAACTGCTCCGCGTCGCCGAAGCCCCAGTCGCGCCGCGCCTGCGCGTGCAACTGCTCCGCGCACGCCTCGGCCAACCGATCGGCCAGTGCCTTGGCCATGATGGCGTGGTAGTCATCGTGGTCGCGCTCGAACTTCGCAACCAGATCTTCCACGCCGAGCCCAGCCGTGACGGCAAAGGCTCCGAGGTGGTCGGCGCCGGAGCCGCCGCGCGGCGCCACGTAGTCGGCGAGCGAGCGGTTCGGCCGCCCGTCGACCATCACGCTCTGCTGCCGGAGCGTCGGGAACTTGGCCAGTTCGCTCGTCCGGGCGGCGTCGGCGTAGACGGCGATTGACACCGCGTCGGCATCAGCGGGCCAGAAGCCGTACACGGCCCGCGCGGTGAGCAGCCGCTCGTCGACGATCCGGCCGAGCAGCGTCTGGGCGTGATCGTACAGCTCCCGCGCCGCCTGGCCGTAGACCGGATGATCGAGAATCTCCGGAAACCTTCCCTTCAACTCCCAGGCAGAGAAGAAGAACGTCCAGTCGATGAACGGCACGAGGTCGCCCAGCGGCACCTCGTCCAGCAAGCGCGTGCCGGTGAATGCGGGCGTCGGGAGGTCCGCCGCGCTCCAGTCGATCTGGAGACGATTGGCCTCCGCGGCGGTAAAGGGCAGCACCGGCTTGGTCGCGCGGGTGGCGTACTCGTCGCGGAGTTCCGCCTGCAGCCGTCGGTTCTCCACGTCGAAGCCATCGCGGACGCTCGGATTCAAGAGACTCGACACGACATCGACCGCCCGAGAGGCATCCACGACGTGAACCGTGCTCCGTTCGTACTCGGGCGCGATCTTCACGGCGGTGTGCTGCCGGCTGGTCGTTGCACCGCCGACCAACAGCGGGAGGTCGAGTCCGCGGTGCGCCATCTCCTTCGCCACGAAGACCATCTCGTCGAGCGACGGCGTGATCAGGCCGCTCAGGCCGATGAGGTCCGCACCTTCATCCACGGCAGTCTTGAGGATCGTCTCGCACGGCACCATCACGCCGAGGTCGATGACCTCGTAGCTGTTGCAGCCCAGAACGACGCCGACGATGTTCTTGCCGATGTCGTGCACGTCGCCCTTCACCGTGGCCATCACGATCTTGCCAGGCGATGCCACCTTGCCCGACGCCTTCTCCTCTTCCATGAACGGCTCCAGGTACGCGACAGCCTTCTTCATCGCCCTGGCGCTCTTGACGACCTGCGGGAGGAACATTTTCCCCGCCCCGAACAGATCGCCGACGGCTCTCATGCCCGCCATCAGCGGCCCCTCGACGATCTCCAGGGCCCGGGGATACCGCTGCCGGGCCTCCTCGACGTCGGCATCGATGAAGTCGACGATCCCGTGCACCAGCGCGTGCGACAGCCTGGCCTCGACCGCCCCCTCGCGCCAGGACAGATCGGTCTCGCGGCGCGTACCCTCGCCCTTGACCGATTCAGCAAGCGCCACCATCCGCTCGGTGGCATCCGGGCGCCGGTTGAAGATGATGTCCTCGACGTGCTCCAGCAACTCGGGCGGGATGTCCTCGTAGACAACGAGCTGGCCCGCATTGACGATCGCCATGTCGAGGCCCGCCCGGATGGCGTGATAGAGGAAGGCCGAATGAATCGCCTCGCGCACGACGTTGTTGCCCCGAAACGAAAACGAGAGATTGCTGACCCCGCCGCTCACCTTGACACCCGGGCAGGCCGCCTTGATCTGCTTCACCGCCTCGATGAAATTGACCGCGTACGGATTGTGCTCCTCGAGACCGGTGGCCACCGCCAGAATGTTCGGGTCGAAGATGATGTCGTGCGGGTCGAAGTCGAGGCGCTCGGTCAGCAACCGGTACGCACGCGTGCAGATCTCGACCTTGCGTTCGACCGTGTCGGCCTGGCCGACCTCGTCGAACGCCATCACGACGACGCCCGCACCGTAGCGCAGCGCGGCCCGCCCCTTTGCGAGAAACTCGTCCTCGCCTTCCTTCAGGCTGATCGAGTTAATGATCGGCTTCCCCTGCACGCACTTCAGTCCGGCCTCGAGCACCGACCACTTCGAGCTGTCGATCATCACCGGCACGCGCGCGATCTCGGGTTCGGTGGCGATCAGATTCAGGAACGTGGCCATCGTCTGCTCTGAATCGAGCATCGCCTCGTCCATGTTGACGTCGACCAGGTTCGCGCCGCCGCGCACCTGTTTCACCGCCACGGACGTAGCCTCGGCGAACTCCGCGTTCTTGATGAGACGCGCGAACCGATCCGACCCGGTCACGTTGGTCCGCTCGCCGATCATCTGGAAGTTGCTGTCCGCGTCGATCGTCAGCACTTCCAGGCCGGCAAACTGGGTCACCGGCGCCAGCGTCGGCACCACGCGGGGCGGCACACCCGCCACGGCCTCGCGGATCGCGCGGATGTGATCCGGCGTCGTCCCGCAGCACCCTCCGAGGAGGTTGACGAATCCGCTCTCGGCAAACTCACCCAGTAACTCGCTGGTCTCCGCCGGCAGTTCGTCGTACTCGCCGAAGGCGTTGGGCAGCCCGGCGTTCGGGTAGCAGCTGACGTAGGTGCCGGCCAGCCGCGACAGTTCGGCCACGTAGGGCCGCATCTCACGGGCGCCGAGCGCGCAGTTCAAGCCGACCGCGAACGGGCGGGCGTGGTGTGTCGACACGTAGAACGCGTCGATCGTCTGCCCCGACAGGGTTCGGCCGCTGCGGTCGGCGACGGTCACCGATAGGATCACTGGCACGTCATGCCCGCGCTGCTCGAAGGCCTCTTGCAGCGCCACGATCGCCGCCTTCGCGTTCAAGGTGTCGAAGATCGTTTCGACCATCAGGAGGTCGACGCCGCCATCGAGCAACCCGCGCGCCTGCTCGGCGTAGGCATCGCGCAACGCATCGAAGGTCGTGGCCCGGACCGCTGGGTCGTTGACGTCCGGAGAGAGCGACAGGGTGCGATTCGTCGGACCGATGGCTCCGGCCACGAACCGGGGACGGTCGGGCGTCCGCTCGACCCAGGCCGCCGTCGCCCGCTTGGCGATCCGGGCCGCTTCACGATTCAACTCGTGAACGACCGACTCGAGCCCGTAGTCGGCCTGCGAGATCGACGTGCCGTTGAAGGTGTTGGTCTCGATGATGTCGCTGCCCGCCTCGAGATACTCGTGGTGGATGCTCTCGATCACTTCCGGCTGCGTGAGCACCAGGAGGTCGTTGTCGCCCTTCAGGTCGTGCCCATGCTCGGCGAATCGTTCTCCCCTGAAATCGGCCTCCGACAGGCCGCGCCGTTGAATCATCGTCCCCATGGCACCGTCGAGCAGCAGGATCCGCTGGTCGAGTAGCCGGGAGAGCTCGGCGCGAACGTCGGCCTGGGGCTCGGCGTCCGTGTCTGGTCGTGTCGACATCGTTCGTTCCCGTGAACCTCTATGCGGCGGGCGTGGCCTTGCGCCGCCGCGCCGGCCTGCGGGCCGCCTGTGCCGGCGCCCGCACGCCGCTGGCGAGCAGCACCGTGAACGGATCGCCCGACAGGTGTGCGCCCACTTGCACCGTCACACCCGTCAGGCCGCTGCCGCGCATCAACTCGGCCAGCTTCGCGTCAGTGAACCCGAGCCAGCGGTCGCCCAGCCGTTCCTGCACCCACTGCTGGTCGTGGGCGCGGAGATCGACGACGAGCACCCGCCCCGACGGGCGAACGATGCGGGCGGCCTCGGCGACCGCACGGCCTGGATCGTCGGCATGGTGCAGCGCCTGCGACAAGATGGCCGCATCCACCGCGCTATCCGTCAGCGGCAACTGATCGAGCTCGCCCCGCTTCCAGCTGACGTTGGTCACTCGCCGCCGGCGCGCCAGTGCGCGAGCGCGCTGGAGGACACGGTCCGAGCGGTCCACCGCCACGACCCGCCGCGCCCAGCGAGCCACTTCGAGGGTGAGGAACCCTTCCCCGCACCCCAGGTCGGCGACCTCCAGCGGTGGCAGCAGCGATCCGAGGGCGCGAGCCCAGGCGGCCCAGCTGCGACCGGGCACGAACTGCCGGCCCTCACTGGCGTCGGCGCTGCCGTGCCCCTCGATCGTCTCCCGCCGGATCCGCACCACCTCACGCAGCTGCGCGTCATCCGCACGGGCCGGCCCGCTCGTCGCGACCTCGGCGAACTGGCTCCTGAGCAGCGACCAGAGCGAGGCCAGCGAACCGCCCGCCTCGAGGTCGGGCGAGAGGCGGTAGTAGGCGTAGCCCCCGTCGCGCGACTCGGTGACCAGACCGGCCTCCTTCAGAAGGCCCAGATGCCTCGAGACTCCGGACTGGGCGATTCCGAGAATCTCGGTCAGTTCCGTCACATTGAGCCGCTCGACCGCGAGCAGGCGCAGCAGGCGCAGCCGCGCGTCGTCGCCGAGCAGGCGATACAGCGAACTGAGATGCTTCAAAACATCTATGAATCTATATAAATAGATATATATTTGCAACACTGGACGGACCGATCGGCCTTGCGCTCGAAGGGGCGCAGCTCGTCGGCCGCCTGGCGTACGGCGACGCCCCGCGCGCCGAGCGACGAGTGGCTCCGCTTCGGCGTCGGCGCGCTCCAGGCGCCGGGTGGTGGATCTACCTGGCCAGGTCGGCGAGGGTCAGAGAGATCTACGAGGGTTGAGCGATGCGTTCTCGCTCACGACATGGTGTCATCAGCCGCCTCGCGGGCTCCGCCTGGGCACCCTAGTGAGTCGCGTCGGCGGATGGACCGACCAGCCACTCGACGATCTGCTCACGGGTCCAGCGGTGATCATCGTTCAGGTGCACGATGATGACGCCGAGGGCCAGCTTCTTCCGGCAGCCGGCGTGCGGGCATCGACGCACGGTTCCCTCGAGGCACTCGAACAATCGATCGAGCTGCTGCGGTCGACCCTTGCCCGGGTCAGCCGGCAGCAGGTACATCTCCCGCTCACCGCGATCCTGAGATCCGACCATGGGTCGCCTCCTTCGCGTCGACCGCCAGTCTACCCCAAAGCGGGAGGCCGAGTGGACGCAGGGCGTGGGAGCGCGGACGTGAAGCGGGACGCGCGGAGGTGCTACCGACTGGCGTCGGCGATGCGCTGCTTGAGGATCTCGTCGATCAGGAACAGATCGGTCAGCAGCGTCCGGACGTGAATCGAGGCGTTCAGGTTGTCAACGAGCTGCGAACTGATCGCCGACTGCGCGAGAGCCAGGCGCAGCGCCGACTGGGCGTCACCCGCATCGCGTTCCAGCATCTGGATGAATGCCTCGTAGATATCGGCCGAGTCGACCTTCCGTCGTAGGCCGCCCCAAGGGCGCACGAGCGCCCTGACCCACCGAAGTATTCGCCGAAGGCCTGCTCGCCGCGGCGGCGCATCCCTTGACGCATCGCCTCGGCCAACGGCGTCGACGACGAGCGCTCGAAAGATGCCGGCAAGGCCCGTGAGGGCGGTGTCGGCACGCGTCAGATACTCGCGCACCTGGCCGCCGGTCTGCGAGCCGGGAGCACCCGAGACCCCCTGCGCGGCATACGCCAGCATGAACTCGTAGCTTTCCTCGATGGCGTTGCACCGATCGTGCAACTGCTCCTGCGCCGTCTTCGACAAAGCAGATCTCGGAATCGAATCGGTCTAGCGCTGGCCCGAGCTTCCTTCGGACCTAGCGGCCCACTGCTCGGGATCGTGATGCTCGACATAGTGACGGCGATCGATCCAGCCCAGAATCATCGACCAGGTAATCCACCGTTTCTCGGGGCGGATGCCGAAGTAGACGTGGGCGATCACGAGCGTCACGAGCGAGACAGCCGACAAACCGTGAACGACGTAGATCATCCCCCACGTCGGGTCGGTGAAGATGTAGGGATCACGGGCCCACAGCGGCGTGTCGATGCGGAACATCATGAGAATGCCGGTCACGATCACGAGTCCGCCGGTCAGCGTGATCACGTGGTGATAGAGGCGATTCTCGAGCGGATACTTGCCGTGCTTCCGGGGCGCCGGGGCGTCCTGCCCGACGCTCCTTTTGAAGCGGCTGGTCGCGTCGCTGATGTCCTTTGGCCCGACCAGCATGGCCGAAAGGCCGAGCCAGAACGTCGCATGGATCGTGTGGTAGACGACCGACAGCGTCAGCACGACGCCGGCAACCCAGTGGATCGTGACCCACGGGAACTGGATGCCGATCACCGGCAGGAAGCCGGTCAACAGCAACGCCAGCATCGAGGCCGCCATGACCCAGTGAAACACCCGCGACGCCAGGGAGTGCCGCGCGACCTTCTCGGGCACGCCGGCCAGCGCCGCCTCATCGATCGGCTGGGCTTCCTCCTTCACGAAGAACGCCAGCCAGACGGCATGGGCCCCAACGAACAGGATCCCGAGCGCCGACGCGACGTATAGCAGGTCCCACGAGATTCGGATCAGGACCTCCTGGCCCCACGGGTCGGTCCCCCACGTCAGGAAGTTCATCTACGCCTCCGCGCGAATCGAGCGCTTCACCAGATTCCGCATCAGGGGAATCTTGTAGCCGTTGTGCCGCAGCGCGCGCGCGCCGCGAACCGCGAGTTCGCCGGCCCGCTCGGCCGTGGCCTCGTCCCGTGACCCACCACGCAGCGCGCCTTCCACCGCAGTCAGCCGCATCGGATACGGGGCCACACCGTTGACCACGACCCGGGCATCCTCGATCGTGCTGCCGCTCACGCGAAGTGCCGTCGCCACATTCACCAGCGGGAAGTCCCACACCTGGCGGTCGCGCACTTTCTCGAAGTAGAACGTCGCGCCGGCCCAGGTCGAGGGAATCCTAACGGCCGCGAGCAGGTCGCCCGGCTCCAGGACAGTCATCCGCGTGATGTCGATGCTCGGGCCGATGAAGTAGTCGGCCGCGTCCATGACTCGCTCGCCGCCCGCGGTCTGCACTACCATCTGCGCGTCGAGCGCGATGAGCGCCGGCGCCGTGTCGGACGGGTTGACGGCGACGCAGCGGTCGGCCCCGAAAATGGCGTGCTCGCGATTCATCGACGTCGGCGTGTCGGCGTAACAGATGTTGCCGCCGGCCCGATAGCAGGTCCAGCCGTCGCGGTAGTACCAGCACCGCGTGTCCTGGCTGTTGTTGCCGCCGATCGTCCCCTGATTCCTAATCTGCGGTGACGCGACCAGTTCGGCCGCCTGCTGCAGCAGGCCGTAGCGCTCCCGAATGTCCGGGTGGCGCACGATGTCGGTCAGCGGCGTCATCGCACCAATCTCGAGACCGTCGGCTGTAGATTCGATCCCCTTGAGCGCGTCGATGCCGCCGAGATCGACGACAACCGAGGGCCGCTTCACGCGGTCCTTGAACCAGTCGAAGGAGTCGAGGCCGCCGGCCATCACCCAGGCCTGCTCGCCATGCTCTCGGAGCAGCGCCGCAGCGTCTTCCACGTTGGCCGGCTGGAACAGTTCGAACGCGGACATCATGTCGCGAATCACGGCCATGATGATTACCTCCTCCTAAGATGCGCGAACCGCGAAGGCCTGATCGGCCGGCGGCCATGACGCATGCGCACTCGATTGCGAATCAGAGCGTCGAAGTTCGTCGTGACCTTCCGTACCCACCGCGAGCCACCAGCCAGACTCCATGGTCAGGCCTGACCCGAAGGTCGCGCGCGTAGGTTCAACGTCGGTCATTGTCACGCCTGTCAGTTGGTCACGCCTGCCGCATGTTCTCGGCGGCCTGCTCCATCGTATTCAGGATCTTGTTGTAGTCCGCACAGCGGCAGAGGTTGCCCGACAGCCCGTGCGCCAGGTCGGCGCGCGACGGATTCGGGTTGTCCTGCAGGTATCCCACCGCGGCCATCACGTAGCCGGACATGCAGAACGCGCACTGGAAGCCCTGCTCGTTGACGATGGCCTGCTGCACCGGGTGCAGGGTTCCGTCCTCGGCCGCGAGCCCCTCGATCGTCCTGACCGAACGGCCTCGCACGCTGTGCGTCAGGATCGAGCACGAGTAGTGCGGGACCTCGTCGATGAGGACGGTGCAGGCGCCGCACTCGGACCGGTCGCAGCCGATCTTCGTGCCGGTCAACCCCAGCTTGTAGCGCAGCGTCGTCGCCAGCGTTTCCTGGCGCATGACGTCGACGCGGCGCTGCTGCCCGTTCACGGTTATCGTGATGAGCCGCTCGACGGCGCCCGGCGACGTCGGCTGGGCGAAGATGGAGCCCGCGCCCCGGAACATGTAGTTCGCCGATCCCACCGCGGCGCCCGCCGCGATGACACCCTTGATGAAGTTTCGACGGGAAACTCCAGGATCAGCCGCTTCAGTGATCTCGATGTCAGCCATGGATTCGATCACCTTTCTCAACGTTCACGCCGAAAAACCCAAACTCCGTTCGGCCGGAGCCAGCCAGGACCCCGCCGTCGAGCCTCGAACAGACGACCCCTGTAGCCAGCGATGCGCCCCGGATCATACTACGCTCGGGAGCCGTGAAAAACCCAATATTCCAGTCCCAGGCGGCCTCCCGCAGGTCCCGGGCACGACCCGACCGACGGCGGTAGCGTCGTGGACGAAAACCTGGTGTTTCTCCGTGTTTTCGCCTGATTCTACAGGCCGAGGGCGCTGGCCAGGAACGTCCACTGGTCAGCCAGCGCCTCGATCCGCATCCAGATCGGCGTCCCGGCGCCGTGGCCCGCGCGGGTCTCCACCCTGACCAGCACCGGATTCGCACAGCCCTGGGCGTACTGGAGCGCCGCGCCGAACTTGAAGCTGTGCCACGGCACGACTCGATCGTCGTGGTCGGCCGTCGTGACCAGCGTCGGCGGGTAACACACCCCCTCCGCGAGGTTGTGGTACGGCGAATAGTCCAGTTGGGCCTCGAACTCGTCGGGGTCTTCACTCAGACCGTAGTCGGTCGACCAGTTCCGCGCGTTGGCGCTGGGCGTATGGTACCGCAGCATGTCCATCACGCCGACGGCCGGCAGCGCCGCGCCGAACAGCTCGGGCCGCTGGGTCATGACAGCGCCGACGAGTAGCCCACCGTTGCTGCCGCCCTGAATCGCCAGCCTCGGCGTCGAGGTGTAGCCCTCGGCGATCAGCCACTCGGCCGCTGCGATAAAGTCGTCGAAGACGTTCTGCTTCTCGAGCCTCGTCCCGGCCAGATGCCACGCCTCGCCGTACTCCCCGCCGCCGCGCAAGTTGGGGATCGCGAGCACCCCGCCCATCTCCAGCCAGACCAGCCGGGCGACGTTGAACGACGGCGTCATCGAGATGTTGAACCCACCGTAACCGTACAGCAGCGTCGGGTGGCTCTCATCCAACTCGATCCCTCTGGGCGCCGTCACGAACATCGGAATCTCGGTGCCGTCCTTCGAGGCGTAGAACACCTGGGTCGTCTCGAACGCCTCGAGATCGACGCCGACAACGGGCTGCCGGAACAGGCTCGATTCGCCGGTCTCGACGTCGTATCTGTAGACCGTCGCGGGCGTCGTGAAGCCGGTGAACGAGTAGAAGGTCTCCGGGTCGTCCGGCTCGCCGCCGAAACCGCCGGCACTGCCGATGCCCGGTAGCGCGACGTCCCGCACCAGCGCACCGTCCTCGTCGTGTACGGCGACGCGCGCGTGCGCGTCGTGCAGGTACCGGGCGACGAAGTATCCACCGATGTGGCTGACACCCTGCAGCGTGTCGTCCGATTCAGGAATGACCTCCGTCCAGTTCTGGGGAGCCGGCCTCCCGACATCGACACCGATCAGCCGTCCCCGCGGCGCGCCATTGGTCGTCCGGAAGTGCAGGACATCGCCCAGGCTGCCGACGAACGTGTACATCGCGTCCCACTCGTCGAGCAGCGGCGTGAGTTCGGCGTCCGGATCGTCGAACCGGCGGAAGGCGATCGCGTTCACCAGATTGCCTTCACTGATCCGCACAACGAGGAACCGGCCATCGTCGGTCACCGTGGCGTAGGGGTTTTGTCGCGTCTCACCCGGCACCCGGTAGACCAGCGTGTCCGCCGCCTGCGGCGTGCCGACCGCGTGACGGTAGATCGCCACCGTGGCGCCGCCGTCGCCTTCGCCGTCGGCCCCTTCCGGATACCGGCTGTAGTAGAAACTCTCACCGTCCGGCGCCCACGAAGGCGAGTTGAACTTGATGAACCGCAGCTCGTCGTCCAGGTCCTCCGCGGTCTCGACGTCGCGTACCTTCCAGGTTCGCCAGTCGGAGCCACCGTCAGACGTCGCGTAGGCGATAAGACGCCCGTCCGGACTAACCGACGTTCCGCCGAGCGACACCGTGCCGTCATCCCGGAACGTGTTCGGATCGACGAGGACGCGCGGCGCGTCATCACCGTCGAGCGACGTCGCCGTATAGAGGATGTCGTGGTTTTGCAGCCCGTCGTTCCGCTCGAAGAAATATCGCCCACCCCGCTTGACGGGCGGATCGACGCGCTCGTAGTTCCACAGTTCGGTCAGCCGTTCCACGATCCCCTCGCGGCTGACGTTCGCCGCGAGATAGGGCCGCGACAGCGCGTTCTGCGCCTCGACCCAGGCCGCCGTCTCCTCGGCATCGAGCGCCTCGAGCCAGCGATACGGATCGGCGACCTCGACGCCGTGGTACTCGTCGACGTGCGTGCCGCGCGGCGACTCGGGATAGGCCAGGCCTGCCGGTTCGGACGAACAGCCGCTCGATCCGAGCAGGAACAGACTGACGACACAGGCGCCAACGACGCTTCGCAGCTTCAGCATGGCTCTCTCCTATGGGCCCTAGCGCGCGATGAGGTAGTCGAGCTTGACGACGAGCTGGCGATTGCGGAGGAAGATGTCGCGTCCGAAGGTGTCGCGCGCTTCGTCGTAGGTGATGTAGAAGTCGCTGCCAAGCGTGTACCGCATGTTGAACCGGACGCTGGTGTTCACCTGGTTCGTCGACGAGTTGTACTGGATGAGGCTCCGGATCGTCGTGCTGGGCGACAGCGCGTAGTCGATTCGCAGGATGCCGAGGTTGACCTCGAACGCGCCGTAGGGAAGATCGACGTCGTTCCGGATGTAGCGGGCCTCGACCGCGAACCGACTGTTGGGGCGCAGCCCCAACGTGACGTTGTAGTCGGTGCGTGTGCCGCCGAAGAACGTCTGGGGCACGTAGCGCAGCATGTAGTAGAAGCGCTTCGACGGGTTGCTGTTGAACATGAACTGGGGCTCACCCCATTCGTAGGTGCCCGGCGGAATGATGACGCCGGGTGCAATCCGGAACGGGAGATCGAGCACCTCGAGGCGGTCGTTGTAGACCAGGTTGATGAACGAACCGTCCTCCATCTGGAAGCCGACCATGTAGTGGTGCCGGCGGGTCACGAGCCGATTGTTCTGGTCGGTCGTGTACAGCAGATTGTACATCGGCATCAGTGTCCGGATGTTCAGGCGCTTCGGACGTGGCGTCGGCGCGAAGTGGAGCTGCGTCGATCGGACGCCGCGCCGCGGCACGAAGCCGACTTCCGCGTTGAAGTTGTCCTGAATGTCGGTGTACTCGGCCCACAGGTTCCAGGCCGGCGACAACCAGCCGACCCGGCCGTAGTAGCCCATATCGCCGGTCGTGATGTTCGGACTCGACGTCTTCGCCATGAACGAGTTGACCGAGAGGTTGCCGAACGACAGCGCCGTGTCGACGGCCATCGTCCGGTTGAAGCTCGAACCGTCGGCCGACTGCTTGTTGATGAACATCCCGCCGATCTTCGACTTCGCAAGAACATCGCGGCTGTAGCGCGAGACCAGGAAGTTCTCGCCCGACTCGCCGAACGCGTCGTCGGTCTGGATGTCCATCACCGCGATGTTGTTCCGCCCGGCCTTGCCGGTCAGCCGGCCGCCGGCGATGATCGGCACCGGTTGGCCGTCGTCCGATAGCCCGATCCGGCGGCTGAAGAAAAGGTCGGCGGTCTTGACGCGCGGCGTCAGCGCACCGACGGTGAACAAGCCGGCGTTCTCGAGGAAGAAGTCGCGCTTCTCGGGAAAGAACAGGCTGAAGCGGGTCAGGTTCACCTGCTGCTCGTCGACCTCGACCTGCGCGAAGTCGGTGTTGACCGTGACGTCGAGGTTCAGCCCCGAGGTCACGCCGTAGGTCATGTCGAGGCCGACGTCGCCGAAGCCGGTGCCGTCCATCTCGCCGGCCACCCGCTCGCCCTCCGCGCCCGCGACAACGAACGGCTTGATCCGCAGGTCGACGCCCTGGCTGAGCGACTCCAGCCCATCGAGCGAGCCGGCGAGGCTGACGCGCGTCAGGCTGTACGCTTTCGGAATTGGGGCCCAGAAGACCGACTCGTTCTTCCGGCGGATCAGGCGGCTGAAGTTGATGCCCCAGCTCTGAGTTTCACCGGGAATGAAGCGGAGCGTCCGCATCGGGATGGCGATCTCGGCAACCCAGCCATCCTCGGTCCGCCGCGACCGGACGTTCCAGACGCCGTCCCAGTCGATGTTGATGTTCGAGTTGGGCCCGAACCCGGAGCCCTCGCCCTCCTCGAAGACCTGCTGCTCGAGCTTCGCGCCCAGCGGGTTCGTCGCGAACATGTAGCCCGAGCGCGAGTCGTTGAACGTGTCGATGATGAATTGGAAGTTGTCCTCGTTGAGCATCTGCTGCGAATCGCGCCGCATCTCGGTCGCAATGATGCCGTTGGGATCAGAATCGAACGCGCGGACGCCAATGTAGAGGTTGCTCGAATCGTAGAGTATCCGCACCTCGGTCCGCTCGGTCGCCGCCTCGCCCTCGAGGGGCTCTTGCTGCGTGAACTGCTCGACCACGGGCGCGTCCTGCCAAACCGCCTCGTCCAGCCGACCGTCGATCGTCGGCGCCTCGTCGATCCGCAGGGCATCGACCCGGTGCGTGTCGCGGCTCGACGCCGACTGGGCGGCGCCCAGGACCGTGGCGGTCGCCAGCCAGACCGTGGCCAAGGAGAGCGCGCACCAATGACGGACAGAGATTCCTTGCATCCTCAACTGAATAGGATAACGCAGCGCGCGGTCAGGACTGAAACGGGCTTGTAAAGTCGGCAGCGGCGTCGAACAACCGGATACGCCGGAACAGCAGGTCGAGCAGGTAGAACGCCAGCGCCAGCGCGGCGAGATACGGCCAGAGGGCCACGGGCCGAACGGTTCGTGCACCGTCGTCATCAACGATCGTCTCGACCGACGGCGCGAAGACGCCACCCGTGTCGGCGGCCACGGATTGCAGCAACTCGACGTCGACCGGGCGGAATCGATACTCGTCGGGATACGACGCCAGCAGCGACCGGCCGGCCTCGGCGCCGTCGGGCAACTCCACCGAGAACGCCTGGTCGCGCGCGGCGTCGATCGCCACGCTGGCGACGTACGAGCCCGGCCCGACGCGTTCGGTCTCGACCGCGGCGTCTCCGCCGTCGCCATCAGTCCAGCGGATCGTCGGCGGTGCCTCCGCCGGCCCCGCGGCCGGCGGCAGATCGACGGTGATCCGGGCCATGTCACCCTCGCGCCGCACCGACAGCGCGCGGGCGCGGTCGTCGGGGCCACGCATTGTCTCGCGCACCAGCTGCGTCCAGAACTTCCCGTATCCCGGCCACCGCAGCCATTCGGTCGCCCAGCGGTTCTTGACGTCCGACGTGAACGCGACCGCGCGGCCGAGCCCGAACTGCCACCGCGCGAGAATCGGGTCGTCCTCGCCGGAAATGAGCAGTGCCTCGGAGGTGTCCTTGAGCTGCGTGCTGACATACCCGAGGAGCGGCGGGGAGGAAGCGAAGTCGATCCCCTTGAACATCTCGACCTGCTTCCGCACGATCGGGCTGAACGGCTCCTCGACGAGCGTGGGCTGGGCCGCGCGCCGCGTCTCCTTCGCGAAGATCTGCGGCACCTCCTGCGCGTCCTCGACGACGTAGCCCCGGCCCTTCCCCCAGTCGGCGATATTCGCGAGCAGCTCGCGATCGGCCTCCTGTCCCATGGCCACCGTGGAGACCGTCATGCCGGCCTCGGCCATCTTCGTGACGAGTCCCTCGTAGTCGTCCGGGTAGGTCCGGCCGTCCGACAGGAGGATGACGTGCTTCAGGCGGCCTTCGACCGGTTCGAGGCCGAGAAACGCTTCTTCCAGTGCCGGGTACACGTTGGTGTGCCCGCTCGGCATGATCGTGCTGATCTTGTTCTTGATCCACTCGCGATTCGACGCGCGCTGGAGCAGTACCGGCCAGTCGAGACTGTTGTTGAACGCGACAACCCCGATCTGATGATGGTCGGCTAGCACGTCGACCGCCGCCTTCGACGCCTCCTTCGACAATTCGATCTTCTCGCCGACCATGCTCCACGACTTGTCGAGCACGATGATGAGCGCGAACTCCTCGGGCCGCTCCTTCACCGTAAACGTGATCGGCAGCAGCGCCTCGAGCGCGCTGTCGGCGTAGCCTTCCTCGCCGTACATCGCATCGCCGCCCGCCATGACAAAGCCGCCACCCTGCTCGCTCACGTAAGTGGCCAGCGCCTCCATCTGGTCGGCCGAAAGCGCGTCGGCTGGCACATCGCTGAGCACGACCGCCGCGTAGGGCGCCAGCGCGTCGGCACCGCCCGGCAGCGACGCCGGCGTCATTGTCTCGACGCTCAGCCCACCCGCCTCCAACGCGTCGGTCAGGAACTGCCGGCTCTCGACGTGGCCCTCGACGTAGAGCACCTGGGGGCGCTCGACGACGTCGACTGATCGGCGAACCCGGTTGTTCTGCGGCAGCGCATCGCCGGCGACGCGGAGGCGGACGACCAGCTCGGCGGTGGCGATCTCGTCGAGGCTGGCCTCGAGCGTCACTTCCTGCGGTCCGGCGCCGAGTTGAATCGACCGCGCGTCGAGGACTGACTCGCCGAGCAGGAGGTCGACGATCGCGGGCGCCTCGGCCTGGCCGTGGACGCGGACGGTGACGGAGAACGGTTCGTCGACGGTCGCCACCTCCGGCATCCGGACGTTGTCGACCCAGGCGTCGCCCAGGTCGCGCGGGTCGAGCGGCATCGTGTAGACGGCGATCCCCTGGCGCTGGAGCGCGCCGAGGGCCTCGGTCAGCCTCCCGTCGGTCTCGTGACCGTCGGTCATCAGGACGAGGCGCTTCAGATGATTCGGCGCGAACGCCCGCGCCGCTTCGCGGACCGCCAGTTCGAGATTGGTCCGCCACGCCGCATCGGTAGCCGGCGGCAGCGGTGCGTCGATCCGGTCGCCGATCGCCTCGACGGCTTCCAGATCGTCCAGCGCAGTCGTCGTGCCGGCGAACGTCATCGCTCGCCAGTGATCGGGGCGGCCCTCGCGCGTCGCGGCGGCGATCCACTGCGACGCCGTCGCGGCCGAGGCAGGCGAGACGCTGGCCGACTGATCGAGCAGGTAGACGACCGACAACCAGCGCCCGGCGCGCTCCCAGGTCGGCTGCATCAGCGCGAAGGTCAGCAGCAGGAGGACGAGCGAGCGGGCGACCGCCTGCAGTGCGCGCTGGCGCGTCGAGAACCCGGTGAACGAGTGGTGCTGGATCCACCAGACCAGCGGCACCAGGGCCACCAGGACGATCGGCCAGTACTGCGCGACGGAAATGTTCATCCCTTACATGGGGCGCCTTGCGCCCCAAACCCCACGCGGCCCCTTGCGTGGGCGGCACCGCTCACTGCGGGATGCGGGCGATCCTCCGGATCGCCCCTTCGCGGGGCTGAAGCCCCGCGCCACCGGCTCAGGCTAATCCTAACTCTTGCTTCCTGCCTCATAGCTCCCATTCACACCGTGATCCGGCGGTGGTAGGTCCACCACTCGAGCGCGGCGAGAGCCAGCGCCAGAGCCAGCAGATAGGTCCAGAGCTCGCTCGACAGCCAGCGCCCGGGCGGGAGCTCGACCCTGTCGCGACCGGTCAGCGTCACGCCGTTGACGTCCGAGAGACCGGCCGGCAGGTTCACCGCTACGTAGGCGCGTGCCGCGCCCGACGACGCCACGTAGAGGCCCGGCGTTGGCGCCTCGAAGAGCGTGGCGCCGAGTCGCGATCGAGCGGGCACGTCAGCGCCATCGATCGTCGCCACCGTCGCGTCGGCCAGCGCCACTTCGACGGTGCCCACCGACCGGCGGAGCGGCCGCGCATTGCCCGCGAACCAGGTGAGCACGTTCTGCATGAACATCGGGAAGCTGGGACGCATCGCAAAATCGGAGTCGTCAAGCGCGAAATTCACCGAGACCCACCGCGGCGTCGCCGACCGAGCCACGACAAGCGGCGTCTGGCCCGCGGCCGCCACGACCCGGGTCGCAGCATCGGTCGCAAACTCGAGGTGCCGCGCGCCGACGATCTGCACGTCGAGCATCGACACGAACTCCAGAATCGGGTGGGTCTCATCCCAGTCCGTGACGCCCGTTTCCGACGCCCGCAACGGCGCCGTCGCGTCCGAGCCGGCCAGCCATGCCCGGCCCGGCGGCCGGAACAGCAGCACGGGCTGGCTGGGCTGAACGAGCGGCGCGAACTCGTCGAAGACGTAGAGGTCGACCACCTCGTCGCCGGGGTAGAGATCCGGAGTCATCACCGTGAGATCAACCCGCGCGTCGAGCGCCAGCAGCGTTTCGAGGAAGTCGTTGCCACTGGTGATCAGCGCGACGCTGAGGCCACGGGGCGGTGGCAGATAGTCGACCGCTTCGTCATCGACGGCGAGCGCATCGCCGTCGGCGGCTACCCGCGCGAGGATGGCGCCGCTCGGACTGCCTTCGATCGCGATCGTGCGGGCCACGACATCACGCCCGGCGACCGTGACCACCTCGGCCAGGCGCGCGTCGGGATCACCCCCGGCATCCATCTCGATGGCGATCTCGACCTCCTTCGCGTCGGGCGAATGATTCGCAACGACCAGCCGAATCTCTGAACCACCCCCATCGCCGCCCGCGACCACCTCGAGGTCGGCAATCGCGACGTTGTCAGCCGGCTCGAAGACCGACAGCACCCGGGCCGCCCGCGGCAACGCGAGTCTGGCGATCCCGTCGGATACGACGATCACCTCGCGGTCGGTCAGATCCAGCTGTGGAAACGTCGGGCGAGCGGCCGTGGGCGTCATCCGGTCGAGCGCGGCGTCGAGCTGCGACCGATCGGCGGTCATGGCCGTCGCCACGCGGCCGCTGGTGTCGGCGACCTGGAATCGATCGGCGCCACCGGCGTCGCCGATGAGACGCAGCGCGGCCTCGCGTGCGTGGTCCCACCGCGTCTGGCCGTCGGCCGTGGCCGCCGCCATCGTGATCGACGTGTCGACGACGATCACGACCTCCCGCGGCTCGCCGGTGATCGCGCCCGCTTCCGGGCGGCCGAGGGCCAGCGCGATGAGCAGGGCGATCGTGATGGCGAGCAAGAGCGACAGTAGCCGCCGCAGGCGTTCGAGCAGTGACCGGTGCTGATTGTCGACGAGCACCCGCTCCCAGAGCAGCAACGACGCCACCGCCACGCGCGGGTACCGCAGCTTGAGGAAGAAGAGCGCGATCACCGCCACGAGGGTGAGCCCGCACAGCCAGGCGACCTGCGTCGCGGTCAGCGCCAGAAACGTCACGTCAGGAACCTGTTCTGACGGAACACCTGGAGGATCACGTCCTCGAACGGCACCTCGGTCTGCGTGCGCACGTAGCCCAGTTGATACCGGGCGCAGAAGCGTTCCAGCTCTTCACAGAACTCGGCGTACACCTTCTTGTACGCCCCCAGCAGCGACGGCGTGGCGGCGATGTCGTGCGTCGACCCGGTCTCGGCGTCGACCAGCTGCAGATCGCCCCGCAGTTTGGGATCGGCGTCGGCCTGGCTGACGACGTGGACCGCGAAGATGTCGTGGTGCGAGAACCTGAGCATGTTGAGGCCATCCTCGAAGCCGTGCGGATCGAGGAAGTCCGACACGACCACGGCGATACCGCGCGGCCGCTTGCTGCGGCAGAACTTCTCGAACGAGTCCTTCGCGTTCGTCATGCCGCCCGACGCCAGCTGGCCCAGGAACTTGAACACCTTGAAGATCTGCCCCTTGCCGCGCTGCGACGCCAGTTCGCGCCCCAGGTGATCGGTGTAGGGCGTCAGCGTCACACGGTCGAGGTGCGCGAGCCCGACGTAGCAGAGCGCCGCGGCCACCTGGCACGCGTAGGTCAGCTTCGTGGGATGGCCGTCGGACATCGAGCGGCTGCAGTCGACGAAGAGATAGATCGGCAGGTCCTCTTCCTCTTCGAAGAGCCGGAGCAGCAGCTTTTCGAGACGCTGGTAGGCACGCCAGTCGACCCGGCGGAAGTCGTCGCCGGCCGCGTAGGCACGGTGGTCGGCGAACTCCAGCCCAGACCCCCGCTTCCGCGCGCGGCGCTCGGCCCGGTACTGGCCGGCGAAGGCGCGCTTCGACACGATGTGGAGGTACTCGAGCTTCTTGAGGAACTCGCCGTCGAAGAGTGTCTCTTCGGTGACCATCGCGAACTCTCGGTGGGTGCCGGCTGGGCGGCCGCGGGCGAACCCGCCACGGCCGACCGCCGCGTCACTCGGTCGGTTCCGGCGTGTTGGTGAGCACGTCCTGGAGGATCGTGTCGGGATCGACCTGCTCGGCCTCGCCTTCGAAATTCAAGAGGACGCGATGCCGGAGCGCCGGCAACAGCATCGCCCGGATGTCCTCGCACGACACGTGGACCCGGTTCTCCAGCAGCGCCCGGATCTTGCCACCAACCACCAGCGCCTGCGCACCCCGCGGGCTGGCGCCGTAGCGGACGTACTGGTTGACGATCGGCTGCGCGTAGGGCGATTCGGGATGCGTCGCCAGGGTCAGGCGTATTGCGTACTCCTGGATCGGCCGGGCGATCGGGACTTCCCGCGCCGTCCGGCGCATCTCCATGAGCTGATCCCCGGTGAGCACCCGCTCGACCCCGGGTTCGTCGAGCTGCGTCGTCCGGTCGAGAATCTCGTGCAGGCTCTCCATGTCGGGATAGCCGACCTTCAGCTTCAAGAAGAAGCGATCGAGCTGCGCCTCGGGCAGCGGATAGGTCCCTTCCATCTCCAGCGGATTCTGCGTCGCGAGCACGAAGAAGGGCAGTTCGAGCTTGTAGGTCCGCTTCCCGACCGACACGCTCTTCTCCTGCATCGCCTCGAGCAGGGCCGACTGGGTCTTGGGCGTTGCGCGATTGATCTCGTCGGCCAGGACGATGTTGGCGAAGATCGGCCCCTGCTGGAACTCGAGGAACTTCTCGCCCTTCGCGCCTTCCTGGATGACGTTGGTGCCGATGATGTCGGCCGGCATCAGATCGGGCGTGAACTGCACCCGCGCGAACTTCAGGTGCAGCACGTCACTCAACGTGTGCACGAGCTTCGTCTTACCGAGCCCGGGAATCCCTTCCAGCAAGACGTGGCCGTTCGCGAGCAGGCTGGTGAGGATGCCCCGGACGATCTCCTCATAGCCGACGATGCGCTTGCCGATTTCGCTGGAGACGAGCGTGAAGTTACGCTGGAACTGTTCGATTTGCTGGTCGATTTCAGTGATCATGCTGTCCGCGTGGCCCGACGGCCTGAAAATAGCGCTTGACGAGGTCTCGGTATGACAACGGGATTGTATCCGGATCGAGCGCGTCGGCTTCACCGTAGGTGAGATCCGGCTCGACCTGTTCGTAGGCGATCTTGGATTCCTCAACCTGACTCGGCTGATCGAGCAACTGCTCGCCCGGCTCCTCCTGGGGCGGTTCCGACAGCTCCATCAGCTCGGGCTGTAGCTCGACCTCGAGGCCGGTCGGCGTGCCGTACTCGATCTCGTCGCCCGCGCCAGGCGCCGAGAGATCGCCCTGGCCCTGTTCGGCCGACTGCGACCCGGCCTCACCGGCTTCCATCGACATCGCGTCCTGATTCATCGGTCCCGGCTGCGGCATGCCAGCGGCCGACTGGTCGCCCGACGCCGTTTCCTCGGCCGCCTGCAGCTGCTCCGGATCGTCGCTGAGCGCCTGCTGGAGCTGTTCGAGTCCCTGGGCCGCGGCCTGGCGCATCTCCTCGCCCTGCTGCTCCTGGGCGAGTTGCTCCAGCTGCTGCGCCAGCTCTTCCATCGCCTGCCGCGCTTCGGTCTCGTCGCCCTCGGCGAGCTGCTGGGCAGCATCGGCCAGCTGTTCGGCCAGGTCCTCCATCGAGCCCTCGGCCTGCTCGGCCATCTGCTCGAGAGCGGCCTGGAGCTGCTCGCGCTCCGCGTCGGTCATCGTCTCAGCCAGCTCGCGCAGCTGCTCGGCGGCGCGTGCCAGATCGCTTTCCGACAGCGCCTGCGCCAGCTCGTCGTTCGCCGACGCCAGTGTCTCCGCCATGCTCGTCAGCAGCTCGTCCAGCTCGGCCGGGTCGAGTTGGCCGTCGAGCAACGATTGCAGCTTCTCGAGCTCGGTCCGCGCCTGCTCCTCGGTGAGCTGCCCGCGCTGCAACTGGGCCAGCGCCTCGCGCATCTCGGGCGAGAGTTCGGTGCCCTGCGCAAGCGCGGCGTTGTCCAGCATCCGCTCGATCTCGGACAGCAGCATCTGATCGGCATCGGTGAACGCCGCGACCGGCGGCCGCGCCTCGAGCCATCCGCGCGTCCACGACAACGGCAGCAGATTGAGCGTCAGCAGCAATGCCATCAGCCCCGCCGCCGTTCGCGCACGCCGCGGCATCGACCAGGCGTACAAGCGCTCGACATCGAGTTCGCGTGCGGTCCCGGCGGCGCGGTGCTGCTGCACTGCGACCCAGTCGTCCGATCGGCCCTCCTGGTGAAACCAGTAGGCTGTCGTCAGCTCATCGTGCAGATCCGCCTTGCGATCCACGGCACCCGCGGTGCCGAGCAGGGTCTCCTTGTGTGAGAGGACCGAGTAGGCGTGGGCCGCCAACCCGAGCAACCAGAGCCCGACGACCACCGCAACCACTGCCCCGCGCATCGGCACGAACCGGTACAGCACGCTCAACGAGATCGGCAGGATCAGCGACAGCGTGAACCCGTGGAGCAGTTCACGTGTCACCCGGACAAAGCGCCGCCGCCGAGCCACCTTGACCAGCGTCTGGACGATACGCTCCCGATCGGTCGACGGGGAGGAACTGTCGGGCATGAAGTCGACTCTACGATACCACTACGGGAGATAGGCGATGGCGTCGATCTCGACCTTCAAGCCGGCTGCCGGGAGCGCCGCGACCTGAACGGTCGTGCGGGCCGGCCGGTGGCCGTCGAACATCCGCTCGTAGACGGCGTTCATCTGCGAGAACTCCCCGATGTCGGTCAGGTAGACGCCACACCTGAGGACGTGGCCGAGGCTCGACCCCGCCGATTCTAGGATCGCCTGTACGTTCCTCAGCACCTGTTCGGTCTGCTCCGCCACATCGTCCGACACCATCTCGCCGGTGGTCGGGTCGGCCGCGCCCTGCCCCGAGACGAACACTAGCCGCTCGAAGCCGACGCCAGGCGAGTACGGGCCCGACGGTGCGGGCAGTCCCGCTTCGGTGATGAATCTGGGCATCGATGAGTCTTCTGGCATCCGTGGTCCCTCCTTATTTAGTAGGTGCGTCGATCGGAAACTCCCGCATCGGTCGCTCGGACAACGCGGGGCCCCAGGCCTGCCGGAAGGCCTCGACCGACAGCAGCCGGTCAACGTCAGGCTTGTCGAACCAGTAGCGATCCACCGCGAGGTGCTGGGTCCGGTGCGCGGCCAGCGCGGCGCGCTTCTGCTCACGCCAGGCGCTGACGTCGATCACGAAGTCGATGCCGGGCTGGTCGGCAAGATCCGCTCGCCGCCCGAACTCCCAGGGCGGCAACGACGGCGTCCAGAGCAACCGGGTGACCTGGTGCGGTGCCGCGTCGGTCCGCAGGCGAGGATCGGCGGCGGCCTGGATCGCGTCGGACGTGAATCGGCTGATCGCCTTGTGATCAGGATGACCGGTCAGGCCGTTGGGATCGAACGTCACGACGATGTGCGGCCGATGCCGCCGAAGCAGATCGACCAGTTCGGCGCGGATCTTCCCGGGCTCGGCGTCGGCCAGCTGCCTGTCCTCGTAGTCGAGCAGGTAGAGCCGCTGGATGCCGAGAATGTCCACCGCGGCGCGCAGCTCGCGCTCGCGCGTCGCCGAGATCTCCTCGGGTGCGCAGACGGGCGGGTCGCCGCACTTGCCGGCCTGCCCGCGGGTCGCGGTCACCAGCGTCAACTCGACACCGGCGTCGGCGGACATGCGGGTGACGCCGGCGCCGGTGAAGCTCTCATCGTCCGGGTGGGCGAAGCTAAAGAGGACCCGCCGATCGCTCATGCCGACTCGGCCGTCGGTTTTCGAGCGGCCACCGCGGAGACCATCTGACCGTCACGCTCGCCTTCGTCGGCACGCACGACGGTGAGCGGCGCGACGAGCTGCTGCAGTTCGCCGGGTTCGAGTAGGAAGGCCGGATTCTTCGGATGGCCGCGCTCGGCCTTCGCCGTCGTGAAGGTCTCGTACAGCAGGATACCGCCGGGCCTAAGCACGCGGCGGAGCGCCGGAAACAGCGGACGGTGCAAGTAGCGCGTGACGACGACCAGGTCGCAGACGGCATCGCCCAGGTCGACGTTGCCGGCTTCCAGATCGAGAACGTCAAGGGCAAGTGTGGAGGCGAGGTCGAGGCGCTGGGCGACACCACGCAGTTCCTCGACGGCGGCTGCGTCGCGGTCGACCGCGCGCACCTGCCAACCGGCCGCCGCCAGCAACAGCGCGTGCCGACCGCGACCACACGCCACGTCGAGCGCCTGTCCGCCGTCGAGCAAGTCGGCGTTCTCGAGCAGCCATCGCGACGGTCCGGCGACCCCGTCGGGTGTCCGGACGTCGAGCAACCGGACCGTACCGTCGGCGATGAGCCGTTCGGCTTTCGTGGCATCGACCTGGCGCGGACCGGGCGTGGTGGCGGTCAAACTCCGAGCATATCCCACGCGGCCGGGCGGCCGGGCCTGAACAGCGACGTCACCTCGAGGGGACTACCGACCGGCGCCTGGCTGGGGTTTCAGGCGATTGCACGTGGGCACAGTGCTTGCTACTCTCGTTCCCATGCGCAAGAGGATCCTCCTCGCCGCCGGCATGGCTGCCCTCGCCGGGTTGGCGCTGTCGGCCATCTCGGTCACGAAGGCCCAGCAGCAGGTCCCGATGTTCAGCTCGGGCACCAACATCGTGCCCCTGTATGTCACGGTCACCGACGGGAACGACCGGCTGGTCGCCAACCTGAGGCAGGAGGACTTCGCGATCTTCGACGACGAGGTGCCACAGGAGATCGTCGTCTTCCGGAACGATGTCCAGCCGATCTCGGTGGTTGTTATGCTCGACACGTCCGCCAGCATGACCGCCAAGCTGAACTTGCTCATGGCCGGCGCCGAGCAGTTCCTGATCAGGTTGCTGCCGGGCGACCAGGGCCGGGTCGGCGCGTTCAACGACAAGATCGAATTGAGTCCGGAGTTCACCGGCGACCGCGACCGACTGGTCGCCGAGCTGGGTGAGCTGGACTTCGGCAATCCGACGCGGCTCTACGACGCGATCGACGCGAGCCTCGACGCGTTGGCGGGCATCGAGGGCCGGCGCGTCGTGCTCGTCTTCACCGACGGCGACGACACCGGTAGCGATGCGGACGACGACGACGTGCTGGATCGCGCGATAGCGGAAGAAGTGATGATCTACGCGATCGGCCTCAGGGCCGAGTTCTTCAACGGCGCGCGGATGGTAACGAGCCGGCCGGACCGCGGCCTCCGGAAGTTCGCGCAGGAGACCGGCGGCGGCTATTTCGAGCTGAGCCGGGACGACGAGCTGGGGTCGACCTTCACCCGCGTCGCACAGGAGCTGCACAGCCAGTACGTCATCGGCTTCACGCCGGCCGCACTCGACGGCGAACTCCACGCACTCGACGTGCAGCTTGGGAGGCCTGGCATGACGGCGCGGGCGCGCCGCAGCTACATCGCCGACGCCGAGAGCCTGTCGGGATCGCCATAGCCCACGGGGCGTTTCGTGCACTACTGCGCTGTGCCACCGGTGCGCGGCGCGCCGAGCTCAGACAGTCCTCGCACGCCGCCGGCAGAATCAGCTGAGAACAGATAGGCGGCGTGCAGGCCGCCGACGCGCTGCGGAACTCGCCGGCGACCGCATCCCCGGCGTCACAGCGGCGCCAGCGTCCCGCACCATCTCCCCGACAACTTTCCGACGCTTGGCTCCGTCTCATAGAGAGAGACAACAAAGGAGCCAAGATGTTGAAAGATTTCTCATTCTCGAGCAGCGCCGACCGCGTGGTCTTCGTGCTGCTGGCCGCGTCGCGGGTCTCGGGGATCGCTGTCGTCCTTATGTAGATGGGGCGCCTTGCGCCCCAAGCCCCGCAGGTACGCGACCCTGCGGGTCGCGCATCTCGGGACTGAAGTCCCGCGCCACCTCGACTATCCGCCGGAGATGGCAGGAACCACTTCAACCACATCGCCGTCGGCGAGCGCACGCTCGCCAGCGCGGTGCAACACCATCTCGTCGTTCACGGCGAAGTTCAGCATCGAATCGTCCCACTGCGCGCGGAACCCGGGCAGGCGTCGATCGAGCACCTCGACCAGATCGGCGATCGTGGCGACCGAATCGGTGACGGTGAGGGTGTCGGGGCCGTCGCCGCGAAGGGTCGTCGGCAGGCGCACGGTCACGGCCATGGAGACTCGCAGCCGGTCGAACCTCAGGCGGGTGCCAGAACCGACTCGAGTTCGCGCCGCCACGCGGCGGCCGGCACGCCTTCGTCGTTCAACCCCGAGATCTCGTAGAAGCGCGACAGCATCGAGTCGAACTCGCCACGGTCAATCCGCTCGCCCTTGTACGCCCCGACCTCGATCTCCTCGTCGAACCATCGCTCCGGTAGCGTGTCGTCGCTGCGCCGCACGCCGAGTCGCTGATTGATCAAGCGCTCGACCCCCATGATGTTGAGGCCGATCCGATCGAGCGCCGTCGCGTCGAGCGCCAGGCCGGTGACGTTGGCGATCTGGTCCGAGAACTGCTCGAGGCCGGGCAACGACGGGCTGTTGAAGAGCTTGGTCGTGAACCGGCACATGCCGACAGCGTCGCCGACCCCGTAGACGTTCTCGCAGGCACGAACTGCCCGCTCCTTGGTCTCGTAGACATTCGGCTTCGCCGCGACCGGCGCACCGTAGAGTTTCGCCTTGAAGTCGGGGTCGTCGTTGACCCGCGCGTTGATCTCCAGCGTGACCCGGTTCCTCAGATGATCCATCCCGCGGGTCGCCACGGCCAGCCCAAGCGCGAACGCCTTGAGGATCCGCGCGTCGTGCGGATCGGACTGCATCAGGCCCTTCACGGCCATCCGGTACTTCAGCGCCTCGGCCGGATAGTGTCCCCGCTCGACCGCGCGCGTGCCGTCTGCCAGCACGTTCCCGAATCCCTCGCGCCGCGACAGATCGAAGAGCAGCCGCTCCACCAGCTCGGCATCCCCCCACGTCAGTTCGAGGCCACCCGTGTGGGCCGTTCCGATGATGCCGCGCTGATACAGCTCCATCGCCCAGGCGATCGTCGATCCGCTCGACGCGGTATCGAGGCCGAGGTCGTTGCAGATGTTGTTCAGCCGGATGACCGATTCGAGTCGATCGATCCCGACGTTCGGCCCGAACTTGCCGAGCGTCACGTACTCGGGACCGTCGCCGCGCCCGTACTTGTCGGCCGCGTCATCGTTGAGATGGTTCAGCGGGCGACAGTTGACCGGACACCGGAAACATCCGTCCATCCCCGGCCGGTACGGCGTGATGTGCTCGGCATCGAGTTGGTCGGTCCAGGTCGTCTCCTGGTTGTTCTTCGTTCCCATGGCGCCGAGGATCCGGCTCGGCTTGTAGAGGAACGGCGTCCCCATCGTCCGCAGCGCGTGCTTGACGACCGAGGTGCCGAGCAGTTTCATCGCGATCGTCTTGTTGTAGGGCTTGTAGGGCTGGGCGGTCTCGAAGTCGTGGGTCTGCCCTTGCACGACGATAGCCTTCACCTTGAGCGACCCCATCTTGGCGCCGGTACCGCCGCGCGCGTAGCAGGCTTTCGGCCCGGCCATAATCGCGCTCGACATGACCTGGTTCTCGCCGGCGCGCGTGATGCTCGCCATCGCGAGATCGCGCGTCCAGGTGCCGTCGAGATCGACCGCCATCCGATCGCGCAAGTCGATGTTGTCGAGGCCGAGGTAGGGCGTCGCGTCACGGAACTCGACCCGGCCCTCGCCCAACCAGAGCCAGGTCCACGCCTCGGCGGGCCCGTAGACGACGAGATGGTCGAGGCCGTTCATCTTCATGAACGACGGAAAGTAGTCGCCAGCGTTGCTGTCCATCAGGACACCCGACTCGGGTGACCACGACGTAGCGTTGCCTCGCGCGGCGCTCGGCACGAGGCCGGTCAGGACGCCTGAACCAAAGATCAACGGGACCGAGGGGTCGGTCGGGTCGAGGGTCTCGTCCAACAGGCGGTGGAGATAAAACATGTTGGCGCCGCGACCAGCAAGGAAGGTCTCGACGACCTTGCGGGGCGTGTAGGCCTGCCGGACCTGCCGGCGCGCCAGATCGATGAAGAGCGTTGCGCCCTGCGTCGGGAACTGCGGCTCGACGGGCAGCTCGGCGAGGAGCCGCGCGACGCGATCATCGATCGACATTGGTGAGTACGGTAGCACAGGCGCTACAGGAGAAAGCCTTCCTTCAACGGGTCGTCGTCATCGATCAGGAAGGTGTGCTCGCCGGTGATCCAGGCCGAGCCCTCAATCTCGGGCACGATCGCCGGATACTCCCCGACCTCGGTGCGCCCGACGACCCGGCCGCGAAACGTCGTTCCGACGAGACTCTCGTGCGTGAACGGCTGATCGTCGGCGAGCAGGCCCATCGCGTCGAGGACCGCCATCACCGCCGACGTGCCCGTTCCGCACGGTGAGCGATCGACCTGGGCGTCGGCGAAGATCGTCACATTGCGCAGGTCGGCGTCGGGTGCGTCGGCCATGCCGGTGAAGATCGTTCCGTAGATCCCCCCCAGCCCATCGTCGAGCGGATGCACCACCTTCACCTGCGACTCGACCGCGCGCTTGACTGCCATACCGGCCTCGCGCAGCGCGCCGAGGTGAGCCTTGCCGACTCCGAGACCCGCCGCCTCGGCGTCGACGATCGCGTAGAACGCCCCGCCGAAGGCCACATCGACCGGCACGTGGCGGTCGGTGAGCCGAACCGACAGCCCTGGATGCAGGACGAACGACGGCACGTTGACGAAAGCGACGCGGTCGACACGCGTCGCGCCGTCGCGCTCGACCACCGACGCGCGCGCCGTGATCGGGCCCGCTAACGAGTCGAGCACGATCGGTTCGCCGGCGGGCAGGTGCAGCAACCCGCGTTCGAGCGCGATCGTGACGACCGCCACGATGCCGTGGCCGCACATCGAGCTGTAGCCCTCGTTGTGCATGAAGAGGATGCCGGCGTGCGAGCCCTCGGCGACCGCCTCGGTCAGCACCGCGCCGTACATGTCGGCATGCCCTCGCGGCTCGAACATCAGCGCTCGCCTGAGCGCGTCGTGATGCTCCCTGACCCATGCCCGCTTCTCGAGCATCGTCTCGCCCTCGGGCGCCGGAAACCCGTCGACGACGAGGCGCAGCGGTTCGCCGGCCGCATGGGCATCAATGGTGCGAAGGGGGCGGTGTTGCGGCATTGGTCGGCACGATTATAAGCTCGCTCAGGAACACGACCCGATGCCGCTCATCCTTCCAGAAGAAGAGGTCCGCGCGCTCATCTCGATTCCCGACCTCGTGCCGGTCATGGAGCGGACGCTGGGCCAGTTTTCGGCGGGCGAGGTCGACCAGCCGCTCCGTAGCGTGCTTGGCATCGGTCGCGACCGGTCCTTCTGTGGTGTCATGGCGGCAGCACTCGACGACCCGGCCGCGGTCGGCACGAAGCTGATCACGATCGTCGAACGGAACCACGAGCGCGGATTGCCGTCGCACCTGGCGACCGTTGTCCTGCTCGACCCCGAGACCGGTGCGCTGCTCGCCCTGCTCGACGGACGCTACATCACCGAAGCCCGGACGCCGGCCGTCTCGGCGATGGCGGCGCGTCAGCTTGCAACGTCCGGCGGTGGGCATACGCTGGCGATCCTGGGCTCGGGTGTGCAAGCCCGCAGCCACCTCGAGGCGTTCAGCCACACGCTCGATGTCGAGACGGCGCGGGTCTGGAGCCCGAACGCGTCGCATCGTGAGCGGTTCGTGGAAACGGCGGCGGCCTCCTCCGGCGTGTCGATCACCGCCGCATCGTCAGCTGAAGAAGCGGTCCGCGAGGCGACGCTCGTCGTCCTGGCCACGTCGTCGGCCGTGCCGGTCCTCGACAGCGCCTGGGTCGCCGACGGCGCGCACGTGACGTCAGTAGGTGCGCCGGTGCCGGATCAGCGGGAGATGGACCCGCAGCTCGTCGCGCGGGCGCGAGTCATCGTCGACTCGAGGGCCGCTGCGCTCGCCGAGTCGGGCGACATCGTGCAGGGGATCGCCGAGGGGCACTTCGAGGCAACGCAGATCGCCGGCGAGATCGGCGAGATCGTCAACGGCACCCTACGCGGCCGCACGAGCCCGTCCGAAGTGACGGTCTTCAAGTCGCTCGGTATGGCGGTCGAGGACATCGCCGCCGCTCACCTCGCCTACACCCGCGCCCGGGAGCAGGGGCGGGGCGTTGAAATCGATCTGTAGGGCAGCTCCAAGGGAACTGCCCTACATCTCTTCGAACCTTCAGCCTCAGGTCCGGCATGATCGTCGTTCGCCTATTCCTGAACGACCGACCGGACCATCTCGCCGCCGCCCGACACGACTGCGCCGTAGACGTTGCCGGCCGCGTCGACCGCCACACCTTCGGGATTCGACCCGTCGGGGTACGATTCGATGGCGCCGCCGATGAAGTAGCTGACCGAACCATCTTCCAGGCTGCCGACGCGGATGCCAGGCGTCCAGCCCGGGTTGCGCACGTCGTCGAAGGCCGACTCGGAGTCGGCGACGTAGATCATCCCGTCGGGACCGAAGTCCATGTCGCTCGGCCGGCTGAACTGCTTGAACTCCTCGAGGTAGTTACCGTCCTGGTCGAAGATCTGCAGCCGGTTGTTGCCGCGGTCGGCGACAATCAATCGGCCCGCGTCGTCGAAGAGCAGCGCGTGCGGCGTCCGGATGTCGCCCGGCTCGGCGCCCCACTGACCCCACGACATCAGGAACTCACCGTCGGCCGAGAACTTGGCGATCCGGCCGACCGTGGTCGGGTCGTCGCTGTTCTGGCCTTCGTGCCCGTCGCCCACGTAGATGCTGCCGTCGGGGCCGACCGCCACGTCGCATGGCGTATTCAAGATTGCGCCGGTGCCGTCGCCGGCGACGCCGCCCTCGCCGAGCGTCATCAGCAACTCACCCTCGGGGCTGAACTTGAGCGCCACATGGCCCTTGCCAGCCTGACTCGGGTCGTCCTCCGCCGGACCGCGCGCGTCGGTCACCCAAACGTTGCCGTCCGGGTCGACGTGGAGGCCGTGCGGGAAGAGCATCAGCCCGCCGCCGAAGCTCGCGACGACGTTGCCTTCGGGATCGATCTTCAGGATCGGATCGTCGTCGGAGTCGGCGCACGAGTTGGCGCCGCAGCGGTCGATCGCCCAGATGTGGACTCCATCGGGGTCGATGCCGACGCCTGCGGTCGATCCCCACTCGCGATCGTCGGTCAGCGTCCCCCACGCCGCGGAGGCATACGGGTTCGGCCGATCGTTGATCGGCTCCAGCGCGGCCGGTTCGGCCTCGGGTTCGGGCTCCACCTCGGCCGGCGGCGCCTCGCCACCGCCGCATGCCGCCGCCCCGAACATCACCACCACCGACGCCACCACGCAGCCGCTCCGCCACACAAGGTCTCGCTCAAACATTGGCCTCTCCTTGGAAAATCTCCGGACATCATCTCCGCCAAGAGCGACTTTGTCCAGGCGAGGCCCGTAGGGCGGTCCAGTCAACGGTCGAGCGCGCAGCCGCGCCCGACCCTCAGTGCGCCGGGCCGAGAAGCACGGCGTTCATGAACAGCAGCTGGGTCGTCTCGGCGAACGCCCGGAAGTTCGGGTCCTCGGCGAACGCGATGACGTGGCCTTGCCCCATCGGCTGATGGATCAGGAACGCCTTCTGGGCGATCAGGTCCTGCGAGTTCTCCCAAGCGAGACCGCTCGCGACCAGGCGATCCTTGGGCGCGTAGACTCCGACGTTCACACCATCGTCGAGCGTGATCGGCGTGAAGACCCGCCGCCCCTCGACAACGGCCTGGATCTCGCCGTCGCTTCCGGCCGACAGCCAGTGCTTCGGATCGAGCGTCACGCGCAAGAGCGCGCCTGGGATCGACTCGGGCAGCTCGCGGTCGGGCGTGATCGCCGTTTCGAGGTCGAACGGCTCGTCGCCGTCCGGGTCGGGCGAACCGTTGCTCTCGTCATCCTCATCATCATCATCATCTTCGACCTCAGCCGATCCGTCCCTCAGCTCGGTCGTCGTCGCGACCAGGCCGGCGCTCTCGCGGGCTGCCCACCGCGAGGCCTCGCCGATCGTCACGAGCGTCGCACCGCCCCGGACCCAGCCCTTGATCCGGTCGAGCGTTCCGCCCGTGAGCACGCGACCGTAGTCGCCCGACGGTAACACGAGAACGTCGTAGCGACTGAGGTCGACACGGCCGAGCGACCCGGTCCGAACGACCGTGACCGGCTGCCCGTAGCGTCGCTCGAGGACGTAGCGCGCGAAGCCGGCCGACTGGCTCGAGGTCGGCGTGTCCCACGCCAGCAGGATCCGCGGCGCCTTCAGGGCGCGGACCCGATTGCTGCCCAGCGCGATGCCGTCGTCGACCCAGCCGGTGTCGGTCGGCACGACCTCGGCGCCGTGACGGCCGGCGATCTCGCCGAGCCTGGAAGCCAGGTCCGAATCATTTTCGGAGGACCGGATGATCGCCGTGCCCGCGGAATACTCCCGCCCTTCCATCGTGAAGCCGTCGTCGGCGGAGCGGACGCGGATCCCGCTGCCCAGCGCCTCGACGACCGCCGCGGCCGTGTCCAGCCCCCACGGCATCAGGTAGGCGACCTGCGCGGCGGCTAGCGTCCGGGTGTCGCCGCCCGGTGCGGGCAACGGCGACGTCACGGCCCCGGTTGCCGACACGGATGCGATCGCCTCGACGTCGAACACCAACGGTAGGCTCCAACCGGTGATGTCGTAGATCTGGTCGTTTTCCCGGCGCTGGCGGCGCCGGTCCTGCTCTTCGAGGAACGCGGCATCCATCGGCGTCTCGGCGTCGAGGAGCGTGGCGGCGAGGCGGCCAGCCGGCTGGGCAAGAGGAACGACGAGTGTTCCCGCCGGCAGCGTCCGGTCGCCGACGGTCACGGGCGCGTCGGCGACACCGACCTCGATCCCCTGCGCGGCCAGGAATCGGCCGAGACGTGTCGTCCTTCCGATGTCGTTCGCCGGCGGCAGGAGGTACTCGGCGACGTCGCCGCCCTCGACGCCTCGGCGGTGCTGCGCAAAGTCGCGAAGGATGCCGACGCGGTTTCGCGCGGCGGTGTCGGCCGTCGCGATCGCCGCCGTGAAGTGATGGACGACGCCGTTCTTATAAGAAAGGTGGGTATCGTCGCTCCGCCGGAAGACCAGGCCCCGCGCCGACGCCTGCTCGTAGGTCATCCCGATCGCGCCCTGCATAGACGGCCACGAGTCGCCGTAACCGGGATAGAAGAGGTCGTACGACTCCCGAATGAAATAGGCGAAGCCGCGCTGGTCGAAGCGCGCAGCGTTCGCCCGGCCGAATGCGTCGAGCCACTCGTTCTGCGACGCGCTCAGCCTGGGATTCAGCGGTCGCGTCGGCGGCGCGAAGAAGTACGTCGAGTTGCCGCCCATCTCGTGCAGGTCGACGACGACGTGCGGCATCCAGTCGAGGTAGATGCCGATCCGGCCGCGCGTCTCGGGTTGCGTCTGCGCGAACCAGTCGCGGTTGATGTCGAACAGATAGTGATTCCCCCGGCCGCCCGGCCACGGCTCGTCGTGCTCGGCCGAGACCGGCTCGGGGTCCGGTGAGGCCGCGCGGCCCAGCAGGTGCTGATGGATGAAGCGGGCGCGGCCGTCGGGGTTCTCCATCGGATCGATAAGGACGATCGACTCGCGCAGGATCCGGTCGACCGATTCGTCGCCCTGGGCCGCCAGCAGGTGGTACGCCTCGGCCATCGACGCGTCGGTGGACGAGATCTCGTTGCCGTGGACGCCGTGGACCAGCCAGGTGACGACCGGCAGGTCGGCGACCAGTGCGTCGACCTCGTCGGCCGACAGGCCCCGCGGGTCGCCCAGTTGGCGCAACCCCGCCTTCGTCTCGTCGAGCGCGCCGATCCGAGCGGGCGAGCCGATCGCCATCAGGTAGAGCGTCCGACCCTCCCAGCTGGTCGCGTACTCGACCAGGTACGCCCGGTCGGGCGCGGCCTCGGCCAGGGCACGCAGGTAGATCCCCGCCTCCTCCGACGTCGTCAACTCGTCGCCGTGGTCGTGGCCGACGACCGATTCGAGCGTCGGGATCGCCGGGTCGTACCGCGTCCCCGGCGCGAGTTCCTGGGCGAAGGCCGTCGCCGGAAGCAGCAAAGCCAGAGTCAGCAGCCAGACGGTTCTCATGACGCCTCCTGTCGCGTCCCCTCGGGTCCGGGCGGGGATGGAAGAGGGGCGATTATACCCGGGACGGGAACGGGCAGGCGGTCGGCGGTGGCCAGAATGCTCGTCGAGTCGAGGCCGCCGCTGGCCCAGACGCCGACGTCACTCGTGCCGACCCGATCCGCGACCGCATCGCGGAACAGCTCGCTGAATCGATCGACGTAGTCCCGCGCGTGCCGGTAGCGAACCCGCCCCTCGGTAGGCAGCGTCCAGTACGCACGCATACGGACGGCACCAGCCTCGTAGATCAGCGTGTGGGCCGGCGGGAGCCGCTGGACGTCCTCGAACGAGGTGGCCGATTCGTCCTGCTTGACGCCGCCCACGAGAAAATCGGCGATGGCGAGGTCGTTCAGTTGATCGCTCGACTCGGGATGTCGACGAACACAGTCGAGCGTGTTGCTGAAGACGAACAGACCGGGCGCCTCGCGGTAGTAGAAGGACTTGACGCCGAAGTGATCGCGCGCGCAGAAGAGGCGTCGGGCCGGCCCGTCCCAGATTGCGAAGGCGAAATCGCCGACCAGGTGCCTCACGCACTCGTCTCGCCAGGCGTGGTACGCGTGCAGGATGAGTTGGGCGTTGGTCGCCGACCCAAGGTCGGTGCGTCCGCGTGATTCGAGGCGTTGAACGAGATCGTTCCGGCCGTCGATCCGCGCGTCGGCCGCGATCCAGACTCGCCCGTCGAGGCTGGTCGGTTGACGATCGGGTGATGGCTCGGTCGTTGTCGAGAGTAGCGTGTGGCCGAAGCCCACCGGGCCATCGGACCAGGTCGACTGGTGGTCAGGCCCGCGATAGGCAACCGCGTCGGTCATCCGGCCGAGCAGCCGTGCGTCGACCGGCGCGACGTCGAGACTGACGAGGCCCACGATGCCGCTCATGCCAGGGCAAGTGTACCCGGCTACAGCGTCTTCAGGAACGCGAGCAGTTCGAGGTGGAACTCATCGGGCCGGTCGAGGTAGGCGGGGTGGCTCGCGCCTTCGAGAATCAGCGTCGTGCCGCCGAGTGCATCCGCGAGGACATCGGCTTGCGCCACCGGAAAGACCGTGTCGTTCTCGCCCCAGACGACCAGCGTCGGCACCTTGGCGTCGTGCAACTCGCCCTTGTACTGGTCGATCCCGACCGGCGCGACCAGGACGTAGCCGGCGACCCTGTCGGCGTGGCGGGCGACGAACGGCAGGCTGAAGCCGCCGCTCATCGACGGTGACACGATCGCGACCTTCTCACCCGGCAGGAGCGCGTCCAGGGCCTTGGACAGGTAACCCTCAGGGGCGACCGACGAGCGTTCGGAGTTTCCGTAGCCGGGCAGGTCGAGCGCGACGACGTGATGTCCCGCCTCGGCCAGGCGCTCGATCGTCCCGAGTTCGCGCCAGGTCTCCGACGTGAACCGCATCCCGTGGAGCAGAACGACGGTCTGGCCGCCGGCCGGCCCGGCTTCGAGATAGCGGACCCGGCTGGCCTCCACCGTCACGTCGTGGACCGTGATCTCTTGGGTCGCCATGACCAGCGTGCTCCAACCTGCGGCCGCAGCCAACAACACGATCAGGGCCGAGAACGTCACGACTCGTGGCCGAGCTCGCCGGTTGCGAGCCACCGCGCCCAGGTGCCGACGACGATGTCGTCGTCGCGGAACGCGAAACCGTCCCAGCGTGTCGAATCCATCGCATTGTTATGGAACTCGCTGGTCTTCGTTGGCGCCGCGGTTGTCGTGTCAGACATGTCAGGGCCCGCTGAGTGCTCGAGGGTTCGCCGTCGGCAGCGCCGCTAGCTCCCGAAGATCTCCATCCCGGGGAACGTCAGCGCGAGGCCATACCAGCGGCTGAAGAACTGCTGCGGGCGCTCCGCGTCCAGCCGCGCGCCGGCGGCATCGTAGAGGGCACCCATCTTGACCGTCCCGCCGCCCTCGAGGTGCACCTCCCGGTCCTGGAGCGTTGCGCTCGACGCATCCACGAAGATGGCGGCCGGCGTGAAGGTCTTGCTGTCGACGAACAGCAGCAGTCGTCGCCCATCGATCTCATCGATGAGCGCGCCGTGCTCCTCGATCAGATCCATCGGGTAGAACCGAAGAGTGTCGGCCGTCACGATCCCGAGTCCCATCGACATGCGCTGAAATCTGGCGTCTTCTGTCCCGAGGGTCTCGATGAACATGCCCTGCATCCGCTCGTCCACGTTCCGCGGCCCGAGCCGTTCGAGCCCCGGCGTGAAGTTTCCGAACTCGCGACCGCCCGCCAGGTAGGGTCGATCCGAGATCGCCAGTTGCATCTCCGGACCGTAGACCAGCGCCTGCTCGACACTCATCTGCAGCAGATTGCCCATCGGGCCGAGGGTGCGGCCGACGTGTGGACCGTAGAGCGCCTCCCCGGTCATGTGATTCCACAGCGTCTTGCTCTCGACGTCCTGCATGATGAAGAGCGCGTCGTACAGTCCCACGTTCTCGAAGCGCGGCATCCGGCCGTCGATCGTCGGAACCAGACTGGTTCCGCTGTTGCAGACGACTCAAAAAGTCGCCATCCAGTCCTTGCCACCGGTGCGGCCCTGCGCGAGGTGGTGGAACGCCATCTGATCGCGCAGGAACGCCAGCGGCCCGCCGGCCGTCTCGATGACGAGCAGCAGCGTATCCGCGGCGACCCGGTCGTCTTCGAGTGCCCCGCTGAGCGATTCGGTTTCCTCGACGTGGAACGTCTCGAACCAACCGTTCCCCGCGTTCGAGAAGCGATCGATGTCGAACCCGTCCAGCGCCGGGCCGTCGGGCAGATCGACGGGAAGGCTCTGCCGTTGGGCGCCGAGGCGAGCAGGAGACAGGACGCCGGCCGCTCCCATCATCAGTAGCAGGCCCAACACCCTCGCCGTGTGACTCCTAGCAGATGCTTTCACCGTGAGCTCCCTCCTGCGAACCCGACCAACCGGACGGACGGACTGCGTAGCACTGCCCTACCGCACCGGATCAGAAGCGGTCACCAGGTTCGTCTTGTTGGTCCAGAAGATGTCGACGGAACCAAAACTGTTGTCCGACCGGCTGGAGAACCAGGTGATCGTCTCGGCGCCCGGCGGCAGCGCCGGGCACATGTCAGCCGAACTGGTATTCACCTGTGGGCCCAGGTTCACCGCCGGACCCCACTCGTTCTCGCCCAGGCTGTCGGAGGCCCAGATGTCCATGCCGCCCAGGCCTCCCGGTCGACCGGAGGTGAAGTAGACCGTGCCTGCCGCGTCCTGAGAGAAGTGGAACTCCTCTGCCGCCGTGTTGATGTTCGGCCCCTGATTCACCGGGTCCTGCCAGGCACCGCCGGCATCCTGCTGTGAGCACCAGATGTCGGAGCCGCCGTAGCCGCCGTCGCGCATCGACGCAAAGCACAACGTTCGACCATCCTGAAGGATGGCCGGGCAGTGCTCGTTGCCGACGTCGGTGCTGATCGGCGCGGGCATCAACTCCGGGGTGGTCCAAACGCCATTCACCTTGTGCGTGACGAAGAGATCGTTGTTGTTGCGAGGCTCCGTCGTCGCCAGCCGGTCCGACTTGAAGTAGATGGTGTTGCCGTCGGCCGTGATCCAGGGCTCGCGATCGTCGCCGAGGCGCAACGGGTCGACGTCGGTGGCCGGCGCCGCGTTCACCGGAATGCCCATGTTCACCGGCGTATTCCACGACCCGGTCTCCGGATTGAACGTGGCAATGTAGAGATCCCTCGGGTCGCCGGGCGCAACGGCGAAATCCTCCCTCGCGCTGCAATAGACCATGGTGCCGTCGGCGGCGAACGAAAGCTCGCCCTCGGTCCACATCGTATTGATCGGTTCGCCAATGTTGTGGACCGCAAGATCGACCCAGTTCTGTTGCCCTGCGCTCTGTTGCCCTGCCGAGGCGAGGTTCGGACTGCTCGTCGCCACTGCTGCACAAACAATTGCGCCGATTCCCATCATCTTGCTCATCGTCATCTTTCTCTCTCCCCAACTCGCACACTGCACCAGGGCAGTCCGTCAGCGCGCCTTCGGGAAGCGCGGCCAGGGGCATCAAAGAAGGAACACCGGATTATAGCGGGATCTCGGCACAAGCCTGGCGTTGATCTTGGTGCTAGAATCCGGGAGCGCGAGCGTGGACCTGACGGAAATGGAGCAACTACTCAGAAACGTCGACCAGCGACTGGCGCACGTCGAGCAGTTTCTGCCAACCCTGGCGACGAAGGCCGAACTGGCGGAGGTTCGGACCGAGATCCGGACTGAAGCAAGAGAAACTCGCCGTCACTTCGACGTCGTCGCCGAGAGCCTTCGCGACGACATCCGGTTGCTGGCGGACGGACTCGTGGGTGTGACCCAGCGCCCCGACCGCATGTAGCACCTCCGAACACCGAAGCAGCCTCAACTAGAAGTGCCAGCTCAACGAGACGAACGCGGTCACGCCCGTCAGGCCGTACTCAGACGGCAGCGGTCGAGCCAGCGTCGATTCGTCGTCGCCAAAACCGAAGAACAATCCGCCGTTGAGGCTCGCTTCGTTGCTGACCGAGTAGGCGAAGCTCGGCGAGACGAGCGAGCTCTGGTCGTGCGCGTTGAAGATCCAGAGGCCGCTGAGACTCCAGAGCGGATGCAGCTGGTACGACCCCTGCACCACTGTCTCGTCCCGGCCAAGTACTTGGAGCTCGCCGCGCAGAAACGGCTCCGAAACGAGCAGCGCCACGTAGTCGTCGGGTTCGGACGCGGCCAGCTCGTCGTGCTGGTACTCGACGAGGAGAAACAGATCCCGGCCGTTGACTTGCACCTGGCGGTCGAGGCCGAGGCTGCCTCGGAAGATGACGGAGTCGTCGAGCTGTCGCACGACCCCCTCCCCGCGAACCGCCCAGGCACCGATCGACCCGGCCGCGCCGACCGCGCCGACCGCATCGCCGTAGAGCGTGCCGCCCCAGCCCGACAGCTCCCAGTTGGCAATCGTCGTGAGGCCGCGCGCAAGCGCCGTCACTTCTTCAACGTCCGACGTCGTCGGCGCACGGCCGAGCCCGGCCGGCATCACATCGTCGACGAACTCGTTCCGGGTCCCACGGACGACGACATCGATCTCACTCAGCGGGCTCGGGTAGATCCGCAGGCGGGCGGCGTCGACCCCGGCCCGGAACTGCCGGAACGGATCGGCCGGACTGAACGGGAGGAACGGGTCGCCAGGGGTCAGAAAGAGCGTCGTGCCCCACGAGACGGCCTGCCGGCCGGCGCTGAACTGAACGGCGCGCGTCGGCCGCCAGCTCAGATTCAACCGGTCGAAGCGATGCTGCCAGAGCACGTGCTCCTCGTCGGTGATGGTCCACTGGAGATCCATCCACTCACCGCCGCCGGGCACGACGCCGACCCCGCCGCGAGTCGGTTGCGTCCGGATGGTCGCCGCGTGCTCGTACGCCACCTCGACGGCGAGCCGATCCCAGTCGGGCTCGACCATCAGCCGGAACCGGTTGAAGTCGCTGGCCGTGCTCTCGCTCTCGGGGAGCGCGGTGGACCCGGTGACGAGTGGAACGGTCTGAAGGTAACCGCTGGGCCAGGTGAACTGGGCCGCGGCCGGAGCGGCGACACCGGCAACGAAGGCGAGCTGGAGCCCGAGGGTGGCGAGCGTCGATCTGCTCAAGATCGGACCTTGTCCGACTCGATCGCGCCATCGACCATCCGCACCAGCCGTCGGCAGCGCTCCATCACCCGGGTGTCGTGCGTGGCGAAGACGAACGTGATGCCGAGATCCTCATTCAGCTCGCGCATGACGTCGAGCAAGGCGTCGCTCGCCGCCGAGTCGAGGTTCGCCGTCGGCTCGTCGGCCAGGACGAGCGCCGGCTTGCTCGCGACCGAGCGGACGACGGCGACCCGCTGCTGCTGTCCGCCCGAGAGCTTCCTGGGGCGGCGACCTTCCATGCCATCGAGACCGATCCGCTTGAACAGCTCGCCGACGCGCGCAGCGCGTTCGTCGGGATCGATGCCCTGGAGTAGCATCGGAAACTCCGCGTTCTCCATCGCCGTCAGGACCGGCAGCAGATTGTAGGCCTGGAAGACGAAGCCGACCTGTCCCAGCCGGAGCCGCGCCAGTTCGGGGTTCGACATCTCGGTCAGGTTTCGACCCGCCACCCAGACTTGGCCCCGACTCGGGCGGGTCAAGCCGCCAATGACGTTCAGCAGCGTCGTCTTGCCCGAGCCCGAGGGACCGGCCAGCGCCGTGAACTCGCCACGCGCGATCTCGATCGTCACATCTCGGACCGCGTGAATCTCCTCGGCCTCCTGGTGGAAGGTCTTCCAGACATGTTCGGTGCGAACGGCGGAGGTCGTTGGGTCGGTCATGATGCGCTGCGGCTACCGATCGAACTTCATCGATTCGGTCACGTCGATCCGGGCCGCTCGGATGGCCGGATAGATCGAGGCGACGGTGCCGATGAACAGGATGAACGTGATCGACTGGGCGAATCGGCTCGGCCGGAAGAGCGGAATGATGACCGGGTCGATCACCACGCCGGAAAAGGTCATCTCCTCGCCCATCATCCCGGAGAAGTCGAGCCCGTCGCCGAAGAAGTACCAGGTCAAGAAGGCCCCGAGCGCGATGCCGATGACGGCGCTCACCGCGGTCAGCGACAGCCCTTCGAACAGCACGACCGCGCCAGTCTGCCCCGGGGTCAGGCCGAGTGCCTGGAGGACGCCAAACTCGCGGTGCCGGTGCATGACCGACATGAGCACAGTGTTGACGATGCCGAACCCGATGATAACGAACAGGATCCCGTAGACGAGGTAGTTGCCGAAATCGTCGATCGCCACCGCGGCGGCGAGTTCGGGCATCGCCTCGCGCCAGCCGATCACTGCCGCTTCACCCTCGGCGATCGGGTCCCGCAGTTCGGCCCTGAGCGTCCGCACGAGGCCGGACACCGCGGCGCTGTCGGCAACCAGGACCCCGATGTTGGTCACGTCCTCGCCCGACCCCAGCCATTCGCCCGCGGTGGCGAGCGGCATATGGATCAATGACTGATCGATCTCGGGGACACCGCTTCGGTAGATACCTACGACTCGCACGAGCTGCCCGGCAATCTCCTTCTGGGCGTCCTGTGCGGTCAGCACAAGGCGCGAGTCGAGCCGGAGGCCGAGCGCCTCGGCCAGCGTCACCCCGACATAGGCGGCCAGACGGTCATCGGGCTCCAGGTACCGACCCTCGACCGTCTGGTCGTCGATCGTGCCGAACGCGGCTTCGGCGACCGGGTCGACCGCCATGATCCGGGCAGGTCGTGCACCGGCCGCCGAACTGGCCATGCCGGTGACGGTGAGCTTCGCGGACGCGGTCGTCACCTGCGCGGCAACAGCCGGCGACCGGAGTACCGCCTCAACCGCGTCGCGGGCCGCGGCCGGTAGACGATCTTCAAGTTTCCGACCCGATCGGAAACGCGGGTGCTCGATCGCCACGTGCCCGCTGCCCATCCTGACGCCGGAATCGATCCACTCCTCGTGGGTGCCATCCCCGAGCGACAGCGAGAACATCAGCGTCCCGCCGCCAATGACCATCGCCGACGCGGTCAGAATCGTCCGGCGCAGTTGCCGGCGCAGATTCCTGAAGGCGAGCGTGACGAGGACGCCCAGATGTTCCATCACGACCCCGAAAGCGTGTCGGCCGGGGGCACGCGTGCCGCGCGCACGGCGGGATAGATCGCCGCAAGGACGGCCGTCGCCAGCAGTGCGAACGCCGCCTGCGTCCAGACGACGAAGTTGTATTCGACGCGCAGCGACGGCCGCATCAGCGCGCCCATCAGCGTGAGCTCGCCGTACAGCCAGCTCATGTCGGGCGGGGCGTTGTGAAACCAGACCATCAGCGGAAACGTGACCGCGGCGCCGACCAGCAGGCTGATAACGGCCATGCCGACCGCTTCGTAGAGCACCGCCAACACGATCCGGGACGGCGTGGTTCCGAGGGCCAACATGACGGCAAACTCCCGCCGGCGCTCGAAGGTCGCCATCAGCATCGTGTTGGCAACGCCGAACATCGCGATGAGGAACACGACCGCGAAGATGATGAGGTAGAACGAGTCGATCAGCGAAACGTACTCGACCATCTCCGGCCGCAGCTCGATCCACCCAACGACCTCGGGCGCTGCCTCGCCACCCGTCAGGGCCGCCGCCAGCCGGTCGGCCGTCTCCTGTGCGACCCAGGGGTCGGCGGTCGACACCGACACCTCGTGGATCCGGCTCGGATCGAGCGTCAGCAGAATCTGGAGATCCTCGAGCGCGAACACCGAAAAGGCGGCGTCCAGCTCGGCCAGGCCCGTCCGATAGATGCCGGCGATCTGGAACAGACCGTTCCCCAGCGAGCCGTCGGCCCCAGGCGCCATCACCACCAGTTCATCGCCAACACCCGACTCGAGCTGACGCGCCAACTCGACGCCGATCACCACCTCGTTCCGTCCCGTCTGCGGCAGCCGTCCCTCGACCAGTTCGTCGAGAAACCGGCTGAGGCTGGTCTCGAGATCGGGATCGATCCCCATCAACATACCGGCCGACGTCGACTCGCCCGAACTGAGGAGCCCGCCGCCGTAGACACGCGGCGCCGCGGCCACGACCGCGGGGTCGGCCAGCACCGTGGCGATCGTCGCCTCGACGTCGATCCCCTCCCGCCCGCCGATCGTGTCGTAGAGGCTCCGCTCCGGGCGGTAGTCGGCGTGATGGATTTCGATCTGACCGCTCACCAGGCCGGTGGCATTCTCGACCATCTCGGCGGAGATCCCCTCCGCCCACCCGACGATGAACACCACGGCGAAGTAGCCGACACCGAGGCCGAGGGCGGTGATGACGGTGCGCTTCGGATGCCGCCCGAGATTCCGCCACCCGATGCGCCACCAGGCGCCGCCGCTCATCAGTGTCTATCTCCGTCGCTGGAGAGTCTGGAGGGAGAAGAACGACCGATCGACGTCGATGTCGAACTCGAGGCTCTCGTAGATCACGCTCGTCCGCTCGTTCGGCTTGTCGGCGGGCACCATGTCCATCACCGTCGGCACGGTGCGACCGCCGAGATCCTTGAACTCGCTGAACCGCATCGTCCGCGCGAGTTCCCCGTCCTCATCGTAGTACCTCGCCCAGAACGGCATGTAGTCGCTCCGGCGAACCCGATAGTCGATATGACCCCAGACCACGGCGACCTCCGGCTTCGGGGTGAGCCTGAACTCCCACACCGCGACCCCGTCTCGATCGCCGTCGAACATCAGCTCGATGTCGAAGTCTTCGATGAGCTGACTCTCCTTGACCAGATCGTCGTTCGTGAAGTGCGAGCCCATCCAGGCGCCCGACATCATCGACGCCGGGATCTTGATCGTCCGATCGACCTTGGGCAGGTAGTTCCAGATGTCCCTGTCAGCCATCAGCGTGGCGGTCCCGGCCTCCCGGGCCGGGGAGCGGACGCGGACGAGCGAGTAGTCGGTACCCATCGACCACAGCTCCATCACCAGCTCACGCTCCCAGTGCTCGGTGACGATGTTCATCCGCGAGACGCCGTGACTGGAGTCGCCCCGCATCACCCGGTCGACGCGCGCGATGATCTCTTGCGGCGTGAAATCGGTCTGGGCCAGGGCCGGCGACACGAGCCCCAGCGCGACCGCGGCCGCCGTCAGGATCGTGGGTGTTCGAAACATCGGTCTGATTCTCCTCCTGGGGGAAACATCTCAAGGCCGCGACGCGGGTGCGGTGTCGGCAGCCATCAGGATCGAGAACGCTCCCGCGTCGTACTCGACGGCGCCCGAGCCGCTGGCGGTTCCGTCGAGCGTCCCGTTCCGGACCGCCGCGAACGCATCCCGCAGCTCGATCAACCGGGCCGGGTCGGCGACCGGCGTGGTGAGTGCCTGGGGCTCTCCGGCGTCCCGCGACAGTCGATAGAGTCCCCCGCCGACCGAGCCGGAGACGATCAGGTCTTCCCGGCCCCAGCTGGCTCCCTGACTGATGAACGGAACAAGTGCCAGATCGACCGCCGGCCCTCCCAGGATCGAGACCATCCTCAGATCTCCGCTGCCTGTCTCGAAGCCGATCCATTGACCGTCCGGCGACACGAACGGTTCAGAGCCACCGTTCGTGGCTCTCAGCGATGTCACGTCGAGCTGATCGAGTTGACGCACGTACAGCGGAGCGGCCGAAGCTTCCGGCGGCCGCCCCCCGGTAGACGACGAAGCGCCCATCGGCCGAGATCGCTAGATCGGGCCTGTTAGTCCCGATTCGCACTGGAGGGACGTCGTCGATCGTCCATCGCGTCACCGGCGCTGGCACCTCGCTCTGACGCATCATCGACCAGACGCCGAGGCCGCCTAGCGCCAGTGCGATGAGCAGCGCGGCGGCGGCGATCACCGGGCGCTGCCAGAGGGCGGCCTGGGCAGGCGCGGTGGCCGCCGCGGTTTCCTCGACGGGCGCCGCCAGCGCTTCGTCGAGGTCTAGCTTCACGTCGCCAATGTCACGCGACCGTTGCACGCGGTCCTTCTGGATGCAGCGGCCAAGCACGCGCCTGACACCGCGCGGCGTGTCAGAAGGAAGGGACGCGAGATCCAGGTCGGTCTTGAGGCCCGCCGCGAGCGTCAGCGAGATATCCGTGCCGCCGAACGCCTGCTGGCCCGTCAACATCTCGAACAGGACGACGCCGAACGCCCAGATGTCAGCACGCTTGTCCACCTGCTTCCCGCGCGCCTGTTCCGGCGACATGTAGGCTGCTGTCCCCATGATGACGCCCATCTTCGTGGCGGCCGCCGTCATCGTCATCGTCGGGGAGCTCGCCGCTTCCACTTCGGTCTGCTCAGGCTCCAGCGCCTTGGCGAGCCCGAAGTCCAGCACCTTCACCGTGCCGTCGTCTCTGACCTTCACGTTGGCCGGCTTCAGATCGCGGTGGATGATCCCCCGCTCGTGGGCGGCCTCCAGGGCTTCAGCGATCTGGCGGGCGATGGGGAGCGCTTCGACGAGCGGGATCGGGCCCTGGGCAATCCGATCCTGGAGCGTCGGGCCTTCGACGAGTTCAAGGATGAGCGCCGGCGCTTCCCCACTCTTCTCCAGGCCGTAGATCGCCGCGATGTTCGGGTGGTTCAGCGACGCGAGAACCTTGGCTTCACGCTCGAAGCGGGCCAAGCGTTCAGGGTCGGTGGCGAACGCCTCTGGCAGCACCTTGATCGCGATGTCGCGATCCAGCGTCGTGTCGTGCGCTCGATAGACCTCGCCCATCCCGCCCGCACCGATCTGGGCGGTGATCTCGTAGACGCCGAGCTTCGTGCCGGGCTGCAGTGGCATTGATTGAAGAACGAGGAATTATAGCGGGTGTAGGACAATCCTCCGGATTGCCCGTTGGCGCCCCTCAAGGGGCGCCCCACCGGTATGTTCTTGTTCGGTGGCGCGGGCCTCTAGGCCCGCGAATGGCCCGGCGAAGCCGCGGCTTGAATGAAAATCTTGGTAGCGGTACGGGGAATCGAACCCCGGTCTCGTGGCTGAGAACCACGCATCCTAACCCCTAGACGATACCGCCACGGGCAGATCGGAGCATCAATTTTAGCAACTAGCCTGCGAACGGGTCAACATGCTGGGCGCTGGACTCGTGGCCCATCGAGCCCGATAGTTGGGGTGATGTCCCTATTCTCGAAGTTTCTGGTGTTGCTGCTCCTGCTGGCCGCGGCAGCGGGCGGCGCCTACTTCCGCGCGGGCAGCGCGGTCGGGCCGACGATTGCCGTCAACGGCCCGGCGCAGTACGTCGGCCGAACCGCCGTCCTGGACTTCTCGGTGGAAGCCCCCGAGGGCGCGCTGACGTCCATCGAGGCGGTGCTCGCGCAGGGCGAGACGGTGATTCCGCTCTTCGTGCTCACCGATCCGGGCGCGGCGACGATCGAACAGGAAACCGCCGAGCGGATCCGGATCGTTCGTGAGTTCGACCGCGACACACTCCCCGACGTCAGGGAAGGCGCGGCCGAGCTGATCGTCACGTCAGTCCGACCGGTGCTCTATGGCCTGCGGGAAGCTTCGAGCGCGGTAACCCATCCACTGGAACTTCGGTTCACGCCGCCGCGCCTGACGGTTCTGTCGACGCAGCACTACGTGAACCACGGCGGCGCCGAGATGGTCGTCTACCGGGTGACGCCGACTGACGTCGACTCGGGCGTCGTCGTCGACGGGCGGTACTACCCCGGCTTCCAGGCCGACGGTGCGGGCGTCACTGGCGCGGACGAGTCGATGCGCGTCGCGTTCTTCGCCCTGCAGCACGACCAGGAGCTGAACGCACCGATGCGGGTCACGGCGCGCGATCCGGCCGGCAACACGGCGGGCGCCGACTTCGACCACCGCATCTTCCCGAAGAACTTCCGGCGGAGTCGGATCAACGTCGGCGACGACTTCATCCAGCGCGTCGTGCCGGCGATCGCCGAACAATCGTCCGACGCGCGCGCGTTGCTCGCCGGCGTGCCCGAGGACGATCTGGTCGCGCAGTACGTCGCGATCAACGGCGGTCTCCGCCAGGCCAACGCCGACTATCTAGTGACCCTCGCTGAGAACACCGAACCGCGCATCCTCTGGCAGGGCCCGTTCCGCCAGCTCGGCAACTCGCAGTTCGAGTCGGGGTTCGCCGACCACCGGATCTACCTGCACGACGGTGAGGAGATCGATCGGCAGGTCCACCTCGGGTTTGACCTGGCGGCGACGGCCAACGTGCCGATTCTGGCGTCGAACCACGGCGTTGTCGTCCACGCCGATTTCCTCGGCATCTACGGCAACTGTGTCGTCATCGACCACGGCATGGGGCTACAGTCGCTCTACGCCCACCTCTCGTCGATCGGGGTCGCCGTGGGCGACGCGGTCGAGCAGGGCCAGGAGGTGGGCCGGAGCGGGATGACCGGCCTGGCGGGCGGCGACCACCTGCACTTCACGATGCTGCTGCACGGCCGGGCGGTGACGCCGGTCGAGTGGTGGGACGGCCACTGGATCGAGGACCGGATCGCCAGGAAGCTCGCCCTGGCCAGCGCCCGCTGAGCCAGCCCCACCTCGCCGGCCCGGACTCTCGCACCTGCAACGGTTTACGGAAATCGACGGCCTTTGGTATCATCCGGGTTTGGGTTTGCCGCGAGACGACGCCTGAGTGGCCTGCGGTATCTTCGTTTTCCTCTATTCGCACCAGGAGAGTCTTCAATGGATGCACGAAAGTCGTGGCTGCTGGCCTCGATCATGGCGTTGGTTCTGACGGTGGCATGCGGTGGTGGCGGCGGCGAGGCTCCGGCCGAGTCGGCGGCGCCAGCGGCCACGGCGGCGGCCCCGGTCGACGCGGCGGCGGTCGGCAATATCACCGGCACGATCATGCTCGAGGGCACGCCCCCCGAGGCCGAAACGATCAGAATGAATTCTGACCCCGTCTGCGCGCAGGAAGCAGGCGACGACACGTCGACCGAGTACTACGTCGTCGGCGATGACGGTTCGCTGGGCAACGTGTTCGTCTACGTGAAGGAAGGCCTCGAGGGTCGAACGTTCGACACGCCGAGTGAACCGGTGATGCTCAACCAGGAAGGCTGCCGCTACACACCGCACGTCTTCGGCATCCAGGTCGGCCAGACGCTGACCGTGATGAACGGCGACCCGACGCTGCACAACATTCACGCGACGCCGGCGAACAACAGCGAGTTCAACACCGGCCAGCCGATCGAGGGGATGACCTTCGACGCGCAGTTCGACACGGTCGAGGTGATGGTGCCCTTCAAGTGCGACGTGCACGGCTGGATGAACGCCTACGCGGGCGTCCTCGAGCACCCGTACTTCGCGGTGAGCGATGGCGGTTCATTCGACATCAGCTCGCTGCCCCCGGGCGACTACGTCATCGAGGCGTGGCATGAGATTCTGGGCACCCAGACCCAGAACGTCACCGTGGGCGAGAGCGAGACGGTCGAACTGTCGTTCACCTTTTCGGTCAGCTAGCAACTCCAACGAAGATGGCGGAGGGGTTACTCCCTCCGCCGTCCTCGCCTTCCCGCCCGCCTAACAACGCATGACCTGGCTCCACCGGTTCGCGCTTCTCGTCACCGCCTCGACGCTGCTGTTGGTCACCGTGGGCGGGCTGGTCACCAGCACCGACTCGGGCCTCGCCGTCCCCGACTGGCCGAACACCTACGGCTACTTCATGTTCAGCTTCCCACTGTCGAAGATGGTGGGAGGGATCTTCTACGAGCACGGCCACCGGCTCATCGCGAGCACCGTCGGGCTGATGATGATCGGCCTGGCGTTCTGGATTTCGAGGACGGACGACCGCCGCTGGATCCGACGGCTCGCCTGGACCGCGCTGGCCGCGGTCGTCCTGCAGGGCACGCTGGGCGGCATCACCGTCCTCTACTTCCTGCCGGCGCCGATCTCGGTCGCGCACGCCGGCCTGGCGCAGATCTTCTTTTGCCTGACGGTATCGCTGGCGCTGTTCACTTCGGCCGGCTGGCGCGGAGGCATCACCACGGGCGCGGACGCAGGCGTGACCGGTGACCCGACCCTGGCGCGGTTGGCCATCCTGACGCCGGCGCTGGTCTACGTGCAGATCCTCATCGGCGCAACGATGCGCCACACCGACGCCGGGCTCGCGATTCCCGACTTCCCGTGGGCCTTCGGCCGGCTGACCCCGCCCGAATGGAGCGGCCCGATCGCAATCCACTTCGCGCACCGCGTCGGTGCGATCGTCGTGACACTGGCGATCGCGGCCACGGCCGGCCACATCCTGGCGCATCATCGACGGTCCGCGGTCACCCGGTTCGCCTGGCTTCTGCTCGGCTTGGTCACGGTGCAGTTCACGCTAGGAGCCCTCACCGTCCTCTCGGAGCGTCACGTGGGCATCAATACGGCCCACGTCGCCACCGGTGCGACGCTGCTGGCGGTGTCGGTGCTGCTGGGACTCGTCGTGCACCGCCGCCGCTTCGCTGACGCGCCCGAACCGGCGCGAGTCGACACGACGGCCGCGATGCCCGCCGCGCCGGGAGCGATGCGATGAAGACCGGCGCGGTGGCACTGGAGAACCCGCGAAGCCGCGTCGCCGACTTCGTCGCCCTCACGAAGCCGCGCCTCAACCTCCTCGTCCTGCTCACGACGACCGTTTGCTTCTACCTCGCCCTGCCGGGCACCGACGCGCAGTGGCTGATCGTGCCGACGCTCATCGGCACGGCGCTGGTGGCGGGGGGCGCCGCCGCGCTCAACCAGGTCTACGAGCGCGACGCGGACGGCTTGATGCTGCGGACTCGGTCGCGGCCGCTGCCCGACGGGCGGCTGTCGGAAGCCGAAGCCCGGCGATTCGGGATCGCGCTATCGGTCGCGGGCATCGCCGCGCTAACCTACGCGCGCCCGCTCGCCGCGGGCCTGGCGCTGGGAACGCTCGTGAGCTATGCGCTAGTCTACACTCCACTGAAGAAGCGGACGTCGTTCGCCATGGTCGTGGGCGCGGTGCCGGGCGCGCTTCCGGCCACACTGGGGTGGGCCGCGGCGAGTGGCGCGATGACCGTCGAGGCCTGGGTCCTCTTCGGAATCGTGTTCTTCTGGCAGATTCCACACTTCCTGGCGGTTGCCTGGATGTACCGAGACGATTTCGCCCGCGCCGGATTCGCGTTCCTGCCGGTCATCGAGCCGAGCGGCCGGCGAACCGCCCGCCACGTCCTGCTCTACCTCGCCGCGCTGCTCCCGGTGAGCCTTGCGCCCACCTGGATTGGCATGGTCGGCACGACCTATCTGGTGGGCGCGTCGCTGCTCGGCCTCGGATTCGCAGGCCTGGCCGTACGCTTCGCGTGGGACCGGTCGGGGCGAAACGCGCGATGGCTGTTCCTGGGCTCGATCGCCTACCTGCCGCTGCTCTGGGCGCTGCTCGTGGCAACACGATTCCTCGGCTGACGTCCGGGACTGGCCGATGCTCGAGATTTCAGACCTCCCAACGCTCAACGCCACACTGAACGCCCTCTCGGGGACACTGCTCGTCGCGGCCTACGCGATGATCCGGCGCGGCGACATCGTGAGGCACCGTGCGCTGATGCTCGGCGCGTTCTCGGTATCGGTCCTGTTCCTCATTTCCTACGTCATCTACCACGCCAACGCTGGCTCCCGACCGTTCACGGGGACCGGGCCGATTCGCATCTTCTACTTCGCCATTCTGATCACGCACATCGTCCTGGCCGCGGCGGTCGTTCCGCTGGCGATCGTGACGCTCAGGCGCGGCCTCCGCCGGGACGACACCCGGCACAAGGCGATTGCGCACTGGACGTTTCCGATCTGGCTCTACGTCTCGATCACCGGCGTCATCGTCTACGTGATGCTGTACGTCCTGCCCACCTGATCTGGTAGGATCACTGGGGTTCTCCTCGGCTCAAGTACCCCACGCATCAGGCCTCGTCGCGCAAAGAGTTTTCGATGCTTCGAAGGGGTCCCATCCTGTGCGTCGCTGCGGTACTGGCCCTGCTGGGCTGGCAGGTAACCGCTGACGTTGCCGGGCTGAGCTTCCAAGCGACGATCCGCGCCGAGGCGGTGTCCCCGCCCACCGCGGCACAGCCGGCGAGCGAGGCCCAGCCGATCGACGAGCCGGCCTACCCCGCCTGGTGGTCGGCCAGCCCGCCGCGGCTCGCCTCCTACGGCTCGGTCGTCATCGCCGCCCTGCTGCTCCTACTCTGGGTGTACCGACGGCATCTCTACATCCTGCACTGGACGGGAAGCTGGCTGCTCCGCGCGGCGGGCACCTTCGGCGGTTCGATCAGCGCGACAGCCGGCTCGCTCGGTCTGGCGCTCCTCAGCATCTTCCACCTGCTCAGCCTCGGTGCCGCGCTGCTGCTCGTCGTGAGCGCCGACACCTACCGGGGCGGCTCGGCGCTCAATCGGAAGTATGCGTGGGGGCTCGTGCCGCTCGTGATCTGGTTCGTCCTGGCACCGCTGGGTTTCGGCCGAGAGGCCGCTGTGGTGCCCGGGTACCTGATGTCGGCCGCGCTGCTCGGCACGGCAGCATTCGTGTTTCTCATCGGGATGCGGCGCGCACGCGCACTCGGCGCCGTCGTCGTCGGCGCCACGTTAGCGCTCGTGGCATTCTCCCACACCGGCATCGCCTTTTCCGCGGCGAGCGGTGGCGGCGACGCCACTCGAACTGCTCGCGGTCAACGCTCTCCTGCTGCTCTTCGCGGCGCTCGGGATGCACCTGCTGGTCTTCGAGGAGATGACCTACGAACTGCGCGCGACCAACCGGCGCCTCGAGCGAGCGCGCGGGGAGCTGCACGAGAAGGTCATCACCGACCCGCTCACGACCTGCTACAACCGGCGCTTCTTCGAAGAAGTGATCGGGCGTGAGCTGCAGCGCCGCCAGCGGTACCAGACGCCACTCTCGCTGCTCTTCCTCGACATCGATCAGTTCAAGGCGGTTAACGACACGTTCGGCCACGAAACCGGAAACCTGGTGCTGCAGTACATCGCATCGTTCCTCAAGGAGCACGTCCGCGAGGCCGACTACCTGTTCCGATGGGGCGGCGACGAGTTTCTGGTCCTGATGTCGTGCGAGCTGGATCAGGCGATGCAGAAGGGCGTGGACCTCAAGGCCGACTTCGCCGCAGCCGCGGAAACGGCGAAGCTGCCGGCCGGCGTCGGCTTGAGCTTCGGCTGCACCGAGGTGCCACACGGCACCGAGGATGTGATGCCGCTGGTCAAGGAAGCCGACCGGCTGATGTACGAACACAAGACGGCAACCCGACCCCGCCGGAAGAGCCGCCGCGCCTAGGCCCCGGCAGGGGCACCTCGTCTAGTAGTACAGCAGGTACTCCGCCCTGAGCCGCCGCCAGGCGGCCTCGTCCGTGATCCAGCCGCGCGCGATGGCGGCCGGGTCGTCGCCCGCCTTGATCCGGTCGAGCGTCGCCTGCGACCCGACGAGCCTTGCGGCCGCATCGATCTCGAACACGTCGCCGTAGAGCGCGTGCAGCGCGGCGGCCACTTCCAGGCCGACACGCACCGGCACGAGCGCGTCGCGGTCGGTGACGATCATGTGGACGCCGCCGCACTGCTCCCCTGCGTGCTTACTGCTCTCGGGCGTGAAGATGACCGGATAGAAGCGGATGCCGGGAAGATCCCTTGCGTTCAGCCGGTCGGCCAGCGCGACGCCATCGACCCAGGGCGCCCCCACCTGCTCGAACGGCGTGTCGGTGCCCCGGCCGACCGAAACGTTCGTCCCCTCGATCGCGCCGATGCCGGGATAGAGGGCGGCCTGATTCAGGTTCCGCATGTTCGGCGACGGATTGATCCACGGCTGGCCGGTCCAGTCGAACCAGGCGTCGCGGCTCCAACCCGTCATCTCCACGACCGACAGGTCGGCGCCGATTCCGCGCTCGCCGTTGAAGAGCCGCGCCAGCTCGCCGAGTGTCAGGCCATGGCGGATCGGCATCGGGTGGTAGCCAGTGAAGCCTATGGCAGCGTCGTCTTGCACCGGCCCTTCGATCGCCGTGCCGCCGATCGGGTTCGGCCGGTCGAGAACGACGACAGCGAGATCCTGCTCGGCGGCAGCTTCCATGACGTAGGCCAACGTCGTCATGTAGGTGTAGAACCGCGTGCCGATCCCCTGGATGTCGAACACCAGCGTGTCGAGCCCGGCGAGCGTCTCGGGCGCCAGCCGCCGCGTCTCGCCGTACAGCGAATGAATCGGTAGCTCGGTGCGCTCGTCGCGACTCGACGCCACCGCCGAATCAAGAACCCCGCGGATCCCGTGTTCCGGACTGAACAGTGCGACCAGTTCGACGCCGTCGGCCTCGTGCAGCAGATCGATCGTCGTCCGGCCGTCGCGCGCCTGGCCGGTGTGGTTGGTGACCAGACCGACGCGTCGCCCTTGCAGCCTCGCGAACCGCTCGGCGCGCAGCCGATCGATCCCGGTCGCGACCGGCGTCGGGGCCGGGGCCACGCGTCGTCCCGATGCCCCGAAGGCGGTCGCCGCGCCGACCGACCGTCCGGTCCCAGCCGGCAGGTCGACGAGCGCGGCCGCCGCGACCGTCGAGACCCGCGCCCGTAGCGCGACGACGTTGCCGGTGCCGTTGGGATGGACCCGATTCGACAGGAAGACGACGTAGGTCCCGCTCGACGGGTCGAGCCAGAGCGACGTCCCGGTGAAGCCGGTGTGACCGAACGAGCCGATCGGCAGCAGTTCGCCTCGGTTCGAGGAGAAGACCGAATCGATGTCCCAGCCGAGGCCGCGGCGGTTCGGCTGACTCGCCGGCGTCGAGACGGTCGTCATCCGCGACACCGTGAGTGGCGCCAGCACCCGCACGCCGTCGAGCGCGCCGCCGCCGAGCAGCATCCGGCAGAAACGCGCGAGGTCGTCGAGTGAACTGAACAGCCCGGCGTGGCCAGCCACGCCCTTCATCCGCCGCGCCGTCGGGTCGTGCACCGTGCCGCGCAGCATGACGGCATCGGGACCCTCGCAGGGCCAGCCCAGCGGCGGGCACGCCTCGGTCGGCGCGATCCGCGGCGCGAGCGAGGACGGCGGGTTGAACATCGTGTCGTCCATGCCGAGCGGACCGAAGATCCGTTCGCGGACGTAGCGATCGAGCGGCAGGCCGGAGACGTGCCCGACGATCTCACCGAGCAGGAAGAAGTTGATGTCGCTGTAGACGAACCCCTCGCCTGGTGGCGCGAGCAGCACCTCCTCGGTCGCGCGGCGGATGGCGACCTCGGTGCCGTCGAACTCGTCCTCGAGTGGCAGGTCGGGCCGAAGACCCGACGTGTGCGTCAACAGGTGGCGGATGGTGACGTCGGACTTGCCGTAGCGACCGAACTCGGGAATGAACGCGGTGACTCGATCGCTCAGCCTGATCCGGCCAGTCTCGACCAGCTGCATGACGCTGGTCGTCGTGGCGACGACCTTCGTGAGCGAGGCCAGGTCGAAGACGGTGTCGAACGTCATCGTCTCGCGTGTTGGCGAGAGCGACCGGTTCCCGAACACCTTGCGGTAGACGATCTCGTCCCCGCGTCCGACGAGGACGGCGGCACCCGGGAGCTGGCCGGCGGCGATCGCTTCCTCGACGAGTGCATCGATCCGCTCGAGCCGGATCGGGTCGGCGGTCTGCGCAGCGGCCGGGCCGGGCGCGGCGGTCCACGTCCAGAGCGCCAGCGCGCACGCAACCAGGCAGGCGTGCCGGCGTGGGCGCGCGACGACAAGGCGCACGAACGAAATCGGGTTCGACATCCCGGCAACTCCGACCGGCGGGCGCCTTTGAGGGCGCGGATTCTGGACTATACTGACAGCATCCGCGAAATCGAACCAGCCTGCTCCCGCGCGGGGCGGATCAAGAGAGCGACCGATGCGCACCACGTTAGAGACTCGCCGCCTCGTGCCGCTGCTGGCTGCCGTCTGGCTCGTCCTCGACGCCGGAGCGTTCGCCCAGACCCGGGTCGTCGGAATGGTTCGGGACGAGAACAGCGAACCGATTCCGGGCGCGACAATCACCGCCGAGAGCACCGAGCGCACCTTCACGGCCACGACCGATGGCGACGGCAACTTCGGCTTCGTCACACTGCGGCCGGGCAACTGGGTGTTCACCGCCAGCGCTCCCGGCTTCACGCCGTCGCAGATGCGGCGGCGGATCCGGGAACTGGTACGAAACCCGGAGGTCGACTTCTTCCTGGCCCGCGGCGCCTACGGCGAGCGGTTCGGCGCCGTGGCGCACGTCGACGCCGTCGATCTGCTGCAGCAGCTGGAGGCGGCCGAGGAACTGTACGTCGCGGAGCGGTATCCCGAGGCGATCGCCGCCTACGAAGCGTTGGCGACGCTGGTCCCCGCGCTCACGACGGTCAAGATGAAGCTGGGCGACGCGTACCTGATGACCGAGCAGTACGCCGAGGCCGAGGCGGCCTACGAAACGATGCTGGCGGCCGAGGTCGACCTCGACCTGACGCTGAGCCGGCAGCTGCTCTACAACTTCGGCGACACGCGACTGGCGCTACAGGGCGCCGACGGCGCCGTCGGCTGGTACTGGCAGGCCCACGAGGCCGACCCGGCGTGGAGCCAGCCGCTGCTAAAGCTCGGCGAGATCGCCCTCGATGCGGGCGCCCAGGCCGAGGCCCGGCGCTACCTGGAACTGGCGGTCGACGCCGAGCCGGGCTCGGAAGCCCAGGCCGTGGCCCGCACATTGCTCGAACGGTTGCCGCCACTCCAATAGTCGGCGCCTCGCGGGAGTCATGGCCTCCAAGCGGAAGCGGCGCCTGAAGGAACCAGCCGCCAGCGATCGCCGAGGCTGGCAGCGCCCGACCGCCCTCGCCGCCACGGCCGCCACTCTCGCAGTCGTTTCCCTCCTTGCGTGGCTGACGCTAGGTCCGCCGCCACCGCTGGCACCCGCGCCTGGATGAGCTACCTCAAGGTGTCGCTGCGCCGCGATCCCTCGCCCCCACCACCGGTTTGCTCCTGCTCGAGGTCCAGCTCCATGATGCTGGGACTCCACGTCCGATCGCCGAGCAGGTGCTTGACGAAATACTCCGCCCGCAACCAGAACCAGTAGTCGCCCATGTCACCGTACGCGTGCCGTTGCCCGGGGAACATGAAGAAGTCGAAGCGCTTGTTGGCGCGGATCAGCGCCTCGACCATCCGCAACGTGCCCGCCGGGTGGACGTTGTTGTCGATGTCCCCAGTGGTCAGCAACAGGTGCCCCTTCAGATTCTTCGCGAGCTCAGAGTTCTTCTCGATGTCGTACTCAAATGTAATGTTGCCGTCATCGTCCTCGACCTCTTGGACGCCATGGTGTTTTTCGGACCAGTTCTGATTGTAGACGTCATTGTTGTGGTTGCCGGACGACGAGACGGCCACCTTGAAGAAGTCGGGGTACACGAGCATCGCCGCGGTCGACATGAAGCCGCCGCCCGAATGGCCGTAGATGCCCACGCGGTCGATGTCGATGAAGACGTGTCGATCGGCGAGCTGCTCGATAGCGGCCTTCTTGTCGGCGAGGCCGTAGTCACGCAGGTTGCCGTAGCCGTAGTTGTGGTACCACTTCGATCGGGCGGGGTGGCCGCCCCGATTCCCCACGGTGATGACGATGAAGCCGAACTGTGACAGCGCGACCTCGGACGGACGGCTGGCGAACGCCTTGGCGACACTCTCGGTCTGCGGCCCCGGGTACACGAAGGCGATGATCGGATATCGCTTGTTCGGATCGAAGTTGAACGGCTTGTACATAACACCGTACAGGTCGGTGACGCCATCGGCCGCCTTGACCGTGTACGGGATGGGGAAGTCATAGCCGGCCTCCTCCAGCTTGGAGAAATCGGCTTCTTCGAGATCCATGACCTTGTCACCGCTCGCATCGTACAGCGCCGACGCCGGAGTGGTGTCGACTCGCGAGTAGTTGTCGACAAAGAAGCGGCTCGATTCTCCCATGACGACTTGGTGATCGAAGTCGCCTGGGCTGAGCAACTGAAGGTCGCTGCCGTCCAGATTCACCCGGTAGAGGTGCCGATAGTAGGGATCCTCCTCTGGCTCGCGCCCGTTCGCCACAAAGAAGACGACGCCGCTCGCCTCGTCGATACCGACGACCTCTCGGACGGAGAAGGGCCCCTCGGTGAGCCGGTTCTTCAGCGCGCCATCAGCGCCAAAGCGGTACAGGTGCGCCCAGCCGTCACGCTCCGACCACCAGAGCATGTCGCCTGAGGCGAGGCGATCGAGGCGCTTGGTCTCGATGTAGGTGTTGAGTCGCTCCTCGATCAACGGACGGACTTCACCAGTGACCGCGTCGGCCACGCCGACGTCGACCTTGTGCTGGTCGCGACTTCGACGCCAGAAATAGAACAGATCGGAATCGTCGGACAGCCAGAGGTCGCGGCGCGGCCGGTCGCTGTCGGGATAGATGAACTGGCGCGCGTCGAAGACGAAGAGCCGCTCGTCCTTGAAGCGATCGGCATGGACCTCGACCATGTTGCTCGTCGAGAAATCGTAGAGGAGGATTTCGGACTGAGCGACGTGTTCCTCGCCCGGTAGGTCGTACTTGTAGGTTTCGAGCTCCGGGCGCTCGTTGCCCACGGAATGGACGACCCACAGGTCGCCGGACTCGCGCCGGTCGTTCCGCACGATCGCGATGCGCTTCGAGTCGTTCGACCACGTGACGTCGGCTGGCTTGCGTCGGTCCTTGTTCTTCTCGCGCTCCGGGTCGGTGTCGCCACGTTCGCGCACGGCATAGCTGTAGTGCACCTCACCATCGGTGGTGAGCGCCGTCTCGTCGACTTCCACAGACTGTTCAGCCTCATCGGCTTCGCTGATCTCGTCGGTCTCATCAGTCTCGTCGTCGTCTTTTCCCCGCCGGGCGTCGAGGATCTTCTCGTAGTCTTCGCCGCTCATCGTGTAGAGGTTGTCATGTCGGGCGAAGACCACGATCTGGTCATCGGGCGAGACGCTGGCCCACTCCGGATGGTCGTCAGGCGCCTCCCAATCTTCCAGCTGCCGGAGCGTCCGCGTTTGCACGTCGTACTCGAAGTGGAACACTCTCTTCTTCGCGCGTCGTCGCTGGTCCTTTTGGTCGTCTTCCTCTTGTTGCTCCTCCTCGACCTGTTCCTCGACCTCGTCTCGCTCTTCGTCCTGCGACGATTCGACCTCGAACTGCAACGTGTTCACATCGATGAACTTGATACTCTGGATCGGCAGGTGTCGCCCGTCCCACGGGTCTTGTGTGATGCGCGTGAGCTCGGCGGCAATCCGGTCGTTGTCGAAGATCAGACGCTTGGTTCGTGTTGCCGGGTCGACGAGATAGAAGGACTTCCCGTCCGAGGTCTCCCACTCGTACCAAAACTGGTCGCTGCCCTCAATCCATCGTGGCTCCACCGTCGTGCTGTATGTGAGTCGGCGCATCTTGTATGGGGCGAAGCGGGCCGCGAGCCGGTAGTCGGCCGTCGTGACGCGGGCACCCTGTGGCTGGGTGACCTCACTCACGGATTGGGCCGACAAGGCCACCCCGGCGACGGTCACGATCGCCACGAGAACAAGGCACCGGCCAGACCGATTCACGGCTGACGACGGGAGCGAGACAACAGGTTGTCCGAACGGGTCATGAGAGAGATAGCGCGCCATCGGTGTGCCTCCGTGGAGTCGGCGAAGTCGTTTCAGGAACTCACTGGTGTTGGAGAAACGGTCTTGCAGAATACTCAATCTGGGAGGTCACGGTCGAGCTTGGTCTCCCGTGCCTGGCTGTGCCCTGCCCCCCTTGGTGGTCCATTTATGTATGAGAGAGGTCGGGTCAGATTTCCCCTCCCATGAGCCAGCCCGGTCGGCGGTCTCCTTCACCACCACGAGCGCCAGCGCCTGATCGGCGCTGACCGTCCGCAGGCGGCGGTGTTCCAGCTCCAAGGCCCTGAGCCGCTTCAGATGATTCACGCGTAAGCCCCCGTATTCCTTACGCCACCGGGAGTACGTCTGCTCACTCGTGCCGAGCTTGCGCCAGACCTCGGCGGTGGTCTGCCCTCGAACGAGCTCGACTTCGGCCTGGCGCAACTTGGTGATGATTGGCTCCGGCGTGTAGCGTTGTCTCGGCACTTCCAGCTCCCTCTCGACCCAAAATCCTCTCCCTAGTTTTGGACCGGTTTGAGGGGGCACGGGCACTGGTCCGGGCCTGTAGTAAGCGACAGGGTGGCCGTGTCTGTCATAGCCTGTCCTATGTGCCTGTATAATGAATGAACGTTCATTCAGTTCATGACTGCCCTGCCAGTGACGCTCGCCGGTTCGTCGCCCGCCCGCCCGCCCGCCTCGCGTGACAAGCGGAAGGCGATTCTCGACGCCGCGACCAGCGTCTTCGCCCGACGTGGATTCTTCCAGGCCCAGGTCGCCGACGTCGCCCGAGCAGCCGGCGTTGCCGCCGGTACGGTCTACCTCTACTTCAGCAGCAAGGATGACGTCCTGGCGTCGGTCTTCGAGCGCACGATGCGTGAAGCGGTCGCCGAGGCCCGCGCGCTCGTGGAAGCGGTCGACGATCCGATCGAACAGCTCGGCCGACTGGCGCACCTGCATCTCGGGCGCCTCGGGCGGAACCGCGATCTGGCTGTCGTCTTCCAGGTCGAGCTGCGGCAATCGACGAAGTTCATGGAACGGTTCTCCGCGGCTCAGCTGCGGGAGTACCTCGGCATCATCCGCGACGCGATCGCCCGCGGCCAGTCCACGGGAGCGATGCGACCCGACGTGAACCCGACGGTCGCCTCGAAGATCCTGTTCGGCGCGCTCGACGAGATGGCCACCGACTGGATCCTCAGCCAGCGCCCCAGGCGTCTCGAGGATTCGGCCGACACGGTCGTCGACATCTTCGTCCGGGGCATGGCGTCGTCCGACGGCACCAGCGGGGAACGCGGATGACGGCTGGGGGGACGACTCGACCGATCCAGTCGGTGGCCGTTCTCGGCGCCGGCACGATGGGCGCGCAACTCGCCGCACACATGGCCAACGCCGGGCTGCCGACCCTGTTGCTCGACCTCGACCGCGACACGGCGCGCGCTGGGCTCGAGCGGATCGCGCGGCTGCGTCCGGCGCCGCACTTTTCGGCGACGTCCGCACAGCGGATCGCCGTCGGCGGCTTCGACACCGAGGCCGACCAGCTCGCCGGCGTCGACTGGATCATCGAAGCCATCGTCGAGCGGCTCGAGACCAAGCGGGCGCTACTGGAACGGATCGAGGCGCACCGCCGCTCGGGGACGATCGTCAGCTCGAACACCTCCGGCCTGTCGATCGACGCCATCGCCCAGGGGCGCTCCGAGGAATTCCGGGCGCACTGGCTGGGCACGCACTTCTTCAACCCGCCCCGGTACCTGCCGTTGATGGAACTCGTCCCGACAGCCCGCACCGATGGGCAGGTCGTCGCGCTCGTCCGCCGGTTCGCCGACGTCCGCCTCGGCAAGAGCGTCGTCATCACGCGGGATACGCCGAACTTCATCGCGAACCGGATCGGATTGTTCGGCGCGGCGCGGACGCTCGGCGCACTGGCCGACGGCTACACGATCGAGGAGATCGACGCGATGACCGGTCCGGCCATCGGCCGGCCCAAGAGCGCCACCTTCCGGACGATCGACCTGTCGGGTATCGACGTGCTCTCGGAGGTTGCCCGCAACCTGCGTGAACAGTTCGCGGGCAACGACGCCGAGCGCGGCGCCTTCGATCTGCCGCCACTGATCGATGCGCTCGTGGGCAGCGGAGCGCTGGGCGAGAAGACCGGCCGGGGGTTCTACCAGAAGACGCGTGTCGCCGGCCGGTCCGAGATTCTGACGCTCGACCCGGACACCCGTGAGTACCGGGCCCGACAGCCGGCGACGCTCGCCGCACTCGACGCCGCGCGAGGCATCACCGACCTCGGCACCCGGATCCGGACGCTGTTTCTCGGCGACGACCGGGTCGGCGAGTTCCTGCGCCGCACCCTGGGCGCCACGCTCCTGTACGCCGCGCGCGTCGCACCCGAGATCGCCGCGTCGATCGACGACGTCGATCGCGCGATGCGCTGGGGCTATGGCTGGGAGCTGGGCCCATTCGAGATTCTGGATGCGATCGGTCCGGCGCGGGTCACGGACGCGTGCGGCGAGACCGACCCGCCGCCCCTCGTCGCCGAGATCCTGTCGCGGAGCGACCCGACGGCGGCCACGGTTCGCAGCGGAGGTCTGCCGGCGGCCGACCCGGAGCTGCTCATCCTCTCCTCGGCCAGGGACAGGACCCAGGTCGTGAAATCGAACGCCGGGGCGAGCCTTGTCGACCTCGGGGACGGCGTCCTGGCTCTGGAGTTCCACTCGAAGCTCAACGTCATCGGCAGCGACACGATCGACATGACCCGCCTCGCCGCCACCGAGGCCGCCGCCAGGTTCGAGGCGCTCGTCGTCGGCAACGACGGAAGGGACTTCTCGGCCGGCGCCAATTTGCTCCTGCTGCTGCTGGAGGCCGAGGAGGGCAACTGGGACGAGGTCGACCTGATGGTCCGTTCGTTCCAGGCGGCCACCGTCGGCTTGCAGCGCGCGCCGGTGCCGGTGGTAGCGGCACCGGCCGGCCAGACGCTGGGCGGGGGCTGCGAGGTCGTGCTGCACGCCGACGCAGTGCAGGCCGCCGCGGAATGCTACATCGGCCTGGTGGAAACCGGCGTCGGGCTGATTCCGGCGGGCGGCGGCACGAAGGAGATGGTGGCCCGCGCGGCGACGGCCGCCGCCGCGCTCGATGCCGACGCCGACCCGACGGTGGCGGCACGCAAGGTGTTCGAAACGATCGGCCTCGGGACGGTTTCGACCAGCGCACCCGACGCGGTCCGCCTCGGCTACCTCGCCGAGCGCGACGGCATCACGATGAACCGGGAGCGTGTCCTGAGCGACGCCAGGCGGCGGGCGCTCGACCTGGCCCGCGCCGGCTATCAGCCCTCGGCACCGCGCCGGGTGAAGGTCGGCGGCGAGGGTGTCGGTGCCGCGTTGAAGCTGGGCGTCCATCTGGCGCTCCGCTCCGGGCGCCTCAGCGACCACGACGCGAAGATCGGGAGAGCCCTCGCGGAGATCGTGTCGGGCGGCGCGCTGCCGCACCCGGCCGAGGTCTCCGAGGAGTACCTGCTGGACCTGGAGCGCGAGGCGTTCCTGAGCTTGTGCGGTGAGGCCAAGACGCTGGATCGGATCCGACACACGCTGAGGACCGGCAAGCCCCTGAGGAACTGAGCGAGTGACCGTACCGACGATCGTCGACACCGGCCAGGGCCCGCCGCTCGTCCTCGTGCCGGGCATGCAGGGCCGCTGGGAATGGATGGCACCGTCGGTCGACGCCCTGGCGACGAGGTGCCGGGTCGTCACCTACTCGCTCGGCCGCGCGAACACCGGCGGGTTCGACAGCTTCATCGATCAACTCGACGCCGTGCTCGCCGAGGCCGGCCTCGACGCCGCGCATCTCTGCGGCGTGTCGTACGGCGGCTTGATCGCCCTGCGCTACGCCGCCCGCCGGAGCGAACGGGTCCGTTCGCTGACGATCGTCTCGACGCCGTCACCCTCGTGGAAACCGGACCCCCGGACCACCCGATACTTGCGCACGCCCCGCTTAATGGCTCCGGCCTTCGTCGCCGGATCGCCGGGGCGGCTCTGGCCCGAGATCCGCGCGGTATTCGACACCCGGCGAGAGCGCCTGGTGTTCGCGGTCGAGCACACGCGCCGGGTCACGTGGGCGCCGTTCTCGCCGGTCCGGATGGCCGCGCGGGTCCGCCTCATGGGTGAGATCGACTTCCGGGTTGACTGCGCCGGGATCGAGGCGCCGACGATGGTGGTCACCGGCGAGCCGGCTCTCGATCAGGTCGTGCCAGTCAGCGCCACGCTGGAGTTTGCAGAGGCGATCGCCGGGGCCGAAACCACGGTACTCGATCGCACCGGGCACATCGGCTTTGCTACGCGTCCCGAATCGTTCGCGGCGATCGTGGCGGGCTTCGTCGAACGCCATGCCGGCTAGCGTGCGACAGGAGGTCTGACAGGTGTCGCGAACATTCGAATTCGCAGGCCCGGCGGGACGACTCGAGGCGCTCCTCGACGAGCCCGACCAGGGTCGGGAGCCACGCGCGGCCGTGGTCATGGCGCATCCCCATCCGGAACACGGCGGAACGATGCACACGAAGGTCGTCTTCCGCGCTGCCAAGGCCTTTCAGCGCATCGGATGCGCCGTCCTCCGGTTCAACTTTCGTGGTGTCGGTGTGTCCGACGGCGCGTACGACGGCGGCGAGGGGGAGCGCGAGGACTTTCGGGCCGCGCTCGAGCTGATGGCGGGGCGTTACCCGACGGTCGAGTTGTGGACCGCGGGGTTCTCGTTTGGCGCCTGGGTCGCGCTCAGCGTGGGTGCCACGAACAACCGCGTCGCGTTGCTCTTGGGTATCTCCCCAGCCGTGGCGCGCCGGTCGTTCGACGAACTTCGGGACAACTCGAAACCGAAGTTCTTCATCCATGGCGAACGTGACGAGTTGTGCCCGCTGGCGGACATGCGACAGCTCTACGGTGAACTCGAAGAGCCGAAGGAACTGGTCGTCATCGACGGCGCCGACCATCTGTTCGACGGAAAGACCCTGGAGGTCGGCGACGCCATCGAAGATCTCCTGAGCGACTGGAAGGGAGCGTCGTGATGCACGAGGCCGTCATCGTCTCCGCGGTCCGAACGCCCGTCGGCAAGGCGCCGCGGGGTGGGCTACGGACCACGCGGCCCGACGAGCTGGCCGCGACGGCCATCGCCGAGGCCGTACGCCGTGCCGACGGCGTCACGGGTGACGACATCGAGGACGTCGTTCTCGGCTGCGCGATGCCCGAGGCCGAGCAGGGACTCAACGTGGCGCGAATCGCCTCACTGCGCGCGGGCCTGCCGATCCACGCCTCGGCAGTCACCATCAATCGGTTCTGCTCGTCGGGGCTTCAGGCGATCGCGCAGGCGGCCGAGCGGATCATGTGCGGGTTCGCCACGACGATCGTGGCCGGCGGCACCGAGTCGATGAGCCTCGTGCCAATGGGCGGGCATCGCGTGGCGCCGAATCCGGTGCTGGTCGAGTCGTACCCCGACGTCTATCTGACGACCGGGCTGGTCGCTGAGAATCACGCACGCCAAGCCGCGGTCACGCGAGCGGACCAGGATGCGTTTGCGCTGCGCAGCCACCAGCGCGCGATCGCCGCCATCGACGCGGATCGCTTCGGGGACGAGACCGTGCCGGTGACGGTGAGGCTGGGCGCGACGAACGGCGGCCCGCGGCCGGAGGTGACCGAGAGCACCTTCGCCGACGACGAAGGCCCGCGCCGCGACACATCGCTCGACGCGCTCGGTCAGCTGCGACCGGCGTTTCATGCCGAGGGGACGGTCACGGCCGGCAATTCGTCGCAGACCAGCGACGGCGCCGCGGCACTGGTCGTGACGTCGGCCGAGCGGGCGCGGCAGGTCGGCGCGGTACCGCTGGCTCGGTTCCTCGGGTTCGCGACGGCGGGTGTCGAGCCCGAGCGGTTCGGCATCGGCCCGGTGCCGGCCGTGCGAAAAGTGCTGGAGATGACCGGGCTCACGCTCGACCAGATCGACCTGGTCGAGTTGAACGAGGCGTTCGCGGCGCAGGTTCTCGCCTGCCTGCGCGAGCTCCCGATCGACCCCGAGCGGCTGAACGTCAACGGGGGCGCGATCGCGCTGGGGCATCCCCTCGGATGCACCGGCGCCAGGCTCACCACGAGCCTACTCCACGAGATGCGTCGGCGCCGCGCCCGGTACGGCCTGGTGACGATGTGCGTCGGCGGCGGCATGGGCGCCGCCGGCATCTTCGAACGCGTCGAGCCCCGCGAGGGAGTGTAACGGACGGGCGCGACCGAGAAAGGCAGCGGACATGACGACGAGCGTTGCAGAGACAGAGAAACAGGGGGGCGGCTGGCTCCTCACCGAGACACCCGCCGAGCGGGTCTTCACTCCCGAGCGCTGCAGCGACGAACACCGGCTCATGGCGCAGACGACGCGCGAGTTCGTCGCAAACGAGGTGCTGCCGGCGCTGGAGCGGATGGAGCAGAAGGACTGGGCGTGCGTCCGGCAGATCCTCCACCGGTGCGGCGAGCTGGGCCTGCTCGGCGTCGACGCACCAGAGACCTACGGCGGCGTCGAACTGGATACCGTGGCCGCCGTCGTCGTGGCCGAGAGCCTGGCGGCCTCGGCATCATTCGGCGCCACCTTCGGCGCTCAGTGCAATCTCGCCATCGTGCCGCTGCTGTTCTTCGGCAGCGAGGCACAGTGCGCTCGCTACCTTCCTGGGCTCGTCAGCGGCGAGACGGTCGGGGCGTACGCGCTCAGCGAGTCGAGCTCCGGATCCGATGCACTGAGCGCCAAGACCCGCGCAACTCGCCAGCCCGACGGCAGCTTCGTGTTGAACGGCGAGAAGATGTGGATCACGAACGGCGGCTTCGCCGATCTCTTCGTCGTGTTTGCCAAGGTGGACGGCGAGCAGTTCTCGGCCTTCATCGTGGAGCGCACCGCGCCGGGTGTCAGCACCGGCCAGGAGGAGCACAAGCTCGGCCTGCGGGGATCGTCCACGACACCCGTGATCCTCCAGGATGCGCAGGTCCCGGCTGACAACCTGCTCGGCGAGATCGGTCAAGGTCACAAGGTCGCCTTCAACGTCCTTAACTACGGCCGCTTCAAGCTCTGCGCGTCGACGAGCGGCGCCGCCAAGACCGCGCTGGCCGAATCGGCTCGCTACGCCGCCGAGCGGAAGCAGTTCGGGCAGGCAATCGCGTCGTTCGGTGCGATCAAGCACAAGCTCGGCGAGATGTCGGCTCGGACCTATGCCGTGGAGAGCATGCTCTATCGCGTCGCTGGCGCCATCGAGACGCGGATCGGCGAGCAGCCGGGACCCTCGGGCGCGGCGAAGCTGGCGGCGTTCGAGGAGTTCGCGATCGAGGCCTCCATCCTCAAGGTGGCCGGCAGCGAGATGCTCGACTACCTGCTCGACGAGAACATCCAGGTGCATGGCGGGAACGGCTTCGTGGAGGACTATCCCGCCGAGCGTCATTACCGCGACGCGCGCGTGAACCGGATCTTCGAGGGCACCAACGAGATCAACCGGCTGCTGATTCCAGGGATGCTCGCGCGGCGCGCGCTGGCCGGACGCCTGGCGCTCATTCCGGCCGCCAAGCAACTCCAGGAGGAGATCCTCCAACCGACGCCGGTCGACGCGGCGAGCGACGACCCACTCGCCGGCGCGAGGCGCGTCAGCACGGCTCTGAAGAAGGTCGTGCTCCTCGTTCTCGGCGTCGCGATGCAGACCTACGGCGACGCACTGCGGGACCAGCAGGAGGTCCTCTCGTTCACGGCCGACATCGTCATGGACGCCTTCTCGGCTGAGAGCGTGACGCTGCGGGCCTCGGCGGCGGCGGACACGTCCAAGGCGAGCCTCCACGTCGATGCAGCTCAGGTAGCGGTCCAGGCGGCGGCAGCGCGGTCGAAGGCGGCGGCACGGGAAGCGCTCGCCGCGATGTCCAGCGGCGACGTGCTGCGGACGCAGCTCGGAGCGCTGCGGCGGCTGTTGCGGGGGTTGCCCGCCAACACGGTCGCCGCGCGCCGGCGACTTGCGGAAGCCGCCGTGTCCAGAGCAGGATATATGTTCGAGGGATGAGGCAGTTCATGAAGACAGCACCAGGATGGTTGGCCGCAGCGCGGTACGGCGCGATCGCATTGCTCGCGGTCGGCGCGTGCAGCGCCCCTCCACCAGACGACCTGTCGTACGTCGACATGATGCTGGCCGCGCGAACGGCAAAGGACCAAGCGTTCGAGAACAGCGCGGACTCGCCGGTGCCGGTCACTCGCCGCGAACTGCTGCTGCCGCTCAGATACTACGCGCCCGACGTCGGCTACCGCGTCCCCGCTTCGCTCCGCCTCGATGCCGATCAGGCCGTCTTCGAGATTCCCACATCGACCGGCAAGCGGCGGGCGATGCGGCGCGTGGGCATCCTGGAGTTTCACCTGCTGGGCGAGCCGATGACGCTGTCGGCGTTCGTCGAAGTCGGCGCCCCCGACAACAACAGTCTCTTCGTGCCGTTCGGCGATCCGACCAACGGCGAGGAGACCTACCCCGCCGGGAGGTATCTCGATCTGAGCGTCACGCCGACCGGCATCTACGATCTCGACTTCAACTTCGCCTATCACCCATTCTGCTACTTCGACGAGCGCTTCGACTGCCCGTTCCCGCCGCCCGAGAACCAGCTCGAGTCGGTGGTTCTCGCGGGTGAACGGCTACCGCAGAGCTGACCCGCGATCGAATGGTGGACATCGAACTCCTGGCGCGCGATTTCACCGACGCGGCCAGTAGCGAGCCGCCGAATCTGGCGCGCGCCGCGCTGCTCATCGGCCGCCTCGAGCACCCGCGACTGGACCCCGAGCCGTATCTCTCACGCCTCGACCGGCTGGGCGACGAAGCCCGGCAGCGGCTCGACGGCGTCACGGAGACCGCAGACCAGTTCGAGCAGCTCGCCGGCTACCTCTTCCAGGACCAGGACTTCACGGGCAACCGGGACGACTACGAGGACCCGCGGAACAGCTGTCTCCACCACGTGCTCGAGCGGCAGACCGGAATCCCGGTGACGCTCGCCATCGTCTTCCTCGAGGTCGCGCAGCGAGCCGGCGTGGACGCGGCGGGCGTAGGCTTCCCGGGGCATTTCCTGGTGAGGGGCACCGCGGAGCCGACGGGCCGGAGTCGGATCCCGCTGGTCATCGATCCGTTCGACGGCGGCCGGCGCCTGAACGAGAGCAACTGCCGCGTGCTCCTGCGCCAGCATCTGGGCGACGACGCCGAATTCGATCTTCGGTTTCTCGACGCCGCGAGCTCGCGGCAGATTCTGGTGCGGGTGCTAGGGAACCTGAAGCGGATGTACGTGCGACTGCGCTCGTTTCCCCAGGCGCGCGGCGTCACCGAACTGCTGCTCGCCGTGAATCCTTCAGGCGTCGCGGACCTTCGCGACCGCGGCCTGCTCGCCTACCACATGCGCGACTTTTCGGGCGCGCTCCGTGATCTCGAGGCCTACCTGCACATCACGGGTCGACCCGATGGAGGCGAGGCGCCGTCGGAGCACCAGGAAGAACATGCGCAGATCTGGGAACACATCAAGACGCTGCGACGGCGGGTGGCGAGTCTGAACTAGCGGCAGCGAGAACGGTTGCGACCGTCGAGGCGTCAGCCGCGACTGCCGCGGAATGAGTCGGTCAGTCGCTTCCAGAAGCCAGGCTGTTCGCCCATCTGCTGAGCCTGCTCGAGCAGATCGAGCGCCGCCGCGACCGTGGGCACGACCGCAAAACCCATTTCGCGGGCCCCGCGTCGCCTCTGGGGATCATCCTGCCTGACGACGAGCACCGGCCTGGTGTCCGATTCGGACGCGGCGTCGGCGCAATGCAGCGGTGAATCGTCGATGAGATAGTCGAGCCGCATCGCCTGGGCCAGCCGGCCCCGCGATGACGACATCACGACGACGCTCGGGAGATCGAAGCCCTGCTCGATCAGCCATCGCTGGGTCTGGCGCTGCACGGTCCCTCCGGCAGTATCGGGGGTTGCGTCACGAAGAAGATCTCCCAGCGATGGCGCTCGGCCAACTCCTGCACCCGCTTCAGGATGCCTGGCTCGTGGGGCGGCAGCGAGGCCCAGAAGTTCTCGGCCTCCTCGATCTCGCGCCACGCCTCCGACTCCTGCCAGTTGCTTAGCGTGATGCCAGGCGGATGCACCGGTTCGATGTCGGTGTCAGCCGCTGGGTCGTCGCCAGGCTCGACGGCATCGGGCGGTGCGGCTGCCGGAAGCGTGTCGCCGAAGAGCGTCTGGACGACCCTGCGGTAGGAACTTTCGAGATCGGCGAACACCCCGTCGATGTCAAACGCGATGCGAAGGGACATGACTCTGCCTAGCCCTCGCTTGGCGGAACCGGCACCTCGACGGTCGAGGTATACGCGCCGGTCTCATCGGGATCGCTCGCGATCGTGGACAGCCGGCCTTCCCGGTCGTACGACAGCCGTCGGTCGGGGCGATCGTCGCCGTTGTCATCCAACGCCAGGGTGGCCATGCGTCCCTCGGTAAAGGTTTCCCAACGATCCGGGATGCCGTTGGCCCCCTCGAACAACCAAGAATCTACGACGCCATCGCCCAGGCTGGAGATCCCGATCCGCTCGAGATTGCGGTCGGCATCGTAGTACTCCCAGCGGTCGACACGGCCGTCCTCGTCGTTGTCGATCTCCACGCGCAACAACACGGACCCATCCATGTAGGTGCGAGTGTCGACGGTGCCGTTCTCGTCGGCGTCGTACTCGATCAGCTGGAGTCGCCCCGTCTCCGGATCGTAGCCGGCCGTCAGGAGGCCGACCGCATCGGCGTCGGCCTCATCATCCGCGCCGCTGCCGCAGCCTGGTACGGCCAGCGGCACCGACGACGACCGGCGCGAATGAGGTTAGGCTGGGCATGGTTCGCTGTCCCGCCTTCTGGAGGGTGCTACCGCACATCCTACCCTGTTGGCGCCGGCTCGGCGCCCAGCCGACCGATTTCGTCGTACAAGCACGCGGACGCGATGACGCCATTGTGGAAATTTCCGAGATCCAGTCGTTCGTTCGGCGCGTGCGCATTCTCGTCGGGCAGGCCGATGCCAAAGAGCACCGAGGGCAGGTCGAGCACCTGCTGGAACGTCGCCACGACCGGAATAGACCCACCCTCCCGATTGAAGACCGGTCGCTGGCCGAAGCCAAGCTCGACGGCGCGGGCGGCCGCTTGCACGTAGGGGTTGTCGAAGTCGGTCATCCAGGGCTCTCCACCGTGCATCCGGGTGACGGTCAGCTCCACGGTCCGCGGCGTGACCTTGCGCACGTAGTCCTCGAAGAGCTTGGCAATCACGTCGGGTTGCTGATCCGGCACGAGCCGCATGCTGACCTTCGCCATCGCAACCGCCGGAATCACTGTCTTAGCCCCGTCGTCGGTGAACCCGGACAGCAGGCCGTGCACCTCGAACGTCGGCCTGGCCCAGACGCGCTCCAGCGTCGAGTAGTCCTTCTCTCCAAACAGTTTCGGCGCACCCAACTCCTTCCGATACTGCTTCTCGTTGAACGGCAGTTTCTGGAACTCGGCCCGTTCCTCGTCGCGCAACGGTCGCACGGCATCGTAGAAGCCGGGAATCTTCACGCGGCCGCCGCGATCCTTCATCTGGGCCAGCACCTGGCCCAGCACAAACGCCGGATTGGCGACCGCGCCGCCGAACGACCCCGAATGCAGGTCGCTCTTCGTGCCGCGCAGGTCAATCTGGAAGTACGTCAAGCCGCGCAGCCCGTAGCAGATCGAGGGCACGCCGCGGTCGAACATCGGCGAATCGGAAATGACGACGACGTCCGCCGCCAGCAGCTCGACGTGTTCGTTGATGAAGGCGTCGAGGTTACCGCTGCCGACCTCTTCTTCCCCCTCCAGCACGACCTTGATGTTCACGGGCAGCTTCGACGTCTGGCGCAGGTGTGCCTCGATCGCCTTGAAGTGCATGAACACCTGGCCCTTGTCGTCGGCCGCGCCGCGGGCATAGATCTCGCCGCCGCGCACCGTCGCCTCGAACGGCGGCGATTCCCAGAGATCGAGCGGGTCGACGGGCTGCACGTCGTAGTGTCCGTAAAAGAGAATGGTGGGGGCGCCTTCCGCCCCGAGCCACTCGCCGTAGACAATCGGATGGCCGGGCGTCTCGTGCAGCACCACGTCGTGCAACCCGATGCAGCGCATCTCCTCGGCGGTCCAGTCGGCGCACCGGCGCACGTCGGCGGCGTGCTCCGGCAGCGCGCTGATGCTGGGAATGGCGAGGTAGGCCTTCAGCTCGTCGATGTAGCGGTCCCGGTTCGTATGAATGAAATCGATGACGCTGTTCATGCGGCCTTTCGTTGCGTCGATCAACGCGCCGGTTCGGACACCGGCTGCTCGATCGGCAGGTCTTCCCTGTCGCCTCATTCCTTCCACGACCCGACGTAGTTGCGAACCCGCGGGTAGCCAAGCAATCGCAAGGCGAGATAGCTGTGGGCGGAGCGGTACCCGCCGTGGCAGTAGGCGATGATCTCCTGGTCGGCCGTGACGCCCGCGGCGGCGTACATCGCTTGCAAGGCTTCCGCGGGCTGGAACTCGCCGTCGGCATCCAGGTTGCGCGTCCATTCGACGTGCACCGCGCCGGGCACGGCCCCGCCGCGCCGCGCGCGCTTCGTGGTCCCGGCATACTCGCCGTCGCTCCGCGTATCGAGTATCACGGCGCCAGGCCGCCCCAGGCGGTCGGCGAGGTCCCGCCACGTGGCCAACCGCTCGGACCGGCCGCGGGCTGCCTCCCAGCCGCGCGCCGCCGGCGGCGTGGTCTCCGTCGTCACGCAGTGGCCAGCTCGCCGCCACGCGTCGAAACCGCCATCGAGGACGCGTACCTGGCGGTGTCCGAAGTAGTCGAGAAACCAGAACGCGCGGGCCGCGCGCATGCCCGCCTTGTCGTCATAGACGATCGCCGGAGCGTCGGCGGAGACGCCGCGGCTGGCGAGCAGCGTCTTGATCATGTACATGAATGCTTCGAGCGGCGCGGGGGCCGTGTCGAGCAGAGTGAGGCCGTACAAATCGAAATGGCAGGCCCCGGGAAGATGACCGGCGGCAAAATCCTCGGCTGGACGCACGTCGATGATGGCCGGCGCGGGCCCCTCGGCAACTGAATCCAGCAGTTCGGTCAATTCGCTCGGCGCGATGACCAACTCGGAATTCGCGTAGCCCTTCGGATTCGCGCCCATGGCGTCAGATTGTTTCACAAGCCCGAGTCAGTTCAAGCGCCAGCGGTCGGCCTCGCACCGAATCAGGTGCTCGGACCTGAGCTTCTCGAGATGCGCGGTCACGCTTTCGCGCGCGGCCGGCACGAGCGCGGCGTCCAGCCCTGCGTAGATGCGCGCTACCAGGCCGTCGATGGTGTCCACGCCCCTTCGAAGCGCGGCGAGGATCTGGTCTTCTCGTGCCTGACGGTGGTCAAGGTAGCTCTGAATGATCGACGCGGGCGCGTCGATCGCCGGCCCGTGCGCCGGCAGGAGTCGATCGGGCCCGAGCCGCAGAACGCGATCGAGCGATGCGAGGTACGCGGACAGATCGCCGCCCGCGCTCCCGGGGATCATCACCGTGCCGCCGCTGACGACCAGATCCCCCGTGAACATCAGGCCCGACAGCTCGTCGAGGAAGCAGAGGTGGTCCGGCGCATGTCCCGGTGTGTGCACGACCCGCAGCGCGCCGTCGCCAGCGGGGATCAGATCGCCGTCAGCCAGCGGCGACCACGACGCCGCGTAGTCTCGGTCCTGCTCGGGCCAGGGCATCTTGGCCGCCGCGGCAGCGGGCCACCGGGCCTGCAACCCCTCGATGCCCGATGCGTGGTCGGCGTGGCCGTGCGTGACCAGGACGCGCGTCAGCGCGCCGCCAGGCGATGCCGTGACCGCGGCTGCCACGCCGTCGACATGACGTGGATCGCCGGTGCCAGCATCAATCAGAACTGGCGTCGCACCGGGAAGGTAATAGGTGTTGTTGCCGTCCCCGGTGTAGGGGCCCGGGTTGTGCGCCGGAATCAATTCGTAGCGCATGCCACGGAACAGCTGCCACCGGCAGCCATCAGACCCCTCAGGTGCCGCCGAAGCCGACCGTCACCTCGTCTCCGTCGACGATGACCGGCACATCGTGCCGCCCGGCGGAATGCTCCAGCATCCGGCGGAAACCCTCGGCGTCAGCCTTGACGTTGATGTAGTCGACCTCGAAACCTCGCGTGCCGTAATCCTCACGGGCGGCAGAGGTGTACGGTCAAGTGTCTTTACCGAAGATCTGCACGACCGGTTTCGTCATGTCGACTCCTGCGCGGCGGGATCGGCGAGGCGCTCCTCGAGCGCGGCGCGCAGCGCGTCGGGAATCGGGATCGATCGTTTCGCGGCCGCGTCGTACGACACCTGCACGGACTTGGCGTTCGCCACGAGCCGTCTGGTCGACGCGTCGACAACTTCGTACTCGTAGGCGAAACTCGAGCGGCCGAGCGCGGCCACCGTCACGCCCACATCCAGAACATCGCCGTACCTGGCTTCCGAGCGATAGTCACACTCGGCGCGCGCCAGAATCGTCCCAGGCTGCGTCGGTACATCGACACCCTGGCTCCAGCCGTGCGCCTGGAGCCGCTCCTGGAGATGTTGAAAGAAGGCCCAGCGAGCCTCCTCCAGGTAGGTGAAATAGACCGCGTTGTTGACGTGACCTAGCTCGTCGCAGTCGCGGAAGCGGACAGTGATCGAATAATGGAAGGTCTGGGGCATCGGGCACGACGGCACAAGGTTGACGTCTTCTCGCGCAGCCCGACTATTATACGGCGTGCCCGACGCGCGCTCGCCTGCCGAATCGTTCACCGAGGACGAACGTTGCCGCCTTGCCCCGTATTTCACGAACCTCGACGCACCGGTCTTCGCGCTGACCAACCTCCCCGACGTGGTCAAGGGCGCCCTGTTCGCCCGCTACTCGCGGTCGGCGAAGTCGTTGCGGCGGTTGTTCCTCGACGAGTTCTCCGACAACGTCGGCGCCGCAGATGCTGAGACGCCGGCCGTCGGCGTGGAGCGTGCCGAGCGGCTCTTCACCCGCGTATTCAGCGAGTACGGCGACGACTCGGTCGCGCAGTTGGGCGGCGCCCATATCGCGTGCGAGGGTGCGTCCAACCTGCTGACGAAAATTCTGGAACGCGGCCGGCTGGCCGCCTACCTCGAGCAGTCGACGCGCTACGTGCCGTATACCGATCGGCCGGGCGGTCGCTGGAAATACCTGGTGCCGGAAGAACTCGACGGCACGCCGATCCGCGCGCGCTTCACCCAAACCCTGGATCGGGCGTTTGAGGTCTATGCGCAGTGGATCGAACCGATGCAGGCCTACTACCGGGCGCGGCATCCGAAGGACCCCGACGATTCCGACGGCGTCTATCGCGCGGCGATTCGCGCCAAGGCGCTCGACACGCTCCGGGGCCTTCTGCCGGCGGCGACGCAGTCCAACGTCGGCATCTTCGGCTCGGGCCAGGCCTACGAGGCGATGCTGCTCCGGATGCGCGCGCATCCGCTGGCCGAGGCGCGAAGCTACGCCGATGCGATGCTCACCGAGTTGCGCAAGGTGATCCCGGCGTTCCTCACCCGCGTCGACCGACCCGACCGCGGCGGCCGCTGGACCGAGTACTTGAGCGCGACGCAGTCCGCGATCAAAGGCGTCGCCGACGCCGCCCTCGACGGCGTCGACCGCGCGACGCGCGACGAGGTCACTCTGGTCGACTTCGATCCGGAAGGTGAGGCGAAGATCGTCGCGGCCGCGCTGTACGCCGCCTCGGACCTCCCGGACGGTCAACTGCTCGACGTCGCGCGGCGGATGTCGTCAGCGGACCGCGCAGCGGTGCTGGCCGCCTATGTCGGCGACCGGACCAATCGGCGCCACAAGCCGGGACGCGCGTTCGAACGGACCGGGTATCGGTTCGACGTGCTCTCGGATTACGGCGCGTTTCGCGATCTGCAGCGCCATCGACTGCTGACGATCGAGTGGCAGGATCTGACGCCCACCCACGGGTTCAACGAACCGGCGGCGATCGAGGAGGCCGGAGCGCTGGCCGAGTGGCGCGAAGTGATGGAAGCGTCGGCCGCGCTGCACGACGCGCTGCACGACGCGGGTCTCGATCGGGCGGCGCCCTACGCGGTCGCCATGGCGTACCGCGTCCGGTTCTACATGCAGATGAACGCCCGCGAGGCGATGCACGTCATCGAACTGCGCAGCGCGCCCCAGGGCCACCCGGCCTACCGGCGGGTCTGCCAGGCGATGCACACGCTGATCGCCGAGCAGGCGGGACACCGCGCCGTGGCGGCGGCCATGCGGTTCACGGATCACTCGGGAGTCGACCTGGAGCGCCTCAAGGCCGAGCGCGCTAGCGAGAAGAAGCGCCGTGGATCATGAAACTCGAGAGGTTCTCTTGGAGCCTGGCGGCTCGCCAGTGCGGATGGAAGCGTGTGTCCCCTGACCGACCGGCGGCCTTGACACCGGCTGGCTCTCTCATGGAAGGGCCAAAGCCCTGTCCTGCAGAGATGAGCAAGTTCGGCTCGCTGCCACTCGCCTCCATACTGACGGTGCTCGTGGGCTGCGCCCCCGCGCCGCCCGTTGAACAGTTCGCCACCGTCGACGAATCGCTCAGCGTCTTGCTGATCACCGTCGACGACATGAACTGGGACTCGGCCGGCGTCTACGGTGCCGCCATCCCCGATCTGACACCGAACATCGACGCGCTCGCCGCGCAGGGGATGCGCTTCGAGCAGGCGCACGTCACGATCGCGATCTGCCAGCCGACGCGCGCGGTCTGGATGACCGGGCGCTACCCGCACCGAAGCGGCGCGCTCGGATTCGAGGAGATCCGGCCCGATGTCCCGACGCTCGTCGAGGCGCTCGGCGACGTCGGGTACTACACCGGCGTCATGGCGAAGACCGGTCACGTCCTGCCGTCGCGACCGGAGATCTGGGACGAGGTAATCCCGGCCAGGGAACTCGCCAACGGCCGCAGCCCCGACCTGTACTACGAGCGGACGCTCGACTTCCTACTGAACGCCGACTCGGCCGGTGAGCCATTCTTCCTGATGGCCAACTCGCAGGATCCGCATCGGCCGTTCGCGGCGAGCGCCACAGAGGCCGCGGCGCGAGCGACCGATGCCGAGTCGACGAATCACCAGTACGGTGGCGGCTTCCCCGACACTCCGCTCGCGTTCGATCCTGCGGAGATCCCCGTGCCCGGCTTCCTGCCCGACCTCCCGGGTGTCCGGCAGGAGCTGGCCGAGTACTACACCTCCGTTCGCCGCGCCGACGAGACGACCGGTGCCATCCTGCGCGCGCTCGACGATTCGGGTCTCACCGACCGGACGGTCGTCATGTTCCTCTCCGACCACGGCATCGCCGTGCCATTCGCGAAGACAAATGTCTGGATGCATTCGACGCGAACCCCCTGGATCATCCGGTGGCCGGGCGTCGTCACGCCGGGCACGGTCGACGAGCGGCACCTGGTGTCGGGCGTCGACCTGGCGCCGACGATTCTCGACCTGCTGGCGTTGCCGCCGCTGCCCGGCGCCGATGGGCACGCGTTCACGCCGGTGCTGCGGGGCGAGGCTCAGGACAACCGCGAGGTCGTCTTCACCCATATGAACTCGACGGTCGCCCCGGAGTGGTACGGGATGCGTGCGGTGAACGATGCGCGGTTCGGCTACATCTACAACGCCTGGGCCGACGGCGAGACGGAGTTCTTCAACAACTCGATGCGCGGCCTGACGTTTCCGGCGATGCAGGCGGCTGCGGCCGACGACGCGGCGATCGCCGCACGTATCGAGCACCTGCTTCATAGAGCAAAGGAAGAGCTGTACGACTACGCGACCGATCCCGACGCGCTCGACAACCTGATCGGCGACCCGGCGCAGGCGGAACGTATCGAGCGGTCCCGTGAACTGCTGTTGGAACATATGCGAGCGACAGATGATCCAGAACTGGACGAGTACGGACGCTTCCTGGCGACTGTGCGTTAGCACCGCCGTCTCCCTCACCATCACGCTGGCGGCTGGGTGCCAAGCGCCGCCTGAAGAAGCAGAAGCAGAAGCCGAGGTCGAGCGTGCCGCGCCCGATCAGCCGCCCAACGTCGTCATCATCTTCACCGACGACCAGGGCTATTCGGACCTCGGCGTCTTTGGCGCTGATGGGTTCGAGACACCGAACATCGACCGGATGGCGGCCGAAGGCGCGCGCCTTACCAACTTCTACGTCGCCTCGCCGGTCTGCTCACCGTCCCGCGCGGCGCTCCTGACCGGCTCGTACCCGCAGCGGGTCTCGGTCCCGCGCGTCCTCTTTCCGCAGTTCGACGAGGGGCTGCACCCCGACGAGGTCACGATCGCCGATCTACTGAAGCCGCTCGGCTACGCCACGGCCATCTTCGGCAAATGGCATCTCGGCCACCATCCGGAACATCTGCCGGCCGCGCAGGGCTTCGACGAGTACTTCGGCCTGCCCTACTCGAACGACATGACGCCGGATCCGGAGAAGAACCCGAACCCGCCGGCGCGGCGCCATCCGCCGCTGCCGCTGATCGAGGGGATCGAGACGGTAGAGATCGAACCGGATCAGTCGCAGTTGACGCGACGATACACCGAGCACGCGGTCGACTTCATCGAGCGGAACGCCGACCGGCCGTTCTTCCTCTATCTGCCGCACTCGATGCCGCACCTGCCGCTCTACGTCTCGGACCGATTCGCCAGGGCGTCCGAACGCGGTCTCTATGGCGACGTCATTCAGGAAATCGACTGGTCGGTCGGCGAGATCCTCGGCACGCTGGACCGGCTCGGCCTCGATGAGCGTACGCTGGTGGTCTTCACGACCGACAACGGACCGTGGCTCGTCAAGGGATCGCACAGCGGCTCGGCCGAGCCGTTACGGGAAGGCAAGGGCTCGACCTTCGAGGGCGGACAGCGGGTGCCGGCCGTCATCCGGTGGCCCGGGGAGATCCCGGCCGGCCTCGTCAGTAACGAGATCGCGACGACGATGGACCTCTTCCCGACGATCGCGGGGATCACCGGCGCCGAGATGCCGACCGACCGGATCATCGACGGCAAGGACATCTGGCCGCTCCTGTCAGGGACGCCCGGCGCGACCAGCCCGCACGAGGCGTTCTTCTATTACCTCCGTTACGAGTTGCAGGCTGTCCGATCGGGACAATGGAAGCTGCACGTGCCCCACGGCTACGGCACCATCGAGGGTGCCGAACTGCGGACGCCAACCTTCCAGGGCACCTACGCGCAGGCGGAGATCGGCCTCTCGCTCTTCGATCTCGAGATGGACGTCGGCGAGACGACGAACGTCGCCGACGCGCATCCAGACGTTGTCGAGCGGCTGCTCGGCTTGATCGAAGCGGCGCGTGACGATCTCGGCGACAGCCTCACCGATCGGGTCGGGCGGAATGTTCGGCCGCCCGGAGTGGCAGCGCCGTGACGTTCACGGATCCATGTTGACCCGCACTGCAGCCATCATCCCGCTGATCCTGGCCGCGACCACGCCTCAGGCGATCGCCCAGAACAGCCCGCCGCCAGCCGGCGTCATCGTCTTCGTCGCCGACGACCAGGGCGGGCGTGATGCCGGCGTCTACGGCAACACGGCGATCCGGACGCCGAACATCGATCAACTGGCCGCCGACGGAATCCGCTTCGACCGCGCCTTCCTGACGACGTCGTCGTGCAGCCCGAGCCGATCGAGCATCCTGACCGGCCGCTACCCGCACAGTACCGGCGCGGAGGATCTGCACGCGCCGCTGCCGGCCGGACAGACGACGATCGCCAGGCTGCTTGGCGACACCGGTGTCTACACTGCGTCGATCGGCAAGTGGCACCTCGGCGACGCGGAGCGCGCCAACTGGGACACGATCGTCGAGGTTCCTGGTGAAGACCTCGCGGATCGGACGCTCGACGTCTTCGCGGACCGGCCGGCCGATCGGCCGTTCTTCCTCTGGGTCGCCTCGACCGATCCGCACCGAACCTATCCGGGCACCGGGACGGCGACACCCCACGACCCGGCAGACGTCGCGATCTCGCCGTATCTGCCTGATCATCCACTCGTCCGGGACGATCTCGCGGCCTACTACGACGAGATCGCCAGGTTCGACGACGCCGTCGGCCGAGTGTTGGGTGCGCTTGACGCGGAAGGGATCGCCAACGACACGCTCGTCCTCTATCTCAGTGACAACGGGATGCCGTTCCCGCGGGCGAAGACGACGCTCTTCGACTCGGGCACCCTGACGCCGTTCATCGTGCGGTGGCCGCGCGCGGTGGAAGGCGGAACCGTCGAGGACGGTCTCGTCAGCGCGATCGACATCGCGCCGACGATCGCCGACGCCTACGGCATCGAGATGCCGACGGCGCAGGGGAGGAGCCTCCTACCCAGCCTGAACGGGAGTGGCTCGAGCGGCCGCGAGGCCGTCTTCGCCGAAGCCAACTGGCACGACTACGAGCAGTTCACCCGCGCCGTCCGGACCGATCGCTTCAAGCTCATCAGAAATTACTACTGGGACACGCCGCTCTGGCATCCGGCCGACTCGGTGAACAGCATCACGTGGGAGGCGATGCGCGAACTCGACGCCGCGGGCCGCCTGACGCCGGCGCAGCGCTACCTGATGCAGCCCGCGCGCCCGTTCGAGGAGCTGTACGACCTCGAGCGCGATCCCGACGAACTGACGAACGTCGTCGACGACCCGATCTACCGAGATGAACTCGCGCGGCTCCGAACCCGCCTCGACAACTGGCGCGTCGAGACCGACGACCGGATGCCGGCGGAGCGGCGGCTCGACGGTTTCAACCGCGAGGGCGAGCCGCTCCCCCACAACCAGCCGTGGTACGACAACTCGTTGAGGCAGCGTCCACCTGAGGATTGACGACGATGTCGTTCGTCTCTCCGTTCCGCCTTGTGCCATCGCTGAACGAACGGGCTTCGCCTGCGGCTCGGCCCGGCAGATGGGATGAGAGAGCAAGCTATCACGAGTGGCGCGACGGTGACGATCGGGTTGGATCTGGGTGACCGGATGACCGAGGGCTGTGTGATGGATACGACGGGGGCGGTGGTCGAGCGGTTCCGGACGCGGACGACCCGGG